>Ga0209417_1000096_pt1 | contig 236830 bp, 266 predicted proteins | sample RifGroF2_FD_184002 | JGI IMG/M metagenome (GOLD analysis project Ga0209417, IMG submission 184002) | Groundwater microbial communities from Rifle, Colorado, USA - Groundwater F2 (SPAdes) (version 2) | ecosystem: Environmental > Aquatic > Deep subsurface > Groundwater | place: Rifle, Colorado... | reverse complement strand
TGCAAGGGGATGGCTTGCGTCGCCACCAGGCCAAGTTGTTAGTTGGTTAGCGCTCGCCTATGTAGATAGCGCCTAACTCAGTGAAAATGTCCATTAACTGATACCGATGACAGAATGTTCCTTTTGGGCAATAACACACAACTGTTACTACCGGCTGTGATAATATATTAATCCACATACCAGCATTGTTGCGTAAACTGTTCATCATCTGTTCTCTGTATTGAACCTTATAGCAAGCCTCTGCTTTGTCCAACACAGAACGGTCACCAGTTTTTTCGGCAATTTTTTTCGCATTTTGCCACATTTTGACAATATCCCAAGTAGGAGCAAAAATCTTACCTATCGGATGCTGTCCAGCGGCAGTGATATCCAGTCTATCATTACCACTGTAATTTATACGCGCAGTATAAAACGGCATTTAGTAATCACCTCCTTTATGCCAACGAGTTGAATGTTGTGACCAGTCCAAGGCACTTGTAATTTGGGGCCGGCCCATACCATGGACTTCTTCAAACCTGGTCACTTCTTCCAAGGTCTCGGGTTTCCCACAAGGACTATGCCTCCATGGTAAACCGGTTAAGTTTAATAAGCTACTGCGGGTGTGTTTTCTATGCGCCAAATGGCGTGCCCTCTTGTGAGGGCAAAACCTACCCACAGCTTAATACCAACAACCTTTTGTCATTTCAGACATGCGTCCATACCTCCTGATATGAACCTGTTTAATAAGAGTTTTGGATTAACTACCTATACCCTCGGGTAGGTAGGAGAGGTGTGACTCTCGTAACACAGCCCCTCAAAAAAACGGGGGAAAAGGCAGCTAGTGCCTTCTCCCCAGTGGTGTAATAAATTAAGCAGACGCTACTTCCCGAGCCTTCTTCTCCTTGTAGAGAACATCCGTTGTTCTATACAGCTTTCTCAACAACTTGATGTCTGTGATGGGCCAGCATCTCTGCCAAATATAATCAGTCAGTTGTGCGTACGTACCTGGGGCAGTTTTGGGACGCACCCTTCTGTACATCCATTTGCCGCTGACAAAAGCCACCTGAATGTTCCCTAAGTGACCAGAATACATACCATTCATGTAGTGTCCTTCCATGGTTACCCTCCTTTAAAAACCTTAACTTGAAGCATGAAGGATTGTAAAGTCATTTGTAACAAGTGCTCGTACAATTAACGCTGCTAATTTGTCAACATCTTTTGCGTAACTTCCGACGTTGAATAATTTATTGTGGCTATTACGATACTGGTAGACGTACCTTCTGGTATCTGCGTCATAATAGAAACTACCATATTTAGCTACGATAATATATTCTGATTCACATGTGATATAACACACAGTAGGGCGTCTTGTGTCCAGTAGATATGTTATACCGAATATATCTTGTACGCAAGCGAGGCGCAGCTGCTCTGGCAATGTGTTGTTACATTTTAATATAGCCACCAGCAAACAAGCCATACAGCTCTTAATAGTTACTCTTTTCATGGCGCCGGTCCGGTCTTTCATTGCATCTACAATACCCTTATTATTGCTCCGTGTAATTTCATCTTCAATCCAGGACATGGTAATGCCTCCTTATGAGTATTATTTTTCAATCAGCACGAGTGCTTGAGCATAAAAAGGAGGGGCATCTGACATCGATACTCCTCCTTGGAGGGCCCAACCCTTGGCAATTAACTCGTTAACCGCTATTATAAAATCAGCATGCGTATTACCAGTTACTACTGTATACTTCATCTTCATAACACACCTCCTTACAGTTTATATTTGATACTGTCTTCTTTCCTGGGCAGCTCTTTTCCTCTGGTGAACGGGTCAACCTCAACAGTGTAGTAGTAGGGCTTGCCTTGAATATCATACTGTACAGGCAGTGTACCTTTCTGGCTATACCGCTCATGCCGCAGGTACTTCAACATTCTGGGCATATCACTTTGATGTGTGAGTTTGTGTCCCTTACGTTGTGCCTTGCGGTCCATAATAAACTTTGTATGGTTGAGGTTAATATCTATTTCTCTGAACACATTAGGCCTACTACTAATAGGCTTAACACCAGGAGTAACCTTCTTAACATCGGTGTACTCGCCTTCAAACTTACTAAATACATAACAAATTATGAAATTATGAATGACCTGACCCACACGAGGAAACAGGTCTGGTAACTTCTCGACGCAGAGTCTGTCACACATTTTACGTAAATCATCATATGTTACTGCCGAAATGTCCTTTTTAGGAAGTAACGCGTTATGGGTTAACAGTACCATTTCTTTTACCTTCCACATATCGGTATTAAGATTGGCCTCAATGTACAGGCCCAAATAAGGCTGTTCTTCACCAATATATGGTGTAAATACCAACATGTTAAATACAAGATTAGCGGGACTACTTACGATATAAAGGTCCACGCCGTCGCAAAGAACAAAATCATTGTAAGGGACCCTAAATGCATCGTATACTTCATCAATTTTAATATTATTCTCCTTTACGTATTCGGATATTTTAGCAGCGTGTTCCCTAAATGTAGGACTTACCAATTCATCGTAGATGTTAACAAAGTACATCGGCAGCGAGTTAAGCGCCCTTGAAATCTTTGAGGCGTTGATTCTGGCCAACTGATGTTGTTGTTTGTCAACAAAGGAATGCCTCTTCATACCCTTTTTGAAGAAGCCATCAAGCCTGGTAGTTATCCTTTCATAAATATCCATAAGCACACCTCCACAAGTGTTTACTTTGACAATACTGCCTCATTAACTTCCTCGTCCGTAGAATCCCCAGAGAAGTATTTGATGGCGTAATCATCACCCCGCCAGGCATCCTCAACATCGTTATACTCATGCGCATACAGCCACGTACCGTCAGGCCATACATATACTTTAATATGCTGTACTGAGATATATGCGCACACTTCACAGATATGTGCGCACAATTCACATACACGCCCCTCTCTAAGTTTAGAGATGGGGTCACCACAAATGAGACAGGGAACACAGTGGTCATAACAAGCACCGTCTGTGAGCACGGGTTCGCCACACAACACACCATTTTCGATAATGCTACATTTATTTTCCAACATATTACACCTCCACAAGTGTATAGGTTATTTAGACTCGTTATTATTGTTATTCTTTTTACGTTGCCTGACAATTGCCGTAATTACTTTCAGCATCAGCACAACATAACATCTATCACACATCTTCTCTTTGTTACAGCCACACTTTGGTTTCATGGGTCTCCTCCGTAGTTTAGGGATTATGGTTGGGCTTAACAACTCAGCCCCGCTCATCTATTACTGATGAGCAGGAAGATTTGTTAGACCCTTAATCTGGCGTATACTGTTGTATATGTACAGTCATGTTTTTCTCCGTCTATATGATCCGAGTGTACACAACTGCATGGGTCATTTACTACTGATGTGGACATCCAAACGCTTGAATTTGGAATATTCTTTGCGGAACAATCCCTTAGACAAGTGTTGGTTCCGTCACAGATACGGAACGTGTTGCTCTTATCTGACGGCCGGGTGAAATTGGCCAGTACTTTCAAATCTGTAACTTCGGAACAAACATTCCAAGTATCCGGTGTCAATTCTTCTACAACATCAGTGAAACAGGATAAGGATATGCGTTTGTATAACCACTTATTGCCGATATTGTACACATGTACAAATCCACGATTCGTGTGATATATGCCGCGTTGATAGTGTCCTGTCATAACGTTACCTCGTTGGGTATAGGGGCACCCAGCAGGATGCCCCTTGATTAGACTACTTATTGGAAATGATATTCCCTTTACCCTTATGGCTCATTTCGGTATTACCCATGTAAGCAGTATCCGAACCATTTGTGTACAGTAAAACCACAAAATCGGTAGGTCCGTCTTCCAGGGTAATCTGCGCAGGAACGTCCAATACCAACGTCAGAGTACTCTTGTTCTTACTGTTGAGTATCTGTGCTTTGTTAACTTTTACATTAACGATTGCTGGTGGGGGAAGCTCCTCTTCCTCTACCACCATTGTCTGTACGCCACTCGTGGGCATGGGCGGGTCTTCGACATAGATTTCAATGTCGCCGGCAGAAAAGGTCATATTCCAACTCTGCCAGTCCAACTCCTCAATTCCCTCCGCTTTTGAACCATTTACTGTGATTTCCAGATTCTGGCCGGCTACGAGGCTGCCAATACCAACAGGGCCGCTGATATAATCGGTATTGTAAGAAGCAACCATAACACCATCAACAAATGCCGATACCATACCAGTTACATTAGCCATAGTAGTGGCCATAGTGTAGTAACCGGTTTTCTGGATAGTTACGCTGGTAATAACCTCAGCCATATCAGCCGAAGCATCGCGCATACAACGAACGTTTCCAAGATTGTATTTGGACACAACACCCATAACACCAGTATCAATGTTGTATGAGTAGTCCGCCGTAGCTGAATACTCCCTGATGGTATGATAAAACATATAGTTGTAGGCCAAGTACTGGATAACGCCTTTGATGGTTTTCATATGGGCAGGCCAAGGCATAACCCAGTCATCATGACCATCCAGCACGAGGTCTTCACACTGTTCCTTACCATCATACCAGTTAGTGTATACGAAGGGATGTTTCATCCACTCGTAGTTGGTGGTGGTATCCAGAACAGTGTAGCGCCCATCGATGAGCTCGCCCTGTGCTGATGAAATAGAAAGAGTAGAAATAAGAGAAATGATTGCGGAAATAACGATTGATTTCTTCATGGTAATTCTCCTATAATTCGGTTTGTTTGGTAACTTGGCGGCCCTCATAATGAGGGCCCATAGTTTTGCGTCCTTGCCTTACGACAAGTTTGCCCTTCACTTAAACCCTAACGCTTAGCACATAGGCATCACCTCCTTCTTCTTCTTGTTGTTGTTAGCTGCCAGCGCGTTAGATTCAGCCATCAGCTGTTCAGCATGGTAATCACATATACCATGTGACTCTCCCTTGACATCATCTGGTACCTCTATTTCACGCAAAGGAGTAGCACTCAACCCCTCAGCAATACACCACGCACAAAGCACTTTTACTATCTTCATGGCTTAGTCTCCTTAAATGCCCCCGACAAATCTGTTGGGTTTTTTGCCTTATCTTTGGGTCTCGTTGTGTCTTTACGGAAAAGACCACCTACCCAATTGAATACAAACAAGCCAATTACACAAGCCGCCGCAATGATGAGTATTGCACCAATCAGGTAGTTAATAAACCAAATAGTGGCAACAATCACCGCACCAATCAGTATGTTCTGAGAGTCGAGTTTAAACATGTGATACCTCCTTACACTTTTTATAGACTAACCCTTCTTCTTTTGCCCAAGCTTCTGCTATATCTTCGGCAAACTTAGGGCAGTGAGTGGTAACGGGACTTCTACTTACAACGCAGCTTCTCCCATTAGGCAGCATTATTGCTTTAACCGGTTGAAAGCCCCCATCAGGAGCTTCTGACATTGTAATAAAGAACGCGCTCATAAGTCTACCCTCCCAGGTTGCTTATTTTTTGTAGATAACTTCCTCTTTGAAGAAACGGCATTGTTTGCTGTCGCATTTAGTCTTTTTGTAGAGGGGGCAGCTACATACAGGGGAACAGCAATAAGCCCTTATCCATCTACCATCAGACAGGTCTTGGTAAATCAACAACGTATCACCTTGTTGTTTAGACATGCTTATCTCCTATAATATCGTTGAGGTGTTTAATAACACACACCCGTATTGTTAGTGACCTATCCCATTCCTCTACCAGCACTTCCTTGACGTACTCTGCCAATTTATACACTTCCTCTTTGTTGGAAATTAGGCGATTTCTCAACATGTTTCTCATATGTCTGGCGTCATATGTGCCCGAGTAAGGTACCTCGTACACCTCTTGTTTCTCATATAAAGTAGGGGTAGTTACCCCCTTACATATACGCATGGTCCAATGTATCAGTGTTTTACGTCCCATATATCCTCCGTTGTACTAAAAGTTAAAGATGAATACATCAGGATTTTTAGACTTAGCCATAACAGCCTTGGTGTTCAACATACTTTCTAATACCTTAATGGCCACGTCCAATTCCTCCATAGTACACACGTGATACCTACATACCTTATCTTGTGTGACTACCACTGCCTGTTTAATCTGTTCGAACCAACGTAACTGTGCGGTCATGATATTTCTCCTTTTCATGATATGGTGATAAGTACTTGTCTCCTAACCTCTGCCTACCTAACAGTGGATAGGCAGAGAAAAGAGGCAATTACAGTATATGTCTCAGAAGGATGTATTCCGGAGTACCATCGTCATAGCGACGATTGCCTTCTACCCACTTACCCTTCTCCCAAATACCCATGGTTACAGAATGATTGTTTGTGCTGGTGAGTGTCCCGGCGCCGAACATAGTACCTTTGATGAAGCTCCCTTTGAATACGTCACCATTGTTATACTTAAAGGTGCCTTGTCCATAGAACTCACCATCTTCGAACTCCCCATAGTATACGCCGTCAGGGGTGTTTTTAACCCCATAACCTGAACGACAATTACCTTCCACACAAACATTGGTGTCTAAAACAACCACCTTTTTGGGTTGGTCATTCTCAAAGAGGCCGGTCTGTTTAACACCATCCAGGTTAATGGTTCCTTGACCTTGTCTGCTACCTGCTACCCAGGAACCCTCATACCAGTTACCATCAGGTGTCTCCATACGCCCTTGTCCGTGACGAAGACCGTCTTTCCACTGCCCGCGGTAGATGGAGCCATCCACATAGCGCATAACGCCTTCACCATTGGGCACAACATTGACCACATCACCAGCGTAATTGTCACCCCAACTGAAAGTGAGAACTCCTTTACCATTGGGGACGTTATCCCTCATCTCTCCTTCATAACGAAGAACGTCAGTAGTGTATGTGTTCCCAACTACCACAGGGGCAGAAGTTACTTCAACAGGTTCTTGTTTACAAGCTACGAGGGAAAGAATGATAACTGCTGCTACAACGATTGATTTAATAGATTTCATGGTAATTCTCCTGAAAAAAGGTTAGAGACAAATAAACTATTTAGCGCGGACGATACTCAATTCCTTCGGCTTCCGCCCACTGCTTAGCATCCTCGATAGCAACGTCCTCAGTTGGATGAGCGTAGCAGGCGGTATTATCCGGAATGTACCCAAACTCAACATCCCACGCAATCAAAACAGCTTTCCATCCTATGATACATTCATACGTGGTTACAAACGGCGGATGTTCATTGGTAGTAGTGACAGTATTAGCAGTCATGGTAAATCTCCTTATTGTTCAAAGTTACAGAAGGGGCCTTCATCATCAGCATCCGGTGCCTTGGCCGAATTTTCACAGAACGTCGGATTACAGCTGATAATCTTGCCCCCACAATTAGGACATATGCCCTGTGCTATCAAGAAGGCATGTTTTTCTTTCAAGGAATCGAAGCCGGTTATATCCTCTTGATAGCCCATATCAACACGGCACAGCAAGTTGATATGTGGGACGTGGTTGTGCCATATCCATGTAGCCTGTGCCATAGAGAGGCGGGTCTTCCTCCGCAGCGCATGACGAAAAAGGCTTCTTACCATCACATAATCAGTAGAGGCTTCCTTAGCCTCTGATAAGGCCTCTTCAATGAGTCTTTTTAACGCATTATTTATCTTCATAGTATACCCCTTAGTTTGGGCCAGTCGTACTAACCTGGCCCATTGATAGTTAGCAACCCATAGCTGCCCATACGTTGCCAGCAGCACGCAGTATACGGGCAGGGTGCTTGTCGTTAGGGCACGAGGCTATGGCCCCATGCTCTGTTATTGTCAGCACCTCCTTTTTACCACATTTATGGCATACCTTCAACAGCGTCCTCAACGGATGGGAGGCACATCCAGCCTCAACACAGCTAACACAGTTTTTAATACAATTCATACTATACCTCCTTTTTCTTGGTGTTTTTCTCACAAGTGCCATCACAGTTAGGACTATTACAAGGGCAACAATTCCCATTCTCAGGGCCCCAGTTGTCATCACCATCGTAGACCATATGCATGAAGGCATCATAGCACAGTTGTTTACCACATATTGGAGAATACTCCCTCTCAAAAGCACAGTTACATATCTCACAAATAAACATAGCGATATCCTCCTTACAGGATAAAAGGGTATTGAGATGACTAAATGTCATACTCACTATGAAGGCCAGCGGACTCACGGATAACTGCTTTCTTAAAACGTGCTTGATAGCTTGGATTACAGAAGTCACAGTACTCACTGCCAGGAGCAGCAGCCAGATTACAGCATACGCATACGGTAATCTCTTTTACTGCGTCATAATAGAAACAACCAGCACAATTGGCATCAGGCTGTGCTTTACAAGTAGCTTGGGACTTACAGATGTGTTGAATGTTCATGGTATCCTCCTCGGATAAAAGGTTATTAGTTCAGAATCTCTATTTCAGTCTCATCAGCCAGGCAAATAACTTCAAGAATTGCGGCCATGTCTTCAAATGTGGAGTCACTAAGTAATGCTTTCATTGGGTATCCTCCTTACAGGATAAAAGGTTAACAAAGAGAAAGACAATCCTTCTCAATACAGGTAAAAATAATACCATCATAACTCAGGATAAAAATCCAAAATGCGCATAAGGGGCCCTATAAGTTATTAATATATACCTTTCTACATGACTTATTATATGGGACCCTATGGCTATAAACTTGCAGTAATTTTAACCATTGACCATGATAGTAGGGGGGTATATCTGAAAATTGTTCGGCGGGCTATAAATACATGACCATGATAGTATAGTATTATATAGAGTAGTACCCCAAGATATAGAGTAGTACCCAACTACCCAAGTACCCCAATAGATAGTAGTAGAATAGTCCCACCGTAACGTAGAGTAGAGTATCACTACCGTAGAGTAGTAAACCAACCCTACCCTATAAAGTTATACTATTAGGACACTATAACTTAGTATAACTAAATAAGTAAATGTGGAAATATAGGGGTGTCTACTGGTATATCGATCGAACTGGTCTACTTAAATACGGTAGAATCATGGATATATAGTATACTATACTACTATAAACTAACCTTCAAGTGAGTGAAGAGAAAAAAAATCAGGGGGGGGAAAGAAACAAAGACAGTAGTTACATATGTAAGTTATGATAAAGGATAATAACAAGGTATAAAGTAGTACTATTTTATTATAGAAAATAATTTCAGAATATTAAAAGACATTGACCACGATATAAGTACAAGGAGGCTATTTAGCAACTAACTACTTTAAAGAAAAATAGATACTATATAATACTATACTAAATTATAATAACCGACAGTACGCGGCGGAGGGGAACCTATGTGTATTTTTAAAAAGAAACAAAGGTCGGATTACAAAAAAAGTTTAGAATTAATAAAGAAGGTAAAAAAGGTATACAATAGTTGTGTTACGTTAGAACAACTTGTAGTAGCTGATAAGTATGCCGCGCTAGCACTAAAACAACTATTAAAGGTGCTACCTGATCATTCTGTGGCTTCGTATGAAGCATCTTTTAAAAGAATGCATATGAATAGGTATAGTAGTAATTTATTGATAGTGTAGTATACTATTATATGGTAATACTGGGTATTAATATATTATGATAAAGTGCCTTGTTTTTAATAAACTGTCCTATGTATAATATAGAAACTTAAGGAAATGATATGGAGTGTATAGATAGACATTGTAGGACTAATAACACTGATAGCAAGACTATATGTAACAACTGTTTAGCTACAATTATTAAAGGTATGGATACACCTGATTTGATGGACTTATACTACCACATAAACAACCTGTTGCATACCACCGATAAAGAAAGAGAATTGTTAGCTGAAAAGTTTGGCCCTGTGCCTGGTATAATACTAGTGTCCGTAGAGGAGCAGTGGTTCAAGTTTATTAATGACTTGCTTTTATAGCATGGTGGTCGTATAAAGGGTTAATTGAGCGCGGGTTAAAAAATCAAATATATAAAGATTAGACATTTTAAACTAAAATAAAAACGAACTGGGGGTCAATAGTAATGACTAATTATTCTGATATAATTAATAACACCATAACAGTGGCTAATGATAAAGCTGTTGTGCTGGGAGCTGACAGTTTTACCTCTGATTATAGTACTGTTAGTATGGTGCAACAGGCGTTCAATAATGTTACTCAAAGTGGCACTGTTGTTGTTACCCACACCACTGATTCATTAGGTAAACGTATAACCCAATTATATGAACTTCAAGCAGACCAGCCTAATGTATCTAACACAACTTTGGATTTTGATTTGGCCGACGAGGGTAAATTTGTTCAAGAGACTGCTGTTAGCGGTACAGTGTTTGCCGATGGTGCAGTTACTTTATATGCTCCAGGAGAACCTCCAATAGAGACTGGTTTGGATGCTACTACGGTTTATAATCCTGCTTATGGCCATTTAATTAACAGTAATAATACTTTGGAATTAACAACAGACGGTGTTACTATCCACGCATTAAGTAAAGTAACATTAGATGGGACTACTGGTATAAAAGTTTATATGGAGGCCGTTTACCATCAACGAACATACGCAGCCTTTGGTATATGCAGTGTTAACGGTGGATATAATACTACCGCTAACATACCGGTTACTGGCGTAGTTTGTCATAACTGGTCAAGAGTTTATAAAGGAACCACCATGGTAGTAAACGATCAGCCCATCCCTGAGGATGGTGATACAGTTATGATAGCTTTTAACTGTGTTACAAATAGAATGTGGGTGGGTGTTAATGGTACATGGTATTTAGGTGGCGACCCAGCCGCTGGTACAAATCCGAGTATTAATGGTGCCGATATTATAATGAATTCTGATCTTAGGGCCATAGTACAACAACGTGTAATAGGAAATCAAATTACAGTAAAATTTAAAGACTCTGAGTTCCTATATACCCCTCCCGTAGGATTCAATGATAGATTCGGAGACGATGGTTATATAACCACACCTAAATATGTTACTACCTCTGATCAAAATCACTTAGCATTGAGTAGTTTATCTACTATTAACTATGTGGATGTAACTTCCACGGTTCCCACCAATACTGATATAAAATACCTCTTTTCTTTTGATAATCGTCTTAGTTGGCAAAAAGCGGCGCATATAAAATTATGTACGGGTGGAACAGCCACAGCAAGCTCTTACAACGGTAGTAATCCAGACTATAATGCGGATAAAGCATTTGATGACTCAACAACATCTCAGTGGGTGTCTAATGCAACCACAGCAGGTGAATGGCTTAGTTATGCGCTAACTACAAGTAAAACTGTAAGACATTATATAGTTCAAGCAGGAGGGGCTGGTTGGGAAGCCTATGGCCCACTTGGCTGGATTTTACAAGGATGGACTGGCAGCTCTTGGACAGATCTACACACAGTATCCGGTTTATCTGCCTGGCAGGCATACGAAAGAAAATCGTACAGTTTTAGTAATAGTACTGCTTACACTACATACAGATTATATGTCACAACTAATGCTGCTTGGAATCATGCAATAAGTGAACTGGAACTATATGAATCGGACTACGAAAATACTTATACCACAGTCAGCGGTATTACCTTTGATAATGACTGTACATTAACAGCTATGCAAAGGGGTTTACAAAACTACCCTGTATCCGATGAACTGTACTTAGACTTTGCATTTCAGTTATCAACTACGGATTCAAATACTACACCATCCTTGGATCAAGTTACTGTAAATTATGATGAGAACGGTAATTACGAATTTAAATATGATACAGACTATAACATAGTAAATGCAACTAGTACTACCACGGAAATAACAAAAAATAGTGTGGGTACAAGTAACATAAAAGTAAATGTTCTACTACCATAAGAGGATTATACAATGCCTAACTACTCACAAATAGCTAACACAATAATAAAAGAAGCTAATGATACAGCAACACTTAATGGGGCCCAAAGTTTTACCAGTTCAAGTACTGTATCAAACACTATTCAAACCACTATAACTAATGCAAGTCAAAATGTAATATCTGTTATCACACATGCCAGTGATGTTGATGGTAACCGTATAGTACAGGTGTATGAGTTACAAGTTGATATATCACTTTATAAACTACAAGATAGCTCTAATTATAAAGTGTCTATTTTATCACCAACTACAACTGGAATAACTAAACTATCCAGCGGTACCTCAAATATTAAAGTTAATATACTCCTATCTTAGAGGGATAATTTATGACTACTTACTCACAACTATTAAATAATGAAGTGGCTGATATAAACGCAGTTGCTGTCGCTACTTTCGGTGCCGACAGTTTTGTTGGTGATGGAAGTGCCTCTGCAATAAATCAAACAGCTTTTACAGGGGTTGTTCAAAACCAGGTGGTTACAGCAACACATCTTGCAGATGCGGATGGCAAAAGGTTAGTACAGGTATCTGAATTTGTTGCCGGAGGGGAACTGGTGGATACATCCTTAGACTTCGATCTTGCTGATGAAGCACAGTTTATACAAGAAAGTACTGTAAGTGGTACTGACTTTATTGATGGTAAAGTACAATTGCACTATGATACAGAGCTACTTACTGCTACTTATGATAATACTAGAAAAAACGACAACGTAACCCTAGACGAAACATCCCTTATAGCTGCTAAAAATAATATAAATGGTTGGCACGGGGTGGCGGCTACATGTGTGTTAAGTGGTAGTGATATATTTTATTGGGAAAAAGTCCTTACTGCAGGCAGTCAATTCCATTGTGGGGCATATATAGAAGGATCGAATGTAGATTGGGCTATTTCAGGCAGTGCTTCTAGTTTTGGTTGGGCTTTTTATTATTACTATGCTTTTCAAGTGGCCGGTATTAATATATATGAGAGTATATCTACTCCGCAGGTTCAAGGAGATGTTATAGGAATAGCTTTTCAGCCCAGTACAGGCTACATTTGGTCACATAAAAAAGGAGTGTGGTTAGGAGATAAGTCACCTGCCACGTCACCTACTAATCCTTATTACACGGCTACTGCCGGGCAAACATGGAGAATTTTTGACGAACTATACTGGATGGGTAATTCGTTAACATCTAGATACTTACACTCTTCCTGTCAGTACGCGCCTTCAGGAGTAGTTGAGGTAGCTAATGAGGTATCTATTCATACTACTTCACCGTGGTATGTCACAACATCTGATCAAAATAACATTAGTCTGGCTTATATTTCAAGTATAAATTCAATGACTATCACTACTACTGAACCGACCAATACAGATGTTGGAGCACTGGTTTCTTTTGACGGTAGAACAACTTGGGAAACTTGTATAAGTGGTTCATTTACAACTCATTCTGGTATAGACACTAAAACTGGATGGAGCACCGTTTCTGATATAGAAACAGGGTTTACTAACTATAATATTACAGATGAAGAAACTGTTGATTTTGCTTTTCTTTTAACGTCTGCTGATAGTCTAGTGACACCAAGTATAGATCAAGTAACTATTAATTATACAGAAACTGGTTCGTACGTGGTTAAAACACCTTCTGAATATTCAGTGATTTCTTATAGTGACACACAAACAAATGTAACTAAATTATCAACAGGTACAAATAATATTAAAGTTAATATTTTACTATAAATAAAATATAAGAATTAACTTTAATTTAAATATGGAGAAAATAAATGTGTTATTATTTGTAATAACTACTTTGTAAATAAATATTTTACTGTTTTTGGAGAATTTAAATGACTAGAATAAAAGAACCTATACTTGTAATAGATGATGATCAATCTATATTGGCTGTTATAAGTACAATGTTATCTGTAATTGGGTTCGACAATATAATTAATGCTACTAAGGGAGTTGAAGGTATAGCCGCCTTTAAAAAATACTCACCACCAATAGTATTATTAGACATAAGTCTTCCTGATGCTATGGGTTTAGATTTAATGGATAAAATAAAAGCACTATATCCACCATCACAAATTATTATAATAACAGGTAACACTTGTAATGAGTTTGTGGTAGATGCTTTAAGAAAAGGTGCTTGTGATTTTATAACCAAACCAATAACACTAGAAATTTTAAAACATTCTGTAACTCAATGCCTAGAAAAACATGACTTGGTAAGAGATAACCAGATGTATCAACAACAACTAGAAAAATTGGTTAAAGAAAGAACAGATAATCTAGCAGCAACAAATGAAAAACTAGCAGTAGCTAACAAAGATTTAAGTAGTGTTTTATACAAAACTGTTGAAGCTTTATCAAAAACTATGGAGATACGTGACCCATACACAGCTGGGCACCAAAAACGCGTAACGGCGTTAGCAATAAAAATATCCGAGTATTATGGCCTAGATGAATCCCAAATCGAACATATAAAACTGGCAGGTATGCTCCATGATATAGGTAAATTCTATGTTCCGCAAGAGTTATTAGTTAAACCAACTAGATTAAGTGAAACAGAATTTAAATTATTAAAAAAACATGTCATAGAAGGATACAATATAATTAGTGATATTCCTTTTGAAGCACCAATAGCCCGTATGGTATTACAACATCACGAAAGGCTAGATGGTTCTGGTTATCCTAATGGTTTAAGGGGTGACCAAATATCCATAGAAGCTAAAATAATCAGTGTAGCTGATGTAGTAGAGGCTATGGCTTCACATAGACCATATAGGGCCTCTTTGGGTGTTACTGTGGCCATTGAAGAAATAGTAAAAGGTTCTGGTAAACTATACGACGATAAAGTCGTAGAGGCTTGTTTGGCGGTTATAAAAGCCTGTAATTATGATTTAGATATTATATTTAAATAACGGGGTTATAACTATGGCCAATAAAAAGGCAGTACTGATAGCTGAAGAAAGTTTAGCTATGATACAACTATACAAAGGATTACTGGCACCATACGACTGTGTAGTACATTCAGTTAGTAGTTTAAAAGAAGCCAGAGAACGTATGATGAGGTACGACTACGACTTATATATCATTGATACAATACTAGAAAATAAAGAAAGCGGTTTAGAGCTTGTGGGCAGAGGTGGTGCAGATCCTGATAAATGCCTTATATTATCTAGAAGCTTGCCAGAAGATACAGTAAGTGAATTGGTTGAATTTCATAAAGTACCAAGAGAAATGATTATGGTAAAACCTCCTGATGCTAGGGCATTTATAGTTATAGCCAATAAACATCTAAGAGGAGAAGCATCTCCTGACAATATTATTATACCAACTACTAGTGTATCTAAACTCAGCGATAAACGTATTTTATATAGGATTAAACGATGGGTTTTAGGCCTTTCTTTTAAAGGTTGGATAGCTATAATAAGTTTTATGCTTATATTACCTACAACAACAAATACAACAGCTAAATATTTTAGTTACAAGCAGCATCTAAAATTTGAACAAGAAAAAGTAGCTTATTGTGAAAAAGAATTTAAAAGTTTTAAACAAGGGGATACAGTAAGTAAAACCACATTTAGGGAAAGTACTATACTAGATGATGGTGATATGTACATAATAAGGATATACCCAGATAATATTGTATTTGTTAAAATAATATATAAAGATAGGTTTTATTCAAAGGAACGTTGGATAGTTGGAGAAAATTATCTAAAAACTATTGGTTTAAATGAGAAAATGACTTTGTTAGATATATTAAAATCACTTATTATGCTTTAATTGATTTAAAGGAGAACAACAAATGAACTTAAATTGTCAAAATTGTATGAATAAAGGAATGTGTAATAATAGTAAATACTATTGTGAGAGTTGTGGAGAAAGTAACTTAGAACCGATAGGTCAATTTTTTAGGGCCGGCGGCGTAAATGAGATGGTAGTTTTATTTACATGCTACAATCCTGACTGCTTGGCTTTTGGAAAAGTAGTTGATATAAACAGTAATCCAGTTCATATAAAATCATTAATTACAAATGAAGTTGTTTTGTAATAAGGAAATAATAATGACTCAATCAGCTTTATACCCAATTATTGTAGATATAGCCTTTGATAAGCGTAGTGTGTTTTATTTAGTGTTTGATTCTTGTTCATGTAGAAAAGAAGCAGGCCCTATGTTGTGCGATTTATTAGCATACAATAATATAAATATAATCAAAGCCACGACTAAGGAATGGACAATAAGTATAGATAAGCAGATAAAATATATACGTATGGTATTACCAATAGACTCAGCTATTTTATATAATATTGGTACGCAAGGTTATGAAAAGGTGTTATATGTGGATTGTTAGGCACATACAACTTTTTACAGCCGCCATTTTATTTGTATTACTTATGTGCTACCCTAGTACAGTTGTAGCTATTAAAAAAAATGTAACTGTTACTTGGTCTTACAACAATGTTACAACAAATACTATGGAATATAGATTGTATTACTCCTATTACCAAGATATGAGTAATAAAGTATTGGCATGTAGTATTAACGACCGTAATGCAACTGTAATTACTTGTCCTAATGTTGAATTTAAAACAAACACTTATTTTGTTATTACAGCCGTTGAATCTGGTGCTGAATTTTATTCGGCCGACAAAGGTGTGACGTTGCCATATCCAGTAATAAATTTTATTTACATTACAGAATAGTTTGTTTATATTAATCTAACCATTATATAAGTAGATAAGGTATTAAAGAACTTCATTATTTTATGGTGATAACTATGAATGAACTAAACGAATTAGAAGTATCCTCTACTATTAGAGACGCCTATTTACTTTTTTCAAAAGTAAATAAAGAAAGAAAAACTACACATGATTATAAGTCAATACACCCAGAGTATGTGGCTTGTTTATTAGCCAGATTTGTAGATGATGAGGAAGTAATAGCAGCATCAATACTACAAAACATACTAACCTATGATGGTGTTGAAGTACAAGATATTTATGATTTATTCGGCAGTAAGATAACTAATCTTGTACTTGAATTAAACACACCAATTACACATAATACTGATGAAAACAAACTCGATAATTTAATTAAATGTTTAAATACCATGAGTAAAGAAGCCTTTACAATAAAAATGGTAAATAGGTTAAACGAGACTCTTGGTTTAATAAATACTATTATACCACATAGTTTTTTAAAACAACATTTGAAAGATACGTCTTATATTATTAATAATATAAATAGGGAGATTGATGATATAAATATTAAAGTTATTGAACTACTTACTTTTTCTGTATTTTATGTAGAATTAACTAAAAATGTATAAGGAGAAATATTCAATATATGTTAAAAAATAAAAATATCTTAATTGATACAAATATATTATTAGATGACCCTAAAATATTATTTAAGTCGCTAAATAAATATGAAAAAGTAATAGTTCCATTAACAGTATTGAAAGAACTTGATAAACATAAATTTAATCCTGATTTATCTTATAGTGCTAGAACAGCAATCTATGAAATAGTTGCTTTTAGAGAAGCACACCCAAACAGATTAGTGTTGGCTGTTGACAACGAGGAATTAAAAACAAACGATACTTTAATAATTGACGCGGCTATAAAAAATAAAGCCGACTTAGCCACAAAAGATTTGTCTATGTCAGTTATAGCGGCAACTAAGGGTGTGGACACTGTATTATATGATATTATACCAAACGGTATATTTAAACCATACATACATTTAGATATCAAAGATCTACCAGAGAACTTTACTTACTTACAAAATTACAGTTTATATGATTTTAATATAGAATTACAATTAGACATAGACACTGAATGCTGGAAGTTTGTTATATTAAATAATGCTTACGTATATGCTACTAACCCTATTAAAGGCACAGTGTCACGTATAGATAATATGCCTGAGTATAGAGAAGTTGTTGTGGAGGGTAATAAACTAAAAGCGCTGGATATATACCAAATATGTGCTATATACGCTATGACAGAAGCTGACGGTGTTTTAATTACTGGTAAATGGGGAACAGGGAAAACTTTACTAAGCACAGCCTATGCCTTATCTTGCAACAGTGACAATAAAATATTTATCACCAGACCTCCAATTGGTATAAGCCATAAATACGATATAGGGTTCTTGCCCGGTGATAAACAAGCAAAAATGGAAGCGTGGTTTGCTGGTATATTAAGTGCATTATATTATCTATATGCTAATACCAGAAATCAAGGATCAAGTAAAGACCAAAATAGTATAAAGTATGATATAGTTAAGGATAGATACTTTCAAGATAAATTTGAAGCTGTGCCAATAAATGTAATTCAAGGTATGAGTATATTAGAATCAGACATAATGATTTGTGATGAATGCCAACTTATAGATATAGATACTATGAGTATGATATTATCAAGGGCTAATAAAGGAAGTAAACTAATACTATTAGGTGATTTAGCACAAACATACAATGTTGTAAGACCTTCTGAATCAGGCTTACTAAAATTATTAAGAATTCTACCACATAAAAGTTTAGCTTATGTTGAACTACCAAACTCACATAGAGGTGGTCTAATAGCACTAGCTGACTTACTACAAGATAAAAAATTATGTTAATTAAGGCTTTATATGCTTGATATACTAAATATAGTACATGTACTTGATAATGATAGTAGATTTAAAGGTTTAAGTCCTTCTGCCATAAATTACTTACGCAGTAATGGTTTGTGGATGCCTGTAACAGAGGGATTATTAGTTGTTGAAGGGTTAGTTAGTGAAGACGATATGCAAATATATGTATCATCTCCTAATCATGATAATTATCTAACCTTTATCATAGAATACGGCGAGTTTCTAACAGGAGATGTGTTCTCCAATATAGATGAGTCTCTAAATAGTCCCGAGGGATTTTTACATAGATATTCAATGGCAGATAATACATTGATGTACGAAGTTGTGCAAACAGTACTCAATAATATATATTTTTTAGCTCTTACTGACATCCAAGAAGAAATTTACATAGGCTGGGAAGATGAGGAAATAGAGGGTGTCTTAAAACTACAAACTTAAATAAGGTGAGGCTATGAAAAATTTAACAGACTATTTGTGGGAGGAAAAGAAACAAAAGCTATTAGAGAGTATTGATACTGTATTAGAAAAAAGCAAGAATAAAGAAATATTAGAAATTATGGTGGAGCTGATTAACAATACCAAAGTTGTTAATACCATGGAAGAATTTTTTGAAGATAAGAGGTATTGATATGGCAAGAAGAAGAGGATGGTCATACACAGAAGAGAGGCTATTAATATCAAATTATAACAATATGACTATTAAAGAATTGGAAGAATTATTACCTGGAAGACAGGCCGATAGTATAAATTGTAAAATCAAGAGATTAAAAGAATTAGGTAAAATATTAGAGGGTAAAAAAGATGAAGTAATAGATAGGGCTTATAAACAACGCCACGAATAAGTAAATATTAAGGAGTGTGCTATGGAAACAGAAGAGCTTACATTTCTATGTCCTAATTGCTACCATTATATGGAGCGTGTACTGATGCCTAATTCAACAGAATCAGCCGATCTTTTAGGGATAGATCCTGATGACTTCGATGCTAATGGTGGTGAACCTGTAGCACAACTAACCTGTTTAATATTAGGTATGGACTTAGCTTATGATGTTTTAGAATGTAATAAATTTACAAAAAAATTACCGGAACTAATACCTCGCCAGTTTATTTATTGACAAATAACTATATTAGTGTTATTATGATTTTAACTACTAATATTTTATTTTAAGAGGTAAATATAAATGGTCAAAATGAAACTAAAAGACAAAAAAGTATACTTAACTAAGTTGATAGACTATCTTGCTCAGAACGGCTGGGATTTATGTAATTACAGTAAACAGGAGAATTCTGAATGTAATAGACTACGTATGTCTGGCGTAGCTTTACTACATGAAAAGTTTGAAGAAGTTCAAGCTGTAGTTGCACTATTTGATGAAGGAAAGCATGATGAGGCTATGGATCTATATAACAGTGCCATAGCCCTTGTATCTGATGAGAGTATGTTTGAGTACTATGCGCACGTGTTAGATGACACTAACCCGTGGTTTGTTTAAAAGAAAAGGTATTACTATGAACCAAAAGCATTTATACAATTTACATGTTACTACCCATTTATTAATAGAAAAAAGTACAGCCTTCTTCAGATTTAATATAACACCTGAAAGTGCATTACTTAGATTTCTTAAAGCCAATATCATTAGAGGATTTAGTGAACATAATGGTAAGTTTGATTTATATCATACACACTATAAAAAGAATGTTCTAGCCACCAGTTGGTCTCAGGAGGCGCTGGCCGAGATAGCTGGTTGTAATGTCACATCTATACGTAGACAAATAAAAAAGCTAAAAGAACAGGGATTTATAAAGGTAGAAAAAGTAGTACGTTATGACAAGACATACAATATTTATATCCTGGGCACTTGGGAGTTTGACTCTCTGGGTAAGATAAAAGAAAACTTGTTTTCCGAAGTACACTTTATGAAGTTAGCTTTAGCTGAACGTGCGGAAAAACAGCAGATTAAGTAGGTAGGCACCGGGCATGAACGCCCTGTGGGTACCGGGCATGAATGTCCTCCCAGAATAACAAGTATACTAGAATAACGGTATACTAGTATTTAAATATAGTTTAATAATAAAAATATAGGCTTTTAATTTTTTTTTCAAAAAATATAAAGCCAACCAACCATAAACAGAAAACTACTTTTTAAAAACAAACTTTTGCAAATGTTATAAATCAATACAAGCCCCGTAGAGCTGTTTTTAATTACAATGTGTCGGTAGTTAGGTTGTCTATATAAAAATCGTGTAGCGGTCATTTAAACCCCATTCCTGAGGCAACGTAGATACTGCTTTAACCGTTACCAACAACAACCAATTTCTGGCACAAATAAATCATTTGATAATGTAGTAAAAACTTGACAAATACTTTTTTTGTTGTTAAAGTATACAGAACACAAGGTTATTTAAGATTTTAACTAGAACTAAGGAGAATTACCGAATTATGAGAACACCCTATATTTTTGAAAAATCAAGTAGAGAAGAATCTGAAAGAGCATACGACCCTTTTTCAAGAATGCTTAAAGACAGAATCATTTTCATATCTGGTGAATTTAATCAAGATATGGCAGATTTAGTTGTAGCACAGCTTCTGTTCTTAGAAACAGACTCATCTGATTCTGACATTTACATGTATATCAACAGTCCAGGCGGCCAGATTACAGCTATGTACGCCATCTACGATACCATGAACTATATCAAACCTGACATTGTAACCATTGGTTATGGTCAAGTGGCAAGCGCTGGTTCATTTATATTAGCAGCCGGCACGAAGGGTAAACGCTACGCTCTACCTAATTGTGAGATTATGATTCATGAGCTATCAACAGGTATACAAGGTAAGGCAGGAGACATTTTCCAAACCATGGAGCACACTAAGAGGATGTATGATAAGATGGCAGCCCAGTACTCTGAAATGACTGGTCAAAATATTGATAAAGTTAAATTAGATATGCATCGTGATTACTTCATGTCCTCAGAGGAAGCCAAATCTTATGGTTTAATTGATCAAGTAGAATATAAAAGAAAATAAGTATAATGGAATACAATAAAGAAAGAGATACACGTGATAAGTCCAGGCCACTGAAAAGTGGTTCTGGACCACGTGATTTGCAGCAAAGACAAAAATTAGAGCAAAATTCTTATGTTGTACGAGAACTTAAAGACCAAATAGAGTTACTAACTAGACAATTAACCACTACCTCTACTACTGGTAATACAGCCGCTATATACACGGCCGAAGAATTTGATACTGAGTTAAATAAGGTTATATTACAGGTTTCTGCTGAGATGGAAAATAAACATAGTGTTCGTATAAAAGAGCAACAAGAAGAAATTCTAAGATTAAGAAGACAACTAGAAGAAGGAAAAACAGACGCTGTTTCCAATAAAGAAATTAAAGTTCTAGTTGACAAAGCAGTAGAAGAAACCAAAAGTGAATACCAAGCACAGCTATTTTTACTACAAGAGACAGCAGCTAAGTTAAACAAAGAGCTACGTTTAGCGGAAGATAAAGTAATTGAACTTAAAAAACAGATTAATTTATACGAGCCTAAAATACTAGAAGTAGAGCAGCTTAGGCATACACTTGAAATTACTAAATCTCAATTAACATCCTTAAAAAATAATCCACACAATAGCTCAGGTGATAGTGATAAATTAAATGCAACTATAACTGATTTAAAAAATGAGTTGGCCCAAATAAAAACTGATCTAGCCGTTGCTAATTCTAAATTAGAATCCAAAGATGAAATCATTAAAATTAAAGATGATACTATAAACACATTAAAAAGCACTCCGGTTAATATACAGATAACTGACTCACAAACCACCAAAAGTGTTGTATCGGAAAGCAGTAGGCCTAAAATGGAACAGGTTTTTATAGATCCAAGTGATACTAAAAATAGTATGGCACCGCATTTAAATTTTAAAGATGTTAAGATAGCTCAACAAGAGAAAATGTCTAGTAAAGTGGCCAAGCTTAAGGATCTATTGGGATCTCTACCGGAATAAGTTTGTATAATAAACTTTAATGAACTAAAATATGAGAGGGATTAATATGAGTGTAGGTGTGGATGTTGGTACAAATTCTTTATGTGTGGCAAAAGTTGATGATGAGGGAAACCCGATATTCAAATTAGAGCGGGATGCTTTTTACAGATTAGTGCCAAAAAGTGAGGTTAATAGACAATCAATTAAAACGTCCCTAAGTAAGAGGGGTGTTAATTTTATTGAGGACGACGCGGACTTTTTAATTATTGGTGAGGACGCTCTTCACATAGCAATGGAACGTAATTGTAGTTCCAGCAGACCAATGTTAAATGGTGTTATATCACCTAAGGATAAAAACAGCTTACCTATGTTAAAGGTACTACTTTCAAATTTAGTGGGTAGAGGTAATGGTAGTGACACATTAGTTTATTCTGTTCCAGCTAAACCAGTAGATGCTGTGTTTGATATTGTGTACCATCAAGAGATGTTAAATATGTTTTTTAGGGATCAGGGATATTCCCCTCAACCTATCAATGAGGCATTTGCCATTGGACTATCAGAATTACTAGATGATGGTTTAACTGGCATTGCTTTATCGCTCGGCGCAGGTATGGCTAACATATCTGTAATTCATCAAGGTGATCCGTTGGTTGAATTCTCTGTTACAAGATCAGGAGATTTTATTGACCATTCCGTAGGCACCGCCTTAGATATGTCCCCATCATTGATTCAGTTAGAAAAAGAGTCAGGAATTGATTTGTATAATCCTAAGGATAAGATAGCAGAGGCTATAGCAGTTTACTACTCATCTGTAATAAATTATGTATTGCAAAATATTTCTTTTGAGCTTAAAAAGCAAGAAAAGAGGCTACCCATTTTTAGAGAACCTGTGCCTATTATAGTTTCAGGTGGATTAACGTTGGCGGAGGGTTTTACCAGAATGTTTGAGGAGCGGTTATCAGGTATTACATTACCTATGAAGATTAGTGAAATTAGAAGGGCTGCCTCACCTATGACTTGTGTAGCTGCCGGTTGTTTAATGGCATCTCAACTATAATAATTAACTACCCTCTGTAATAAACAGTAATAGGGAGGTTACATTAATGAAAATAGATACAGTAGGTTTAGATTTAATAAAAAAATTTGAAGGATTTAGTTCAAAGCCTTATCTATGTCCAGCAGGTATTCCTACCATAGGTTATGGTAATACTTACTACGAGGATGGTACAAAAGTTAAGTTAACAGACGCCCCTATAACTAAAGAACGTGCTACTGAAATACTAAATCATGTAGTAGCGACTTTTGCTGAAAGTGTTAACGAGTTTGTAAAAATTAAAGTAACACAAAACCAATTTAATGCTTTGGTTAGTTTAGCTTATAACATTGGTTTAGGTAATTTTTCAAAATCAACTGTATTAAGGAAACTAAATATAGGTGATTATGAAGGGGCAGCAAGTAGTTTCTTGTTGTGGAGAAAAGCCGGCGGTAAGGTAGTTGCTGGTTTGGTAAATAGAAGAGAGGCAGAGAAAAAAGTATTTTTAAGTTAATTTACCGGGTAAATTAAAATTACCTTTATACAAATAAAAACCAAAGGAGTTTGAATTATGAGTGAAGAAAGAATTAACGGAACAGTTAAATGGTTCATTATGTAGAGCCCTTTACATTGGTAACAATGTATCGAAACTCCTTTAATTGCTGGAAAATCTTAGCGAATAATGTCGAAGATAATCAGCAGCCAAGCCTCGTAAGAGGAAGGTTCAACGACTAGAGCGAAGGCTCGTAGGACCAAGTGGTCCGAAATGGGGAGAATCCTTAACAGGATTTTGATATAGTCTTTTCTTTATGGAAACATAAAGCAGCCTGCATAGGCGGGGTTAGTGTAACGAACTAACTCGAAAAAAATGTTAGTAATGACCGCGGATACGGCTTTGTGTTGATTGATGGTAATCCAGACGCAGAGTATTTTATCCACTTTACAAGTATTGATATGGACGGCTATAAAACACTTAAAGCCGGCCAACCAGTAAGTTTTATTTTAAAGAATACAGAAAAGGGTATTCAGGCAACAGAAGTAAAGCTTTTATAATAACAATTATCCATCCAGTATAAACCAAGACCGTTGCTGGGGGTCTTTAAAGGAGAACATTATGTATAAAAACAATTTTTTAGTTATATTAAAACACAATGGTAAAGTACTTAGAGAAATAGATGGTGTAGTTACTGTTCCTTTTGGTTCAGACTACACCATTGTACTAAAAAACTATGATTCACGTAGAGCGGTGGTATCTGTGGATATTGATGGCCTATCTGTACTAAATGGTAACCAGATAGTTGTTCCGGCTAATGATATAGTAGAATTACAAGGTGCCTTAGACAATTTAAGTGTAAATAATAAATTTAGATTTATACAGAAGACTAAGGCTATATCAGATTTTAGAGGAGACAGGCTAGATGATGGCATAGTTAGGGTAGAGTATACTTTTGAAAAACCATCGATACCTTATAGAGATTTTATTAAAGAGTTGTCGGGCTTTAAATCAAGCTATGACGTGATAGGTTATAGAGCAGGTGTAGCTGGTGCTTCTAATACATATAGTTCATCTGGTATAACTGTAAAAGGAACCCCAACAAAACAAGATTTTATAACAACACATACGGGTATTTTAGAGACACAGTCATATGTTATTACACTTAAATTACAAGGATGTGATGAGTTTAAACGTGAAGTAAAAACACCTATAATGACTAAGACCAAAAAACAATGTCCTTCCTGTGGAAAACGTTGGAAGTCTTACATAAAATACTGTGGTAGTTGTGGTACATTCCTATAATGAGGTTTACATATGCTGGTGGCTGAATTAGTTTTACGTAAATTACAAACACAAGATGAGATTAAAGAGTTAGAGAACTACATAAGTAGGCTACAAAATATTACTGGTGACAGAGACAGTCTGTCCAAGATGTATAAAGAATGTATTATAAAGTTATTTAATTTATACGATCAATTACAAAGCCAAAAAGTTGTATTAAAGAAATGTAATACTGATAACCATATAATTGTTGACAGTAATAAAATTAATATAACTGATGCTTTAGAAATAGCAGCTACTTTGGAAAGTAGGTTAAATTTATACACTACTTTAATAAATAGTGATACTATGCACATTGATATATTATCTATAATGAAAGACAGGGCTAGTTTATTAGAAGACTACTTAAAATTAATTCGTTACATAAAAGCTAATGATTGGAGTACCGAAGTTGGTTGATAGATATTGGGTAAAATTAGAAGATTTTGATATTAGATGCGTTTGCAAAGACAAACATTGCATTGATAATACTATGTGCAAGGAGTACTTAGTTAAATTGCTAGAAATAGATAGACAAGATAATTCAATGGATGATTGGGACAAATCTATTAATAAACTATTTACTACTATAAAAAAAGAAACCGACGAGTTAAGCAAAAGCATTAAAAAGTTAAAAGGATTTAAATTATGAACTTAGTAAATACACTTTTTAAAAAGATAAATAAAATTTGTTTAAATATCAGATATAAAGTTATTTTATTGCTTATACATGATATGCCGGTAATTGTTAATTGTGTTGTTGATAATACAACCCTTGAAAAAAATATACTTGACAATATAGAATGTATCTGCTATAATAACAAAGTAATAAAACCTGAATATCACTACGATACTCAGGTTAGGCAAGACAATTTCTCATCAGGCAGAATAAAAAGGCAAGGTAACTCTTTTTGCTTAACACTCACGTAAGGTTATTTACACAAATGGAAAGTATTAAAGGAAACATTTTAATAGGTATTTCAGGAAAGGCTAGATCAGGTAAAGACACAGCTGGTACTTACTTATATAACAAGATAGGCGCGGTTTATTACAATACATCTATAACCGCTTTTGCCAACATGTTAAAGCAAGAGTTGCTAGAGAAATTTGATTTAAGCCATAATCAACTATATGGTAATTTAAAAGAACAACCTGATGAGCGTTACCCCAAACAAGAAGGTGGTTTTTGGACTCCAAGAGAGATGATGCAATCTTATGGGCAGTTTATGAGATCTTTTGATAAAGACTATTGGGTTAAAGCTTTGTTTCGTAATATACAGGATTTTAGTAAAAGTAACACAATTATTACAGACGTAAGACAACCCAATGAAGTAAAGGCCATCTTAGACAGAGGTGGTTATCATATAAGGATTACAAGAAAAGAAAGGCCCAGGATTCAAGGACAAGATCATGAGACTGAGACTGCCTTAGATGATAACAAGCTAACTATCCATTATACAGTTGCTAATGATGGAACCACAGAAGATTTGTATAAAAAATTAGATTATTTTTTAGAAAACACACTAAACATAAAGGAGACACGAACATGGCAAGCAAAACAATGACACTTTCAATTAATCCTGATGAGGTTATGCATACAAGCATCTCAAAGAGCAAAGAAGGTTACAACTATGCTTCAGTAGTGGCTAAGAAAGGTGAAGGGGAATATATCTCTATTAACTACGAATGGAAAGGTAATGTAATTCCTGATTTTGCTTTTGACTTAATGGGCTTCATTCAATCCAATAAAGAGTCTATTAATAAAGCTGTTGCATCATACACGCAGGAATATGATGAGTTTGTTAAAAATAAATAACATACAATAGTTGGGTGCTAACATGGCTAAGAAAGATACTAAGAAAGGTGGTAAGGGCGGTAAGGGTGGCTGTTAATAAATTTAGTTTGGAGGGTTATTGATCATGCCGATAGATATTAGTGAATTTAGAGAACCTACATTTACAAAATTTCAAGAGCGTTACCCACTAAGTACTGATAAGAAAGACAGATTTATTAAATTTGATGCTTACCCAAGAAATTATAGGGGTGAAGGTGGTAGCTTTCCACAACCGGGTTATAACCCTCACCACCAAGCAACAAAACCAGAAAAAATTAATTTAGAGAGTGATGATTTTACTCTAAAACCAAGGTGAGGATTTAAATGAGTATTACACCAGAGGAAAAAGCAGCAGTATTTGAACAAGAACTAGCATTAATATTCGATCCTTCTGTGAGAGAATTTACACGTTTATGTATTATGTCAGCACCCGACTACGTTTTTTTAGATTGTCCAGCTTCTAGTACTGGTAAATTTCATCCAATTTCTGAGTTGGGGCCTGATGGTACTATACTGCATACAAAGAAAGTATTTACAGTAGCATATGACTTATGTCGTGGTCTGGGTTGTGAAGATAGAAGGGACGAGATCTTATCGGCATGTATCATCCATGATTTAAGAAAGCAAGGATTGGTAAAGTCAGGACATACATCCAAGGCCCATCCTAAACTTGGTGCTGATTTAACAGCAGAAGTTCAAGAAGCCACACAGATATTAGAGGAAGATTCATTTAATATAATTAGAAAGTCTGTGGGATACCATTATGGTCCTTGGTCTACTGGTGAATGGTTAAAACCTCTAAGTGACTACACCCCTGAGGAGTTATGTGTGTATATGTCTGACTACATAGCGTCTAAGAAAACAATAGAAGTTTATTACAAAAGATAACTATATGACGTTTATTAAAACTTATGGTGATATATAATGAATAGTGAGTTTATTAAAGCTTTATCTAAGGGAATAGCCAACGCAAATGTTGGTAAACAGGAATTATCTCCTGGGTCCACTGGTAGACGTTATGAGCCTGTTGGTGGTATTACGCGTCACAACAAACGCATACATGACGAAAGTAAGTTAATGGATACTTACGGTAAATTACCTTTTACATTTTCCAAACCCAAGAAAGATGGTAGACACAAGCTAGTTAAATGTACAAATTGTGGGGTAACTAAGTATGTGAACAAGAACACTGTGGGCATTATATGTTCAAATTGTAAAACATACGCGGCTATTCAGGAGGTAGATAATGACTAAAAAAAGAGGTCGTCCTACTGGATATAGGTTAAGTGACACTAGTAAAATGGCAATAAGCGAATCTAAAAAAGGGCAGTTGCACACACAAGAAACTAAAAATAAAATATCAAGAACGCTAATGATTTATTTTAGACGTCTTAATCCACTGTCAACAGAGCTAATTAACAGATATTGTAGATCTGATGATGACAGCTTATGTTCTTGGATTACTGATATTAGAGAAGAACTAGACGAATTTGAAGATATATTAACTGATAGATCTATGCGTAATACACGTAAAACAGAATTAGTTTATGGAGACAATATAGACTATTTCAGCCATGATTTAACACCAGAAACCATATTATTACTTAAAGAGCGTTGTGCGGAATTAGGTATTGATATAAACGATTATATGGATTTATAATATGGCAGCTGGAAGACCAAAAAACCCACCAAGTGTTAGACAACTCCTAACCGAAATTATGCCTATTGGCGAATTATTCGCCGAAGACGAGCTTAATATCTACACATCCCTAGTAGACATCTACATAAAAGACTTTGATGATGATGAATTATCCGCAAGCGATTTAGATGATGTAATGACCCTGGCCACCAATAAGGTTTTAGAAATCAGGCTACTACGCACCAGTAAAGGGGATGCTAATCGTCAATTAGACATAACAGCCAGTGTAGAGAAATTACGCAAACAAACAGAAAAGATTAAAGAAAGCTTATCTTCTAGACGAAAGGATCGAATTAATCCTAACGAGCACAAAGGATTCTCTATTGTGGACTTAGCTTTTGCCTATGATCAGACCAAGCGTGGTACACTGGAAAGTAAAGTTAGGCAGCTTAAAGAAGAGGATGAGGCATCTAAAAAATTAGTGAGAGAACATCCAGGTAATAAATATGATGTAGATGGACATATTAAAAAAGGTAATGACGAATAATGGCTCGTAAGAAAGGTAGAATGATGGATGCTGTAATGGGACAAGGGCCTATGCTAATAGAGTTCTATCGAAATAATCCCTGTATAGCAGCCTACGATTTATTAGGTGTAGACTTAGCCCCTATACAACGTATAGTATTCGAGGATATGTGGTTTAGGGACTACACAATCACTGTCGCCGGCCGTGGTTTTGGAAAAAGCTTTTTACTTGGAACACTTGCTGCATTGCGTGCTATGCTATATCCAGGGTACAGGGTTGGTTTAGTAGGCCCCTCTTTTAGACAATCAAAAATGATTTTTTCAGAAGTAGAAAAACACTATACAAAATCAGCCATTCTCAGAGAAGCCACAGAAAAGAAACCTATTAGAGGCTCTGATACAGCCTATCTTAAATTTAAATCCGTTGGTTCTAGTAACGGTTCATTCATTGAAGCCATACCACTAGGTAATGACGGTGCTAAAATTCGTGGTTCACGTTTTTATTTAATATGTATTGATGAGTTAGCACAAGTTCCAGATAAGATACTTGATATGGTTCTTCGACCTATGGGCGCCACTAAACAAGATCCTATGGCTAATGTTAGACGCCTTGAACAGATGAGGCTGTTGATCGAATCCGGGTTAGCCACAGAAGACGATTTTGATGATGATCAAGTTAATAAGATGGTAATGACCTCTTCCGGCTTCTATAAATTCAACCATATGTATAGGCGTATGCGTGCCTATTGGGATAAAATCATACAAGAAGGTGAAGAAGAGTCTAATGTTATGGTGCATCAGATACCTCACTGGTTTTTACCAAAAGGTTTCTTGGACGAGAACAACATTGAAGAGGCCCGCCGGGTAATGTCTGACCATGAATTTCGTATGGAATATGAAGCAGAAATGGTGTCTGATTCCGAAGGCTTTTTTAAAGCTTCTATGCTAGAAGCATGTACAAGTAACAGTGGGCACTACTTAGAACTAAGTGGAGATAGTAAGGCTGAATATGTCATTGGGGTAGACCCTAATCAAGGTGGCTCAGCAAGCTGTGGTGTGTCCATAGTTAAATTAGGGCAACCAAATAGAATAGTAAATATGTTAGAAGTAAAGAATGGCACGACACAAGGTATGGTAACTACTTTACAGAGTGTTTGCAAAACGTATAACGTTATTCGTATATATATGGATAAGGCCGGCGGTGGTAAAGCTATATGTGACTTGTTAGAAGAAGGTTATAATGGTGCAACACCGATTATAGATAGAACTAATCCAGATCATTCTCACTGGAAAGGTAAACATATATTAGAGTTAATAAATTTTACTCCACAGTGGATACAAGAAGCTAACTATTCAACGTTATCATTATTTGAAGACAGACTTTTACTATTTCCAGAGCGCATGCCGGACGGGTCTGATCAATTAGATGAACAATACGCAGCCATATATGAACTTAAAAAACAACTACTAAGTATCATACTAACACAAACAGGCAGCGGTGTGCTACACTTTGATACACCCAAAAAAGGGCAAAACAAAGATCTATACTCCTCATTAATACTGGCCGGCTTCGGCGCAAAAGAACTTAGTAAACCTGTGGATACTGTTTTAGATCCTGTACTACATAGCAGTGGTGGTATGATCAGAGAGAGGACACCCAACTCTTCTTTTAGAGAAATAGCAAAGCCCATCACTAATGTGGCAAGTAATACTAATATGTCTATGGCCATATTAAAGAAAAAAATAAAGTAACCTCTTATATGGATAATACTTTATTAATAAATTGTGGAGATAAATGTTTATGGATATATCTATTTTTAGAAAAGATTTCTGGGATTTGTTTCTTATGAAATGTTTTAGAAATATAGCTTCTGTAAAATATCAGTGGTTGTTATTTATTTATATTCCAATAGTGTGGGGTATGTTTCATATCAATCCAGGAACAAAAGAACCTTGGATATCCGCCGCCTTGGGGCTCAGTTTTCTTGGTGGTGGTTTTATAACCTTAGCAACTAGCAGAATCATAATAAACACAAAGCTTGTTGATAAAGACGAAGGGGGCTTTAATACCGATAAATGAAATTATGTTGGGACAATATAAATAAACTAAGCTATGACATCACCACTGGATTATGGCTGAACACTATTTTTTATGCCAGAAAAGGCCGTAAATCTTTACAAAAGATTGTTCATAAGTATACATTTATAGATAAGTGCTGTTGGTGTGGTGACTCATTTTTAGGATTGTTACACAATAAAAATATGTATTGTAGTAAGTCTTGTGGTGTCTCTGCTAAACAGACGGGTAAGCCATCTCCATTATTAGGCACAAAAAAATCACAAGAGGCAACTGAAAAAACACGTAAAGGAAATCTTGGTAAAGTAAGATCTGCGCATATGTTAAAAAGATACTCATTATCTAAACTTGGTAGTAAAAACCCTATGTATGGACGCACTGGCAACGCACATCCAGCTTATGGTAAAAAAATTGATACAAGTGCTATGAATGAGGGTTTGCGTAATTATCTTAAAGCTAATAGATTACCGTATAACCATACAGGACACCCATTAAAAGGTGTTAAGAGGCCTAATTTTTCAGGAGAAAATGCACCTGGCTGGAAAGGGGGTGTATCTACTATTAATGAAACTGTACGTAAAAGCATGGAATATAGACAATGGCGTTCAGAGGTTTTTATAAATAATAATTATACTTGTCAGAATTGTGATAAAAAAGGGGGTAGGCTTGTAGCACACCACATAATACCTTTTAATTATATTATGGATAACAACTTAACATCAATACTATACGATGTAAACAATGGGGTAACTTTATGTAAAACTTGTCATAAAGACATACACAAACTAATTGGTTTCAAAGTATGAAAATAGATTCAAATATATTTGATATAACTAAATCAATAGCTTTAATAGCTTTTGTAGTGTTTCTGTTCATGGAGATACCAAAAATAATAAGTAGCTTCGCTGGTAATGATAAAAATCCCGTGGATGTAACCACAATAGAGAATATTGCTGTTAATGCTGCTGTGGCTACCGTAGCCGCAAACAATGCGGATATTAAAAAGTTAACTGAGCAACTTGTTGCCCAAAATAGTGTGCTATTAAAAACTATAAAAGAAAATAAAGAACGTGTAGATGAAATAGGTAGAACTACTGCCACACTTTCTGGAAAAGTAGATTGGCTAGCAAAAGAAACTGTTTATAAAGACCCAGAAAATCCTAAAAGAGACTTAGAAGAGGTTACAGTTAATTTAAATGATGCCACCGGAAAGCCGTATCCAGTAGCCGTAGTACGATTAAGTCCAAATATACAAGGTGAAGAACGTTGGTCGGTCGAACCACATAAATTAGAAATAAAAACCGATATAGTGGAAACAACAGATGATGACGGTAACCCTAAAAGGTATGCCGAAGCATGGGTAGAAAATCACTGGTCGTCACTTGGTAAAAATGAGGATGGTACATATAAAAAATTTCCAGTAGCCCTTACTATCGACAATTGGGCAAAACGTGAAGAAAAAGAAAAGAAATTTTGGTACAGCCCAAGAATAGGTTTTTCTGGTATATTTGGTACAGCTACTGCGGTAGGTTTAGATTTAGGTTTATTTAGTTATGGTAAAACAAAAGCTGACAGTGACTGGCAGTTCATAGCCTTTGGTGCTGCCAAAGCTTCTGATACCGAAATTATGTATTTTACCCCAGTTAAATATAATGTAGGTAAACCGCTTCCTTTGATGGAAAACTTATTCATAGGACCAACAATTTATTTAGACAAAGATTCCAATTACAGTGCTGGTGTATCTATAAGCACTTTATTTTAAGGAGAGACAGCTTATGGCTTCATGGACAGATGATTACACAAGATCAAGAGCAGTTGGCGTTCCGCCGCCATATGAAATAGAAGACATTATAGGGCGTAGAGATAATTATGATAAAATAGTTACTTCTACTATAACTGTTAGTGGCACACCCACACTGCTACCTGCAACTCCTTTACATAATAGAAATTATGTAAAGGTTATAAATATAGGCACTGTTGATGTGTCTATTATAACTGCCTCTGGTGTGTCGGCTGCTGATGGTATATTAGTAGCCGGTTCTGGGGGTGAATGGGAAGATGTAACAAATGCACCACTATATATAGTAAGTACAGGACTAGATTCCGAAGTAAGGGTTTATGAAAGATACACAAGAGTTTAATACTAAGGGGCTTAAATAATGGATTTAAATAAACTAACAAGTGAACTACAAGAAAAATATCCTGATGTGGGTATAAGAAGTATAGAGCTGGATGAAGCTAATGGTAAATCTATGTTCTACTTACAGCCAACTAAAAAGTCCTTGGCTTTTCTGGAAAAACCAGGTGACGCTGTAACACCTAGGATACATCAGGCAACAGCCTCCACAATAACAAGAGATGCTATAAGCAGATCTTTATTAGATATTGGTTTGGCCAAAGATCCTTATGATGAGACCCCGCAAGATGCTTATAAAAAGGCTATTAGGTATTACTACACAGATCCAATTGTAGGTACCACAACAAACTTAATGGCTTCCTTAGCAGTAAAGGGGTTTGAATTAGATATAGATGATGAGAATATTAAGAATTTTTATGACACTTGGATATTTGATATCGCTATGGATGAAGTTTTAGAATGGATATTTTTAGACTTTTTTAAAGTAGGGCAGGTAACTACTTACAAAGTAGTAGCAAAATATGAACCAAGAGTATCTACTCTTTCACCTGCACCAGGAAAATCATTAAAAAAGACAGCTAATTTAGAAACAGCCGCGGCTAAAAAAATATGGTCAAAAGGGCATCTTCCCATAGCCTACACAGTATTAAATCCAGCATTGGTAACCATAGACGGCAATTTACTCTTCGACAGTGTGTCAGTTAAACTCACAACACCCACAGAATTAAAAGATCTACTTAAAAAGCCTTCCAGCACTTTGACCGAAGAAGAGAAAATACTGATTAAATCCCTTCCCAGTGATTTAAGGGCCGCCGCAGAAAGTGGTAAAGAGTTACAACTGGATTCTAGGTTAGTAAGCACTATTACTTATAGAAAACAACCTTATGAACGTTATGCAAGACCTAAACTTACTAGGGTGTTCGATTCCTTAAACTATAAAAAAGCATTACGTGAGGCTGATTTAAGTACACTAGATGGTATATCTAACTATATACTAAAAATCACTGTGGGTAATGACGAATATCCAGTAACGTCACAAGCAGAATTAGAAGCAGTAGCCGCGTTATTTAATACCCCAAGTAAATCCTTCGATGTTGTATGGAACCACACATTAAAAGTAGAAAAAATAGTTAGCCCTGAAATTTCATCTATTTTAGGCAAAACTAAATATGAACAAGTGAATGAGGACATTACTGGTGGTTTAGGTATGACTAGGGCCCTTATAGACGGTGTTGGTAATTTCAGTGCTGATAGTGTTAATATGGTTATTAAGGGGGTATTGGAAGAAATTGAATATGCCCGCCGCCAAGTAAGTAGGTGGCTGTACAAAGAATTTAGGCAGATAGCTGAGGCTATGGGTTTTGAAAGATTTCCGAAAGTTAGATGGGATAATAGTATATTAAAGGATATCATTCTATATATGAGTACTATATCACAGTTAGTAGATAGAAGGATGCTTAGCTATCAAACAGCCTTAGAATTATTAGGTTTTGATTATCCTAATGAACTTAATAATATGACTAATGAATTTCAATTAGTTCAGGATGGTATATTTGGGATTGCTGGTAGTCCATGGCAGCAGGCTAAAACACAGGACGTTCAAGGGGCTCCTGTTGGAACACCTTCTAATGGTAGACCTTCAGGTAAAGTTACATCACCCACTAATAAAAAAGAAACAGATCCACAGAAACTAACTAAAAAACCTGCAAAGGCACCTAAGTCAGAAGCGTCGTTAAATACAATAGAATACATAGTAAAAGATTTATCAGAAGAAGAATATAGTACTTTTTTACAGCAATTGGATTCTATTAGAAACAGTAATTAACTAACTTACTAAGTAAGTATAAAGTTTAAGTATTTAAATAAGAAGTCATTACATAATTATCCGGAGGTTTAATTGTGAAAGAAATTAATAATAAATTTTATATGGAAGCCAAAATAGATTTGGTGGAAGAAACAGAGGCTCTCAGAAAAGAAGTCTCTTCTGTAATTAAACTTCCAGATAAAAGCAATAAACAACCAGATCTTCAATATTTTAGTGCTTTGTTTGTAAGTAGTGGTACTAATTTAAATTTAGCGCATTTTCTACCATCAGAGTTAGTTTTGGCTTCTGGATCAATCACCAGCAAAGCTGTCGATGTTGAACACGAAGAAGCAGATATCATCGGTCATATTTATGACTACGCTTTTGTAGATGCAGACGGCAATAAACTGGATGTTCAAGAATTAGCCAGTATGGAAAAAGCATCATTAGATACCTCTGATATGCACATATTAATAGCTGGCATTATCTATAAAAGTAGATTTCCAAATATAGCTAAGGAAGTTTCCGATAATCAATGGAAAGTTAGTATGGAAGCATATTACCAAAGCTATGATGTAAAAATAGGTAATCTTATCTTAGATAAAAAAGAAGCAGATTTATTGGGCTTCCCCACAGAAAAATCAACTGCTTTTGGTACTATGGTTAAAGTAGTAAAAAAGGGTGTTGAGATAGCCAGTGGTAAAGCTGCGAGGGTATTAAGAGGGATATGCTTTTCTGGTGTGGGTATTGTTAAAAATCCAGCTAATCCTCCCTCTGTAATATTAGAAACTGCAACACAAAAAGACAATGCTGTTACAAATCAAGACGAGCCCCTAATACTAGACTATGACAAAGTAACTGAAATAGCTAATAATGTAACCTCCTCTAATATAGAGGATGAAAAAACAATAGAAGATGTTAAAGAAAAATCAGAGTTAGTTTACACAGATACAATAGGTATATGTGTAAATTATAAAAAAAGACTTATAGATAGTATAACACAAGATCAAAATAGTAATGTTTTAAAAGAAAATTGGTGTACAGCTTATGATCAGCAATGTACTTCTTTTTCTAGGGATACTTCTGATCCAGATTGTTTAAGACATCAAATACCCGCGCTTGCCACCGCGTGTGTAAATGATTTATTAAATAAGAAAGAAGCAGAAGCTAAACGCAGCCAATTAATTGATGACTTATTAAAGAAAGTTAACAAGGCTAAACAAGGTTTATATTAATAAAATAAGTTAAGGAGGATTAAATTATGGGTTCTATCGGACAACCGTTGACTGGCGAAAGAGCCAGCACACCTAAAGTATGTAAAATAATGGGTGATGATAGAGCTACTATGGTTTATCGTAATTTAGGTAATAACCATTCAGCCCCTTATTTATGGGCTGATGAAATCACTGTAATTAGTGGTGCAACAACAGCCGTTGTTGCTAGTGGAATTAAATTCCATGGTTACGACTTAGCTTCATACGGTAAATTTGTAGCTACTCCAGAAGGTGATGTAGGCAGCTGCTACATCTCAAAAGATAAAGTAAACAATGTTGTTACTGTGGTATGTTCTACTGCTGCCGCCAGTGACACAGTTGTGGTTGTACATGCACAGTTAGGTGTAAATCCTGACTTAACAAATATGAGTTGTCGCGGTAATACCGGCGCTTCTCAGATGTTGCCGTAGTTTTATTTTAAACTAGTTGGTTTGGAAAAGGATTAAAGGTTGGTATTAAAAAAAATAAGTTTAACTTTATATATTTAAAGAACATTAGGAGGTTTATAAATGGAAGATAAATTCAAAAAAGATGTCGAAGTTTTAATAAAGGCAATCTTTTCAGAAAAAGAAGAGGCCGCAATGAAGCAGAAAACGGAAGAAGCTCTTCAAACCTCTGCTAACACTATTGACGAATTAGCTACCGCTTTGGAAGAAAAAAGCGCCGAGATTCTTGTAAAAGAAGAGACTGTAGCTACTTTGAATAAAACCGTTGAAGAACTCAAAAGTGAGCTTGAGGCAGCTAAACTTGAGAAATCAACTGTTGCTGAGAAATTAGCTGGTGTAGAGGCCGAAATAGAAAAGATGCGGAAAGACAAAGCTGCTGAAGTTAGAATGCTTGCATTAGAAACGGCAGGCATCCTTCGTAAGGACAAAGAATCTCAGATTGCCAAAGTTAGAGAAATGTCTGATGAGGAATTTGCCGCTTATAAAGACGAGCTAGTCTCTATTAGAGAGGCTGTGATGGCCGAAATGGAAGCAGCTAAAAAAGAAGCAGATGAAAAAGCAGCCGCCGCTGCTGAAGCAAAAATCAAAGAAGATGAAGCTAATAAAGCCGCCGCCGCTGCAAATAGTACAAATCAAAATCTTGGGGCTGTACCTCCTGCTAATATAGATCCTAATAAGGCTGTATCAGCTGCTTTAAACTTGGAGGGGGTTCCTTCAGATGATGTGAAGGCTAAATACAGTAAACTAGGCCAGGCAATGGCAGATATGTTTAAAAAATCTGAATAATTAGAGGTAAGGAGGAAAACAGATATGTTTATACCAAGACACTCTGTAGTAGAAAATCAATTCTGTAAATATGCAGCTCAAACAGCAACCGGTTCCGCTGGTGTTGGTGGTGTAGTTGCTTATGCAGGTTCTATTGTATATTTGAACTCTGCTGCTGTAAATCAGGAAGCAGAAGTCATTAAGATGTCACACGCCGCCGCTGCTGAAGTACCTTTTGGTTTTATCATGCAAAAAGTCAAAACAGGTTATCATCAGGTTCATCCTGCTGGTTACGTTATGCCTGGTGACCTGGGTTCAAGTGATGTTATTGCGCAGCCTACTTATAGTTCTGCTGGTGTTATTACTGGTACAAAAGAAGCGCCGGTCGGTGTAGCCCATCTCGGTATTTGGGATACAGTACATTATACATGTACCATGTTAGCTAGTGTTGTACAGACCGCTATGACCCCTGGTTTAGCTCTGTTTGCCGCCGCCGATGAGGCAAAATTAACAAACAGTACTACTAATTCAGATGGTGCAACTGATGCAGCTACCGGTGCTAGATGTACTGGTAATACTACTGTTGTAGCCCGTGTAGTTAAGGGCGCCAGTGTTGCTAAGTGCCAAGCTAATATTGATAATACTGTTTTATACCCTATTAGAGTAAAGCTGTTAATTTAGTAAGTTAAATCGGATTAAAGTAAATTAATACTTCCGAAAATAAATATTTAAAGGAGCAAATAAATCATGGAAAAACATGAAATGCAAGAACTTTTTAAGGCCACAGCTAATGTGCAGACCCCAGAAGGTTTGGCCGCTTATAGGGCATTCGCCGCCGCTTTGACTGTACCTATTTTGCAAAAGATTGAGTTGGAGTCGGTTATGCGACAGTTATTTACTGTTGAACGCCTCGGGCCAGGTGCACAGGCTGTATACCCAGTAGCTGAAGATTTTGAGATACCTGTTTGGGTTCTCCCAGGTCTTGGTTATGTTGCCCAAAACTTCATCGAAGGTATCGGTGAAGAAGTAAACATACCTACTTTTACTATCGCCTCTTCGGCTGATTGGAAAATCACCTATGCCAGAGACTCACGTATAGATATTCCGCAACGTGCTGCTGCACGTGTAGCTAAAGACTTAGCTAACTATGAAGAAGAAAGTGGTTGGCGGGTAATAGTACCTGCAGCAACATCTTCTTTTTCAGGTAAGGGTCTGCTTGGTTCTAGACCGGCACCTATTTACGAGATATCCCCTGGGTCAACTGGTGCTGGTTATCTATCAAAAGAACTTATCAATAAAATGATTACTGGTTTTAAACGTACTGGTCGTAAACTCACAGACCTTTATATCAGCCCAGAAGATGCAGCTGATATCCGTGAATGGACTGATACCGATATTGATCCGATAACCCGAAGAGAAATCTTCCAGGTAGCTGGTATGGGTCAGATTTGGGGTGTTGTAATGCATGAAATTCAACATCTTGGCGCTACCGGTCTTTACAATATCAACGACAATACGTCTGCTTACGGCAAGTTTACTGCTGATAGCAGCAACCAGTACAATTCCTACACATTAGAGCACGGTAATATTACCGCAGCTGATGGTACAATAGCTACTCTTGGAGAGACTCAGATTTATGGCTTTGATATGTCTGTAAATGATTCTCTTGTAATGCCTGTTAGAAAAGAGTTTGAGGCAATTGAAGATCCTGTTTTACTTCGCCAGCAAAAACAAGGCTTTTTTGGTTGGGCAGAGCTTGGATTCGCGTGTCTCGATAGCCGTATGTTGGGCATGGGTATAATTGACCGTTCCCTGTAATATGCTATAATTGTTTTACACACCCTACACAGCCATTAACTAGTGCTGTGTAGGGTATTTTTATTTTATGTATAAGCATACATTTTATCTCAAAAGTTCCAAACAAAAAGCATGTAATAATTGTAAGTGGTTGGTTATAAAATTAGTAATATGTTAAAATACAATGTTTTACATCTTATATCTGTACAATTAAGTAACCTATCTATATATAGAATATAAATAACTTTAATTAACCTTATACTTATATGTGGCCTTGTGTATTATATACTATTTTTTATACTTATACCATTATCGATAGAAGCAACTACTGAATTAGTAAGTAAATCAGAATTTTTTTCTCCTGTAAGAGAATGGGTTTTTAATAAGAAAAGTAAAAAAGTTTTTAATTTTATACACTCTGTCCTTGATTGCCCTTATTGTTTGTCGGTTTGGGTAAGTATGTTTTCTACACTATTTTTTTATTTGGTTTTATATGGGTATTTACCAAGTATACTTTTAATATTACCAACGATTTTAATTTTTCATAGGCTATCAAACATAATACATTTTAGTATAGATAGGCTGTGGGGAGTGAAGTAAATAAGTACAATTAGCATTAAGGTAAACTACAGGAAAAGGTAAACTAAAAAAGAAAAGGAGATTATTATGATTGGTTATATACAAAACATTACATCTGGGTGGGCCCACGCTATGAAGCGTGCTATTAGGCCTGGTGGTAAGATTGAATTGGACGAGCTGTACATACAGTACGGCAAGAAGCATGCAATAGAGGAAGGTGCGCCTTTTATAGAGTGGCTTAAATCTATAAAATTACGTGATCCTAACAGATGGAAAATAGTTTATGATGACGGAACAAGAGTCACCCCAGAAGTAGCGGTTGAAGTAAACAATACTGTGGAAGGTGCAGCAAAAAATGAAGAAAGTAAAGTTAGTAGTAGAAAAACAGACCATGTAACTCCAATAGTGCCCAAAGGGATATCGGTCTCTGACTTAGTAGGACTTCCAGTTAGAAAGGCAAGAGATATGATGCCACAACTAACAGATGTAAAACTTTTACAGTATGCTCTTCAACAAGCTTCTTCTTTATCAAACAAAGACAGTCTTTGTCGTATTTTGAGAAAGCGCATTACAGAACTAAAAATAGCCAGGTAGCATAAAATTCTACTAGGTTTTTGAACTAATCTACGCTGGCGTCTAACAATTTACACAATTTTGGAGGAAACCTATTATGGCTAGAAGTTTACTTAGACAATTAGAACAAATTCGACGTTCAGCGACTTATGATGATGCTGTAGCCAGTGTGTATACATCGGGTGTTGCCGAGCCCACTGTATCAGGTTCACTGGAACAAGATTTAAACGTTATGCGTACCTTGGTAAAAGAACTAAAAGGTACTTCGGATTGGTTTGGTGATTTGGGCAACTACTTTGACCCGTCTAATACCGACGCTGGAAGCGCTGCCAATAAAGATCTTAACCTTACCAATATCAAAAACAACACCCTAGATGCTAAGACAGTAATTTTAGCCGTATCAGATGACAATTCTGGTGCTGGTTACACCGTATCAGGCACTACTGCCGGCGCACTTATCTCCGCAACTACAGCCTACGCTACGCCTACTGACAGACGTGGTCTACCTATTTTTGCTAGTACAGCTAATACTGGTAGTTACTTTGACGAGGGTGGTCTTGACAGAGTAGTTAGAGTTGACGTTATTAATCTGGATACCGGCAATGAAATGAAGGATGCTAGCGGTAATACTATTTATGCTAAGTTCCATGATGGTGCTGATTTCGGCGGTACAGGTACCGGTACTGATGTTTATGCCAAATTTTATGCTAACGGTGTTGCTACAGACCTATCTACTTTGGAAGGGGCTGTTCCCGCAGCTGTAGCTTTCGTGTATCCTTACCGTAAACTAATGTCAGAAATGTCGGAGTATGAGTGGCTGCGTACAGACTTTGTTAGCTCTTGGGAAGGCGATGTTGAGCTGGTTGAAGACATTCACAATATTTGGACATTCACCGGCGCCACGGATAATGATGGTAGTGCTACACCTTGGGATAGCATTACAGGTAACTATCTGTTAAATGCCTCACCCACCAGTTTAAAATCAGCTATTGATGCTTTAAATACAGGTATCGGTGATGCAACTTATACGTCAGCTACTTACCTTACTGACGGTGAGGATATTACAGTTTCTTTGGACGCTTTGAGTGAAGCTATTATATCCAATGATGGTGATATTTCAGGCATCGTATCAGATATTGGTGGTATTAATACCTCTATATCTACTATTAATGGTGACATATCAGATCTACAGGGTGCTGTTGGTGCTACCTCTTCAGGTACAGTTGACTTCGCTAACAATTATTACGTAGCAGATGGTTCTAATCTGGTGGATGCTATCAGCACATTAGATGACGCCATCAATACTATCCAAGGGTCTCTTGATGCTACATCAGGTGCTAAATACGTAGAATCTGTTGGTACACAAATTGATTCTAATACAGCACACGCCCTGCCTTATAGTATAACCTACACACCGGTGTCTACTGCCGGCCAGGAAGGTGCTAATATGGATGTATATGTTGACGGTCAGTTGCTCGCCGCAGACACTGGCGCTGCTGGTGTTAATGCCGATCGTGACTATGCTGAGACTTCTACTACAAGTATAACTTTCAGATTTAATATACAACCAGGTAGAAATATTACTTATGTAGTTAAACAGTAATAGTGTAAAATAAGGAGGGGCGTAAGCCCCTCTTTCATAATTAATACAAACGGAATAAAGGAGATTTATTATGGAAGGTGTACAGGATAGAGATGAGAGAAACAGACTTCGTAAAGTTATGATGAAAGCAGAAGAAGAAAAACTGATGTCACGATCTGAGGCTGGTTTTGTAGTAACTTTGATTGAACGTTTTAGGCAAGAAATTGAAAAGAAACAAAGACAGCTCAGTTTGCTACAAGGTGAGCTTGGACAGCTAAGAGCTAACGAAAAAATAATTGTTGACCTGGTGGATAGTATTATACGCGCCGCCGAACGAGATAAAGCACGTCAAGCTACTATGCTTAAATTGCGCGGAGTAGTTATAGAAGACAATATTGATACAGTACCAGAGTCTACTATATCTAAAAATGTTGATGACATTATGTACGAAGAAGAATTAGATAATTCTGGCGAATAATGCTTATCCATGGTTCTTATTATGTTGGGGTTAAAATGTGCTATTTTAACCCCTTCTATTAATTGGAGTTTACTATGATAGTTCTTAGAAAAGTAAAAAAGACTTCTTATATTAAGCTTGCTGAACTACTTATAGGTGCTCAGAACGGCATTAATAAAACTTTTAGCACACCCTCCTCTTTTAAAGCTGGTAAGATAATAATAGATTACAATGGACAATCATTGTATAGCCCAGACGATTTTGTAGAAAATACAGACACACAAATAACTTTCACAGTCATTGTTCCTGACGTAACTGACGTGTTAAAAGCACATTATGAGGTTTATCAATAATGGCCAGGAGTAAGATAAGAGAAGAACAAGTAGATGACTATGACTTTTTATCTGAGCAAGAATTTGCTAATGATGTAGTATCAGGAACAATACATAATAAAATAACCACAGTTTCTGGAGAATTAACTGAAAGAATTGACAACATGTCTTTTATAAGTCTTATAGACACTCCAGCAACTTATACAAATCAAGCAGGCAAATATCTTGTAGTAAAATCCGATGAAACTGGTTTAGAATATACAGATATTAATAACATAAATTTCGGTTCAAATTTTAGCGATGCTATATCTGACGCTGTTAGTTCGACTACCAGCACTGCTTGGCAAAACAAACTTACTCTAACCACTGAAACTTTGCCCGCAGGTGATTATAGAGTAGGTTTTAGTTATCAATGGGCTCAAAATAAAACTTCCACTGAATACAATGCACAAGTAACTGTAACAGGCACAAGCATAAATCAGGTAATATTTGATCAAGCCCAATCCCCGATAAAACAAAATTACTATGGACTTGTTTCTGGTTTTATGTATGGTAATTTACCCACAACACAAGCTTTAACAATAGCCATAAATTATAGAAGTACTGTGGGATCTACGGTTGCTTATATAAAAAACGCGATGATTGACATTTGGAGAGTAAGTTAATGCAAGAGTATTCTTATACAAAATCACCGGTAGATTTAGGCGCTCTTCATTACGAGTTATCTCAAGCTACTAATATTAGTGGTACATTAGACTGTCTTTCATTTAATGAACCCACTGATTTACATATATGCTATCAAGAAGCTTTATCCACTGCTAGTAAGACTGTTTTAGACACTGTGGTTGATAACCACCTGGGGCAACCAATAGTAGAATTTATAGGCGACTTAGAATATTTTGTAACCGATACCGCCATCGTGGTAGATCCCTATACTGGTGTATCTGGTACTTTTATTCCTATGCAAGTACTGATCAATAGAAGAGATTTATACAATGATACAGACAGTCCTTTATATGTGGCAGAGCATCAACCCATTTTAGGCCCTAATGGTATATTACAAGATCACGCTGATAATCTATCCTCTCTTAATACTGCCTTGTCAGAAGATGGTTGGTATACTGAATACATAAAAAGCTGGACTTATCCTAGTCCTATGGATTTACTTGTATACTACGGGTGGTTAAGTTCATTTAACTCTGCCGCCAATTCTTGGACAAACGAAAAAGTGGCCCAGGATATAGCTAAATACAATTATATTGTTTTAGGAGATGGAATACAAACCCCCACCCATGGTGACTATTCAAATACCCAAATAATAATACCAAGAGTTAAAGCATTAAATCCAAGGATTCAAATTTTTGGTTATGTGACGGCTAACCAAGATCTTTCTGTATTTCAAACCAAAACAGATAATTGGGATTTATTAAATATTGATGGTATATTCATAGATGAGGCCGGGTATGACTACGGTGTAACCAGAGATGCGTTGAACACCAGAATAGACTATGTTCATAATAAAACCTACTCTAAATTATGTTTTGTAAATACTTGGAACTTAGATCATATTTTAGGTATCGATAATGATCCAAACTATCCTAATACTATCTATAATACTACTTCTGGTACCTCTAATCTTACATCCAGTGATTGGTGTCTTCTAGAAAGCTTTCCTATAAACACCGCTTCTTATACCTCTACTGCTGGTTATGAATCTAAAACTGATTGGGCAGCAAGAGGTTCAAAAGCCAACATAAAAAGATATGAATACGGGGTCAATATGGCGGCCGTAGGTATTATAGATAACAGTAATAGTAATGGGCAAGAATTGTTTAATTTCGGCTTTGTTTCTGCTATGATGTGGAATCTTGATGCTTTCGGAACTTCTGATGTTTACTATGGTGCTAATTCTGCTGCTGTAACTTACTGGAATAGACCTAAAACAGAAGGCTTAGGTAGAGAGTGGAGTGCTTCACCTTCAGTACAATTAAACAATGTTGATAATGATATGTACCTAAGATACCTTGATTTTGGTAAATTAGTGTTAGATTTTTCTTCCGGCGCGGAAACATGTTGCATATCCAAATCCACGGCGGATAATATGTATAGTCTGATATTTAGAGCCGGAAGTTTAACAGAAGGGATAACCAATTTCCCACATAAGACTACTGCCTCTGGATGTCCTATAACAGGATTAGCTTATGATGATACCGTAGAAGAGTCTATGTATGGTTCTTTTGAAATACCGTCTAATTGGAAAAGGAACACCGATATATTAATGAAAATAAGCTTTTTTAATGACTACTCTCAGACAGGTGCAACATCTTGTAGATGGGCATTAGAGTACCAAGTATTTAATGATTTAGATGTAGTAGAAAATAAACCCATTTCAACAGTTGTACTAAACAAGCCTCTACCTGACAATGCTTCGGCCGACACTTTTTTAAAATGTGTCTCTTATATACCTTATAATGATGCTAATAGCCCTTTGAGTAGAGACGCCGCAGTTAGTTTTAGAATATACAGGGATAGCACAGACGCTGCTGATACTATGGTTAATGACGCTATTTTACTGTTACTAACATTCGATATATTGACGGAGGTAATATAGAATGGCTAAGGGTATTTTCCAAAGGCATACAAAAGGCCTGGTAGCCTATGGGGGGCAGCCTTTAATAGGAGATATGTTATGGATTGATCCAATCACAAATATAACTTATTGTTATGATGTGGTTAGAACTAAATGGTTATCTGCTGAAAAGCCGGTATTTGAGTACGCAAGAAAAGGCGCCGCAAAAGGTGTTTACTTACCTTTATTAGGTGATTTAGATGACACAGATGATGTGTACATGCCAAATAGGCCATCAACTGTACTTGGTATATTTTGTAGAAGTAAGTCCGGAGATGCTTATACAGAATTTGCGTTAAAGAAAAATACTGCTACTATATATACTTTTAGTTATAACGGTAATGCTGATAGGACATTTTTAATTAATGATTTGAATTTAAATATAGAACCGACCGACAAAATACAAGTGTATGTTTCTAAAAGTTCATCAGCTATTATTAACACTGTATGTCGTGTAGAAACTGCTTGGAGATATGATATATGACTACTATAATATTAACTAATACTACAACAGAAGATATAGAATTAGATGTACGTGGATTTAATATACCAGCATCTAGTACTACCACTATTACAGATTATTTAACAGATCGTGAGGTAGCACAATCAGAAGTATTGGTGGCCAAAGTAGCTGTTGGTGACATTGCTGTAAGTAACGGTGTGACTACTTTCCCTACTACTGAAGGTATAAAGTATTGTTTAGGAGAATTTTCTAATGTAAGTATAGTAGATGAGTATAGAGACCTATCCGGTAAATTAAGGGTGCATCAAACTTCAAGAAAATTAGGTACAGCCATTTATTGGACTGGGGAAGGTGATGATACAACAAATCCACGACTTGTTGGTGGCGGTACACCAATAGTTGTTAATCATATTGTTGGTGATCCAGACCCTGATCCTATTTATGTAGATTTCAATATTGTAGAAAATGAAACATGGTTACATGAAGGTTATATTACATGGAAAGATGCTTTATTAGATACAATAACACTGGAAGTGGTACCAAGAGTTACAACAACCACTGTTGGAACAAATACTAACTATAATTTATATGGTGGTTATTTAATAGTCCCCGCCGCCGGTAATGGTACAGTAGCAATTACATCAGATATAACCACACACACAGGTGGTTTAGTTTATGTACCAGACGATGACCAACACAACGCCCCAGTAGCTTTCTGGGATGCTACTTGGAATACTGTAACCAAACGTTACGAAAACATCACCCCCGCCCCTTATGGTAATGGTAGGTACAATATGTTTACAGTAGAAGTAACCTTAGCCAGATTTATAAATAAAGTACCACTATTATCAAATGGTTTTATAGCTTTAAATTCCTCAGATACTGATCAAGTAGGTAGTGGTATGAGATTAAAAGTAACAGCCGACACTAATATGGCTATATCAGGAGATCATAACTGGTCAATGGCAAGTATATTATGTATGCATAGAGCACGCTCCATATAATAAAAGGTGATAAGTATGACACTTTCAACTATTTTTTACAAAATTAAAAACACATTGATTGCTTGGTTTTCTGATATACGTGTATATGCAGGAGGGTTTGTACTTTTTGGTAATTCTTCTTACAGTATAAAAGGACCAGATACACGTTATGTATTAAATGTACTTGAACCAGGAGATGTTCTTTTAAGAAGGTATGATCACTACTTAGGTAGTATCTTAATTCCAGGATACTGGTCTCACGCGGCCCTGTATGTTGGAGATGGCTATGTTATCCACATGTTGGGGCAAGGCATAAACAAGGAAGATATATTAACTTTTTTACGCTGTGACGACATATGTATATTACGTTGTCCTGACAATAATAAAGCAGTAACCGCAATTAAAAACGCATTTAACTGTCTATATAAAGATATAGGGTATGATTATGAATTTAATTTTAATGATGAAAAAGAGATGTCATGCACAGAATTTATTGACACATGTTATGAGCATCCAAAATACTCAAGTAAACCAATCGATAAACTTATATTACCAGATGACTTATTAGAATCTATATTTGAAGTGGTTTGGAAAAAGGACTAAGGACTTTAAATGATCAGGGCTAATGTTGGCGAAAACTTTCCTATATTAGTATCTTTATTTAATGAGGAAGACAGCAGTTTGGCATCAGGCGAAACTGTGTACTATGACGTGCGTCGCATTGATGATAGTGCCTTAATACCTCCTATAAATGGTACACTGATTGAATCTACGGTAGAAGCTGGTTTATATAAAACAGCCGTTTCCATAGATGAGGCGGGCATATTTATATGCTATGCTACGTGTTCTGGTTTTCTAACATCGAGTGAAGAAATATTAGTAAACGAACAAAACATATATAATATTGTAAATAACACAAGACATTACAACATATCAGTAGAAGATGTCCTAAGATTGAATGCTACACCTACCGCATCACAAACAGCACGCAATGTCCCATTAAATAAAACAGACTATGTAATAACTAAAATTAAATCTGATGACGCCTCAGATTGGAGCAGCCCAGTGGCTTCCGGCACAGTACATGCGCATTACAGAACATCTACTGATACAGTGCCTTATCTTATGGGAGGGCCGTTCTAAATGGATATGCGGTACCAATCTTGGGCCGGTTACCAGCTAGCTCCGGCAGAAAGTATATCAAGTGTAGGGCACGGCACGATTGAGCTAGAGCCAGGGTGGCAACTCATATCTATCCCTGTTCGCCAAGGTTACTGGTCGGTTGCTGAGCATAAACACATTCATGATGGGATTACTACGGCCAAAATTAAAAATTATGTAATAGATCAGATTATTGATCTTTATGGTGCTAATAAAGTAGAAGTATGTAATACTTATATAGGGGATGTGCAGGCATTCTATTCATATATTGTAGGCGTTACTCCAGAAAGTAGTCCGCATAATTTTCAATTAGTAACTGTGGATGGAGATAACGAGGAGATTTCTGGTTTTTGGATAAAGTCATTGAATACTATTTCTATGGAAATAGTTTGGGGTGAATAATGGCTTTAAACATTACTATAAATGGTTTTTCCTACTTAGAGGACGCTACTTTATCAGGGGCTACCATAAAATACCAAGCATACTTTTATAACAATGGTACCGCTTCATCAGCTTCCACGTGGAATGATGTTAGAATTTGTGAATCTACTTCTTATTGGAGTTTTAATTTAGGAGATCAAGCTTTTTTAGGGCAAGAAGGTGCGGCACTAAATAATGCAAAAGTAATAATAGTTTTTTGGAAAGGCACAACTACTGATAGAAATGCTGACTGCTCTTTACTAGAACAATGGAGCGCAACAGAAATTACCTTAGATGGTAGTTCAGTGTATACGTTAGATATACAAGTAAAAAGTAATATAGCACCTAATCTTGTATGGAGTTTACCAACCACGGGTTTAGTTAATACTAATTATACCACTACCAACACTTCTTATGACGTGCATAGTTGGGATTTTAATGGCGTCACTATGAATCATTGGCGAACCCGTTATGGAGAAAACATACAATTAGTAAATACCATAACAAATACTGATTATTTTTGGGGCGACACAGCAAGTACATTAGACCTTTCTGGTGTAGCATCCTCCACACACCAATGGGCTACTGCTGGTATATATAATGTAGATATAAATATAGAAGATGAATGTGCCACAGTAACAAGTGACACCAAAAGTATACAGATATTATATCATGCCCCTGTTCCAGCTATAACATGTCATCAGGCAGTATCAGGTGTTGTATTGGACCCAAATACACCAGTAACATTTGAATATACAGGTACTGATGTAGACAATAGAATAATTAGTATAGACTGGGCTATAATTGACACAGGGGCCTTTGGTTCAACAACTACTTTGGTTTCTGCTAATAGAGACGATGTGATAAGCCATACAGAGGGGTTAGGTACTTCTTGGTATGGACAATCAAACGTATTAGGTGCTTTTACTAATCCAGGAACACACACAATAAGTATAGATATACATTGGAATGACTACTTTGAAGATCATGTAATAAGTTATAGTATACCAATAGAGCAAGGATTATTCGGCGGACCCTTAGTAGATTTTACACAGTTTCCCGCCCAAGTTACAGTTGCGGAAGAAGCGCAGTTTCTTAACACAACTACTTCTTACGATAGGGTAGGTACTTATACTCCAAATGGTTATAGATATACTTGGATATATAATGAAGATGGGGACTTAACAACAGCGACCAATGTCACTCATGACTACGTTTTTGAATACACCCCGCAGATAGATTCTGGTATTGTGACATTAACAGCCTATTGGAATGATGGTTGGTACAACCAAACCACTACTATAAGTTATGATGTGGTATTTACTACAAATGTTACTATTACCACAGTAGAATGCTACTATTTATTAGAAATAACTGGTACTTCTTCTGATGGAACAACGACAGGCTATCATTGGGAAGTGTATAAAGATAATGAGGGTTCTTGGGAACTAACATGGGAGAGCCCTGTAGGCTTAGAGCAAAAAGAAAAAAAGGTATGTTTTACCTCATTAGGCTCTTATAGAATAATAGGCTATGTACATGGTACAGGCACAACAACTAATGACAGTTTATTACAAGAAATTGATGTTGTTTGTCCAACAGAGGCCTACTACTATATTTGGAATGGTACTGGCGTAGCAGATATAGGGGGCGACTGGTTGCATAGTGGTTTTGGTGTAGAATCACCGGATGCCATGAAATCAGGAACAAATGGTTTAGACGCTTCTGGTATGTTAACCAATAGTTCATTTAGTTTTATACGTATAGGTCCCCCAATAAGTACTGAGGAGTATGACTTAATAGCGGTGCAATTAAACCTACAAGAATGGTCAGCAGCTGCGGACATAGAAGTTACTTTAAAAAGTGTAGGCAGTATTAATGGTAATGCCGTAAGTTTAAGGCATTATTTAAACAGTAGTTTGATAGAAGAATGGCAAAGAATCTATATACCGTTTGATTCTTTTAATATGACCGAGGTGTATATAGATGAGATAGAATTTAAAGCCACCAGGCCTTTAAGTATCTATTTAGATGACGTGATAATGGGTATAGGTTCTGTAATAACCAGGGTTGTTGCCGTAAAAGATCCTGAGACACATGCTCATGAGGTTGGTGAAAAGTCAACGCAAGCAATAGAAATTAAACCTAGTATGCGTGTACAAAAAACTAATGTAGTGTTTCCATGGCCTACAAATTTATAGGTATATTATGAATATTTACGGTATAATATATAAAGTAACTAATGTAATTAATGGTAAAGTATATATAGGTCAAACTACGCATACTTTGGCAAGACGTAAAACACAACATTTAAATGCCATGAAACGTAAATCGTATAAACTGTATCAAGCTTTATTAAAACACGGCCCGGCCAATTTTATTTGGTCTAAGTTAGATAGTGCTTATAATAAAGAAGCGCTGAATGAAAAGGAAATATACTATATAAATGAGTATAATAGTTTTAACAAAGGGTACAATATGACTGAAGGTGGAACTAATAGTATAGGGGCTGTAGGCGAGTTAAATGCAATGTACGGATTAAAAGGCTCCGATCATCCCGCTTACGGTAACATTCTATCAGAAGAAGCCAGACAAAAGATTAGTGCGTCTAAAAAAGGCAGAAAACATACAGAGTCCGCCAAAAGAAAGATGTCAGAAACAAGGAAGAACTCTGGGATGTATGTTGGGGCTAACAACCCTAATTATGGTAAACCAAGACATAATGAAACTAAAAGTAAAATAGCTACTACATTAAAAGGTAGATTTATTGGGGCTTTAAATCCAAATGCCAAGAAATACAGTATAGAGACACCTACAGGCGAAATTATACTTATAGACTGTTTAGCGTCTTTTTGTAGGGAGCATAAACTTAACCCGGCCCATATGGTGTCATGCGCCAAGGGTAACAGAAACCAACATAAGAATTATAAATGTAGTTATTTGGAGGATTAAATGATCAATCTCACCTTTACGCTAGATTCCATAGCCACAATATTATCAGTATTTGATAGAATACAGCTAATGCGTTACTCTGGTATAGGCATACCACAGACGCCTGTTGATGTTACATACTACACTGCTGTATCTGGTACAGACCAGATAAGTAATATTACTGATACAGATGAGATTATATTACTACCACAATATAGTCAATACTACTTTATGGACCCAAGTGGAGCAGCTGCGGATTGGTATACATCTAGATACTATAGCTCATCTACCGGGTCAGTAAGTGGTTGGACAGACCCTATACTTGGAGAGGCACAAGATTTATACTACGACCCGGCCTATCCTCCTGAGATCGAATATGGTACAGCAGATCAGTTAATAATAAAACGTATACGTTTACTTATAGGTGACCCCATAGGTTTAGACAGGGAATATGGTGATGAGGCAGAATCCTCTATAATGCCGGATGGCCGGACTTACGTGCTGGATGAAAAAGGCTGGCCCGCTTTTGTAAATATGAACGGGGTGCAATATACAGAAACTGCCAATCCCTCCATAAATGGTTATAGGTATTTAAGATTTAATGGTTATATTGACACTCCTGTTACTGTTATATCAGGTGGGCGTATGATTCAAAGCGGGGTAGACATCTGGTATTACACATTTAGATGGTCAGACAGAGAAATTATGGAAGCCTATGATAACACACCCCCGCCTCCTCCGTTAACAGCAGCCAACGCTAATGCGGAAATATACATGCTGGCTTGTGCTTATGATTTACTAATGTCAGAAACCTGGGATTACGTAAGTGAGGATGGTGCAATAATAACTGATGAAAATTCTAAGTATGACCCATCACCTGGTATACGGGCTAGAAAAGAATTATTGGATGCAATAAGAAAACGTTTAGATGACGCCATACATTCAGTAAGAATGTTAGGTATTGGTGGAGTAAGGATCGATTAATGACAAACATTAATACTACATACTTAAACTTTTGGGAAATTAAGTAATGAAAGATAACCGCATTAAATCCTTTACAAAAGATAGGTACCAGAAAGCAATACGTAATGTAATTAAAGGCTTATCACGTAAAGTACAGGTGTATAAACAGCCAATAAAATCAGAATGTACAAATTGCTACTATGATAAAATGACTGATTCAAGTACTGGCAAGTGCTCTTGGACACCCTTAGAAGCTTTGGCTAAACAAGCAGAGTGGGAAGCTGCTGGTAATGTCACCATACACTATAAATACTTTTTACGTGGTAGGTGTCCAGTTTGTACTGGTAAAGGATTTTTGGAAACACAACGTAGGGCTTGGGCAGACTGCTTAATTACTTGGGACCCATCCGCTAGCGGTTTTGGTAATACGATGACATACACCCCAGCGGGCACAGAAGGGTCTACGATAGTACAACTAAAAACAGATCCTAAATACTTTGATTTATTTAAAAATTGTGTTAAAATTATAGTAGATGGAGTAGACTGTAAATTATCAAAACCTCCGTTATTAAGAGGCTTGGGTAATCAATCTTTATTAATCATTACTGCTTTTACTACTGACAAGCCCAAAGTAGACACTACTGAGATAATTAAGGACTACACATAATGGCAGCACCATTAAAAGTAATTAAATCCGCACATGAAATAGCGTATAAATTTGAGAATATTATAGAAAAAGAACTGTTCTTTAAACTGACTTCTAGGATAGATGAGGTTAAAGATGTTATTGTGGACTCTTACTCTCAACAGCTAACTAATGTGGTTACAGATAAGCGTAGTAAAACTAGGCCTGAAGATTATATTGAAGATTTTATAGCCCGATTAGATAACTTTGAATACGTAACAGTTACCAATGGACAGGTATCTTTTACTGTTCCTGATATGTCCAACTTTGATTTTAGTGGTAAATTAAGGGTTATAGAAAATATATTAGAAGGTATAGTAGGACAATATGTTGAAGTTAATGGTGATCAATATGCTAAAATATTCGGCAAAAGTGGTGTAACAGAGCACGTAGCCGATAGTTCTTTGTCCGCTAAGGAAAAGATATATTTATTAAAATATAATGCTTTTATTAGAAGTAAAGAAAAAGAGTTAAAAACTAATTTTGTTATGTACCCTTTTTCTAACGCTGGACCTATGGATATATTTAAAGATGTAAATGATTATGTTGCTATACAATTACCTCTGTGGATAAAAGAAGCAGTAATAGATGCGCAATTAAAGCTAGGAGAGGTTTATTAAATGAGTTCAGAAATGACCAAGCTACGTAAAGAAGATCTAAGTTTATATCACTATCTTAAAGAAATAGTGTTAGTAGATTTTATTGAACGTGAAGAAAATATTCCTCTCGAATATATACCAGAAATATCCTCAGCTACCAGTTTTGTGTACGAAGCGTTGACTGAGATGATACCTAAACCTACCGCCCGCGGGCGAGGATGGCTTTATTTCGATACTGTATCCGGTACAAGTCCTTACTGTTATAGAGGACTCCCAACTAGAGAACAATCAGAGCGGGTTGTGGTGTATGACATTAATGGTAATATAATAGATGAAAACAGCTATATAGTAGACTATGTTGATGGTAGAATAGTAACGTCAGGCACCGTGACCCCTCATTCTGTAGACTACTATTGGCACTACGCCGGTATAGTTGATGAGTGGGCAGCTATACAAGCAGAAGATCCGCCAGTAGTTGTCATTGACATTAATGGTACAGATAAAACTGGCTATCAATTAGGTGGCGGTCATAAAGATGCTAGAAAAGTGGATATACATGTTTTTGCTTCATCCACATCTGAACGTAATGACATAGTAGAAGTTATTTACAACGCATTGTATTTAAAAAGTATACCATTAATGGATTTTCCAGATGGGTCTGTACTAGATTACGATGGCACATTCTATAATAGGAAATACAACCTTAATAAAGATACTAATTTATTTGATAGATCAGTAGTATTAGGAGTAAGTAATTTATATTTTGATAACGTAACATCAAGACACGTTAATCTGCCATTAGTAATGTCAAGAGGTGTTGATCAAGTAATGTTGAGTGACTTAAATGCGTACCGGAGTAAGATATCGTTAGATATGTATTCTTACCTTGATGGTAGTTAGTAAATAATTATATATACATACTAATTAACTAACCTATTAAGATATAGTAGAAGTTTTAAATTTCCCACAGGATGTGGGAGGACACGGCTTTGGTTTAACATAGGGCCGCCTCAGCTCTTATTAAACACAAAGGAAGTAGTAAACATACCAACCAAAAATTTATAGAATTACACTTTATTTAAAAGTAAGTCTTCAAAAAAATTAATTTTCTAGGAGGAAAAAACGATATGGCAAGGAATAGAATAATTTATGCGAGCCAATCGGTGTGGTGTAACGGTGAGGTTCTTTACCGTGTACAATCTTTAGGAAGCACCACGACATTTACCAGTGAAGATATTTTTGAACTCGGTCATCTGGATATCATTGACGTTGTCGATGACGTTCCAGCAGTGGCAGTGACCTTGAACACAAATGACTTCGGTGATGTCAAAACACTGGCTACACTAGCACAGGTTTCACCTGCAAAAGCAGCAATGTCTGCTACTGCTACAAGTACAAATGGTAATTTAGTTGTTGTAAGTGGTACTCAGCTTGCAGAAACAAGCACCTATCTACATGGTGTTTCTCTGGCTGACTTTTCAATCGTATGTGGTAACTTACCCGGTGTTACAATTTGGGCTCCTGTTCAGGACGAGTGCTCTATTGGTACACTTGCTAATAACATAGATCAGACTCTGTTTATGGACGAAGTTTATGTTAATAGCCTCGAATTTAGTTACACCACCGGTGCTAACGCTACTGAGAACTACGGCGCTGAAACCGATAACAAGATGTGGCTTCTGAATGCCGGTCGCTTTGTAAACATGGATACTTTCACTTTTACAACCGGTTCAGAGACCTCCACAACTTTATCTGCTGGAGCTTATGCAGTAGCCGAGCTTTCATCGGCAAACCCTGGGTTCTTACGTAAAGATGATAACGGTTCTCCAGCGGTAACTTGGTACGATGCTAGCGCCAACGAGATGGTAAATGTAGCTGTTATGACTGAAGCACAGGTAGCTGCCTTAGCTGCGGCTGAAGAAGCAGCTGCTAGAGCGTCTAAGTTTGTATATAACAGTACAGGACATGTAATTACTTTTCCGACAGGCACTACATTTGGTGCTGGGGACAGATTAGAAATGTTGTACGCCGCCAATGGCTATGGCAATACAACCGAAAATACTTATTTCCAAGTACTTGACGCTACATCAAGGCCTGATTTTCTGGGCGCTCTTCGTCAGGGTCAGGTTGCAGTTTATATCGTAGCCAATGATGCCGCTGAGTGGGATATTGCTTGGCGTTTGACTGGTTGTACTATTTCTTCTGACCTTACACGTGAGCCTCTATCAGAGCTTGGTCATTTAGGGCCTTATGATAGACCCCTTACGCTGCCTATTCCTATCACTGTAACTGTAGATTCTACAGCCGGTGACTTGGAGAACTGGTCAAAAGTAGCCAACCGTCTTGCGGAGTTTGATGCGGACTCTTTGGAAGACATCAATTTAGCTGACCTTATGGCCTCTGAAGATCTTAAACTTGTTGTTAAAGTTTATGCTCAAACCGATGAGGAAGCTAAGGGTACAGGTTATGTTAGAACTGTTAGAGCCGGCTCCGATCTTATTGGTCAGAATTACTGGAATAACGGTGTTATGGGTACATATGCTGCGGGCGACCGTGAGTATGCACTTAAAACCATTATCGTTGAACACCTTAAGATTACTGATGAGGGCTCAACACTTGATATGGGTGCTAATATGACTCAGACTTTTGGTTTCAGATCAACCAATGACCTTTATGTAGTTAAAGGTGATATCGATATTACACATATTACCGGCGACTATAAAGTAAGACGTAATGGTTAATTTTTAATTAACTGGGAGGGGTGGGGGTAATACCTCACCCCTTATATATTTGGAGGATTAAAGGAATGGATAATTTAAAGAGCAGGGATAGATTCAAAAGAGAAATAGAAAAAGAAGTGACAAGACTATTTGAATCTGCTTTAGACTTTGCTCAGGTGGCTTGTGAACATCAAGGGACGTTCAAAGCACTTAGAGCCAAAATCCTCAGAGTTGGTAATAACTGTATTAGGAATCTGAAAAACAAATCAGACCAATACGAGATGGTATTAAAAATCAATTCAGAGGATGTTATAGAAGTTTCAAATAATAGGAAGTAAAAGGCTAAGGTTTTTAATTTAAAGGTAAAGGAGTATTTATTATGAGCGATAACACCATAGATCGTAACTTCAAGGGTGCTGATGGCACCACCGAATATTTTATCTCATCCCCCACCGCAGAAGACATCCGCGGCGCCGACTGGCAATACAGCAAAACATACACTAAATGTTTGGTAGAGGGCATAACAACTGCTGCAGAAATGCAAGACATTCTTATGCGTAGAGGCATTATTGGTCCTGAGTTCGAACAAAGAGCCCAAGAGCTTATTGCAGACCTACGCTCCAAGATAGACCAACTTGACTCAGCAGAAACAATGGAAGACAAAAGAAACTTGGCGGTAGAAGTATCCATAGCCAGAGAAGAACTCTTCCAATGGAACCAACGTTTAAACGGGCCGTTATCAAATACCTGTGAACAGATGGCTGATGATTCCAGACTGGAACATCTAACTTCAAGTATTACCAAAGACGCTAATGGTAAAAGGGTGTGGGAAAACTACGATGCTTTTTTAAAGTCAAAGAATAAAGATCTAGCAATGAGAGCACGTTTCGAAGTAATGTTGTTCCTGCAAGGACTTGATTCAAACTTTATGGAAAAGTCTCCGGAAGCTATGGCTATGAAAGAGGTAGAAGAAGATCTCATGACCAGAGCTAGGGCTGCCTTAGAGGCAGCTAAAGCAGCAGCAGAAGAAGAACTTGTTGACGAACTTAAAGAAGAACAACTGGTTACCGAAGAGCACAATACTTCTGTTGAGTCTGAAGTTGTAAAGCCAAAAACAAATCGTAAAAAAACAAAATAAAGAATTGCTTGTTATAAGGGGCTGTATAAAAGCAGCCCCATAACTATATATAAAGGCCACGCATGGAACTATCTTATGAAGAGGTGGATAGTTATCTACTTAAGGTTTTCACAGGAAAGGAAATAGTAAACATTACTAAAGGTTCAGAAGAGGTATACTTAATATTTAAGCAACCAACTTCTGAAATACGTCTTAGAGCTACACTGGTTTATGAGAGATCTTATAAGCAAGCAATCAATGAAGGCTTATACTCTATAACCGAATTAGAAAAATTACTAAGCGAGCGTGGTTTATATACAGAAGAAGATATAACAAAAGTTGCCAAACTAAAATCACAATTAGAGGCCCAAGAAGCGCTTCTGTCTAAAACTACCAAAGTAAAAGCTAATGCAGATAGAATTAAAAAGCTTATCAATAAAATTAAAGATCAGATAAATGAAATAGAGTATAAAAAGAATTCTAGGTTAATCATGTCCGCCGAAACAAAGGCAGATGAAGAAAGACATCATTATTTATGTTGGGCTTGTGCATACACAGAACAAGGCGATAAGCATTATTGGGATAATGTAGATAGTTTAGTTTTAGAAAAAAATATAAATTTTAAAATTAAAGTTATGAATGCTTTTCTACATTTTTATCATGGCATCCCAATGAAGACAATTAGATTTATTGCAAGACACAATTTATGGCGTATACGTTATGTACATAGCCAAAAAGTTACTGAGTCTTTATTTGGTATACCGACAGTTGAGTACTCTAATGATCAGCTTAATTTAATATATTGGTCAAGTTATTATTCTAACATATACGAAATGATGCCTGAAGATAGACCACCAGATAGTATAATAGAGGACGATGATGCACTAGATGCTTACATGACTGATTACTATAATGAGCGTACCAAAGAAAACGCGGCTAAAAAAAGTAATAAGTTTAATAAAGGCAAAATGTCCGCTTTTAGTAAAGAAGAGGTCATAATAACGCAATCTAATGATTTATACCAAGATATAAAGTATGATAAACCCAAAGAAGCACAAAAAATAAAAGATAGGACGGACATTAAAAAGCGCACTCGCCGGAGTTAAGTAATAAGGTAACCATTCTATTATTAAGAATAAAAGAATGTTTAATTGATTAAAGCAACATCATCTAGGAGGCACCGCTTTGGCTAAGCACGACATCACAGTATCTCATATAATAAGTGGATCAAGTTCAGGAAGCAATAAGGCCGACAATATAGCTTCTACCTTAGATAGCACATTAGCAAAAGCATTTAATGGGTTAACCGATAGATTAGCGTCTTCTGTTAAAAAAGCAATAAAGGATGGGCTAAATGATGCGTATGGTAAAGCTCAGTCAAGCACTGCTACAAAAGATACTGCCCAGCAAGCAAAGATCCTTGCAGATAATATTTCCAAAACAATAGCCAAAGAATTTCAACGAAGTATCACTGCAGGCGGAACCACGTCTTCGGGTAAACCTACAACTACATTAGATACTAAGGCATTAGAATCAATTATAACAAAAGAATTAGGTGCGCTAACAAAAGTATTAGGCGCCATATCAGGTAAATCAGATAAAACTGCCATAGACAAAAGTATAAAAGATCTCAATACCTCTATCCTTACTGCCATTAAAAAAGATCCTGCATCAACTGACTTTGGTAAATTAACTAAGTTACAAACAGCCATAGAAGGGTTAGCCAAGAGCGTAGATAATTCCTACAAAACTACTGTTACAACAACCAAAGATACATCAAATGTAAAAGAAGTAAGTGCTGGACTATCAAAATTATATTCAGAGATTAAACAACTTACTTCCGGACTAACAAAATTATCCAAAGCAGTAGAGGCTTCACCAGCTGCTAGTTCTGACATTATAAAAGAACTAGATCAAATAAAAAAAGCCGTAAAAGAAGAAACTACAAAACAACGCTCTTCTGCTGCTAGCGGTATCGATACGTATGCGTTGGCCTCAGCCATATCTAAATCAGTAGAAAAAGGTTTGGTTACTTTATCCGCTGCAAAGAAAACAAGTATAATTAGTAAAGAGCCTTCTAAACAAACAGATAAAGTTTTAGTTAGTACACTTTCTGAGTTACGTGCTGTAAGTAAAGCACTAGAAGACTTACCTAAACTTTTAAAATCTGGTGGATCTACCAGCAACATAAAATATCTAGAAACAGCTACTAAAAAGTCTAAGCAACAAATAGATGTAGCCCTTAATGATAAAGAAATAATTACTAGACTCAATAAACTTTCTGAAAAGTTGGTACTATCAGTAGATGTTGATGATAAAGCATTTAGAAAAACAATTGATTCTATAATAAATGCTTCTAACAGTAAAGTAACTGTCCAAGTTTCTGCCGATACTAAATTAGCTGAAAAAGACATAGATACTCTAGTAAAAGATAGAGATATTAAGATAGGTGTAGCTACAACACTTAATAAAAAACTTAAGGAAATAACTACACTACTTGATATTATAGATAAAGCCGCCACCCTAGATGTTACAATAGACACTGCGGATGTTAAAAAAGAACTTAATTCTGTAATTAAGGAAATTTCATCAGGTGCTGCTGAGATAGTAATAGCCCCTAAGTTAGAAAACATTGAACGTTTAATAACTTCTAAATTTCCAGATAACGTTAAATTAGACGTGCTGCTTGATTTAAACGCCGACGAGGCTGCCAAAGCTTTAAGTGGCTATTTTAATAATTATAAACAAGCTATATCTACTTTAAAAAAGAATTTAGAATCATTAAAAGGGGTTCTTACAGAATCTTTAAGTGTTAAAACTGAATCTATAAATAAGACCTTAAGGACGAGTTCTTTTAATAGCCCAGAAGTAAAAAAAGCATCCAGTGAGATTGCCGCCCTGCGATCTTTGATTGATGAGCTACAAAATACAACTGAGGCCTCAATGGTAAGTCAAGCCAAGGCCGGATCTCAAATTGCTGATAATTTAGTAACTAAGGTTAGGGCTATAAAAACAGAAGATTTAAGTAGCAAGTTTGAAGCCTTAGAGCGTAATGTAGCCGAAGTAGCTGCGTCTTTAACTAAATTAGCTGATAGTACTAAACACACTGTGTTGGCTGCACCAACTACAAAAGTTGCTACTAATGTCGGCGCCAAAGCTCCTACCACACCGGCAGCAAATATTAGCAGAATTAAAGCGATCGGTAGTACATCAGAACAAAAAGCTGTTTATGGATCTAAAGTAATAAAACCAGCAGTAGGTGGTTATAGTGCTGATAATATAAAACAGGAGTTCGATAAAGTAGCTACCGCAAAAGATCAGATGGCTGATTCTGTGCAAGGTATTCTTAAAGGTATCTCCGCTTCCAGAGCTTCCCTCGACGTCCATGCTATGGAGAGACAGCTTTCCAGCTCATTAAATGCATTACTAAAAGATATTACTAACACGGTTACTGAGCAATTAGGTAAATCTGATTGGAAGCCTTTAGAAATGCCCGGAGCTCCTGAAAGTAGCAAATATTTTACAAATGTAAGTAATAGCTTAAATCAAACAAACGCTAAAATGTGGACCATGCAGATAGCGGATGTAAAATCTATGCAAAGAGAACTTACAAAAAACAAAAGAACTGCTACGGGTGATCCAAATCAAATAGTTTCTGCCTTTAAAGAGCTGCAGTTAGATAAGTTAATGGCAAATGTAACTCATGGCGGTAGTGCTGATGAAAATGCGGAGTTACTGGCTAGTAAAGTAGCTACGTGGATGAAGTCCGCGTCGAAAGAAAATATAGCTGGTTGGACAACCGTGGCAGATCCTGAAATTAAAAAAGCACTTCTTGATCTTAAAACGGCTTATGAAACATCCAAAGGCACTGTTAATTTAGTTGAAGGTGTAAAAAAAGCTGTTGGTAGTCAATTAGGGCCACTAACACAACTTACTAGACAAACATACGCGGTAGCTGAGGTCAACAGAAGTTTATCTGATGTGGACACTACAAGAAAAGAACATCCAGCCCCTTATATCCGTAATGTGGCACTACCTGCGGCTAGGATGACTCCTTCCGGTACCCCTATTTTGGAAACCGCTCATGGCTCAGAACGTGCTTTATCTAAATTTGCAATGTTTGAAACAGGGCTGGAAAAGCTGTACAGTAAGGCACTACAGGCCGGCACATTAAGCCGCGAAGAAGACTATGCTTCTAAAATACAAACTATTGGTGTTAATCCCCAAACACGCTTAGAACAAAATGCTGTATCAGATTTAGTAACTAAATTGCTAGCTGATATAAGCACTTTTAAACAGGGTGCACCTGCATCAACTGAATATGCACGTGTTATTAAAGAATTCTCCGGCATCAAAGAAGGGTACAAAGCAGCCACTGTTTCCAAAATGGTGCAGAAAAAACGTATAGATCCTGATTTAGACATATTACCTGCATTAACCAACATTACTAATCAGATAGATCAGTTTACCCTTGACCCCAACAAAGATCTTAAAACGCAGATCATGTCTTTTGTTAATATGATGAACACCGCACAAGTGTCAGCATATGATTTTGCAAAGGCCTTAGATAAAGTAGAATTTAAAAACATATATGATATCTATGGTAAGGTCTTAGCAGACCCGCTAAAAAAGTTGGTAGAAAAACCAGCATACCAGAGTGGTGCCAGGGGCTTTGAATCAGCTACAAAACAAGTAGAACAACTGATGCCGCTAATAGAGCCCGGTAAACCACGTCGTGGTTTACAGCAATCTAATGTGGTTAATCTTCTTTCCAGAGGTACACCAGGTTTATATCCTACTGAAAGGGATTATGAATTAAAACCTGAAGAACATAAAAATTATATTAAAGATTTAAACCTACGTTTTAAGGAAATGTACGCTGAAAGGGACATGCTCGCTAAATTGGCGGCAGAATCTCCGGAATCTGGTCCTATTGTTAAACGGTTACAAGAACTGCCTACACAAGGAAGAAAACTATCCTCCTTAGGTATACCCGAGTCTCAGGCTAGTTCCATAGCTTACCTTAAATCTAATAAAGTAAGAGGAGCCGACGAGGATAATAAAGATTACGAAGAAGGGCTATCTTACTTAAAAGCACTTGGTGGAACTAATATAAAGATGTTTGTTGATGACTTAACAAGCATGGCCCCTTTTGGTGAATTTCAACAATTAGGACGTAATATAGCGGGTGTTACTAACGCTATGTCCTCTTCTATTGATGAAATAAACGGCCTTACAGATAAATTTGATGTAGCCCGTGTAAAAGGGATTGGTACTACAACACCAACATTAAGAACAGAGCGTGAAAAATCTTTAATCGAAGGTGGCCGTTACGGTGAGAAAGGTTATGGTTTTAACGTCACTGCTGAATTACGCCACACTGCCGGCACGTTTGAAGATCAAATACTTGTATCTGGTAAACTTGCTGATGCTGTTACCTCTTTAACAAAAACATTAGTTTTACCCGCAGCCGGCGGTAGGATGCTGGGAAAAGAGTTAAGTTCGGGTAAAGGCACAGAGGCGGTATCAGATGTTAAGCCTGGGGTGTTAAAAGATGTAGATTCTCCTGAGGCTATTAATAAAGTATATAGCCAGTTTCAGGATATGTTAGGAGTTAGTAATACCTATAAAGGACGCGCAGACAAAGCTTTTATTACAGAAGTACAAAAAGCCATGGCAACAGTACGTTCTGAGAATGTAGAAGTGCAAGCAGCGAAAGTTGCCGAAGTTTTTATGAATCACTTTGGTAGAAAGTTTACCACACGTTTTGGATCGAAGGGTGTGTCTATGACCTCTACTGACACATCTAAAATGTCAGACATTCTTAAAACTTGGGGTGATAAAAACATAAAAGTACTTACTAGTGAAGAGCAGGTAAACGCTGGTTTAGGTACTGCCAAAATGCCTAAAAGTATGGGGCAGTTAGCAGCTGAATTGTTAGATAGTCAAATAGAAGGGCTTACAGCAGCAGGTGCTTCTCAATCAGAAGTAGAAGGGCTAAAATCACAACTCATAAACTCTGGTAATAAGTTTATGATAGAGTATTTTAAAGATGCTACATCAGGTTTAACTATTCCAGAAGAGGCTTCTGTCCAACAAGATATCTATAATAAAGCCAAGGAGCTATTTAGTTCAATTGGTATAGCCATAACCGATGGTGTTGATGGTATAAATAACCTGAAACAAACATATAGTAGTATGATTAAAGAAGGTGGTTTGTATGAACTAAAACCAATTGATGTTAGAATAAGTTCCTTAGGTGCTGGTAAACGTGGTTTACAGACAGAGGTATTAGAGACCATACTTAATAACGTTGCTAATGTCCAAAAAGCATCAGAAAAAGATGAGGCCTACACAACGTTACGGGATAAGTTCGCCCCCGATATGTATAAAAAATTACTCGGTAGTGGTAAAGAATCCTTATCTACATACAGTTCCGCTTTGGGTTTTAAGGGTACCGACCCAGGAAAGGCAGAGGAAGCTTTAACAAAAATCTTTATGCAACGTGGTAAGAAGTCTGATCAAGCAGCTGTAATGGCAAAACGTGGCGCCGCTCTTGAGGAGATGTCTAATTTTTATACAGAAATTATAGACGAGTTTGGAGAAAAACGTAAGAGTCTTGTCGGTCAAAAATTCTTACAGGTAGTGGAGGAGCCTACCGCTACCGAGGCATGGTCTACCACTGATGTGCGTAAACGTATAAAAGGTGCAAAGCTTAATGTCCCAGCTTATACAGCCTATCTAAATGTTTTTGGTAAAGATTCGGAATTGATGAAGGAAATAAACCAGACACCAATTCAGGGTGCTGGTAGTCAAGCAGAACTTGTAGAACAGCTAAGTGATACCGATAAAAAACATTGGGAATACATAAAGACCCTAATAGCCAATACTAATAAAGACTCTGAGGTTTTAGGAGCTTTAAGAAATAAGTTAGAAAAAGTATCGGTAGATGAATTAAAATCTTTTGACTATTCTACAGGAACACTGGATAAAGGTAAGCGTAGTATGTTGGGAACTGTTATGGATGTTGAGAAATTCAACAAGCCCTTTATGCTACAATTACCATCATCTGATGCTTCTAAAGCCAAACTTGGTCAAAAGCCCACAGCGTTTGAGGACTTCTATGTCCCGTCCCCTGCTGGCCGCGGTGTTTATCCTGAGCCCTTAGTAGCCGGGGAATTTGGTCCCGAAGAGCCTACACGTGTATTACAAAACTTAATAAACTCCGCTAAGGACTACCAAGATTTTGTAACCAACACTGAACAGTACTATATGGCTAAAAATGTAGATTCACGTAAAACAGCGGAAGCAGTTATGAAAGAAGCTGCTGCGGGAATGCTTAAATCTTCTGTGTTGTCCACCACTAGTGACATAAGAGTGAAAGGGGGCAGGCTATCCACCTATGATCCTAAATATGTAAAAGAATTAGAACAAATGTGGATAACATTTAAAAAGAATATAAACGATGATTTGTCCGCATCTATGGATAAGTCCTACGCTAGTTCTATGGAAGGTGTTGTTCAATCCCAAGCTAACTATGCCGAAAAAAGATACAACGCCATACTTAAAGCTCTTAGACATGCCGGCGCCACAGTTTCAGGACAATTGAGCGAAGGTAAAGTACCATTTAAAGTAGATCCAAAAGGTAACTTACTTGAGCAACTAAATACCATTAGTAAAGATTTTTCTGGCGGTAAGGGCATGTTAGAACAAGAGATGAATAATAAACTTGCTGCTGTCCAAAAAGCTAAAATAAATTATTTAGAGACTTTGGCTGAAACTACCTTAGGTAAAAGTGGTTCTGTTGCAGAAACTTTATTTACTAGAAAAATACCAGCTGTCATGGCTAAGGCTGTTTCTGCTACTGTTGATAAGACAAAAGATCTAGAAACATTTGATACACAGATGTCCGCCATCATAGGTGATCTAGAGGGCCTATCACCAGAAATGCAACAAGAGATGGGGATATCAGAAAAAAGTATTAAATCTTTAAAATCACTGCAGGAACAAACACAATCTATAAAAGAAAAACATAGCAAGCGTCTAAAACGTACAAGTGAGTTAGGTCTTCCAGTATTGGGTCAGCATGAGATCGGTGTCCCTGCGGAAATAGCCAGAAAGATACCTGTGTCCTTCACCAAGAAATTTACAAAAGAAGGCGAGGCTGCTCCAGCTACTAAGGTAGAAGGTACTCTATTAGACATGCTGCGTTACACCCAAGATCTGCAGGGTAAAGGGAGCACAGCGGAAGAAAAAGCCACTATAAAAAAATACATAGAAGAAGAGCTAGCTCCTTATATAGAGAGCCTTCGTTATCCTTTTACAGGTACATCTTCAATACAGCCCTATAAAGCTAGACTACTAGATGAAGGTAAAGGAGGTATGGCTAGTAATGTATTGGCTGTTCCTGGTATGCCCAATCTACCGATGGATGCTTTATCTGGCGTTATTCAAAGAATGACTAAACAGCGGGAAGATCTATCCACCAAACGTGCCGGTGAGTTAAGTAAAGGCGCCGCAGCCTCACCAGAGAAGCTAGAAAAATTAACAGATTTAATTGATAAGCTTAATGCCGCTATATCCAATTTATTACCTAAGTATATAGCACATCAACAAAAACTAGATTTTGACGGTGACGCCATAGAAATTCACTCTGCTATTAATGTTAAAGCCAGAGGGGATATTAAAAAACATTATGATACCTTAACTCAGGATTTATCTGATACAGCATCAGTATTTAGAGATCAGTTTACTTATGGCGCGGTGCAGCCCCCAGCATCGGAATATACCTTAGCAGAGATGGGAGAGTCTTTTGCTAAAAAATTTCCAACAGAAAAAGGTTTCAGTTTTATGCAGAAACCTTTTGCTACGGAAGATATGGGTTTCTTATCTTTATCCGAACAGATGCAGGCTTTAGCCGGAGATTCCAAGGATTTAAATAAAGTACTTGAACAAATAAGCAACTTACTCGATAAAACAGATGCTGACAAGTTAGAAGCGGCTGTGACTAACATAAAAGATCTTAGTAATGCGGACGAATTAAAAAATAACGCAGATAAAGTTGCGGCAGTAATAGAGACCTTAGATGATAAATTTAAAAAATCATTTAAATTTCAAACAGGTGCCTCTTTGGCAAATGAGAGAACTAAGTCAGCTGTGGCCGCGCAGTTATTTAAAATTCATACAGGCCCTGAAACAGAGGCTTTTACACGCTTAAGTCTTTCTTACAATAAAGATGTATCTGGGGAATCCAGCTTAATAGGTGCTAAGGGCGATCAGAAATTCTCTAGGGACGAACAAGCTAGAATGAATGAGCTAACCCGATTTAGCTTACAGAAAGGTATGGACGTTAAACATGCCGGCGCCGCTTCTGTGTCCTCGGATATAACCAGAGATATAATGGAACCTGGTGGCGGAGAAAAAGTATATAAAAACATTTTAAATAATAAAGACTACGAAGATCTTAAAGATTTTGTTAAGGCAGATGCTCAAGCTATAACAGATAGAATACATAGCATGTTGTCCAAAGGGATGGCGGATGATGTTAAAAGTATGGCAACCGCTTATGGTGTAACTGCTGACTTATCTGATATAGATAAATTTACTGCTGAGATGGTAGACAAGATGGGTTTTAGAGGCTTTCTAACGCGTTTAGAGCAGTCTATTATAAATTCGGCTCTGGATACATTACAGAAACAAATAGCCGCTAATAAGGGCCAAGGAATGTCTCCTGACACCCTTAAAGCGGCAGCCAAAGAAGAATATGCCAGAAGATTAAAAGAATCAAGTCCATCTGCGGTAGCTTCAAGCCTAATAACTAGTAAAGAAGCACCATTATATAAATTTAGAACCGCCGGCGCTAGTACAGAAAGCCAAATGGGTGCTTATATCAGTAAGCATGGTAAAGGCGCGTTAGATTTAGATGTGGGTATATCTAAATTACAGCCAGGTGCTTATGGTAAAAAAGAAGAAGCTAGATACTCGTCTAGTATGGCAAAGGCAGTAGCTACCGCATCTAATTTGGAAGATGAGCTTAATCAGTTATATGAGGTATCTGGTTCTGGTGCTTACGGTGAATTGGTAAAGACTTCTGCCGATAGATTAAAAAATTCACAGAAAGACGTGCAAGCTGTAACTGCAGCTATTGCTAATTACGAACCTCTGGATATTAAATCAATACAAGATAGTATTGGTAAGCTTACTGAATTAACCACGGGTGACTTAGCCACAATGTCTCCAATACATACGCAAGTATTTAAAGATAGATCCTCAGCTAAAGATTTAATGCGTATGCGTGATGTTGTAGACTATTATACTACACTAGCGGGGCTGCCAGTAGTAGAGCCGTCAGTGCTACAAGAAATAGAGCTACTAGGTAAAAGCGAACTTAGTAAGATGGCTGAAACTAAATTTAAAGATCAAGGCTTAACTCCCGAAGAACTACAAACCAAAGTAGATGCATATGTAGACGTATTTTCAGAAAAAATGAAGGCCTTATATTCACTAGATAGAGCTTTAAAAGTATTTAAAACTTCTAGTGCCTCTGGTATGGATGTGGCTACTATGTTACCCCCTGTCTCCTCAGGTAAAGTTAGGGGAACAACATATCGTTCCACCGCAGGTATAGAGGCGGCTAAAGTATCTTCTCCTATAATGGAAGCCGGTATTTACGGGTCTGCAGGAGGGCCCCCGCCCCCGGCTACCCCTGGTATAACAACACCGGGTGCTGGTGTTCCAGGGGGACCATTTACTTTTACTGGCGGTGCTTTAAATGTTCATCTACAAAGCATTGCTGCTGGTATAGGTTTATTTGTAGGAGACACCCCACAAGCTAAAACTCAGACAACTACTGAGCCTGCTATCGATGTAGAACAGCTTAAAAAATGGTCTGCCCAAATAACAGGTGGCCACAATGAGCTTAGCGGTGCAACATATGCAACAATATATAGAGCCAGTGCTTTAGCCGGCGGCGGTTCCTATAAGAGTGGGTTTAAAAAAGAAGACTTCTCTGAAAAAGAATTAAATAGTCGTCAGATAGCTGCCATAGTGTCAGCAATGCGTGGAGAAAGTGACAACATTCCTAATGACTTCTTAGAAGCCTCTGCTCTTGTTGGTCAAGCCATACATGCTAAAATACAAAAAGATATAATATCTATGGACCCCACAGCTGCCATAGAACAATTTGTGGCTTTAACCACAAAGTCTGGCCCTATAACCGGGCATATAGATGTTGTAATGAAAGATGAAACTACTGGTGAAAAATATCCTATGGATATAAAGACAGTAGGTGAGGGGGTTAAAAAAGCTATTGGAGAAGCCATACAAACTTCCGGTACATCTGATTTCCCAGAAGTTTACGCCAAACTCATTGAGAAAGGGGACAAACCCAGTCTAGCGGCCGCATATAAATTACTGGATGTGGCATCACAGTTAAATGTTTATATGACAGCCATTGGTGCAACTAAAGGCGAGGCTAAGTATTATAGTAGCACGGGTAAGGGTGAAGATACCCCTGAAGTTGTGAAATTTAAACAAGACCCAGCCTTATTAGCTAAAGATGTGGATGCCGTAGCTAAAGCTAGAAGGTTTGCTGGTAAATTTAGAACCACAGGTAGTTTAGAGGAACAAACGGAGGCCGCAAAGAAGGCTAGTCCTTTAAATATAAGTGCTTCTGATTTAAAGAGAATGTTAGATGAATCTTCAAAACATTTTGAATCTGTTAAAACTGCTGGCGGCGGTAGACAAAGGGCTGCTTCTTACAGACCGATGACACCTAAAGAGAGTGAAGAGAAAATTAAGGGTTTTAAACTTGACGAAACCGATTCAATTAGTGATATAGACAAATTATATAGCCCTAAAATAGCCGCTGGTAAGGATGTATGGGCCGATTTAGAGAACTTCACCACATTCCATACAGCCGCCAAAGAATTCCAACGGCAAGTTCGTAACATCAACTATGAAGAAGAGCTTAATAGTCTCGAAAAAGTAAGTAAAGATTTATCCGACATAATTAGAGGCACAGGTAAAACTGGCCCAGATATGGATAGATTTAGAAAAGCAACAGATAAATTTAAACAGCTAGCCACTGATCAAGGTGGACCTGAAGGTGAACGTAGAGCAGGAGCGCAATTAAATAAAGCTTGGAAATTGTATAGAATGGCGGAAGGAGATTACTACTTATCTCAAGCCAAGGAGGCAAAAAGGGCCTACGAAGCGGCTAGCTCCTCAAAAGATTTTGAGGCGGAAACCGCAAGTTATGGTAAGGCACAATCCGCTATATCAAGAATGCGAAAGTTTGTTAGTAGGGTAGCTGGTTCTAGAACAGACATTTACACAGAAGATAAAAAATTTGTAATGCCGGAAATGGCACGTAGACTAAATGTTTATCAAACACCAGGTGAGTTGGCTACTAAGGCTACAACACCATTAGGTGATGATAAACAACTACAATCAATGTTTGAAAATATAGTAAGTGATTTACAAAAAGACAGTGTGATGACCCCTGCTGTTGAAAAAGCACGTACAGCTGTATCTACAATTACTGGTTCCAATGTTAAAAGAGAAATGATAGACATGATGCAAAATGCCGAGATGCTAACTAGGATGGGCTCTGATGTTATGCATGCTTGGGATTTTGATCTTTTGGCTGAAAAATTAAGTAGGCTCCGCGCTTCTCTTGAACGTTACATGAAGTATAATCTAACGGACGATTTTGGAGCAGCTCAAAAGAAGAATTTAGAGACTGTCATAAAGTATTTAAAATCCGTAGAGAACTCATACACCATGATTAACCAGTCTGCCAATAAAGACTGGGGTGAGGCAGGCACAGTGCCAGTTCCAAAATGGTTAGCGCCGAAAGAGCAACTGGCTATGCACACAAGTAATGTAGAAAAAGTAAAAGAGTATTTTGAGAAGCCTCAAGAATCTGGTGGTGCACGTGTAGGTGAGGTTAGATCTTATCCTATCAAAGTTCTGGATCAGACTGGGCAGGTTGTTCGTAATGTTGTGGTGGACTTTGCTAAGTATGGTAAATCACTAAGTGACATAACAATAAAAGAAAGAGATTTAGCCTCCGCTATGCAAGGATCTAATAGCGGATTTAGAGGTGCAATAGGGCGTGCTGTTAAATGGGGTGCTGCTTCTACCGTAGTGTACGGAGGTTTTGCGCAACTCAAACAAGCTATTAGTACCTTAGCTGAAATAGAGTATAGTTTAGCCACACTTAAAATGATGTTAAATCCTCTGTCTTCTGATATAAATGGTTTATCAGCGGCCGCGGTTACCTTCGCCAAACAATATGGTGTTGGTATAACAGATGTATTACAATCTATGAATGTTTTTGCACAGCAAGGTTTAACACAAGCAGAAATAATAGATAGAACTAAGGTATCTACCTTAGCTGCTAATGTTACTACATTAAAAGCATCAGAAGCTACTGAAGCTTTAACATCAGCCATGAAAATTTACCAAGAAGAAGGTAATAGTGCTATGCGCTTTTTAGATGCTTGGAGTGAGGTTGAAGCCAAGAGCGCTATTACTGCTGGTGACTTAGCCAATGCTATTCAAAAGTCCGCCTCGGCAGCCAAAATTGCTGGTGTTACTTTTGATCAATTAAATGGTATTGTTGCCGCTATCGGTTCAACTACAAGACAATCAGGTAAAGAAGTAGGTACTTCTCTTAGATTTATTTTACGTAGACTTTCTGCCGAAAAAGGGCCAGAGCAGCTGGGTAAATTAGGTATTCCTGTCATGGAATCTACTGGACAGTTAAGATCTGGTTTTAGTGTTTTAGATGATCTAAGCAAAAAATGGAAAGACCTTAGTAACGCCCAAAAATTGGCTACCTCCCAAGCACTTGGTGGTACCAGACAATATAACTCTCTCATAGCTTTAATGGATAACTGGGATCAAGCTTTACGTGCCACCAAAGAGAGTATGAATTCCAAAGGCTCCGCAGAAAGACGTAATGCTGAATTAATGGGTACTTATAGAAAACAGCTCGAACAAACCAAAGTTGCTTTAGTAGAACTACAGATGTCTATCGGTAAAGTAGCTTTGCCGGCATTTAAAATAGGTTTAAGTGGAGTTAAAACATTTTTAGAAACACTGTCTGCTATACCTGATCCTATCAAAGCGGCCGGCGCTGCTTTTGTGGCCTTACTGACCTATATGACTAAGGGACAGCAACTAGCCGAATCCTTAGGTGACATGCTTGCTGGAGGTAAGGACTTTCTAGGTATATCTGGGGCCGGAGAACAATTTACTAAAGAGTTAGCTAAAACTAAATATGAATTATTTGGTTTAGGCGGCGGTAAATTAGCCACTGCCGGTCTTAAAACATTAGGTAAATTTACTACTACGGATGCTAGTGGCGGAAAGACTGACGTAACCAGAGGGACTAAATTATCAGATTTTCATTCCTCTTTTGGCAGGTTGTCCTTTAAACTACAAGAAGTAGGTAAAGTATTTAATAGTTTTGTTGCTGATAGTGTTTCTACCACAGGTAAAGGAATAGCCTCATTCGGGGCTGCCGGAAAAACAGTAGGGACTAAACTTAGTAGTACCGCTGGTATAGGGGAGACTATTGAAACTATTAGAAAACGTAATAGTATGACCAAAGAAGACATAGAAAAAACAGTTAAAGAGCTGGGTATACATCAAGCACTAAAGAAATTAGTTTCTGGTGGTTTGGCCATGGGCGCCGAAGTAGCTGGTATGGGTTCCTATTTAGGAGGTATGGCTGTAAAAGGTTTTGGTGATTCACTCGGTGATATAGGCAAAAAGTTAACTGAAAATTTAGCTACGGACGATACTTCCTTTATAGCCGCGGTTGCCCCATTACTAACCACAATAGCAGCATTAGTACCGGCAATAAAAGTACTAGGGGATCAATATGGTAGGATGACTCAATCTGCACAAGATTACGCAAATGCTATGTATAGTATGCGTAGTATTCAAGAAGATAATCTTACTAATATTAAAAATATGGCGGCTTCCTATGATGTTTTACAAAGCAAAATAGAGGATTTAAATAAATTAAATGATCCCGCCACCAAAGAACGTAGAAAATCTTTAAACACTTATGAAGCTCCTATAATTACATTAGGTAGAGCACAAGAAGATGTAATAAGTTTAGCAAATCAATTAGCAGAATCTAATAGTAACCTGGTGTTAGGTTATGATAAAGTAGGCAATGCGGTGCTTAAAGCCAGCACTAATTTTGACGAGTATTTTAAAGTACTGGATAAATCCAGAACTAAACAACTGGCGGAATCGGAAGTAGACGTGGCTTCCAAATTTATAGAGGATTTAACCAAAACAGGTGGGTCTGAAAACACTAAAAAAATGATTAAAGATATAGCGAGTGAGGTGCCTATTATAGGAGAAATGCTTGCTAAGGGTATTAAAGTGGCCCCCGCCAAAGCTATTGCTGAAGTAACCGCACAGTTAAACAATTTGCTATCAATAAAAGCAAAATCGCCTATGTCTTCTGCTGTGGATAAAGATATTAAAAAATATCAAGAGACATTAAAGGCGCTTAGAAATGATTACGCGGCTACTTATAAGGAATTTAGTAATGTATTAGGCAACATTAATACTAAGGGATTAGATCCAAATGAGATTGCTAAAATATTTGCTGACCCCAGATTAAAAGAAGGGTATGATGTTATACTTAACATGGAACCCAGACTAAATATAGCCGGCCTTAAAGGTAAAATTAATTGGCAGGATGTTTTAGGGCAAACTGTTATGCAGCGTGCCCTGCCCTCTGCTAAATCATTAGATTTTACAAAAGAATTAACTAAGGGTAAATTAGAGTCCGCAGGTCTTTTTGAACGCCAAGGTAAAGTGCTTAATAACGATATAGTACTATTTATGGATGACGTGGCTGCAAAGTATAATATGGCGGGCAAACAAGCAATAGTTAAACTCAAAGAAACCTCGGATGGTGTATTTGAGTGGGTTGCACAATACTTTAATACAAAAACACTAAAAGTGGAAGAGCGTGCTTTTGATAAAGACATGCAGCAATTAGTTGAAAACATCTTTCCTGCCAATCATATACAAGATGAGATCACAGACAAAATAGAGATACTTAATGAATTTGTAGCCGGCGCCGGCGCGGGTATTAGGGCCATATCTGCAAAAGATTTCAAAAAGGAATTTGATTTAGGGGAGCGCTTTTTTAGTGACATAGCAACAACCACTCTGCTACAATCTGGTAAAGGGTTTACTCCTACCGCTTCTACAGGCAAAGGTTTTGGTGAATCTCCATTCCAAAAATCATGGAAAAAAGATTTTGAAGAGTATTACGCTAAACCTATGATTAAATTTAGAAGTTACATGGAGGACTTAGATAAATTAAAAGTAGAAGGTTTGGATGAAGGCAGTGTTACCATAGCTAATGACTTATATAAAGAGTTAGAAAACCTAACTACTATATTAAAAAATAATCAAGTGGTAATGCAATATAGAGCTGTATTGGCCGATTTAACTAAAACATTTGAATCTGGCAAAAGAGCAATTGAAGAAAACATAGCTGTTGAACGTAGCCGTCAAGAAGTATTTAAAGGCACCACAGGTTATTTAAAAGGTATATCTGAGGGATTAGACACTTTTGATACGGGCGGGCCTAAGTATAAAGACCTGACTGTTCAACAACGTACTTTAATAGGCTCAGAGGATTACAGAAACTTAGCCGCTCAACTAAAAGAATTAGATATACAAAAACAAGGTGCGTCAGAGGGCATGTACTCCTCCGATAAAGCTCTTGTGGCACTTGATAGCATAGCTGCTGTATCAAAAGGCTTTGGTTCTGTGCTAACTAAGGACGAAATGCAAAACTTTACTGAAACTGTTGCTAGAACAGGTGACACAGGGTACGCTGAATTAAAAATAGAAACCTCTAGGGTAGCTACTAATACTGCGGATACTGTTACTAAGCTTGAAGACATTTTAATGGCTTTAGGTAGTCCAGGGGAACTTGATAAACAGTTAGAAAAATATATGTCTGCTAGTTCACCACAAGATTTACTAACTGGACTAGAGCGTGTAGCTGAAATGCGCGATAGAGCGTCAGCCACCGGCAATTCCGATATGGTGATAGAAGCCAATAAAGTTCTAGATGTTATGACTAAAAATTTAACATCTCAATTAGGGGTAGATAGAACACTTAAAGAAATAGGTAGCCAGAATGTTTTTGGTGCTAAAAACTACACAGCAACAGAAGCTTCTCAACGAATGTTTTCTGGTCTAGATTTCCGTGATTTTGTAACACAAATGAAGGATGTCGTACCAGAAGAAAGTAAGTGGTTTGGTTTAAAAACTGTTCCAAACAAACCAACGTTCACTGCAGATGTGGAAGCCATAAATAAATTACAAACAGCAAATCAACAAACACAGTTTATTGATGATAAAACTGTAATGAAAGCCACTGCCGCAGCCAGTGTTGCTTCCGCTTTTCAAAAAGCTGGCGAAAACGCAACAGTTAAGAAATTAGATGAACAGCTTCAAGTATTAAGGGCACAACTCGCGGCAGAAGAAGCCAAGCCCGCTGTTAATCAAAATAAAGGGTTAATAGAAGACCTAAAAACACAAGAAAAAACACTTACTACATCCAGAGAAGATACCGCAGCAAAAGCTACTTTATATGGCGCTGTTACTACTATGACTGCGTCAAAAACAGCAATTATGGAATTTGCTAAAAGTCTTGGCTTTGCGGACGACACTATAAAGAAACTAGGTGCAGGTACCGTAGCCACTTATGCTGCTTTATTAGTTTTTAGTAAACTATTGGGAACAGATCTTTCAGAGGCCACTAAAAATTATGGTAAAGTGTTAAAAGATGTAGCCACTGGTGTAGCAAACACTGGTGAGGCACCCTCTTTATCACAGGCCATAAAACTTAAACGGGCTGAAAAAAACTTTTATGAAGACTATGAAAAAAATAAAACACAGTACGGTTTCGCTGATGGCGGCAGAGTGTTTGGTGAAGGTACTCCTACTTCTGATAGTATTAATGCAAAATTAAGTAAAGACGAGTATGTACTAGATGCTGCAACTGCTAGACGCGCTGGTTATGCCAGATTGGATAAATTCAGTAAAACACATAATCCAGAAGATTTAACAGGTTTTGCTACTGGTGGTGCCGTTAAAAACAGTTTGATAGAAAGCAAAGACGAACTTAAAAACAAAGCCGATTTATTACGTAAAGTTAATGATATACTTAAAGATTACCCTGAGTTATCTGATGTACTTAAAGGGTCCGAGGAAATGGCTTTGGATGTATTAAAGGAAAAATATCCTGAGGTACATAAAGCTGTAACTACTTTGTCTAAAATTAAAGTAGGCAAGGGTGAAGAGGCCACTTTAAATTTACCAGATGATTTAAAAAAATTATTAGATGCTGTTAATTTTAAAATGGCTACTGGCGGTCCAATAGCGGGCGAAGGTACTGGTACATCAGACGATATATTAGCTAGGGTGAGTAACGGTGAATATATAATCAAGGCCGACTCTGCCAAACATTTGGGTCAAAGTAAGCTAGACTACATTAATGAATATGGCAAATTACCAACTTTCGCCACAGGCGGTGCTGTTGCTGGCCCAATAACAGACCCAGACATTAATAGACCTGCACAAGTACTAGCCACAGCAGCTGCGGCTACTATGGCAGGTTATCTAGCCGAAAGTAATGAAAAACTTACTGAGATAGCAACAGCTTCTAAAAAATCTGCCGCTGAGTCCACCCTTATAGCGGATTTGATACAGAAAAACACATCATCAGCACAAAAAATATTTAATACCCTTAATGAGCAGGCTATTAAAAATGCTACAACCGATAAAATACTTCAAGGAACAGAAGTAAAATCCAAAGTATTGGATGTTGATGCTGAAAAGAAAAAAGTGGAACAAGCCATAAAAGATATGAAAGAAGTCTATAAACAGCAGGCGCAAGTCATAAACAAACAGGCCGCTGATATGCAAGAACAGATGCTTAAACTTGAAATGGCTGAAGAATTAGAAAAGGAATTAAATGATATGGCTGCCGCTATATCCAATGTAGAAATAACAGCAAATGCTAAAAATAGGTTTAGTAAATTAGTGGAAGAGTCCATGACTTACGGTGTAAAAAGTTTTGTTAGGCCATCTTTTTGGTCCAGTAATTTCGCTGTACCTCAACCTGGTGGTTTATTAGGAGGTAAGTATAATCCACCCCAAGTTGACTTAGGTGTTAGAAGTACACGGGATATGACAACAGAACAATATCTGCTATTTAAAGATAAGGAGCTGGTATCAAAAGCTAAAAATCTTTCAGAGGTAGGTAAAAACTTTTTTACTAATCTAGGAAGACTTTTCACTGATCTAGATTTTTTTGCTAAGGACCTTAATTTTGAATCAGTGGCCACCTTTATAAATAGTTTGGCTTCTATACAAGATCCTAGAAAAGGTGTTAAACTTGAAAAAGTATTTACAATAAATAAATACCAAAAGGCAGAAACTTCTTTTAAAGCATTAGAAAAGGCCCAAAGTAAAACAGATCTTATGCAGTCTAAGCTTACTGAACTCTATATTGAAAAACAAGAATTAGACGCTTTGGATAAAACAGTAGGGTTAAGTAGTAAAGAAAAGAAGCGGTTTAAAAATGTGGATATTTTAATAGACGAGTACGAACATGCTATAAAAGGACAAGTTTCTAAAATAAAGAATATAAAAATAGATTTAGAGCCTGTAATAATTGAAGGGACCTTTAAGAAGGCTAGATCTGAACGGGCTAATACCGAATTAGTTGAAGATTTTTCTAGTATAACTAGATCAATTTCTCAATCTAAAACGTCAATGACTGCTGCCATGAATCCTGAATTATCTGGTTTTAGAGGTGATTTGCAATTTAAACGTAAAGACGCCGAATTAAGTGATCAAGAATACTTTTTTAAATCATCACAAGGAACTACAAAAAACACGATAGATCAACTAAAATCGGCACAAGCTCTAACAGAAAATGTAAGTAAAAAAATAGCAGATAGAGAGCAATTAATAACAGATATCAGATTAAAGCTGTTAGATGCCGGCGATAAAGAGACCAATCAAACTAAGGCATATAAAGATGAAATATTAAAATTAAGTGATGAGACGTCTGATTTAACAGAAGACTTCGAAACCCTTAAAAATAGTATGGAATCCTTAGGCAGTATAACGCAAACCGTGTTTGATACAGGTAAAAGTCTACGCGTATTTAATGAAAGTTTTAAATCTTTAAGCGTACAGGGTTTTAGTGCCGGATTAGAAGGTACTAGAAATCTTAAATTGGCCATGGATTCCCTGGTTGGTGCTAGCGGTCCTTTTGCTAAAAGAATGGTCACACCTACACAGCAAATAGATGCTTTAATGGGTGGTGGTATATCTTTAAGCAAATTTGCTGATGAATTTGAAATAAGAACAGCTGATTTATATACACAACTATTTTCTGGCAATCTTAAAGGTAATGATCTTCAGAAAGTTATTGACCAAATAACCCATATGCCACAGGAAAAGGCTAGGGTACGTGAAGAACAAGATTTGGTTAAGCAATTTCAAGGTTTAGACACTATGGTTAATGCCATAAATTCCATGGAAGATACTTTAATTGAAAGAATATCATTTGGTAATGAAGATGCCGGCACAAAAGCTTACTATGCTGGGTCTTTAAAACAATTAGAGGAACTTAAAAATTCTCAAGCGACCTTCATAAAATCAGAAACTACTATTGGAGCAGTAAAAGAAAAAGCCAAAGCCCAGTATGGGGAAGGAACCATAGAATACCAGAGATACATGTCTCAATTTGGTGGTATGGCTGAAAGCACCAGAGCGGTGGCAATAACACCAGAAGTAAAAGAGGGCTTTGCAAGAATACAACATGACCTTGAAAAAACTCTAATGAACTCTGATCCTGTGGTTAAAGAATTGATTAACATACAAAAGATCTTAGAAACATTAGCTGAAAAACTAGGCGTTCCCTCCTCGGAGTTAAGACAGCTATTTAAAACTCCTGGAGAAACAGATAAACTACTTCCAACCCTAGAAACAGCAAAATTTCAATCGCCTGTACAAAAATATGTAAGTGAAGTGGAACAAAATTCTATGGCTGGTTTAGTGGCCGCTAACAAAGCCTTGGATGCTCTTTCTGTGCCTACGGGGAATTTGGTTATAGAATTAGGTAGAGTTATACCAAAGTTTGTAGAATATAACAATGCATTAGGCAATGCTATTGTTAATTTAACCAGCAGGGCAGTAGGTGCTGCCATTAAGGATATTAATATAGTTCCTCCTGGTGTAGCGCAAGAAAAAGCTGTTAAAGAAAAAGCTACATTTATTGGTACAAAAATGGCTGAGCAACAAGGTTTTGATGTTAACGATCCAATAATAAAAGCAAGGATAAACCAATTTGCAGCTGGACAGGCCATGTTTATTAGTGAACAAGAACGTCAAAATGCGCGTAATAAACCATCTGTTTTTACAGATACCCCAACTAAGGATTTTGTTTCAAAAGGTACTTTAAGTTTAGGTGCATCTGCTCTGGCTGCTATGGGACCTGATATAGCCCTGCTTGCTGAATTTTTTATGGGGCCCCAGGCTGCAACACTTTTGACTGCGGCCCCATTAGCAGTTGGTGCTGGGGTAGAAGGGTACAATTTTGCTGCCCCAAAAGCAGACTACCTCATGTCTTTAAAAGAAACCAATGACCTACTAACTAAGGCAGAGAAGGATGCTGCATCACGTGGTGATTTATTTGAAAAACCCTCGCTGAATTTGCCTGATTTGGAGAACCTACACTTAGCGGATGACGCTTATTTTAAAGCACAAATAGAGGCACTTTATAATAATACAACTCAACTACAAGAGTTAAATAAAGCTTTAAAGGATAAACCGACAGAGACTACTGCTGTCGATGCTGCTACACCTCTTGTTAAGGCTCGCGGGGGTTACATTACAGGTCCTGGTGGTCCAAGAGAGGATAAAGTTCCGGCTATGCTTAGTCCAGGAGAATACGTAATACGCGCCCATGCGGCCCAGAAACTTGGTTATGATACCCTGGACTATATAAATAAAAAAGGTATTATGCCAGGCCTGGCTGACGGCGGCAACGTGTTTTCTGCGTCCGGCGCACAGGACATCCTTACCAAGCGCAGAAAACAACTAGAAGCCATCATGAAGGAAAATAACCTGGCTGACGGCGGCAACGTGTTTTCTGCGTCCGGCGCACAGGACATCCTTACCAAGCGCAGAAAACAACTAGAAGCCATCATGAAGGAAAATAACCTGGCTGACGGCGGTAGTATACCCATGTTTACAGAGAAGGAGGTATTAACTCTGGCTAAAGCAAGGGCCTCAGTTTTAAATGAAGAGGAACAATTAAGAAAAGGAGTTAAAACTGAAGACTTATTAGGAGCTACTACTTCAAGAGTGTCTTCTGAAGAACAACAACTTATGACTCAAATGGCAGAAAGAAAAACTACTTTTGGTGAATCTTACAATGCAGGAAGAGTGGGCGCCGCCGAAGAGTATTTTACTGCCACGCGAGATATAAAGGAAAACGTTAGACGTTTAGCAGCAAATGATGTGGGCACCGAAAAACAAACAAATACTATGACTTTTACACCTAACTACTTATATAAAGGTGCTAAGATGTCAAGTATGACCGCAGCAGCAGGCCCAGCTTATCCAGAAGTAGAGCAACTTAGAAATTATCTTGAAGATCCAACTATCATGCGTAATGCCTTATCCCATGGTATTGATAAAGAGACAGGTAAGCCTAATGCTGGCTATCTTCCGGAAGAATATGTATGGCAAGCTAGACAGTCATTAAATAAATTTGATAAATTAGTTACATCTGGTAATACATTACAAAACAGTCCGGCGCTCCGGGCGTTAAGACACGTACTTGCTGATGTAGAGGATCGTATAGCCTTAACCTCCAATATAGGAAGGGTTATAGGACTTAGGGATACTGGTAAATTAGATGCAATGTTGCCTATGGGCGGTGCTAAAATTAGTGAAACTGATGAGGGCACATTTTGGAATTATGCCGGTAATTTGGCAGCCAAACAAAACATGCCAAAAGAGTTGGAGGGTTTATTAACAACAAATGAATTTAGAGCTCTGGCCGTTAAGAGTATTAGTGAAGGTGACAGCGCACGTGTTAAAACTATTATTGAGGACTATTTAAAGACACGTAATTTAGATGAAAATAGTAATCTTTTAAGCGACACTTTTAAAGGTAATAAGCAACTTGAAGGTGGAAGATTCATGCCTATTATGCATGACGGCGGCGTAACGAGATCTACTGGTCCTCATTATTTAGAGAAAGGTGAGGTAGTATTGCCAAGACGCTTTGCTGATGGTGGCCTTGTTAATAGTGAACTTACTACCAATACAATTACTAATGCCCAACAAAAAAGTATTACACTTACTTGGGATGAAAGTAAAAAATTACAGGTAGAAGATAGAGTATTACGTGTAGAGGACAAAGAGTTAAAGTTGGCTGATATAGCTCCCTTAAAAGTAGAGGATAAAGTATTTGATGTTAAATTGGACGATAACGGTATTACTGATAAACTAACTTCTGTAATAAGTAGTATACCAGATAAGATATCTTTGGATTCTTCAAACGTTAAACTAGATACATCTAATCTAGAAACTATGTTTAAGAACCTGGCGGACTCCATAAATAATACTAAATCCGTAGGTGCTGATAGTACAATTTTAGATACCGCATTAGAAAGTATAGCTTTTGTTAAAGAGCAAACTGATGAACAAATACACATAATAGATTCTAAGTTAACTAATTTACAGGAATCTTTTGGAAAGGATGTACAGGCTGAGATAAATGTACGAATTGCGGAAGTTAAAAAAGATATTTTGAATAATAATTCAAAATTAATTGACTCTTATATAAATAGGCAAAGGACCGACATTAGTAAATTAAAGTTTGAACTAACATCTATTGATGGGCAATTAAAACGTTTAATGACACTAGTGTATGCTAATAGGAATATAGGCTAAATACATGGCACTTACTGAATATAGAATACCTAATGATGTACATCAAAAGGCCGATGGTACTTGGACCAATTACCATATAATTAATGGTTTGCCAGTAAATTATGCTGATTTAGATCAAGAGCTTTCTGATTTAATGTCACAACAAAGTACTGGCCCCTTAGTTAGTACTATCCTTAATACTTTTGGTATACCATCAGATTTATCTGCTTTGGGTATTGATCCTAGTGGGGAACTCCTTGGTGTGGACATCAAAGATGTTGATACAATGTCTGCCATAAAAATGTCATTAATAGAACCCTTTGCTAAGGGATTATATAACAACCCATTAGAGATTGTAGTTACTCCTGAAGGTAATGTTAGTATAATAGAAATAGGTTCTATGTCTGGTGGTATAACTGATGTATACACAAGTGTAGTATCCACCACATTTGATGTTCCTGAGATAAGTGTTAAAGTCACAGGTAAAAAACCCAGATCAAAAAGAGAAGTACGCGACTGGGTAAATTTACTCTATAATGTACAAGAAGTTAATTCCGAAGAAGGTATGTCAATAGAAGAGTCGGAATACAGCCTAGCTCAGGCTTTGATTTGGGACACTAGTCAAATATCTAGTGATTGCCCGCTAGTCACATACAAAAGACACGCAGTGGTAACATTTAAAGATCCTAATTTAAATGCTTGGGCAGTTAATGATGGTGTTGAAAGTATATATGAAGTACAATCTGTTTGGGAAAAAGTAGTCGGTTGGTTATGGTATTTAGACCCAGGACCAAAAGTTGATAGACTTACAAAAGTATCGGTCAAACAACAATCCTCAGTGCCATACCTACTTGCAGGTCCCAAAGGAATTATTAGTGCTAAGGCTGTACCAATAAATAATAATTCGGTTAATATCGGCGTATTAAAAAAACGTGATGTGTGGATTGGACTTCAACCACAATCTACACCAGAAAATGGATGCTATGAAGGATTAAGCTACGAAATAAGTTGCGATGGTACAGAAACTATACCTATAAGCTTACCAAATAGTTTAAGATACACGACTGTTAGGAATGTGCAGACAGATAATTTAATTAGAGTTTCTAAAATATTTGTAGTCGGGCAAGAGCTGTCCATGTGCAAATCATTCCCTAAAAATGACGAAGTTGTGGCTAATTTTTTAAAATCCCAAAGTAATGAAGAAAAATTAGAGTTACTAAAACAAACTGAGGTTTTTGTAATAGCTAATGATTTAACTCCAAAAGCTTACGTATTAGAAGAAGGAGTAGATTATGGTATTGGCTATAATATCGACACAGGTCAATTATGTATTCAGGTAATCAATAATGCACACGCCTATGACTGGGGTACGTATGGAACAGATGTTTCCTTTAAGCTGCACCCTAACTGTATTTTAGCTAATGAACCAAACTCTGATCCTGGTGTAGGTAAAGGCACTTTAATACCAAAAGAAGGTGCTGGTTATTTAGTACAACAACTTTGGGCACAGATTGATTTAAATATACCTTCTGTGGAGATATATGATCCTCACGGCCGCGCACTGGAAATAGCACAAGATTTACGTTTAGAAATAGCACCAATTGTTGTTATAGATGATCCAGCCCCAATAGCCATTAATGGTGAGCTAGTAGATCAAGCATCTGCCATAGTAGATTCAGACCCAACTACTGTACAGGCATTACAAGACAGTGATTATGAAATAAAAATGCGAGCATTAAATGGGACACAAATATTTGAAACAAATATGGCTACTTTATCAGAACAAGAAACAATTAATTTTTCTTATAGATTAAAGGAAATACTAAATAGAGATAAGACATTAGAGATAAGTTATGTTTGTGGTCCTAACTGTAACCCACAATTAGGTGGTACTGGGCTACAAGGGGGTGTAATTAATAATATAACCTATTCCTATACAGATATGGGTTCTTACACAATATCCGTAACAGAAGGCCCTTATATACCCAACACCGGTTTGATATCTGGGGTAACCGGTGGACAATACACAAAACAAGTTGAGTCTATTACAGAAAATGGTATAGTAATACAAGATGAAGGTAACTGCCTTAGATATAAAGTTTTAGTAGCTGGGATAGGCATTGTAACGGCTTACAGCGCTATATCAGATATCATAAGAGTTGGTGATGAAGTAGTAGTAAAAATATATAATGTTCCTATGGAATCATAAGGAGAATATAAATGGCCATAGATTTAATTCACATTAGGGCTAAAATAGTTTGTAAAGAGACTGAACTAGAAATAGTAACTCCTTATATACAATCTTTTAGTATTAATAAAAGCAGAGGCACAACGTCTAATTTTAATGCCTCCTTAAAAGTATTAGGTGAAAATCTAAGTGCGGTAACTGGAGAAGTAGCCATATATGCTGGAACACAGGATGATATGCCATTAATTTTTACAGGATTCATAAAAAAAGTTGTTCCTTCCCCAGTATGGGATGACCCAGCATATTTAATGTTGAATATAAGTGGAACAGATGTTTTATATAGATTAGAGAATAAACGATTTACTAGAAGACAGACCTATTCTGACTCTGCTTGGGCCACTATTACTTCTGTACGTGATGGGCTTAAAAGCAGTAGATTAAAATATGCGCCACAAGAACCAAGACTAATTCCTACAAAAGAAGGTTTAATAGACGAAAACACACAAACACTAGCAACCAAGGATAATCCAGCAAAACTATCTACTGATAGAGATATACCTAGTGTTAATATGGAGGCGGTCATTGGTTATACTGATTCGTCGGTTGTGGGGCCTGAGGCGGAATAATGGCTACCATTAATTTAATATCTACAAGTTTAACTCCGGGTATGTATATAGACCTTAAAATCCCGGCTGTTACTGAAACACAACATCATCCAAACGGCTTATTTCCTGAATTTAGGGAGGTAACTATGACTGGTGGTAAAAAATTACCTATAAGAGGTTTTGTTGTAGAGAATGAAGCGGTTGGAGAAGTTACCGCAGTAACTTATGATGAAACAAGTGTTAGGTACACACATAATAAACCATATCCAAATAGGATATACTTTTTTGCATTAAATGACGCTAATACATATATTGTAAATATAGTAGCAGTACCAATACACGACCACTCTTCTATTGCTCAAGGTGGCCCGGCATATGGTACTTACTTTACCGATTATACACCAGCACCTACGGCGGGGAATCCATAATGGCTGATAGTACTTGTTGTAAATTAGTTGGGGCTTTTCCAGGACTAGACAGATGTCTAATATCTATTAGCTCCAGAATAAATACAGAAGTATCAAAAGTAGCAGGTAATTTGATAATAGGCCCTACTATCGGTGTGGTATCTATATCAGCGTATATAAATAATAACACACACGTAGGTTGTCCTGGTAGAATTAATGTCTCTATTCCATGGCTAAGAAAATATAATTGTGACAAAGACATTATATATTTTTTATACCAAGGCGAAGGGCAGGCCAGTATAGCAGGCGATGTAGAGGATTTAGGTTTTCTTAATATACCTGCAGTTTCATATAGAACCATTAATGCCTCTGCTTCTTCTGGGCCGGCGTCTATCTATGAAGATGAGATACAGTATGATGGGTACGGTTTGAGATATATAGGTGCTCCTTGGTCTTTTAATACAAATAACAGCGACACATTAATTATAGATACAGGTATAGCTGATTATGGTAATTTAAATTTACAAAGTTTTTCAGCACAATTCCAACCAGGGCAACTACCTACTGCTAACTATGAATTTGTTTACGCTAATAATTTTTCTGCTAGTTCGAGCGATGTGAAATTTGTAAAATATGATACTTAATGAGAGGTATTAATCATGAAAGACGGCGCTAGTACAGTTAAATATACAGGATACACATATAAATTACGTAGTGGATCGCCTATGTCCAAAGGGGCACAAGGGGCAGGGTCGTTTTATGTGCATACTTTTATGGCCGAAAAAACACAGAATGACACATATTTATATTCAGAATATTTACCAGAGAGTGAAGATTTTAGAGGACAATTTGGAGAACTTACTTCCGCTAGTTTTAATAGACTAAACGATAGAAGTGGTTCCGTTTTCTCAGGAAAAACCACATTTAATTCAGAGTATGTAGAGGAAGATGAAGCCATTACTGGTAATGTGGGAGATTTTTAATTTATGGCTGAGTACATTGAATTCATAGATTGCACCACTTTATCCATAAGTTATGATGTAATGGGTATAGCTACTGTATCCTATACTTTAATATCAAATTATCCAGGTATACGTTATTGGCACCCAATAGACGCAGCTGACCAGACTTTTACTGGGTATGTGGCATCAATAGACATGAATCCGATAGTTGATACAGAGGGCTTTAATGAAAACCATGTGACATTAATAACAACTACTGATGGAGGTTTTGTTTAATGGCTTGCGGCGCTTGTGGTAGAAGACATAATAAAGACAATAATATTGAAAAAAGTAAAAGCATTACTGATGGCTATAAATATCTTACGGACAGACAGATTAAAGCCAGGTTAGAAGTTTATAAACGCAGATTTTGTAAAGATTGCTCTACACGTTATACCTGTGATTATACAGTATACTTTAACTGTTTAGAGAGATTAAAATAAAGTAACCTTTGTAAAAGTAAGTAATAAGGAGGCAGTTTATGGGTGTTATAATAGGTTTTGGTACAGACATCACAGGTATTTTTTCTGGTGCCTGCGGTGTGTCTGCCCAGTGGGGAGTTAATCCTAATACAACAAGGTTATACTGTTTGGGCAGTTTTTCAGCATATAGAACTGTTGAAAAACCGACAGAAACTTTAAATGTTACTGTATATAGTCCGCCAGGGGGTTCTGGTATAGGTCCTTATAGTGTTACCCCAAGTACCAGTTGTAGTACACCCGCAGGTATTACTGCGGGGGTCAACCCAGCTTCTTGTGATGTTGAAGTTACTAGTTTTTCTTATAACGATTGGCAATTAACAAGCTACAGCTACAACAAATCAGACCCACAAATGGTTGGGCAAGAGACGTGGGGATTAACCAGATGGATAGATGGGTCTGACCCCAGTGAGTCTCCAGCTCCAACTGTTTTACTGAGGGGCGTTACAGAGGGTTCAGCTAACGTAGCTTTTGGTGTAGCAGACGGCAATATAGTAGGTATAACTTTTGATATGGCAAGTGTTCTGGAAAGTATTACTGGCAGCGTGTCTGCCGGTCAACAAGGCACCGCGGATAGAAGTTTTACAGGTGTTGTTACTTCTGTTGGTAACCCTTCTGCCGGAGCAGGTGATATTTGTTCTGGTAATGCCAACATACCTTTTACTCCACTATGGATATAATTAAAGAGGTTTAAATGAAATTTAGTATTGCAGAAAAATACACATTAGCATTATCTTGGGAAAAAGTTGAATACAAAACCGATGGGGAATGCTTATTGAATAATGCGCGTCTATCAGGGCCTGCTTTAAGTATAGCCAACAAAATTAACCCCAATGAGTTCATAAAACTAGATTTTTACAAACAATATTTGTTATTTGTAAAAAATGTTTACATAGCTAAACTGTCTTGGGGTGATGTAGTATATAACAAGAATAACACAGTAACACTCAAAGAGGCCAAAATAGTACATGATACAGAGCTAAATAGAGTGCCACAATTTAAGCATAATGACTTTATCTTAATAGACACTTCTAATCATGAGGATACAAGACACGCATTTAGTCTTGTTTATACATCATATGTTGTAGATGAGGCTGGAAATTTATATAATTTTAGAGGATAACTATGCCAGGATGCACTGTATGCTTAACATTTAGTGGTACCGCACAAGAATTGTGGGAAGTAACTCATGGTACCACTGCTTATGGCAATTTACCACAGTATAAAAAAGACCAACATGTAGGTAATAAATGGAACCCTTGTCCATACTCTACACAAAGTGACGACTTACGTAGTGCTCATAGGCTGGGTATTGTACCCACTAAGGTAGACCACACTGACGATGCTGGTAAAGTATACTACATGTCTCCAGATAGAAGAAATTCCTGGGGCTATGCGTGTACTTTCGATAATTGCCCATATTTACTAACTAACGGAAGAAGCTATTTTTATAAGTGATTACTATGCCTAAAAAAATAGAATATTGTTTTGTGCGTAATAATTTTGAAGTTGAGGGATATATACTTATAGATAAGACATATATAAATGCTAAAACCAAGATGCATTACATATGTCCTTTTGGGCATAAAAATAGTATTACCTGGGGAAATTGGGTTACTGGATATAGATGCCCAGACTGTGCACATAACGCTCCAGTTGCTTTTAAAGAAGTAAAGAAATCTTTTGAGCAAGCGGGCTACCAACTACTTACAAAAACATATATTAATGCTAAACAAAAATTACTTTTTATATGTAACAACGGGCATACCTATTCCATGACTTGGGATCGTTGGAAGCAAGGGCATAGATGCAGAATCTGCGGCGGAACTTGGAAAGAGGGTATTGGAAAAATACGTTTACCTTTATATAGCACTTATATGAAAAGGCTAGCTCCTTTTCATGAAATAAAGGAAGTGACTCACGAGGCTGGATTTATCTTATTAGGTGTACATTGCGAGTATTGCAATAAAGTAACTGTACCTAATATAGATGAAATAAATCATAGATTGGGTTGCTTAGAAGGGACCAGGCTAGGGGACCAGCGATTTTACTGCTCAGAACAATGCAAAAATGCTTGTTCTATATATAAGCAGCATACATACCCAAAAGGATTTAAGCCAGCTACTTCCCGTGAAGTACAACCGGCACTAAGAAAATTAGTACTAGAAAGAGACAACTGGACATGCCAAAAATGCGGAAAAACTGAGGTTGAATTACACTGTCACCACATCGACCCTGTAATCAACAACCCCATAGAATCTGCCGATGTTGCTAACTGCATAACATTTTGTAAAGACTGCCATAAAAAAGCACATAAACTGCCTGGCTGTAATTATTCAGAGTTAAAGTGTTGAAATTATTATAAAAGGAGAAATTTACCATGGCCATTCAAATTGATACACAGGATATAGATCAATATCCAGGGACAATAAAAAGAGTAACCGTAGATCAAGCAACTATCACCCCAATCGGGTATGATGGTGATGAACAGTTTGTTATAAAAATATCGACATCAGCTTATAGCGATAATACTGTTAATACAGCCATTCAGGCGCTATACATAACAGACTTTGATATTGGCTGGTGTAAATCATCTGGTTTAGCCGGCATTAGTGGTAAGTTCGCATTGGATGCTACCCACAATAAATTACGCATAAAAATGGACAACACTTCTGCAGGTGAGGACGGTTCAGGTTATTACACCATTACATTAAATTACGATGCCGGCGGTTTATCTATTAGTGGGGATGTTGTTGCAGAAGATATTGAGGCTAAAATTAGAGCCATCACTTGTGTTACTGCCGATACAGGCTATCAATTAGCATATAAAAATGCTGCGGTAGAATTTAGAGACGGACGTTTTTGGATAACCTCTGGTACAATAGGTCGTTATTATACAGGGGATTATAGATCTGCAGTAAAAGTAGCTCCTGCAACGTCAAACGACTGCTCTGTGCTTTTAGGTTTTAATCTTTCCATTACAAGTGAGGATATTGCATCTACTACCGTAGGTGAAACGTTATTAGCCGCCGACTACACTGCTAATACTTCTACAATGACAATAGGTGCCGGAACTGGCGTAAAGAATGGTGATAGCCTAATAATAACAGACGGTAATAATTCAGATTACTTTACTGCTATATCTGTGGATATTACAAAAACAGTACTTACTATACCTACTTTGGTTACAAATGGTTTTACTGGCGTAGCACATAATTATACAACAGCGTCTGGTACTAAATTACAAGTTTTAAAAGAACAAGATCCTGATAATACACCCACAGCTTGGTGTTCCTCAGTTGATTCAGTTATTAGATACGGTGTTAAAAATATAATCAATTTGATAGATTATAGTTCATAATTATGGCAGAGGTATTTGTAAGACACAGCCTTAATGCTAAAAAAGGAGTAAAATTTAATTTTACTTTTAAACAGTACACCCTTAAAAACAAAGATGCAGAAGGAGATGCTAAATGGGTATTAGAGGTTGGAACCACTTACCCCGCCGCTAACGGCGGTAAAGTACCAACAAAAATAGTTTACGGTATCACAGAAAAAACACTAGATGCCGAAATTGAAAAAGCAATAGCTTCTCTTTGTAAATATATAGATTGGACAGAATTTGAGCAAGATAAATACGCACCAGAGGTTGTTGATATAACGCCCACTGGTGTTGGTGTATTACCTAACTCGTTAATTTCTTTTAAGATAAAGGATAGTTTACCTTCTTCTGGTATAGATCTATCATCTATGAAAGTTACACTAAATAACGGCACAGTTGATTTTGATATAACAGATCAAATTAGTATTTCAGGCGATCCTTATGAATATTTGATTAGTTGGAAAAATCCTTTTAACTAGGAGTTTATAGATGGCAGATAATATTAAGTTAAGAAAACCTAATTTTACCACATTAGATGGTTATTTTTTAACATTTGATGAAGATCAAGATGCATTGCTACAAAAAACTGATGATGGTAATACTGCTTTTTCTTATCCATTAGACACTGTATTAACACAAACTATACTTAGCACTGAATACGATGGGCTGTACTTTTGGACTTTGGAATCAAAAGCAGATGGTAGGATAATTAGGCGTTGGCTAATAGATAATTATGTTTGTAAACTGCAACAAACAATAACTTTAACAAATGACGGCAGTCATACTTATAATGCCAATACTTTTTCTGTCGAACATTATCATACAACGCTAACAGCCTCTGTAACATCTGGATCTACTGAAATTTATTTAAATGAATATTCTAATACACCAGAAATAATAAACGGTTGTGTTTTATACATTGGCCCTAATTCTAATAATGATTATGAGTTAGTTACAGTATCTGGTACTATATTTGGTGGTGTTAGTTTAACTACTCCGCTAGTGTATGGTTATGATTCAAATGATGCTGTGGGATTTAATAAATACCTATGGTTACTAAATAACAGTAATGGTGTGGATACCAGTACTGGGGCTTTGTATAAGCTAGACTCACATACAGGGGCTTATATAACTAAATACGCTGGCGGACAATATAAAGATATTACAGCATGTACTTTTCATAAGATAAGCGCTTTCTCTGCTTATGGCTCTGTGGATACATTAGCATATATTAAAGGTACAAACACTTTATTTGTAAATACTTCCTCAAATTTAGCTATGTTATACGATGCTACTGAGTCTAATGACTCTTTTACAGCAGCCAATGGTTCTGTCCCAGATACAGATAAATGGGATGTACTTTTAGGTACCCCAACAATCCAAAGCAATCAATTATACACAAGTACTGCCTCAGGACAAGAAAGTATTATTTCTGATTATTATCTAAGAGGTAATTTTGATGTTACTGTTACGGGTTCTTTAAACAGCTATAATACTACTTATTCTGGCGCTAACTACTTTACACATATGTTTGGTTTATGGTTTCCAAATGAAACTAATAGATATTGTTATATAGCTAGGGCTAATAATAATGAAACAGCCACCCAATCTGGTATAAATAATTTTAATGTCACATCATATAAAGCCACTAAAAATATAGATTACAGTGTCCCAGCCACATATAGTGGGGGTGGTTTAGTTGATAACTATATGTTTAGAGTTAGTAGGGCTGCGGATAATGTAAGTTTCTACTATAAAAAGGGGGTAGAAGATTGGGGTTTTATGGGTACCGTACAAATGTTCGATACCGAATGCAAACTTTTGCTCGGTTTAAAAAATACATTAGGTAGTACAGTAACAGCCGCTTTCGATGACCTGGTTTACAACACAGGGGAATCTGTTTGGTATGTAACCGCGACTAATTTACCCTTTTACGGGTCTATGGTTATGGAAAACATACAAAGTGATGAAATCACAGTTATCCCCGTATATGATTTAGCAATAGATAATAATAATGTTTATAGATTACAAAATATAGAGGACGGTGGTGGTAGTATGTCTGGATATAACTACCAATTGTCGCCACTATCCTCGTTCGTAACTTCTATATCGTTGTCCGCATCACCGGCCATAATAGCCGCCAATAATCTAAGTACGTCGGATATCACCGCCTATGTAAAGGACCAGTTTTTGCAACCTATTGCCGGCAGAAGAGTAACTTTTTCTGAGAACGGAGATGGTGCTATAACAGCAGGGACACAAATTAATACAGACTCCGATGGTATGGCCCAAACAGTATATAGAGCAGGTGTTGTTGCCAGTGAGGTTACTATAACCGCTGTTGTTGAACAGACCAATTAAAGAGGCCTGTAATGGCATATGAAAACATCAAGTTATCAAAAGCTAACTTTGTAGTAATAGATGGCTATTTCTATTTTTTAGACTATATAAAAAACAGTTTAATATGTAAAGTAGACGACGGTTCTACCGCTTTTGAGTATCCCACCGATACTATAATAGGTACTGCAGTTAAAAGTTTACAGTACGACGGTTATTACTTGTGGTCTTTACAAAACCATCCATCAGGTGGTTTATTATTTAAAAAATGGGCAATTATAAATTTTATATGTGTATTGATAGATTCTTTTGAATATATAAGCAATACTGTATATACTTATTCCGCGGAAGCTTTTGGAGTAGAGTATTATAAAACATATATAACATCAATAGCCAACACACACACCAATGTTTTATATATAAATGAATATTATGATAGTGTAATAACCGTAGGTACTAAATTAATACTTGGGCCAAATAGCTACCAACAGCGTGAAGAAGTGGAAGTAGCCACCGTTATAGGCGGGCAAATAACATTAACTGACAGTACACTGTATAAATATAATAATGACGATTTAGTGTGTTTGTGTAATAGCTTTTTTGTGTTTAATAATTATGATGGTGTAGACCCACTAAAAGGCACTTTATTTAGATTCGATTCTTATTCCGGCCATCTTTTATCTGCTGCAGTTGATTTAGACTATAAAGACGTAACTGCAGCCACCTTTTATAGACTTCAAAATGTGCTTCCTGATCATCCTGACGCACATACGCTGGTCTATGTTAAAAATACCAATGCTAAATTATTGGATATGTCTAACCTCGTTAATTTAACAGCTGCGTCCAGCTTTAATGATAATTTTAATGGTGTTGACCATTCAGATCCAAACAGCTCTTTATGGTCTATTACTAATGGTTCCCCAGAAATACTAAATAATATGTTATCTTGTAGTACCTCGGCTAATGGCCATAGTTCTATTGAGTCTAATTATTATTTAATGGGTGATTTTGAAGTTCAAGTTAGTGGTACTGTTGGAAGTTTAACCACTTTTTCAGGAACACCTGGTTATTTAGAGCACTATGTTGAAATAGATAGCTCATCTAATAATACGTATAATTTTGGTGTGGTTCAGGAAATTAATTATTTAGACACCATATTTAAAGATAATTTTTTATCTGGTGGTGTAAATTGGCAAAATGTAACTGGCACCGCCGACTATTCCTTAGGATATCTTAAACAAACCACTGATGGGGCACTAACTAGGACCATAGAAGAAATAGTCTACGGTACTAATTACAATGTGCTTTTTATGTTTAAAAATGCCGGGCGGGGAATAGGAGATTCAACCTATATTGTAAATCCACTATACATCGACGTTAATAATCGTTTGTCTGTAATTATGTATAATTACAGTTCTACTACATATAATGTGGAATTAATTAAAATAATAGGGGGCGGTAGTACTTCCTTATATAAAGATCAAAAATATAATTATTATGATTTGTATGGTACTTGGTTTTACGTTAGATTGCTAGTAACTAATGGTAAAATATATTTTAGGGTTTGGATGGCAGGTGTTACTGAGCCTGTTATTTGGGATTACATCAGTGATAGTACTGTGGCCTCAAATTTGCCTAGCCAAAGCCGTTTTTATTCTTGGGCACAATACACATCAATAAATGGCACAGGTCTTGATAATGTATACATATCAAATTTAGTTACTACTGATGCAACTACTAATGTATTTAATGACGATTTTTCTTTATCTAACGCACAGTGGACAGACACTATACCTACAACTGTGTATACCGCTGGGTACATGAACCACATCACAGACGGTGCTACATCTATCACTAATGACACTGTTTACTACGGTACAAAGTGGGAAGTATTCTTTAAATTTAAGAACCACGGTAGAGGAGTTAATGCTGATCAATACATAGTATCCCCAATTTACTTTGATGCTAATAATAAATTATACGTATATATGAACACTAATTCATATTTAACAGGTACTAATTACATTAGTCTAAATAAATCTATTAGCGGTGTAGTAACCACAATATACACCAGTTATAAATATAATTATTATATATATTACGGTTATTGGTATAATATACGTATAGCTCGTTCAGACGATTTCATATATTTTAAGGTATGGATAGATGGTAGTTTAGAGCCCACTAATTGGGATTACATAGGTCCAGCTGCTGGTGCAGATTTGCCAGTAGAGGCTTATTTACAATCGCAAGCCGTGTATACAGGAGATGCTGGTACTGGGTTGGATAACATAAGTATAAAAACATATGAGGTGGTAGATTATTCTGAGGCACCTTATGAAAATATTTATGCTTATATTAAAACTAATGATACCTTAATTGAAAAAACGCATCTGTACTCTGGTTTAACTACGTACCCTACTTATTTATTAAAAATAAATAAAAATGGTGCTAATTTGGCTTTTGAGTATAAAACTACTACCTCAGGCATATACAACGATACTTGGAATTCATTACATATTGCAACTGACTATGGTAGCCAAGCTACATTAGCTTTGGGTGCGGAAGCTGTTTCTATGATAAATAGTGCTGTTTATTTCGATGATTTAATATATACATCTGGCAAAGGCTACGTGGGAGAGTTAACCACAGAACTATTTGGTGTTATGAATATGGACAACGTAAGGGCTGATCAGGTAACTAATATAGCCATTTATGACTTAGCTATAAATAAGGACACTATGTATAGATTACAATTAGAAGCCACCTATTATGGGGTTGATAATAGTTGGGCTACATACAATTACCAAACATCTCCTATAAGACCTTTTGTAGATTTTATATCACTAGGCGCAAACCCGTTAATACTTCCGGCAGATGGTAAAAGCGTTTCCGTAATAACTGCCATTGTTCAAGATCAGTACGGTAATGGTATGATTAATAAACCGGTATCATTTACAGATAACAACACCATAGGCTATATAACTACACCACAAGTCTATACAGATCAATACTATAATACAGGAAAAGCAGTAACAGTTTATAAATCAGGAACTGATGTAACACCTGTAATTATAGAAGGTACAGCCACCCAATATGACTGAGGCAATTTATGGCTTATGAAAATATATATTTTAAGTATGGTAACTTTTGTATAGCACCCATCATTAATACTTTTGGCAGTATTGATACCACTAATGCTGCGGCCGTTCTGCAAATACGTAATTCATCCGGCGCTGTACAAGGAAACTATACTTTAAATCCTACCATACCACAAAATTCCACTGTTGATTCTCTTATTTATACAGGGCCTATAAATACTTCAATATTAGCAGATGGTATGCCTTTTTTTACATTACAGCATACTGATGTCTCTAATTGTGTTATAAAGCGATGGGAATTAAATAATACCTCTAATAGATTAGATTTAGTGCAAACATTAAATATAACAGATAGCGGCTCTGACAATTTTGATTGTTACACAGCGTCTTTGGAACATTATACTACTACGTTTTCTGCCGCCACCGCTTCTGGAACTGGATATATAAATGTATCAAGTACTGCACGTATGGTTGCTGGTGATATACTTTATTTAGGTCCAAGTAGCCATGCTAATAATATAAACGCTTTTGAACTGGCCTTGGTAACTGCTGTATCAGGTACAAGGGTTGATATAGTACCCACTATATCTGGTGCGCCGACACCTCCCAATAATTATTACAATTCTTCTGATGCTGTAACGTACTATAAAGATATATTACTTTTTAGTAATTTAGGAGAATCAGGGGATGTAACCAAAGGCACACTATTTAGATTGGACTCAATTTCAGGAAGTATAATAGATAGACATAGGAGTGGTTTATACAAAGATATTATAGCATCTAGGTATGGTGTGCCTTATACTAATACAGTAGCATTTATTAAAGGTAATAACATACTATATGTAGATATAGATGACTTTGAGGTTAAAAAATCACAATCTATATTAAATGTTAAAGCGGATGGTATGACATCAATAACCACATATGATATAGAGTTTACAAACACTGTTATATATAGACTACAAAAAGAGACTACTTTAAGAAATGACGATGGTACACAATCTGACTACACATGGGCAAACTATAATTATCAACAAGACAGTGTGATACCATATGTGGATTCATTAGCTATGTGGGCGGCACCATCAAGCACGCTACACAACCAAGAACAGACAACTATGTATGCATTAGTTAGAGACCAGTATGGCAACGCTTTATCTGGAATAGTGGTGTATTTTGATAAAGTCTCTGGTGATTCGAATGGTAACTACGACGATATAAACAAACAAGATACCACGGATAGTAATGGTTTAGCCTCGTTGACCTATACTAGTGGTTGGTATGATCCTAATATTGCAGATTCTTGTTGTGATATAATAAGTCTAACCACAAAAGTTTCGGGAGCAAGCACTTATACAGGCAGTCAATATGTTTGGGGCATTATGTCCTTGGACTTATTAAAAAAATATATTCATATGACTTACCCTGGTATAATAACACAGAAGCTTGATACCATTGAAAATAATACCATTTTAAAACAATTAGTAGATCTTTATATAACTTATGTTTTAAAGTCTTTGAGCAAATTTTGGTTTCCTGGTGGAGATGGTGATCAGCCATCGCCGCCTGGTAATGCTCCGCTTATAAAACAAATTTTGGATTTTACAAGCAAAGCTGACTTTGTGCAAGCGGCTAATTTTGAAAGTGATCTATTGTTAGATCAATTATCTCCTAAAACAGATACATTGCAGCTTAGTCAAACTTACATAAGTAGGCACATGTCTTCTGGGCATAAAGATGATGTAACAATAAATCAATTTAGATTTTTAATAGACGCCGTGCCTAAATTCTGGTCAGAGAAAAATAGTGTTGATACTACAATATGGCTTAGACTGGCACCGTTTGGTTATGATCTTGATGCGGCCACGCTATCTTTTAAAGTCAGAGAAGTATCTTACGCAGGTGACACAGGACTGGTAGAGTACGCCAACACCGCTAATATAGTAGTAAATACTTACGACGCCGGTAGTGGGCTGCTTGGACTGGATATAACAGTCACACCAATAAATTTTTTCCACTCGAACGCAGTTGTTTATGTATTCGTTGTTGTATATGATAAAGCACCAATACCAAATAAGATAATGTTGGATTATTGGTTTAAAACAATTGCTGACTACAAAGCACCTTTTATCATTAATGAGTACCCCGCCAGAGAAGCGCTAGATGTACCTGTGGATACAGAGATAGAATTTGATTTACTTGATATTAATGTAGGAGTAGATATAAACAGTTTAGAGTTCTATGTTAATAATAGAAAAAAGCTTCCAATAATAAATACCATCACTCAGGGTTATCATATTAAGTATATACCAGAGGTAGATTTTCACTTCGGCCAAACAGTAGAAATAACTGTACGTGTTAAAGACGCATCAGACCAAGCTAATTACTTATTTGATACTTATCGTTTTTACTGTATAGCTAGTAGCGGTCCTTGGTTTGATTTGGAATCACTCTCTCCCTCCGAGTGTAAATCAGGTGTATTTAGAAAATTAGGTGAGGTGTCACTTAATGTATATGCAATAGATGACGCTGGAATAGATAGACAAAGTATTACCTTAGATGTAGATAGGCATCGTGTTACTATAACCACCAAGCCTATATTACTACGAATAATGTAACTATCTAAATAATAGAGGGATTAGATGGCTATAACAATAATGGATTTTGCAATAAGTCTTAATGATTGGGTATATATAGAAGACCCCATAGCATTTTCGTCTACTGTTTACGATACTACAACATCAGGCATAAACCCATTAAATACTTATTATATATTTAATGATGTTATTTTGCCTACTAGTGTATCAGGTCTGGGTGCTGGTTACTATATAATAGAAACATTCCCTCTAAGTGTAAGTGGTGCCGTAGATTTAACATTACATATATCAAACTATGACGCTGAAGCTTTGGAGGAGAATTATTCCTTTTTGTTTGGGTATCATATTTTATATAAAGATCCTAATAAAGATTGGGGCGCAGACAAGGAGATATTAATATCGGCAGCAGCAACAAACACCGCTATATGTCCAAATTCAGAAAGAGTCACAACTTACTTTACAACAAAAGAATACGACCACTACGACTTGGCTTCCAGTATAGTTCCGACAGGCTGGGCAAATCTTGGTGCTGAGATAAAACCGCAAACAATGCAATACTTTTATGGGCATACATATACCGTAACAGTTAGTGGTATAAAGGATTATAACGGCAATCAATTGCCTGCATTTAGTTGGTATTTTACGATAATCAGTAATTAATATGTTAATATTTAAGGAGGAATTAATATGTGTGCTGCAATAACTAGATGGGTAGAACTAGATCCGTCCACAGCAGGAGATTATGGTGACGGTAGAGGAGCCGGCTGTAAAGGCACCCGTGCCTCATCTACTGCTACAGCTGCTGTAGGAGACACATTTACCATAGGGCCCGCTAATAATAGGCTTTACTTATCTATGGATGGTGACCCTGCACCATACATAACCCTTTATTCTGGAACAAGCCTTGACCCTAGATTTGTGGCCAGGGATATTACAGAGAAAATGCATGATCTAGGTAAAAGTGACGAACGTTGGGACAAAGCTGTCTGTGAATGGACTAATACAGCTGGACAAGGTAATTGTTTTCAAATTTACTCTGGTACTATGGGAGTAGCATCAACTGTCGCTGTTATAAGTGGTACAAACACAGTGCATGCCACATTAGGGTTTAGTACTAGAAGTGAAGTGGGTGGTTTAGCCACAACCAACAACTTCGCTGGAACAGTAACAATCTCCGGAACGTATAAAGGTTTCTTTGATGAAACGTACAAAGTAGTCATAACTAATGATAATGATGCTGCAAGAGGAATAGGTACAGCCTCAAAAGTTATTACCTACGGGGGTATTATGACTACCGGTGGTGTGTATAATTATAGTGCCGATACAACATACACTATAACAATAGACATAACTAATGGCACAACTATGGGTGGTGGGACGGGTAATGTACCTATGATGACTTGGTCAGCATCTCCTTCCGCAGACAATTCCACCGTAGCCACAGAGCTTTTATATGCAAATCATTGGTATAAGATAGGCACCCGTGGGCTTATGATTAAGTTTACAGATGCTGTTTTCTCAGCAGGCTATTGGACAGTACCTTGCTATAAACCTGACTATACTAGTGGCACTAATGTTACAGACCCAGCAGGTTCTGCTATGTTTGCTTACTCATCCACAAGAGGGGACATGGGGGCAGCCGCCCCGACCCCAGCAGAGGGTAATTGGGCACGATTAGGTACAAGAGGCTTATATATTAAATTTGAGCCCACAGGGCCTACTGATTACCTAGGAATACGCGATGAGTTCACTATTTTATGTTCAGGTCCTAAACCAAAGTCCTATGATATAACCAGTCTTAATTATGGAAATGTCACTGTGTCTACCGAGAGTCCAGTCAAATGTGTCATGTTTGAAATTGTTTCCGGCGCCGTGCAGTCAAGCTCTATAAAATTTGGGTTACAGAGCCACGGTAGTTTTTCTCACCATGAAGCGGGTAACAATGATACCTATTTTAGATTTGGCACCGTAGGCCCAGGCAGTAACGCCGGTATAGCCCCAGAAAATGGTATAGAATGGTATCCAGGTATAACCGCCGCTGATATAGACAGCAACACGCCTCCTGCGTACTTATATCACACTGTAGCTAATATGTTGGTTGTAGCCACAGCAGATGATAGTGAGAGTGTAGGAAATATTGGCTTGACAAGCGACCCAATATTTGTTAACATACGTTTAGGCGCAAGTGAGACAGGGGCGAATTCTACTATTAATCAAAGAACTTTTTTTGATTTTAGTTAAATAAGGCTTGAAGGTTAATGGTAAGATACTAACGTATCTTACCTTGTTTTATTATTAAAAGGAAAAGGAACCAATCATGTCAATTAGAAGAGGTTGGGAAGTAGAACTACAAGATGGTACTACTATAAATGAAAAGCAATCTTCTTGGGCTTCTATACCAAAAACACAGATAAAATGTCTATCCTTACATTATGATGGAAGAAGTTGGCACTTAGAAAATAAAGAAGCCTACTTTATCAATACTCGTGCGTCTATGGTACCTGGTAATCAAGCCTCTTTTCAAGTGGAGCAGCGTACAATAGGTTTTTATGAGGGCGCTACAAAAGTACATTATACTATTGATGAGTTTACTGGTAAATTTAATGTAAAGGTCGTAAATGGCTAAAAATCCATGCCAATATTGGTCAACTATTGAACCCGCTATATGTGCACATTGGGATAATAGCAAAACCATATGTTTATACAAAGCTACGAATGATCAAGGGACTCTTGTAAGAGCCACCATGGCTCCTTATTGTAATCTTCTTGGCACCGCGGATTATATTTGTAAACAATATGAGCCTGGTGAAGCATCATCAGCCAGATGTGTCTTACCTGATCCTTCGAGACATGTCACTAACAAAGTTACATGCGAAAAATGGGTGCATACTGTAGCTAGCGGTTCTGGTATAGCAGATATAGACAAACCAGTCTATTTGTACGATTCTGAGCTAAATCCAATAACAATATCTGGCGTTAGCGGTTATTGGTCATTTAAAGCAATCAATGAATATAATGATGGGCAATGTGATGGTTACGGGACAGCCACAACCTGTTCTGGTTACGCCCCATTTATTATGGCCTTCGGTAAACTTAAACCAAAAGAATTTGGTTCTGAGGACACTACTCCATATGCCTTAGAAGGATGTTATACCAAACAGCAGTTAGGTTACAGAATACCGTTGCCTTATTTAGTGTTTAATGTTAGAGCAAAACTAAGTAAGTGTTATTGGTGGGCAGCAGCTTCAGAGAATTTTTCTATTAATACCGTAAACGGGGAAGCCAATGAAATAACTACGTATTGCACTTGTTCAGACGATAACGTAAAAGAGTTTTGGGAATACAAATACGATGATTCCTATGGCTACATTGCTCCATGTAATGGTGCTAAACCAGAGTGTCCTCATTATACAGGAGTTTGTTGGAGGTACTGTATTGATGATAAAATGGGTGAAGGGGATAAAGTATTAGCAGAGCAATTATTAGAGCTTAGATACTATATAAGAAGAGAACGTTGGGCAGACTTAGTAGTAACCACCAATTCCTTAGGTGCTACTATTAAACAACCTATATACTATCTATCTTTTGATAATCCAGACTTATATGCTTGGTTGGGCACATACACATTATTTATTAATCCAAAAGTATACTCTACCTCAGCCTTAATTCATGCTGCTAGGAATTATTTTAGTCATTTTGATTACTTTGATGTGTCTTATGATAGTACTACATTAACTGATGGAATACCTACTGAAACACAAGAAACAAGTTTTCCTACTTTAATAAAAGAAATCAAAGAGCCCAATCTTAGACCTATAATAAGAAATGTTTTTGATCAAGTTACAGAAACAATATCAGAGGGGGACGAAGACACCTCACCCATAGTAAATAAGCATAATGTATTCGAGGTAGGAGATCTTAACCATGAGTATTTGATTATTTGGGGCGACTCCTTTTCGTATAATGCAGATATCTATGCTATAAATTTAAGTGATCCGGATATAAATAAACGATTACCGTCAACAGTAAAGGTAGGATTGCTTGAATATGTCAGTAGTTACGCTATCTCTAAGGCTAAAAGTGCTGACTCATATGATGCTTGGAAAAAGCAACTAAATCTAATTGTTGATAATCTTATTACATTTATGCCAGACAGCATTGCCGGTAATGAATTACCAAAAAATGAAAACTCTTTTTATATTAGAACGAAAACTTTTTTTGGTGATAATAAAATACTGGTAATGGTAAAAACAGAAGATTCTTGGGAATTTGATACAGTAGACTTTAAAAAAGAATACTGTGGTGGCATTATAGCTCAAACAGCCTTTTACATAGAAGGTGACGGTGGTACTGTTGCTAAACTACCAAACTATGAAAGCCGTTTTGCCTCCAACATTAACGACAATGGTATCATTAAATTTAAATTTCTCAGTTTAAGAAAAGATAAAGTTCATGGTGATGTGGCCTACATCTATAATGATACCAATAGTGATGATATTACAAGTTTTATACTATACAAAGTAACCGCATTTGCAGATCTAACACTGACCGAAGAAAATATAAAGTTTTTTGGTAACAGCGGTAAAGCACTGGTGATACTGCCCGATACAGACCCCAATTTAAATTATATCCATAGCCCTTTTGAAATAGAAGGTAAGTTAACGTTAGATGTTATAGACGTTGATGGCAAACATAAAGCTGTTTCTATGGAGATAATGGATTGGTGTAATGACGCCCTTGAAGTTAATCAGTTTTTTATTAAGCCAAAAGAGGTCTTTGATTTTATAAGACCTTGTTCGTTTCAACTTAATATACCAAAACTATGTTATTATCAAAAGAGAAGTTTTAATGAAACACCCGAAGGATCTTTTGAAAAAATAACAGCCGGGGCATTAACTGACCCCTTAGAATTAAATATAGCAAATATGAATGATGGTGAATCCATAGAATATGAATTAAGTAAATTCGATGCTACCAGCATACTAATATCTGCTGCCTATAAGAGCACAGGAGGTAGGGTTAAAGGGGCAACCAGAACAAAACCAATCATGTGGGTTAAACAACCCTATTGTCAGGATGTTGAAATTATGTATAGTTGGAAAGCTAGCTACACGACCTATACGTTACATCCAATAGGGCTGTGCTACGGTAAAAGATACTCAACAATATTAGAAACCGGTATTATGGGTGGGGTAGCACCTCCCTGCGGTGATCACGACCTTCCAACATATGCGAGAGCAAGTTTTATGTGGTACCCTTATAGTGCTTGCGACGAAACTATGAGCTACACAGAAGTATCCAGCGCCCATATCTCTGATAGAAATATTATGGAAGTATTTACAGATGAAGAATCAAATCATGGATCACATGACATGCGCATGCTAGGGCCAGTAGAGTCTTATGGTTTTGAGGAGTCACACGCACAATTATGGAATTGTACTTGCGACTTTTTTTACTATAATGGTAAAAAAACATCAGAAAATATATTTAACGGTCAAAGTTATTATAGAGGTGGGCTTGATGATGTAGCACTCGAATTTTGTTTAAGAAATGGAGGCTCTCCTCCAAAATTTGGGGACGTTGTTCGTGGACAATTAAACTCTTATCGTACTATGGATTGTGTTACTTACTATGATACATCCACCGGCGCATCCGTAGGAGCAAAACGTTGGATGCCAATAGCACTACATTATACCATATCTGACATATCATTGCCTGCCGATTACTATAATATTGATTTGATAACTGATGATTATGCGTCTCCTTTTATACATCAACTTGGTTTACTTAAAATGAGTTCAATTGATGATGTGGAGATATCAGAAACTGTCGATGATACAAACAGATTTAAATTTAGTACTATATTTAGAGCAAATGCCAGCCCTAATGCTGTATACCCAAAACCAAGGCCCCAGTTTTTTGTTACTGAAAATCTGGACCCAGTATGTTCTTGGTATACTTATTACGACTACCCTATGGATGAAACTAAATCTATTCAGTGGGTATGGCAAGAAAAATGGGCTGAGGTAGATAGATCTGAAACTTTACGAGACGACATACTAAGCGTAGAGGACTTAAATATTAATTACTCATTGCCATATGAAAGTGGCCATGGTAGACATGTGTTTATTAATATAGAGCATCCTGATTATATATTTGATTATAAAAAAATAGAACACCAGATAGTGTGTTCTGAGGGTAATCATTACATAACAATAGTACCATCCAAAAATAAAGATGAATCTGATCCTGCAGACAATTATTTCCTTATACAGTTGGATAATGGTCCGCCAAGAGTGTTTGATATAGATGGTAATCTAATAGAAGACCTTCCAACAACATGGATATTTTTTGATACAATTGAATTTGTAGGTTATGACTCAACATATATAAAAGATTCATTAGATCTATATAAAATATGTTTAGAAACCCCGTGGGTTACAACAGCAACATTATTTGATTCCACCACTTATGTATCCACAGATGAGGAGGCATTAAAAAATGCCGCGGTAGCTGATGATAGAACATATTCTCTACTTGATTCTTATGGTGACTTTGTAGCATACTACTATAATAGGGGTTTATCTATATCGTTAATTAGTTCTATGTTTTATTATTTACCAAAATTTACACAGGCATTGGAAGCTGGTGCTTATAATTGGGCGTTTAATGCACCGTCTTTATTACCTCCCTATGACTCTGTGGAGGTGGGCGAATATTACCCCGCTCAAATAGCCCCGGACTTGTTATATAACCCAAACATCCTTAATGCCTCAATTATAGATATTGATTTCATTCCAGCCAATAAGTCTATTTATAAAAATAGGTTTATAACAAGAATAGAGATAACATATAAATTTGGCATAGAAGTGGCCGAAGAAGAAGAGGATCTTGATACATTTTACCATATACCTAAAATAACAGTATACAAAAGTGACGAAAGTGGTTTTATACAAATATATCAAGAAAATAGACAAATAACCACAGAGAGCTCTGATGTAGTAGGTGTAAAAACTTTATCCTATGAAATATCATATTCTATTGAGGATATGCGTAGATTCTATAAAAATTTAAAATTAGAGTTTGATTTTAATATAACAGAAGAGGAGTTAATTTCCTCTGGTTTAGGTGATTATTATGATTTATATAATCATAGAATTAATATAAAATCAATAACTTTATATGATACAAGTTTTATAACTGCAACAGAAGATTTTAAAACAAGTGAACGTAAATATTATGTTTCTTATGGGGATCATGCTGATTTCCCAACGTATGGTAATAACTCCACAGGTAGTGTAGTACATCCTCCCATAGAGGAGATGTCCACTCCAATGCAAACAGACACAGTTTTTGGTATTTTAGGTGTACCTAATAGCGAACAAGAATTTGTAACAATGCATAAAACGTCTGGTAGATTTTTAGATAAGTGTGTTGCTGATAGGACCAGAGTGCCAGGTAACAGTGTCTATGCTTTTGAAAAAGAGCAAAAAAATATATTTGATACAGCTATGCGTAAAGGTTCTGAAAGTTTTTCGGCCTCATCTATATGTCCGCCAGGACTAAAAAGTATATTGGACGTATTAAACTTAAAATTTCCAGTATGGACTTGTAGTTTTGATAATACTTTAAATTATGAACTAACTTCCGTTTTAGCAAAAAACACGTATAGCCCTTGTGGGCATGAGTGGAATGCATTTGTAACAACGCCAAGAATAGCATATAATTGTTCTACCGGTAGTGCTTTTGGTAGAATCACTGTTCCAGATTTATTTTCATGGCAATATATAAATCCATGTACATATGAAAGTTTTGGTGGCTATGACTGGATAGAATCACAATACAACGCAGCAATAAATAGATTTGAATATGGCGCTTGGTCAGCTGTATTTAGCGCATTATCTGGCGGTATTTGGAACCCATTAGTAGTTGAATATACAGTAGGTACAGCCTCTACCGTGGATGAGGATTCAAAAACATCTCAATATGTTCCATAATTAAAATAAAGGTGGTTTATTTATGTATGATATAAAATGTACAGAATGTAAAGGTTTGCTAATAGTGGATATGGAATTATCCAGAGAACACTTGTGGACTTCTGATAAAGTTATGTACACCAATACAGGGGTACTAATCGAAGAAACAATAAATTCTGAGTTAGTATATAGATGCATAAATTGTGAAAAATTATTTAATTTGACATATAAAGATTGGGAATCGCAAATTAGAAAACAGTTGGCTGAGGAAATAATGCATTTAAAGAGACGTATATCTTTTAGAAGTTTGGACCCGTATATAATAGACCCAGACAACGGTTTAACATTCTGTGGTCAATGCCCTGGTTATGATAATTTAGGTAACTGCTTTTTAGATATAGTAACAAGATGTGAATTAAGAAAACAAAAGTTGGATAAAAATGGCCTATAATTTTTTAAATACTGCCCATAAAATAAGCAATGATTTAAGTTGTGTATACGATAATTCTAACGCGTATATTACCGACTTTTCTACTAACGGTAACGTAGGTGGATGGGACGTTTATTATAATGTGTACTTTTACGGTTGCTGGCATAATGTCCTGTTTGGTACCGCTGCCGATAGATCCTGTTATATTGGTAGAACAGATAACATGCTACCTATTACAGCAGAAGATTATTATTATGTAAAAATAATGTTGAAAATTACTAATAATAATAAAGATAAACGTAATCAAGGTTTAACAAAAGGTAAATTACGTTGGATAACATTAACCGATGACATTTGGGACAGCAATAAAGAGTTTGAGTTTGATCTCATTGTAGACGATCAATGGCATTTATATGTATTAAATTTAGGCCCCAGCAAATACTGGGTTGGGGACATTTGTAATCTACGTGTATACCCTTTTATAGACGGTTGGGAGAAAGATCAATTTGCTATAAAATATATAACTATAAGCTCATCAGATAAGTTTAAATGTGTTAATACACAATGCTCTTATTACCAAAATTATACACATCCATGTCCTGGTGCCGGAGAACGTGGGTATTGTGTGGCTGGGCAAGGGTATGAACAATATACAACTACGTCTGGTAGTGATATTGTATTAATAAATATAGATGGTTATGGTGAAGCTAAATTTCATTTAGGAGATAATTCCAATGTAACTATATATGAAATGGCTCACATATTAAATACTAAATTAGGTTCTTTAAGTATTGGTGGTTATTGCTACTCCTCTGTTGAAGTAGATCAAGGAAAGTTAAAAATACGCTCTGGTACAACAGGTGCTAATAGTAGTGTTTATGTAGCTCATAGTCAAGCCGCTGTGGTGTTAGGTTTTTTTAATGACTCCGCCGCTAACATATCAACCTGTGTCGATGGGACAGACTTTGCTTCTGGTTTTGATTATGCTTCAAGTCGCCTGCTAACTGCCACAGAATTAGGTAGTCTGATTGATAGTAATACTAATATCATAGGCTACACACACAATGCACAACAATATAACGTAGAAGGAGGTAGATCTGACTATAATGAAATTGGCTACACCTCATCAACCGCATATGTACAAGGGGATGAAGGAGTCACATTAGTAAATAGAGGTAAAACTATAATAGATTGGTCTCATCCTTTTAATAGCAACGGTAAAATAAAACATATATACGTATATGCTACAAGATATGACAATGCTAAAATTTTAATTTGCCGCCCCAAATTAGATGGAACACTTAGCATCATATACTCTTTACCATTTCCACAATTAACAGGTAATTTTTATTCTAACATTAGCTTTACACATTGTATAGACTGTGATATACTTGTAAACAAAGGTGATTTGTTAGCTATATACGATGCTGATGTTTCAATAGGCATATCTTTAACAAATAAGCCTGATGCCACATACAGCCAATTAGATGGAGAGCCGACAGGTACTTTTAATCCAGGTACTGCATATTCTATGGGTGTAGGAGGTTTAGCCATATATGCAAGAAGTGATAAATATCAAACAAATACTCTTCTTGATATTGATTTTGGTGATAGGTTGAATATTGAAGAATTTACTATATATGGTAAAGAGTCAGCAGACTACTTTGAATATAATGTGGCGATGTGTTTAGATGTAAATTGGCGTGTAAATTTACATGGAGGTAGTCATAAGCATACAATATGGACCGCCACAACCTCTTATACAGTTACGCACACTAATATAGCTTATGGGTTAGAGTCTCTTTCTGATGGAAAAATAATTGCTGAAAATAATATAGCTGGACAATCATACACAACTGATACAACTGGTTTAGTCACTGCTGGAACACACTCATACTTTTACGTTAATGGTGACGCTGAATGGTTACAACCAGAGGAATTTGGTCCTACGGTAATGGCCAATGTGTACGAATTTGTAGAAGATCCAGTAACATTAACTTTGGTTTTTCCTACCAATAAATCGTGTGAAATACATAAATCTATAATATATTTTAAAGAAGAAGATAATTTTAGAAGTTTTGCCTTATATACTGGTTTAGGTGTATATGGATACAACGGTGATTACGTTGATGCACAACACAAACTAATACCAAAATATAATTATATAAAAATAGACGGCATAAACTATGATTATACAAACAATGAAGATATAGAGGCTTACCTATTTAGTAATCCTTGTTCTATTGATATATTGCATGATGGCGATGGTTACATGGTCGATACAGACAACTTTTTTGCGGCAAACGCAGCCTATTGGACCGTGCTAGAACATGGTTTTGATCCTATTAATAGTTTCGACTTTAATATAAGGTGTAATTACCATAATAGTACTAAAATAACTGAAATAGAAGTTTATAGTAGGATGTACTTTGAACCGTCAATAATTGATAATGTGTCACTTATTTATTCTACTTATGGTGAAGAATGGAAAGATGCTGTATTTAATGTAGAAGAAGCAGACATAATAAGTGCTTTTATAGGTGGCGCCCCAAGATACATGAAGCTATCATTACAAACCACCACTTCTTTTAGTGTTAATGAACTTTTTTGTAAAACAGGGGATCAAGTAAAAACTTCAAAATGTGATGACAGCATATTATTGGACGATGCTAAAAATGGTGTTGTTAATAATAGTAAACTTTACTATGTAGAAAATATTTATGATAGGCCTTTTGATCTTATAGTTGATATACCAAAAACAACCAATGTAGATACTTCTGGTATAGTATTTTGGAGTAAATTAAACAAACAAGAGGATATCGATAATCCTGATATTGGGCCGCCGGCCATATTAAGAAAAGCAGAAGATTTTATATTAAACACTGATAGTGGACAATGTGCTATTAATACTCCGTGTTATGGTTTGAATAATCTAATTAATAATAAAGAAGCTTACTACTCCTGTAATGAACACGATTGGTTTTCGTATGACACTCTAATTTCGGGTACAAGTTTAAACTTTAATTTAGATGGTTATTTAAATACTCAAATTACTGAAATAACCGTTCCAGAAGTCTCCGCTACTTATTGGAAATTACAATTAGACTCTATTAGTAAAGACTGTATTTTAAAGGATATATTAGCTTTTTATGATGATGTCCGTGTACCAATAGAACTTGTTTATTTAAATCAAACCATTGGTACTACCTCCATGACTAATGCGCTATTAAGTAATGGTGTAGATATTGATGTACCAACACTCGTAACTGGTAATGACACCTTTGACGGTATAGACGGGGCTAACTATAATACTTATCTATGGCAGGATAATATGCTTTTTGATGATTCAGCCTCTTACTGCCATATAGTTAGTAATAAATTACAGTTGAATCTGACTACTTCTGAGGATGGCACTTACGTGCTTAATTATATACCTATAATAGACTCAGATTTTTCGGCGGAAGTGAGTGTACTTATATCTTTTCCAAGTCAAGCAGACAGACTTAGTGTAGGCCTAGGTATTAGAGGAGAACGTGGGGGCTTTGTCGGTATAAGAAAGCATATATACAGTAGTTCAGGAAGGTACTATAATTTCGATAAAGATGCTTGGTATAGTTCTGTAAATTACATTTACAATGCTATATTAAACTTTGACTTAAAAATAACAAAAGTTGGAACATTGATATCTTGTTATTTTAGAACCACGGGTGTATCCACTTGGACTACTCTATCTTCTGGCTATAATTATGACGGTTTTACTAATGATAGATTAAAAATTGAACTCTATACTCATATATTACTAGCATTTCCTAATGTAGTAGTTACATTTGATAATTTTATTTTAACGGCCACAAATATACTTTATCCGGCTTTAATATATTCTTCTAATTATGCTTTGGGGTTTAAAACTATAACCAATGATCCTATTAATAAAATAAAATTAGTACATGGTGCATCAACGTTACAAAACCCAGAATTGCTTATTAGCTATAATAATATTAATTATTTCACAATAGGCAACTATACAAGCACCACGTCAAACCATTCTGTGCATTTAGCAATAGATTTATTAAAAAGACATAATTTAAACATAATACGTAATTATGGTGTGTTAGATAATAAGTTATTTTTATCAACTGATTTAAATGTAGATTATGCTAATACTAATACCACACTCCCAACTAATGTTACTTTTAATAATAGTAATAAAACAGATGCTCGTTGGGTACGAATTAATATATCCGCGTCAGATACCACATTAAAGGTTATAGATAAATTGGGTATATATCCTAATATAGCAGCGACCTATTGTATAGATGGTGGCTATAATTGTGAATGGTCTTCTCTTGGGACTACACTTTCTGATTATAGTTTACCCAGTAATGTAGCATATGGATCATCTGTTGAAGCAACTAATTATATAGATTACATGACCCCTGATAAAGCAGTAGATGGTAAATACTCTTCTGGTAATACAGAGGATTGTTGGGCTTTTGATGGAATAAGTCCGCACATAGATATATTATTTAATAATGATTATGTAGTAAATAAAGCAAGAATACACCACTCATTTAGTGTGGATGATTCCAATTTTATAAATAGTGCTTTTACTGGTTATATATCTACAACAATTTCAGGAGAAAATTTTATACAGGTATTTAATACATCCAGTAATATGTCCAATGAAACCACCCACTATTTTGATCCTGTTACTGCACGTAGATTTAGACTTGTGATAGACTCTTATACTAATACACCTATTTATTTAGGGGATGGCTCCTATTTTACTGGTAGTTTTTTAAGAGAAATTGAAATTTACACTGCCATGCAAACTACTTACATCGATAGTGAGCGCTTTCCCATAGTTTGTATGAATTTAAAAGACAGTTTCACCGTAATAGGGCATGAATTAATCAGCAACGATCCTAATAATTTAGATATAGCATGGAATAATTCAAATGAGTTTTTTAAATACTCTGAAAGTTTGTCAGATGACCCTAAAAAAGTATCTTTTAATTTAGACGGCGATTATACTCTTATATACTATACTGCAGAAGACTCTGGAGATCAAGCAGGTTCATTGGAGTACTTATTAGAGAGCTCTTTATACTTAGATAAAGGACCTTATGTTGTACGATGGCAGGGATATGATTTGACCTCCGAAGGAGAAAGTGGTGTACGTTTGGAAGGTAACAGCGTAATTGATGCTCCTGGCGCTAACACAGGTGTTGCTATATGGGTAGATCAAGAAGTGTCAATAACAATACTCGACAGTGGCTACTATACAGTAAAGGGATATCAGTTCATAAATACCGATGAAAGTTGGGGTATTAGAAATGTAGGTATATACAGAATATCAGATTATTCAAGATGGTTGGCTATTACCCGTGATACGGCCACAAATTACGCCTACGACAATATTACTTCCGAAGAGGGTGTAGATACACTTAGCCTAATAAAAGTGTATGGCGAAGGTTCTTATGCCCCTACTGCGTACTCCTGGTGGTGGACATCCACCATTAGCACATTAAGTAATGATTTACAGTTTGTAAAAGATTCTAATAAGTCACTAAAAATTGCATATCCTGCTTCTACTGAGGAGGATACTGTGGTGTTTATCCCTGGGGATAACCTTGGTATTGATGATAAATGGTCCATTAAAGACTTATTTACTTTTCAATTATATGTTTCGGACGCAAGCAAAATAGATAGCTCTTTTGGTGATATAACATTAGGTATAGCTAATACAAATAAAGAAAACTATTATAGATGGTCTTTAAATGACATTACCTTAGTAACAGGATGGAATAGTATAAGACTTAAATTTGAGGATTACAGTTCATTATACCCATTGAACGATAACTCTTTTTATAACCTAATAAATCAAGATCTTAATTTTGCATACGCGGAGGAAGGATTTAATTATGTTATGCTTAGATATAGAGGCACCGGGCAAGCTGTAACACTTTATATGACCTCGCTAAAAATAGAACGAAATTGTTTTGATGACGTAGTTAAGTTTAATAATGGGCTTTATTTAAACAACAGGGATTTTTTACAGATACCAGTTAGTGGTCTTAATTTAACTAAGGGTACAATTGAATTTTGGCTTAAAACTTATTATGACTCCTATGGTAGAGACATATTTGATAAATTGCATTCAAGAACACTATTTTCAATAGTAAACAATGATAATAACATAGTATCCCTTGGTATTAAATCAGGACATTGGTTTGAGCTTGCCGCGGGGCATATCAGACGTAATATAAATTTAGTTAATGCAGATGCTTCCTTTGCTCTATCAGGCTACTTCGATATTAATACTTTAATGCACGTGGCTGTTGTATGGGATAACAACGGTATTACTACTGATAATAACGATACCATTAGATTATATATTAATAATGTTCTTATATACAGTGGTAAAACCACGTGGGAAATCAAGGATACAAAGGATTTAATTATACGTTTGGCTGGTGGTAACACGCCCTTAGCTTATAACTATGATTCCCCTTCTGGCGGGGGTGTGTACGAGAACCTTAAACTTTATAATTATTGTAAAACAACTTTTGATATAAATAAACAGGATATAAGTACGGATATAGCTTATGATCCAAACGACTACATGGAGATATCCTCCGATAATATAACCTTCTATAATATAGGTAGTGCCGAACTACCCATAACTTTTACTCAGGTGCCTGTCGGCGAGAAAAGGGCTATTTATATAAGAGCCAATAAAACAAAAGGCAATTTTAATAATAGCGGAAAGACAGGACAATTATTAATATCTTGGCTAACCACGGTGTAAGAAACATAAATGGCAAAGTATAATTTAATAAATAATGGTATAGTATACACATTAACCGGAGCTGGTACCGGTAATAAAGTGTTAACAAACAGTCAATTAGCCACACTAATAGATGGTACAACTACTTCTGGTGGCGTAATTCTAACTTCCACAGACGTACTTTATTTAGAAGCGGATTTATCCGCAAGAATAAAGACAGATGAAATTAGGTTGTATGCCGATGATTTAACCGCGTTAAACGATATCGATTTTTACTATAAAAACACAACAGAAGATTCTTACACTGTTTGTAGTAAAGGGGTTACAACAGACTATTACTATGCTACAATACCGGGATTATCGGCGCCAAGGTATGTTTTAACCACAATCAGTGGTATGGATGCTACACTACATGAGTACATTGTTTATAACGACGACTACATTATAGGTTTTGGTGATGATGGTTCAGCCTCAGCTGTATATTTAGACAGCGCACCCGTAGGAGAAGACAGTGCTGCATACCCTGTAACTATATTTAATAATTCAACAATACAATATCCAGCTGATGCTTATGTTATAATAGACTATACAGGTAACGCATCAGACTATTACGTAAAAATATCTGAAACAGAAAACGGGCCCTATTATGATATAACTGATGGGTTTATATTAACAGATGATAACACCTCTTCTAAATACCGTTGGTCACAAGGAACATTAAGTAATATAGAAATTGTTAACAATGACTATATACAGATAGATTCAATAGTAGGCACACCTGGTAAATTAGGTGATATTCCAGCAGTGTTTGTAGGAACAAGCGGCACCCCTTGGCTATACGACAACACAGCTAATGTGATATACTCTATACATTACGATGGAACACTTAAGCTATACAAATATGATTTAAATACATATAGTTGGACCTACATAAGCTGGCTACCAACATATAGCCTCGGGTTTAATGTAAATTTAGTTACAATGGCCAAAGCAGCTAATTATATATATCTTACTTTTTCTGCTAATTATAGCAATGTTAATTGGTTTGGTAGATACGATCTAACAGGGGCTCAAGGTAATTTTACCTGGCTTGCTTCCTCTCCTGTTGTTATGGTATTACAAGCAGGCGGAGTAAGTATGGTTTACGGTGAAAATGGATTTATATACTTTGGTGTTGGTGGTGCCTATTCAGTAAGTTATTTACTTAGCTACTCAATAGCTTCCAACACGTGGACTCAACTTGCTGCCCCCTTACCTTACTTTTCTGCCTCCGGTAATATAAGAGCTACTTTATTGTTGGATTCAACAAGAAATTGTTTATACTTTTTAACTGGCAGAGGTACCATCGGGCAATACGTACAGCGTTACGATATAGCAATCAATTTTTGGAATACTACATGGTTTGATCATTATAATAGGTTGGGCACTATTTTTAATTACTTGAATATGACATACTATAATAATAAGTTATACTTTGCGGAAAACAGTTATGGTAATATTATCTACACGTATGACATTACAACAGACACAGTAGATCATATAAGTACAGGCTATACAATGGCTACCACAGAAGATCCTAATATAATAGCTATTCCGCCACAAAGGCCTCTTGATCCAGAAGTAACATTATTTTTAAGTAATATATCAGGGGATATATTGGGTCTTTACGGCTATAATGTTGATTCTTCTATGAGTATTTTAGAAGACAATATAGGTTATTATACAACGCCTATTTTTGATGTGGAGAATAAAGATAATTCCAGTTATTTTATAGTAGACGAAACTACTGTTGAAGGTATGTCCTTTATATCCAAAGATGAATCAGTTGCTAATGGTACAATAGAAGTTAGAAGCAGTGATATTGCGCCTAAACCAATAATAAAAATATATTGGCCACATAATATAGATGGGTACTATTCAACACGTTTTAATGAGTATGACATAGTAGCAAATACAGTAAGCACCTTTACTATTACCACAACAACTCCTTCAGTGACATCCAAAGCATTAGCTGTTAATCCTATAAAGGGCAATAAATATTTGTCCATTGATAGAAACCTCACCGTCACGTACGACAATCTGCTGGCGCTAGTTAGTATTAACAATGTGACACTTTACACAACTTCTGATGGTTTCGCGGATTATACAAATAGTCATTTTAGTAAATTAGTAGAATTTACTTACGATGATAAACTTTGGGGGTATACTGGCGGTAATTACTTAGCTCACTTGTCTATCAATTATTCACCTTATTCCCTTAATATACTACTACATACAGCTGTTGCAAACATAATAAGTTTATCTGCTGAGTATGATGGGACAGGAGTGTGGTACGTCGATGATGATTTATCCAGAGTTATACATTTATCGGGCAGTCACGCGCAGCTTGCATCTGTTTATACTCTTACAACACCCTATCAAGTAGCCTCATCTACCGGCGGCACTGCTTGGGCATCAGATATAGGTACTTCAAAAGTTCATTTGTTGGACACAAACGGTGCTATATTAAAAACAGTTACTACTCCTAAGCCTTTGTATGAAATGACGCGTGATTATCGGGGTGGTTTTTTTGCTGCCGCCGAAAGTTCAGAAGGCGATATATACCACTATGCAGCAGATGGTGCTATGGATATGCATATAACGGCACAATTTGCCGTTAGTGGTATGAAGGGGTGTCCTTACGGTTGTGTTTTATATTTCGATACATCTAAAACAATAAAGTATGTTGATCTGGCTACAAGCAGTATATTAAGAACATATAGTTTAACCTCCAATTATGTCAGTTATCCAGATATATTTTGGTGCGACTTAGCTTCATCACAGACAAACTTTGAGAGTCAAGGATCTATATTAATACCACAAACTGCTGATCCTGTTTGGTCAACATTGGCTTGGACGGAAGTACCAAAAAATGGTTATTTTTTACCAAAAAGTAGGTACCATCAAGCAAGACTGACCTTACAATCCAACTATTCGGCAATAAATGCTAAGGTCAATTCTATTAGTATGCAAAAACCTATAAAGATATCCAGTATACAACCAAATAGTGGGCAAGATATGTATATTAAAACAACCATTCCAAGTGATGCTGTATTGGACGACTATTCAGCCAAACTCAAAACTTGGTGGGATATACAAGAATAAATATATAGGGCTCTAATGGCAAATTTGGATTTAAACTCTATAATAAGACCCAACGTTACAAGGGATCTATACAGCGCTATAAATGCGGGGTACTTTGGTATTACAAAGGATTTGCCAGCCTATGTAAATGCTATAATACCCACTAATCTAAACTCAGTAATACATGGTTTTGATATAAGAGATTTACCAGCAACAATTAATGCTGTTTATGGTCCCAACGACATACAATCCACAATAAACCCAATACCCTCCTTAGATCTAAAAAGTAGTATTTCTGGATTTAAAGCACTGAATGCTACCTATAATTTGCACTCTGTGATAGAAGGTTACTATACCTTTAATTTAACAAGTACAATAAAACCTATTATACCCAAAGATTTAAATTCATATATAAATTCTATTGGTAAAACAACTGATCTGAGATCTTCTATAATACCTATGACCATACTAATGAGCAAGGTATTTAATGTGTCCTTGCTTGAATATAAAGAGTTACCTTCATTCATAAATTGTGGTTGTAGACAATCTGGTTATAGTGATTTAAATTCCAATCTATATGCATTAATGAAACTGGACTTACAGAGTTACATCATAGGATGGTTCGGTGACTACGCTAAAAATATTAGAGATTTGAAGTCTTATATAAATGCTGGAAGTGCTTTTGTAATAGATACATTAGATATTCATTTTAATGTGGAGAAGCCCCATACACAATTAAACTTAGTAGTAAATCCAAATAAAACCCTGTATAAAGTTATTGACATTTTGACGGCCGCTTTCTCAAATAAAGCATATGCTACATTAGGTGCATCTATTTATGGTCACCCAACTTCTAAAAATCTAAGCTCATATATTAATGCCCAAGTACAATCTAATTTTAATCCAACCCCTGAATGGATTAAACCCAAAACAACAGAGGTGTTTATAAATTTAACACGGTTTGAACAACGTTGGCAGCGATTTGTTGATTTAATGTTTGGTTCTGGCATTAACGGTGAACATTATTATTTTTACGTTGCGGGCGATGAAAAAATATATAAAGTAGATAAGAATCAGCAATGGACCTTGTGGGTAACAGGCTATGACAAAGACCCTGATAATATGGTAGAGCGCATAAATATTAAACGTAAATTTATATTTAATTTAAGTAAATATAGTTCAATGGATCAAGCCATAAAAGACATGATGTCCAGAGTCGCAGAACCACGCGTAACTAATTTAAATACTTCCATAACAGGAATTCTACCGGTACACGCTGAGTTGACCTCAGAAATCCACCCCATAGTAAAATATACCTGGACAAAAAATCTCAATAGTAATATAATAGCAAATTAACAGCACATTAATTACTTTATATAAAATTATTGACATAAAATAATAATAGTGGTATATTTACAATAATTAATACCTAAAACTAAAAATTATTTTTGTTGACAATGACGGTTTTAATTGTTATAGTGTCATTACTATAATTATGGGGTAACAAGAATTAAACAATAGAATTAAAGGAGAAGTTATGGAATTTTTTATTGAAACACAGGAACTACAAAAGATAGTTAACCAATTAGGTGTATCTGCAAAAGCAAACGCCACTGATAACTCTGGAAGGATTTTAGTGGAAGTGTCAAAGTCTGAGGGTGTTTTATTCACAGTGGTCGGCCCGTCCACGTCACTAACTATTGTCGCCGAGAAAGTAGACATCATGGAAGAAGGATCGGTAGCACTTCTTTATAGTAAATTGAAGTCTTCTATAAACCCTTTTATTTCATGGGACGGTGAAACAGGAACAAAAGGTTTTCAATTTAAATTAACCGGGTCTGACTTAATTGTCAAAGTTAAGACTGTACACATCGGTGGTAAGGCCTCCTCTGGTAGAATCAAATTTGATACGTTTCAAACATATACAATTGCTAAACCAGCGGCATTTAACGATGCAACTTTTACACTAAATTCTAATATGCTAAAAACAGCAATTGGTAAAGTATTGTACTCAATAAATCCCGCAGAAAGCAGAATACCTTTACGTGGTATGTGCCTTACATTCAGCGACAATAAAATTGCTTTTGCTGGTACAGATGGTATGCGATTGTCAGAATATATAACTGATAACACAACTAAAATTTCAGAAGGCACTTATATAATAAGCCATGATTATATTATGGGCATCAGACGCCTTCTTTCAGAAGAAACACATATAGCTTTTGCAATTAATGATGGTAAAATAGCAACTAAGTTCGATAACATAACATATTGGGGCAAACTAATAATAGGACACGATTATCCAATATATGAAAAAGAATTTGCAAAATTTAACCATACATTGCTTATAAATAAAGAAGTTCTCATGAATAGTTTACGACCTTTCATGGGAATCTTAAATGCTGAAGATCACAACAGGTTAACCTTAGATATTAATGATCATAAATTAACTTTATATAATGACTACGCCAATTTTGTTTGCGCAGAAGAATTAGAGGTAGACGCTAATTTATCAATAGATTTAAATGGTGTGTTTATAGCACAAACCATAGATGCTATAAATGATGATAAGTTGCTGCTAAAATTTTCAAATGCTAAGGGGTCGTTAATTATAGATGGCGGTACTTTTGGGGATCAGAAATCCTTAGTTACTTATATAGAAAAAAGGACTTAATTATGGACGAGCTACTTAATAATCTAAATAATTCTTTAATTGACTATGCTCAAAATGATTTTTTATCATCAACTGAAATTAAGCTAGACAAAATATTGAACTGTTGCATTGCGCTGCTCCGTGCTAATGGGTATAAAGTAGCATCACCAGAGTTAAAAAAAGACTTAAAAATTAGTACTTACAAAGATTTACTGCAATATTTTAATAATCTGGTAGCTATACACTATGGTCCAGAGTTTGTATATTATAGAAATGATAGACATATAGCTGGACCTATAAAGAATTTTATTAATAAACGCATGAAAACAACAGGTTTAAGTCTTAAAGCTGCTAAACAAGAGTGCGCTCTAATAATAGAAGTTCTTTTTGATAATCTAAATGAGTTTAATTTCAAAACCCCACCAAGCGTATCAATTTTTGATAATGCAAAATGTTCATGGATTATAGATAAAGTGCTTGGTATTATAAACAACAAAGTAATGAAAACAAGTGCTGATGAGTACATGCGTTTAGTAGATTCTGTTGGTAATTCTTATGAACAAGGCAGCGGTTTATTAGATCTGGATGCTTTATTGGCTGATGCTGATTAAGGAGATATATTTATGGCAAGTAAAAAAGCAGTTGTAGAGGAAAAAACACCAAGTTCCTTAGACGTAGCTAGAAAAGCTATACAGAAAAAATATGGTGATGTAATAACAACTATGGGTGAAAAAAGTGATGCCCCTCCCCCTACAATTTCTACCGGTAGTTTAGGTTTAGACAGTGCTTTGGGTTGTGGCGGGTTTGTTAAAGGACGTGTGTATGAAGTCTATGGTCATCCGTCGGGCGGCAAAACTACCTTGACTATGAGCATAATTGCTCAGGCACAAAAACGTGGTATGACTTGTTGTTTTGTAGACGCGGAAAGAGCAGCAGATCCTAAGCTATTTAAAGCTATGGGGGTAGACATAAATAAGTTAATTGTTGTTGAGGCCTTTACTGGTGATGAAAATTTAGATGTTTTAGAAAGTCTAATTAGAACCGGTGAGATAGACGTAGCGGTGGTAGACAGTGTTTCTGCCCTAATACCCAAAGCGGAGGCTACCGCGGATATGGAAGATCAGTTTATGGGTTTATTAGCGCGTCTTATGAGTAAGGCCATGCGCAAGTTCGTTCCCCTGGCCGGCGAAACAGATACTTTATTGATATTTATCAATCAAGTTAGGAATAAGATCGGGGCATACGGTGATCCTGAGACTACAACAGGTGGTGTAGCATTAGATTTTAGTGCCACCGGTAGAATAAAGGTTTCTGGCGGTGAAGCAAAATCATCTCGTATAGAAGATGCCTCCGGGGAAGTTATAGGTCACCACACTTCTTTTTTAATAAAAAAGAATAAGTTTGGTAAGCCTTATAGAAAGGCAATGGTTCCTTTAATCTATGGAGTTGGTTATGACATATATTGGGAGTGTCTAAATTTAGCATTAGATTTAGGTATTTTAGAACGGGCCGGCGCATGGTATAAGTATAATGGCAACAATATTGGTCAAGGTGAAATAAATGCTTTGGCTTTTTTAAGAGAAAATGAAATTGTGTTTAATGAAATACGTGATTGCATTATAATTGCGTTAGGGTTAAATGTGTACTATGAGCAAAATAGCTGACGACGTACATAGTGTGCTCAAACAATTGTTCCCTTATGATGATGTGGTGTCTGAACATTATGTCTATTATAAGGGAACACGCTTATTTTTTGATTTTTATTTAAGGAAACTAAGTATATTATTTGAAGTTCAGGGCGCACAGCACACTAAATACATACGCCATTTTCATGGTAGTGTTGAAATGTTTAGGGAGCAGAAGCGTAGAGATAATCTTAAATTAGAGTACGTAGCCAACACACCGCCCTTGACATTAGTATACTTTTATGATAAACTGGATAAAATAACAAAAGAGTTAGTAATGCAACGTATATATAAAGCACAGCAGGGGGTAACTAAATGAGTAATATTATAATCCCAGGAGATGTAAATCCATTAAAACGTGGTAAAGACTGTGAAGACTTCGTACCTCTAGATGACGGTAGTCGTTCAGGGGATGCCAAATACTGTGATAAAAGTTTTGATTGTAGACAAATTGGTATGAAGTCTGATCGAGCTGAGATAGTAGATTTGAAATCAGGCAAAGTAACTTCTATTGATTACCTATGTCAAGGGATATATCATAAAATGGGTGAAATGGACCCAGATGAACTTGCAAAATAACTTAGGATAATTCTTTTATGCAAAAAGATTTAAATGCCTCAACCCATATTAATGTAGATAAAGATTTTATAGATAGTATTTTTGCCTATAATGTACGTAATTTAGAAATTACTGATAGTCTTATATTAAGTCAATATGTTATAGCTTTGTCACAATACTTAATATATTTTAAAAGCAAACTAAATGAAAATAAAGTTGAGATTCGCCGAAAGCAGCGTTTTATTGATAACACTATTAATCAGCTCTTAACAAAGGAATTAATAAAAGAATACAAGACTAAGAAAGATGCCTCCGCTTATTTAATAGATAACACCGAAAATTTATATAAAATACAGGTTGAAATGGATGATCTTAAAGATCAAGAATTTTTATTGGATGGTGTTGATAAAACAATATCTGAATTAATAGCTTCATTCAAAAGAGAACTAACCCGTCGGGAGAACGAACAATGGCAGACACGCAAGGAAAGATGATGAGTTTACACGCCGCCAAAGAACATTTTTGTTCTTATATGGATGAGCGCATTTTATTGTCATTGGCTATGAACAACATAGACTGTTTATATACATTAGAGTCCCGTTTAGATAAAACAGATTTTCTTAGTCCTGAACATTCTACCCTATACACTATATTAAGATATATGGTTAGTAGTATGGATATAAAATCCTTTGATATTCCTGCTGTCATTGATTGTGCTAAAAATAATCAAGCATTAGACATGCTTGGTGGTAGTAAATACTTATATGCGTTACATAGTATGGCTTTAAATCCTCAGAATTTAAATGCGCATATAGAAAAAGTTCTAGACGCTAGCGGTAAATACAAACTATATAGCAGTGTATGTCATGCTAACGATTTACTGATGGCTAATAATTCTCTGGCTGTAGATCTTGTAGCTAAAATTGAGGCTGATATTTTAGACTTAGTAACAGGTCCTTCATTAAATGAACCACATGATTTAGCCGAAGGTGTGGTAGATTTCCTAGCAGATCGTAAAGAAAATCCTGTAACTCAAACTGGTTTAAGTACAGGCTTTCCCATTTTGGATAGACAGATCGATGGTTTAACTAATGGTGCTCTGCATGTGATCGCGGCTAGAAAGAAGATGGGTAAAAGTGCTTTTTTAGCCGCCATAGCCAGATATGTTGCTTTTACTTTAAAATTACCTGTCTTATATGTGGACACGGAGTTATCTTTTGAAGAATGGCGTACACGTAATATAGCAGGGCTTTCAAGGGTGGAAGAGCGTAAAATAAAACATGGTAGTTGGAATGACTCGGAAGGCATGTTATTGGACAAAGCTGGTCGTATCATGGAAAAGAATAAATTATTTCATGTATACATGCCTGGGTATAGCGTTGATAAGCTTATAGCCTTATATAAAAAATTTAAATTAAAGCACAATATAGCTCTGGCAATTTTTGACTACATAAAAGAACCTGACTTAAAAAGCGTTAATGGGGAGCGTAAAGAGTATCAAATACTTGGTGATGTAACAACCAAATTAAAGGATATGGCCGGGCAGCTTAACATACCAGTGTTAACCGCAGTGCAATTAAACAGAGCTGCCGATATAGCAGACAGTGATAAAATAGCACGTTACGCCGATATTGTAGCCTATTGGGACATGAGGGATCAAAAAATATTAGAACAGGAAAAAATTGAATTTGGCGAAGACAAAACTCGTGGTAATTTTAAATTGGTCATTAAAGATACGCGAAGAGGCGGCGCCACCCCTGATGAAGGTATAACATACTTCTTTAAAAAACAAAATCTTGTAATTACAGAGACCTTAGCTCCTATGCAGCCAGTAGACTACACAAAAAATATAGTTAACTTTGGTTCAACCACCACAGGAAATATAAATGACGACGACACACTCGTTTGAAAATAGTTTTAAAGATAAATTGCAGTATATTAAAGCAACAGTTGATCCACAATTTTTATTAGAACATTTAGGATTTAAAGTATTTAATAAAAATAGACATGAGCTACGCTGTGCCTGTAAAGTCCATGGTGGGGACAATGAAACTTCTTTTAGATTTAATCTGGAAACACGTACCTGGGTATGTTTTAGTCATAAATGTCATGATATTTATGGTAATGATATTATAGGCTTAATTAAAGCAACCAACGGCTGTAATTTTATGGCCGCGGTAGAGTATTTAAAAAATATGGTTGGTGGTATTGATGACTTTGATACTAAAATAGTTGCTTATAAATACCGTAAGCAGCGAGAAGATCACACAGCAACTTTTTTTCCAGAAAGACATGTGCCTGCTATTGTATCCGAAAGTAACTTATTAAAATTTAAACAATTCAGATCTGATCGTTTCATAAAAGACGGTTTTAAACAAGAAACATTGGATTATTTTGAAATAGCAGGTGGCTATACTGATAAGAATGATCCGTATATAAGAGACATAATTCCTATCAGAGATTCTGATGGTTACCTTGTAGCTTATAGTCTTAGAGATATACGTGATGACGTTAGCGACAATAAGAAAAAATATAGGTTAACACCAGACTTTGATAAGGACAGTGTTTTATATAATTTAAACAATATTAAAGATTTATTGTTAATTAAACCTTTAATACTGGTTGAAGGTTTCAAAAGTGTTTGGCGTCTGTATGAGTATGGTATTCATAATGTAGCCGCTGTTATAGGATCTAGCGTTACTATTGGTCAATTAAATCTTATTATGTCTTTTGCTTACCAAGGCTGCGTGTTATTTTTTGATAATGACCCTGCGGGTATTCTATGTACTTCTAAGGCCTGTGAAGATTTAAATGGTAAAATAAAAGTCATCCCTCAATTTATAACAGAAATTGACGAAAAAGGTAAAGGGTTAGATCCATCAGATCTTACAAAAGAACAAGTACACACTTATTTAAATGGGTTATTTTAATGGATGCTTATATTGGGGAAAATTTTGTTAGTTTGGTGGGTAAGATAACTAAACCTAATTTTAAAGAATTAGACAATAATAACTTTATGTTTAAAGCCTCTTTGGCACTACCAGCAGCGGATAGCCCAGGTTATCAGTATATAAAAATCTGTGCTTGGGGTAGCATGGCTGAGGCTTTAAATGAAGTAGTGCCAAAAACGTTTGTAAAGATACATGGTCACATTGAAGAAAGTAGTTATAATGGACAATGTAGGCATTGTGGTGGTTTTGACAAGAAGTATTGGACAGAAGTTATAGTAGATAATTTTATAGTATTAAAAGGAGATTAATATGGTAAATAGATTAGATGTAGATCCCATATCTTTGGTAGATTGGGCGGTAGAATCAAAACAAGTGGGTACGCCTACAATAGCTTTATTACCGGCAAGAAATTACTATTTCAAAGTTTATGGTAAGCATAAAATAACCATACCACGTAAAGGCAGTTATTATGAATTAGCACCAGATTTTTTTTCTGAATCTGATGGGGAATTTAATTTATTGGATGAAAAAAACGCTGTTATGTATCTACCAGCGATATCAAAAGTCCTTTTTGCTACGGCACAATATCCCGATCTAAAAGAAGGTGAATTGTTTGCGCCAATAGCTTTAAAATTTAATGAGAGCACCGTGGATATTTATGGGCAAATTATCAGTATGTTAGCACCTACAGGAGGGGATCAATTATGAGTTGTGTTAAATGCAATTATACAGGAGAAACAGTTTTTTTTAAAGAGGAGTATCCGTGTAAATGTGGTGATACTGTTATTGTTGACTACAATATATGTCCGGAATGTGGTAGTTTCTGGCGTAATTGCGGCGACACTCTTTTAGATGAGGTTGACATTATTGCTGATGTCGAATTAAGAGACATGATGCTGGCAATAGAAGGTATTGAAACCCTTTTAGGATTAGATGAAGATATCCCAACCAACACCATGGCGGATTGTATAACTCGTTGTGTAAAATGTAATTCTGTTTCTTATAAAATGACTGAAAATAAATATAAATGTCCTGTTTGCTCTACTGAATGGGAGGTATTAGCAGGTGTCTAATCATTACAAAATATTAGGTGTTTCTAATGGAGCGACTACGGATGAAATTAAAAAAGCCTACCGTAAATTAGCTAAGTTACATCATCCTGATAAGAATCAAAATGACCCCACAGCAGAGGAAAATTTTAAGCGTATAAACGAAGCTTATGAGATTTTATCAGATGAAAATAAACGACGTAATTACGACAATTCCCTTAATGGATATACTAATGCTTTTGATATGCTGTTTAGAAACGCACGTCCTCAGCCAGACAGGCCTACACAAGGGCAAGATTTAAGATATGTCGTTGATATACCCTTGTATGCTTTTATATTAGGAGCGGAAAGATCCATACAAGTATCCTACCCTGATCCTTGCCCTGCGTGTAATGGTACAGGGGCCGCTAGTTTTGCTACATGTACTCCTTGTAATGGGGCTGGGCGTTTAACTAAAATACAAGAAGCTCAAGGTATGAGAATGCATTCAACTACTACATGTAATCACTGCCGTGGTAAAGGTAGAATTATTAAAGATCAATGTGTAACTTGTGATGGCCTTGGTATGACGATGGTGGATAATGTTGATATCCCTTTTGTTGTACCACCCGGCGCCAAAGATAAAGATATTGTAAAATTATATGGGCAAGGACCAAAAGGCACTTTTGGAGGGCCTGCTGGCAATATCTTTATTCAGCTGCGGATGAAACTGCCAAGCAAAGAAACGCTGACGGCAGAACAAGAGGAGGTTCTTAGATCTATATGAATATACTAAGCTTGGATGTTTCCGCCGCCTCCACTGGTTGGTGTGTATTGCAGGACACAGGTATATATTTTGGGGTCATAAAAACAAACGCTAAATTGCAAAATACAGAAAGATTGTTGACATTTAAAACAGAATTGTGTAAAATATTAAAAACGTATAAACCTACAAACATAGTTATTGAAGACATATTTGTAGGACTTAATGCTTCTACTATAAAAGTGCTTGCTGAATTTGCCGGTGTTGCTAAACTTACATGTAAAGAGGTGGTTAATATAGTACCATACATAATAAGTACCAATACGGTAAAAGCCTACTATAAAGCTAAAAAGAAAGAAATGATTTTTAATTTTATGCTGGATATTTTAGAACAGCATTGGGAATATAAACACTATAATGACATAGTAGATGCCTTAGCACAAGTCATATGCTATACTGATATAGTACTTAATCTTAAAGCATTTAGATTTACGGAAGAGTATGGTTATTTTTATAAAATTGAAGATCCTCTTCACAATCATTTAATTCGGGGTGTATAATGGTAAATAATGAGGGCATTAAAATAAGTGCTACACGCATAAGTACTTTTTTGCAATGTAAGCAGAAATACTGGTTTAACTATTATGATAAATTACCTAAAATAGATAATCCGGTATTTAAATTAGGTACAGCTGTTCACATTGCCTTGGAGTTGGCTGGAAATATCTGGCGGGAAAAAGAGAAGTTCACTAAAAAAGATAAAGAAACTATTATTAATAAGTTTAAAGAAGTCTCTGTAAAAGAAGGAATTGATGATTTTTCCGTACACCAAACAGGTATAGAATTAGTAACTAATAGAATAAATGATTTTATACATGAAGGGCACAAAATAATAAGCTTAGAAACTCCCTTTGGTTATAAAGGTGGTGTAGATGTAATCACCAAAGAAGGTGTGCCGTTGTTGGGCGCTATTGATAAAGTATTACAGGTAGATGAAGACACCATTCTAATTGTGGACTATAAAACATCTAAAACTGCACCTACACCGGATCAACTAAAAACAGACAAACAGTTGTCTATGTATGATTTGGTAGCCAGTATATTGTGGCCTGGAAAGCGTATTATAGTTAGCCTTGACTTGTTAAAACATGAGATGTTATATTCTTATCGTACACCAGAAGAACGGGCTGCTTTTTCTGAATATCTTAGATTAGTGTACGATTCCATGCTTTCCTTGAAAGAGCAGGATGTAAAAGCCACAATAAACACATTTTGTCCTTGGTGTGATTTTAGAGAATATTGTAATGCGTATAAAGAGGCATATACAAATTCGAACGGCAAATTTCAAGAAGCGTATCGTTTAGATAACAGTGCTTTGGTCGATGAGTGGCAACAAGTTAAAAAGATGAAAAAAATATATGAAATGCGCGAGAAAGAACTATCTTTACTTCTTATGGATCGTATAAAAACTACTGGTATAAATGTACAAGTAGACGACAAAGAAGTTTATGTTAGACAAAATAGTAGAGCAACTTACGATATTAGCGCGGTTAAACAAATAGTACCACAAGAGTATCTATTGAATATGGTATCTTTAAATAAATCAGATATTGAAAAATATATGGATAAGAACCCCGCAGCCAAGGCTAAAATAGTAGATAGCATGACTGTGAATTTTACAACACCTTTTTTAGATGTACGTAAAATAAAAAATAAATGAAAAGACATACAATTGACTTTATAAAAGCACAGTTTGAAAAGTATGGTTACACACTTATTGATGACATTTATATAAACGCAAGCACTAAATTGTGGTGCCTGGAAAGATAAGATTTATAAAGAATCGATAAAATATAGAGATAATAACGTTTGTAGAAATCCTTACTGTTTTGGTATAACTAAGGAGTTAACTATCCATCATATAAATTATGACAAGGAGGATTGCAGACCTATTAATTTAATAACTCTATGTAGAAGTTGTAATTCTCGTGCTAATACTGATAGAATTTGGCACGAGAACTGGTATTCAATTTTAATGCGTAATCGTGGAAGATTACTAAACAATTAAGGAGTTTCTATGGGAAAAAAGATTAAAATTTTATGTTATATGGACACCCCCTCCTGTAAATAATGTGCAGCTTTACATAGCAATATGTACCGAATAACTACGAGAATTCAGGGGAACTCCTAACGTCAAGTCGAGGACAATCCTGAGCCAAGCCTCTTTATAGAGGAAGGTGCAACGACTATTCCATATAAGGAAGTACACCCAAGCGGGTGGAAGCACGTAGCATCCCAAGTGGATGATGATATAGTCTCAACTTGCATGGAAACATGCAGCAGCCCAAGAAGCGGTATAAGAAGTAGCGTTCTTATATGAAGATATTTGGCAACAGGTTTTGCAACAGTCAGCCGTAATGTTTTAGAAGCGTTGTATAAAACGGGTAGATATGACATCGAAGTGTTGGGTATAAATTACTGGGGAGATCCACATGATTTTCCATATAAGATTTGGCCGGTAGGTAATAATGCGGAAAGAGATCCCTACGGTCGTAAAAAGATAGTTAATATGATTCCTAAAATGGATTTTGATATTCTATTTTTTATGCAGGACAGTTTTATTTTGGATTTTTTACCTGAGTTGATTCCACATCTTAAAAAGAATAGGGAGACGCCGTTTAAATCCGTGGTGTATTTTCCCATTGATGGTACACCTAAGCCAGAGTGGATAAAAAATGTTAGTTTCTGTGATGAAGTAATTACTTTCGCTAACTTTGGTAGAAAGCTATGTCAGGAAACATACCCAATTGTGGGTGATATGTCTGTAATTCCTCATGGGGTTAATATCAATGAATACAAACCATTACCTAAGGATGAAGTAGCTGATTTTAGAAAACGTTACTTTGGTCGTCATGCTGATAAATTTATTTACATGAACCTAAATAGAAATCAGCAACGTAAGGATATTCCTAGGACTATCCAAGCATTCCATGAGTTACGTAAAAAAGAACCAAATACTTTATTATATCTGCATATGGCTAAACAAGATCAGGGATGGAATCTGCCAGAAGTATGTAGAGCGTATGATTTTAGTTTAACCGATGACGTCATATTTCCTCAAAATTTTGGGCCTAATCAAGGCTATCCGAGAGAAATAGTTAATATGCTGTATAACTGTGTTGATTGCGTTGTTAGCGCAAGTCTTGGTGAAGGGTGGGGGCTTTCATGGATAGAAGCAATGGCCGCTAAAACACCCGTTATTATGCCCAGAAACACAGCAATGATAGAAAATATTACTGAGGATGTGGGCTACCTTGTAAAAAGCGGTACTAACCCCAGTCTATGGACAGTACTTCCTTATGACAACGAAGTAAGACGCCCATTAGTTGATGTAGAAGATCTAATCGACAAGATGCTACATGTGTATAATAATTATGAAGAGGCCATGACTAAGGCCGAGCAGGCGTATAAATTTGTTACAGGTACCCTAGATTGGCAAACAGCAGTTGGTAATACTTGGGTTAAAACTTTTGACGCTGTATCTAAATCAATGCTTGAACAAAAAAGTAAAGTGGCAGAAATGTTAGCAACACAGACCACCAACGTCATAAACTCAGAAACTTTTTAATAACAAAGAGGGGCTTAGTCCCCTTTTTGCTGCTTAGCTATAAGGATAGTAAAATGGAAGAAATGCTTATACTTAAACCGGAGCAAGTACAAATTGATGAAAAAGAAATAGAAGAAGCATATAGCAACACAACCGTAGAGTACGCGTGTGATCTTTGTAAAAGACTATATTCTAAAAGTTTAAAATTTTGCCCATTCTGTGGTTTTGGTGGATAGAGGTGACACTATGTTAAGAGTTAAACTACTAGATGTTTCAGCTAATGCTGAGAAATTACTATTTGCTGCCGGTAGACAGTGTTACTCCGAAGGATGGGTAGGAGACTCCTGGCAAGAAGACGAGGACGGCTTTGTGTCTATTACAGATAACAAAGATGGTCATTTGTGTACGGACAAAGAAATAGAGGGGTTGATAAACCACTTATTTAAATCAGGTCACACAAGTGTTCTCGAACATGTAAAATTTACATTTGCTATTGACGGTATATCCCGCGCGGATAGCCATCAACATGTACGTCACCGCATGGCTAGCTATTCCCAGCAGTCCCAACGGTATGTGGCTAATGGTGGAGAGTTTGATATCAATAATTTTGTCATTCCACCCTCTATAAATAAGCATGCTGTTGCTAAGCAAATTTATATCGATGCCTTGGAGTATATACAGCAAGCATATAATGAACTCAAAGAATTGAGCATCAAGAGTGAGGATGCGCGTTACCTTATGCCTAATGCTGCTATCACAAGATTAGTGACAACTAAAAATTGTGTGAGCTTAATACATTTTTTCGGTTTACGCTGCTGTACATTAGCGCAATGGGAAATTCGTAATGTAGCCAATGAGATGCTGGCTTTATGTAAGGAAGCACTACCAGTAGTTTTTAAAAATGTTGGTCCTAAATGTCAACAAGCCGGCTACTGTTCAGAAAATAAAGCACGTAGTTGTGGTAAATACCCCACCAAAGAGGAGGTCCTCGCTGGTTACACTATGTGGAAAACTTCTTTGGAGAAACAAGATGAAGAATAGTAAAAAAAAGCAAAATAGACTTTATTGGTATCTATTTCATCATGCAGTTTGTCCTGTTTGTGGTGATGAAGATCATTGGAAAGAACGCATCTACGATCGTCCTAAACCTAAATCTGTTGTTAAAAGGCACAACTACTCTTATATGAGCTGTTACTGTATGTATTAAGTCAACGAGATACAATGATGTTTGAAACATACTATCGTGGAACTAATAATCCACACGAGCCAAACATAATAGCCTCAGGTAATATAAAGCCATCTATAAATCATTTAACAGGTAAAGTGGAGATTGGGTTATCTGTTTCAAAAGAGATATTGACTTTGTGCAATTATTTTGCTATAATATACAAAGTTACTGGTGAAGAATTACAAACCAGCGGTTCCGATGGTGAAATTTTGTTAGATATAACCACCGTCCGCTTAGCACTATAATATATTATAGCAGTATTTAAATGGGGGATTATTATGTTTGATAAAATTATTAAATTATTTAATAAGCTTTTTACTAACACTAAGACATATTTTGTACGCCCATATGTTGTTATCTACTTAACATCAATAGGCGCATGGACAATTTTAGAAAGTGAGTATAGGTGTTTTGCTTGTTGTAAATATCACGCGTATTTACAATTCATAAAGGACACCAAAGATGAATATAACCATTATTCTGCCCGAGAAAATAGAACACCCCTTACTTATCATCTTTGGAAAGAGGATATAAAAGAAGACACATGGAAGTAAAATAATCAGAGTTGTATGTAAAACATTAACAATTAGATTTACAGGAGCATTATTATGAGAGAAGCTAAGTTTACTAACGGTGATTTATTAAAAGACAAAGTAACAGGTTTAGATGGTGTTGCAATGGTTGTAGCCTTCTATTCTACTGGTTGTATTCATTATGGACTGCAGCCACAGAGAATAAACACGGATGGAAGTATCCCTGACTGGACATGGCTGGATGAGAGTCGTTTGGTTAAATCAGAGACTGCAAGAGTATCCTTTGATGTTAGTCCCGATAGCGCTAGTGGTCCTATGCCCTCTGGTCCACAAATGTAAGTATAAAAACAGGTTTCCTGGAATCATATTGTATTTAATAGTGTCTACCAGGATTAGGCACTTTTCTATAAGGTTTAGAAATGACAATTAAAGGTATAAAATATATAGGGCCAATTCTAGACAATTCAGGTTATGCAAAAGCCTGTCGTGGTAATATTCTGGCACTCCATTCACTTGGTGTACCTATAACGTTAGATCCAATTTCTTTTGAAAAGTCAAAACCAGACTTAGGTGCTGATGGGGTTCTTTTAACAAAGTTAATGGATGCTAAGGTGGACTACGATACAGTAATTATACACACGACACCTGAATTCTGGTCTAGATACAGAGAAAAAGACAAGAAAAATGTTGGTTACACTATATGGGAAACAGATCTATTGCATCCAGACTGGAAGAGCTACATTAATAGTACTGTTGATAAAGTTTTAGTTGGTTGTGAATGGAACAAAGAGGTGTTTAAACACAGTGGTGTTACAATCCCTATTGGTGTAGTGCCTCATTGTATGGATTTAAGTCATGTAGCCACATCTACTCCTTTTGATGTAAAAGGAGTATCCAAAGATACCTATATGTTTTATGCTATATTTCAATGGACTGAAAGAAAACATCCGACAGCATTAATAAAGGCATACTGGCATGCGTTTCAGAATAATGAAGATGTGGCTCTTGTATTAAAAACTTATCGTAGTGATTACAGCGAGGAAGAAAAAGATGCCATAAGAATTACCATAAGAAAACTAAAAGCTATTACTCCTATGGACAAATATCCACCCATTTATTTATTACCAGACATGCTAACAGAAGATGAAGTTAATGGATTACATAAAAGAGGTGATTGTTACGCCTCATTAGACCGCGGTGAGGGTTTTGGTATTGGGCCTTTTATGGCCGGAGCTTTTGGTAATCCCATAGTAGTTACAGGGTTTGGCGGCGTGACAGAATATGCCAAACAAGATAATAGCTATTTAGTAAATTACACACTAACACCCGTTTATGGTATGCCATGGAGTCCATGGTATAGAGGTGATCAACTTTGGGCAGAGCCTGATGTGAAAAATGGCGCTGACTTAATGAAGTTTGTTTATGACAATAAAGAGGCCGCCAAAACAACAGGGCAAAGATTAAAGCAGTATATAAATACTAATTTTTCTTTAACCACCATTGGTACAAAATTACTTAAAGAACTTGAATTAAAATAATATATTATGACTAAAAAAACTTTAAACATTGGTTGTGGCAACCGCATATATAAAGAATATCCCAAAGGGTATACGTGTGTAAACTTAGATATACGCCCCTTAGAAGGTGTTGATATAGTAGGTAATGTTGAGGCAGTAGACCTGCCCAATGAGCAGTTTGATTATATACTTGCGAGCGATATAATAGAACATTTCCCAATAAGCAAAACTATTGGTCTACTTAAAGAATGGGCCAGATTATTAAAGCATGGCGGTGTAATGGAAATTCGTACACCAAATATGCAATGGGCTGTGGAATATTATAGACAAACAGGTGATGCTAAGTTTGTTTCTTACCATATGTTTGGTGGACAAGATTACCCAGGTAACTTTCACTTTGTTATGTTTGATGTCAAATGGCTATCTAATTTATGTATAGCTGCTAATTTAATACCTTCAAATCATAGCTTTGAAGGATCTAATTTTATATTGGAAGTATATAAAAAATGAGGTAAGTAGATGAATGGGTGTATATTAAGGGCTGTATATAATAGACCAGAGATGCTTTATCTGTCTATGGAGTATGAAATAAAAGCACGTAAGCAACTAAGTACAGACAATTATAGTACTTTATTTGCATTAGAACACAACGCTGATCCTAAATGTGTTGAGCTAATTCAAGATTATTATCCTTTTGAAAAAACAGTTGTTACAAGATCATTTAGGCATTTTGGTTGGGGTAATATTTTAGAAGGGTTTAAGCAGGCTTTTTTTGAAGGCGCAGATTATGTATTAAACATAGAAGATGATTGTTTGCTGCATGAAACTTACTTTACATATATGAATACAGCATTAAACTTATTAAAGGGTAATAAATTTTCTGTTATTAATGCTAGTCGTAGATTAGTGCCTAATACAAGTATAACTGGTGTGCAAGCTACAAACCTATTTGAAGCGCCGGCCTGTTTAATGAACGGATATTTTTTTAATAAGTATGTAAGGCCTTATGCCACATATGATTATTATACTAATAGAGAGACCATCATCCATTTGGTTAATAAACGCAATGGGGATGACAAAAGATCTAAATACAGGGCGGAGCGTAAAAATTTATTTCAGCATATTGGTTGGGACGGTCTTGTTAATAGACTAATAGATACTGCTTTTATTGAAGAAGGTTTAAGATCTTATTCTCCTATGTGCGACAGACAAATACACATAGGATTTTATGGTCAAAACAGGATTGGTAAACTACCTTTTAAGCACCCGGAGTTCGCAGATCGTGTCGAGGCTTTGAGAGATACTGCATTAAACGCAGCCAAAATGATGCAATTAGATCCTAACTATAAAGATTATGTAGATTTTGCATCGCAATTAGACGCTTGGTCTGGGGAACTTACCTTAATATAAGGAGTAATTTAATTGAAAACAATAGAACAAACAAGTAATCATTTAGACACATTGATAAATGGGGGTTCCCCATTTTACTTTGTAAGGTTTGGTGATGGAGATTTAACTCTTATACAAGGAGCACCTAATGAACAAAGGCATAGAAATAGTGTTAAACTACGACAGGAATTAAGGGAAGCTTTACAAATATTCGATCTAAATTATGTAGTAGCTAGTACTGCCGGTTCCTTTGAAGATGGGAGCGGTAGTTATTTTTGGATAAAAAATAGAGTACAGCAGCAAATTCTGGATGGGCAGCTTAGACATATTTGGAAGTTACTACGAGGTAACCCAGACGAAGGTTATCATGCGTTAATATTTCAATATGCTTTTGAACATAAATTAGAGTGGTTTGTAAAATTTATTGATACTATGTTCTATGATAAAAAAGTATTATTGGTAGCCGGCGAACCTTTGTGTAATAGTAACCTTATAGAAAAGATGTTTAATATTAAACACACAGTATCTTTTACAGGGGTGGACAATGCTTATTATGCCTTAGATCGTAAAATGGAAGAAATACTTGACAAACTACAAACTTGTGATATAATTCTTCCTGTAATAGGTATGGCTACACGTGTATTAGCCAAACGCTTATGGAAAGATCATAATATAAGAAACAAAAGTTTAATTGATATAGGTGTTACTATGGACGCTTTGGCTGAGGCCCCACATAGAGGTTGGACCCAACGTGTAATAAATGAAGGGGTCATAGAAAAATACAAAAAATACTATGAGGTGCTTTAATGAAACAACTTATTTTTGGTCTTGGTACAGGTAGATGCGGTACTGTATCTCTTAAAGAATTGTTAGGTCTGCAGAACGACTTTACTTCAACTCATGAGTTAGTAATAACTCCATGGCAGTTTAGCAAAGGACACATAGATAAAACCATTGCGTATATGCAAAATAGGCCCTGGGGCTTTTCGTCATGTGATGTATCTTTTTGGCATTTACCTTATGTTATATACATATTGGATAAATTCCCAAACTCAAAATTTATTTGTCTTAAACGAACTAAAAAAGACACTGTTGCTAGCTATATTAAAAAGACCGCTGCTAACACTAAAACAGGGCTAAAAGAACGAAACCATTGGACAGCTAGGGATAGTATTTATTGGGACAGTAACTTGTGGCGCCTTGATCCAATTTATGATAATTGTTATCCAAAATATAATCTACCAAAAATAGATGCAATAGAACAATATTGGGACGACTATTATAATTTAGCAGCAGAATATGCTGCAGCGTTTAAAGACAATTTTATGTTATTTAATACGGAAGAAGTATTGAATGATGAAACCACACAATCTAAGTTATTAACTTTTTTAAATATACCTTTGTCCAATAGAGTTATTAATACCCAAATAAATGAAAATAAAGGAGCATAACATGCCAACATCGAGACCCTACCCCATAGCACACATAGCTTCCAGAATCATCGACTTACAACCAAAAACCGTATTAGACATAGGGATTGGGTTTGGAAAATATGGTTTCTTAGCCAGAGAATACACAGATATTTGGAACAATCGTTTTAGAAAACCTGAGACTGTTATACATGGCATAGAAGTATATGAAGAGTACATCACTGAAATACATAGACAAATATACAATAAAATTTTTATTGGCAATGCACTTGATATATTACCTACATTAGGTAACTATGATTTAATTACTTTTTGCGATGTTGTAGAGCATTTTGAAAAAGAAGATGGCATTAAAATGATGAATCTGGTCCGGGATAAATGTAAGAATGCCTTTATAACTACCCCTACTTTAAATAGATTTCAAAAACGTGGTGGTGTTGCGGGTAACCCTTATGAACAACATGTTTATGGTTGGAGTACAGAAGATTTGAAGGCTTGGGGTAAAGTAACCACATTTAATAATTTTGTTAATCTATTGGAGATTGTAAAATGAACGCAAATAAAAAAATAGCTACGGCATTGTGGAAAGATAATTGCAAGATTAATTTACCTTGCGGTATTGGATCTGCAGTTAGTGTTACTACTAAAATTAGGGAATTTATCGGAGACCAACTAAAAAATTATAATATTAGAAGCATTAGTGACGCCGGTTGTGGGGATTTTGCTTGGATGAACTTAGTAGATTTAGGTACTGCTACATATGTAGGTTACGATATAAACAAAGAAATGTTAGATGTCAATAAAACAAAATATCCTAAGGTTTCTTTTATTGAATTTGATTTAGTTAATCAGCCATTACCTAGGACTGATTTAATTATTTGTAGAGATTGTTTATTTCATTTACCTGATGCTTCTGTAATTAAAGCTTTAAAATTATTTAAAGCCAGTGGTTCACCTTATTTAATGACCACCTCATATAGAAATGTGATCAGCAATACACCGACATCCTCTGAAAAATTTACGAGCAAGCGATCACTATACACATCTGAATATGGGTTTAGAGAAATTAATTTAGAAAAAGATCCATTTAATTTATCAGCTCCACTAACTTTTATTGAAGAGTCCGGGTTTAAACGGATTTTTGGTTTATGGAGGCTTTAAATGCAAATTCCTATTACTGTTTGGACTTATTGGGAAAACCCCGCCGGCTTAAAAACACCATCATACTTAGAATTATGTTTTGATTCTATGGATAAATATTGTAATACAGATAACTTTGTATTTAAACTTGTAGATAACTTAAATATACACGACTTAATACCTGAATTAAGAACAGATTTAAATAAATTAAAAGTGTCCAATAATCCCAGAGAGAACATTAGTATTAAAGCGGATTATATTAGAGCTAAACTTTTACAAAAGTATGGCGGTATATGGCTCGATGCTGATACAATTGTTATGCGTTCTCCCGATGAACTTGTACCTTTATTAAATAGAAAAGATTTTTTATATAGAACCCAGCATGAAGGCCTTGCATCAGTAGGTGTAATGGCAAGCATACCTAACGGTGTATTAATCAATGAGTATATAGAACAACAAGATACACTTATCGATACTAAAAAAACATTAAGTTGGGGGGAAAATGGCTCACGTATACTCACACCATTGGTGCGTAAACATTCTGCCATAACCCAATCACTTGGATTAGTTGGTTCTATACCTTTTTCACATTGGCAACAATACTTTACTAATGTTCTGTATGAGCACGATAAAACGGTTTGGTGTTACCAGCTGTATAATAAAGTATTTCCAGAATGGTTTAAACAGCAAAATAAGGAAATTATTTTAAAAGATACCACGGTGATATCGCAGCTTTTTAGGATTTCTTTGGGGGTTTAATATGAATAACACAGTTTTACTTTTAGGGTGCGATGGTTACATTGGCAATGCTTTAACACAACGTTTGTTAAATAAGGGATTTAAAGTAATTGGTGTAGATAACTTTTTACGAAGATATTGGATACAAGATCTAATGACCTCTAAGTCTGCTACACCTGTTTTACCCATGGTAGAAAAGATTAGTAAATTTAGTGTTTTGGGAGATTTTATATTTTATGCTATTGACTTATTACAAGATAGTAACAAAGTAGAGGAACTGTTTGTTACGTATAAACCAGACACTATCATTAATTTGGCACACATACCCTCTGCCCCATTCAGTCAGATCTCACAAGAGAAGGCTGAATTTACTTTGAGGAATAATATAATACCTACAAATAATTTGTTGTGGTATATGAAGGCACATACACCAGATGCGCATTATATTACCATAGGAACAACAGGTGAATATGATCATTATAGTAATATAGATATCGAAGAGGGTTACATTAAGATTAATCATAAGGGCAGGATGTCCAATGAAATGATTTACCCTAGAAGGCCGGGATCATTATATCATTGTTCAAAAACCGCTTCTACTTATATAATAGATTTTTTAACGCGCACTTGGGGGTTGAGATGCACCGACGTACAACAGTCTGTTGTTTTCGGATCGTATACGGATGAAATAGATAAAACTAAGGTATATAGTAGACTTGATAGCGACGAAGCAGGAGGCACTGTCATTAATCGCTTTATTGTACAAACACTGTTAGGTATCCCAATGACTGTTTATGGAGAGGGGCTACACCAAAGAGGGTTTATATCATTAAATGATAGTGTGCAGGCATTAGAGATAGCTGTAAACAATCCACCAGCGGCGGGCAAAGTACAGGTATGGAATCAGTTATCTGAGTGGCATTCAATAATTGATATAACTAAATTTGTAGAAGAAGTAGCTACTAAATTAGGGATACCCAGCTCTACACAGCATATCCCTTCTCCAAGAAATGAGTATACAGGAGAACATTACTACAACTATGTTGTTGACATTTTACCTAGTTTAGGTTATACTCCTACAAGAAGTATAAAACAAGAGATAGAATATACAATGGTCACTATTAAAGACATAGTACCAAAAGAGTTGAAATCAGTTGTTATGCCAAAGATATTATGGGAGCATAAAAAATGAGTAAGAACATAAATAGAGTTTTTTGTCATAGAAAATCAGGCGCCTCTTATGTTGTTAGAAGTATAATGGCTAATTACTATTGTAATGATTTCGACAAAAATCACTGGCATTTTTCAGATAGTATGGTGAAAGCTATTGCGGATAGTGACATAGCTCTATATGTTGTAAGGGATGGCAGAGACGTGTTATATGATTGCTATGAATATTGGAAGCAACAACCTGGCACAAAAAAACATTTCGAAGGTAAAACTTTTAGACAGTACATTATGGGATATATAGAGGCTTATAGTGATAAGGATTTATTTGAAAAAACTGCTGAAACTAAAAATCCCCTAGATCCAAGAATGTTTTCGGACCCAGTACAGTACTGGGTAGATCATGTGCAAGGGTTTATTAATAGTAACTTAGAAAAGATGTACTTTGTTAACTACGATATGATGCTTATTGATGGCGCTGCTATGTTAATGCACATTGGAGATTACTTTAAATTAGAACCAAGAAATAAACTCATAGAGCCTTTGGAAGATCTAACTTTGTATAAACCATTGTTTAAAGATGTGGGTGTGTGGCGTTTAGTTTTTGGTCAAAAAGACTTAGAGTATTTCTGGGGCCGCGCAGAAGATACAATGATTAAATTAAAGTTTTCTTATAATTAATAGGATTAGATATGATTAACATAGATGAATACTTAGTTAAATTGAAAGTTATAGTGAGTGAGGTCGATGGTGTAATAACGGACGGGTTAATCACTTATGATGAACTTGGTAATGTACCATTTAAATCATTCAATATGCAAGATTTAGATATTGTAAATGAGTTAAAGAAAACCTTTAAATTTACTTTTTTAGCCAAAGATCAGTATGTAAATTACAACTTATTCAGACGCAAGAATATTCCTTTTTACTGGGCAGAAAAAGAAAAAGTGGAATTTGTTACTAAGATACTACATCGTTATGAAGTAACATTAGATGAAATACTTTATATTGGTTTTGGGTATAGTGACGTACCATGCATTAATAGAATACCTTTTTCTATGTGTCCAAGTAATGCTAATAAAGAGGTTAAAAACAAAGTAGCCGTTTGCTTGAATACTTCTTCTGGCGATGGTGTTTTATATGAAGTTTATGAATTACTTAAAAACGAAATTGACCGGAGACGTCTATGTTAATAAAGAGAATATCAAAAAATAGAAGTAATAGCTTACAAACAGCATATAGACCCTGTACTATCGATGAATTTGTGGGCAACAACATCAGTAAAACAATACTAAAAAACTACCTGGATAATAGTAAATTACCCCACACTTTACTGTTTAGTGGTCCGGCGGGTACAGGTAAAACCACAGCAGCCCGTATAGTAGCTATGGGGTTAAATTGTGAGTCAGTAGCCTCCTCTACATCTCAGCCTTGTTTAAAGTGTAATTCATGTCTTTCTATATTTAATGGCAGTAGCATGGATGTTACAGAGCATAACGTAGGAAAGGATGGTGGTAAATCAGACATGAGTGATATCGTGGATACTTTACCATTCGCACCTTTTAATTCAAGAAACAAGGTTATCATTTTTGATGAAGCGCACATGCTTACTGCCGCGGCAAAAGATTTGTTATTAAAGGATGCTGAAGATGGCTACTCATATATTTATTTTATATTCTGTACAAACAGACCAGAAGAATTACAAAGTAAGAAAGAAGGTGGTAATGCCTTTTTAAGTCGTTGTACAAAAGTGGCTTTTGATGCTTTACCACAAGATCAATTATATGCTATTTTAACAAATGTTTTAGAATTTGAGGGAACTGTTTATAATGAGGAAGTTTTAAACTTCATCATATCTGAAACAAAGGGCATTCCCAGGGATGCTCTTGTGGCTTTGGATTCTATTATTACTGAAGGCTCCTGGACGCTAGATTCCGCAAGTGCTATTTTAGGAGGTATAGCAGCAGAAAATACTCCTGCTATAATTGAGTTGAGCAAGTCTTTGCTAGCAGGTAAATGGTTAGAATCTTGTAAACATTATGAGGTTTTAGCTAAAACGGTATCTATCGAACGTATACGGATAGCTATATGCGGTTACTTTGTAGGCTGTCTGAAACGTAGTAGTAAGTTTGCCGAAGCACGTAAATTTTCTACAATATTAGATGTAATTATAGATCCTATATATACAACAGGCAAACCTGGGGAACAAATATTTTATCACAAAATGTTTAAAATAGTTAATTTAATAAAAGAGTTTAAAGGATAAATTATGGGTGTTTTTGATAAGAATATTGCTAAATTACCTGCCCCTAAATATACATATATTAATAAACTTGCCGACGCTAAGGCAGCCTTAGACTATATAAACCAATTTGATATGATAGAGGTGGATACGGAAGGCACTTCCCTGTCACCTTTTGATGGAAAATTAGTTTTGTTACAATTAGGTGTGCAGGGACAGCCTTTTGTTTTTGATGTTAGAAAAGACATAGGTAAAAGTGAATTTGATGTTTTGTTGTTTAAAGATCTTTTAGAAGATAAAACCAAATTAAAAGTACTTCAAAATGCTTTATATGATGTTAAAATGATTAAACATCATTATAGTTTCTATATAAACAATATATATGATACAATGCTGACTGAACAGTTGCTAAATTTAGGCAGACCCTATGTTAGATCTTCTTTATCTGTGTTGGTACAAAAATATCTAGGCTTGTCAATGGACAAAGAGCCACGAGGTACTTTTTCAGACTACGAACAAGAATTTCAAAAGTATCAACTTGAATACGCGGCATTAGACGTTTGTACCTTAGGCGTAATACGTGATGCACAACTATTATCAGTGGCTAAACATAAATTAGAGCGAGTGTGTCAATTAGAATTCGATTTCGTAAAGCCGATGGCTGAAATGGAGTTAAATGGCATAACAATTAATACCGAGCGCTGGCTTTCAATTATGCAGGAAGTGGCTAAAAAGAAAGAAGAGCTCCATGTACAAATTACAAAAATACTTGATGCTACCGAAAACCAATCAACTTTATTTGGAGTATCCCTGATAAATATAGATAGTCCTAAGCAACTTAAAGAGGCACTTAAAAAATATGGGGTAGAGGTTGAAGGTACTGCTGTCGATGAACTTGAAAAATATGCGGGCGTTCCTGTAATTGATAATATTCTGGCTTATAGAAAAGCTGAAAAGCTTATTTCAACTTACGGACAACCCTTATTGGATAAAATACATCCAGCCACAGGAAGATTACATACAGATTTTAAACAATTAATACAGACTGGTAGATTAAGTAGTTCCCATCCTAATTTACAAAATATACCAGGTAAACAAATATATAGAAGCTGTTTTATAGCAAAAGAAGGATGTGCTTTAATAACGGCAGATATGTCAGGAGCTGAGTTACGTATTATAGGCAATATGTCCCAAGACCCTGTATTTGTTTCTTGTTATTTGGAAGGAATCGATTTACACACCAAATCAGCTGCCGGTGTTTTTAATGTAGAATATGATAAGGTGTCTAAGGAACAACGTAAAGCTTCAAAAGCAATAACTTTCGGTTTAGCATATGGTCTTTCTAAGTTTGGTTTGGCTCGTAGATTAAAGATATCAGAAAAGAAGGCAGAGCGGTTGATGCTTAATTACTTTACGATGTTTCCTAAAATTAAGCAGTGGTTAGAGGATTTATCCAATGAAGCTGTAAGAAAAGGATACAGTGAAACTATTATAGGACGTAGACGCTTCTATGACATACCTAAATATGATTCACCAGATAGAAAGTTCATAATTAATGGCGTTAAAAGGCAGGCTAAAAACGCACCCATTCAAGGTTCGAATGCTGATACCATTAAACAGGCCATGATTTTTCTTGTAGAGCGCTTAGAAGTATTGCCCTATTATGTTAAGTTGCTTTTAACTGTGCATGATGAATTAATTGTTGAATGCGACTATGAACACAGATATGAAGTAGCAAAGATAGTTGAACAAGCAATAAAGGATGGTTTTAATATGTACTTTAAAATTATTCCAATGGAAACGGATGCTCTTATATCTGCTTGCTGGATGAAGGGTACATGTGATAAAGACAAAGGCGGCTGTGGTGGCCAAGAATTTAAATTTGCTGATGGTGGTAAATACGGACAACGTTTGGTTTGTTCTAATTGTGATAAGGAACAGTAGTGTATGTTTAATAAAAAACGTATAACATTATCTGATATAAACACACTTTGTTGTAATAAACCAATAGTTAAAGGAAATAATATATTACCGGTTTTTATTGTTACTGGTAAGTATTTAAATAATACAACAATATATAAGGTAATAGACTTATCTACTGGCATCGGTCACGATGTTTTAGAAGATGAATTAATTAATAACACGGAGGTATATAATGGCAGCTTGTAAATGTAATGATAAAGAATTAGTGATTAAAGTTAAATACCATGTAAAAGATTTAATACCCATAACTAAAATTGATATAGGGGATTGGATTGACTTACGTGCGGCCGAAGATATAACACTTGAACAAGGGGATTTAAAACTAATCTCCCTTGGTGTTAGTATGAAACTTCCTGCGGGCTACGAAGCTAATATAGTGCCTAGAAGTTCCACCGCCGCTAAATTTGGCATACTGCAAGCAAACCACTACGGTATTGTTGATAATACCTATTCAGGTGATAAAGATATTTGGCGTTTTATGGCTTACGCTATAAGAGATACTACCATAAAAATGAATGATAGAATTTGTCAATTTAGGCTAAGCAAGATTCAACCTAAATTGGTATTTGAGATTGTAGATGCGCTAGAAGATGGTGAAAGAGGTGGTTTTGGGTCTACTGGCACAAACGTTTTTGATACTACTCTTTTTGAGGAGCAATAATACTTATGTACAAACCAACTGTGCAATTCGATGAAGTAAAAAATATTTCTGTTGAAGAATACTTTGCCAATAACTCTTATTCTGTTGACATTTTTAATGCTAAGTATGCAATGTATAAAGAGGATGGCACAAAAGAAACGCCCGCTGAGGTTTTTTTTCGTATTGCTAATAGTTTGGCAAATATGGAAAAGAATTTAGTTAAAGCCTCCTATTATAAAGATGTTTGGTTCTCCTTGATGTGGGAAGGGTGGTTTCGTCCTGGTGGTAGTGTTATGTCTAGCATTGGTTCTAATAGAAAGAGTTCAATGTGTAATTGTACTACAATTCCTTTGTATGAAGATACCCTAGAATCAATAGCTCAATGCGAATATGATGTTATGAAATGTGCCGCTTACAGACAAGGTATAGGCATCGACTTTTCTAACCTACGACCTCGTGGTAGCAAACTTAATAATGCTGCCTGTGAATCAACTGGCGTGGTATCGTGGATGGATAAAATAAACAGGGTCGGTGATTATGTGGGACAACAGGGACGTAAACCAGCTCTTTTGGAGTCACTAATTGTTAGCCATCCAGACATCGAAGAATTTATTTCTTGTAAAGATGATCTTAAAAAAATAAATAATGCTAATATATCTGTACAGATTACTAATGATTTCATGGCTGCTGTTAAAGCAGATAAAGAATGGGAATTACGTTTTGAAGTAAAAGGTACCGGTGAAGTAGTAACTAAAACAGTCAATGCTAAAAAATTATTTAGTGACATAGCAACACGCGCTTGGAAAACAGCCGAACCTGGTATACAGTATAGAAATCTTTTACAAAATAGTATTATGTATAAAGCCATTTATGATCACATAGGAGATGAAAGATTTTTACCTCATTCTTCGAACGCATGTTCGGAAAAATTTATGGCCCCTTATTCTGTTTGTAACCTTTCTTCTTGTAACATGGAGAATTTTTCCATCATCGAAGAGGGTTATACAAAAGAATTGGAAGTAATAGTGCCTTTAATGGTACGTATGGCAGATAATGTTATTGACTATGAGCTATGTAATAATTTAAGTCCAGTACCACAACAACGCTGGATTGTAGAGCAACTACGTGAAATTGGTATGGGTATAACAAATTTACATGGCTGGCTATTAAAACAAAATTTAGCGTACGACTCAGAAGAGGCAATAGTAGCAGTAGAAAAGTTTATGAAGTGTTACGCGCACCAAGTTTTTAAAGCTTCTATGGAATTAGGTGAAGAGAAAGGAGATGCTGCTGCGTTTAGGCTCATTGAGGATAAAAATCTTTATATGAATACAACGTATTTTAATAATATGGTTAATGAGTTTTTTGATGGGGACGCCACTAAGGTAAGACATATGCGCAATATGGCTCATATGAGTATAGCCCCCGCTGGTTCACTTTCCAGCACATTTCCATCACCTTGTATATCTTCTGGTATTGAACCTGTAATGGGATTGTATTATTGGCGACGTACCAGGGCTATTGATAAAGGAAATTATACACACTACTTTATGATGCCAGATAGATTGAGAGAGTACGTCATGTCCAAAATGGACCCAGAATCTAATGATTACGAAAGGTTTGTTTCTTTTGGCGGCGCCACATTGGATGAAGATGGCAAATACGGGTTGGCAATTATAGATATAATTAAAAAATACGTGCCAGAGGGCTTCTTTAAACCAGCACATGAGATAGATCCACAACGTAAAATAAAACTTATGTCCGCGGTGTATAAGTGGCTTGACGCTTCTATTAGTTGTACATATAATTTACCAAGTTCTGCTACTGTGGCAGATGTAGAAAACATTTATATGTCTGCTTATGATAACGGAGTTAGGGCTGTTTCTGTTTATGTTGATGGTTCAAGGGAAGGTATTCTTCTTTTTGAAGATCCAATAACAAATAAGAATAAATTTGATAGTAAGCCAACTCAATCACTGTGCTCCCCAGAAAACAGGCCCACTCGTATAATGCCTGTTTGTGCCCCCAAAAGGCCAGACTCTTTGGAATGCAGTATACATCACTGTTCTGTTAAAGGTATTCCATGGCTTGTTATTATAGGTCTCATGGATGGTGACCCTTATGAAATTTTTGCCGGCGAGGTAGAAGAAGGGCTATATGTACCTAAAACATGTAAAGCTGGTAAAATAGTTAAGAAGGGGGGTGGTAAGTACTCCTTAGAAATAACTATTAGGCAAGCAGAAGTGGAGTATAAAGACTTAGCTCATGTTTTAATGACGTCGAATCAAAGAGCTTTGACACGTCTTCTTAGTTTGGCATTAAGACACGGTACCCCGTTAGAATTTATTCAACAACAGTTACGTAAAGCCAATGGCGAAATAACTGATTTTAGCGCAGTAGTGGCAAGAGTACTGGGTTCATATATAAAACAATATAAATATGAAAAGAGTTCTAATGTATGTCCAGAATGCGGAGAAGTAGCTTTAATTAGATCAGAAAGTTGTATTAAATGTACTAATTGCGCCTATTCTCGTTGTGACTAATTATACAATATAATTAATTGTTGACAAGCAGGGTATTATGTGATATTATATAAAGCATAATACCCTGTTTAATACTGTTTAACTAACATTTACTAAGGAATATAAGTATGGTAGATACAACAACGGTCGAGGGCTATAAACAATACTGCGAAGAGTTTCATGTAAAACGTTTAAGCACTGCTAGTTTAATAGGAAATAAAATGAAGTTATCCCTTGCTTCTATAAGTGACGTGAATAACCCAGGTACTTTATCTTTAACGGAATACGAATTGGTAATAGCCATAGAAGCAATGAACTTTTATTTGAAGTATACAAAATGAGTATGGCCATTAATAACATAGATTGTGCTGACAGCCTAAAACAATTCTGGGGTACTTCCACTCTATTAAAAGAACAGAATACTTTTAAAGTTGAGCTGCTTTCCATAGATGTAGGTAAAAAACTACCCTTACAAATGCATTACCATAGCTTAGAGTATTGGGTTGTACTTAGCGGCACCGCCTCAGTAACTTGTGGTGATAATAATACGTTACTTTTTGAAAATCAAAGTATTTATATACCTATGACAGAATGGCATAGCTTAGAAAATCCTGGTAAAATACCATTGGAAATTATAAAAATACAAAAAGGCAGTTATTTAGGTAAAGAAGATACTATTCATTTTAATGACTTTACTAAGGAAACCATAATATGAACATTGGCATAGACGTTGATGAAGTTGTGTGTGATTTATTATCATCAATACTGGATTCCATACATTTAAAGTGGGGAGTTAAAAACACAATTTCTACTTTTGCGGAGTATAATTTTTTTTCAAATAACTATACAGAGTGTGATGAAACAAATAAAAGTATAGCAGAAGATATTATAGCTTGGGTTAATGATACCGCTTATTTATATAATGCACCACCCTACTATGGGGTATCGGAAACGATAAAAAAATTATTTGCGTTTGGACATGATGTGCATTTCATAACAGCACGTCCTGAGGCTGCCCTACTTGCTACGCAAAAATGGTTTGATACTCATGCTATACCTTATACTTCATTACACGCCCTAGGGCATGGTAGTAATAAAGGACTTTTGGGTAGACAGTTAGGTTTGAACGTTTATATAGATGACCATGCAGTAAATATAGAATCCATGTTAGAGCACACCAAAGCAGTAAATTTTTTAATTGACAGGCCATATAATAAATGGTATATTAATAGTAAAGTTATAAGAATAAGTAAATTACAAGATATATTTAAATACATAGATAAAGAAATAGCAGCTTAGTTATAGCACAATAAGGAGGAAAATATGGCAGACGACGATGTGGATGAGTTTATTGAAGGACTAGTAGATATAGATATGGACACAGATAAGTTTTTTAATGACATTGATGAATTAAGTGCCTATTTAAAACTTAAAGAAGAAGACGACGACGACGAAGACGATGAATTAGGTTTATAAGGAGATTTAAATGCAAAAAAGTAATACTAAAAAAATTAAATGTAATACTTGTAAAAATCTTAATGAGGCTGGCACAAGATGTCTAATTAAAAAAGATAAAGTTAAAAGTAATAAACACCGATTTTGTTTACATTACCAGTTAGATATAACTAAGGTGGTTATTAAGCCAAGACCTGTTAGTACCTATGCACCTATTTGGGTAATAGATGGTGCCATCCGCAGAAAAAGATTGAAGGCATTGACCAAACTACATGAACAACAAGTGGCTTCTTCTGCTGTGGGCGAAACTACTAAAAACACCTACCTTGTAGAAGAGCCTATTGTGGCACCCGACTGTCTGGCTAATATTAGATCTACTGCGGTGGACCCAGATGAAGTCATTTCCTGATTACACTTACGAAGCTGAGGCGTTAAGTCTCAGCTTCACCCACCCTGTTGGTATAGACGAGGTTGGGAGAGGCTGTGGCGCCGGACCAGTAGTGGCTGCTGCTGTTTATATACCTCCTAATACTATGGCCCAGTTCATTGGTAGAGTCACCGACTCTAAACAACTAACGGAGGCTAAGCGAGTAGAGTTAGCCAGGGAATTAAGCACTACTTGCGATATAGGTGTAGGTGTTATAGATCAAAAAATAATAGATGACGTTAATATACTGGAAGCCACCAAATTAGCAATGAAAGTGGCGTTATATGATTTAGATATCCCTTACGATTATATTTTTATAGACGGTCCTATAAAGCTTAAAAGTATAGCAGCTACACAGTGCCCAATTATTAAAGGAGACTCTAAGGTACTATCCATAGCCGCGGCAAGTATTGTGGCTAAAGTAGTAAGAGATCATCTCATGTATGAGTATGATAAAAATTTCCCTTTGTATAAGTGGAGAAAGAACAAAGGGTACTTGACAAAAGATCATAGAGAGGCTATAATCACCTACGGACCCTGTGAGTACCATAGAAAATCTTTTAAAGGGGTCAAAGAATATGCCTAATAGCAAAAGCATAGGTGGATTAAAATGGATGCTATAAATTTATCAGTTAAAGAATTTAAAGAGCTAAAAGAAAAGGCGGAAATGGACATAGCCGTTGCGGTTACTAAAATATTTGAAGATTTTAAATCAGCCACTAGTTCATACTTTACTAATCAATCAATCTATATTGATATGGTATACGTAAGTGAAATTGGACATAAAAAACATGAAGGCATCGTTAATGGTGCTTCTATAAGTATGGATATTTTTTAGGAGTAACTTACATGGTAAAAACAATAAAAAAAGATAGATCTCCTGTTACTCCTTCTGTTAAGAGTGTTGCTAAAAAACTTATACAGGAAAATGAATATAAAAAACAACAAAAAATTGTGAAAGAAAAACAAGACAAACTTTTGGCAGAACAAGCATTAGAACGTAAAGCCTCTGAAGAGCTTATACAGGTTTTTGAAAAAAGCTTTTTTAGTATTAATTCCTCTAATACAAAAGTAGCTAAAGTGATAGCTGATATGAACGATTATTACGTGCTTACTTACAGTTGGGGTTTAATACCTTATGCACATAGTAGTGGATTTCAAAACTATTTATCAAAGCTAAAGAAAAAATTTGATATAGAAATACGTATTAGTCGTGTAAAGCCTGACGATTATTGGTCAGGCTCTGGTGATGACTTGGTTTATTACGCCAAGCCTACAGAACTTAGAATAACTTTTGGTATTTAGTTTAATGGTGTAATTAATATGGTAAAGAAACCGCATAAAAAGGCTAAAAAAATAGTTAAACCTGGAAAAGTTATTAAACAACTAAAAAATGTTGACAGGCTTTCAAAAGAAGAGTATCATAAAGCCCTTAAACATCCTAAGTGGCAGAAGAAACGTTTAAAGGTTTTTCAAAGAGATAACTGGCGTTGTACAAGATGTAAGGACCCTGAAACAGAACTGCATGTACATCATTTACAGTACACTAAAAGGTATCCTTGGAATGAACCTATGGCTAATTTGACTACATTGTGTGGTAATTGTCATAAAAAAACACACAACAAATAAATCGGAGGATTACATATGAAGAAATACCGACAGATAGACTGGAAAAATAATCCGTTGCTTAGAATAATATTATACACAACTTTACGAAAAGAATTAGGTGTGTATAATGTGAATGTGGTACGTAAAGGTAAAAAGCTTGTAGCATCAGATAAAGGTGAAAAGTATGCCAGACTACTTGAAAAACTGGCTAAAATTTTTGAGCTGTTGTTAGGCTACGAGTGTTCCAAAGGCGCTATTGACAACCAAGTTGCTTGGGCAGTATCTAAACAAATAGAAAACACTTTACATAGAAGCCATGTAAAAGTAAAAACGGTAAATAAAACAATTGCTAAAATGGTAGGATTCTTGGCGTGACCAATTTTGACGATGACGAGGTTATAACAAGTGACAGAGTATTTAAAACATATGCATATGAACATAATGGTGTCTGGCCGTGCTCTTAGAGAAGCTGGTAGGCAACTGTTGTTGGCTATTTTACACGTTAGTCATGGGGTAATTCCATGCCGTTTCACTAGCCATCATTTTTGGCGTATTTAATATTTAAGCCTACATGTCTGTGCAAGCGAGCACTAGACCCGCCGCGGAACTTTATAGGAGAAAATCAATGGAAGCTGTATGGTGTAAAAAGGAGTTTCTTACCCCAGAGAATGAACCCTCTACTAGTACTGTGGTTTCATGGGCTGGGAAAATTAAATGGAGTTCAAGACAAGACTCAGAAGAAGATCTTTATTTTATTGAAATATCAAGTTGTCATGAGAGGGCGAGATTACATAGGACTTATGAAATGTCTATGGCTGAGTGGGTTGATCAGGTAACCAAGCTACGAGATCACCTAAATGATTATTTAGAATTTTTATCAGAGGACTGTGTATGAATAAAACAGTCGTTGCATATTTTGTTAATCTCTGTCGGTTAATTCCTCGTATTAGCTATGTAAATTTTAGGAAAACCTATCCGGCCGCCAGTGAGGGCTGTTGGAATCAATGGATAAATGTGCAAAGATTTTGGAGTGGCCGGATAATACATTTTAAGATAAGACACCACGCACTGATTTTTGATTTTCGTAGCAATTTTATATTAGACATGATGTCTTTTGGAGGATAACAATATGATAAGTGCTGCAGAAGCTAAAAAAATTGCTGAGAACAAGCTTAAATTAGACACACGTAATCGCCGTATCAAAGCAGAAAAAGAACAAAAAGAAATAGACAGGAGACGTGCTTCTGTTATAGCGGAAGCACTTAAAATATTAAATGCAACCACCGACTCCATTATAGCCAAGGCAGCAAATGCGGGTGAAAACGTTGTAAAAATACAGCCTATGGAAGATTACAAAATATCTGGTTGTCTAAATGACAAAGCTTTTATCCCATTTATTAATAGATTGAAGGCTGCTGGGTACAAGGTAAAAATAGTAGATACAAAGGATGTTTGTAGATCAGGATCTGATTGTTTTGACGGCATGGAACTTTATTATACTTATTTTGAAGTGAGTTGGTGAATAAAATAAATACTTAAAATAAGAGTAACAGAAATAAAAATTAGTTTTACTATTAGATAGATAGATAGATAGATAGATAAACAGATAGAAAGGAGATTAAAGATATGATACTAAAAGTAGCCGATTATTCACGTGTTACAACTGCTAATGGCGCACCATTACGTGCCTACACAGCAACAATAAACACTAACTTACCCTTAGTAGACGATGTAGCTTGGTGGTTGTATGACAACATAGCCAGAGTAAAAATAATGTATTATGCAAATAACGCCGCCGCATATTTAAATTATCCAGCCCCTGACGCAGTATTTACAAGTGTACATGCAGGTACTAAATGCAATTGTCCAGGAGAAACAATTAATGGTATGTCTGTGGGTTGTACGGAATGTACTGTAACGGCAGTAATTAGTTGTTGGCGTAACAATGATTCTGAATTTATAGTTATGCTGGATTCAAGGGCATATTTATTAAATGATAATGGAAAAACAATAGAGAATATAGTTTGTAATTATATAAAATAAACATTAATTAGTAACGTCCCTCTATCTATCTAATAATAAGGATCGTAAAGAAATGTTAACACCAGAATTAAGTAAAGAATTATTCCCAGATAACACCATCATAGAAGCATATCGTGGAAGTATCGCCCACGGAATGTATATACCCAACACAGATCCAAACTCCATTGACGATATAGATCTTATGGGTGTATACATGGCACCTAAGGAATACTACATAGGTTTAGGGTTAGAAAGAAAACATGAAAGGGCAATAGAATGTTTTAAAGATAAATATGATGTTGTATCTTATGAATTTAGAAAATTTGTAAATTTGCTATTAAAGTCTAATCCTAATGTATTAGGCATGCTATGGTTGAAATCTGAGCACTACTTAAATAAAGCACCTGCTGGACAACTATTAATAGATAATAAAAAACTATTTATATCAAAAGAGGCCTACAACTCTTTTGTTGGCTATGCTTATGGTCAACTTAAACATATGGAAAGTAATATTAAATTGGGTTATATGGGTAGCAAAAGAAAAGAGTTAGTTAATAAGTATGGATTTGACCCAAAAAATGCCAGCCACTGTATAAGATTACTTAGGATGGGTGATGAATACCTTAATTCTGGTGAATTAAATATACATAGAGAAGATTTTGAAGAACTTCTTGAAATAAAAACAGGTAAATGGTCTTTAATACAAGTAAAAGCTGAGGCTGAAAGGTTATTTAAAAAGATAGAATGTAGTTTTAAGCATAGTAAACTACCAGTAAAACCCGATTATATTAAAGTGGAAAAGCTGGTTATGTCTGTGCTACAAGCGCATTTAAACTAAGGGGTATATAATGAATAGACTGTATTCTGAAAAAGAGATGCTTTCTGAGATAATAGACTTTATTGAAAGCCTCGGCGGCAAAGTATATGAAGTAGACATGAATAGGCATATAATAGATATGGAAATAAATCCAGATTTAGAGGAAACTGTTTTATTATATTTAGAAGATATCTTGTCTCTTTACACATATAAAAGAGAAGAGTTAAAGAAAAATAACCCGTTTTTTGGTGTAGAGGATATGCTAGAAAATTTAAAAGAGGATGAATAATATGTCAAATATAAATGATGCTGATTTTAGAGCAGCCATTAAAGCTAATTTTGGTAATGACAATAAAAAAATAGAAGAAGCTTACGACAATATAGAATTATACGTAAATTCTGATAGTACTGTTGCAGCAGAGGTATTACAAATATACAATGCTATAAGCACAGCATACACCTTGGGTTATTCTTACGCAGCTTTTTTAGACATGTTAGACTCTGTTGTTGCTCGTAAATGTATTGATGACGCAGGGGTAGCCGCTTTGGTTAGTAAGTGGTTAACCCATTGTGGTGAATTAAATAATAACACCCCAGTTGTTTCCCATGATTATGTATCTTCATATGAGACACCAGTTAAAAGTTGGGATGAATACTTTTATGGTATAGCCGCACAAGCAGCTAGAAATTCCAAATGTTTTTCTAGACGCATTGGTGCAGTGTTAGTTAGAGATAATAGTATTTTAGGCACGGGATATAATAGTCCTCCAAGAGGGGTACCTCCTTGTGATACTAGATGGGTACTAGATAAATCATTTAATAGACCGGAACGTAATTCTAAATACTTGTTAGGTAAATGTCCCAGAAAGGTGCTTGGTTACAAATCAGGAGAAGGCATGGATCTCTGTGTGGCCAGTCATGCTGAGGAATCAGCAATAGTTAATTGTGCTCGTATGGGCATAGCTACAAAAGATGCTTCTCTTTACTTAACATGCGGACAGCCGTGTGGTAAATGTGCGGTTAAAATAATAAACGCTGGAATTAAAGAAGTGGTTGTTTCAAGTTTGGCGTATTACGATAATACAGCACAATATTTATTTGATCATAGTACTATTTCAATCCGCCTTTATGATTTTATGGAAAAATAAAAGTAATTCAAAAGTATATAATTGATTTCTTGTACTATATAATAAGTAAGAATTAAATAATCTAACCTTTCTTTATATATAGAAGGGAAACTAACAATACTTTTGGAGGATATTACCATGGCAGACACATTTAATTTTGATTTTTTTCAAGTAGCAGCTACAGGCCCCACAGAAACTGATGTTGTAACACCGGGCGGTGTAGGTGCTCAGATGTACCGACAGTTTGGTGTCAAAATGTCTAATTTCGGTGCTTTAAACTATGGCTTAAGAAATTCAGATGACTATACTAAGACCGTACTTTCATACCAAGCCAAAGATGAGCTCATGAACCCTGTTGTTCCTTCTTTTGCTCAGGATGGTGAGTACAACATGAATCCTTTTGTTTGGGGCTCTACTGTAAAGCGTGTACGTAATGATGAGTTTACTATAATGGGTCTTGGTAGTAGACGTCCCATGGGTGCTAATGCCCCTTCAATGGACGTTATGGATACCAGGGAGGCTGATGCCTCTGGGTTTGCTGCGCCACGTATTTATCCGTCAGAAGGTTGGCATTATTTTGGTGCACGTAACGCTGGCCCTGCTGGCTATGTGGCTCCTGGCACACGTGTATAATAATTAGTAATTATCTATGGGGCCATTAAGGCCCCACAGTATTTTTCAAAGTAAACACATTTAAGGTGCTTAATGACTTTTTGTAGCTGCGAGGACGGCAGAAGCATTGCTGAAAAAAATCCCTTAGTTTTTCAATGGGTAGAACCATATGGTTGGGTTCTTTCCTGGAAAGAGCTAGTTAATGAGATTAGTCATACACGTGTCTATACCTATGGCATAAATATAAATTATTGCCCAATCTGTGGTAAAAAATTAGAAGCCAAAATAAATTAATTGTTGATTAATAAACCATTATGGTTTATACTGATTAGAAATTATATATGAGTAAATCATCTATAAGGAGAAAAAGTAAATGCAAGAAGTTAGTACAGCAAAAGAACAAAGTGTGGTAAGTGGTAACAATAAACCAACTAGCAAGGATATAGCAGCCTTAAAAGAGCACTACGATAAAAAATATGGCAGGAAATAACTTATTTTATAGTATTAAAGGCTAAACTTGTTTTAAATTTTAAAAGGATTAAAGGAAAATATGAGCAGATATATTGAATGTGATGAAAATTTAGTTGAGGTTTTTCTTAATGTTGTTGAAGAGCGTTTTCCAAATTTGGCTAATTTAAATTTTAGGTTGATATATGACACAAAGAAACGTGTAAGCAGAGGTAAAATTTGTTTGGCCAGCATCGAGCTTGCTTCCCCTAAAATCAGGTTTTTTACACAAGATGATAAAGCATTGGAAGGTTATGATTACATTATAATTGTTGACCACAAAGCGTGGGGGTTAGCGTCAGAAGCAGACAAAAAACGTCTTATTTCACATGAAATGCGTCATGTATTCATCGATGAAAAAGGCACACCTAAAATAGTGGATCATGAAATAAGCGACTTTTACATCGAACTCGAATTAAATGCGGATGATCCTGAATGGGGACGTAATCTGACAGCCTTAGTAAGTCTTGTTTATGATCAAGATAAAGATGCCGCAAAAGATAAGAAACAATTGGTGGAGAACTAACTATATGGAAACTACTAATGATCTGTTGGATAAAGAAGTAACAACTGGTTGGTCTGATTATGTCAGATCTGAAATAGCAGCATTATTGGATATTTATCTACCTGTGGCCAAGAATGGCAACGTTGGTATACGTTATAAAAAACCTGTTATAGCAACAGATGAAAGTGGCATTCCGGTAGCCTTTGATAATACAAAAGCGGAAGCGGTAAGTATAAATTTGGTGTTCGAGTTTGATAGAGTCCTTGATATACCCAAAGAATAATTATGTATTAATAGGCTAAAACATGTTTTTGTACTACAACCGTATACATGGGAGTTGCCAAAATGGATGGACTACTTTATTTCAGAGATGGCGAACTTGTGGCGGCACATAATACTGCCAGAGTTTACAGTATGAATAATGAGCTATACTTAGAGCTTGGTGATGGCCATACTCTTTGGGCATTAGAAAGTGAAGTTAATGATTACATAGAGCAATTATGGAGCTTTCCAAAAGGAAATTGTTTGGAAATCGGTCTAGGTCTTGGTATAGCCTCCAGATGTATTTTAACCAAACCCGAAGTTATATCTTTAACTACTATTGAAAAGAATGCAGACGTCATAAATGTACAAAGAAAAATACAGTGTTTGTTAGATGACGGTTCCAGAGATAATAAGTGGCTTCGTTATGATGAAAGTAAGCATAGAATATTAAACAGCGATGGGCTTACTTATATGTACCAAACAAGCAGGAAGTACGATTTTATATTCATTGACTTTTATTCACATATAGATGAAGAAACTCTGCCCGCCATAGAAGATATGGTGCTGGCAGCTAAAAGAGTTTTAGCCAAAGACGGCACAATTTTGTGCTGGTTTGATAAATATACCCCAATAGAATACGCAAATAGATTTTTTGCTTTATTCAATGAGTATATACAAAATGATAAACTAGTTTGTTTATCTAGATAAGGAGAACTATTATGAGTGAATTTTTAGATGCATTAGATCAACTATTAAAAAGAGCACGGACTGCCCTTGGTAAAGAAGACGCCGCTAAATTAACTACCAAGGAAAGAAAAAAGTTAAAGAAATCAACCTTTTGCGGTCCTGGAAAAAGTTTTCCAGTTAATGATTGTGCCCATTTTTCTTATTAAGGTATGGTGGGCACGTTAATAAACCTGGCTCATATCAGGGAACCCCTACCAATTAAGTTGAGGGCAATCCTGAGGGAAGTCGTAATTGACCCCGCAGAGACTGAGACGAAAGTCGAGATACACAACGAGTGTATAATACGCCGGGAAGTTTGAGGATTGTATGAACAAAGAATGTCCAATATGTAAAAATTACTTTATAAGTAAACGTAAACAAACTACTTGTAGTAAAAACTGCGCCTCCCAATGGCGAAGTATTACTATGAAGGGTTTAAAACATAAGTCTTTTAATAAAGAAGAAATTATATGCCCCATTTGTAGTAATTTATTTACCCCAAAACGTAGAGAGATACGAACATGCTCCACGGAATGCGGGCATAGACTACAAGGACGCCAAATTTCTAGTACAAGTAATTATAAATATAACGTAAATATACCTATACATACTTGTGCTCAGTGTGGTAAAGACTTTAGACTTGATTCTATAAGTACAGCATTACGTGAAGGGCGGGGGCAGTTTTGTTCTAAACTCTGCCACAACAAAAGTATGCTAAAAGAAAAGACACTGTTTACTTGTAAAGGTTGTGGAATTATTTTTGCTAGGGGGCCTTCAAGAGCTAAACGAGATCCTAATTACTACTGCTCAAAAAGATGTTACCTGCGGTACGGGGTTAGGGGCTCATACAAAATAAAAGATATGGTACTGTGGCTTAAAGATATAGGAATTAGTATAGAACTGGAAAAAACTTTTGATTGGCTAAGAAACCCAGAAACCAGACATAATCTATTTCTTGATATCTTTTTGCCCGACCACTCCATAGCATTAGAGTATGACGGAAAGCAGCATTTTTACCCATGTTTGGGTTATGATACTCAAAAAGATGTTGAGCGCCGACAGACACTTGACACTATAAAAAACAAATTATGTGCAAGTAATGGAGTAACTATGATAAGGTTTAGATATGACGAGAACCTAAGTCAAGAATATTTTTTAGATAAACTCAAACTTGTGGTATAGTCCGATCCTTCCAGTAATGGGAGTAAACAGTCTGTATACCGCAGCATTAAGATTATTAAACAGAAGCAAATTTTCTGATAGCACAAAGAAGAATATTCATGCGTGTATAACCAGAAGAGGTAAAACAATGGGATGCATTAAGAAAGAAAAATCAGATATTGGCTTGACTGAAGCGGAAATAAATGATATAATCAGTTTAGAGATTTTTAATGAGACACGGGCTTTGGTAGAACAGTCCATTAAAACCCCTGGGTTGGAATTAGTACTCGCTAAGAAATGTGTTTAACTAAAATTGAGGATTTAACTGAATGGATTTAATCACCTTATATTATATGGCAGCAGAATGTACTGCTTGTTCACTACACGAAGGACGTCTGCTTCCCGTTTTTGATAAAGGGAATCCTACTGCTAAACTTCTTATATGTGGTATGGTGCCAGCAGACGAAGAGAACAAAGTCGGTATACCTTTTGTTGGTAGAGCCGGTAAACTACTTGATGTAATTTTAGCTAGAACATCTTTAACTTATGAAGATGTATACATCACTAATTTAGTTAAATGTTACTTAGCTGCTGGCCAACCGCTCCAAAAAGATTGGATAGACGCCTGTTTACCCTATATAATAACACAGGTAAATTTAATTAAACCAAAAGTAATATTATTGTTAGGTAAAGACGCTGCCGGAGCTATGTTAAATTTGGATGCGAAGCAAACACTAAGTGCAATGCAGGGACGCTTGTATGAATATGCTAAGGACATTTATGCTATACCTACATATCATCCGTCCTATCTGCTAAGGACAGGAGGGGAAAAAAGTCCTAAATTTAAGGATGTACTTAAACATTTTGAGTATGCAAAAGAATTAATTTCTAAAACAACTTAGTTGTATGAGGTGGGCATATGCTACTTGATTTACTTTGTATAGTTTTTGTATTATTTACTATCTATATTGTTATAGGTGTGGGTTTTGGTTTAGCTACTACTTGGTTTGCTGGTGAACGTATTACTTTAAAAGAGCTGCTTAAATTTTCTTTCCTATGGATAAAATTTTTTATTAGAAAAGGGTAATAAAGAAATTAATAAAAAACCCTAAAATCAATTTACGCTGTGTTAGTCAAGTGGTTTAAGACACCGACCTTTCTAGTCGGCATTCGCAGGTTCGACTCCTGTACACAGCGCAAACGGTAGTAGTGCAGATTACACTTACTTCATTCTGACCATTAATCAGAACTCAAAAACAGTTTAATCACTTTTCTCTGCCGTTTTTTTTTATTAAGCATTTGTTAGGAGGAAACTATGAATAAAGATGCGCTGGGTGACAGGATGAAATTGTTAGAGCGTTATGAGTCAGGCAGACAATTTACTCCTTTACTACCTATATGTGTAAGATTGGATGGTAAATGTTTTAGTACACTTACAAAAGGCCTTAAAAGGCCTTATGATGAACGTTTAAGTCATTTAATGATAAATGTCACTGGGGCGTTAGTTTCAATGTCAAACGCAATAATAGGTTACACCCAAAGTGATGAAATAAGCCTTATTTTATATAGCGATAGTTATAATAAACAAGTTTATTTTGATGGAAAAATACAGAAGATTGTTTCTGTATTGGCTTCAGCGGCATCAGTTATGTTTTCTTCTTATCTTAAAGAAGTTATTCCTGAAAAAGGTGAAGATGCTGGTCTATTTGATTGTCGTGCTTGGGTGGTTCCTACTAAAATGGAGGCAGTCAACACACTTGTATGGCGTGAATTAGATGCAATTAAAAACAGTGTCTCTATGGCAGCAAGATTCCATTATGCACACAAAGAACTGCACTCTAAAAATAGGGAAGAGATGTTAGACATGCTTATGAGAAAAGGTGTAAATTGGAACGATTACCCTACACACTTTAAACGTGGTACTTATGTTAAAAGACAGCTGATTAAAAAGGCTACAAGGTTAAATGATATATTTGTAAATCGCCACATTGTAGCTGAATATCTTATTCCCCCATTATCAAAACTTTCTAATAAAGAAGAAGTTATTTTTGAAGGGGCAGCACCAGCTACATTAGAAGTAGTATAATTTTGAAAGCGGGGTTAATTATGGAAGTTTATAGAACAAAAGATAACCAGGTGGCTAAATATATACACAACGATGGTTCAGAGACTGCCATAAAAACTGTAAGTTCTTGTAATAACACAGTAGGTGTAACTACAACAGCTAGAAATAAATACTCCGTGTTTGTTTCTGTATCAGCAGGGTGTGCAATGCGTTGTGCTTTTTGTTATCTGACAGTGAAAAAGTGTGGTTATACAAAATTATCCGCTAAACAAATAGAGCAGAATGTTAAAGATGCAATAGCAGCAGAAGTAGCACACAAACCTGAGCTTAAAGACAAATACATAAAATTTTCATGGATGGGTATGGGTGATGCATTACCATACGGGGATATTGTATATCAAGTTTCTATAAATGTACTTAATTGGGTTTTTGCTAACGGTTATGCAAAAGGCTTGGATGGGGTGGATTTATCCACTGTATACCCTAATGTAAAAAATATTTATTTTAATAAATTTATAGAATTAAATACAGCCTTAGAATTATATGATATTAATCCAGAACATATTGATGGTAGAAGTCCTTTTAGACTATTTTACTCATTACATTCTGCTTTTCAAAAAACACGCAGTGGTTTAATTCCAGGTACTCTACCTATAATAGAAGCTGTATCTGCTTTAAATATTCTTTCTGCGTTAGAAGGCATTGATGTATTATACCATCAAGTTTTTTTACAGTCATGCAATGACTCCTTGGAAGAGATTAAGGAACTTATTTCTTTTATGGATAGTCCAAGTAATTACAACAAAGAATTACGCATCTTACGTTTTAATACTTGTGATGGATCTGCTTTTAAAGAAACAACAAATTTTAATACAATAGTAAAAACACTTTCAGATAATATCAGTAAATTAAAATATCAAGTATCCACCGGATCGGAAGTAAAGGCTGCATGCGGACAATTTTTACTTAAAAAGTTTAAAAGTAATTGACAATCTTTATTTAATGTCTTATACTTTACTTAATTACAGTTAAGTATTTTATACCTACGCATAGCAAGCTAACCATTGTTGTGTGTAGGCCTAACACAAACAGTGATTAAATCACTACAAAACGATGGAGGAATGTATGAATAAATTGTTAAGTATTATAACAATCTTACTCTGTTTTAGTTTTATGGTAGCGGGTACATCTATTGCTAAGGATGATGAGCATAAACGCGATAGAGAGTCTTACAAACAAGAAAAGAAAGTTAAAGATAAAGAGTGTCCTTCGTGCGAGGAATGTAAAGATAGAGAGTGTCCTTCGTGCGAGGAATGTAAAGATCAAGTTTGTCCAGAATGTCCAGACCCGGTTTGTCCAGAATGTCCGGACACTGTTACTAAGTTTTTACCGTCACCCGGCAACGCACATGGAGTAAATCATGGCGAGAGAGTAAAGCGTGAAGGTGTTGGTGTATGCAGAGACTGTCATAATGGGAAGGACTCAGTGGTTGCATTCGACAAGTTTATCTGCGCTCAATACGATTTCGTATTTAACGGTAGAAAGGTAGCCGACGGAAATGGGGGTTTTGTTAAAGACCCTATGAGTGGTGATGAAATTGTATCTGGGGGCGGGATCGCTGTACTGCTAAAAGGGGATATTATAACATGTAAAATGTGCCACTATCCACATGCCACACCTGGTTTTAGGAAAGAAACATACCTTATACATCAGGGCTGCTTGGACTGCCATGTTACAGTGGGCTCAGGTGAGGTAAAAGATGGGGTTGACGGGGACACAGGCACCACCCCTACCCCTACCCCTACCCCTACTCCTGGTACAGGTACCGTTGACCCTACTGGTTTTATTATGACTCCGTGGCAAAACTTATGTAGCACCTGTCACAGTAGGAAAACTTGGAATAGTGGGCTTCATGATACCCATGCAAAACGTAATATTGCTTGTACTAAGTGTCATACATTAAAATAGTATTAGCATAGATTAAAATAAATAATAAGATGACCGTGGTGGTTAGACTGTGGTCATCTTATTATTTATTAAATAGGAAAAGTGGCCGAGTGGCTGAAGGCGGCGGTCTTGAAAACCGTTGAGCGAAAGTTCCGTAGGTTCGAATCCTACCTTTTCCGCAATTTTATTGACTATGGAGAGGTGACCGAGAGGCCGATGGTGCTCGCCTGCTAAGTGAGTGTAGGGTTAAAAGCTCTACCGAGGGTTCGAATCCCTCCCTCTCCGCCATATCTAATATTTTACACTGGAAATAAATTAACATTATGAAATATAAAATATTATATTATTACGTACAAGATATCCTTTAAGTTTATTAATTTAACTTAAAGGAGAATCTAAATGCACACAATTAATAAAGATGAAAGAGTTTATTTGGTTGATAGGGATAACAACTATGAGGAGTTCAAATCTTACACAGACTTTTTATTAGCTAGATACCGCAAACGCCAATGGCGTGATCCTAACAGAAAAACATTACGTGAATATTTTCGCCCAAAAAGTATTGCTAAGGAGTTATCACAAAATATTGGCAACAACTGGAATGACACTTATATTTATTTTGAGCCTATAAAGACAGGAAGTTGGATAGGTAAAGATATAAGAAGCACCGTTGATTTCCTACTTCTGGATGCTAATTTTAGAGTAATAAATACAGAACAAATAGAAAAAGATCTTGACAACTACGTGCCTAAAAAGTATACTAAACGTAACAGGTTTAAAGAGTATGAGTGGTTAGGTTTCCGTAATGGGCCTGTCCCTTATACAGGCAAAAGAAAATGGCATTTTAGCCACTATTATAGACGCCCTAAAACAACACAAGAACGGCGTTTAAGTTGTGGACATGCTCCCTATGTACGTGCTTGTAGGAATTTAATGAATTTAGCTAATTCGTGGGATGATACATATAGAAGTGACTTTCATTCTACTTGTTGGAAAGATTGTACAAAAAAGAAAAAACAGTGGATGAGGTATTAAGCTATGTATTTTTTTAGCGGGGATTGTCATTACGGTCATTTCAATATCATTAGGTACTGTGCGAGGCCTTTTAGTACAGCGCAAGAAATGAATGATGAAATTATACGTAGACACAATGAAGTAGTTAAGGATGGAGATGTGGTTATCCACGTCGGTGATTTTAGCTTTCAGCCACGTGAGAAATATGTGCGACAACTTAATGGTAGCCACGTCTTTATTCGCGGTAATCACGACCATAAAAAGGATAAATTCTATGGTGATATTTGGGAACGTACTATTGAAGGACAGAAGATAGTTTGTTCTCATTATAGTTTACGAGTATGGAATGCGAGTCACTATAATAGTTGGAATCTTTACGGGCACAGTCATGGCAAACTACCTCCTATTGGTAAGAGTTGGGATGTTGGTGTAGATAACAATAATTTTTATCCCGTATCTTTTACCAAGCTTACGGAGATAATGGCTAATAGACCGGACAACTCTAATTTAATACCAAAAAGATTTTAGGTTGACAATGATTACAGCGTATGGTATACTAATAAACATATACCACAATAAAGTAATATGTTTATTAAGGAGTATAAAATGAATGATATACTATTAAAAAGCAACATATTAGTAGTAGCAAAAATTCTACGTAAAACTAAGGCCCGTTTATTTAAAGATCTGAAAATTGGAGATAAAATAACATTTTCTGTCCCAATTAAACACGCGGGCTCTAATAGAGGTACTACGTATTCTACGTATATAGAAACAAAAAATGTAGCTACTGGGGAGGTAGTTTTAAATTCTTTTAATCAACTGCCTCCATTATTAGAAACTTTAATATTAGAAGAAGCTATTGACAGTTAAATAATTTTATGCTATAATACTAAGCATAAAAGGGAGAGTTATACCGTAGATGGCAGCGGGTCTGACTGTAAATCAGATGCGGAAGCTCGGGTGGTTCGACTCCATCACTCTCCACAACAACCCTCTTCCTTAGCGGGATAAACATCCCGGTTCTGACTAGTCATCAGAGCAACATCGAGTGACTTCGATAGACTTTGGAAGAGGGGACGCTTTAAAGGAGACAAGATGCTTAAAAACTGGTTTATGCGTTTATGTGAAGAACGAGATGAAGCATTAATGAAACAAACTTACGGTGATAAGCCTGGAGAATATCGCCCTAAAACATTAGAAGAAATTAAATTAGAACATCCTAACGAGTCAGAAGAAGTGATAGGCTATTTATACGAGTTCGAATTAGAATGTTGGGGTTTAAAAGAGCCAGATCTAATTAAAGTTTGATAATAAGGAGCTATGGAATGTATGCTTATAAATTGGTTTTACTTAATGGTTTAGAAGTAGATTTACTAGGCACTACATGTACTTATTTGTCTATTTCACGTGATTCGGGCAGATCCAGGAATCAAAATTGTGACCCATTAGAAGTAATAGCTGACCATAATAATGATAACACTTTTATAGAAGTAGGTAAAATGTTAATACCAGTTAGATCAATATTATTTGTTGAAAGTTACACAGTAGAGTACTAAACAATTGAGGTAAATTATGGCCATACCCACAAAAGAAACATTGTTTGAGCAAGCAGAACTTAAAAATATAGTAATGCTGTTGTTTGACACTTTATCTTACAGTAACCAGGCTGCTATTATAGAAGCATTAGTTCCACACTGGTCACACAAGTTGTTTGATAATTACCCAGATAGTGTAGCTTTTAGAAAATTACCTACACTGCTTTTTGAAAATACTGAAACCAAGTATGAATACTATAATGGTGGTAGCTGGGGTATAGAGGGTAATTATCCCGTGGAGTATTGTGGATGTAAACTATGTGGTAAAACTTGTCGTTGCGACGATACTTACAAGCATATAAAAGAATGTAAAAAGCACAACGAGTTGTTAAACAATTTAAACAGCTTGGATGAGTATGTATTTTATTTAAATACTATGGGTATTAAACTAACTATAAAATAAGTAGTGACAACTCAGTTAATACATGTTATACTATTAACAAGTTTAGTAGTTAAGGATAAGAATTATTAAAAACTAAATAGGAGCGAGGAAATTACAGACATGGCTAGAATAGAAGAAACTCTAAACACATTAGACTCAGCAGCTATTAGTAACCATAGAATTTTTTTTAGTAGAATTAAAGAAGTTGAACAAGAACTTGGGATTGGCCGAGATTACGCAGCGGCAATAATTTATTTACGAAGTAAACCTTATTGGACACAATCGTTAGAAGACGATTTAATCACAATGAGTAATAATGATGAAGTACTACCAAATATGTTAGTTTATGGTAAACAAATTAATAATACCAACAGTACTATTATAGAGGATTAATACATGTTCGCACCCGACTTTTTAGATTTTCACCCTGAATGTTCAGATCCTAATTGTATTAATAATAATGAAGACTCTTCTTATGTTTGCCCTACTTGTCAAGCAGCATGGAAGGAACACATGAACGGTTTATCTGACGAAGATTTGTATGAGTTTTATAATTTTAACCAACAATATTTACAAGACGAGGAAGTAACCAGTGAAATAGTAAAACAACTTGGTCTTGATATTGAATCACCCTCAGAGTATCTTCAAAAAATAAACTTTGAGTTTTTTAATCATTTATTTTTTACAAGAAATAAATAATAAAATGTGTCGCGGCATCGAGAAAAGGCTTCTCACAGGGTTCATATCCCTGGTTATGTAGGTTCGAGTCCTACTGCCGCTACCAATTTTAACTAACTTTAATATATATATATATATATATAGGCCTAGATCGCTAAGGGGTATAGCAGCAGTTTTGTAAGCTGTCGTGGTAAAACACATCGGGGGTTCGAATCCCTCTCTAGGCTCCACTTATTATTATGTTTATACAAATACAATAATTTTTTATTTAAGTGTCAGGAATTATTATATGTTTTATGTTGTATATAAAATAACAAACATCATTAATAATAAAATTTATATAGGTTGCCATAGAACTGCGCATGTTGATGACACATATATGGGTTCAGGGCGGCATCTTATAGCCGCTCAACGAAAATACGGTATACAAAATTTTAAAAAAGACATCCTGGCCGTATTTGATAATCACGAGGACATGTCGGAGCTTGAAGAAATCTTAGTAAACAAAGACTTTGTTAAACACCCATTTACATATAATTTAATTGAGGGCGGCTATAAAAATATAGCTACCATAAATGAATTCAAATTAAATTTATATGGGAAAAATGGCCAAAAAGGTTATGGGCAAGAAAATTTAGTGTGTGGTAATAAATTAAAGACACTTTTAATAGCTTCTGGCAGATGGGAAAAGTATAAAGATAAAATTAGTAAATCCCATACCGGTAAGCATAAAGGGACTAAAAACGCTTTTTACGGTAAAAAGCATACACAAGAAACTAAGAATATAATTGGTAGAAAAAACTCAATAAAGCAAGCAGGACAACTTAATTCTCGCTATGGTACCGTGTGGATTTACTGCCCTTACACTCATGAAAGTAGGTCCATAAACAAAGAAGAACTTAATACGTTGGAAAATTTGGGTTGGGTTAGAGGACGAAAAATTAAATAGGTATAGACTTTACTTAACTACAAGGTAGATAAATGATTATAGATAAAGAAATTTCGTATTGTAAGCACACTATTTTTATGTTAAAAGACTGGTCCGCCTTTCAAATAGCTATGCGCACCTGTCTTACAAAAGGGAGGATGCACAATGCTTACAACCCCAATAATGCAAAAAACATCCTTAATGACGGTAGATGAACTTAAAGAGATTGAAAAGAAAAATAAAAAGAAGCTTACGAAAGTTTTTTCGAAAGGCCCCAAAGAAGCCTGTCCAACTGCTACAAACAAAGGAACTATCTTAGATATAAGGATTTAATATGTCTTCAATCAGTAGCGTATCTAATTTTATATCTGAGTTACTACCTCAAATCAATAATTGGAAATCCGCCACCATTTGGGATAGTTTTAAAACAGAACCCAACTCAGCAAGTGCCTTTATACAAGACCTGATGAACACAAAATCAGCTCTTGATGTGGCACTTTTGCGTTTTAATGGTGCGGTTAGTGGTAAAGCCGCCGGCCAAGATTTGGACTACAATAAATACTTTGAATATCCCAATACCAGATTATTTAAACTCGCTGCAGAAATAACCAAAGGCACTACAACAGATACTGAAAAAATGTATGCTGTTGAACAATGGGTAAATAGCAATATTACTTATCAAACTGATGACATGAACTACGGCCCCGATGAGTACTGGGCTTACCCAACAGAGACGCTTTTACATAAGGACGGGGATTGTACTGCTAACTATGAGGAAATTTGGACAAAGGATGGCCTCAAAGAAGTAGGCGCTTTACAAGTAGGGGACATAGTTCTATCTTATGACTTTAACAAAAAAAGTTATTGTTATAAACCTGTGCTTAAAATATGGGAGAAGGGAAATCTACCTATTTTTAGGGTGAAATTTACTAATGGTACCTGGATAGACGTGACAGAGGACCACCCTTTCTGGACTAGGCGTGTACAAAAGTATTCTGACTATGAGAAAACTAAGCTATGTGATATAGACCTTAGCAGGTGGTGGAAACGTAAAATACCTTGTGTTAAAAAACTACCATATGTAATTAAAGACATTGACTGGCTTACCGAAGATTTATGTTTTGTTATAGGGCATTTTTTAGCTGAAGGTGATACAGACCGTAGTCACGTTAGAACAAGTGGTTATGATGTACCCACAAGTATAGTACCTATTTTGGATAAATATAACATACCATATAGTATTACTACTAATAACAGTGGTGTGCCCTACCTTAATTTTTTGAGCTCAAAGTTGAAGCAGTATTTAAGGCTTTGTAAAGTCAATAGTTTTGATATTAATATACCGGAAGAACTATTTTACTTGCCAGCGAATAAACTATATGCTATAATAAATGGACACTTTCTTGGGGATGGTCATTACTCAAAATATGCTGAAAACTCTAACAAAGAAAAGACCTATTCAACTAGCTCGTACAAGTTAGCTTACGACCTACAGAGACTGCACATGCAGTTGGGCATACCTATTCATATGTGGTTACAAAAAGACCATAAAGGGGTGGGCAACAAACCCATATGGCGACTTAGTTATAACTCTAATAGCTATTTTGCAAAGGACTACGGGTACGACGGTATAAGCGAAGTGTCCATACACAGTGTTAAACCTATGGGCAGCACCAATACTCGTGACTTTATGGTGGCTGATACTCATACGTTCGTAAGTAAGTTTGGTCATATATGCCATAATTGTGAGGATATGGCTTTCCTTATAACAAGTTTGGCATTACATTCCGGTGTAGACCCCTCACGTTTAAGAATGTATGGTGGTTTAGTTAAAGCCGGCACAGGGGCTATGTCAAGTAGCTCCATAGCGGGACATGGTTGGGGAGCATTCAAACGGGACGATGGTGAATGGGTGCCGATAGAGGGTTCATACTACGCCACTGACTTAGCAATAGATGAAAGAGTACCACTTAAAGATAATTACAACTATGTAGAAGATTTCTGGTATGTCACAAAAGATGGTGTGGTAGATGCCACATGGCGTAATTACATAAGAAATCCAGATCTGGGTGCTACGATGACTGCAGAACACTACAAAGGTTGGAGTATTAATACAAGGGTGTAATAAAAGTTGTTGACATTGTATTGTACATGTGCTGTACTACCCATAATTAAGGCAATGAATTATTAATTTTAGACAGGAGGTTTTTTAACATGACTGGAGAATTAGCGATAGCAAAAGAAGTTTCTACACAGGACCTTGTGGCCAATTTTGAGCGCGGGTTAGAAGGTATGTTTGAATTTTTTGAAAATTATTCAGGGCAAAATGCGCAACGAAGTGATACAAAATTATATAAAGTTTATCAAGCTTGTAGATATATGTACTTAGCTAAGGGTAAGCGCCGTGTGCATACTGAGGGCACCTCCTCTAAGGCAGACTTAACCTTTAAGCACGTGTTTAACTACGGTGGATTTGTAAGTCAAGATACAATCACTGTTGATGCCACTTATATGAATAAAGAAGATTACTATAATGATCTTTTAGACATAGCTCCTATCCATGGTTTAGAAATTAGAGCAGCAACACAAAGCCTCGCTAAAAATAGTGCAAATATGGCTAGAGATATATTAGGTAGGCATGTACAATATAATAAACTTATGGAATACAGAACAGGTGTGGTCGGAAACTACTTTACTTTTATGGCTTTTCTGGATCTCAATGATCCAGAACACGTGCACTCTAGAGCTAGATATTTGTCGCTGTTAAGTAAAGGTGTAAATGTAGTACTTGTTCCTTATAGACAACTTGACTCTTCTGTTTATATCGATACAACAAGTGTTTACGTGCCCAGATCAGTGTCATTAACTACATATATTGAATCACTTTAACTGGTATGGATTTTTACAAAGATATATTAAGAACTGATGAGTTTAGAAAGTTATCCGGGGCACATTTCACGCCAGAAAATATTGTAGAAGAAATGTGCTCCACCGCTTTGAACTTATTAGACACAAAAAAGTGCCCAAGTATTTTAGACTTGGCGGCAGGCACTGGTGTGTTTGCTTATTATTTTATTGGTATGTTGTCAGCAAAATACGGGATGCCTCTTGATGAAGCAGCTAATTTGGTAACACTTGTTGAGAAGGACACTACTTTTGTTATCGAGGCTAGAAATATTTTTTCAAATCTATCTATACACCCAACAATACTTGAAAGCGATGCCCTATTTACAAAAAAACTATTAAAAAATACATATGACATTGTAATTGGTAATCCGCCCTATATAAGACTACAAAATTTAGATGACTCATATAGGCCTTTACTAAAAAATAATTATACCGTCTGTGCTAATGGCGCAACTGATATATACTATGCTTTTATACAAAGGGCTTTAGAGTTAGTAAAACCAGGTGGTGTGGTTGCATTAATAACACCATCATCATATCTTAGATCTAAGGCCGGCCGTAATTTAAGAAATAATATAACTAATTATGTGTTTTATGTAAAAGACCATGGTTCTACTAAACAGTTTTCATGCGGCGCGTATACTGCCATACTTTATATGGTAAAAAATAAAGATTTGTTTAGCATAGATAAGACATTTACCTATAATTTATATGGTAATGACTATGCCATAGACAGAAACATGTTTGTAGACAATGGTATAGTAATACAAAACACTAAAAACGCAGTATTAGGGGATGTATGTAAAATTACAGGCGGTATTGCCACTTTACGAGACAACATATTTGTTTTAAAACCAGATAAAGTAGATAATACTTATATTTATGTAGATAATTTTAAAATTGAAAAAACAGCAGTAAAAAAACTTGTAAAATTATCAGTAGTAAAAACAGAAGCAGACATAATAAACACAGAGTATCAAATTATATTTCCTTACCTACCTGATTTAACTTGTTTGGATGAGAATAAATTTGCTACAAGATTTCCTGAAACATATAAATATCTTTTATACCATAAGGAGGAACTTTTAAAAAGGGACAAGGGTAAAAGTAAGGGATATAAATGGTTTGAATTTGGCAGAAAACAAGGCTTGCGCAATTTTGGAGGGCGGTGTATAGTTACATCTGCTCTAAACGATAAACCTAACTTTATTCTAACCTCTGAATTAGATAATAGCCTTGTTAGATCAGGTTTAGTTCTTAGTGAGTTTACTGTGGACGCTGAATTATTACTTAATAAATTAAATAGCACTGATATGTATGAATACATGAAGTATAATGGGCAAGTATACGCCGGTGATTGGCGCGGGTATACAGCAACAACATTAAAAAAATTTCCAATAGACCTATAATATAGGAGGACAACTATGATTTGGACGTAGGCCAGAGCACCACCGTGACTTTTAATTTGATATTAAACTAATTAATTTATTATTAATCAAATTAAAGGAGAATAATTATGTCACGGAAAACAAAACTGCCGCTACTTAAAGCAGAACTTAAACAATTGGCAAGCTCAATACGATCAACCAGGTTAAGCTACAAAGAAGCACAACGTGCTAATATATATAATAAATACACATTAGAGCTGTGCTATTTAAACAAACTTAAAGAAAAGTTTAGATATAAACATATTGTATATTGCTTATTACATGGTACTCCTATGGAAAAAATAGAGGTACCAGGATCACCTAATTACAATCCGCCGTATAGTAATTTATTGGAGGAGGTGATGAAGCAATATGAAAAAGATGTATGTGCTTGTTAGAAAAGATTTAACTAAAATACAACAGGCCATACAAGCAGGCCACGCCTTAGCTGAATATTTACTTAATTATAAAACCTCTTGGACCAACGGCACTTTAATATATCTGCAAGTCAAGAATGAAGATATACTTAAATACTGGGGTGATAAGTTAGATTTGATTGGCGTGGCCTGGAAGAGTTTTAGGGAGCCTGATATGAACTATGAATTAACTGCCATAGCAGCAGTAGCCGAAGATAAAGTTTTTAAAAAGTTACAACTATTATGATTGATCCAAACAACATAACAAACTATAATCAAACTACGGCTCAACTACAAGAGAGCCTACTATTCTGGGTATGTGCTGCTGGAAAGAACGGTAAGACAGCAGCACGTTGCCTAGAAACATTGCTCAATAAAATAACACATAATGATGAAACCCCATTTAATGCTATACTTACTTATGCTGCTAACAATGTAGGTACCCCGCTCCACGGTATAGATAACCTATTACGATCTTGTGGCATAGGTTGTTATAACAATAAAGCCAAAACTTTTATAGCTCTGGCTTGTTGTGGGTTGGATTTAAAAAAGTGCGCCGTAGAAGACTTAGAAAAAATACACGGCATAGGAATGAAAACAGCCAGGTGTTTTATTATACATAGTAGAAAGAACGCAAACTGCGCTGGGTTAGATACCCATATACTTAAATTTATGCGCCTTATGGGGTTTGATGCACCAAAAGCAACACCTACCAAAAGAAAATACTTGCAATTAGAACAAGAATTTGTTAAACTAGCATATAAATACAATAAAACGGTCGCCGAACTTGATTTAGAAATCTGGAACCATTATAGTGCTATCAAAAATATTACAGCATAAAGTCCCGTTGGCAGACAGGCGTTGCGGCGAACTCTAAACTCGCTTAAAGGGGTTCAATTCCTCTACGGGACAAAAAATATTGGAGGTAATAATATGTCAGATGAGTGTAAATGTAGTGATGAATGTGCTTGTCATATCTCAGGTGAATACGGTGGTATTGAAAACTCAGTAGGAGAAGCTGGCAAAGTACCATACATTAAAGAATGCAAGTGCGACAAAAAATGCAAGTCAGTTATAAAAGTTGTTGACGAAAACTGATTAATGTTATATACTATAAGCATGTGAGTAATAAAAGCAGTTATACGATAAAGGAGATTTTGTAATGGTAGATGATAATGTATTAAAACAATTGTACGAGCGTTTTGAGCTTAGAACACGTAAAGGTGTTGGTAACCAACAATTTAAATATATACCTAGCACTGATGTCATTGATAGAATGAATAAAGTATTTAAAGGTCGTTGGAGTACTAGGGTTTTATCGAGTGAGATAGTTGAAGATTCTATTGTTGTGCGTGTTACGGTGGAAGTAGCACCTAATGACAGAGAACGTTTTTGTCATGAAGGTTATGGTAGTTCGGCCGTAGCCAGATTTAGTAGTGGCCCCAAAGAGGGCAAGATTATTGATATCGGCAACTCATATAAAAGTGCGTTATCCACAGCAATTAGAAACGCCTGCACACGTTATGGTGTAGGGCTTTATTTAGAAGGTGATCATTGGACAGATGAGGAATATAATTCTGCTGATGATGGAGACGCCACAATTATGCCGCCTAGTTTAGAAAGATATAAAGAAAGTGGCGATATACCTCCAACTTTTGCGCCACCTAGTTTATCAAGGACAGAGGAAGAAGAAGAGGCACCAGTTACAGAAAGCACTTTTACTATGCCACCCACGACAGTTTTTTCTTCTGGGCCAGAGACAGCTCCACCCGTTAAACAAGAAATGGCTCCACCCGTGGTACAATTATCTTTATCAGAACGTAAGAATAAAAAGCCGACTGCTCCACCTAATACGTTTCCCACGCCGCCGGTTGATTTAAAAGAAGAACAAGTGCCTGATCAAGTTAAAAAAGTTATGGATGTGATGCCTAAGATACCGTCACCCACCAGTGATAGTTCTAATATACCCCAAATGAGCACTAAACCTTCTTATGGTGGTCCGGTAGGGGGCATTACGGATGTTCAGTTAGCCGCTTTGGATGCGCTTCTAAACTTACGTGGAGTTAAATATGAAGACTTGGCGTTGGCAGCTTTTGAAGCCAACACTATGGATACTAATAATATCCCAGCTATGAATCAACTTACTTATAAACAAGCTGTTGCTGTTATAAGTTATGGAAATCATTTATACCGTAAACAGTAAAGGAGACAACTAGATGTCTAAAAACGACTACCAAGTGTTTAGAGTTAAAATCAAAAAGGCAAATGATTTTGAAATTCTTGTGCTTCAACTACCAGAAGGGGAAATTGAAGATAAATTAGCCTATTTAACTAAGGAGAAAGGCCAGATTTCAAAAGGGATGTATGAAGACTATGTTATTGCTACCTGTGTGGCTAATATAAACCAACTACTATTTCAATTGGCAGGGGATAACTTTGAAACAGAAGATCTACTGGTTGTTAGATCAGAGGTTATGTCCGCCATTATAGAGCATAATCCTAAGTTGAACCCAGAAAATTTAGTGATAAATAGAAACCATGTCATAAAGCTTAAAATTAAAAACATGCCGGAAGACATTAAGGTACTCACAGATACTAAATTTTGGGATCAACCACCAGTAGTTGACTCTTTTAAGAGACCGACAACAACAGAAGTAACTAATACTAATAGTACTAAAAACAATACAGATTTAAATAAACTTTCATACGCTATTGTACAAAAATGGTGGAAACGTATTGGGCAGTATATCCAGATTAAACGTTTTTCTTCGGAAGATGCTGAGGCTATTTTAAAGAACAGATATTTTCATAATAGGACAAGCTTTTCTACCTTTGTTGTTTCTTTTTGTGTAGATGGCTTTGAAGAATTGTTCGCATTGTTAGATGACATGGGTATACCAAAACGGGTAGCACCTCCGCTACTGATGCACGAACTTTATGAGTTATGTAAGTCATGTAATACATTTCTAACTTATGAAAATGCACACGCGCTTTCAGATGAACCAGAAGAAGAGGACGATTCTTGTGGTGGCTCTTGTGGTAGCAAAAAAAAGACAGCCACCTCTGGTTCCATGGGGCAGTACGCTAATGGTAACAAAAAGAAGAAGAAATCTTTTAGAGATTTACCTAAGGAAGACTTATTAAATCTCGCAGATAATATGAAAATCATGCTGGTTGGTCAGGATGAGGCTGTGGATCAATTATCCGAGGCTATTCAACGTGCCAGTGTGGGCCTTAAAGCGCCAAATAAGCCTATTGGTTCCTTTTTATTTGCTGGTAGAACTGGCGTAGGTAAAACACAGGCCACCAAAGTTTTAGCTGATGAGCTTATTAAAGGAAGAGATAATTTAATAAACATTGACTGTTCTGAGTATTCCGCAGATCATGAGTATGCTAAACTAATTGGCTCTCCAAGTGGTTACGTTGGACATGAGGCTGGCGGTTTTCTCACCAATGCTGTTATGAAAAGCCCTTTTAGTGTCATTGTATTTGATGAGGTTGAAAAAGCTTCTAGGAAAGTACATGAACTACTCCTTCAAATTCTTGAAGAAGGAAGGCTGACTGATGGCAAGGGTAAAACAGTTGATTTTAATCAGACCATTGTTATTATGACCTCTAATGTTGGTGTGGATGAAGTAGAACGCATCAGAAAAACAATTGGTTTTGGTAGTGTGGCTGAGATTACTGAGAATAAAAAAGAAGCTGCTTTGGACAAAGCTTTAAAGCATAAGTTTAAACCGGAGTTTCTTAACCGTATTGATGCTATTATACACTTCAAGTCTTTAAATAAGAAAGACTTTATGCGTATCATAGATATTGAGTTGTATAAACTAAATGATAATTTACGAGCTAACGACACTGACTATAAAGAACTTTGGCTCGAATTCGACGACAAAGTAAAAGAATTTGTTTACGAAAAAGGCATAGACCCGGATTACGGTGCTAGACCTTTAAAACGTACCATAGAACGTGAAGTGGCTACACCGTTAGCTAAAAAATTGTTAGCGGATGATAATATACAAAAGAACGTTACTATTAAGGTAAGCAATAAAAAGGGTAAAGTATCCTTTGCTGTGGTTGAAAAAGAGATGGAGCAAATAATCGCTTGTAACGATGGCTGCTCTTGTACTGAACCATGTTCTGATGATTGCTAATAATCTATAAATGGATGGGGGCTTTATAAGCCCCTATCTAATTGCAGGTAAATTTTATGAATATTGACGCATTAGCCACAGAAGTTGAAATTATACTAAAAGCACTATTTTTAACATATAGATTAGATTTTACAACAAACAAATCGTCTTTTTACATCGCTATTCCAATGTTTGGTGTAGTTATTAACGGTATTTATAGTGTAAACTATAAACTAACCGATGATAGTATAGATACTAGATTTAATGGATATCGAATAGTTTATGTAACCACCGAAGATTTACTGCATGAGTGGAAAATATCTTTAATATGGGCTCTTATGCGCAGCGGTTACCTCAGATATATTAGAAGTAGATACAGCAATCAATTTAAAACGTTGATTATTGAGCAAGATTTCGCTAGACGTATAATTAAAGAACGTCTTAGAATTTGGGCAGATAAACCTAAGTATGTTTGGTTAGCAAACGAAAATAAAGAAGCGCTGGGTATGTCAGCCGCTTATATATTATCGGTAGATCCAGCATTTTATGATATGATGCCAGAGGAAGAATAAATGTATAAAGAAAATGGTAGAAAAAAAGCAGCAGATAAAAAAGAAGTGGCTAATTTAAGATTATTTAATTACGTATGTAAAAATTGTGGCGCAAAAAAAGTACTTGATACAAAAGTTTTTGGCAGCCAATTACTCTGCGATTGTGGTGGTGAATTAGCCACAGTAGCATTAGGCCTAGATTTAAACTAAGGAGATTTTAATTATGAGTATGCAACAAGCACAAGGAAAAGGAAATAGTTTTGTATTAGTTAACTCAGCATTAGGAATGGAAGCAACCCACAATAAGGTGTACAAAGAACCTAAAAATAATATTAGAATAACCATTAGCAATAACCCCCTTAAATTAGCCGTAGCCAGGGTGTGTGCTGAATGGCTGTCTGCCGCTGACAGATCATGGACTTTTAATGGCAGTGTAGATAAAAATTCTGAGAGGCTTAGAAAGTATATCTCTTCTATGTTCCCAGAATTTACATGGCAGGTTATGCCATCTCAGTGTGCTTTTGATATCGTGTCTTTGGACGCTAAGGTAGCTATTGAAATTAAGTCGGTTAAAGGCAACAGTAAAAAATTGTTATCAAATGCCTCTATCTATCCTGAGCACGTTAAAGCAGTAGATATACTGCCTCGCAGAATGAAAGTGGGCGTGGCAGAGGACCTCATTTTAGATGTATTGGTGGTATGCGTAAGACGTACACAAGATGACATTGTTTATGACTATGCCATTGTTGATGGTAGCTTTTGGGGTTTTGAAGACAGTGATTTTACGGCCTGTAATGAAATGTTCGCTAATTTAAATAGTGAGGAATTTATGGGGGATCTACTGGCACTGTATGTTGAACGCTATCCAGAATCTACACATTTTATTACAAAGCTTCAAAATGGAAGTTACGGCAACTCCTTTTCTTGTAATTTAAGAAAGCTTATTCAGATTGCTAATCCGGTAGGCCGCTCTTTGGATATGTCTGGGGTATGGATGTAGTATGAAGAAAATTATAGCTATTAGCGGCACGCATGGTTGTTTTGGTAAAGGCACCTTAGTTAGAATGTATGATGGTACCATAAAACCAGTCGAACTTATAGTAGTTGGTGATGTTTTAATGGGGGATGACTCTACCCCAAGAAGAGTGTTGGAACTTAAAGACGGTAGGGAAGATCTTTATGAATTTGAATATATTGATGGAATAAAACATATTTATAATGCAAGTCACGAGTTAGTATTACAATACTCACAATCTCGTAAAAGTGGGGCTACAAAAAGATCACTAAAAAAGCAACAATTAGGTGATATACGTATAATAACAGTAAAAAATTATTTAAAATTAGGTAAACAAAAACAAAGAATTCTTTGTAAGTTTAATGCTGTTATTAAAAGAGCAGTAAGTAGTACCTTAGCAATACCGCCATATATACTGGGTGTTTGGCTTGGTGATGGGCATTCAGCAGGAACAAGATTAACTAATACAGATGAAATTATATTAAATACATTTAAGTGTTTCGCTGAAAGCAGAAATTTGTTTTTTAAACACGTTGGTAATACTAAGTATACTTATGGAATAACTAATGTTAGAGGTAAAGGGAATAGTTTTTTAGTTGATTTACAGAAATATAATTTAATTAATAATAAACATATACCCTTAGATTATTTTAATGCAAGTATAGAACAACGTTTATCCATTATAGCCGGTATACTGGATGCCGATGGACACTTAGATCAACGTAGTAAAGGTAGATATGAAGTAAAATTAAAGTCTAAACAACTAGCCTATGATTTATTTTATATTTCTAGAAGTTGCGGTATACACACAACAATAAAAAAAGTAAAATGTGTTTGCACAAATAATGGTAAAGAGGGATATTATTATAGGGTAAATTTAACAAGAGGTATAGATATAATACCATGTAAACTTGCACATAAAAAGGCGGTACAGGTAAAAAATCCTCAAAGAACAACATCAAGAGTGGGCATACGTAATGTAACCCCTCTTGGTATTGGCACTTATTATGGATTTACTCTTGACGGTAATAATTTATTTCTCCATGCAGATGGTACAGTATTAAAAAACTCTGGAAAAAGCACCATAGCGTATAGTCTTTGTACTAAAATGAAGTTGTCTGGTAAAAATGCCATAGTACTTGATGAGTTAGCTCGGAAATGCCCCTTTATTATAAATAAGGGGGCAGGTTCCCATACTCCAAGATGGTTAACATGTAAACAAATAACTGAGGAATTAGAATTACAAGATAAGGTTGATTTTGTTATTGCTGATAGGTCTGTAATGGACGCTTATTGTTACGATCTTACTATACATGGCAGCAATTCTACAATGTCGGCCTATGAAGGTGTAATAAAGGACCATATACTAAATTTATATAAGACTATTTATATACCAAATATGGATATGTTTAACTTTCAGTTAGCTGATGGTGTACGTGATTTGGACCCTAAATTTAGAAGTGATGTAAATACTAATATACTAAATACATATAATAAACTAAATATACCTTATAAAATAATTCATAATATAGATGATATATACAATGACTTGGGGTTATAAATAATGCGCCATTTTATTAAAAGCACAATATTAATTTTATTTCTATGTTTACTCAGTATAAGTAATACTTCGTATGCGGCAGATCTAACTTTTGCTTGGGCACCGAATACTGAAACTAACTTAAAAGGGTATAAAATTTATTACGGTTCAGCAACCCGTAGTTATACAATGGGCATAGATGTCGGATTACCAGCGACCAAAGATGGCAGGGTAACATACACAGTAGTAGGTGTACCAGACGGTGTTACCCTATACTTTGCTGCAACCGCTTATGATACCGATGGTTTTGAAAGTGACTATTCCAAAGAAGTCGTTGTGGCAACTGCTCAGGTTGACCCTGTTATAGAGCCACCCGTGCTTGATGGGGCATTAGACCCTAATACTATATTAATAAATTATCCTGATGCTCAACTTTTGGGTGGGAACTTATACGTAGGTACCACGGACAAGGATATTGTTGTATCTTGGCCTGTGGTATCTGGTGCGATTTCTTACACATTCAGGCTATATGATATTAATAAAAAGGTTTACCGTATAATATCTACAATAAATACAAATGTAATAATTATAAAGTTACCTGTTACAGGTTTATATAGGGTGGATTTAAAAGCAGACAATATGGTAGCTTGGGTGTCTGCCCCAAAACTAATTTCGGGCTGGGTAGCCGGCGCCGGACCAATAATAATACAATAAATTTAGGAGGAAATTAAAATGGCAAAAATTGTAAGTAAAACTCTAAGGTTTCCTGGTTCAAGTAGTGCTGATGTGACTGGGTATAAGCTTTATTTTGTAGATGCGACAATGGAATTAACCTATGATTCTCCTTCAATTGATCTTGGTATGGCCATGGAAGTAGATTTATCTACAATAGCCACAGGAAAAGAGGGTGTTTTTAATTTAGGTGTAACTGCATACGATGGTGGGGGCAATGAAAGTGACATGAGTGTTGCAACTGCGGTCCCTTTAGATTTTATTGCTCCAAATGCCCCCGGCGTGTTGGAGATAGTACAAGTTGGTTAAACAAAATGTTGTGTTTATTAAAAAGAGTTTTTAAACTCTGTAAAAATTGATAGCTACTTAAAGGGCTGATGTTATTAAAGCATCAGCCCTTTATTATAGAGGTGGCAATATGACCCTAAAAGCAGTATTATTTAGCATCATACTAGTTTTATTAACACAAGCTACTTCTGCTAACGATTTAGTAGTAGGTGTGTTTGAAAATAAACCTATAACTTACTATGACGAAGATAAAGCACAAGGCCTGTATGTAGATGTTTTGGATAATATAGCAGCTATGGAGGGTTGGAATATAACTTACAAAAGCTGTAATTTTTCAGAGTGCTTGGATGAACTAAAAACAGGTAAAATAGACCTATTACCAGCTATTGCAAAAACAGATTCTCTTGAAGAAACTCTTAGTTTCTCATCTATACCTTTATTTACTTTTTGGGGTGTTGTTTATACACACACTAACACAAGTATAAATACTTTTACGGAGTTGAATAATAAGCGTGTAGGGGTTATAAAAGACACAGTAATTGCAAATTCTTTTTACGACTATTGCAATAGTGTTGGTATTAAACCTACTTTGTTATATTACCAAAGTTATGCTGAATTATTTAATAGTATAAGTAGTAATGAGACCACATTTATTGTGGCCAACAATATCCATGATGCTGCCGCGTTAAAAACATATAATATAAAAAGAACGGGTTTATTTTTTTCTCCCTCCACCGCACTATTTGCTACACGTAAAGATCAACATTTAAACATACTATCCACTATTGACAATTATATGAAGGATTGGATAATAGATGAAGGATCACCGTACAGTGTTGCATTGCATAAATGGTTTTCAAAACTACCTATACAACAAAAATATCCTAAATACGGTGTAAAAGAAGTAATACCTTACTTAGTGTTGTTTGTGGCAATAGTAGCCATATTGTTATTGTTTACAACTAAATTTGGTGGTAAACTTAATACAACCGCGTATTCCATAGTATTCTTTATTTGGACCGCACTTATAGCCAGCTCCTTAGGTTATAACCACACTAGAATACATAATATTATAGAACACACAGCTTTGCTTGAAGCACAAAACATTTTTGAAAAGGATTTATTGCTTAGATCCTGGATTACTAACTATGGGGGGCTACCCAACTCTAATATGACAACTCATAAAAAAGAAACACATGCAAATGTGAAAGAGTGTCTTAATGGTAGTACTAGTAATCCTTTATTCAATCCCAGCGTCGTAATGAGGTACTCATATACTACGCTAAAAAACTTTGATGAGGCTGGAGTAACATTAGATACCCACAAAGCAGCCAGCTCCGCCCGCATTCTGGGTTTTAATACAAAAGATCAGCCAGAACTTTGGGAAAACAAATTATTAGAGTCTATAAAAGAAGGTAAAAAAATAGAAAGCTACTATGTGGATGATAACACTTTTAGGTATATACACACTATTTACGCAGTGGAGGGCTGTAAAGTATGCCACAAACAATTTAAGGATGGGGAATTAGTAGGCGCACTAAGTGTAAGCCTTCCAATGGATCATATGCATGACTTGGCAGATTCTAAAATGATAGTAGATTTATATTGCCATGCAGCAGTGTATATAATAGGTTTGTTTGGTATTTTTCTTGCGTTACGATCAAATGAATTACGTCAACAAGACTTACAAAAAGCCTCAATACGCCTTATAGAAAATGAGAAAAAATATAAAGATTTGTTTATGAACGCACCGTTGGCCTATCAATCCTTAGGCATACACGGTGAATTACTTGATGTTAATAATGCTTGGCTAGAATTATTAGGGTATAAAAAAGAAGAAGTACAAAAACGTAATATATTAGATTTTGTTGATAAAAGATATCATACCTATATAAATGAGCAACTACCTAAATTAAAAAAAGTTGGTTATCTTTCTGGTATAGAATATATTTTAAATAAAGCTGATGGTACTCCAGTCTGGGTTAGTGTCAGTGGTAGGGTTGGTTATGATAACAATGGTAATTTTAAACAAACACATTGTGTTATTACAGACATATCTGAGCGCAAACAGGCGGAGGAAGAAACCAAGTTACTAAGCCAGCGTAAAGAAATACTTTTAGAACTTAGTCAGATGGAAGAAAGAGATGAGGCAAGTATATTTGCTTTTGTGGCCGAAAGTATTTCAAAACTTTGTGACAGTTCTATAAGCTATGTTAGTCTGGTTAATAGTGATGAAGATAAAATAACCCAAGTAGCGTACAATGGCAAAGCTATGAGTGAATGCTCTAGGTCAGATAAATTAAATGTTACTTATAACTTAGATAAGTGTGGTGTATGGGCAGATTGTTTGAGAACAAGAGAAGCCATTTTTATAAATGATTATCCTAATTATATAAATAAACGTGGTTTACCAGAGGGGCATGTGCCTATAACTAATCATATGAACGTACCCGTATTTGATGGTAACAATATTGTAGCTATTTTTGGTGTAGGTAATAAAAATCATGGTGACTACAACAATAAAGACGTTGACCACTTGCTCAGCCTTGCCGATAATGTTTGGCGTATAATACAACGAAAACGTAATATAATAAAAACATTACGATTAGAAAAACAATTACGTGAAGCACAAAAAATGGAGGCCATAGGCACCTTATCTGGTGGGTTATCACATGATTTTAATAACATACTACAAATTATTTTAGGCTACTCTGATTTAATTATGCTGGAAATAAATAATGAGAAAACACCAAAAAAAGAGTATATACAAGCAATAGTAGAGGCTGCTAATAAAGGAGCCCGCTTAACAGGGCAGCTCAGATACTTTTCTGAAAAGGAAAGAAGTTTTAAAGAACCAATTAGCTTAAACAGATCAGTAGAAAGTACGGTAGAGCTTATGAAAAGAACTATACCTAAGATGATAAACATTGACTACTCCTTAGAAAAAGACCTATACCCTATTATGGCTGATGTTGGACAAATAGAGCAGGTTATAATGAATCTTGCTATAAATGCTGTACATGCTATGCCAGATGGTGGTGATTTAAATATAATAACATGTAATACGCATATAGGTGCTGGGCATACAGAATTTAAAGAAGGCACCTATGTAGTACTTACGGTTAGTGATACTGGGTGTGGTATACCACAAGAAAACATAAGCAAGATTTTTAATCCCTTTTTTACTACGAAAAAACAAACGACAGGTGGTTCAGGTTTAGGTTTATATGTGGTTTATGGTATTGTAAAAAACCATTCAGGTTATATAACGTGTGATAGCGTAGTTGATCAAGGAACTACCTTTTGTATTTATTTACCGGCGGATAGAACCGCTGTTATCAAACCGCCCACAGCGGTAATCACAGTAACAGATTATACTGAGGGCAATGAAACCATACTTGTGGTAGATGATGAAGAGTTTTTAACTGATTTAACTGAAAATTACTTGACAACACAAGGCTATAATGTTATATTAGCTAAAAACGGTGAAGAAGCACTGGATATCTATAAGAAAACCTTTAAAATAGATTTAGTTATATTGGATCTTAATATGCCTGGTATGGGTGGTATAGCTTGTTTGAAAAAACTATTGGAGTATGATCCTAAAGCCAAGGTAATAATTGCCAGTGGTTACTCAGATGCAGGACCTATTGGGGAAACAAAAACTATGGGGGCTTTAGGTTATTTAAATAAACCCTTCACATTAACTGATTTAGCGGTATTAATAAGACATGTATTAGATAGGTGATTTATAATGATTTATGATATTTTTGATTGTAAAGTTAGACCTGAAAAAGGGCGTCCCAGATCCAATATATATACAGGAACAGGATCAAATTTTGAAGTGCGCGCAGGTAAATGTGAAGACTTATTGCAAGCACTTCAAGACGATTCTATCCATGCTATAATCACAGACCCTCCATATGGGGTTAAAATGGATACTTGGGACAACGATATGCCGTCTGTAGAAGTATGGAACTTATGCTATGATAAATTAAAACCAGGTGGCCACTTAGCTATTTTTTGTCAGCCGTCAATGCTCCCTATTTTATATGCTAGGATGAGTCAAACACAGTTTGAATTTAGAGATCAATTAATTTGGGCATTTGCAGGTACACATATTAAAGGTATAAAAACAGAAGACGGTTCATATGGTAGTAAGATACGTAATGTCTATAACCCTATACTTATATATAGAAAAAAGCTTGTTGGGTCAGAATTAAATAATTGGTCCTTATACAGAACCAATCTACTTAATTTGGAGGATACTCGTCAAGTGTATAAAGGAGACCATTCTTCAATAGTCAGAAAATTTGAGGAAACTGGTAAGGGGCATATGCAATCAGAGACTAAAAGTAATACATTTAGTAAATTAAATAGGACTGAATGGGTGCCTAATAGTAGGGGGGCACTACCAACCAATATACAGTATTGTCCTAGAGCGGCCAAAGAAGAGAAAACTGTAAACAATACTATAAACAACCCACATGTATCTGTTAAGCCCTTAGGTATTCTTTCGTGGCTTGTAAAACTTCTAACTAACTCATCCAATCAACTGGTTGCTGATATCTATTGCGGTACTGGTAGTTTAGGGGTTGTTTGTAGAAAACTAAATAGGCCTTTTTTAGGTATTGAGATGGATCTAGAAACTGTGGAGATAGCAAAGTATAGAATTAAACATACATTTGACTTAGATGATAAGTATTTTAATAATATAAAACCTATATAATGCAATGTCGCCTAGTAACACTGAAGTAATAAATTCGTTTCATGCTACCGGCTATACATTTTAATAACATTATGTATAGGATGTAATACTAGGGCTAATAGTGATAGAGATTGGCACACGGCTTGGTACAGAGCTATTTTAACTAATAAATACGGGTATAAATATAGGTGATTAGTATGGCTAAGTCCCCATTAAGGTGGGCTGGCGGGAAAGGTAAGTTATTAAAAGATTTAACTAGCTATATGCCCACCGCTTATAATAGATACATAGAGAATTTTGCGGGAGGGGCGTCATTCTTTTTTCACTTACGTCCCAAAAACGCTATACTTATAGATTGCAACAGCGACCTAATAAATTTTTATAAGGTGCTTAAAAATAATACTCAGGAACTAATAGAAGCGTTGAAACAACACGTAAATGATGAGGCTTATTATTACACAGTCAGAGATCAAAAAGGCATGGATCAGTACAGCGATGAAGTAGATATAGACAAAGCAGCAAGATTTCTATTTCTTAATAAAACATGTTTTAATGGTTTGTTTAGAGTAAACTCTAAGGGTCTTTTTAATGTCCCCTTTGGTTTTAGAAATAACCCGACCATAGATGATGTGTTTTTATTAGAAGAGTGTGCTGAGAGTCTTGCCGATACCCACATCGAACGTGCGCATTACAGCAAAATACTTGATTATGTCAAGAAAGATGACTTTGTATATAGTGATCCTCCTTACGATATATTAGATGGTAATTCTTTTACAGGTTATAATAAAGATGATTTTAATCAAAAGGATCAACAGCTTGTAAAAAACTTGTGTGATGAATTAAACAGACGTGGCGTAAAATGGATGCTGTCTAATGCAAATACCGCATTCATACAAGATTTATATAAAGAGTACGTTATTAATGTAATAGAAGTCCACAGGTATATTAATAGCGATGCTGCTGGAAGAGGTAAAGTAGAAGAAGTTATAGTAACCAACTACCCAATAAAAAAACTTACTGTGGATTTATTTGGAGGATAATGATGTATCAATGGAGTAAACAATTAGAGGTTGGGAATAAGGGTGAACAGCTTATTAAAGATACGTACCCAAATGATTTCGATTGGTTTGTTAAAAGTCGTGCTTCAGACTTGGTATATATAAAAAATAGTACCCCTACCGAAGTTAAAACAGATACATATAGTATAAATAAAACGCCTAATTTTTTTATAGAACGTTATAGTAAAAAACATAATCTATCTCCTGGGGGACCTTGGCAGGCATGGGAAAAGGGAAGTAGGCTATTTATATATTTTTTTATTAACGATAATAAACTATTTGTTTTTAAAAATTTACAAGCACTCATAGTACTTGTAGAAGACTACACCAAAGAAAGGAATATCCCACTAATAGAGGTGCCTAATAACAACTATATAACATTAGGATATAAAATACCAAGAAAGATTTTGAGTAATTTATATGAAGAGGTAACCTTAGGGGAGCCAATAAAAAGCTTGGAGGTTTAATTATGTGCTTATTTTGTAATCAAGAATTTTTTGAAAAGCAGGGCGTGTTGGAATTAATAACTGCTTACGCTGTGGATGACTCGTATGCTGTAACAAAGGGGCACAAACTAATCATACCTTTTGTGCATAAAAAAACTTATTGGGATTTAAGTCGTGAGGAGTTGGATGATATATACAGCATTTGTACTATATTAAAAGAAGAAATGGTAAGAGAAGATCCCACTATAACTGGTTTTAATGTTGGCTGGAATTGCGGTGAGTCTGCTGGACAGACGATAATGCATGCGCATTGTCACCTAATTCCAAGACGTGACGGGGATGTAGAAGATCCTATCGGCGGGGTTAGGAATGTAATACCAGGTAAAGGTAATTATAAAAAACAACTTTAAGGAGATAAAAATGACTACTATTAATAGGATGGACATAAAAGAATTTAGAGAATTTGGCTTTTTACAGGAAGCCAATAGATTATTTTTTCATCCTTTGGGTTTGGCCTTGGAGATTATGATTGATGATGAAACAGGTGAAGAATGCTTAGGAGGTATTTGGGATTACCGAGATGACCCTGAGGGTATGGCCTTTGGAGACGGTACGATACAACAAAATAAAATTGATAATGTAGAAAAACTACGTTTATCTAAGGTAGCTTCCAGAAAACAACTTTTTGGTAATGATATTCAAGGAGTTTAATAATGAACGACGAGAGTAGTAATAATACAGCTATCTCAACACAAGAAATAGAATTAGCTGAATTACTTGATTCTTCTTACCCTTTGGCTAAATGGTTTAAATCTAAGTGCCCTGGCACATTTAAACATAGCCAATCAGTGGCTTCTATGGCAGAAGCGGTAAGTGCGGAATTAGGACTTGATATTCAATTTATGAAGGTGTGTGCTGTTTATCATGATATTGGTAAATGTGTTAATCCAAACATGTTTTCAGAAAACCAATTAGACAATGAAAATCCACATGATAGTTTAGACTCATGGATAAGTACTCAGATTATAACAAGGCATGTTGCTGACTCAGTAAATATACTGCTTGGTGACCATAAATTTCCAAGAAGTGTTATAGAAGTTATAAGTCAACATCATGGTAACGATATAGCTATTTATTTTTATTCAAGGGCAGGTAAAGATGCTGATCCAGATTCTTTTAGATATCCTTGCAGTAAACCTAAGTCAATAGAGGCTGCTGTGTTACTTATATGTGATAGAGTAGAGGCCACTAGTAGGTCCCTAGTTCAATCTGGTAATTTTGATCCTGCCGCCGTATTAGAACAAACCATAAATGGTTTGCTTGATAACGGACAGTTTGATGATGTAAACACCAAACTAGGTAACTTAAAGAAAATAAGGGCCGCTCTGGCCAAAGAACTTGAAGGTGTTTATCAAAAGCGTGTGGATTACGCCTCAGCCATAGAGGAGATTAAAGACTAATATGCCAGATTTAGCAACAATTATTGTTTGTGTGTTTGTAATTATAGTAAGCTTAAAAAATTTTTTAGACGCCAAAAAAGAAGTAAAAGATTGGCGTAATAAATACGACATCCTATTGGGACAAAAGAAAAGTTCTGAGGTGCGTCTAGGCAAAATAGGAGAAAACTTAGCCCCTTTTACTGATGCTTGGCCATATGCCCCTGAAGATTTTATTTTTATTGGGAGGGAGATAGATGGTATACTTATTAACGATAATGAAATTGTTTTTATTGAAATCAAAACAGGTAAATCTAAGCTAAGTAAGTCACAAAAAAATGTAAGGGACTTAGTAAAAGCAGGCAAGGTTTATTTTGAAACATTTAGAGTAGACGATACCGGCTGTGTGCTCACAAGAGTTTAGCATAAACCCTGCTTAATTTAATTATTAAGTGGGGTTTTTTATTGCATTAGTAATTAAGTAACCTATCTATATATAGAGTAATAAAGTTAAGTCTAATATTCCTACTAATATTAGGTTTATCTTTATTTATCGACATCCGGGCACGATGTCATGGAGTTAATGTTTTTCTAGTTACAAGTTTTTAGTTTTTTAACGCGTTAATAATTTAATAAGGAGATTAATAATGTCACGCAGCCTAATGGAACAGTTTGACAAAATTAGAGGTACTCGTACATTTTATGATGCAATGCTTCAGCAGTACGCTGAGCAGTGTGGTCGTGATTATGCTACAGCCACCTTTACAGTTACATCAGGTTCGCCTACAATTGCGGATGTATCTTCTTTTACAGGAAATGAGGTAGGTAACTACTTGGTTATTGACTCCGGCGATGCGGCCGGTGTTTATGAGATTACTGCGGTATCTGGTACCAACGCCACAGTAAGCCCAACCCCAAGTGCTACGGTAGCCAGTGTTTCCGGTAGAAGACACAATCATGAAAATTTAGAGGATGACTTGAACTATCTTCGTAGAATGATGAATTTGGTTGTTGGCGAAGATAATTGGAATGACACTCCTAACACAGACCTTCGGAATATGGCTTTTTTAATTCCCAAGAGGCCTAATTATGTTGGAGAAACCTCACAGTATGCTATAAGACCAGGTACAGCTACTTTTACCATAGATGATATAGATCAAACGGCAAAAGTTAGTAGTGGTGCACCTAGTGAAGAGTATACTGATAATACGGCCACAGTAACAGCTGGAACTACAGTAAGATTTACTGACGATAATACCATGGTTATTAGTATAGCAGGGGGTTTTTACCCAGCAGATACTGGTACCCTTCAAGTAGTTAAAGACGGCACTATTGTTGGTACATTGGATCTAGCTGCAGCTTTTGCGGCCGATGGTTGTGTTTTAGAAGAAACCGAAGCAGATGTGGGATCGAATCCTAATCACACAGCTACAAATGTCGGTACAAATATAATTAACCTTACAAACAGACGTTGTATGAACACTACTGTTGATGGCTACGCTGGTTTTTGGCCTCCCTATCAAATAGCCAGTATGAGTGCGACACTCACACTAGCCGTTGGTTATGTAGGACAAATAGTAATTCAACACACCGTCGGCGGGTCGGCTTCTTATACTTATGCCAGTTTTTGGGTTGATACTACTGACCAGGGCATAGCTGCCCCGGCACCAACAGTAACAGAAAATACACCATCAAATAAGTATTTAAGTGGTGTACCCTATTACAATACCGGATCAACATTTAATATCAGTGTTACAGATACTGAGGATTTATTTGATAGAGGATATGTTTCAAGTCCTCTTAGACTTAATCTTAGTGAATTTAATGCGGCAAACCAGACACCCACACTTACCAATTTGGGTTTAACGGAGCCTTTGGCTATAACGGATACAATAGGTACTTATAACTCTTCAATAACGGTAGGAGCAGGTAATTTTAGAGATTTAGATGCACGTGCTACCGCCACCTATTGGAATGTATTTGCTAGTGCCACATCAGCTAGTTCTGCTGCTGGCACATTTAGAGTAGATACTTACGGAGTTACAAGTACAAACACTATCGAGTATTTTGATGATGAAGACAAACGTTATGTTGGTACAGAAGATTTTACTGACATCACTTTGGGCGATACTCCATCAACAGACAGTGCTTGGGTAGAAGCCACAGATAGAAGTGCCGGTGGACATTTAGAGACTTATAATGGTACATTAGACTATCCATCCATTAACCATTCTCTATTCTTGCCAGCCGGACCTAACTACTCTGCGGTATCTGGTGATTGTTATTATTACAGAATTTTTATTGCTACTGGTGCTTTCAATCAAGGCACAATTACATTCTCTGGTTGGTCTAACGCATTGACTACAATCCAGGGAGCTGATGTAGAAGTTCATCTGCGTCTACCCAATTGTTCTGACTATGGTAATGGAAATACTGCAGTTTGGCAGGATTTAGCTGTTGATCAGCAGACATACGCCGGCAATGGTTGTTTAGGTGCAGGTTCTTCTGGAAGTACTGTGGCCTTTAGCTTTGGTACCACGAGTTCTTCCAGTTTTGGTAATAGGATCGTTATGCGTATTAAATTTGCTAATGGTAATCCTACGGCATTGACTCAGATTACTTTTAATCCTACATTATAAAGGAGATTAATTATGGCTTTTTCAGATACTTATAGAGAAAGTATTCAAAGCAAGCATCTGAGTAATGTAGGGTTCACGTCAACCGCCAAAGGTGCGTCTAACGAATCATTTGCTTTAAAGAACCCTCATCAGATACTCGCTAATCAAATTCCAGCCATAGATGTGGTTGCTACTTACGGTCCGTTGGTAGCTAGCGGCATCACAGCTGGTTTAGTTGAAAAACACACAATAAAACTTACAGCAGATCCTACTGTAAATGGTAATAAGGCTTGGATAGGTTACGAAAGTGACTGTATTGAAACAGGCCATTCAGCAAGAGGCGCTATCCGTATAGATATGTGGATGCGTTACGCGGAAACTCAGTACAAACTTCGCGTGTTTGCTGATAATGGTGCTGGTACAGCTCCTAATTATGCCTCTGAAATTTTAGCATCAGAGACTGCTTTTAACTGGGAGTACGATGCGTCAGCTGGTACAGTTTACTTTGATGCTGATCCAACTGGTTTAGGTTACACAGGCCCTCTTTGGGGCGAGATTTATAAATACACAGGTGAATTTTTATCGGATAAGATTGACACCACGGTTTCTGGTGGTGGTAAATCTTTTCTATACATGACTGATGGCGTCAATACCGCTGAAGCATCAAGCTCTGGGGATACATTAACTTTCCAAGCATCTGGTGGTCTTAACGTTACAGTTGATAGTGTCGGTAAAATAGTTACAATCAGTGGTGCTGCAAATATTCAGCACGCTAGTGCTGATATGGTTTATAATGGTGGTGTGTGGGAGTATGATGGTAACTTTACTACTGTACCCGCCGATCTTGAAGTGTACTACAATGGTGTCAAATTTAAAAACTCGGCAGACTATTACACAGCTGCTGTGGCCGCGGGCGTACTACAAGTTACACCTGCTTTTGATACATACACAGATGATTGGGTCAATATAGAATGGAATTCATCTTATGCCGCATCTGGCGGTCTTAAAGTTTGGGTTGAAAAACTAGCTAACTATACGGCTTTACCTTATGATAGAATAGTGGTAAATACCCAAGCAGTTTCTGCCTATACCATTTCATTGCCACCAAACCCAGTGTTTGGTGTACCTGTATCTATTTTTGATGGAGGCGGTAATTGTGGTACAGTAAATGTAACAATTAGCAGGAATGGTAAATTAATTATGGGGCTTGATCAGGATTTAATAATAGATGTAGATGATGCTTCGTTTGAGTTAATTTACTATAATGATACTTACGGTTGGAGAATTATAGAGTAATACATGATTGAATAAGCGATGAATAAGGGCAACATTTTGTTGCCCTTATTTTCTATTTTAGTTCAAATGTATTTAAGGAGATATAACTAATGCTTGGCTATTCATCATGATGATATTAAAAACACCCTCACAGATAGAAAAAATAAAAACCAGCTGTAAAATAGTAGCTACTTTTCTTAGTAATTTGAAAGTTTTAGCCGTTCCTGGTGTAACTACTCAATATTTAGAACAAGTAGCCAATGAGTTAGCTGTATCCCATAAAGCCATAGCAGGCTTTAAAAATTATAAAGGTTACCCGTATGCGATATGTGCTTCCATTAATAATCAAGTAGTACATGGTTTTCCTTCTAATACTACATTACGTGATGGTGATGTACTTAGTATAGATTTTGGTATATGTAAAGATTATTTTTATGGTGACGCCGCTATTACACTGCCAATAGGAAATGTAACGAAGCAAAATCAACAGCTAATAGATACAACCAAAGAATGTTTATATAAAGGTATTGAAAAAGCTGTCAGCGGTAATCGTATAGGGGATATATCAAATGCCATACAAACACACGCCGAAAGCAATGGTTATTCAGTTGTACGCGAATTTGTTGGTCATGCTGTGGGCAAAGATTTGCATGAAAGACCTCAAATACCAAACTATGGTAAAAAAAATAAGGGTGCTATATTAAAAGCAGGTATGGTATTAGCCATAGAGCCCATGCTTATAGAAGGCCCTGATTGTAGGGTGTTTAGAGAAGCCAATGGTTGGACAATATCTACCGCTTCAGGAAAATACTCTGCTCACTTTGAGCATACGATTGAGGTAACAAGAGATAAACCTAATATCCTAAGTATAGTACAATAAGGAGGATGTAAATGTCAAATTATTCTGATTACGTAAGTACAGGTGGTGGAGCTGGTGGAGAAATATCTGTATCAGACATTACCACTGATGCCGCTTATTATCCAATGTTTACGAGCACAATATCCGGTACTATGAGTGCCGCAGGGGTGTCTTCAAATAAATTATCTTATAATCCTTACACAGGTAATTTTATTTCCGTAGGTTTTGTAACATCTTCCGATGAAAGACTAAAAACAAACATACAGCCAATATATGGTGCTTTAGATATGTTAAATAATTTAGAAGGCTGTTCATTTGATTGGATCTCTACCGGTAAAAAATCTTATGGTTTTATAGCACAAGAGGTGGAGATTACAATGCCCGAGCTTGTGGTTACCGATAAACATAACATGAAAGCTGTCAACTATATTGCTACAATAGGTATATTGGTAGAGGCCATAAAAGAGCTTAGAGAGAGGCTAGAAATATTGGAGGATAAATAAATGGGATTCAGAACATTAGAAGGTGAGTTAGACAACCTCTTCTTCACTGATTATGAGCTGATAGATAGATTTGTAGGACATACTTTATTTTCTTGGGGTTACAATAACTTTGGGCAAATGGGTGATTCTTCCACTATTTCTAAATCATCCCCAATTCAGATAGGGGCACTTACTAATTGGAAACAAGTAAGTTCTATTGGTAATGTCTCTGCTGGTATCAAAACTGACGGTACGTTATGGATGTGGGGCTACAATAATAACGGACAGCTAGGTGATGGAACAATTGCGCCTAAATCATCCCCGATACAGGTAGGTAGTTTAACAGATTGGTTGTCTATAAAAGTTGGTTCTATAAATGCACTAGCTATAAAAACTGATGGTACCTTATGGTCTTGGGGTGCTAATAGCTACGGTCAGTTGGGCGATGGAACAATTGCCCCTAAATCATCTCCAATACAAGTAGGCAGTTTAACAGATTGGAAAGATGTAATTACATACGATTCACACGTTTTGGCTATAAAGACCGACGGTACTTTATGGTCTTGGGGTAGAAATACTTATGGGCAGCTTGGTGATGATACTGTGGTAGGAAAGTCATCTCCTATACAAATTGGAACTTTAACCGATTGGAAAGAGGTTGCTTGTAGTAGTTTATCTTCCCATGCCATAAAGACCGATGGTACTTTGTGGGCTTGGGGATATGCTTATGTAGGTGTATTAGGAGATGGTACTACTACACGTAAATCCTCCCCGGTACAGATAGGAGCACTCACGGATTGGAAAAATCTTTCAGCTGGTTGGTTACACGTTTTAGCCATTAAGACAGATGGCACTCTTTGGGGATGGGGGTTAAACTACTACGGTCAAATAGGCGACGGTACTATTGTTGATAAATCATCCCCTGTTCAGGTAGGGGGTTTAACTGATTGGAAACAGACCTCCGCTTGGTCATCCAATTCTTTTGCTACTAAGACCGATGGCACTTTGTGGTCTTGGGGCCCTAATAACTACGGCCAGTTGGGAGATGGCACAATTGTACATAAGTCCTCTCCTATACAAGTAGGCTCATTAACAAATTGGAAACAGGTGGCTGGTGGAGCAACACCTCTTGTTGTTACATACGGAAACTAAATGGAGGATATAAATGAAAGTATTAGTATCTAATAATAAAGTGATATTAGGGCCTACCTGGTGGAACCAGAATATGTTTCAATCTGTTTTAACAGATGAGCTAGGTTTAAATTTTACACTTCCAACTATTACGGAAGATTCAGCAGCATACTCAGTTAGTGATACTGTAAAGATACTTCCTGTTGAATTTACTGCTGTAAATTATGACCACAGGATTCAGCAACTAGCCGGGCCTAATTGGACGATACAAGCGGATAAGGCTATCGCCAGCTACACCGTTGTAGATAGACCTATTGAAGCTGTACGTAATGAACTTAAAGCAAAAGTGGCTAATCTTCGTTGGCAGAAAGAGGTTAGCGGTACAAAAATCACACTTCAAGACCAAGAAATAGGAGTTGCAACTGATAGGGAGACACGCAATATGTACTCACAGGCATTACTACTTGGTGTTGCTGGTGTTAATTGGAAGTTTGGTAATACATGGCTTGTATTATCTCTTGCAGATCTACAAGTTCTGGTATCTGCTGTATTAGCACATATACAAGCGCAATTTGAATGGGAATCTGGCATAGTTACATCAATAAATAACGCGGTTGATTTAAATACTCTTACTGCAATAGATGATTCTCTTGATGTACTACTATAATACCGAGGTGTAAAGATGACAATAACGACCAACTATAAAAGAGCAGATGGTTCTGACTGCGGTAACTTTGTCACAAAAGATTATTTGTTACGTGTTTACCCACAATTAGTACCGTCCTCAAAAAGGGCTAGTATATGGACTTGGGGACAAAATGCTAGTGGGCAATTAGGTGACAGTACTTTAATTGGTAAATCTTCACCAATACAACTCGGTTCCTTGGTAGATTGGAAAAACATTGCTGGTGGGTGGCAGCAAATGATAGCCACTAAGAATGACAACACTTTGTGGACTTGGGGCAACAATGTATACGGACAGTTGGGTGATGGTACAACCACAAGATCCATATCTCCGCAACAAATTGGGGCTCTTACGGATTGGGCAAGTGTTGCTTCTGGGCATATTTTTATGTTAGCTTTAAAAACTGATGGCACCATATGGTCTATCGGCGGATCTAATACTGTCGGACAACTTGCAGATGGTACAACTATTTCTAAATCATCCCCAATTCAGATAGGGGCGCTTACTAATTGGATATCGATAGCCAGTGGGGGTGGGCATGGCGCAGCTATAAATTCGAGCGGCGCACTCTGGATGTGGGGAAGTAATACAGACGGCCAGTTAGCGGATGGGACTTTGGATAGTAAATCCTCTCCAATTCAGGTAGGGAGTTTAACTGATTGGAAGCAAGTTTCTTGTGGCCAATTATATACCCTTGCTTTAAAATTGGATGGTACCTTATGGTCCTGGGGCTATAATAATGGTGGCCAACTTGGAGATGCTACTAGTGTGGGTAAATCATCACCGGTACAGATAGGCTCCTCGACCGACTGGGCTAGCTGTGAGGCGGGGCAATATCATGCAGCAGCCATAAAAACCGATGGTACCTTGTGGACTTGGGGTGCTAATAACTACGGACAGCTGGGTTTGGGTTCTGTGCTTACAGCAAACTACTCTTCACCAGTACAAGTAGGCTCCCTTAGTAATTGGAAAAAAGTATCTTGTGGATATAGTTATACCACAGCTTTAAAAACGGACGGCACTATTTGGACTTGGGGCTTTAATACCGATGGGCAACTTGGGGACAACACAAATGTACATAAGTCATCTCCAATCCAAGTCGGGGGTCTAAATAATTGGAAAAACATTTTCGGATGTAATACCAGCGTAATAGCTATAACAGATTTAAATTATTAGGAGATAAAATGTCAAATCCAACAGGCTATAAATTTACTTATAATGATCAGGTAGTAGATTTTAATGACTTGTTCACCCGGAGAGATTTATTTGACTTTGGTAATTTATTTACATCCGGTGATAACGAATTCGGCGCCATAGGCGATAGCACACAAGTACACAAATCATCTCCAATTCAAGTGGGTGGTTTTAATAATTGGAAACTAATTGCAGGCGGTTACAGACAATTTTCTGCAATTAAAGCTGATGGTACCTTGTGGTCATGGGGTAGAAACCATTACGGTCAATTAGGGGATAGCACTTTGGTAGATAAATCATCCCCAATACAAGTAGGAAATCTTACTGATTGGCATACACTGGCTAGCGGGCGTGTCCATCTAGCGGCTATAAAAGAAGATAACTCACTATGGGCTTGGGGTTATAATGGTTATGGCCAACTTGGTAACAATAGCATAGTTAATACATCATCTCCAATACAAGTAGGATCTCTCACTAATTGGCAGCATATTTCCTGTGGTACATACCATACTGCGGCCCTTAAAACAGATGGAACTATTTGGACTTGGGGTTTTAATGATAGCGGTCAATTAGGTGATGGGACGGTTGTGTCTAAATCATCCCCAATTCAAGTTGGCTCTGACACAGATTGGGCATTGATAAATTGTGGGTACTACGCTACCATGGCAATTAAAAATGATGGTTCCCTTTGGCTATGGGGTGATAACGCCTTAGGACAGCTTGGAGATGGTACAACAACACCAACAAGTTCACCTGTGCAACTTGGGTCACTTACTGATTGGAAATCGGTATTGGGTGGTTTCAATTTTACGGTTGCAATTAAAACTGATGGTAGCTTGTGGTCTTGGGGACGAAATCTTCGTGGTAATTTAGGTATCGGTACTTTTGAGGATAAATCATCTCCTATACAAGTGGGCGCTATGACAGACTGGAAAACGGTGGCCTTAGGTTATAGCCATGTATTAGCAATTAGAACTGATGGTACACTATGGGGCTGGGGTTATAATACGACTGGAACACTAGCTTTGGGTGACATAGTAGATAAGCCTACTCCCACCCAAATTAGTTCTAGAACAAACTGGAAGAGCATAGGTTGTGCTAACTTCACATCAGGTTTTATTACATATGCAAATTAAGTATAGAGAAGCATCGTTTGATGCTTCTCTATATCATTTTATATTATCCCTTCATTAGCAATTCTTTTAATTTATTCAAAGGCCCATCCCAACTTCTCAACTCATGTTGTCTTAATAAAGTAAGATTATCTCCATACCACTTACTTTTATACTCATTAGATGAGCACCAAGTGTAGTAGGCTGTACACGGTATTAAACCATACGTTTTTTTATCCATTGCTGCAGCAGCATGTAGTATAGAAGTGCATGACGATATTACAATATCTAAGTTGTTTATTACAGCCAACGTATCCTCAAAGGACACTAACTCGTCTGACAGATTATCCAGATCATAGTGCTCCTGTATTTGTTCCACGCCTTCGTCGCGTTGTAAAGAATATAAATCAAAATTAAAGGGGAACACTACCTCATACAACTTATCTAAGGGTACACTTCTATGTAAATCGTGTTCATACTCAGGATTACCACTCCACCTTATACCTACTTTAAGATTATTGGTTTTGTTCATCCAATCCCATTTCTTTTGGTGGGCTACTGATGGATATAAATACTTACCTTTCCACAAATCTTTTGGTTGTAGGTCTAAGTAGATTGGTAAAGACATGCTGTAAGTCCATAGAGCGTCCTTAGGGACGTTTTCTAATGAATTGATGGTAGTGTACCCATGCCTATTAAAAATGGCTGACAGGTCCTTTCTAGTAGTATACCATAGAGGTACCATACCATAGTCTACAAGCTTGTCACAGAAACGTATGTTTATAATTTCGTCTCCTATACCACCTTCAGCCACTATAACTATGGTTCTTCCGGGCTGTATACCACCTTCCCAAAATTCTAGCGGTAGTTTTATATTTTTCCAAATATTTAACTTCTTGCCTTCTAATAAGAAGCCTCTTAGCCCTTCTTGAAACTTATCATTATATAGATCATAAGTTCCCAGGTTAAACTTAACTCTGGTGGCTAACTGCTCATCTAAACCCGGTCTTGTGTTTAACCCTCTAAGTATAGATTCAGATTCTTTTTGTCGGTTCATTAAGAACAAACTAAAAGCTTTTTCTAAAAGAAGTTCTGGGTCTTCTGGTGTCAGGGCCTCATTAAGCTTCAAATAAAATAAGGCTTTGACTGGCATGTTGGCGTGATTACATACCTTAGCTAGGTTAGCCCGTACAACGTAAAGCATTTCGTTGCCGGCGGCCACAGAAAGGGCCTTCTCCGCCCACTTAATAGACTCTTTATAACGTTTAATATCACAGTAACCTTTTGCTATTGAATCATACTCTTCTACTGAATGAGCATACTTACCAAAGGTCATTAGAAGCTCCGCAGCCACCCTGTTCTCGTTACGTTCTTTAAGGAATAATATAGTTTCATTTAGCATTTTACCACCACCAATTTCATATGAGTTTCAATTACCACATTAACACATTCTCTTGTAAGTCTAACATTTTGTTCAAATGAATTACTTGCTAATATATCTTTATAGAATAAATCAGGTATAAAGTTATATTGTACTATTTCAAAGTCTACATTAAATCTAATACCTAAACAAGAAGAGCTACCACCTCGTTCTATTTCCAGCGCATTATATTTTTTACTGAACAGCCTCATGCCTTCAACGGTAATCGGTCTTTTATGTGTTGGATCGTTAATAAATACTTCGTGGAAATGGTGTGGTACTTGTATATCTATAATAGCTCCATGCTCACATACTCTATATAATTCTTGTAAACAATGAAAGAAACCATTTCCAAGATGTTCTAATATGTGATATGCTCTTACCTCACTTACAGTATTTTCTTTAAAAGGTAGTATGTCCCTTTCTAAATCTATGACATAGTCTGGTTTACAATTAGGATCTATATCTATGTTTATATAATTATCGTACTCTTTGTAACCGCCACCTAAATTAAGTTTCAAGCCCATAATAACCTCATTGTTAGAATTTATATTTAGTAACTTTGCTAATATAACATGCACACATTACTATGTCAAGTATTTTGGGGTACACTTTTTATCGCGGTTCATAAGATACTTTTGGCGGCGAATAAAAAAAATTAAAGTAAAAAATTAACTGTCCTCATTATACTATATATGAATAAATACAACAATATAAAAGTAGTTAGTGAGGTGGCACCATGAACCATTTTTAACTCGGTTCATAGACCAGTTTTTACGGGCAGATAAAAAAAATTTATAGTTACTAATTAAAAAGAATTCATTAAAAAGATAGGGGGACTATTATTATGAACTCTGAAAGTGTAGTAAACCTAGTACAAACACAACAAGTTGTTGCCTTTTGGTTAGAAAAAGTTTTAGGGACTAATTGGAAAACTATTACAGGAGGCTTCTTGATTATCGGAAGTGTAGTCATTGACTTGATGGGTAGCCATACGGCGGCCAAGGCGGTGATGGATGCGGGGCTAGGCTTAGGTGTGGTAGGAATTGGTCACAAGCTTCAAAGGCTCTAGTAAGCTAGTGAATGCCCTGCGAAAAACCGGGCGTCTAGGATGGGTGTACTAGGGAGTTTGCGGCTCCCTAGTTATTTTCAGATAGGACAATTATTTTTATTTTACTCTTTACAAAGCCAACCGCAGTAACCTTTATTAGTGTCCTTGCGTATAGAAGGCTGTGGTTGCTGTGGCGGGTGTTTACATGTGTTAGACCGTGACGGGAATTCATATTCATAATATATTTGCCACGCCATGCACTCTTCTGCCACACAAAGCAACGTAACATCTTTACAACATCGTAACTTTTTTGCCTCTTCGGCTGTCAGCGTTGTCATAATTAACCACACTTATCCAACATAGCAGTTAATGTTTCAAAAAGTGCAATGTCTACCATGATTGCACCTATAAATAGGTACTTGTAACCTGTTCTATATTTGGCGTTGATCCAGGCTATTGCTACTGTACACATGTTCTAGCTCCTTTCAAGAACCTCTTGAATATATTTAACCTCAACCTTTCTTTTGTTTTATATCACAGCTTTTATTGGAATAAGAATCACTATACCAACCACCACCTTTAAGATGGAATGATGAAAGTGATGGTACCTTTCTTCCAATACCTTGGCATCTTAAACAAACAGCCATAGAGCTGTCTTCTTTTATACCTCTTGTTTTCTCGAATCTTTTGCCACAAGACTCACATATATACTCATAAATTGGCATACTTCTTTATCTCCTCCAAAGTGTCCGCTACATTATTATGTAAAATACCAATGCCACCTTTTGCACTCCATTGCTTAATCGTTAACTCATTATCATCTATAAGTATTGTGTTCAACCCGGCATATTTTTGTTTAGAGTCAACTGGGCATATAATAGCCTCCCAACAAAACCTGCTACCTAAATTGACATCTATCCAATCAGCTTTTCCTATAATAGCGTCAAGTTGCAATTGAGGTACTGTGGGGTATGCGGTTAATATTTTTGTATGGAACTTTTTTAATATTGTCCACAGCTTTTCTGCTTCTGGCAACCACTCTAAATTTCTCCAAAAGTTTGGGCCTAGCTTACGTATATCTTCCCAGTATTCATTTCTATTGGCAGCCCAAACAGCATGTGAGGTAAGTTGTTTACCTGTCGCTATACTGGCACCTTTAAGAAAGTTACATAAAACACCGTCTAAATCAACGTACCAAACGTACCAAGTATCGTTCATAACGACTCTATCAGACAACGGCCCTACTGTATATTTTCCAGGCCTTTCAAGTATTTCGTATGTAACTTTTCTCTTCGGCTGATCTAATGCATCTGGATTACCAGTAAATTTTATACCTAACTTTTCAGCCGGACTTCCTTTTCTTGGCCTCATATTAATGTTTCTTTCCTATTTTAATAGTTTATTTGGTATTACTTCATCAAAACGTTTTTGTAGCGTCGCCGCGGCATGTAGTCGTAGCTTCTGCTCCTCATCAAAAGAGCGGTATACTTCTTCGCTGGGGCAGTGTTCACCAAGTACACTGAGTGGTACCTCATGTAAGTCACCATATAGTAGTGTGTACACAAACACATTAAGCTTTTTGCTGGACATGCTAGCAGTGCCTCACAGTTTAAGTTTGTTCTTAACTACTGATTGATTCAACCAGTGTCCGTCGGTCTGTACATGATTTTTCCTTACATACTTAGCAACATGCGTACCAAATTCATCATATGGAAAAGAGTCGGCAGTACGTATGACGTAACCTTCATGCTCATTTGCGTAAGGTTTAAATAAATCCTGTAAGAGTGTTTCAAGGTTATCGTTTACTGTGCCCCTCCAAATAACAGGTACTGTAATTAAACCCATGTGCTTACAAACATCAACGGTTATATCCCAAGGTAAACATATATTTTTATCATTCCACACAGAGTATACCTGGAAATAGCTCAATAACGCATTGTAAGGTATGCTGTGGCATGCGTAGAGGTTCTCACCACATACCCTATGGCCATCGGGTATTAAGCCGCTAATGGCACTATGAAGGGCTTTTAACCAGTGCCTGGATGGATGGTCCTTAGAATCAATAGATCTGGCATGCATGTGATTATTATATAAAGTTGTCGCCTCCCCGTCCATTTTCAATGACATGACTATTTCTTTTCCAAGAAAATGGGAGGCGTCTTTTAATACTTTGTCATCATTTGTTTTGCCAGGACTCCAAGGAAGGTGTAGAGTTCTTGGGTACTTGTAATATTTCATGGCGCTCACTTACCTTGTTTTACTTTGATACGTAATACATTTACCATTAACAAGCTTTATACGACCATCGCCTTCCCTGTCTTCTGGAGGATCGCAGGCGCCGTGTTTGTTATATTTACAGCTGCGCTTATCACAGTCTATATAGGTGTAGTTAATTCCCAGCATTGCTTAAGCCCCCTATTTCCTAAAACGTCTTCGTACCCTCAACCTGGCGAGTGTGGCACTTCTATATGCCTGTTGTCCCATTAAGAAGCACTCATCCGTATAGATAAGCTCTTTAAGATCAGCAGGGCACGCATTGTAATTCTTCAACACTGTTATAGCACGTTTTACTTTGGCCGGCAGTGGTATATGATTAAGCATTTTCAATTCATATACAAAACTTTCAGGTGTTAAATCTACAAAAGCTCTTTTATCCACCTCGAACCAAGCAAAGTTGTTTACTCTATCATAGTACCAACCGTCTCTTCCAACCATTGGCCTGATCTCATGGACATAACCGGAATAGTTTTCAACACACTCAGTTAATGTGATTTCTTCCCCCAACAGCCTTCTATAAAAATAAAAGAAGCTTGGTAAGGGTAGGACTTTTAGTTTAATATCTTTAAATGTTGTCATAAATAAACCCCCACCCTTTACAAGTCACATTAATAATCAGCTCCATCAATCCACCAGGTATTTTTACAGTCTAAACACCTGTGTTCAAAGTCGCCGCGGTCATTCTCTCTGCACTGTGTTCTGCCGCCCTTACACTTGGGGCACACGCAGTCTTTACAATTAGTCCAGTTAGGTTTTTTATTTTTGTCACTCATTTTCTTCTTTTTGCCTCTCCTCTAAAAGTTTAACTGTTTGCCTTGCAAGACGCAATGACGCTTCTGTATTACCAGACTGTTCACCATTCATACCAGGAAAGAAGAATCTGTTGGTGGAATACATCTCCCAATAAAAGCTACAATAATTCATGAAGTATTCCTTTATACTGTCATCCTTTATTGCCGCGCGATAGACTGGGGCAAAGTACGGCCAATTGTTAAAGAATCTATGAAAATAGTTTTCAGTAACAACCGCCTTTATAGGATCTACAAAGAATGGTTGAGATATTTTAAGTGTGCTTCCAGGTTGATTCGGTACAAAGTCTTCCACCTTTTCCAGTATTGCACATAACATGTTATGCTCTGTAAGCTGTTTCTCAACAGACGGCACAGTATGTGTAAAGTAGTCCTCCTCACCGTTATCATAGGCTATTATCTTTTGTTGTAATTCGTCAAAGCTTAGGTTAAACAGCTCTTTTTCACGCCCTGGCATGTTTATCATATAATCCCAGATGTCACTATGTATAAACATACCAGACATACTTTTAAGCAACTTAACTTTTTCCTGGTCTTCTTTATTAACGTAAATAAAGTAGTCAGTAAGCGCTAAGAATGCTTTGGGTAGGGCCGACTTTGCGTCGTAATGACTGCCCGTATAAACCACACTTCCAGTATGATCGTATACTTCAAAGCCTATACCCATAATACGATGTCCATTATTAGGGTAAATAGGTCGTTGATCATAGCCAGCTATGAGTTTAACCAGGTAAGGAAAGTCCTCATAAATATAATCATACCAGGCTTCTCCCGGTATGTCAAGTCGTTTAAAACCCACTTGTTCCAGGTATTTACCATCAAAATGAACTCGATAATCTCTAACTACACCACGAGTTCCATTGGTGGCAAAATGTTTAAATAAATCGCCGAAATAATCATGAGGCTCTCTACCACAAGTAATGCAATCAACAAAGGATTCTATGGGCATACCCATATATGCTTCAATGGCCTCGGTGTTTGCATCCTTTTCTATGTGTTCTATCGAACCATAATCATTATATTTACCAAAGATTGGTAAACAAAAAGGAGTTAATAATGAGTCGGGCTCAATGAGCATCTGGTTGGGTATTGGTAGTTTACCATCTTTGGCTAAATGCCGCTTTATTACCAACGGAATAAATGCTATACGTTGGCCAGCATTAATACTTACATTACTAATTGAGCAAGCTACATTGAAAGAGCCCATAGTAACTCCTTTTAGTCAGTGTTTTGTCTTATTACATTATTCCCAAAATCTTATTTCGTGTAAGATTTATTGGGTTATTCCTTTTGTAATGCGTATTTTTGTAGCGAAGCACAACCGGACTATCATCCTCTTCCACACCATCTGTGATGTATTTGAGTAGGACGTTGTCGATGTCTGTGTAGCGACGAAGGCCGAGTTGATCGAAATCACTGTCGGTTACACCCAGACCATCAGTCGGTACCGCTGTTATACACGCGTTAAGTGCTTCTGCTTTATCCACGGCGTCGTTCATGGCATACTTTTTACAGAGCCAAGCCGCCAGCCCGTACACTTCAGTTTTCCACAGATTCTGTATCATGCCATAGTCGCCAACATCACCATGCATTGTCCAAAAGCCAAGCAGCAGCTCCGTATAATTATCTGTTGACAAAACAAGACCGTTATTAAGATGGGCCAAATCATACAGTAGTATCATGCGAGTTCTTGCTTTTACATTACCACGGCGAATCCTCTCTGCTTTTGTAGTGATATCATGCCTGGCCGGATTTGATATGGATTTATACAGATTATTGTAGACATCATCCAAGGATACTGTCTCAAAGTCATCACAAAAGCATTTACCAATGGCGGAAGCGCGTGCTATTTCATCCGGTTTATTTGTTACAATAGGCATACTTCTGCCTATAAGGGTAATACCCGTCTCGTCACAAATAACGCGTGCCAAGGCAGCCACTAAGGCACTATCTATACCACCTGAAATACCAATCACCAAAGATTCCAGACGGCTCCTTCGCACGTACTCCATACCCTCGGCCAAAATGTTGTTATACATTTTATTGTACTCTGCACTAATACTAAGCATTTATTTTCAAAGCCCCCTTATAAAGGTTATTATCTTTAATATATTGCATTACAGATTGTGTCACATTGTATGATATACCCTCTCTGGCAATTTCCTTACGTACCTCAGTAGAAGACACGTTGCCTATGCCGGAGGTACATTTAACAAATTTATGTTTTCCGATAGTATACCAACTGCCCTCTACATACGGGCTACCTGGACGCTCCATAACTACAAATGAGTACTGACTTATCAAACGTTCCCACTCATGCCAAGTTTCAATCTCTGCGGCTTGATCTGTTCCGATACAAAAGAAAAAATCCGCATCGATATATGAGGCCAAGCGATCTAAAACAACAACTGTTGGTTCTATCAACTTGTTGGCTATCTCGTAGGAACAAACATTTATACGTTTATCAGAAATGTCATTACATGTTAACTTTAACATGTTTAAACGGTGATTGGCGTCCTGCATATTTTTATCATTCCAGGAATGATAGCTCGGCAAGAACCATATCTTATCAAAATTTGCTACCCCGAGCATCATCTTTGCTACCAATATATGTCCTAATGTTACAGGATCAAATGCCCCACCAAATAAGGCTACTTGTTTTCTAGCCATTCTTTGTACTCCTTTTCTTTTCGGCTTACAATGTAGCTTATGTATTCCTCATACTCTTTACTCTCGCACATCCCTTTTCCAGGAGAGTCACTCACTTTTGCTACCGGGCCGTGGTTAAACTCAACGAGTTTAATTACAATTTGTAATGCTTCGACATCTGTATCATTTGTAAGGTTGGTGCCAATAGCAATGGCTACATTTATTTTGTTGTAAAAAGTGGCGTAAAGATTGAGGGCTTTATCCACATCTAAGCCGTCACTAAAAACAGCAGTCTTACTCTTTGCGTCAATATTCCGCTTATTATAAAGCTGCAACAATTTGTCACACCAAATATAAGGGTTACCGCTGTCATGGCGAACCCCAGAGTATTGATCAGCAAAGTGCCTAAAATCGGATAGGAAGGCTTCAAAGCCAAATATATCACTTAAAGCAATTAATAATTTATCCCCATACTCCTCTCGCCAAGCAGTCAGCAAGTCTATCTGGCTATCATAGGCAGAAGTAATTTGTTGATACATTTGAAACATTTGATGTGCCATAGTACCGATCATAGGCAAACCATATTTCATGGCCAAATAACAGTTAGAGGTACCTTTTAAAACATCAGGTATTTCCTTGTGAAGTGTGGCCACTACCTTCTCATGCCAATCAAATGCAGCCCTCCTTCTTGTTCCAAAATCAATGATATTGAAACCGGGTAGATTGGTTTTACGTATCTTCTCTATTTTAGCGAGCAACTTTTTCCTAGCCACATTTAAACTATTTGCATGTCTCTCACTATTTTTTATTGTAAATAAATACGCTGGTTTAAAGTTGGCTTGATTGTCAATATATTTGTCCAGTGTGATATCATAAAAACGATAATACAGCTCGCTATTTAAAGCAAGCACCGGTGTTTCATACCAGATTACCTGTTCTATTGGGCCTTCTATCTCAATATATAAAGCACCACCTACAAGTGTAGCTTTTATATGAGATCTATCCAAAGTAAGTGTTCTAAGAAAATCTAAGAAGTACTCTTTAAATTTTCCTGTCCCCCGTAAAAATCGAATTTCCGTTTCATTAAATCGTAATTTACAGAAAGAGTCTATTTGACTATTCATCATTGCTACGAATGAGTGTTTTTGATCATAACTAATGTCAGCAGGAAAACCGTTACCATTACGGCATTTGTATTTATATTTAGCAATGGTACCTTTAAATCTGCTTAGTATGAATTGGCACATATAAAATGTATACGCGTCATTATCCAATAAACTGTTTATTAATGGTCTCATGTGAAAGTCTGCCGTTGATTTCATATTATTCTAGCTCCCTTATATCTCCAATCATAGGTTATTTTTCCATCAGGAAAATAAATTAATTGCCTCAATTCATCCTCGTTTGGGTTTAAAGTTAAACAAGTATTGAAACACACATTTTGTCCGGAGACATCGTATACTTTACCACCATGAGTAAGATTCATTAAGAAGGTATTTTTTATTTTACTTAGTGTTTTAGCAACAATGTCTTCCCAATTAGGGCCGATGGTGTGGGATAATGCCCAGTTTAAAACTTTTTTATTGGCCGTTGCTTCATAAACTACCATAGGTCTTATGGTTAGTTGTGCAACTTTATTATCCTTAGCAAATTTAATCATACGGGCGATTTCCATCGGTGAATCTATATAATTTTTCAGCGCGATTACACTTAGTCTAACACTAAATCCGTAATTATGCAACTTGTTTATTAACAATTGTAAGTTGATATAATCCCTATTACCAGTGTATATTTCCTTATTTCGGGAGTCATTATAATGTACGATGGATAAGGATATTGTTGTAAGGCCAAGACCGTACCAACTTTTTAAAAACTTATTATATTTATCATCGGGGAGTATCAAACCGTTGGTTTGTAATTCAAGGATTGGAAAGTACTTGGAGAGGTTTGTGAGGTAGAAAGAGATGGTATCTGGGTATAAGGTAGGTTCACCTTTACCAGTTATTAGTGCGGTTACAGCGCCGGCTTTTTCCGCCAAGCGACAGGCTATGTCCAAATTACGATAATTGATGTTGTTCATAGCACTTTGTTGCGGAGTCATTCTGGCTATACAAAATGGGCATTTTGCATTGCAGCTATTGGTGCCGGTTACAACAGATAAAGTGCTTATCTTTTTCATTATGGTCCTCGTAAGAGATGGGCAGGGTAGTCTCCCACCCCGCCCATCATTGGAGAAACAACTACGGAACCACGACTGTTCCGTATATAGACTGCATACGCAGGAGAGCGGCGTCTGCAGCAGCCTTGTCAAAATCAGCAACAGCTGACTTATCAATAAAAGTAGCTATGTCCCGGTTGGCTAATCCCCCTACCGTGTCCATCACACAGATGTGGGTACAAACACCAACAACTTCCGCATGTGTTATATTATTTAATTTTAATACCACATTCAAATTGGTATTATAGAAACCACTATAACGCGTTTTCTTAATAACATACTCGCGGCCTCTTTCCACCGGGGAAAGATCGTTAATTATTTGAGCACCTACTGTATGTATTACAGCGTGCTTTGGAAAACGTTGAAATTCCTTATCGTACGATTTATGAGCATCGCACAGAAAAATAACCACATCATTATTTTTTCTTGCCAACTCCAATTTATCCTTTATCCGCGCTACTATATCCGAAGCTGCTTTGCCACAATATAAAGCGCCGTTTTCCATGATGAAGTCATTAAGCATATCTATAATGATCAGTGCTTTATTCACGTTATTACCTATTGTCTAAGTTTTTGTGGATAAAAAACAGTCACCCTTTCAAGCAAAATGATTCATGGCGGTCTCCGCGTTTCGTGTAAACTACTCCACTAAGAACAGGCCAACACAGTTTTACATAGAAAGGGTGACAACCCACCCATCATCCCACTCGTCCTCAGTAAAACAACTCTCTGCCAGTATTTTATGCTCGAACAACAACTTAACTTTTAGAGCTATTCATATTCTATATTATAAATCGTCACTCTAATCATTAGCTACGAGCAAAAACACTTTATACAGCAAGTCTTTTACCAATGTGCACCAAAGGTGCGCATTTACGCACACAGACCGAGTATCTGTGCTTTACTACATTTAGTCAATGCTGTGAAAGCATCAACATATATGTGTTTACTGAAGTCAGTAAAACCAGGGGAGGAATTCACCTCAATAAAGTATAACTTTCCCTCAGTATCCACAATAAAATCCACGGCACCAAAAGCCATGGCTCTTATTTCAAGAATTTTCAATGCTACTTGTACTGCTTCTCGGAATAGCTTGTACTTTTCTGGCTGCTGTACATTTAAGAAATGTCCACCATTTTTGAAGTTCCAAGCTATAATGTCTGACTTTCCAATGCGCTTTTGCACCGTACATTTGGTCCAAGTAAACGCATGTACACGCAATTCATACTTCCTGTTTGATACAAACTTTTGATAATAGTGCCCTGGGTTTTGATTTTTATTCTGGGCATATTTTATCCCGATACCACCAATAGAATGCTGTCTTTTAATTATCCAGTCTGTTAATTTGTGTTCTTTTGAAAGACTTAGGCGTGTTTCAGGTACAACAATACCTTCTTTCTCTGCGGCCTTAACTGCTGTGTATTTAGCACAGCCTATGCCCTTGTTTAGCATAGGTACTTTTGCCGCGACTGGATATTTTTTCAGAAAAGTGCTAAGATGATCCCCACATACACCATAATTTATGATGGCTACAACAGAGTTGTTTTTGTCTCCGGTATACCGGCCTATACCAGTAGCAGCTGTGATATCTTTTCTCGCTTTTGAACCTGGTTTAGCAATCAATCTAAGCATTCTACTGTTATCTTCGGCCATCGTTAAGATCCTGAATGTAATGATCTACAAAAACCTCGAAAGGTTTTCTTCGATCCATTATACTATCTGAAAATCTCACCTTCTCGAACTCTGTTGATGCACTTGAAACACCTGCTTCCATGTTAGCGGTCATTTCGACGAGATCTTCTATAAGATCTGCTCTATCAGCAGCAGAGATTTCAAGAACATCATCAACTTCTGGGTCATAATCAAACGAGTCTCTTCCGTTTTCACCGCAGGAGAGGTCGTAACCAAATCCCAGACCAAACATAAAGTCGTCAATATCGAACTCTTTACTCATAAATAAATACCCCACCATTATAAATTAAAAAGGCGGGGAATTCTATAACGGATACGGCTGAACCCGCCTCCATAAGGCGAAGGATTGTTTTCATTCCCGTTGATTGCGAAAAAACCGTGAATTCCCCTATCTGAGCTACAGCTTACGTAGTAATTTGTTGCTATACCATTCATATGTGAAGTAAGGTGTGCTTTTCATATTAATGATACATGTCAGATATATTTTGTTACTAACAAAAGATCAAACTTATAAACCAGGCAGCGATTATAGTATACAGAGTATTTTTCAAGACACTTTCTCTTGCAAAAGACTAGTGTTAACTATAACCACCACCTGGTTAAGTACTTAAAGGGAGGCAATTCATTCAATGAAACCACCTTTAAGTACTTTTACCGCTATCCCACCGCACCAACCCACTCGTTTGTTTGCTTTTTGTTCTCACTATATGAGAAATAAGAAGCGCGATGCCTCTATTTCGTCATATAGTTTATGAGAACTAATAAAGGAACGAAGACCTTTATCCTGTTTCTTTGGTGAAGCCGGCCGCCTCGTACTCGCGTAACCATGCCACCACTGCTTCACTCCAACCATCAATGTGTACCCATGGCTGGTAACCAACACCATTTACATTGGAGGCTACATTTATCATGTAGCCAACCCCTTGCGGAGCAGGTACTGGGTCATTCGATTGCTCGTCGGTCAAAATTACAAGCCTGTCCGGATTTAGCCCTTGTCCTGGGAATACTACCTCCGTCATCATATGTTTATTAGACAACGTCACAGCAGATTTGGAATAAATCGCATTTATGGCGGTGCCAAGAAACGTGGCTCTCATAACCTGGCTTTTCATTATGGCGTCCCGTAAGGCGAATCCATGCCTTGGTGGAATACGCACCAATTGTCTGCTAAAAGTGTAAATAAGCACTTCTTCACAAACTTCACGCATCAATAATGCCAGACCAATTGCTGCGTCACTTCTTGTCAGTTCTGACTTTGCAGACAGGGGTTGATCCATACTGCCACTGTGGTCCAACAATAAAACCGTTCGACCAGGAATCTTGGGCTGACTTTCAAGACATTTAAACATACTCTGTTCCAAAACGTCTTCAAGATGTGGTGCATGTCTGGCGGCGGATATGAAACGGAAAGGCAATACCTTATCCGTAGACATCTTTTGAATTGCTGTCCGCATGAGGCCTTCGTCAACACCACAGTCAGTCATATGACGGAGACTACCCAACAAGGCAATAGCTCCAAGTTTATTTTCCTGAAGCAGGCGTGTCCATTCCGTTTTCTGATCTCTACCAGAAGACAAAGCAGTCTCCCGTGTATCCGGTGTGGCCAATGTGCCCTCCATCAACCTGCCCCACATGGCCCCCTGTTCCTCATTCAACGGTTTTGGATGTATCAACTGAAATACATCACGTAACTTTATTTCAGTTTTCCTGTTCCATTTGGCCATTTGATACTCGTTGAATTTTGTTACCGCTTTTGCCAAACCGCGTTTTACCTGGGCAGCGATGGGGGTCTTGCCCTTCTTCCAATACAGGGACAGAAACTCACACAGCTCGTCCGGTCGTTGAATTACTTCGTGCAGCACGTCTGCCACGTAGTTTTTTGTGGCGGTGTATTTGAGCATGCTGTTTGCCACCCACAAGGGGGCATGGCGCAACTTCATATCATTACGAAGGCCCACCGCCAATTGTGCCACAAACTTTGGATCACATTTACCGACCAGCTCCGAGATACGGTCAGCGATAGCTTCACCGCTTTCATAAAACTCTCTTTCCCATAGAAGGCAGCACATGGTTGATCTGCGTAGGGCCTGCTCCGGTGTTATGTGTTTTGCCTTGGCCCCTTCATGTGTAAATAAGGGCTGAGGTTTTTTGTTTACTCTGGCCATCTTAAAAGCCTCCGTTGCTGTTAAAGGGAATTACCACTTTCACCCATGAGTTTTTCGATGTTTGTTTTCGTGACCATCGCTTTTTCCATGTCTTTGGTCGCATGGTGTTTTTCGCCGGCCAGCTGGGCAAGCTCTTTGTCAAGTCTGGAAATGTGGCCTGTTTTTTCTTCAACAAAGGAGGCGAGATCCATTTTCATTTGATTGAAGGCATCCAAAATGGAGCCCAATTGCTTACGATCTTTGTTTCTATTGTTCTTGCCGAACAACCCTAAGCCATCTGCCATAGTATATCTCCAACACTTATAAGTTAAAAGTAAGAATGTCCGGAAGGAAAAACATAGTCAGTAGTTTGGTTTCATAAGCGTGAAGTAACTGAACTATTACACCATTCCAGACATAGGGTTAACAAAATAAAGCCATAAAGGAAAACCGTACTCAGCATTTTTTCCATTTTCGAGTGAAGTAACTGAGAACTACACCATTTACAGCTTTAAGCTTAAAAAGAATTATTGCATAAAGGAAAGGCGTAAAGAGTCTTTTTTGTGCCAGTCGATCTACCAGTCTGATCTACTAACCACTATGTGGTTAGGCGGGGTTTGAACCCGCGGCCTACTGGTTATGGTATGAAGTATCTCTATACTGCACCATTTATGCAATAAAATTAAAAAAGATGTATGGTCATGCTGTGCTGGAAGGAACATAACATTGTGGAGGTGCTATAACGGAAGGGTCAACCGTTATTGTTCACACAACACGACCATACAAAAATAATTGTGGGGATACGCAGGATTTGCGCCTGCCTGTCTTTGCTGGACATGCTCTTTACGTATAGCTATCCCCTGACTGTCGATCTTAATGATAGATCACATCAGTTTAGTATAAGCCCGGATTCGAACTGGACTTAACCTATAAAGCCTCTCTATATCGTTACAATTTCATTTTATGGCCTACAAGAGTTTTCATATATGGAAAAAGAAAGTAATCAAATAAAAACCATAGACTCTTGACAGATTTATCTCGCCTGATGTATCAGGATTACATAATCAAATCTGCAAATATTATGTGTAACTTACAGCTCATCACCAGCGTGATTGAATTAAGCTTTCTCGTCACAGTTACCGAAATCTTTGGAACGGGAAAGATTCTGACGTAAAAATTTCCGGCAAAAACCGTCAGGAGAGGGTTTAAGGTGCATTAGCCTTATCTATACTATTATACTATTTACTGATGCCGTGTGTTAATCCAATCCTTTTCAGCACCGTTAGGTCTTACATAGCCATTGTTTAACACATACACGAACAGTATGCTACTCACACAAACTACTCACAATCTAATCGTCGGCCTCCTTTGACTTTGTTCCATGCCAAATTTATCAAGTCTTCCTTGTTATTTACACTTGGATCTTCAAGTACTTTATCCAACAGATAATTTAAGGTTTTTCCTACTAATGGTCCTGGACTAACACTACAAAAGCGCATTATGTCACTTCCATTTATAGCCAATTCCTTAACCGTGAATGTGTTGCGGTCCCCAAAGCACTTAACTATCCTAGCTTCAAGCTCAAGTTGGCGTGGTGTTACTGCCTGTTTTTTGAAACCGTTACCAAGCCTATCTGCCATTCGTAATTGAAACAGGGGATACATTGAAATGTTGTCTATATCCTCTTCTGTAATACCGATTGATACTACAAATCTACGAACAGCTGCGTCTGTGAAATCATGCGTGTAGTAATACATGTGCAACCGAATAAGATCACATACTTGTTTTTTGAGATTGATGTCATAATTTAGCTTACTTAATAAAGTTTCAGCCAACCCAGCGCCTATGATCTCATGATTATGAAAGGTAATGTTACCGTTTTCATGTATTCTTCTGGCGCGTGGTTTTCCTATGTCATGTAACAGCGCGGCTAACCTAAGAGTTAAATTTGCAGCTGTATGATCGCATGCTTTAATACAATGTCCAAAGACATCGTACTTATGATGTTTACTGCTTTGAGTTACACCATAACAAGCGTGTAACTGAGGCATTACTACTTTTAAGAGGCCTAAATTATACAACAATTTAAATCCTCTTGATGGGTTTTCAGACAGCAATATCTTATTCAGTTCCAATCGTATGGTGTCTGGTGGACACTTATTTATCAAAGCTGTTCTTTCGGATATAGCTATTTTTAAACCTTTGTGTATCACGTAACCTGATCTACAAGCCAGTGACACTGCCCTTAACATACGTATTGGGGATGCTTCTATAACTGCATAAGGATCACCATTTGCTTTGATGATCTTCCGCTGTATATCCACAACCCCGCCACTCAAATCTATCACGTCGGTGACAGACTTATAGTCTATGGGTAAATATAAAGAGTTGATAGTGAAATCTCTCACCTTAACATCTTGTTTTAAAGTATTCTCATGATGTGCTATTTCCAGCTTCCCCCTTCTTGGGAATGATATTTGTGCTGTTAAGTCATCATTATGTGCCTTAAATAGATAAATGGCTGTTCTAAGAGATTCATTTGTTTGTGCCAGGGTCACCTCTTTAAATACACCATATTTTGATAAGAAACTTTTAAGATCCTTTACAGGTAATCCCAGAACAACAATATCTAAATCATTGTTTGTTTTACCTCGCAACAAATCTCTCACAAAACCGCCTACAATATACACGTAGGCGGCAGTACTTTTTTGTAACAATTTTAATATGTCTATTGTTGGTGACATAACCGGAACCTTATTCGATTTTTAGTCCTTTTCGTATGTCTGCCATAAAGTGGCCAAATGAATCATAGGCTTCATTATAGCAAGAGGCACAAACATTAACAGTACCCGCGATTTCCTCGCGGAGGTCGTCGATGGAAATTTCCATACGAAGTTTATAATTTTTTGTGGCAGGTGCACCACATTCCACACATTTCTCCATAGTAAGTACCTCTTTACCGCCAGGCCTGTAACTTTATTCTGACTTTCTTTATTATGTTGTGCGCCCAACTTGCTGAGCTATATCCGTTTTCTATGCTAATTTCCTTAAAACTTTTTCCGTTGTTAAGACCTTCGACCACGATAGCTTCTTCCTCTGTTAAAAGCTGTTGTATATCCATGAGGTCCATAGGATCTTCGACCTCATGGACTGAGCAGTATTCATTTACAGTTATATCTGTTGGTAATGTGTAAGCCCTTTGTACCAATTCTGAATAAGGGATAGTAGCCCTCTCTGCAGCATTACTTAGTTTTAAAAATAAATCGGAGCATGGCATATTTTCAGTATAAAAAACACTTTCTTTTCCGTAGAAAAGAAGGTTTGTTACTTTATCCTCTGCTATGCCATTAGATAGTAAACAAACATTTAGCCTGTTTAACAAACTACTTGTTTTCTTAATATATGATGGTATAACAACAATAGAAGAAAACTTTCTTATGTATTCATGTAAAGAATCTTTTATTTTACGCAACGCAAATTGTTTAAAATTGTCATTTCTTGTCGGATCAAAATCTTTTTTTGCTATTGCTAAGCCTAACAAAGCTTCGCTAAACAAGTCATTACTATCAAGTCCTGTTGATTTGACGTATGAATTAACGATAGAACATAATAAGGGTTTATACTCATTATATAGTTCTTCTGCTTCTTCTTTGCTGTCGGCTAAGAAAGCTTTTAATAGTTTTCCCATAAGTTATGTTGCCTTTAACGACGTTGATAGTCGGCTGTTATTTCTATTCTACCTGATTTTGTACCCACATATCCTTTTTCATCTAAGTAATTTCTACCTCTTGCCGTTATTACACGCCCAGCCCCACTACGCAACAGCAATCCTTGTTGCATTAGGTAGGGTTCCAATTCATTTTTAATTGTTTTTGAAGACTCATTGGTTATTATTGCCAAAGTTTCCAGACCAACAGGGCGCTCAGAGTTATACAACGTCTCCAATATTTTAATTTCGGTTTTTGAAAATCCAGACGCATCAATATTTAAATCATCAAAAGTTGCGGTTGTTATTTTCTTAGTTACGACATTTGCGTTGTAAAACAATGCTGTATCTCTACAACATTCAAGATATCTTATTAAGATTCTTGGTACCCCTCTACCACGTACAGCTATATCTTCTATGGCTGCAGGGTCAAGTGCTATATTTAATCTTTTGGCATGAGCTACAATTATATATATAGACTCTTCCAGTGAATAAGGTTCAAATAAAAAATTAAGTTTAAACCTGTTTAAAAATGGACGGGATAATTCACCAACCAATGTTGTTGCACCAACAACTGTAAAATATGGTGCCCAATAGTATTTATTTGGTCTACCCGTGTCCATAATAAAATTTTCCATTATTATACCAAGCTTTTCTTGGCCGAAGATTGGGAGTCTATGGATTTCATCCATAAATACTATGCTTGGTTTTATGGTGTCTACTCTATCTCCTCTATCATTATAACCGGTATAATTTAGGGACTCCATTAAAGCTTTTATTGCCTTCATGTCATTTAATGTCTCTGGTACTACCGAGATAAAATCCCCGCCAGATATTTTAGCTATCTCTCTGGCCATACTGGTCTTCCCACAACCAGGATGCCCAGAGAATAGCATATGTGGCAATGCCTCATTTCTTTTTTTAGCCGAAGCTAACGCATGGGCAATCCTTTTTTTAGTGTTGACGTGCCCTATCATTATTTAATCCCACTCGTTGTAAATATCCCTATACGATCCTACACTCACAGCACCACTACAAAAAACCTCGGCTGTTGCGTCTGTACTTGGTATAGGTATATCAAGTTTTTTGCCCCCTGCCAGATCCTTTAACTTACTTTTTATCTGCTCCAGCGTTTTCCAATGAGGGGGTTTTGATTTTCTGGTGAAAAATGTCGGAGTCTTTGTTCCTGAAACACTGACGACAGTACCCTTATTGTAGACAGTGTTTGAATACGCTGGGGTGCTGGATACATTTGACACATTGGTGCTACTATGTACTTTCGTCGTGTTATTAGTTGTTTCAGCCATAAAATGTTTTGGCAGATCTGTATAGCAAGTAAGATCTACTACATCAAAACCGGGTATTGTTTTCCCTGAGTTAATTAGCACATTGAGTAAGTCACTCAATTCAGAGAAAGCTGCTTTCTGATCTTCCTCAGTGTCACGCCAAAACAGGTATTCACGTGTCGTGCCTTCATACGCTTCTATGGATAAAACATTGTAAAATTCCGTATCCAACAACACTGTCTTATTCGGAGCAGTGCTTAAGACCACGTATACCCTTGTGCTGTTGTTTGGGTACAAATGGACCATAATGCCTTCAAATAGCCCTTTTTCAATATCTTTGGCGGTCTTTACTTCCCTGTTTCTTGCTTTGTCTTTGTTCACCATTTCCACAAGCACGTACGCCAATGTGCCGGCAGCTTTCGCTGCGATCTGCATTATCATGTGTTTTTCCTCCCAAGCACCACCACATTATGATCTTTCGACCAATTTTTTGTCACTGCCATAAATTGCAGTTTGTTTGCTAATGCTAAGCAAGCATTGTTGTCTTCTCGAACGGTCATGTAACTATACTGAGTTCCGCAGCAACTTATTGCCGTTCGTAACAGCCTTTCAGCTAAGCCACGTCGGCGGTGCTCTTCATGCACACTCAGATGCTTAATTAGACTTAACGCTGGATCTTGTCTAACCAGGCCAACACAACCTACTACAACTTGACCTGCCAATTCCACGTAGTAATCTGTGGTTGAGGCCATTATGGTGTTTAGGTTGTGTTGCCTGATCAGTCTGTTATGCTTATTTAGCAAGATCGCTATTTGCATAGCAATATCAGATTCAGACAACGTTGATATAAATCTTGCCATAAGCATTTACCCCCTTAGCCCAATTTTGCGAGAAGGTTGCTGAGTACCGCCGCTTCATCCTCTGAAGCCACATCGAGCATTTGGCTGATCATGGCCACTTTTGCTTTCATGGCATCCTTTACACCGAGGCCGGCCGGCGCGGCACCGTTTGCGTTGTTCAGGGGAGCTTTCACTTCCGCGACCCCTTTTGCTGCCACTTTCGGTGCTGCTGCTTTCTTCATTACCGGAACAACCTCCACCTCTACCACGGCCGGAGCCAAGGCCGCGTCAATGGCCTGCGCAAAAGCCGCCACATAGGCATCAAAGGAAGTTTCCTTGAGGCCGGGCCCGGAGTTGATCTCAATTACGGCCACAGTGCCGTCATTCAGAACACAACAATCAACAGCACCGAAATCCAGTTTTGAGGCGGCCAGGGCAGCGATAGCGATGGCTTTCAGATCCTGGTTAATGTTGTTCAGATTCAGCTGAGAAAACTTCCATCCCCGCATGTTGGACCTGATGATCATATCCGCAAAGGCATTGTTTTTCCCCATCCGTTCAAGCACGTATTTGAGCGTGGCATCATCAAGAGCGACCTTGCCCTTAACGGCGGCCTCTTTTATCTTCTCCTCGTGCAGCTCGGCGAAGGCGGCGGGAACATCGTCACGCTGCACTTTTTTCTGAGCGCAGATCAGCTGGCCTTTGAAAACATGCAGCCGGTACTCGTCTTTGATGTCCATATAATCCTGGAAGTACTGCGCCCCCTCCTTGATGGCGTTAACCACATGCGCTTTCGTGAGGCACAGCCAGAAGCCTTTTCCGGCCTGATGGAAACTCGTCCGGCCGACCAGGGGCAGCTTGACGGTGTTTGCATCAATCGCGGCGATCACTTTATCGTCCTTAATGAAGTCGGCCACCTTCACACCGCCCTGGCGCAGTTTTTCGAGGCTGGCGAACTTGTTGCGATTATCCCGCACATGATTGGGATGATTCAGTATAACAGTTCCGGCCGGGAATGTCACGTTATCTTTTGTTTTGCAGCCCCAACCAATAACAACTTTTTTGGCGGCCGGCGGCAACTTCTCACCGGAAAAAATGTCGAGAGCTGCAGCGAGTTTTGCACCGGTAACGTTTGTTGCGGGGGAATGGAATAAGAATACATTTTTGGGCATGTTTTTTACCTCTTGTTAAAGTTTAATTGAAAATTCTTCACCGTCCAGCCAACCTGCTTTAATATCTGTATTGATATTTTGCAGCTCTTTTAGAGGACGAGAAAGCAGTGTTTTTAAATCATCTATATATCTTCGATATTTTTCGTAAGAAGATAGGCCTCGCATGGTAGTATACCAGTCGGTAACAAATGCTTTGTCAACAATTTTTGCGTCTGATTTATTGATTAAATCAAACATTACTTTGGAGGTTCTTACACAGCCAATATCCTTGGCTAAGGGGATACCATCCCATGAATCAAAGTCTGCTTTTAATACATTTACCCCTTTAAATTTGTTAGGGCACATATACGACATTGCAAACTGATTTTCATAAACCTTGTAATATACGTCATCAATTATTGCTTTGGCCACGCCCATGACTATTTTTGTAAGCGTTGGGTGGGCCAACCATAAACCGGAAAGAGTTCGATACTCCAACCGACCATCATGTACTCGATAGGCCCCAAAGTAGCCGTAGTTACCCATTTGGCATTTGGTTCTGCGTTGGGTTCCAGCCTCCCCATCAAGGCGCATCATCGGCAACGACAACAACTCATCAAGAATTTTATTCAATACTCTGAAAAACAACTCTCTTTCGTCTGCAGAAATTCTTGCAACCTTTGCGGGATTGCCAATATGGATGTGTCCACCTATTGGGTAATCGCGGTTTTTGTCCTTATGATAAACGCCACTTTTCCAATCAAAGTCCATGATGGGTTTGGTGTATGCATCATTATGGAATATGCTACTTATACTCTTTACCAAACCCTCTGGTGTTACAGCAGGATCAGGGCGTATTTCTGCCATTGCCCCATCAAATCCTATTAAACCATCTTTTTTGAGATGGGCTATACTGTTGGCATGTCTTACAAGCCCTTCTTTGGTAAACAACAAAAACTCTGGGTCGGCACCTATTACGGTGTCAGCAACACCATCGGTAACCCATATGTTCTTGTCATTTTTGTGGTCAGCCATTATACGTTGATATGTTCTTGTGGTAACAAAGGCTACGTTATAAATGGCCTCTTTGTCAAGTTCCCCCTTCTCTACAAGAGCTTTCGCTGCCGCTATATCGGCGGAGAAAGCTTTAAAGATAGATAACACAGTTGAGGACTTTATTCTCGTAAGATCTGACTCTCCATTCCAGAGCTCAACAGTATCTTCCTTGAATCCCATCAACGCTCGTGTTTTTGCAGTCATTCTTACAAGGCCGTGCTCGTTACGGTCTTCCTTCTTGTTGTTATCCATTTGGGGCGACACCATGAGTACTAGGCTACTTTTATTTACCATTCGACCTACTCCTCCTCATCGCCAATGGCATTTTTCAATGCTATAAGATTATCGTTGCTTCGTAAATCTCCCTGCGTAAACAATTTGTCAAACCCTTCCTGAGTAAGCCCTTGTTTCGCTGCTACGAGGCCTAATTTGTTCGTTGCTTGTGTCATACGCATAAACATAGTGCCGGTGGTATTCTTTTTCAAAGAGTCTACCAGTTTTGAAAACAAATGGATTACTACTTTTAAAAGTCTTATCTGCTTCTGCGCTTTTAAAAGCTTTTGTTCCATTTTATCTTTAGTATGCTCTTCCACCGGGTTTACAGGTGCAGTATAGACCTCCAACAACTCATATGCTTTTAACATGCCATCATAGTAGCCCTTTTTAAAGGCACTCCTTCGTACCCTGTTGCATAATGCCGGAAGCGGTAAGGCTTGTAAAGACCTTAAATCAGCTATTTCCAAGGCTGCGCCAACATCCTCATCACTTTCCAGAGTTGGTAGGTTTTTACTCGCCTCGTTTGCCTCTTCTAATGCCGTGGGATCTACTGTCATATCAACAGTTTTGGTATTTTTGTCCTTATCGGCGGCTTTTCCGGCAGCTGCGGGAGACAAATCCTGTACTTTCACTGGATTACTTACCAGATTCTCCACGTTGTCAGTTTCCTTCAATTTGCCGGTAAACGCTACATTTCCACCAAGCACTGGCGATGGCTCTACTGTAATAGTAGCCTTAGAAGTCTCAATCTCTACATCCAGATCGAATGTTTTTTTATCCTCTTCGACAGTCGGATCACTGCTACCAAATTCGGTAGCGCACCTGTATTCTTTTAAAGACTTTATCCAGATAAAGCCTGCTTTACCCTTCAAGCTGATTGCCGGCTTTGCCTTTTGTTCTGTATGTCCACTGTGATGATGTGTCTGTTTAACCGCATCGTTATATTTGGTCGTTAAATTGCCGCTACTTACGTTATGTTCCGGCGGTTTTGTACCTACCTTCCATATTTTTGCTACCGGCAAATTTTCCAGTTCACATAAGTCAAAGATTTTTGTCTTGTCTGTTACTTCCCGCGTAAGATCAAAAATGGCCTGGCCATTATGTCTTAACATCTCAAATTCTACATCAGAGGCGATTATTGGTTTAAACTCTTTGAATGAGTACAACCGGGCCATATTATTATATTCCATCAAGACTCTCTTGAGGAACTTTTGCTCCGAAGCAACCAGCAGCATATTCAATGGCTTGATTAAAGCATACTCCATTGGTCTACCATCTCTAAAAGTAACCAATTGGAACGGATTATTACCGTTAAATGCCAGCACCGCAAAGGTACCATCCAGTCTTCTGGTTACTTCATCAATCATTTTTGTGGTAAATGGCTCTGCCCCATTCTGGGAATAATGCCCAAGAAGACGAATGATTGCTTCACTGTCCACCGTACCGTCTCTTCCAGACTGTAATTGTTGAAAAATTTGATTATGGTTTTTCAGTGTACCATTATGCACACCTATTGTGTCTCGCACACGTATGGGATGATTGTTTTTATTATCCCAATTACCACCTACGGACGATTTACGGCAATGTCCAAGGCACATTACTGCTGGATTGGCGTTTAATTGCCATCTGCGAAGGTAGCCTTCGTAGTTTTCCTCCCCGTTGCCATACCGTGTCGTAAATACTTCAGAATCTACTCCCATTTTCAAGCCGGTATAGAGGCCATTTCTGAATAATGTGGCGATGCCAGTTGCGTCCTCACCACGTACTTTGGTTTCTTGCAGCAATTGAGTTACCAGATAGATCATTGATTTCTGTCTGGCTGTTTCCTCATTTTTATCTGCTTTAGGGCCGAAAATGGCCGCACCTATAATACCGCACATAAATATATTATCCTCCACATTAGTGGTTAATCTTGAAGTACCCTTTATTCTTAAATATCTAAGTCATTTACAACCTTTGGCGGTGGTACCGCCACAGTGTAAGTCTCTTTTTTCCCTTTTACTTTTGGTTTTTTCAGTGATGGGCTGGTGGGGTAGGCGCTATCATCATCACCATCGAAAAAATTAGCCACCTCTTCTACGGCACTTTTGGAGGTGGGCAAAGAAAACGCTTCCATAGCCCAACGAGTACTTTTTTTTCTGATGTACTCCCAGTCCATGTCCATTTCAGGTGCCGGCGCGTCTACGACATCCTTATAGTAAGTAATGCCTGTAGCATCTCTACTGCCTTTTACCTCATCTTTAAATTGCGAATAAGCTGGTTTATGTGTATTATCCACTGATTCAGCGTTGATGTTTGTATCAATTCCTGCTGCGGCAAATGAAGTATTCAAGGTATCCAATGAGGCGCCAGACGTGCTGACAGTGAAAACAGACTTTTTACCACTTAGAGAATGCACGTCGGCGGCATCTATTGTGCCTGTTTTAGTTAGGTTAGGTGTTCTTGACACACCTATCCTATCAGCAAGCGCATCCATAGCTCGCCGTTTTTCGGCAATTGGAGTTTGCTTTTTTATTGGTTTGGCCGCACTTACCATAGAAGAACCACAGTCATTTACAAACTTATGGTAATAATTGCAAATGAGTGGGGTGATCGAGGTTATTTTTGTACCATCAAGAGACACTATATTGTCGAGGTAATTACTTATAAACAACGACATATACATAGGCCGTATGACTGCATTTTTTGCTGCCGATATTTCTGGCATTATCATGGATATGCTCATTATTACACCATCCACTTTATCTGTGTAGTATATTGCACAACAGTGTTTAGGATGAAAGTACTGTACCATAAGCACTGTTTTTTCTGTTTTTTCGGAAGAGGATAAAGCGTTTGTTCTAAGCATACCATTATATTTAAACTTCACGGCGAATTCTGGTATTAAATTACACAAAACCTTGTTAGCGGCTGGAACATCTTTGAAAAATACAGTCGCCGCGCCTCCAGCTAAGGCGTGATTAAAGGCCTCAGTAAAATCCTCCGTTACACTGGCGTCGCTAGACACTTTTGTATAGTGTAGATGCAGAAAAGACGGCTCTGAGGTTACCGTCACTGCCTCTGCTGCTACCTCTGCAAGAGTATTGCATCGATAGTCTTGCCCCACTGGACAAGGATTCATGATTATAATGCCATAATCCCTTTCTGCTGTTGTTACTGCCAAATCTGAGTTTCTCATTATAAACGGCGTACCCACAGGCAATCCGTTACAATTAATCTTAGTAATTACTCTGCTAAAATCTTCTTGATCAGACAGCTGATTCAATTCATATATCTGTCTTGTGGTTAACATGGACTCTCCTTATACTAGATGATTCTGGCATTCACTTTTTTTCTAACTACGGCATTGTAGAACAAATCAATACCTAAAATTGAGTCAGGTACAAAAGGAATTATTTCATAGGCACCTAAACTCCATGCCACAGTCGCGCTGGTCAAGTAAAGATCTGATTCAGCAAATAATATCATACCAGTTTCATAGTAATTTCTTACCGATATGGATAAATTTGTTTTTGCAAGCCACAACATGTGTGGGTTGTCAGTACACATACAGGCTGCAGCTAAGGGGCCTACCGCTGTCTCAGCTGCTTCTTCCATGGCCATGGTAAATGGTGATTTTACAGTGGGCTTATATTTTTTATATAAACTGGATATTAAACTGAAAAATAATTCACCTGAATACGTGCCGTTACGTTTTATACTGAATGGTCGTGTAATTTCGTCCGGATTAAAAATATACCCGGAATAAGCTCCCACAACACGATCTCGATGTACGGGATGTATATCTTCCAATTCAATAGATTCATTTCCTTTACCTGTGTGGCAATGCCCCAACACGGAAAGTAATTTTTTTGAAGAAGCGTCTACACACAACGACTCATCGATAATCTTTGAAATTGAAGGATCGTCAAAAAAAGCCTTTGCGTCACAAGCTTTTCTTATCAAAGTTACACCAGTGTCTGTTGTCAAAGCCAAACCGACTGATTCCGCCTTAGCCTGTTTGGCTGACAACATTAGCGAGTAAAGAATACTTCTTACGAGTGTTTTATTCCTTACGTGATTATTTTTTGTTAGTGCCAGTCCGAAAATTGAACCCATCGTCTCACTCCTTTATGATATCCGCACAACAGCGCCCAAAGAATCGGACCATAGTACTTCACCGTTCTTCAACTTATTGTCTATGTAGCCTTTAATAAAGGCGGTTATATTCTCTGGTAATTCCACCGGCTCGTTACCAAGTGTTTTACTCACCTCAGTAACCCACTCCTCTATGGTTTTGGCTCCATTCACGAGGCGTAAATCAATATACATACTGAGAGCCCCTTCTATGGCGGATTCATCCGGTACTGCAACAACCAAACTTTGTTCTATATCTTCCCATGTTTCGCCTTTACTTAGTCTCAGAGCTGCTGGACGTTCTGCCAGTTGCTCCAGAATACCGTATGCCGGCCCAATGTCCAGCAATATATGTTTAAGCTGACGTACAAGCTCCAACGACTCTTTGATTAAGACATCATAATACTTGTGTAGCTTGGATGTGTTACAGAACCTGTCACCATCCTTCCAACCTTTCTTGTTATTCAAGAGTGTTTCTTTAATTCTGTTGGCATTAACCAACCACTCGTCGCTGCCTACTTCCAATACGCCGTATCTGGAGATCTCTACCGCTTTTATCATCAAGGCGTAAAACATACAGGCTATTGCTGATACAGCGCTTGGTGATAATAGGCCGTCACACACGCGCATTTCAAGATGTAATTGCCTTACATCTCCGGAATTGTTAAACCTGGTATAATTATAATTAACCCAGCCATACTTATTGCCACCCGCATTTTCAGAGACCATTCTCTGAACAGTGTACATGCTGTGGGGAACGGCACTGATGTCTAAAATAGACACTCTGTACTTCTCCCATCTGGTTAATCTGTCTTTTTCCGTAAGGCCCATAGTCATCCAGGTAATTGCATTTTGGTATCTTCTGCATAATTGATGAAAATTGGCCAGTATCACTTGCGGAAGTGGTCGTTCCAGTTCACTTACTGCGTTTGGTATACCCATGGAGCCGCTTTTATCAGTAACCAAGTTTGCATAGTATGCTGCAAGAATATGCATATGAATACTGCATCTTTCATTTACATATGCGCCCTTTTTGACTGCTGATACTATTATATCGTTGGTCATTTTATAAAACTCGAAATAATCCACCCTCCGGCCAATTGTTATTACCTCCATGCCTTTGTTACCGAGTAAACTACCGTCAGTGGTTATGCTATGGACACCAGATTTACTTATTGAACCATAACTATGTGATGGTTTTAATTCCTGATCAACGATGGACCTTATATGATCAGGATTGTGTTTCGGATCGAACTTGTATTCACAAGTGCCACATGTTTTTGTAAAGCCGCCGCAGTTTGTACAAGCGCTTACAAAACCAGAACAGAACTCTTTTGGGCAATGGAATTTGTAATCACCACAATTTGTGCAGGTCTTAATTCCTTTGTCGCACGTGCCTTCAACATTATATTCACAACGAGAAATATCTGGTTTATCTGAACATTTCTCGTAGTTCATACACCAGTTCCAACATGTGCTGTTCTGTAATTTGGAGCAGGGACAGAGCTTATTATCCCCACGGCAGTCCCCTTTACTCTCCGGTAAGTTAAACTCAAATTCCGTGCCCACTTTGATAATCTTGCCGAGCATAGATTTCCAGTACCGCACATCTTGTGCTGACAGTGCTGGTTTACTACCATTGTTAAAGAACAGCCACTTATTGTTATTCATTAATTCCTCCGTAACACATGATCATATAACTAAATATTATAGCCCATTATAGTATAATTTATTACTGTTAAGTAACCAATTATCATCTATACTGTGACTAAACTTATTTTGTAGGTTTATTAAAAATTGCTCAATTGCCGCACTTCTTTTATGAAAACCCACCATCTTACCCACGTCGGTAACTATTTTATCTATGTGTCTGGTGACCCCTTCTGTACCAGGAACACCTACCAACTCAATTAACTCGTGGTTTGATGGTACGTTTGGATATAATTTATTTAAATTTAAATCATTATTGATGAAAGAAAAGTTTGCAAAATCGTCAGTACATAATTTTATTCTGCTTACTATGTCTTCTATAACAACGGCACCCAAAGATAATAAACCAGTTGTTAATATTGGATGTTTCAACATAGCACCGCCAACAACTCTATATTCCAAAGTTCTGTAATCTAAACGGTAATCACCTGCTTTACCATAGGGCACAAACGTGGCACACCTTCTTTGACTATCTTCTATACCTTCTTGTAAAACACAAGGCATACCTACATAGTAATCAAGTACCCTAACTATTTGTTCAATAACAGGTTTTTTTATATCAGTATTTCCTAATAAACTGTTTGGTAAACCAAAATGTAAATGAAACCCAGCAGTTAAACCGCCATAACCTGAGGCTGCATATAGTTTTATATGCTCATGTCCTCTTTTGTTTATATGTGATCTGGCTTCTATCAATTGCTTTCTTATGTTGTTTACAACCACATGTTCATCTATACTTGGGGCAGGTCTTATCTCTGCTAACATGCCGTCACTACCAACAGGATTATGCTTATTGAAGTATCTATTAGCTGGTACCACTTTTTTATCTGAAAGTAGAAAAAATTCTGGGTCACAGCCTAATGTAATGTCGTCTACAACTTTTAAATCATATTCATGTTGATTGCCAACATTTAAAACGTTAAATAGTGCTGATGTTACATAGGCGCTGTTTTCATCTTGTTCTACATCCTCTTTGAACGCCTGCATAACTTGTAGACTTAAAATGTCATTATCAACAGTTTTTAGTCCAATAAATTGTCCTATATCACAGCCTAAAAGTTCTCTATACTTTTGAGGCATTCTTATGGTACGGTCTTCGAGAAATGTAGCTTTGAGATCCATAACATAAGAACATTTCAAATTTAATTTCATGTTTGTCCTTTACCTATTTTACACACCTTACTTCACTACCCCATCAAGCTACTCGTATGCGACATCCCAACTTAATGTATATATTATGTCTGCATCCATAACTACCATTATTTTTGAATTGGTGCTCTAATAAAGAATGCTTATCTATATAATCATAAATGATGGCATCATCTTTATCTTTTGCACTACGCTGTATTCTGCCTATTACTTGTTCTGTTTTAACCATATTTCTAAAAGGTAGGCAAATAAATCCCCTGTTTATTGGGGCATGATCAAAACCTTCTCCCAATAAGGCAGAAGTAGTTACTAAGACAGATATCTTAGCATCACGTAGTAGTTCCAAAGTTGTTTTGTTGTCTTTTGATGAGTAACTTCCTGTGGCTATCCCTGTTTTTGGCCATTGTTTACTAATTTTATTAAATAATATATCCGCGTGATTTCTTCGTTCTGTAATTACTACACAGATGTTTCCTTGTGTTGCTTCGTTTACTATATCTTTTACAATAAGGTTGTTTCTACACTCATCATTTGCTAATTCGGTTAAGATGTTACCAAAGTCGGGGGCGTGGATACTTACACAGTTTATATGACGACAGTGTATTTGTGGTACTATAATATTACCACCCTTTTTAACATCTGCTAATGGCACAGTGTGTAGAATAGGCCCCATAGTTTGAAACATCAACTTATGCATCCCGTCTCTTCTTAGATGGGTAGCAGTTAAACCATACAAATAATATGGATTTAAAGATCCTACCACCTGTGTAAATGTAGTGCAAGGCAAATGGTGGCATTCATCCAATACAACTATACCAAATTGGTTCTTTAATTTATACGTTTCTATTGGATTACGAACCAATGTTTGAACCATTGCAGCAGTAAATACTTTTCCTACATCCCATTTACCACTACCTATTGTACCTATATCTTCTTTGCCTAAACAAGGTAAGAAGCTCTGGACACGTTCAATGACTTGGTTCATTAGAGGTTTTGTATGGGTAAGCCACAGCATTTGCTGACCTAACATAGGTATCAGGCTTACCCCCATAACTGTCTTTCCACTACCTGCTGGCGCTAACAATAGCCCCTCAGTGCCATTTGAAATTAAGTTAGTTATAGCCTTCATTTGATAGTCTCGTAACTTTATGTTAGAGGAGTCTATATCAAAATTAAACGGGCCCATGAACCGCTCATCTTCAATGGTGTAATCTTTTATATTAAAGTCTACAAGTAGCTGCTGTAATCGTTTAAGGTACCCCCTTGGTACACTCAGACTATCATCAGGAAGTATTGAAAAATTAAATAAGGTTGGAGGAATTTTAAAGGTACTGCGTCCATTACTGACGGCACTTTCGTACTTAGGATTCTCCATCCTTAACTCATTCATTATGACCTCTTTCAACACCCCAGGGTCTCTAACCCTGATTCTATTTGCTATTGTTATCTTCATCAATTATTGCCTGCTTCATGCTTTCTCTCCATGCGTCATCGCCGTTCGTAAAAAAAGTTGCTTGCATTGTTCTATTGACTGCTACTGTCGCTTGTTTTACTTTTGTTTTGTTCGCTTTCTTTTCTTTGTTGGTAGTCCCATGAGCACAATCCCAACCGTTACTTGCAAAGTCGTTGTAATCTTGTGAATAATCATCAGCCACCTGTGCTTCAAATGCTTGCCTACACTCTTTTATATACTCACAGGTACTTCTATAATCAAAAGGATTTACCATAACATCACAGGCACCAGATCTACAGAAAGTGTCTTCTATGAATGTTTCTTGTGCATCTTCTCTGGTGGGCCATTCCAAAGTGTTATTTAAAACATTGTAAGCGCAACCCACAAATTCTTGCGGGGATTGCTTATACATAATGTCATAGCAAAATGTGGCATTTGTTGCAATGGTGCATATACCACACTTTCGGCAGTATTTGGCAATGAACTCCGACTTACTCATAATAGATGAGGTGTTACCTCTGCACTTCTTTGAGGTGTTGTCTCTGTACTTCTTTTTTTTCTTGCCCATGTTATTTCCTGTAAACGTCTTTAATGGATCTTCCATCAAGCAACTTCCAGAATGCCCAACCACTCCTTCGTACACCACTTACTGCTTCTGCTGCGGCGGATAATGTATTAAATACTTTATCTGCAACAATATATTGCCCGACAGCATTTATAGTTAATATGTAGGGAATGCCTCTTGATATTCCAATATAACAAGTATTATACGGTAGACCGTCCTTGTTTTCATTCGGATTAATTATATCTTCCCCAACTTCTTCTTCGGTGTTCTTTTTTAATAAGCTCCTTCTCGCCGCCAAAAATGCTTTGGTCATAGCATCCAACTTCTTTTCAAGAAGAGCTACTCGATCTAAAACCGTATTTGGTTGTAACAACTCGGCAGAACCGGCTGAATGTCCACCAAGCATCAAATGTATACCCATGAGTCACTCCTTAAAGCAAATCGGGGCCTACCTTTACACCAGGTAGGCCCCTTGTTTCATGTGCTTGCTTTACATCGGTAAAGCAGGGCCAGTGTCTTTGGTGGTATCCTTCGGAGTGAAGGGCTTATCACCAAGAATGATGCCTGTGATGAAAAAACCGTGATTTTCGTTGTTATTACCCCAGGTGCTGTAATAGGCAGTTACTCGGAGCTGACGGCCGACCGGAACATACTTTTTGATGGTATTTTCCACTTTTGTGGTATCCATGCATACCAACGGAATAATCTGTTCGGCATCAACCCACTGGCCATTGGTATCCAATTTCCTGAAGCGGGTCAACAACTTGACAAAAGCACCTTGCCCTTCACCGACCTTGAAGTACTCCGGCTCGCTGGCTACCTTACCGATGAACTCGGATTCATTTATTGATATGCCCATGTAGGGCGTTGTTGATTTCTCGTTTGCCATAGTTTATGCTCCTTAAAAATGTTTTTGTTGTAGCCACTAATTCACCTATCTCCTCCTCGGTGGGGAGGGTGTTTTCTTTGGCAGTTACATTTGCGGTTAAAAGATCTTCTACGTACTGTGCAAGTTCTTGTCCTGCTTCTCTGAACGCATGATTCTTTATTGCTTTAAATGGTGCCTCCTCTTTTCGAATAGTTAGGATGTTCCTCACATTCTCGGATTTCACTGACATAATCCAAGCCAGTAACTTGCTTGGTATATCAACTACCTCCTGCTCCAAATGGTACAAAAGCTCGCAGGGTTCAAGCGCCGACCTGCTTGCAAAGTACACCAAGTTTTCGTTTCGCATAATAGTGTTTATTATGTTACTTCGATTATTTGCTTTGATGAATTCATGGTGTTCTACAAGGTTAGTAACTCCCCGTAACAGAGCCTTCTTTTTTATGGTATCACAAATCATGGTAGAGGTACTTCTTTCAAAACCATGTTGCACCAGCGTCTCTATATCTGCAGTGCATACTGCGTCTACAACTATGTCTCTTAACGGGACAGCGCCATGTTTCTGTTTGAATATGGAGTTGGCTACCCTGTCTAAAAACATTTCCACTGCGCAATTGGTCTTTTGATCGTCTTTCACTTCGGAGTTTTCCATGATGCGCATGATATTGTAGGCCAATGATATTACAGGGCCTGTATAGCTCTTTACACCTGTGGCTTTATCCACTATATCATTATGTGATTCCATTGTCAATGGGGCAAATGCTTTAATCGCATAATCCTGTAAAGAATACGCTTTTGTGCTCGGCCGACCCATCTTGTTATTTAACAGCGAAATGTTATCATAGCAAGTTTTATTTGGGTTGGTCCATTCTCTCCTTAAAGCCTCCTTAGCTTCAGGCGTATGAAACGAGGCTAAATAAATAACATCACCATCGAAATCCAAACCCAACGATCCCAAACTGTTACCACTTGCACGGATGGTATAACGACACAGCTCATCGTCGGTGATTTTTACCTTTTGCGGGCGAATAGACATGAAGCCTAAGCAAGGGAATCTCTCCACAAGTACAATGTCGTCATTATTCACTTCCAGTACATCCGCCATTGATCTGTGTATCTCAATGGTATTCTTTGGAAGGCTGTTACTCAAAGTAGCCACCGCTTTTGCAGAGAACGGGTAGCGGACGGCCATTCCGTAAACACTCAAATCCCCTTTCTTCGTTGATAACGATAAAGCTGTTCTGCCAAAGTAAGCGAATATTGAATTCATCAGCAGTTTGTGGTTTATATCCACAGTTGGGGCCGCGGCGTAGCGGTAACTTAACAACAGGACATTATTTATGAGGGTGGCTGTATCACTTAGGCCGTAATTACCAGTATCGTGCCGCCATGATTTTCTTAATGGCGCAGACGGTATGTAAATCTTGTCACTTTGTACAACAATTTGGCCTGCCGCTGCTGCAACTTCCGAAGGTAAAGGACCCCCTTCATATGCAATCTCACCATTTTCTTGTATGCGCACTTCAAAAGTAATGGGTAATTGAAGAACGAAACCTTCTTTATAAAAATTCTCATCTACCACCGTACCAACTATATTTTCTTTTGGTACAATTGTAGACTTGGATACATCTACTGGTAATACTTTGCTGAACGGTACAACATATTTACCTTCTGGCAGCTCGCCGCGTTTTGCTTTAAGTATGTCCAGCTTCTCTTGCAAATCATCCGCCCCTTGTGCGTAAGACATTACCTCATCAACAATGGCATTATCTTTTCCAAAGCGTGTTGTTAACGCACGCAGTTCTACTGTGGAGAACTTCAACCCGGCGGTTCTTAACCCCCTACCGTTGGTCATGTTGGTATCCGCTTTGGTCCAAAGCATGTCCTCTACATCATGTGTGACCCCCCAAAATACTTTTCCTGCCACACAATTGAACTTTCCGGCATAAGTGTCACATTCCCATGTGCCATCCTCTTTGAATCCCTTTTCTTTAAGGGCTGCCGGCAATGCTGCTATGTCCACAGTAACGTTATCAGCTACTATGGTGGGCTTTTCGTCATTTAAATTATTAGACAGGGCCTCAATAACCTGTCCGTAATTCTTCCTCTTTTGTACTGCTCGTGAAGAAACGATCACATCAATTTTACGCTTTTCCCCGGTTCTGGGATCAACCGCATAACCAAGATCTTTTAATCGAATTACCCCTTTGTTTGCGGATAAATTAGTGAGTTTGACCCCATCCTTTAATTTACGGGTTAGTGCCACTATAACACTGAATGAGGGAACTTTCTTTCCACCTACATTCGTTACAATGTTGTTTATTTCAGAGACCACTGCTTTATCAGCTATCTCTTTGAATGTGGTTACTTCACCATCTGTTGCCACAGAAAGCACGGCGCCCACTTTCAATGAATCCCCTTGTTTTACAGACAGTGTTCCAAACAGCTGGTACCTCTTGTTGTAAGTCACACTTTTGTTTGCGTGAGAAATATCCATCATCAATTGATCTTCCCATACATCAGGAATGTCAACGAATACAGTGAACAGATTCCAGCCAGAGCGTGTAATACCGTGGTCGGCCAGATACTTGTTTGAATCAGTCATAATTAACGGGGATTCATCTCCTCGCATGCCCAAAGTGGAATAAAGATTCCTTTGGGGGTTATGATAGCTTAAACCGAAAGGTGTAAGCCTCCGTAAATCCACGGTCAATATGTAGTTTTTCGAGGACAGCACGCCGTCAGATAAGCCCATGGTGGACCAGCCTTTGGGAAAATATTTATCTGCTTTTGCCATTTGGTAAGCATGACGTACTTTTGGGTTTGAACCGGCAAACTCTGGGTCAACAATTATGAGTCTTTGATTCATAGCAAAGCTATTCATATAAGTCTCATGCAACGGATAGTCATTTATGAGGTTGTTTATTGTACTTTGCAGATTCTTGATGGTTATAGCTACTGTGCCCCATTTTACCCCGGTGGCTAACTGATAAATAAAAGGCACTTGTTTTTGCAAGTATTGTGGAATGAACTCTGGACATACTTCAAATATTATTTTGGAAATAATACTCAAATAATCCAGGATCTCTCCTGCTGGTTCCAGCAGGTGGTTTCCTAAACTACGTTTAACATCATTGTGCTTTATCAGCAACACTCCATTCTCTGTGAATGGTAACGGGATATCAATGGAGTGCTGTGCCCCCTCCATATCATTCACGTACAACCATAAGGTATTATCCAACAATTCGTGTTTGAATCCTGCTGGCGTTTCCAATACCTTGGAACCGATGTTATTTAACATCCCATTTCTTAAACTTGACGCAAAAGTACTTGTAATGTCACTAACCCGTTTATTAATCAGTTCTATCACGAAAGACTACCTCCACAATGTGAAAAATTACTTGGTATACAGCATTCAGATACACTGTACTGGACCTGTATTATATGTAACAATTCATCCGATTTAAAGTTTACTTAGATCCTCCTTCCATTGATCTGTTTCTCTAATGATGCTAGCCGCGCTGCGACCATTTTTTAACTGTTCACCTCTTGTTACATATTTAATATACTCATAAGCTTGTGTAAAACAAACCTGTAATAACAAACTCTTGAAAAGTACTTCCTCAAAGTGACTTTTAAGCATTCCGTGATTCAATGAGAGTTTCTGTAAGAGTTGTTGGTAAGGACCATTAAGTGCCACTATCTGCGGAGGAAAATCAACCTCGTTAATAATATTAATTAGTCGATGTGCTACCACCAGCTGACCAAACTTCTCACCTATTTTAGCAAGTTGTTTTTCTCTTGGCAATAGCACAAATTCACTAATGTCCTTTAAAAGGTCAGCGCTGATAAAGTTCGACTTAGGGCTTTTTCTACTTGATGCCCAATTCAATAATAAATACCTTGTATCTTCTGGATGAAGGATACTTTTTGCCCAACACAGCTGTTCAAGAATAGATATTTTACTGAGATCGACTGCAGCTGCTGGAGCTAGTACCACTTTCGGTATTTCGATTAAATCTTTCCTATCCGTACTCCTCATAATTAATTCATTTAAAAAAGAAAGATTTTTACGCAACATTTTTATGACAGTAGACGGTGGTGTCTCAAAGGGGACAATATTTAAGACACGTTTCTTTTCACAACGACCACCAGAAGACTTATAACCGAAACGATCAAAAAATATTGTAACCTCCTGGACGGCTCCGAAATCCTCCATAAGTATGTGGTCTATTTGGCTTACATATCCTGTACTACCCGTACAAGGGCCCATGCTACGCAGTAAACTGCTACCAAGTATCTTTATTTTGGCGCCTATCGTGAACATTGTTAATTCCCCTCATGTTAAACAGTAAGTTGTACCAGCTCATCATAATAATCAGGCTTTTTCCCTGCTAGCGCAGGCCTTATACAGCCGTTTATACAATTATGGTAGCTTTTTTTATATGATCCCATGTACAAAGTTACTTGTTGCTGTAGTAGTGCCTCTAGAAAGCGCAGCTCGTTCAATACCTCACTTCGTGCTTTAACAGTAGTTAAAGTATTAACCATGTTTTTAGTTAAGTCGTCTAAACTACTTTTGGCAATAACGTCCTTGAAGATATTTAATATAAAGTTTGGGGTTTTAGGCCAAAAATTGTAGTTATTTAATTTATTGATGTGATTTAAAAACATTACTTTTGACAAAACAAAAGCCAAAAAGTCTAAATCTGTTACGTACTTTAGATTTGCGTTACCTTCATTTGTTGGCTCATATACAACGATGTTGAAGTCAACACCGTTGGCATTTGCCACCGCTTCAATAAGTTCTTGCAACTTTGTATCTGTAGCCCATACAAGAGGTATTGTTATAGCACAATAATCCAAACGTGGTTTACCCGTTTTTCCACGTTTTATCACCACTAATTTGCATCGGACCAGACATGCCTGCTGATCCATAGTCCGTTCCATGTGTGAAAAATACATTACTGATCCTGGACTGAAAAGACCACATTTTGGATCTCTAATACTTACTATTTTGGTTCCAGGCTCATAGAGCGCCGTGTATATCATTTAAACCTCCTCAAGTGTTTCCACTCTGAACCAATCAAGTGGACTGGCTTCCGATGTAGCTGAAAGAGACTTACCCGCTGTATAGGCAGTGATACTTTTTATTCTTGGGGTTACATACAATCTACTTTTTGTACAAGGATCTTTGCCCACTCTTTTTACTGCTAATGCGATTCGCAATCCAGTAGTGTCTAGATCTGCCGTTTCCAAGACAGAAACCACATCTGTAATTGCAACTGTTTCTTCTGACAGTACTTTCCTGACTGCCTCAGTGTCTCTTTTTATAATTGAGAACAGGTTGTCATCAACTACCCCCAACAATCTCCCAACGAGATCAGGTTTCGTGATGTTCTTCCCGTATTGGGTTATTCTCGTTAGTTTCTTCTCAGCCATTATGTAGTCTCCTTCAAGTTAAGCAAAATGCATTTCTTCTGTCTCTGGAATTGTGTCCAGCATTTCCTTTGCTTCAGAAAGCACTTCATCATCTACGGTGGATTCATCAATAGTTAGCATTGTCTTAATTTCGTAACCGTAGATAATATATATTTGTTCTATGTCTATTGCCGCGGTCGCATCGCCGTCAAAACCCGACACTAACTCCTGAATCTCTTCGGCAACACCCAAGACACCTTTGCTTTTTACCTCAAAGGCACCACCGGTTTCGTGGTCTTCGTCCATTATCAGTAAAAAGGTCTTTACTCCTTTGGGTATACTTGCCGGCAAAGTTGTTGCTTCTGTCAATACCCCATGTAGTACTCCATAATCCAGACTATCAACAGCTGGATACTCAATTAAGGAGTCTGCTGCCTCAACTACCTGATCACACACTTCAACAGTTCCAATGAGAACACTTGCAAAGGACTCTGCTTTCGGACAGATGATGATGACCTCACCTCCCACGTTTTCCTTCAACGAGTCTTTCACTGTAAAGTTACTGTTCATACAATTCTCCAATGCTGTCAGCAATGTTTATTATATCAATGCCTATTTCAACAAAAGCATTTTTATTTCTGCTGTGCTCCGTAAAGAGCTCCGCTATATGCAACGCCTTTACTTCACGTGTACTCGATACTTTAAAATGCACTGTATTGGACAAAATTAATTTGTACACCAATGTTTTTATTTTTGTAGTATCGGTATATGTTGACATGAAAGACAATATGTCGTTTTCAGCGATATCGTAACCAAACTGAGCCTTTACGTGTGCTTTCACATACTGTTTTATATTGGCGTGGTGTATACCCGCTTTGTACATGGAAGTATACCAAGCGGGTACAACATTGTATCGATTGAAAGACCTTGTACATACGATCCTTCCATCATGGAGAAGCATGATTAAATGAAGATCAACAAGGTCAGGCGTTTGATCCGACTGCGATTCTTGCATTTTCTGTTCCTGTGTAGAGTTTTGTAAACTCATCTATTGGTAACGTAATAAACTCCTTTATTGCTTGCCAATACCATTGGTATCCGGCAGAAGTCCGTCGTAAGAATTCAGGATGATATTGTACACCAAAACACAATGTTTTCGGATATAGTATAGCCTCTACTTCCTGGTCATTATAGGCCTCCTCCATATCAGCAGTGCCGATGTACGTTCTGGATCTCCTTTGTGTAGACCACCCAACCACATACCCGCCTTCCCCCGGAAGACACATTTGGTGATGGGTTGAGGACACTTTGATTATTTCTTCGGTTCTGTGGCTGGAGAATGTATGCTCTACTCCGTGGTTGGTTATATGATGCATCATCCGTCCACCGGACATAACGTTGATGAATTGACTCCCACGACAAATACCTGTCATACGAATATCATGTTTACGGGCGTGGTTAAATACCTCTTTTTCAAAAGCATCTCTGGCAGGGTGGTCAACACAATAGCCCTTTGGACTCGTATCACCATATAATTCAGGGCTGACATCAGCACCTCCGGTGAACAATACCAAGGAAAACTCTTCGGGTTTTTCAAAGAAGTCTTTGACCTCTCCTACTATTGTACCAAGACCCGATACTGCGTAACCGTAGTCAATTGATCCTACAACAAGTATCTTTTTATTTAATAAATCGCCAGTCATGAATACTCCTTAATCTTCCGGCAAATCGGGGACTGAATCCCCTTTCGCGGGTTTCGTGTTGACAGTGGTGTAACACACATCTATTACTTCTGCCACTGGAATAATTCGTTTAATTTCTGAATCAACGAAGCTTACAATGTAACACGGATCTGGGTATACCCGCTTCGGATTGTCAATTGCCGGAAAGGTTATTTTGTTAACCGCAGGGCAATCAGGCACGAGGTTACCCCCAGTCGTGCCGTTCGCATTGTATTTGAATATTGGTGGTTGATCCACGATAAAATGTTGCGGCATACCTTGTGGAACGTTTTTTAGAGAAATCGAGATGATTTTCTGTGTACTTGCCATTTTGTTTTTTCTCCTTACTATGTGTTAAGATAAAGTAGTACTACCCAACCAGCCGCGAAGCGGGAAAAACACCACCCACTTACACAGGCCAATACCCGTCGGCCACCTTCTCAAGTTGCGCTACTTCACGGTTAAACACATACATCATTGCTTTAACGCTTTTCCCATCCGCTGTGGTAACTTCCACCTCTTTCCTGTTGTATAGATTATTGACATTATCAGGACCGCGGTAACCTTCAATGGAATCCAACCGAGCAAGTATTTCTTTCCTTTTATCATCAGGGTACTGATGCAACTCTCCCGCTATCTCTGTGTCACCATCGAGAACCACCGCTGGATAACTACCACCCACACTATACATAGTTCCTTTTACCTTTGCCTGGGTAACAAAACTACGCATCCTATTGAATAGGTGCGCATACCTGCCGCCAACTTTTAGTGTACCATATACAAACACTTCCATAATAATCACTCCTTTAAAATATGGGCTCTGTCTGTTGAGCAGACATAATTGCTTCATGCAGTGCACTACTAGTACTGCCTTTGGCATTAACCCCTTTCCGCACGGGGACTTTGCCATGTGATGATTTACGTGTAAGGTACTTGCGTGATATATGATTAGACCAACCATCCTGCGTAAGTATATGCACATACCGTTCTAATGACATACTATTGCTCGATGTAAACTCACTTGCCAAGTAGATGGCTTTATCCTGACAATCTTTATATGCCCCAGGAACAACCTCCAATACTTGCCCATTATGGTCCATTACCATGCAATTACATCTTAGATTATTTGAGTGGTCTATGACGCTGTACGCGTTTATATCGGGTTTAGCTACTTTTACTAACAGCACCTTTAAACCGTACATATTTACAAAAACAAGTGCATCATTATTTCGACGTGTTACCCATTTTGATGAGGCCTCAAAAGCCTGCCACATCAGCTTATGGTCTGA
>Ga0209417_1000094_pt1 | contig 237161 bp, 240 predicted proteins | sample RifGroF2_FD_184002 | JGI IMG/M metagenome (GOLD analysis project Ga0209417, IMG submission 184002) | Groundwater microbial communities from Rifle, Colorado, USA - Groundwater F2 (SPAdes) (version 2) | ecosystem: Environmental > Aquatic > Deep subsurface > Groundwater | place: Rifle, Colorado... | reverse complement strand
TTTGCTGACCAGTTAATGTTGCTTAGGCATCATCCCTTGGAAGAGGTTAGAGATATTGCTGAGAAAACTGAAGCTGCTCTCAAAGAAGCTTATCCTAGTTCTTTTTGCCATGAAAGATTTGAAAATACAGAAAAATATAATCAGAACTGGATGCAGAATGATTATTATTACGTTAACAACGAAGCTAAAGATTTTGCACTTTTAAAAAACGGAATAGACTTGAATGATTTAGAAAAATACAAAGAATTGATTCAGAATCGACCTTTCAAAACAGAGTTGCCACCGATGGTTGCGGAATGTGGAATGATTCAATATGAATTTTTATTGGATTTTGGATCTTTTCGTGATTTGCAAAGGCATCGAGCGATAGTACAAAGAATGCCCCTGCTTGTGAGGAACCACGGCTTTAACGAATGGTATTTAAAGGCTATGCCAGAAGATTTAAGAAATAAAACTCAGGAATTTATTAAAATGCAAGAAGACTCCATTTCTAAATTAGAAACTACTGATGAAATAAAACAATATTATACTGCTATGGGATACAATGTTCCTTGCCGAGTGGCGGGTGATTTGAAAGCTATCATGTATCTGGTGGAATTACGATCAACTAGATTCGTGCATCCCACTTTAGTGCAACAAATGTTAAAAATGATAGCTAGTCTCAAAGATATCTTTACTGATATTGATCTGACGATACACACCGATAGTGAGCCTAATCGTTTTGATATTCGCCGGGGCGAACATGATATTGTGATGAAGGATTAGCTTTTCTCGAATCAAATTTTTTTATTTGACTTTTTTATGATTTTAGCTGTATGCTGTTTAATAGTACTTTGTATTTGGATTTTCAATAGAGGCTCATTTTGAGCAAATTAAAGAGACGAAGGAGATTCGCCATGATTAAATTATATGATAAAGCTATCGTAATTCCGCCGTCGTTTGAAATTTTATCTGACGAGCTTTCGTTAGCGCAGAGAATTGAATTATGCGGGAAAGTCTGTTATAAGGCCGAAGATAATATAACAGAATCTTCCGCGATTGGTTTTATTGAAAAAATGGTGAAACATAAGCATAATTCTACTCTTGAAATGGGAGTAGCCTCTCTAAAGGTTAATTATTTGACTATTGGGGGGCGTTGGTTCTTTGATGAATTTTATCAAACCATTCCAAAATATTTGGTTGTTGATGCACTTGGATCTGGAGAGTTGTTGGTTACTGGAAGCGTGAGAGCTTTCCGAGAAATAGCAATAAAATATCCCAATTGCGAAGTCGTGGGGGCTATGGCTTATACATTAGCCTCTCGACATCCATATTTTTTCAAAGACATTGATGTCTACGAAAGCAAATTTGTAAAAGCTGAGAAAGTCTCTCTTGAAAAAATAGATCAGCTTGAGCCTGAGCTCAAAGCTCGGCACCGTTTTGTAGCGGTGAGATTTGTCGTCAATCGAGCAGTGACTCACGAGCTGGTACGGCATCGTCCTTGTGCTCTGCTTCAAGAGAGTCAACGGTATTGCCGTTATTCTTTGGGTAAATTTGGTAGCCGAGTAACTTTCATTAAGCCGATATTTTTTAAAGAGGGCAGTGAGGCTTATGCGTTGTGGGAGCAGAGCGTTCTTAGGGCGGAAGCGGATTATCTGGCTCTTCTTGAGATGAAAGATACTAACGGAGACAAATACACTGCTCAAGCAGCTCGGACAGTTTTGCCCAATTCGTGTAAAACTGAATTGATTATTTATACCAGTCTGGAACATTGGCATCATCTTTTTCATATGCGGGCTATAAATCCAGCCGCTGAGCCCTCGATGAGAGAAATAATGATTCCTGTTCACGCAGAATTCATTCGTCGGTTTCCAAATCAGAACTTTGATAAACCTCGCCGAATGCCCGAAGGTTGGGTACAGAAATAAGTTCGTTTTAAGTTGTGAGAACTCTTCTTGTATAGATTGCGAGAAGAGTTCTTTTTTAATGTTTTTAAATGTGTTAAAATGAATTTGCTTTGAAGAATAAATTTTTATTTATTAACTAAATATGGAAAAGGGCAAATTTATAGTTTTTGAGGGATTAGATGGTTCTGGACAAAGTACCCAAATTAGTCTTTTAGAAAAATATTTAAAAGATAAGGGTATAAAATTTCACACCACTTCAGAACCTTCGGGAAATTTATTGGGTGGATTGATACGGGCAATATTAACTAAGCAATGGAAACTTAGTAATACCGGCATCCAGCTTCTTTATGCGGCTGACAGAGCCCATCATCTGGAATCAGAAGTCTGGCCAGCTATGGAAAAGGGTAATCATGTTATCTCAAGCCGTTATTTTTTTTCTACGTTTGCTTTTGGATCGCTGGATAATGATTTGGCTTGGTTGGAAAAAATAAATGAAAAATTTCCAAAACCGGATTTGGTTTTTTTCATTAGAGTTTCTCCCAAAGAATGCATCCGGAGAATAGAGAGCTCTAGATTTCGCAAGGAGTTCTTTGAGGAAGAAGCAAAGCTAAAAAAAGTTTTATCGGTTTATGATAAAATAAGTAAGAGTAAAAAGTATAAAAATTTCTATACAATTGACGGTGAAAGGTCAGTTGAAGAAATATTTGCTGAAATATCTAAAATAATTGATAAATATATTAAGTAAAAAATTATTCTCGCTTTGTCATTGCGAGTAAATTTTGTACTCAAAATTTGCATGGCAATCTCCTTTAAGTTTTATGAAAATTAAAATTAAAAAAATAAATCCATTAGCTAAAATGCCTAGTTATGCTAATATTGGTGACGCAGGTATGGATTTTTATTCAGTTGTAGATGTTTCTATTTTACCAAATGAGATAATAGCTTGTGATACTGGTATAGTGATGGCAATTCCTATTGGATATGTGGGATTAATTTGGGATAAGGGCGGAGTGGCTTTTAGGGGTGGAATTAAAACAATGGGCGGGGTAGTTGACAGCTCTTATCGAGGTGAAGTAAAGGTAATTTTAAAAAATTTATCTGACGAGAAATATATAATCAAAAAAGGAGATAAGATTGCACAGATGTTGATCCAAGAAGTAGAGATTCCAGAAATAGAGGAAGTGCAGGAATTGGATGATACTAAGAGGGGCGAGGGAAGATTTGGCAGTACAGGAATAAAATAAATTTTATGAAAAGAAAAAATATTGAAATTGAAATTAGGAGTTTGATCGATGAAGAAAAATATAAAAAACTTCTCAAATTTTTTAAAAAAGAAGGAAAATTTATAAGTAAGGAAAATCAGACTTCCTATTATTTTTCGGGAGAAAATGATTTGCGAATCCAAAAGAGCGATAAATATGCTAAGATTTGGTTGAAAAAAGGCATGATGCATGATGATGCTAGGGAGGAAATTGAAATAAAATTAAATTTGAAGGATTTCGAAAATGCTAATAGACTTTTTGAATCTCTAGGATTTAAAAAGGAGATAATCTGGATTAGAAAGCGAAATATTTTTTCTTGGAAAAATATAAAAGTTATGTTGGACAATACCAAGGGTTATGGCTACATTTTGGAATTAGAAAAGATGAGTGATTTAGCGGACAAGGATATGGTAATTAAAGATCTTAAGCGCAAGATGGATCTTTTGGGAATTAAGGAGACTTCAAAAGAAGAATTTGGCAAAAAATTTGAATACTATAAAAATAATTGGAAAAAATTAATCGTTTAATATATTTTTTTAAGATTGAGTCGTTTGGAGTTTATTTGAAATTAAAAAATTCGTAATTTTCCATAATACTTAATTCACGATACTTTTTATCCATTCATAAGCAGGTTCTTGATTAAAGAAGCATAATATATTATCATGATTAAAGTGAATTACTTATAAAATATGTCAAAATACCTAGCCACAATCGGAATGGAAATTCATGTTGAACTTAAGACTAAGTCCAAGATGTTTTGTAGTTGCAAAAATGATATGGAATTAGATAAAGATCCTAATTCTAATATTTGCGAAGTTTGTACGGCTCAACCAGGAACTTTACCAGTACCCAATAGTCAGGCGATTAGATTTGTGCAATTAGCAGGATTAGCTCTTAATTGCAATCTTCTTAAAGATACTAAATTTGATCGCAAGAATTATTTTTATCCTGATATTCCAAAGGGTTACCAGATTTCTCAATACGACCAACCTTTTTGTGAAAAAGGCGAGCTTGAGATAAAAGGAAAAAAGGTTGGAGTTACCAGAATTCATCTTGAGGAAGATACTGGAAAATTAACTCACCCCAAAGGAACTAATTATTCTTTGGTAGATTTTAATCGAGCTGGAGTGCCGTTAATGGAACTTGTAACCGAACCAGATTTTACTAGCGGAGAGGAAGCTCGCGAATTTTGTCAAAAATTACAACAAGTCTGTCGTTATCTGGAAATTTCAGATGCTGATATGGAAAAAGGCCATATGCGTTGCGAGGCTAATATTTCTGTGCATAAAGAAGATGAAGATAAATTAAGTGGAACAAAAGTAGAAGTAAAAAATATCAATTCTTTTCGTTTCGTGCAAAAAGCGATTGAATATGAAATAGCTAGACAAGTTGAAGCTTTGGAAAATGGAGAAAAAATTATTCAAGAAACGCGAGGTTGGGATTCTATAAAAAATATTACCGTGTCGCAGAGGGTTAAGGAAACTGCAGCTGATTATCGTTATTTCCCAGAGCCGGATATCCCGCCGATGTTATTTGATGATGCTTATATCGAAACTTTAAAAGGAGAATTGCCAGAATTGCCTAAAGATAAATTAGAAAGATTTATCAAGGAGTACGGCGTGGGAGAAAGAGAGGCAGAGCTTTTGGTTTCTGAAAGAGATTTGGCTAATTATTTTGAAAAAACTGTCAGTGAACTAGAAGAAAAAATATCTGCTGGAGAAATTAAGGCAACGCGTGAAAAATTATTTAAACTAACAGTAAATTATCTTAATACTGAAATACGCAAGCATCTAGTAGATTTGCAAGAAAAAATTAGTGACATAAAAATTACTCCCGAAAATTACGCGGAGTTAATTGGAATTGTAGCAGAGGGAAAAATTAATTCTAGCGCGGCCCAAATCGTTTTAGAGGAGATGTATAAAAATGGTGGCGACCCATCTCAGATTATCGAGGAGAAAAATTTAGCGCAGATGGATGATGCTGGTGAAATGGAAAAAATTGTGGATAAGATATTAGCTGACAATCAAGCTTCTGTAACTGATTATAAAAATGGTAAGGAGAATGCGTTTAAATTTCTAATGGGACAGGTAATGAAAGAAACTAAGGGAAAAGCTAATCCTCAATCGGTTACCGAAATACTTAAAAATAAACTGTCGCAATAGAATAAAAAAGACTTTCTGATATTGACAGAGAGTCTTTTTTGAACTATGTTTTCGTTAGTTATAGGAGGCGATCAAATTTTAACGATTCGGGAGGAATCATGAAGAGAATCAGAGGATTAATTTGATTGTAGCTGATTATTGGTTAGGGATAACGAAATTTCTGGGAAAAATTTTAGAATAAAAAAGGAGACATGATATGAATTTTATTCAAACAGAAATGACCTGGCCTCAGGGAATGAAAGGTATGGAAAATGGTATGGTACCAATCAAAATATCCAATGAGGACATTGTGTCCGATGAAGCAGAAAGACTTTCCCATCAAACTTGTCCCTCTCGCAGAGGGATGGAGCACATGACCTCTGGTATGCATATCATTGATTGTATCGATATCAAAAAAGGTAGCTCAAATTAGAACGCTGGTTGTTTTTAGCGGAGGTGGTTAGCTTAATAAGCGAGCCACCTCAAATTATTTTATAAACATAATTTTTATTTACGTACATATGTAAGTAAATATTTTTGGGAGACTCTGAAGTAAAATACGAACCCTGAAATAAATTCAGAGCAACATAACTATATGTTGATTTAGAATGACAATGGGGATGTTTTTATGTTAAAATGTTAATATTAATTTTTTAATTTTAAAAAACATGAAAACATATATTTGTGAAATTTGCGGAGATGCTTATCTAGGGGAAGATAGACCTAGTCAGTGTCCATTTTGTGGAGCCGGCAAGGGCTTTATCAAAGATGGCATCGAAGCGAGGCCGATAGTTAATGAAGCTATTGAGGTAGATGAAAGGGAGCGGGGAAATTTAATGAAGACTCTGGAACTGGAGATGCACGCTGTAGCAATTTACCAATGTATGGCTGGCAAAACTGATAAGTATGAAATTAAAGCCATGTATAAAAGATTAGCCAAAGTGGAGTTGGAGCATGCCACCATTGTGACGAAAGTTTTAAAAATAGAAAGACCCGAGGCAGTTGAAATAAGTTGCGCTGATAGTGAAGTAGAAAATTTTGATGAAACAATTAAATTAGAAGATGATGCCTCAAAATTATATGCAACTTTTGCTCAAGAAGCGGTAAATGCAAATATTAAGAAATTTTTTGGCGCGCTTACAATTGTAGAAAGAGAACACATTGATTTGATAAATAATTATTTATCAAATAATAAACAATAACCAATTTCCAATTATTTATTTTCATCAATGCTTTGATTTTTCCCCGTAATTCCTTCTTCCCATCTTTTTATCATTTCTTCATCATAGCGTAAATTAAAGTCTTGATTCAAGTAATAAAGGATGGAGCGGTTGTCCAAGACCCTGGTTTCCTCTTTGACTTTATCCGGATCGGTTTTATTTTTCTTGGATTCACTAATTTTTTTACCACTTTTAATATTATAGTAAATGGTTTCTTTTTTGACGCGAGAAGCGCCACTAACCATCGGAGTTTCGCTTTCAATTTTTTGGTAAGCAACGAATTCTTCCCGGGGTTTGGATTCCAATAATTTCGTCATGTAGGTTTTCCAAATCGGGCCGGCCACATAAGATCCATCCGCTCCGGCGCGCATAGGAGAATTGTCATTGTTGCCTGCCCAAACTCCCACTGCGATGGAAGGGGTATATCCAACTGTCCAAGCATCACGGTAATCTTGGGTAGTTCCGGTTTTCCCCGCCACATTCTTGTCTTTGATATTGAAAGCATTATTAGGCCCAAACATCGGTGTGCGGGCTTGATTGTCAGAAAGAATGGAATTTATTTTTCTAGCGATTTCGGCGTTGATAACTCTTTGCCCTGAGTTATTGAAATTATAAATGACTTCATTTTTGGAATTAGTGATATTTGAAATCGAAACAGTTTTATTTCTTATTCCGTCATTAGCAAAAACCGAAAAGGCGGAAGTTTCTTCAAGTAATTTCATTCCTCCTCCTCCCAAGGCTAGAGCTAAACCATAATTGCCATCGTCAGTAAGAGTGGTTATTCCTAAACGTCGAGCTAATTCGATAGTGTCAGAAATTCCAGCGATGTAAAGTGTCTTGACAGCTGGGATATTGAGGGACATTGCTAAAGCTTGGCGCATAGAAATGAGACCGTTAAATTTACCATTGTAATTCTGGGGGATATAACTTCTGCCACTGCCATCCGGTCCGAAATTTGTTCGGACATCATAGATCATACTTTCCGGCTGGAGTCCTTTTTCAAAAGCTTTGGCGTAAACGACTGGCTTAAAAGATGATCCGGGTTGTCTGACCCGAGTAGCGACATTTACCTCCCCGTCGATATTTTTGTCAAAATAATCCAACGATCCCACCATAGCAAGTATCTTTCCGCTAGTGGGCTCTACAGCTACAATAGAAGCATTGCTCGCTCCATAATTATTTAAATGATTTTTAGAATTTTTCAAAATTTCTTCGGCTAACTGTTGCTTTTCCCAGTCGAGAGTGGTGGTTATCTTCAAACCTCCTTTTTCCATCAGGTCCCGTCCGTATTCTCCTTCTAATTTTTCGATGACATACATGACAAAGTGGGGGGCTTTGATATCCTTGGATAGAGGCTTGAGTTTTTCAAAAGTATTAATAGCGAGGGCTTGGGAGATTTCTTCTGGATCAGCTAATTTTAGTTTTTTTAATCTTTCCAGAATAAATCTTTGTTTCTTGAATAATCTTTCGTCATTTTCTCCATAGGGAAAATAAAAAGTAGGAGCATTGGGCAAAACTGCCAGTAAAGCGGCTTCATCTAGAGTTAGATCTTTAGCATCCTTGCCAAAATATGTTTGGGCAGCAGCTTGAATTCCATAGGCATTGGCTCCGTAAGGTATTTGATTGAGATACATATCCAAAATTTCATCTTTGGAAAAAGATCGTTCCAGTTTTATGGCCAAGATAGCTTCCTTGGCTTTTCGCGTAATAGTTTTTTCTCGAGTTAAAAACAAACTGCGCGCGAGTTGCTGGGTAATAGTGGAAGCACCCTGCTGAATGCTGTCATTTTCTATGTTAGTTTTGATAGCTCGCAAAAGAGATTTTAAATCAATTCCAAAATGATGATAAAAACCATCGTCTTCAGAAGCAATTGCTGTTACTCTGGCAGTATCAGGTATTTCTTTATGGGGGATTATTTTTCTGTTTTCTTCGCCGAATATTTTGTATAAAATATGCTCTCCGCTACTGTCGTAGATGGTAGAGGCTTCGCTTATCTTAATATTTCGGATGTCTTTAATATTGGGTGTGTTGGTATAGAAATAAATAAAGGTCAAAAAAGCCAATAAAAATATGGCCATACAAACATCAAAAAATCCCAAAACAATCTGGATTAATATTTTGAAAAACCAGCTTTTTTTTGTTTTCTTTGAATTGTTATTTATTCTTTTTTCTTTCATGTCTTTAAGTTTAGCATAAACTTTTATTAGTATATAATTATAGCAATTTTGGGCTATAAAGTCAAAAGATTCTCCCCTATTTACATTTATTCTTATTTTACTATAATGAATATATACTCAAGTACTTGAATTTAGAAGAAGTACTTGTTTTGTATCGTAAATATAAAATTTTTTAAATAAAAAAAATATGGAAGGAAATAATTTCTCAAAGTTTGAAAGCGGAGTTAAAGTTAATGTGAACAGCAATGTTGGACACGTAGATAAGACTGTCTTTGGCTCAAAGAATAAGCCGGAAGAAAAAACTGATTTTAAGAAAAATATCTTCGATAAGATTATCCTGGCTAGTTTTTTTATGTTGTTTTTTGGTCTGCCTATTTTCTTTACGGGACTTTCTTTTCAAGGAGTCGTATTTGAAAAACAAATTTACTTTTACTTTTGGGTGCTAGTTGCCTTGGTTACTTGGGTGGCCAAAGGTGTAATGCTGAGTGAGATGAAAATAAAGAGAACTTTATTGGATATTCCTATTGCGTTTTTTTTGGTATTTTATTTAATTTCAACATTCTTTTCTGTGGATAAATGGCATAGTTTCTGGGGATTTTTTGGCGATCCTTCTCGAGGATTGCTGGGCGTTTTGTTTTTGGTGGTTATGTATTATTTAATTTTGAGCAATTTTAATTTTAAAACTTTAAAGTGGTGCTTGGGAGGGTTAGTTTTATCCAGTATGCTGGTCTCAGTTTTTTCTTTACTTGTTATGTTTGGGGTAAAAATTGCTCCCGCTAGTTTAAATAGTTATATTCCGTTGAGCCTTATCGGCACAGTGTCCGGACTTAAAGTATTTTTAGGGATGATGATCCCGCTTCTTTTGGTAGTGTCGCTTAAGATGAACGAAAGTAAAAAGAAATATGTGAATATTTTGGGATATATCGCTTTGGCATTTGTTCCAATTAATCTGTTGATTGTATCAATGGTTTTTGATAAAATCATTTCCGCTACTATTTTATTCGGAGTAGGTTTCTTCTTGCTGTATATACTTTCCCATATTGTTCGTCCCAAAGAAAATTTAGCCTGGATTCCGATGGTGGCATTTGTTTTGGCGATGATTGTTTTGGCAACCGGGAAGAATGATTTAGCTAAAGTTAATATTCCGATTGAAGCTAGTCCCAATATGGAGGTGTCTTGGGAAATTGTTAAGGGCGGATTAAAAGAAGACCCTATGCTAGGTTCGGGCCCGGCCACCTATGGATTTGATTTCTCCAAATATAAACCCCAAGCTTTCAATGAAAATATTTTTTATGGAATAAGATTTTATCAAGGAACCGGATTGTTTTTCGAAAGCTTCTCAACCTTGGGAATATTGGGCGCCGTAGCGCTTTTGGCTATAGTAGTTGTTTTTATAAATGTAGCCATTTATCTGATTAGCCAAGATAAAGAAAAAAACAAAATTTATTCATTGGGATTGCTGTCCGCAAGTATAATTTCTATAGTGAGTGCTTTTGTATTTAGAGTGGATGGAACAATCATATTATTGAGCGCCATGGTTGGTTCCATTACTATGGCAGTTATTTTTTTGGAAAGTGGAATGGAGGAGCGATATCTGAAACTTTCCCTAAAGGCCTCACCTAAATTTGCTTTGACGCTGGCTTTTATATTTATAATTGTTAGCGCTGGAGTGGCAGTGCTATTTGTTTATATCGGAAAAGCTTATTTAGCGGATATCTATGCAGGTGTGGCGACAAGGGTAAATAAGGTAACTGAAGAGGGTTCAATAAAAAACTTAAACAAAGCTATCTCCCTAAATGATAAGGAAGGCAGATACTATTCGAGAGTTGGGCAAGAATATATGGTATTGGCCAATGAAGAGGCCTCAAAGCCAGAAAATAGCGTGGATGTAACTAAGATAGGAAATTATGTCAGTGCTTCAGTCGCTTATGCGAAAGAGGGTGTCTCAAAAATGCCCAATGATGCTTTGTCGGTTTCTGTCTTGGCTCAAATTTATGAAAGTCTATCTATGCAAGTAGATAGCACTTTGGAGTTAGCATTTAAATCTTACGAAAATCTTTTGTCTCTAGAGCCACATAACCCAGTTGCTTATTTGAAATTGGGACAAATAAAAATAGTCCCAGCCTTAAAGGAAACTGATGCTACAAAAAAGAAAGCATTGATAAAAGAATCTATGGGTTATATTGAAAAATCAGTTAAAGAAAAAACTAACTTTGCTGAAGGATATTATTATTTAGCAGTAACTCAAAATGCACTAGACCAAAAAGATGAGTCAATTAATTCTTTGATTAGTGCTGTAAATAATGATAAGAAAAATTTAACTTATTTATTCAATTTAGGGCGAGCCTATCAAGAAAAAGGCGGAGAAACAGATATAGATAATGCAAAGAAAATATTTGAATACATAGTTTCAATCAGTCCTGAAGAGGTAAACACAAATTTTGCGCTAGGAACATTGTATGAAAAAATAGGAGAGAAAGATAAAGCAGTGGAAAAATATAATAAAGTCTTGGAAACTGTGAAAAAATTAGGTTCCGATAATGATGAGACTATCGGCAAATTGAATAAAATAATCAGCAATACAAAGGCCGGAATAAGCAATGTGAATATTGCGGATTCTCAGCCGATAAATAGTGGACAGACAGGTGATGTTTCAAATTCAAACCAAGAAGTTGAATTAATCGGACCAGCACCCGTTCAAAATCCAGTTAACCAAACAGCACCAATTGCAGGTCAATCAATAGACAATGCAACTGAGCCTGCTGTGGGTAACTAGTTAATTTTAATTAGAAACGTGCTTTGATAATTTCCCAATTTTTTGCGAATTATCCTGGCAAGTAAAAAAATATGGCAACAGAATTTACAGATAAAAATTTCAAAGAAGAAGTTCTTGAAAGTGATAAGGTAGTATTGGTAGATTTTTGGGCACCTTGGTGCGGACCATGTCAGATGATGGGACCGATAATTAACGATTTGGCGCTAGAAATGGGAGAAGGTTTTAAAATAGGAAAACTTAATGTGGACGAAAATTCTGAGTGTGCCTCTGAATACGCAATAATGTCCATTCCTGCCATAAAAATATTTAAAAATGGCAAGGTTGTGAAGGAGCTTGTGGGTGTACAAAACAAAGATGCATTGAAAGAGGAATTAAAGAAGCTATAAATTTAATTTTGATCTCAAATAAAACGTAAAGACGAGGCAATCTGCCTCGTCCTTTATTTTGATGGGTGTTTTTTGTTTTACTAAAAACATTTTGTGATTTTATTTCGAGTTTATTTCGAGAAAAATTAGGGTTGATTTGTGAATTATATCAAATAAACTAAATCTGTTCTATAGTATTTGTCATCTTGAGCGGAGTTGATCCGCCAGCTGGCGGAGAAATGAAGTCGAAAGATCTAGGCCTAGATTCCTCGATTTCGTTCATCCTCCTTGGGGTCGGATTCACTTCACTCGGAATGACATACTAGCAGTGTTTAAGTTGATTCGATATTAGATCCTAGTTACTTCAATTGATTCAATAAACTTTCTCCGTTCATTTCGGCGGGTTTTTCTATCCCCATAATATCAAGTATCGTGGGGGTAATGTCGCTCAAAAGTCCGCGTATGTTATTTTCGGATTCAACAACTTGTTCTTCAGTTTTTTCCATGTGATTATCTGGAGAAATTAGCCAAAGCGGCACAGGGTTAGTGGAATGCTCGGTTAAGGGCTGTCCGGAATATGGATTGGTCATTTCTTCTACATTGCCATGGTCAGCGGTTATGAGCACAATTCCTCCGGTTTGTAATATTTTTGGAAGTAACAACGACAAGCTTTTATCAAGCGATTCAACGGCTTTTTTGGCGGCCTCCATATTGCCAGTATGACCCACCATATCAGCATTGGCGTAATTTATTAAAATGAAATCATACTTGTTTAATTCAATGGATTCAATAGTTTTTTGAGTTACTTGAGCGGCGCTCATTTCCGGTTCTTCATCATATTTGGCCACTGATGGAGATGGAACAAGGATATGATCTTCTCCGGGAAATGGTTTTTCTACTCCGCCATTGAAGAAATAAGTTACATGGGCATATTTTTCTGTTTCGGCTATGCGGAGCTGTTTTTTATTATGAAGACTGAGAATCTCACCTAAACCTCCCTTGTTTACCTCAGGCGGAAAAGCAACATAAACCGGCAAGTCTTTTTCATATTCAGTCATTGTGATAAAAACTACTTTGAGATCCCTTTCTTTTTTTATCTTATTAAAGTTTGGAATAGCAAATGCTTTGGTGATTTGTCTGGCGCGATCCTCTCTGAAATTAAAAAAGATAATTGTGTCATTATCCGATACAATGGCAGTGGGTTTTCCATCTTTGGTTAACACGACAGGTTCTAAGTATTCATCGTTGATATCTTTTGCATAAGAGGCCTCCATATGGGCGATAGGATCGTCTGTGAGGTCTCCAATCCCTTGGGTCAGCATCTGGTAGGCTTTTTCTGTTCTATCCCAATTATTATTCCTATCCATGGCCCAGTTTCTTCCGCACAAAGTAGCTATTTCTCCTACGCCGATAATGGTTATTTTTTCTTGTATTTTTTTGATAGTTTCGACTCCTGAAGTGGGAGGAGAATCCCGTCCATCAGTAAAAAGATGGAGAAAAACTTTTTCAATTTGTTGCTCTTTAGCCATTTCCATTATGGCAAAAAGATGTTCATTGGTAGAATGAACCGAACCTTCCCCAACAAGTCCCATTATATGGAGAGAAGAATTATTTTTCTTAACATTGTCCATCCCCCTTAGCAAGGCCGAATTGCTAAAAAATGTCCTATCTTGAATTGATAAGGTTATTTTAGGAAGGTTTTGATAAATTATTTTACCGCTACCCAAGATGGTGTGCCCAACTTCGCTATTGCCTGGTTCTCCCCAGGGGATTCCAGCTGAAATTCCAGAGGCTTGCAGAGCTACCAAGGGATAGTTTCGATTTATTTTTTCAAAGGTGGGCAGAGTGGCCTTTCTTATGGCATTTCCTTCCACACTTGGATTTAATCCCCATCCGTCTAGGATTATTAAAACAACTGGTTTATACATATTTGTAAGCAACTTAATTTTAAATTCTAAATTTTGAATTTCAAATAAAATTTTAATGTTTAAATTTTTTAATAAATTTGATTTATATTTATTTCACAGACCATGGAGAGTCTGCGTGATCGATAAGTCAATTTTTATAGCTTCTTTAAAGCATTTATTAATTTGAAATTGATTCAAAATTTGAAATTAAAAATTTGACATTATCTCTTATATATATTTTACCATTTTTATTTCCCTTTGACAAAAAGTTCCAGGTATAATATTATTTTTATAGGTAATTAATATAGTTAAACCTGTTATTTCGGTTATTATTGGATTTTAATGGTGCACTGATTCAAATGAAACTTCTTTTTATTTCAAACTTTAATAAAGATCAAAAAATCAAAAAATAAAAATTTGTTCAATTTTTGATTCTTAGCGCTGTTGTTTAAAATATCCAATGTCGTTGCAGCTTAATTTATGCTAGTTTAAATCCAGCAATATAATTTTAGTGGTAAAATTTTTTGTTGGATAATTGGGGTTGTTTAAATTGCAATGGTACAAACAGGAAAACAGGAATTGTGATATGGAGATAAATCTAGTAGTTTTGGCTATTGGAATGCTTATGCTAGGATTAGGAGCTGTAACGGGCTACTACGCCAGACAATCGATAGCTAGAAAGCAATTAACTACTGCTGAGGGCAAAGCTAGCAGTATTATAGAACAAGCCAAGCAAAGATATAAGGAAGAAACTCTTAACGCTAAGAATAAAGCGGTAGAAATTTTAGAGGAGGCAAAAAAGAAAGAGAATGAACGAGAAGATCAAATTAGGAAAATGGAGCAGAGATTGGAAAAAAGAGAAGAGATGGTGGATGGAAAAATGGAAGAACTGGACAAAGGCCGGTTAGTCCTTGAGAAAAAAGTTTTAGAAATAAAAACAATAAAAAATGAGGCTGAATCCATCAGACAAAAAGAATTAGACAGATTGGAAAAAATTGCCGGTTTGAATAAAGAACAGGCAAAAAAAGTATTGCTTCAATTAACCGAGGATGAATATAAAGATGTTTTATTGGACAGAATTAAAAAGATGGAGCATGAGAGTGTAGATGAATTGAAGAAAAAAGCGCAGAATATAATTGTGCAGGTGATTCAAAAGTATGCTGGAGCGCACACAGCTGAGATGACTACTTCTACCGTAGCGATTCCGTCAGATGAAATTAAAGGTAAAATAATCGGACGCGAAGGCCGTAATATAAAAACTTTGGAAAAAATAACCGGAGCAGAAATTATCGTAGATGATACTCCGGAAGTGATTGTGATTTCCAGTTTTGATCCGGTGCGACGAGAGATTGCTAAAATCGCCCTGCTTAAATTAATTGAGGATGGTAGAATCCATCCGACCAGAATTGAGGAAGCAGTTGTTTATGCCAAAGGAGAGATTGATAATAAAATAAGAGAGGCTGGTGAAGCGGCTACTTATGATCTGGGCATTGCCGGATTGGATCCAAAATTAATTTATTTAATTGGACGCTTGCGCTATCGAACCAGCTTCGGTCAAAATGTGCTAATTCATTCTATGGAAGTGGCGCATCTCTCAGGAGCTTTAGCCAATGAGCTTGGGGCAGATGTAGCCGTTGCCAAGAAAGCTGGGTTGCTTCATGATATCGGCAAATCAGTGGATCATGAAATTCAGGGTACCCATGTTAAGATTGGCATTAAAATATTAGAAAAATTTAATGTAGATCAAGCGGTAATAGATGCCATGAAATCTCATCATGAGGAATATCCCTTTGGAACAGCTGAATCATTTATTGTAGCCGCAGCGGACGCTATATCAGCTAGCCGACCAGGAGCGCGAAAAGATACATTGGAAAGATATCTAAAGAGATTAGAGGAATTGGAAGATATTGTTAATTCTTTTGAAGCAGTAAATAAAAGCTACGCTATTCAAGCTGGACGAGAAGTGCGAGTCTTTGTGGATAGCGATAAAGTGGATGACTATGGAGCGGCCAAAATTGCCAAAGATATTGCCACGAAAATAGAAGAGGAATTGAAATATCCAGGAGAAATTAAAGTCAATGTCCTTCGAGAAACTCGGTCAATTGAATACGCCAGATAAGATTTAAATTACCAAAAGCAGAGATGCGATACTGCTAGGTCTAATCCCAACACGGTCATAATTTCAGCTGTGGATAAAAAAGCTTGCATTATAAGGCTTTTAGGTAGTAAAATTAATTGAACAAGTAATTTATTTTTACTTAAATTGAAAGGGGGTGTATGATTAAATGAAAAATATCAACAAAAGTGAATTAGTAGACGCAGTTGCAACTAAGACTGATCTATCTAAAAAAGACGTAACTGCAGTTATTGAAACTTTATTGGATAAAGTAACTGAAGAGTTAAGAAAAGGAAATAAAGTTACTCTTACTGGTTTCGGAATATTCAAAACCAACAAGAGAGCTGCCAGAATTGGGAGAAATCCACAAACTGGAGCTTCAATCAAAATCGCTGCTGCTACTGTACCAAAATTTAGCGCAGGCAAAGGTTTAAAGGATGCTGTTAAATAAATAAAATAAAAAGATAGCAACAAAAAATTCATCTTGATTTATCAAGATGATTTTTTGTTTTTTACGAATAATTAGTATAGACGAGGCAGTGCCTCGTCTCTACAATACAAATTTATATTTCCCCAAGGCTCAACCTTAAAATTCCCCAAAGGTTGAGCCTTTGTGATGTTTGCTATTTGATTTTTGGCCTGTCTTGTGTTAAATTATAGGGGAGTTGGCAATATCAGAAACGCTTATGAAATATGTAATTTGTCAGAAACTCTAAGAGCTGAAAAAAATAAATTTAAATTTAGGCTCTGTAATAAAATAAATTGTGCAGTTCGTGTTCAGGTTTGCATCAGATTTATTTAAAAAAATTTGAAAGATATTGAAATATCTTGAGAATTTTTTAAAGAAAAGATGATGTAAAAATGGATGCGAAATGTGTAAGTTATTTTGTTACAGTGCCTCGAATACTTTGATTCAAAAAATAATTAACAATAAAGTTATTAACGGAAAGCCCACCAAAACAATTGCTGGGGCGGCTTTAATTGTTTCTGTAGCAGGAATTTTGAGCAGAATTTTGGGACTTTTCAGAGATAGGATTCTAGCTTCAAAATTTGGTGCTGGAGATGAATTGGATGTGTATTATGCAGCTTTTCGAGTACCGGATTTAATTTATAACTTTCTGATTGTAGGAGCTTTGAGTGCGGCCTTTATCCCGGTTTTTACCGGTTTGGTAGCAAAAAAAGATAAAGATAAATCTTGGGATTTAGCTTCGGGACTTTTAACATTGCAAGTAAGTATCGTCGTTATTATTTCCGTAGTATTCTTTTTATTTGCTCCTGAGCTGACAAAATTAATCACACCTGGTTTTCCAGAAGAAAAAATAATGCACACCGCTGCATTGACCCGCATAATGTTTTTGAGTCCTCTTTTTTTGGGAATTAGCGCAATCTTTGGGGGAATTTTAGTTTCCTATAAAAGATTTCTGATTTATTCTATTGCTCCAATTTTCTACAATGTCGGAATAATAATTGGAGCCGTTTTTTTCGTGGAGTTCTGGGGAGTAGCTGGATTAGCTTGGGGGGTGGTGCTAGGAGCTCTGATGCATTTTGCTTTGCAGTTTTTTGCAGTTAAATTTGTAGGCTTTACTTATCAATTTAGAAATATTAAAAAAATAATAGAAGATACTAACATTAGGAAAGTTATCCGCTTAATGATTCCACGCAGTATGGCGATGGGGGTGAGTCAGATAAATCTTTTGATTGTAACAATTTTTGCATCTACTTTGGCTTCTGGATCTTTGGCTGTTTTTAACTTTGCTAATAATTTGCAAAGTGTTCCCTTGGGAATATTTGGCATATCTTTTTCGATTGCGGCTTTTCCTCGATTAAGCGCATTGGCAGCCAAAGATAACATGGAAAAGTTCAATTATGTTTTTAGCAGAACCTTTAAAAGAATATTATTTTTTGTTATCCCGTCTAGTTTAATTATATTTTCCTTGCGAGCCGAGATAGTCCGGGCGGTACTGGGCGCAGGAGAATTCGATTGGGAAGACACGACTGCTACATTGTGGGTCTTGGGATTTCTTTCATTTAGTTTGTTTGCACAAAGTACCATTCCGCTTTTGACCAGGTGCTTTTATGCGCTAGAAAACACCAAGACTCCTTTTTATGCCGCGTTATTTAGCGAATCAATAAATATTTTATTGGTAATGGTTTTGATTGAAAAATTTCAAATTTTAGGATTGGCCATCGCTTTTTCTGTGGCAAGTATTATCAATATGGCGACATTGTTCTTTTTGTTAGATAAAAAATTTAAGGATACAAAAAAGAGTGCAATGCTGACCCCAATAGTTAAAATTTTAATTGCCAGCTCTTTTTTGGTAATGGCAATTTATTTAACCCGGCATGCTTTAGCTAATTTTATCCAGTTGAAGACTTTAGGGGAAGTTTTGGCGCAATTGATAATTGCTGGAGGAATGGGGGTTTCAATCTTTTTGATTGCGTGTTATTGGCTGGGCGTGGAAGAATTTAATGATTTCAGAAAGACAACCATGAAATGCATCTGTGGAAAACCTAAGGATTTGGAGGATAAAAATTAAATCAGAAATGCCAGAAAATTGCTCACAAAATATTTAAGTGAGTTTTTTTATTTGGATTATTGCCTAATTTAGATTTTTAGGGCAAGATTAGATATAGGATAAAATTACAACTCCTGAAAGAATTAACTAGTTGAATAAAAATTGAAATGAGTGTATCTCAAAAAAATATCAGAAACTTCTGCATAATCGCGCATATTGATCACGGAAAGTCGACTTTGTCAGATAGGATTTTGGAATTGACTGGGACGGTAGAAAAAAGAAAAATGAAAGAGCAACTTTTGGATCAAATGGATTTGGAGCGAGAAAGAGGCATTACCATAAAATTGCAACCAGTGAAAATGAATTATGAGCAAGCTGGAGAGAAATATGTTTTAAATCTCATTGACACTCCGGGGCATGTTGATTTTGGTTATGAAGTTTCACGCTCTCTAGCTGCCGTGGAGGGCGCTGTGCTCTTGGTGGATGCGACCAAGGGTGTACAAGCTCAAACTCTTTCTAATCTTTATCTGGCCATCGAACAAGGTTTGGAGATAATTCCTGTTTTAAATAAAATAGATTTACCTAACGCTAATTTGGAAAAAACTACTAAAGAAATAATTCATATTTTGGGTTGTAAGGAGGAAGATATTATTCATGCTTCGGGGAAAACGGGAGAGGGCGTAGATAAAGTTTTAGCAGCAGTAATTGAAAATGTTCCCTCCCCAGTAGGCGATATCAATAAACCATTGCGAGCCCTTATTTTTGATTCAAAATACGATACTTATAAAGGAGTGTTGGCGGATGTACGCGTTATCGACGGAGAAGTAAAGCGAGAGGACAAATTGCTAATGATGATTACAGATAAGGAAAGCATTGCAATTGAAGTAGGTAGCTTTCGCCCGATGCTAACAATAGAAGACTCTTTAACTGCAGGAGATATCGGTTACATTGCGACGGGGTTTAAAGGTGTAGAGCATTGTCGAGTGGGTGATACTATTACGTTAGCTAATACGCGAAATCTTAAAGATAAGATAGAGCCTTTGGCTGGATATAAGGAAGTGCGACCAATGGTCTATGCAAGCTTTTATCCTTTGGAAGGTGAAGATTACACGATGATGAGAGATTCTTTGGATAAATTAAAACTTAATGATGCTTCTTTTGTTTTTGAGCCAGAGAGTAACCCTGCTTTGGGGCGTGGTTTTCGTTGCGGATTTCTTGGAATGCTCCATTTGGAAATAATTCAAGCGCGCTTAGAAAGAGAATTTAATCTCTCGCCAACGATTACTACTCCTAGTGTAGTTTATAATATAAAATTAAAAGATAAAGATGGAATTAAAAAAGTTTATTCACCTATTGATATGCCAGACCCAGCCATGATTGAAAGCATTCTGGAGCCGTATGTAAAATTAGACATTGTAACTCCCGCTACTTATTTAGGGGCAGTGATGGAATTACTTAATAATGTCCGGAGCGAATATATGAATACTGAATACATTGATGCTGAGCGAGTACTTCTTCAGTATGATGCGCCACTGACAGATGTGATTATAAATTTTCATGATGATTTAAAAAGTGTTTCTTCAGGCTTTGCTTCGATGAGTTATGAGGTAGATAATTATCGAGCTTCGGACCTGATAAAAATGGATATTTTAGTAGCGGATGAAAAAGTGGAAGCTTTCTCCCGTATTGTTCCCAGAAAAAATGCTTTTCGAGATGGAAAATTGGCGGTTAAAAAATTAAAGGAATCAATTCCTCGTCAAAATTTTGCCATTGCTATTCAAGCTACGATTGGTGGTAAGGTAATCGCCAGAGAAACAATCAGTGCCTTTAGAAAAGATGTGATTGCTAAACTCTATGGAGGTGATGTAACTCGAAAAAATAAACTTTTAGATAAGCAGAAAAAGGGAAAGAAAAAAATGAAAAATATTGGGAAAGTTTCTATTCCACCAGAAGCGTTTTTAGCAGTACTTAAAAAATAGTATCTATGCTAACACGTTAGCGTTCCTTTGGTATGTCATTCCGACCGAATAAATTTATGTACTCATAAATTTAGTAGTGGAGGAATCTAATTGTTGATAAAGCAAGTGAACATAAAAACAACAAAACGATATAATGTCATTGGTCATCAAGTCATTAGTAACCAAGTAACTATTATGATGACAGTTGACCAAATGACTGATGAACTTTAATTTTAGTTGTATTATGATTAAAAATTTAATGAAGTTTAAAAAAATTAGTATGTTAATTATAGCGTTAATTTTAATTTTATTAAGTATCTTAATTTTCGCCAAAAGACCTAGTCACAATCGCGATTGGGAGATTGGTCAAGAAAAATTGCCTAAAATCGAAATTGAAAGAAATGAGATGGTTGTAAAAAACTTTAGAGATTTTAACTGGCAAGATAATGGTGAGGTAGAAAATATCTACCGAGAAGAAAAATTTGATTTGGATGAATTGCAAGGAGTAGATGTAATTATTTCTCATTTTTCTAAGTTCGAAGGGATGGCGCATATATTTTTGAGTTTTAGGTTTGCAGACGATAGGAATATGGTTATTTCCGTGGAATCCAGGAGGGAAATAGGAGAAGATTTCTCGCCGTTTTGGGGAATACTGAGAAAATTTGAAATTATTTATGTAATAGGGAGCGAAAAAGATATCGCAGGTGTGCGAACTGATATAAGAAAGGAAAGGGTTTATCTTTATCCCACTGTAGCTACCCCCAAAGAAGCAAAAGCATTATTTTTATTGATTGCTAAAGATATTAATAGTATCTATGCTAAACCTGTATTTTATAATACTTTACTCAATAATTGCACCAATATCGTTACGCGCAGAGTAGAGGCTATTTCTGAGATAAGATTTCCACTAACGTATAAAACAATTTTGCCCGGGTTTATGGATGAGGTTTTGTATGATTTAAAGCTAATTCCCAATAGTAAACCTTTTGATGAGGTAAAAAATTATTATCGTATTGATAATGAAAAAGTAAATAGAAATAACCCTGATTATTCTAAGCAAATAAGGAAATAGATAAAGTGAGTACACTTCTAAATTTCAAATTTCAAATTATAAATTTCAAATCAATTTTAAATCCCAAATGATTTAATGCTTAAAAAACAAAAGTATATACTTAGGTATATACTTTTGTTTTGTGTAAAAAATTCGTGAGTATTCGTGAAAGATTAGTGTTGATTAGTGATTTATATCATCAAAGATTAGTGTCGTTTAGTGAATCATATCATCATTTTTTTCTTATAATCAATTTTGGATCAAGGCAGTTAAAATTACACTTAGCGTTGTCTAATCCTTCGTGAAGTAATTTGGATTGGCATTCTTTTAATTTTTCTTGGCAATCTCCTTTTCTTTCTTGAAAGTAGTTTCTATTAATTTCATAGCCGAAGTAATTTAGGACAAATCCAGCGACTACGACAAATCCAACTATCCAAATAATATTTTTTAATATATGAAACATGATTTTCTTTAATTTAAAATCTTACAAATATTATTTTAGCAGGAAAATGGAGGAAAATCAATTTTTATGGATTGATTGGCCAGTATTTCCCAATACACCCTGGGGTCGTCAATAGATTATATGGTATACCTATGCACATAATACTGGAACATATTGGTCCGTCTGATAAAACTCCACATCCTGTTATTTTTTTAGGAATCAGAATGTAAGCTATAATTATTATAAATAGAGATATTAGAATAATCATTTTGAGGTATAATTTTATGGGCTTTTTTAGATTAATAACGTAAACTATAAAAATACTCCAAATTGAAAGAAGCAAAATTATATTTAAACGTGAAAATGTTCCAATAAGAAATAATGAAGCGAAGACTAGGATAATAGCAATTAATGTTTGCATATTTTTTTATTTATTAGAGTTCTTTTGAAAAAATATTAAATAAATTATAGGCAAAATGCCAGCGGTGTTTAAAATTAAAACTGTAATAAACCAGCCCAGCTGATCATTTTTACCCGCTCTCCACATAGCGTATCCTTTCCAAGCAATATCCCAAATAGCCAAAGGAATAATCCAAATTAACATAGGCAAACTAAGCAATGATTCGTTCATATTTTTTTATCCCGTTAAATTGCAGTACTTTGCATTATTTAACTGAAATTTTTAATTTTTTAATTAAAATATAATTTTTCCGCCAGCTTATGAAAAGCGTTTTCTTGTTGGGATTTGTTTAAAAACTTTTTTATTATTTTAATATATGGCTTTACGAGACTGAGAGGCGTTTCATCTCCTCCAAAATCAGTGCCAAGCATTATCTTTTCCTTCATGAGGGGGTAATAAGTAAAAACTCTTTGAAGATCTTTCAGGCATTGTTTTTGTAAATTTCTCGTTTCTTTGGAAGTGCTAAATTCTACTACAATAGCAGATATGTCGACATAGACATTATCATTGGCAGTCGCAACATTGGTAGTTTCCATGTAATAAGGAAAACCGAAGTGGGAAATTATTATTTTAGTTTTCGGACACTTTCGCGCTAGCTCGTCGATGTGGATTGGATGGGAGTATTTCAGAATGGCTTTGTTTTCCGGATCAAATAAATCTCCCGAATGAAAAACCAATGGTTTGTCATATTTTTCACAAAGCTGGGCGATTTTTATAACTTTTTCTTCATAGGGATAAAAATACTGGTAGCCCGGATAAAGTTTTATGCCTACGATGCGGCCTTCTTTAAGTAGTTCTTCATGTCTAGCCAGTTGCTTCTCTATTTCATCATCCATGTCGATACTGCCCAGTGCATAAACATTGGGATGAGTATCGGTAAATTCTAATAACTCCTCAATGTCAGGTATCTTGGGAATGTCTTTGCTTTCTTTGTTGAAGTAGGGGATGGAAATTATCTTACTCACAAGCTTTTTGCTTTTCTTCTGATATGTATTCCAAAGATGTTCGCTAAAAACATGAGTATGTATGTCTATCATCATAAGGATATATATAATTTTTTTAATTAATTCAATAACGAGAGACCAAAAAATATTCAATAAAATTTATTGAATTGCCTGATTGTAAAGTTAATTTATCAATTAAAGTGTAGCATTGAAACTATTTTTTTTCAAGTTTTTGTGGTTTACTGGCTACTTTTTTGTGGTATCTTAATGTGCGAAGTTGTTTTGAAATAATAGGGGCTTATCGCGAAGCGATAAGCCCAATTTTATCAATTGTTGGGAAAATGTGGGGGCATCATTGCAATGCCCTTCTGTAAAAACAGATTATCTGTCAGATGGTATTGGCCGATTGCTATACAATTCGAATAGCACCCCTAGCAGACCAAATGGGCCAAGAATAAATATAATCGGCCAAGTAATAAAGAACACCTTTTTCCACTTTCTTTTGTAAATCACTATTGCACCAATGTAGATCATAATCGAAGCTAATCCACATGTCATCCAAAACAAAACTACGCTGTCGATTTCCATTGAGCGCCTCCTTGGAGTAGTGTTTTTCCAACAAAATATTTCGCCTTTCACTGCGCCATTGATTATCTTGTTGATGTAATTATTGTCTAAAATTACCACAAAGTCAAATTGCAGGGTTTGAAAGAGGAAATTTCCCACATATTAATTGAAAAGTCTAAAAAATGAGAAATTTCTGAACCGCACATGTGAGTGCTGTATGTAGCAAATTTTTTATCTCGATTATTATTAGTCTAAATTTTCTTAGTAATAAATTTTGATTTTTTATTTCTGTTTATGAATTCAACTGTAGAGCTTGGTAAATGGCCGGCATGCAATTCTTGGAACTCTTTCTTCAGGCAATCATTTGGGCTAATTCTTCCTCGACAGTTTTCTGATCCGCACAAACATCTCCACTCATCAATGAAGACGGGGTCAATTTCAGTGGTTGAATAATCATAGGTAATTTCCCCACCTTGCTTGATATCCCATTTTGCCACAAGAGTTGCGTCATCTATAAACCAAAAGTTAGGGTTGCAACTATGATTCATATACTGGCTGTTGTCTGTTGTGAGCGCATACTTGTCTTTGTATTTAAAAACCAACTCACGTTGCCTAATTGGCAGATTTAGCGCTTCTTCCTTTGAAAAGATTTTGTCACTTGAGCTAATCTGCCAGACAATTTCTCCTTGCTCGATCAAGGCAGTTGCAAAAATTGCTAATTCACCCATTTTGTTTTTCTTAATTTCTGTATTTTTGTGTAGCATTTCTTTTCATTAATTTTTAAAATAGTAATTTTCCGCCCTTATAAAATCACTTGCACTTGGAATATTCACTAAGATAAAAATTTATTTCATTTAACGTATCCGGATGATGCGAAGTTTTTATTTCCTTGGCGTTAAATAAAAAATTAGAATTGGGCGGAAAGATATCATTAGACACCTTTCCGCATCGACTGAGCTATTAACGAAGATATTCCGCGTTAAGAAGTCCCCCACCAAAGACATCCGAGTGATATTATCACGATAGATATGGCAACCTTAGGATCTCTGCCGAAATGATAGATGCTCAATCCCACGAGTGTCAGCCATGTCAACATGATAATTAAAAAACGCCTATCTGATGGAGACATACTTTTTGAGTATTTTATCATAACCTTCCTCCAAGTAAAATTTAGCACACTAAGTTAGCCCAATTCTAATTTTTTATTTATTAAAGGACAAAAATATTTTTATTTCGTACGACGTTTCTTGATATCCGACGTTTCAATGAAGTGAAACGAAATTGAAATATGGCTTTAGCCCTTGCGGATATTGAGTGTTGGGCGATGTTATTAAATCAAATTTTTTATTCATTATAATAATTTTCTTGGTTTCAATAATATACCAAAGAAAGTAACAAGCGAAAGAGCAGACATAAACAAGAATAATGCCTTAAAGCCAAAATTATTAACAATTGCTCCTCCGGCAAGTATCCCTGCCGCGGAAGTCAAATTTGCGATTAGTGACCAGTTGGAATATTCTTTGATGTGTTTATTTTTGTCCAGATGATCAGCAAACAATGCATTGAAAGAAGGTGTGCCGAGCGATTCACCAAAACCTAATAATATTTGAACCAACACTAATGACGTCAAATTGTGAACAAAAATCAACAAAATCCAACTCAATATTCTAACAATATATCCAGCAAGCAGTAAATATTCTTTTTCTTTTATTCCGTCACCTTTCCTGGAAACGATATATGTGAATATTGAAGTTGAAACAAGAAACGCTGCCCATGAAATACTCACGGCCGTCACACCGTCGACAAACTTCACAACATAAATAGCATACAAAGGACCGAGCATGGCAGCGGCACCTACGAATATTCCATTGTACAAAAAAAGGGTTCTCAGGGCTTTGTTATTCATGTATTTAAAAATTTGATTTAATAATTATGTAAAACCGAGCGAGCGCAGGTTTTAGATAACGTTAGGCATATCCGAAGTTTTTCTGAAGCATAGCGAAAGAAAAGTTTGGGAGAAAAAATTTTGCTTTCCTTAATTTATTAAAAAGTGCAAAATTTTTGAACTGGATATGCCTTGTTATATGATGTAAAATTCTTTCTTTTTTCTTTTTTAAATTTGCTTTTTATTCTAAATGATAAATAAGTTTTTTTGTTTTTGATTTTGGGCAGAGAGGTCAGGGGTGAATGCCCAAAATCAAAAACTCCTTATTCAATGTGTCTATTGCTTTTTCCTAAATTACATTCTTTGCACTTCGTTTCTAGATTTTCTAAAATAGTTTTTCCACCTTTTGAAAACGGAAGTTTATGATCGATATGCAATTCTACACCAATATCCGTCGCGGGGCTTCTGCCACATCTGACGCATTTAAAACTATCTCTGCTTAAAACTTTATATCTCAAACTCAAAGGAATTCCGCGTCTGTCTTCAATAGCAACGTTTTGTTTAGTAGTTTTTTGCTGGTTCCCAATAATTTTAGTTTGCGAAGCTTCCTCTTTTGTAATAGGCAGATTTTCTCCTTGGTTTATTTTGGAAACAAACGCTTCGAGTGCTTTACCCCAATTCCCGAAACGAGATCAATAGCCCTCAACAGTAATTTGGGATGGTGTCAAACTCATTTCTCGATAAAGAGGCTGTCTGCCGTAATGCGTCCATACATTTAGCAAATTCTCAAAATAGTCATCTTCGGAATGCCTATGTCCATGAATAGAAACTTCTAGACCTGCTTTTTCTATAGCTTTTTTCCAAGAACCAAACCCCGTTCTAATAACAGCTGGTCCGATTATTTTTGAGTGATTTTTCACATCATCAGTCGTAATTTCTTTTTTGTTTAAAATTTTTGCTATTTTTTTTATCTCCTCAATAATCTCGTCATTAGTTAGTCTATGCGATTTATTTTGCTTTACTTTTTCAGAAATCTTGTCCTCCGTATTTATGCTCCAACCCAGCCCTAACGAGAACATCTTTCCATGTAGAATTTCCAAAACGATTGCAAATCGTGGTTGAATTTATTTTACTGTGTTTGTCAAAATCTCTGCGAGATAAAATATCTTTTCCAATAATAGCATCAACGCGTTTCATTTCAGCGATTATTGTTTCGTCTGGACAATTTCGTGGCAAGCTATTTAATTCAAATTTCATAATTTTTCTAATTATCCCCACATCAATGCAGGCTCTAAACTTTTTTATACCTCGCACTCCTGCCTTGTCCGATTCGTTCTATTTTTTTAAGCTTCAATAACACTTCAAGTGCTTGCTTGACTGTTGGTCGCGGAATACTTGTGCTAGTTACAATTTCACCTGTTCCAGCGACTTCGGCATGCTCAAAAAACTTCCAAACTGCAAGTTGTTTTTCTGATAATAATTTTTCAATATTTTCTTTGGACAATAATTCTATGGCTAATTGCGACTGTTTTAATAAAATCGTAAAAAAGAAATCGAGCCATGGCGTAATGTCTTCCTTTTTTGTAGTAAGAGTTTTTTGGCTACGCCTAAGTGCTAGATAATAATCTGTTTTATTATCCTCCACGAGTTTTTCATGAGAAACATACGGCATATACGAATAGCCGTTTTGAAGTAATAATAAATTTGTTAAAACCCTAGAAATTCTCCCGTTTCCATCTTGAAAAGGATGAATTTTTAAAAATTCAACTAAAAAATTTGCGATTACCAAAAGGGTGTGATACTTTTTTTCAGCTAGTAAAAAATTTGTCGATTCGACTAGTTCCATCATTTCTTTTGGCGTGAGATGTGGTGATGTTGGATTAAAAATTATCCCAATTTCTTTGCCAGTATTGTCGTATGCAACGACCTTATTTTCACCAAACTTATAATTTCCGAAGTGTCCTTGGTCTTTATCTGAATATTTCAAAAGTTCTTTGTGAAAATGTTTAATTGAACTCTCGTTAAATTTCAAACTTCCCCAGGAATTAAAAATATTTTCCAATAGCTCATAATAACCTTTGACTTCTTGCTTATCGCGGTCAGCAAATTTTTGAATGTTAATTCCCCGCATCACCTTCTCAATATCCTCATCAGAAAGCTGAACGCCCTCAATACGAGTAGAAGCACCCGTCGAAGTAATCAAAACAGATCGTTTGAGACGACCCAACGCTTGCGGACTCAATTGGGCACCCGTAACCCAACCACCTTTTATTTCATCAATCTTGGCGATTTTTGAAATTATTTCGGCAGGAATGTTGTTGAGTCTTTTCGTAAACTTGTTTGCGATGATGTTGTTTTTTGGGCTTGTTTTAGTCATAGTATTTGGATATATTAACTATGTCCAATTATATCCAATTAACCAATTGCTGTCAAATATCTAAATCGTTTTTTACTGCCCCTTTGTGGGCAGAAAAAACACCTTACCTGCCTGCCGGTAGGCAGGTTTCCCCTATATAAATAGATAAAAAACTTATTTTTCCTTATTATTAAAAAAGCAAATTTAAAAAAAGAAAAAAGAAAGAATTTTATTATGTAAAACCGAGCGAGCGCAGGTTTTAGATAACGTTTCCGAATATCTGAAGTTGCGCCCGTGTTTAATGGCTAAAACTTCAAGTATCCTCTTATCTTAATTATATCACTAAATTTTGTTTAATAACAGCGCAATTTGGGTGGAACAGGAAAGAAAATCTCAAATATTTTCCTTAATTTAAGCCCTTTTTAAAATTATTTGAAAATTACGCTGGACAAAAGTAGAAATAAATGCTATACTATTCGGTTAATGGTGAATGAGTCTATTTTTCTAACAAAGAAGGGTAGATTCTCGCTATTGGCGGAGTCTGCTCTTTACAAAATCGAAAAGGAGAAAATCACATGGAAAGTCTGTTTGGTACAGCAACAATGGTTTTGGCGATCATCATGGTGGTCATCGCTCTACCAAGCCAAATACGTAAAAACCACAAAGAACAACGGTGTGGGCTGAGTTTTTTGATGGTATTATTGCCACTCAGCGTGTATGTATCACGAACCTGCTACGCAGTACTAATTAAGTCGTGGTACATAGTAGTGCCGGATGTTCTTGGGGTGATTTTCTCCGCCGTTTTATTGACACAGTTCCTGATGTACAGGAAAAAGTCATGAACACGAGAAGCAGATCCCAGTTAAGGTCATCGAGAAATCGGTGGCCTTCTTTTTTTCAAAAAATTTCAAAAAAGGGCTATTAAAAATGTCAAAGAATATTTGTGTTTTTCTTTTCTGTGTAACCAGATATTTGGTGTTAGACGATGTTTTGCCGACGCAGTAAATTACAAACTATTTTTATCGTAAAAACTTTTTTACAAGCACTAGACAAATTCAATCTCGCACTACAAAGGCAAAATTATGTAAAACCGAGCGAGCGCAGGTTTTAGATAACGTATCGGCATCATCTGAAGTTTCGACACCTCCTTATAAAAATATAAAAGTGTGGCGAAATTTGGGTCGAGGGAAATTGACCTTCCTTTAAAATATAAATGTGTCAATTTTCCGAGCCAGATATGCCGTGTTGTGCGATGTGTCTGACAATTTTTACGTTTTTAAACCCACCATCTTTTTATATTCCTCCGAACTCATAATCTTCCTCATGTCAGTTATTTTTTCAGTAAATTCAATGCCATTCAAATGATCATACTCATGCTGAATTACACGACTAAGCATGCCACTAGCATCGAGTCTAAATTTGTTGCCATTTTCATCATTAGCCTCAATTGTTATTTTTTCAGGACGGCGGACGGGAGCGAAAAGCTTAGCGTAGGCAACACTTCCACAGCCTTCATAAATCACGACTTGCTTTTTAGACGACCAGACAATCTCAGGGTTTATATATACACGAAGTTTGTCAGTAGGCAGATTGCGATATTTAGTTTTGCGAACTTCGGTTACAAATATTTTAAGCTTTTCGCCTATCTGAGAAGCTGCCATACCAATTAGGTCGTGATGCCGCACCGAATCAGCCAAGTTAGTTATTACTCGTTGCGTTTCTTCCGCACCAATCTTGGCAACAAATTTAGACGGACGGCTTAGTATCGGATTACCTATTTGTATTATTTCCTTTATAATCATGGCTTTGAATTTACTGAAAAAAATTGTCAGGCATTTCACATAACGTTTCGGCATATCCGAAGTTTTTCTGTAGCGTAGCGAAAGAAAAATTTGGGAGAGAAAATTTTGCTTTCCTTAATTTATTATAAAGTGCAAAATTTTTGAACCGGATATGCCTTGTTAGGCGATGAAACTAAAAATTTCCTTTCCTAATTATAAAGAATTTTCGGCAATTTTGCTATTGAGTCACAACCAGCTCATCAGTATTTTTGATATACTTCTTGCTTGTTATATAGAACACTATAGCCATGGCGACAACCCTTACAATGCCCAATATTGAAACAACGTCAAAATTATCCATTATTGCAGAACGCATATTAAGACCTCCCGCAATTATAACAAGATAAATCGTGGCTAAGTTTATTATTTTTTGACTATCTTTTATCAAATATGTCTTATTGATATACTTAGCAGAATACATAACACCTAACCAGACGATTATTGGCGCAGAAATAAGATTTACAGCATTGGACAGCAATATTTCATCCTTGCCCAATATTAAAAATACTGGGATTCCGACAATCAAACCAATAACAAACGGAATTGCGAACCCCGCTGTTAAATAATGCGTTGCTGCGATATACCAATTTGCGGACTGCTTTTTTTCTTTCATAATTATTTTTTGTTAAATTTATTAAATTACTTAATTATTTCTTGTACAAATATATGTCAATAAGATACCCTAAAATAAAAATTAGTATAGTCGTAGCAGGTATGAGTATGATGATGCCAGTAACAGTCCCTATTTTCGGACCGTTAATTCCGATAGTTTTTCTTCCCTTGATCTCGGCAAGATAGCGAGAAGCCTTTATCCTTCTTTCTGTACTTGACAAATGGTAAATTAGGGAAATAATTGGGAATAAAACTACAGATCCAAAGAATGCAGGCTCCTCTTTTAAAAAACTCCAGAAAGATAATAGATAATACATATTGCTTATTGTTAATACGTTTTGCTAACGAGTAAACTTGCCAAAAATTCTTTTTCAAAATAGAGAGGAAATTTTTAGTTTTTTCGCCTAATGCGATGAATAGACGAAGTCTTACGAAAGGTGAGGGGAAAAATTAAAAAACAGAAAGTTTTTTATAATTTTTTTCCGAACCTTGAGTAAGATTTGGGCGGGTTAATTCTCCTAGCTTTATTATACCACAATTGTTAGCCGTCTATTCTGGAGTTATCTGAAGCCACTAATCGCGCCGCGTCCGCCTCTGGAGGAAGCCCAAGTCTACTTCATCGCATTATGTAAAACCGAGCGAGCGCAGGTTTTAGATAACGTTTCGGCATCATCCGAAGTTCGAAGCATTTGGGTGTAGCGTAGCGAAACCGGATATGCCGTGTTAGACGATGTTTTATTTTTTATGCGGCGCAAAATTAAGTTTGTACGTTATTCCTTCTTTCCACTCAGGATTATTAATTTCTTCAAACCCAATTTTCTCGTACAACTTTTGCGCCGGAATATTTTCAAATTCAGTCTGTGTCATCGCACCTTTTAAATAATACCAGTAGGTAATCCACCAGTTTTACTGGTGAGACTAGAAAAGGTTTGACCGTTCCTTAGAGAACAGAAAAAGACATGATAAAATGTAAGAGGTGGCTTGATCATCACCTTAACAAAAAAATCATGTCTCATCTAATACAAAGTTTATCTCATTCGAAATGGGATTGCAAATACCACATAGTATTTATACCCAAGAGAAGAAAGAAAGTTCTCTTTCTGAATCGAAGAAAAGAAATGGGAGAATTTTTCCACGAGCTGGCCAAGCAAAAAGAATGTCAAATTCTGGAAGGCTCAACTATGAGCGACCATGTACACCTTTGCATCTCCATCCCACCCAAACACTCAGTTGCCGGAGTAGTAGGATTCATGAAAGGCAAGAGTGCCATTGCAGCTGCCAGAATGTTCTCAGGTAAACAAAGAAATTTCACTGGAGAAAACTTCTGGGCACGAGGTTACTGGGTATCAACGGTAGGTTATGAATTAGAAAAGGTAAAGAAATATATTCAAGAACAAGAGGAAGAAGAAAGTAGAAACTAACAAATAGCAGAATAATTAACAATTAACTCAAGGTGATAAAGAAGGTCAACTCCGTTTGACGGAGCCCTACTTATCAAGCCACCGTCTCTGACGGTGGTATCTGACTTTTTCTTTTTTCCGAACTCAATAATGTTATTGGCCAAGACCAAGCCAATTCCTTTTCCTTGGTAAGTTGGCTCAACAAATAATTCTACGATTGTAATATAATCCTTTTCGAGATTTTCAGCCGCTGCAACATAGCCAACAATTTCACCATTTTCAGAATCCTTTGCAAAAAGTTGAAGGCAATATTTTGAATCAAACAAAGCGGCCAATTTTTCAATATAAGAATCGGAAAAAGAAAAATTTAAATCCCCGAAACTCGCACTTTTGCCCCTAAGAAGCAACAACTTGATCTTATCGAGAATTTGAAAATATTCAATCATAAAAAATAAAATTTCGTATAATGCGATGAATAGACGAAGTCTTACGAAAGGTGAGGGGAAAAATTAAAAAACAGAAAGTTTTTTATAATTTTTTTCCGAACCTTGAGTAAGATTTGGGCGGGTTAATTCTCCTAGCTTTATTATACCACAATTGTTAGCCGTCTATTCTGGAGTTATCTGAAGCCACTAATCGCGAGCCCAAGTCTACTTCATCGCATTATGTAAAACCGAGCGAGCGCAGGTTTTAGATAACGTATCGGCACATGCGAAGTTGCGCCGTGGATTATTGGTTAAATTTGTAAATATCGCTTATCTTAATTATATCACTAAACTTGCCATATCGTCAGCGCAATTTGGGTGAGGAAATTTCTCACACCTTAATGGAAAAGTCTAAAAAACGAGAAATTTCTGAACCGCATGTGCCGTGTTATCTGATGTTTTATTTGCCCTTAAAATACCTTAATTTAAGCCCTTTTTTGAAATTTTTTAAAAATTACGCTTGACATAACATTAGATTTCTGCTATACTCATATGATTGCTAATTTAGCGTCATCAGTACATTCCAAAAACCCCAAAGGAGGCAATAATGAAAAAGTATCTAGCTTTTTTCGGAGCAATCGTTCTCGGTTCGGTTGTTACATTTGCAATCGACCAACTCGTCGGTATCAGTTTCAAGGAGATTAATCCGTTCGCGCAAATCACCCACAAAGTTACTTACATGGTGTGGGGAATGGGCATTGCAGGACTGGTCAACTGGCTCAGAGATTGATAGCCTAAACCAAATCGCCTCACAACCCAACCCCTTATGGAACGAGTTTCTGTCGGGGGTTTTTATTTTTAAAAAATTTCAAAAAAGGGCTATTAAAAAATAAAATTTAAGGGCAAATAAAATTTCAGATAACGTATCGGCATCATCTGAAGTTTTTGTTTCTTTTCCTTATTATATTACAAAAGAAAAGAAGAAACAAAAATTTGGGTCGAGGGAAATTGACTTTCCTTTAAAATATAAATGTGTCAATTTTCCGAGCCAGATATGCCGTGTTAGCTGATGTATTTTTTTGTCTTCTATTTTATTGGTACAAACTTTAGTTATTCTAAAAGAAAATTTGTACCACAAGGGCATTTCCGTTGGTCATTTTTGTTTTGGATTTTGGGAAGAGGGGTCAGGGGTGAATGCCCAAAATTCAAAAATCCTTATTTTCCTAGTGAATCATGCAATTGTTTGTAAGCGGCTGCCATCCATGGGTGTACAACAGCAAGATTTTCTCTTTGTTGCCATAAATAATCCAAATAACAAAAACACGCCTCGTCTAAGGAAATTTCCAAAGCCTTCAAAACATCTGATTGATATGGTGCACTATGCACTTGATCCCACATTATTTTGTCAGAAATGAAAACAACTTTATCTAAAATCGATGCATTTTCCTTGAGAGTAGTATGGCAACCCATGGCACTCAAAATATTTGGGTCAGTAATTCCAAAAATCTTTTCCGCCATGACCTCTGAAATTTTTTGATGAAGAATGGCTGGACACGTTTTTTCTTCTGGCAAAACTTCAATGCCTAGTTCAGTCGCAACTCTCACTCTATCTTCATTCGGAAATACAGCACTGATATCATGAAGCAAGCCAGCGCAAAATGCATCTTCTGCTTTTTCCAAAAAACGAGGTGCCAATTCTCTTGCTTCCTGCGCAACATCATGGACATGTTTCACAGTATCCGCACAACCATGCATTTCTAAAAATTTTGCGACATCGGCTGATAATTCACCTGATTTCTCAAAATTCTTTGTAATATCTTCAAATAATGTTTGCATGGTTTTTTCAAATAAATATTTTTCCATATTCCCCTCTTTAAAATATAAAAATCAAATTTTCTGTCCTTATTCAAATCACAAATCTTAAAAATACCACCAAAGACAAAAAAATATTTCAGCTAACGTTAAGAATATCTGAAGTTCATTGCAGCGTAGCGGAAATGAATTTGGGTCGAGAAAATTTCTTTTTCCTTAATGTAAAAATAAGAAGTAAGAAATTTTTGAGCCAGATATTCTTTGTTATATGATGTTTCAAATCCCACCCTCCTTATTAAAATAAATTATTTTTCAAAAAATCTTCTCTGAGCTTATTGTGAAATGCAACATCTTCTTGTCCATCAGTTTTCGCATCCCAAAATCCACCGATAATTCTCGTTGCCAATATTGGTCTTATCGATAAATCAAATTTATTTTTTTCTTCCTCTGATAGTTGATTTCTGAATTTGCCGAGATATATTTTCGCCAAATCAGGATTCTGCGCACTTGTATACAATCTATGATAAAAATAACAAACGTCGTAATACCTCGGTGATTGAATACTGGCATGCTCGCCGTCAATGAGGATGAATTTTTCACCCTCTTGAATCATGTGCCAAGGAACAAAATCGCCATGATTAACACCTGGCTCAAATGTGCTCCTAAGATTTTTAACTTCATCAAAAATTTCTTGCAACTGATGCTCCTTAACTTCTTCATACCAACTCTGAACTCTCTGGAAAAATTCATCCCACTTATCTTGCGAGCTTATTGAATCCTGATCTCGGCGAAAATTCAAGTCTTGTCTTTGCAAAGAAAGAAAAAATAAATTTGATTTAATTATTTTATCGATCCATTCTTCCAAATTTCCTACGCTCGGTGGATTTTTGGATGCGAGCATGGCGCCATCATGATGAGTAGAAAGATAATAAAATTTTCCCTCATATTCGCCTGTTTCATAAATATGCGGGACATCAAAATAATCAACGCCCGTTTTTTCTATCAAACTTCCAATTTGATTATTCCACAGAGTTTCATTTTGCGTTCTCTCTCCAATGTCAGGCGTAGATGCCATTTTTAAGAAGAAAATTTTATTATCTTTTTTCAACTTTCCGTGAACATGGCGCCAGATTTGTTGCAATTCAATAACTTCATATCCTTTTTTTGAAAAATAAGTTCCTATTTCTTCTTTTTCCAACATCTCAGACCTTCTATAATTCTTACCTTCCATGTTGGTGAAGGAATCTATATTTAATTTGTCTTTTTTCATAGTGGTGGGATTTGAAATTTCATATAACTCTTTTATATGCGAAACTTGTTTCGCATAGTTGACTAAATATTGTATTAAATGCGATGGTTTGTTAATATATAAATACAATATTTTCTAATAGTTTTATTTTAACAAATGTTTTATGAATCTACAAGAGCTATTTGATAAAATCGAAAATGAAATGAAATTGCGCAATTTTAGTCGAAAGACAATTAAAGCTTATTTGGGGTGTCTGGGAGATTATTTCGTGCATATTAAGACTATTAAAAAAGAGCCAGATATTCAAATTATAAAGAAGTATTTATTGGAGAAACAAGCTAAAGGCCTATCATCGCAGACTATTAATTTATATCTCCAATCAATAAAATATTTTTATAGAGAAATTTACAAATCTAATACGAATATTGATATTAAATTTGCAAAAACTGCCAGCAAACTTCCTGTGGTTTTATCTCGCGCTGAGATTGATAAAATTATTTCCAAAATTGATAATCAAAAGCATAAAATGATAGTCGCGTTGGCTTATGGATGTGGGTTGCGAGTGAGCGAGGTGGTTAATTTAAAAATCAAAGATGTGTGTATAGATGAATTAGTGCTTCACATCAAGGGCGCTAAAGGCAACAAAGACCGCATAACTATTTTTCCTGAAAAGCTAAAAGAAAGCATAGGAAGTATGGTAGTTGATAAAAAGGGGACCGAATATTTGTTTGGAAGTCAAATGGGTGGTAAATTGACTGAAAGGACAGCCCAAAAAGTTTTTGAAAACGCTCTGCGAAAATCAGGAATAAAGAAAGAGGCAACTTTCCACTGCCTTCGTCATAGTTTCGCTACGCATTTATTAGAAAACGGAGTGGATGTAAGATATGTGCAAGAATTATTAGGTCATGCCAATATCCGAACGACGCAGATTTATACCAAGGTTACTAATCCAGCCCTACGAAAAATTAAAAGTCCGTTGGATGTCTAAAATGTTAGTTGAGATTTCTGTGCCACCGCTAAAGCTAAGGCGACACGCGGTCCACTTCTAAATTTCTGAGTACAGAAATTTATTTGGTCGAAATGACAATTGAGAGCTCGATTTAATTAACGCATATGAAAAAGAAGTATAAAAAAATATTAGTAGGAATGTCTGGCGGAGTGGATTCCAGTGTGGCGGCTTTACTGTTGCAAAAAGAAGGATATGAAGTGAGCGGAGTTTTTATTGATTTTATTGGTGGCGAAAAAAGTGAGCGAGATTTTCAAAAGGCAAAAAAAATTGCTGATAAGTTAAAAATTTCAATTGATAAAATTGATGCACGCGAAATTTTCCAAAAAGAAATTATTGATAAATTTGTAGCTGATTATAAAAAAGGAATTACTCCTAACCCGTGTGTTTTTTGTAATCCTGAGATGAAGTTTAAGATTTTGATTGATGAAGCAGATAGAAGAGGTGTTAGCTATATTTCTACAGGTCATTATGCAAGAGTCATGGAACATGAATCATTGAGCATGGAACAGGGAAAGCAAGATACAAGATACAAGATACAAGATACAAACAAATTTCAAAGTTTAAATTTAGAATTAAAAACAAATGATCATTCTCCACACCTCCTCTTTAATTCTCCCTCTGCGCCACCGCTAAAGCTAAGGGCGACACGCGGTCAGAGAGGGGGAGAGGATGATTGTTTCGGTTTGTCGAAGGCGAGGGATGATAGCAAAGATCAGAGTTATTTTCTTTATCGTTTGACGCAAGACCAACTAAGTAGAATTATTTTTCCTTTGGGAGATTATCTAAAAAGTGAGGTGCGAAAAATTGCCGAGGAAAATAATTTTGGCATAAAAAGTGAGGAGGAGTCACAGGATGTGTGTTTTATCGCAGACAATGATTTCAATAAATTTATTAGCAAACAACTTGCTAATAAACCAGGAAAAATTGTGGATAACTTAGGGAAGGTTTTAGGTAAGCACAAGGGTTTGCATTTCTACACGATTGGACAGAGAAAAGGAATCAATTTGGGAGGAGATGGGCCATATTTTGTAGTTAAAAAAGATTTGGCTAATAATAATTTAGTGGTAGCTAATAATTTCACAGAAAGCCTATGGCGAGATGAATTTGAAATTAAAGATGTGAGTTGGATTAATTTGGAGTTAAGCCCGTCACTCGCGAGTGACAGGTTGGAGGCAAAGGTTAAAATTCGTTATCGGACGGAAGAAATCTATGCTATAATAAGTGAAGTGAAAGTGAAAGAGGGAGCGGATAAAATTTATAAAGTAAAATTAGATCAACCTCAAAAAGCCATCACCTCCGGGCAATCAGCAGTCTTTTATTCAAAGGAAGGTGAGGTTTTGGGTGGAGGAATAATTGTTTAAGTTATATAATTATGAGCTATAATACACAATCAACTGATGGAATGAGCGTAGATGAAATAAGAATGAAACGAGCTTCTTTGACTCGAGAATTAATCATGCTCAAGGAAGAGCATCAGAAAAAAAGAGCCATAATTGAAAAGTTGGATTTGGATAATAGATATCTGGCCAAAGATAAGAATGAATTACTGGAAGAATTGGAAGGTAAAAAAGGAAAAATGAGAGCGCTGGAAAATGAAATATTGCAATTGGAGAGCACTTTAGTGGAAAAAGTCAAAACAAAGAAAATAGCCCTGCTGGAGATGAATCAAATGCAGGATAAATCAGGGGATATAGAAGCCCGGATGAAAAGCAATGAGCATGGGAAAGAAAAATGGCAGGACGAAATGCGGGATATGGATAGGGAGATTAAAAAACTGGAAATTCAGATAAGGGAAATGTGAGGGAGAAATTTTAAATTTAGAATTTTAAATTTCAACCCGTCAGTCGCGACTGACAGGTTAAAATTAATAAAAATATGGGAATTAAAGCTAAAATAGAAACGTTTGCCTCTAGCAAGGGAATAACTCTTCGGGATTATCAAAAATCTAATTTGCGAAACATCGAAAGAGATTTCGAAAGTAAAAAAATAGAAGTAGACGCTGTAATTGCAATGGTAAGTAGAGAAATTGGAAAAGAGGGAAGATTTTTGAGCTCTGGTGAATTGAGAGAATTGAAGAGTAAGATTAAGTAGAAATTATTCGAGAATTTAGGAATCTAGGAATTTGGGAATTTATGATTGTTAAAATGTTAAATTATTACAAGATATTGAGATCCCCGATAAGTAAATTTCTATAGTTCATTCTTCGCTAAGAAATTTTACTTTCGAGGATGACAAATCCGATGGTCTTGTCATCCTCGCGGATGCGGGGATCTCTAATAAATAAAAAATTAATATATTTATATTTTAATAGAAAAATTTTTATGCAAGCTAAAGAAATCAGACAAAAATATTTAGAATTTTTTAAATCAAAAGGGCATGCTATTATTCCCTCGGCTTCAGTGGTGCCGGAAAATGATCCAACTGTTCTTTTTACGACCGCCGGGATGCATCCATTGGTACCTTATCTGATGGGCGAAATTCATCCTCAAGGAAAAAGATTGGCTGATAGTCAAAAATGTATTCGTACTGGGGATATTGATGATGTGGGAGACAATCGCCATCTGACTTTTTTTGAAATGCTTGGGAATTGGTCGCTGGGAGATTATTTTAAAAAAGAAGCCATTGCTTGGAGCTTTGAATTTTTAACTGATGAAAAATGGCTCGGGCTTGATCCAAAAAAAATTTATGTGACGGTTTTCGCCGGTGATGAAAATTCTCCAGTAGATAATGAATCAATTGAAACTTGGAAAGAACAATATAAAAAAGTAGGAATTGAAGCGGGGGTATGCGGTGAAAATGAAAAAGCCCAGAGTGATTCTCGTATTTTTCTTCTGGGGGCTAAAGATAATTGGTGGGGACCAGCTGGAGAAACCGGACCTTGCGGACCATGCAGTGAAATGTTTTATGATGTGCGACCAGAGGAAGGGGAATTGACCGGAAAAACTCATGAAGAGTGGGTGGACGAATTTCGGATTATGGAAATTTGGAATGATGTGTTTATGGAGTTTAATAAAGTTGCTCCGGGGAAATTCGAAAAAATGGAACAGCAAAATGTGGATACTGGAATGGGATTGGAACGAACGATTACAGTTTTAACCGGTAAGGAAAATGTTTTTGACACGGATTTATTTTTGCCGATTATTTCAAAAATTGAAGAACTATCTGGAAAGAAATATCTTTTTACAAAAGGTGATTTGGGATTTGAGGAAATGCCAGAATGTTGGATTACAGACATGAAATCCATGAGGATTATCGCTGACCACATTAAAGCTAGTGTTTTTATTATTGCTGATGGAATTGAACCGTCTAATACGGAGAGAGGGTATGTGCTTCGTCGTTTGATTCGTCGCGCCATTCGCCAAGGCCATCTTTTGGGAATTAATAATAATTTTACAGTTGAGATTGCAAAAGTTGTTCAAGGAATGTACGGAGAAGTATTTCCAGAAGTATTGAATGAAAAAGTTTTAGCAGAGTTGCAAAAAGAAGAAGAGAAATTTAGAAAGACTTTGGATGTTGGAATAAAAGAATATGAAAGAGTTGAGCATTATATACAATCAATAAAAAATGACGTTGAAAAATTAAGGAAAGTATTGTTATTTATTAGAGATAACAACTTTAAACAAAACCTTTCTTTGATTGAACTTAAAGAAAATTTTGTTAAGCGTTATCTAGATTACACTCCGTTTGAAAAAATATTTAAATACTATAATGAGAATCTTAAAAAATATTTAAGTCCATTGAAACCTTTAAATGAAAAAGAATTTGATAAAATCAAGGAAAGTTTAGGTGAGAGTGAATTTATATTTGATGAAATGGATAATGCTTTAAAAAATATCAAATTAAATGGAGTTTTTGTATTTTATTTATATCAAACATCTGGCTTACCATTTGAAATTATTAAAGAAATCGCAGATGAAAAAGGATTGGGAATTGATGAAGATAAATTTAATGAAGAATTAAAAAAACACCAAGACTTATCTCGCACTGCTTCGGCTGGAATGTTTAAGGGTGGACTTTCCGATAATAAAGAAGAAACAACTGCTTTGCATACCACGGCGCATTTGATGCTGGCGGGACTTCGCAAAGTTTTAGGCGAGCATGTGCATCAAAAAGGATCAAATATTAATGGCGAGAGATTGCGTTTTGATTTTTCGCATCCCCAAAAAATGACTGACGAAGAAAAAAAACAAGTAGAAGAATTTACGAATGGTGCCATTAATGCAAAAGTGCCAGTAGAAATGAATGAGATGAGCTTGGATGAAGCTCGTGCTCAAGGAGCAGAAGGCGCATTTGAAAATAAATATGGCGAGGTGGTAAAAGTTTATAAAATAAATGGATACTCCAATGAAATTTGTGGCGGCCCGCATGTATCAAACACGGGGGATATTAAAGGAAAATTTAGGATTGCCAAAGAGGAATCAAGTTCCTCTGGTGTACGTCGCATCAAGGCCATATTAGAATAATACGAATGACGCGAATTTTATGCGAATGATGCAAATATGCAAATAAAATAAAATTGTTAAATTGTTACATTGTTTTAATGCTAATATGCTAACGTGTTAAAAAGTCATTATTTTTATGGAATTAGGAATTACAAAAGAAAAAGCGAAAGATTTATTGGATGAATATGTAAAAGATCCAATTATTAAATTGCATATGATTGAATCGGAAGCGATTATGCGAGCTTTGGCAGAAAAATTTTATAAGGAAGAAGAGCCCGCCGTCACTGAGGCTATGGCGGACGAGTGGGGCATAATTGGACTTTTGCATGATATTGATTGGGAGATGGTAAAAGATAATCCAGCAGAACATTGCGTACGGGCGCAGGAAATTTTGAGAAACAACGGCGCCAGTGAGTTTTTAATTGAAACTATCGTATCGCATGTGTATGGGATGGAAATAATTCCAGCTTTTAAAGATAAAGTAAGAAATTCAAAAATTCAACATTGCTTAGTGGCAGCGGAAACCCTGACCGGATTAATCGTCGCTTCGGCTTTGATGCAACCTGATAAAAAATTAGCTAGCGTTAGTTTGGAATCTCTGAAAAAGAAATTTAAAAGTAAAAATTTTGCGGCCAGATGCAATCGTGATTTAATTCTCGAATGCGAAAAAGCCGATGTGCCGTTGGACGAGTTTCTGGCCTTGGGGCTTAAAGCACTTCAAAATATTTCTGGAAAATTAGGTTTATAATTTTTTTTAAATAAAAATATGAGCAGGGGCGGATTAAATTTTTTCTTAGCACTTTACATTATTTTTTTCTTGCTACTAGTTACTCCTTTTGGAGCGTTGTTCTTTTTGATTTTTGGCAAAGCATCTTTCTTTATTGCTTTGGGTACACTAGCTCTAGCCATTGGAGTTATTTACACCCAAAGACAGGAGATTATCAAAGAGAGTATGATTTTTGATTTAGTGGTTTTGCTTCCAGTTTTAGCTACGGTAATTGTAGGAAGGCTGTTTTGGGTAAAATTAAATAACAAAGAAATTGGCAGTAGTATTTCAAATGAAGAAGTCTCTTTGTATCTGGGAATTTTGGGATTAATTACTCTTATAATATTATGGCTAGATAATCGCAGGAAAAAATAAATTAGATTTTATATATTGTTGTATTGCTAAATTGTTATATTGTTAAATTGTTGTATTGTTCTTTGCTCCATGTTATATGATACATGTTTTATGCTACTTGCCCCATGCTAATATGATTCATGTTCTATGATTTCACTGATTTCCCTTGCAAGAATAAAATAAATATGATAATTTTATAATATTGCTGTAAATACTTTTTTGAGTAGATAAGGATAGTTCGTCGTATAAACAAATAGATAGTCAATAATAAATCGAAAGGAGGCGATTGAGACTATCAAAAGAGGCAGAAACTTTTTCACAAGTTGTTCACTCAACGATGGAGGTTTCAATGAAGCAAAAAACGTTTTCCATTCTTGCACTGTTGGCAACAGCTCTCGCTATGATTGTGGGTAACGCAGCCGCGAGTGATAGTACCCGGGATAGCAGTAATGTTCAGGCTTTGATTAACGGTCAAATTCAAACGGTGATGACGGCGACAGATACAACAGGAGGTACCCCGCCCATTACGATGGTCAGCGGCCAAACCAGCCTGCAGTCTCAGCCGAACACGGACATTCTCGGCACCCAAGGCCTTACGGCAAACGTCACCAGGCAGACTCAAATTCAACTCGCAATCAATGCTGCCGGTAATACCCAGTCCTCAGTCTTGACCGCTAATACCGCACAAGATGCTTCCCCCGTCGATCCATCGGGAAGTGGTGCACAACTCGTAACCGGAAAAAACTTCGCTGAGGCCGTCAATCCCAATGGAGGAGGAGGTAACTCTTTCCACGCCGGAAAGAATTTTATTGCTTCCACCCCCATTGAGGCCGCGGCATGTTTGATGACCACCTCTATCGCCACGTGATGAGCCGATGAGCTGAGGCGCTAATTAGAGGTAATGGACCCGGAGTGTAGAATTTTACACTTCCGGGTTCTCTTTATTTTTATAAAGTATATATTTTTTTTAATATAAAATTTAGTATTATCGTCATTGCGAAAAATTATGTACTCATAATTTTGTGGCAATCCCCAATGATGCTTCTCTAAATATAACGAGATTGCCACGTCGGAGTACCGACTCGCAATGACGGGTTGTATTATTCTTATGGTAGTAAGATAGAATGTTAAAATGCTAATATGTTAATATGTTATCGTGATTTCCATTTGACAAAACAAAAACTTTTCTATATTATTATCTTGCGCTACTAAGTAGCAGTTTTTTTAATAGTGAAATTAATTTTTTATTGTAGTGTACCTATCGTAAGGTTGACAGTTATACTATAAATCAGACGTAATGCCAACAATAAACCAACTTAAAAAGAAACCAAGAAAAACAGTTAAAAAGAAGACTAAATCTCCTGCGATGTCTTATGTTTTTAACACGCTTCAAAATAAGCCTGTTGATTCACAAGGACCTTTCAAGCGAGGAGTTTGCCTAAGCGTAAAAACAACTACACCTAAGAAGCCTAACTCCGCTTTGCGAAAAATTGCTCGTGTAAGATTGACAAACGGAATGGAAGTAACAGCCTATATCCCTGGAATTGGACACAACTTGCAAGAGCATTCCATCGTGATGATTCGCGGAGGAAGAGTAAAAGATCTTCCGGGTGTGCGTTATCATATTGTGCGAGGAGTATTGGATACTGCCGGAGTGGACGGACGAAATAGAGGTCGTAGCAAATACGGCGCCAAGAGACCAAAGAAAGCCGAATAATAATAATTTAAATCACAAAACAACCCTAATCTTTCACGAATAATCACAAATTTATATTTTAGAGAAAATTAGTGATAAATTCGAGTAAGATTAGTGAATTATATAATTATGCCAAGAAGAAAACGAACATTTCCTAGTCACTGGAAAGCTGATTCCAAATACGGCAATATGCTGCTTGGAAGATTTATCGGTTGCATTATGAATGATGGTAAAAGAAGCGTAGCTGAAAAAGTAGTTTACGATGCTTTTGATATTATTCATGAAAAAACTCAAAAAGGAGGCTTGAATGTTTTTGAACAAGCTGTTAAAAATGTTTCTCCACTTTTAGTAGTCAAATCAAAAAGAGTAGGAGGAACTAATTATCAAGTGCCGGTGCAAGTTTCTGGAAACAAAAGACAAGCCCTTGCGATGACTTGGATAAAAGATGTTTGCCAAAAGAAGAAAGGAAAGAGTATGCCATCCAAATTGGCTGATGAATTACTAGAAGCTTCTGAAAAAGCTGGAGCTGCGATGAAGAAAAAAGAAGATGTACACAAAATGGCTGAATCTAATCGAGCCTTTGCCCACTTCGCGTAATCACTACGAGATTTTCTTTACTAATTACGAATTTGTACGAATATACAAATATGTAATTATTTTGTAATTAGTATTAATTTTTCAATGGTTGAATTTTTGAAATTATATATTTGGATAGTTTATAAGTAAAAAAATAAAAGTTTAATATTTAGAATTCGTATATTTGTATAATATTCGTAATTCGTAAAGAAAATACATGTCTACGGATATTAAAAAACTAAGAAATATTGGAATTATCGCTCATATTGATGGAGGTAAGACCACCACCACTGAGCGTATTTTGTATTACACCGGAATCACTCATAAAATCGGTGAAGTGCATGAAGGAGAAGCCACAATGGACTGGATGGAACAAGAAAGAGAAAGAGGTATCACTATTACCAGTGCAGCTACAACTTGTACTTGGAAAGAACACCAGATTAATATTATCGATACTCCCGGACATGTAGACTTTACCGTAGAAGTAGAGAGATCACTTCGCGTACTTGACGGTGCCGTGGTTATCTTTGATGGTAAAGAAGGCGTAGAGCCACAATCGGAAACAGTTTGGCGTCAAGCGGATAAGTACGGTGTGCCAAGAATGTGTTTTATAAATAAAATTGATAAAGAGGGTGCTGATTTTGATAAAGCTCTAAAATCGATTCATGACAGACTTAGCCCCAAGGCAGTCGCGATTCAAATTCCCATCGGAGAAAGAGGGGGATTTAGTGGAGTGATTGATTTGATAAAAATGAAAGCTTATGAATTTGAAGGAGCGATGGGAGAAACTGTCGTAGAAAAAGAAATTCCTGCTGAATTATTGGAAAAAGCCCAAGCCAAAAGAGATATTTTGGTAGAAAAAATTTCTGAAACCGATGATGAATTAACTATGAAATTTTTGGAAGGTGAGGAAATTTCTCAAGAGGAATTAAAAGTTGCTCTAAGAAAAGCAGTGATTGATGTAAAATTAATTCCTGTATTAACCGGAACGGCTCTTCGCAATAAAGGTGTGCAATTAGTTTTGGATGCCGTTTTGGATTATTTGCCAGCTCCAACTGATCTTCCCCCAGTTAAGGCTGAGGATGAAAAAACCGGAGCAGAATTGGATATCCATCCTACTGAAGAAGAACCTTTTGCAGCTTTAGCTTTTAAAGTAGCAACGGATCCTTTTGTGGGACAAGTAACATTTTTTAGAATTTATTCCGGTTCACTTAAATCCGGTTCTTATGTCTATAACTCTACTAAGGGAGAAAAAGAAAGAATTAGCCGAATCCTGCGAATGCACGCTAATCACCGCGAAGAAATTGATTTCTTGGGAGTGGGGGAAATTGGTGCTTTGGTAGGACTTAAAAATACTACCACTGGAGATACTCTTTGTGATATGGATAGACATATCATTTTAGAAAAGATGACTTTCCCAGAGCCAGTGATTGATATTGCTATTGAACCCAAGACTAAAGCTGACCAAGAAAAAATGGCCATTGCTCTTCGTAAACTTTCTGAAGAAGATCCTACTTTTAGAGTGCGAACTGATGAGGAAAGCGGACAGACTATTATCTCTGGAATGGGTGAACTTCATTTGGATGTTTTGGTGGACAGAATGAAAAGAGAATTTAAAGTTGAGGCCAATATTGGTAAACCGCAAGTGGCTTATCGAGAAACTATCAAGGGTAACGCTGAGGCGGAAGGTAAATATATTAAACAATCTGGAGGTCGCGGACAATACGGACATTGTTGGATTCGCTTGGAGCCATTAGTCAAAGAGGAAAAAACTGAAGAAGAAAAAGAAGCTGAAAGAAAATCCGGCAAGAAAAAAGAAGACGCCATATTTGAGTTTGCCAATGAAATTAAAGGAGGAACAATTCCACAAGAGTTTATCCCTCATGTTGAAAAGGGTATCAAGGAAGCTATGGGTAATGGTATCTTGGCGGGATTTCCAATGGTGGATGTAAAAGCCACTCTATATGATGGAAGCTACCATGATGTGGATTCCTCCGAAGCCGCTTTCAAAGTTGCCGGATCAATGGCGTTTAAAGCAGCTGCTAAATTAGCAAAACCAATTATACTTGAGCCTATAATGAAAGTGGTTATCTCTGCCCCTGAACAATATATGGGAGATGTAGTGGGCGATATCAATTCTCGTCGAGGTATTATTAAAGAAATTAATGACAAGGGTGAAGGCACCGCAATCATCAAGGAAATTGAAACAGAAGTACCGCTTTCTGCAATGTTTGGCTACACTACTCAACTTAGAAGCATGACCCAAGGAAGAGCTTCATCTGTAATGGAATTTGCGAAATACGCTGAAGTACCATCCAATATCGCTCAAGAGATAATAAGTGGAGACAAAAAATAAAGAATAAAATCTTTTATATAAAAAAATCTCGGCAGTAATGTCGAGATTTTTTGTTTGACAACTGCTCCTATTTTAGATAGTTTTAAATCATGACTTCTAGGGATAGTTATTTTTTTATTTTCATTTTTTAAGGGAGGAGAAAATGAACAAGATAGAATGTTTGAAATATAACGAATTTATTTCAATTGGTTGCATCTCTTTTAATAAAATTCTTGAAATAATTGAAAAAGAGGAAGATGTCTGCTGGATAATTGTCCAAATTACCCCGGCCAATAAAAGAAGAGGGGATGGTTTTTATTTTGACCTCTACTTTCTTAAATCTGATTTGGAACTTGAAGAATTAAAGTCAATCATAGAAGATCCAATAATATTGGAAGACATCGTGTATATCAATTGTCACGAAGATTTGTTTGGTCAAGATTTAATAAGTCCCTTAATGAATAAAAGTGTGATATTGCGGCAGTAATTAAAATATTTTCATCGGAGATTTATTGCTTTTTTAGTCAGCCTGCAAAGCTTATTAGTGGAGTGGAATTGACGGTAAAAATATTCAGGAAGGAGAATAAACAATGCCAGCTTACGTAGAGAGAAGAGGAGGAAATGACTATGGCTTCGATGTCACAGTAGATGGTGCGAACGAATGGTTTGCTAGTGATAAAGAAGCCTATACCGTCGCTGAAAAAATATCCTCAATGGAAAGACATGGAGGAAGAGTCACAAAAGATGGTCATTATGGTTGGAAAATCGATGGTAATCGATGGATTGGTAGTCTCAAAGGCTTATAAATTATTAAGGTTGAAATTCGGATATTTTTAGGGGCTTCTCATGCTTATGAGGTGCCTCTTTTTAAATGGTTGTTGTGAAAAAAATTACTGAGTTATATTTATCAAAGTTTATCAAAGCTAAGCTTTAAAAACCGCCTCAAAGCTTAGTTTTTAAAAAAGATTTTACATTGTAATTGAAGGGTTTGTGGTTCTTATTTGTAATTTCGTATAGTTCGTACTTTGTAGAGAGCAACCCAACTATTGACAAAAAAAATAAGAGTGCTATTATTATTGAGTATCACAAAGAAAAAAAGAAATGTGTTTTTGTGTTGCATTATTTTTTACAAGAAATTTATTTTTAATTTAAAAAAATAATAATTAATAAAATATAAAAATTTGCGAAAGTGGATTTTCTTTCGCAGTCCAAAAGTTATGGCAGCAGAAAAATTTGAAAGAACTAAGCCCCATGTGAATGTGGGAACAATCGGTCACGTTGACCATGGTAAGACTACTTTAACAGCAGCAATTTTGCATGTGCTAAGTCTAAAGGGAATGGCTAAAGCAAAAAATATTTCAGAGATCGACAAAGCTCCAGAAGAAAGAGAGCGAGGCATCACTATTGCCACAGCTCACTGTGAATATGAATCAGAAAAGAGACATTATGCTCATGTTGACTGTCCTGGTCATGCTGATTATATCAAAAACATGATTACTGGTGCTGCTCAGATGGATGGAGCGATTATCGTAGTTAGCGCTACAGATGGTCCTATGCCACAAACTCGAGAGCACATTCTTCTTGCAAAACAAGTAGGTGTTCCAAATATTGTGGTTTTCATCAACAAAATTGATATGGTGGACGATGCAGAATTAATCGACCTTGTAGAAGAGGAAATTAAAGAGCTTCTTTCTAAATATGAATTTGACGGAGATAATGCTGCTATCGTTAGAGGTTCAGCTGTTCAAGCTTTAAATGTAACAAGTGCTGACGACGCTGCCGCTAAACCTATCTGGGATCTTATGACAGCTTTGGACGAAAAAATTCCAGATCCAGTTCGAGATACAGAAAAACCTTTCCTTATGCCAATTGAAGACATCTTCTCAATTGAAGGAAGAGGAACAGTGGTAACAGGAAGAATTGAAAGAGGATCAGTTAAGATTGGCGCTGAAGTGGAAATTGTTGGACTTAGAGATACTCAAAAAACTACCGTTACTGGAATTGAGATGTTTAATAAACAACTTGATAAAGGTGAAGCTGGAGATAATGCTGGAGTTTTGCTACGTGGAACTAAGAAAGAAGATGTCGAGAGAGGCCAAGTGTTGGCTGCTATCGGCTCCATCACTCCACATAGTGAATTTGAAGGAGAAATTTATGTTCTTACTAAAGAAGAAGGCGGAAGACATACTCCTTTCTTCAAAGGATATAAACCTCAATTCTACATCAGAACTACAGATGTTACTGGAGAAGTTGAGCTTCCTGAGGGAACTGAGATGGTTATGCCTGGCGATACAGTTAATCTAAAGATCAAACTTTCATCTAATGTAGCTATGGAAGAAGGAATGAGATTCGCTATTCGAGAAGGAGGAAGAACCGTAGGGGCTGGTATTGCAACAAAAATTATCAAATAATTAAATATATTTGAGCGAACTTTATCCTGTCGCTCACGAGACTTGTCGTTCGTGAACGACGAGTCGAGCGACGGGAGAATAGTTCTCTGAAAAAACGAGAATAAATTAAATTGATGTAGATTTATTACTACAATGAATAAAAAAGAAGAATCACAATCTAGAATTAGAATTAAGATCAAGGCTTACGATAATAAAGTTATCGACCAGTCGGCCAAGAAAATAATTGAGACAGCCCTTCGTTCAGGTGCCCAAATAGCTGGTCCAGTACCGCTACCAACTGAGATTCATAAGGTAACTGTTAATAAATCAACTTTTGTTTACAAAGACGCTCGAGATCAATATGAAATGCGGGTGCACAAAAGATTAATTGATATTCTCAATCCGAAAGCTAAGACTATAGATGATTTGACTAATTTAGATTTACCAGCCGGAGTGGATATAGAAGTGAAAATGTAAGTTTAATATACAACTAGTTAAAGTCTTGCGTTATATAAAAAAAACGTAGGATACTAAACTAGCCAGAAAATTTAAAAACTAAGAAAATATTTAGTTTTTACTGGCTTGTGAAGACCAGTTTTTTTGTTTGTTTAAGAATTTTTAAGAAAATAAGATGGCAAAGTTTATAATAGGAAAAAAAGTAGGTATGACAACCATTTATGATGGCGCAAAAGGCGCTTTGAATATTACCTTGGTAGAATGTCTGCCAAATAAGGTTGAAACAATGAGAAACGAAGAGAAGGATGGTTACAACGCTGTATGTTTGGGATTGGCAAATAAGAAAGGAAAAATTCTCAAAAGAGAATTTAGAATTTCCTCAGAAGACAAGGCTAATTTTGAAATAGGAAAAGAAATCGGTGTAGATATATTTGAGTTAGATGAAAAAGTTATTGTCAGTGGTATCACCAAAGGTAAGGGTTATCAAGGTGTAGTAAAGCGACATGGATTTGCTGGTTCTCCAGCCAGTCATGGACACAGACATGATCACCGTGCTCCAGGATCAATCGGTTGCGCTTTTCCTGAGCATGTTCTAAAAGGAAAGAAGATGGCCGGAAGAATGGGTGGAAATAAATTTACGGTAAAAAATTTGAAAGTAGTTTATATAGATAAAGAGAAAAATTTAATTGGCCTAAAAGGAGCAGTTCCAGGCGTAGTGAATAGAGCAGTTCGATTATCAGTAGGCTAATTAAATTAAAAAAGAGTTAGGAAAGTTTTAAAAGTTTTATTACTCTGAATTATTAAAAAGATGAAAACTATCGTATACAATTTCGAAGGAAAAAAAGTTAAAGATATCGAATTATCAGAAGCTGTTTTTAATGTACCCTTAAACACAGAATTGTTGCATGAGGTGTATGTTTCAATGGACGCTAATCAACGAGTGGCTATTGCGCACACTAAAGGCAGAGGGGAAGTGGCTGGAAGCGGAAAGAAGCCCTGGAAACAAAAAGGGACAGGTAGGGCCAGAGTAGGATCAGTGCGAAGTCCTATTTGGAGAGGTGGAGGCATTGTGTTTGGGCCAACTAAAGATAGAAATTTCAAAAAGAAGATTAATAAAAAAGCTAATGCCAAAGCTATACTGATGGCTCTCAGTGAAAAATTGAGGAGCGAAAAATTAATCATTGTTGACAAAGTTGAAGCGATGAATAAGAAAACTAGAGATATCGCATCCGGGTTGAATTCATTGAAATTAAGAGGATCAATTCTGATTAATTTGTCAGAGGCAGAAAAAGATACCTACCTATACTCAAGAAATATTAAAAATGTCAAGTGTATCCCAGTTAATAATTTGAATGTTTTAGATATTTTGAATCACAAGAGTGTGGTATTAAGTGAAGAATCAGTAAAATATTTAGAGAAAAAATATAATTAGAATTTTATGGGTTTATTTAATAAGAAAACTGAAGATGACGCGGCCAAAGATATTTCTAAGGAAGATAAAGTTTCAGATAGTAAAGAAATAGTGGAGAAAACTTCCAAGAAAGCAATTAAAAAAGCGGATTTAGAAAATATAGCTACTCACCAAGGTGATGGACAGATGGCTTACAAATTTATAATTAAGCCTTGGATAACCGAGAAAACCCAAGAGCTAATGAGTAGTAATAAATATGTTTTCCGCCTAAGAGCCAAGGCAACCAAGAGAGAAGCGAGAGTAGCGGTAGAAAAGCTTTATGATGTAAAAGTGGAAAGTGTTAATATAATTAATATTCCTGAAAAGAAAAGGAAATTTGGAAGATATAGCGGAATGAAATCAGCTGTCAGGAAGGCAGTGGTAACACTGAAAAAGGGAAGTAAAATTGAGATTTTCGAATAATGCGAACATAGTTCGCTAATCATGACTCGAATTTTTCACTAATAATCACGAATCCCATTGGGGATAATTGGAGAAAATTAGTGTAGATTAGAGATTTATATTATTATGTCAAGAAGTTTAAAAAAAGGTCCATATATAGACGAAAGACTATTGAATAAAGTGAAAAACAAGAAACCTGGCGACAAGGAAGCTATTAAAACTTGGTCAAGATCTTGTACGATTGTTCCAGAAATGGTAGGGTATACTTTTGGCGTGTATAATGGAAGAAAATTTATAAGTGTGTACGTAGTTGAGGAAATGGTGGGACACAAGCTGGGAGAATTTTCTTTTACTAGGACATTTTTCAAGCATGGTGGAAAGATTCAGAAAGATTTGGAGCAAGCTGCTAAGCAAAAAGAAGTTGATGCTGCCAAAGCAGCTAAGAAAGCGTAGGTTATTTTTAATAAAAGTTTATTAGATTTTATAGCATATGAAGGTTAAAGCAAAATTAAAAAATTTAAGAGTATCTCCAAGAAAAGTCAGAATATCAGCTGATATAGTTAGAGGTTGCAATATTGAAGACGCAATTTTTAGATTGGATAATACCGTCAAAAAATCCAATGAACCAATAAAAAAAATGCTTCTTAGCGCAGTGGCTAATGCCCAAAATAATTTTAATTTGGACAGAAGTACATTGGTGATTGCAGACATTCAAGTGGGAGAAGGAATAACTATGAAAAGATGGATGCCTAGAGCTTATGGTAGAGCTTCAGAGATATTAAAAAGAAGTGCTCATGTTTATATTACCCTAGAGGGGCAAGAAGCTTCCGCAAATCCAGCCAAGAAAAAAGAAGTTAAATCTGTTAAGAAGGATGATAAAACTGAGGGCTCGATTGAAACAGTAGAAAAGGTTGAAGAGAAGAAAGATGCAACTCTAAAACTAAACAAGAAGAGTCATTACCGAGTGGATGCCAAGAAAAAAGAAAGTCGAGAAAAAGGTTTTAATAAAACAATGTTTAAAAGAAAATCTATATAAGTGTACATAAATCGCGAATCAATACGAATTAAATCCCAAATAATCGCGAATAGTGTATCAATATTTAGAGAATATTAGTGAAATAATTAGTGTAGATTAGAGATTTATATCATTATGGCAATTAAAGTTTACAAAAGAAACGCAGCAGGACGAAGAAATATGTCCATTATCAAACCTGAGGGCGTTACCAAGAAAAAACCAGAGAAATCTTTGATGACTGCTTTGAATAAAAAATCAGGGCGAGCGGCTGGAAAAATATCTGTACGTCACAGAGGAGGCGGGCACAAACGAAGTTACCGTATAGTTGATTTTAAACAAGACAAATTGGGAATTGTCGGTAAAATTGTGGCTATTGAAAAAGATCCTAATCGATCAGCTTTGCTGGCTTTAGTTTCTTATTTAGATGGAGAAAAAAGATATATCATTGCTTCACAAGGAATGGAAGTGGGGAAAACTATTATAGCAGATAAGGTTGCTAGTTTTGATAACGGCAATAGAATGCAAATGAAAAATATTCCAGTTGGCACAACCTTGTGCAATGTGGAAATTACTGCAGGTAAGGGCGGTCAAATTGCCAGAAGTGCTGGATCTAAAGTTCTCTTGATGGGTTTGGACGGAAAGAAAGCTCAACTAAAAATGGCTTCTGGAGAAATAAGATTGGTAAACAGTGAATGTTATGCAACAATTGGACAGATTAGTAATTTTGAACATGGTGTAGAAAAAATTGGTAAAGCTGGTAGAAAAAGATGGTTAGGATTTCGTCCGGCAGTTAGAGGAAGTGCGATGAATCCAGTGGATCATCCACATGGAGGAGGAGAAGGTAAGCAGGGAATTGGTTTGAAAGCTCCGAAAACTCCTTGGGGAAAAATTGCTCTCGGAAAGAAAACCAGAGGCAAGAAGAAATATAGTAATAAATTTATTGTAAAAAGAAGAACTAAGAAATAAGGATTTAAATCACAAATCAAAAATCGAATCTACTCGCTAATAAGAATATAAATCACGAATCAATTCTAATAAGCGCTAATAATCACGAATAACTTCGAGAGGATTAGTGAAATAATTAGTAAAGATTAGGGATTTATATAATCAAAATTAGTGTAGATTAGAGATTTATATAATTATGGGACAAAAAGTTAATCCAAAAGGTTTCAGACTTGGAATCACAACAACATGGCGTTCAAGATGGTTTGGTGGAAAGGATATAGCCAAAAATCTTAGACTTGATGTTACTATTAGAAGTTTTATCATGAAGAAGTGGAAGCAGGCTTCTATTTCTGATGTTGAGATTGAAAGATCTGCGGGTGATATTAAGATAATAATTTTAACTTCTCGTCCTGGAGTTTTAATCGGAAGAGGCGGAAGCGGAATTGAGGATATTAGCCGAGCAGTCAAAAAAGAATTTTTCCGTGGAACCAAAACTGTATTGAAGATAGATATCAAAGAAGTTAAAGATTTTGAAGCCAATGCATCAATTGTAGCTCAACAGGTAGCGGAACAATTGGAAAAAAGAGTGGCTTTTAGAAGAGTTTTAAAAACAACCTTAGACCAAACTGATAAGAATAAAATGGTCAAAGGTATAAAAGTAGAAGTATCTGGAAGATTGGGTGGTGCCGAAATGTCTCGAAAAGAATGGTTATCCAAAGGAACAATTCCACTTCAAACTCTAAGAGCCGATATTGATTTTTCCAAAGCGACTGCTAGGACTACTTATGGAGCGATTGGAGTAAAGGTTTGGATATATAAAGGAGAAGTATTTGAATAAATTTAAAGTTTTAAATTTGAAATTTGAATTCAATTATAAATAACCCAATTTTAAATTAAAAAAATAAAAATTGATTTAAAATTTAAAATTGTGAATTTAAAATTTTTGTAAATATATGTTATTAATGCCGAGAAAAGTTAAACATAGAAAAATCCATAGAGGTGGAGCAATTCAGGGTAAGACTACTAGAGGTAGTAAGGTTAGTTTTGGCACTTATGGACTTAAAGCTATGACAGGAGGACTAATTTCAGCTAGACAAATTGAGTCGGCTAGAAGAGCGATGACTAGGCATATTCAAAGAGGTGGAAAAATTTGGATTAGAATTTTTTCTGATAAGCCAATGACTAAAAAAGGAGATGAAGTGCCGATGGGTAAAGGTAAGGGCTCTGTTGACCATTATGTTTCAAAAGTTAGACCAGGCAAAGTAATGTTTGAGATGGATGGCGTAACTAAGGAATTAGCCAAGAAGGCTATGGAGCTAGCTTCTCACAAGTTAGGTGTAAAAACTAAATTTGTAGAGAGAGACTAATGATTTAAATCACGAATCAGACTCGAATCTAGTCGCTAATAATCACGAATAAATTCGAGAGGATTAGTGAAATAATTAGTGTAGATTAGAGATTTATATAATTATGAAAATTAAAGAAATAAGAGAAAAGAATATTAACGAATTAGCTAAAAATCTTGGTGAAAAGAGAATTGAGGCTCAAGGTTTAGCTTTCGATATTTCAGTTAAGCAGGCCAAGAATAATAAAGCCTTGGGAAATACTAAGAAAGATATTGCTAGAATTTTAACAGTTATAAGAGAGAAAACTAATATATAATAATAATTATGACAGAGAAAAAAGTAGAAAAATTGAAAAAATTGATTAAGGGTGTAGTAACAAGTGATAAAATGGATAAAACCATTGTGGTTTCTGTAGAAACTTTCAAAACTCATCCGAAATATTTAAAAAAATATCGTTCAACCAAGAAATACCATGTGCATGATGCAGACAATAAATATAAGGTGGGCGATAAAGTAGAATTTTTTAGTATTAAACCAGTAAGCAAGAATAAGACATTTCAAGTCCTATGAGGATTTAAGTCACGAATCAAAAATCGAATCTACTCGCTAATAATCACGAATTTTATTAGAGATAATTAGAGAAAAATTAGTGTAGATTAGAGATTTATATAATTAAAAGTATGATACAATCAGAATCAAAATTGAAAGTGGCTGACAACACCGGAGCCAAAATAATTGAATGTTTCAAGGTTTTAGGCGGATCTCGCAGGAGATACGCTTACGTGGGAGACATTATTGTAGCTTCAGTGAAATCTTCTGAGCCGAGAGGATCTGTCAAGAAAGGGGATAAGGTCAAAGCTGTAATCGTAAGACAGACCAAGAGCTTGAAAAGAAAAGATGGTTCCTATATTCGCTTTGATCAAAATGCTGCTGTTATCGTAGATGGAATAGAGCCAAAGGGAACCAGAATTTTCGGGCCGATTGCCAGAGAAGTCAAGGAAAGAGGATTTAATAAGATTGCTTCATTGGCGCCGGAGGTATTGTAAGGATTTAAGTCACGAATCAAAAATCGAATCTACTCACTAATAATCACGAATCCCATTGGGGATAATTGGAGAAAATTAGTGTAGATTAGAGATTTATATAATTATGAGAATTAAAAAAAATGACAAAGTAAAAATTATTGCCGGAAAAGATTCTGGAAAGAGTGGTAAAGTTTTGCGCGTTATTAATTCAGATAGTAAAATAACGGTAGAAGGAATTAATATAATCAAAAAGCATATTCGACCAAAGAAAGATGGAGAGAAGGGACAACGAGTAGAAATTGCAGTGCCTATTGATGTTTCTAATGCAATGCTAGTTTGTCCTAATTGTAGCAAAGAGACTCGAGTGGAATATGCGATTGATAAGGCTGGGAACAAAAATAGAGTTTGTAAAAAATGTAAGAAGAATATCTAAGATTAATATTTACGAATTACGAATAAAATACGAATATATAAATAGGATAAAGTCAAAGGATGATTAGTATATTAGTAAAAATTAGTAATTAGTACAGAATAACATGAAAATCGTTAGCTCTAAAACTAAATATAAGGAAGTTGTAATTCCAAAATTAAAAGAAACTTTTGCTTACAAAAATCCTTTATCTATTCCTGCTATAAAGAGAGTGGTGGTTAATATTGGAATTGGAAAAATCGGGAAAGAAAAAGAAAAAATCAATGAAATGGTGGAAGTTATGAGAGCTATCACCGGACAAAAACCTCTTATGACCAAAGCAAAAAAATCAATTGCTGGTTTCAAAGTTAGAGAGGGTTCAGAAGTCGGGATAAAAGTGACTTTGCGAGGAAGAAGAATGTGGGACTTTATCGATAGATTAAATAATGTTGTTTATCCCAGAACTAGAGATTTTCAAGGAGTTAAAGTGAGTAGTGTGAGCAGAGAAGGAGATTTAAATTTAGGAATCAAGGAGCATATAGTTTTTCCGGAAATTTCTGCAGAGGATGCCAAATTTATTTTTGGATTGCAAGTGAATGTAGTAACTAATGCCAAAACTCAAACTGAAGGAGAAGTTCTGTTTAGGACTCTGGGATTTCCTCTTCAAGAGAATAAATAATTTAGAAATTAATTAATTTTATTATAAAGAATAATTTAGATAAATAATAGTATGGCAAAAAAATCAGTAATTGCTAAATCTCTAAAAACCCCCAAATTTTCTACACGCGAAGTTCGTCGTTGTTGGAAATGCGGAAGAAAGAGGGGCTATATGCGTAAATTTGATATTTGTCGAATTTGTTTTCGCGAACTGGCAAGCAATGGAGAGATTCCTGGAGTTAGAAAGAGTAGCTGGTAAATCCGAATTTGGACGCGGATTATATCCAAATTAACTCAAATCCAATTTTTTATAATTAGTATATAATTCGAATGTAATTAGAATTAAAATTAGTATATGTTAGATCCAATTAGTGAAATGTTAACTAGAATAAGAAATGCCCAAATGGCTGGACACAGCGAGGTTGTTTTAGCTAGCTCAAAAATCAAGAAAGCCATTGCTAGCGTTCTTTTAAAGAGCGGATTTGTGGAGGGAGTAGAAGAAGCGAAGGCTGAAAAATTTGCTATGCTAAAGATTAATTTGAAATATATCAATAAAGAAGGATTTGGAGATGTTGTTCCGGCCATAAGATCGATTAAGCGAGTTAGCAAAGAAGGACAGAGAATATATGTAAATAGAGAAAATATCCGAAGTGTCAAGAATGGTATGGGAATAGCTATTTTGTCGACCTCCCAAGGCGTAGTAACAGGAGAAGAGGCCAGAAAAAATGGCGTGGGCGGAGAATTGATTTGTGAGGTTTGGTAGAAACATATAACACGTTAACAATTAAGCATATTAACACATAATTTAAAATATTTAAGCTGAAAATGCTGAAATGTTAAAATGCTAAAATGAATTTATGTCAAGAATAGGTAAAAAGCCAATCGAAATACCCCAAGGAGTAACAGTTGAAATGGTTGCTAACAAAATCACTGTTTCTGGTTCTAAAGGAAAATTAGAATTAGTTCTTGTGCATGACGTTAAAGTTGAAATTAAAGATAATTTAGTGGTAGTGGACAGAGCCAATAGTAGCAAAAAAGCTAGCGCTATGTGGGGAACTACTAACAGACTTATTGGCAATATGATCACGGGAGTTTCAGTTGGTTTTTCTAAAGTTTTGGAATTAAATGGAGTGGGATTTCGAATGGAAGCTAGTGGAAAAAATTTGAAAATGGCCTTGGGATTTTCTCACCCGGTAAATGTAATAGTGCCAGAGGGTTTGGAAGTTAAGGTAGAAAATAATACTCTAGCTATTTCTGGAATTGATAAGCAAGTCGTAGGTCAATTTGCAGCTGAAATCCGATCTTTAAAGCCAGTCGAGCCTTACAAGGGAAAAGGATTTAGATATGTCGGCGAAATTGTAAGAAGAAAAGAAGGAAAGAAGGCTTCAGCGTAAGACTAAAATTATTTAGATTTAAAATTTATAATATGATGATAAGTAGAAACAATAAAAGATTGCATAGAAAACAAAGAGTTAGGGCTAAAATTAGTGGCAACGCCAAGCGTCCTCGTCTTTCTGTTTATAGAAGTTTGAAAAATATTTATGTGCAATTGATAAATGATGAAAAGGGAGCCACTTTAGCTTCAGCTAGCTCTTTGGTTTTGGGAGTTAAACCAAACATGGAAGGAGCTGCGAAAGTGGGCAAAGCGATGGCAGATAAATGCAAGGAACTTAAAATCAGTGAAATTGTTTTTGATAGAAGCGGTTACCGATATCATGGAAGAATAAAGGCTCTAGCTGATGAGATGAGGAAAGAGGGTCTTAAATTTTAAATAAGATATACTTAAGACTATAAAAAAATTATGAATGATGATAAATCAAAAAAATTTAGATCCGATAGGAAAAAAAGAGAGAAGCCGGAGTTTGAACAGAAACTTTTAGATTTGGCTAGAGTTACCCGTGTAGTAAAAGGAGGGCGCCGTTTTAGTTTTCGAGCTACAATGGTAATTGGTGATCGAAAAGGAAAAGTGGGCGTTGGCGTGGGCAAAGGCTCAGACGTTTCCAACGCAATCGGAAAAGCAGTTAATGATGCCAAGAAATGCATGATTATTATTGATATTAGCAAAGGAACAATCCCATATGATATGGATGTAAAATTGGGAAGCGCTAAAATTATGTTAAAGCCAGCTAGAGAGGGACGTGGAATTGTAGCTGGTGGAGCTGTGCGAGCCGTAGTGGATCTAGCGGGAATTAAAGATATCGTTTCTAAATCATTGGGAACATCTAATAAATTGAATGTGGCGAGAGCTACAATTAAGGCTTTGCGAGAGTTTGAAGTTAAAGCCGACATCATTAAGAAATAATTTTAAAAGGTATGCAGATACATGAATTAAAAGTAAAACCGAAGAAAAACCGCAAAAGAATTGGACGTGGAGGTAAACGCGGAACTTATTCTGGCAAAGGTAATAAAGGACAGAAAGCCCGTTCAGGTGGAAATGTGGATCCATTGTTTCAAGGAGGAAGCACATCTTTGGTGGAAAGATTAAAGAAGGTAAGGGGATTTAAAGCGATTGTAGCTAAGAAAAATATTTTAGATTTAAATACTATTGAGGAAAAATTTGAAGATAATAGTATCGTGAGCATCGAAACTTTGCTAGCGAAAAAAATCTTTCGAAAGAGTGAAATCAAAAACGGAGTAAAGATTTTGAGTGATGGTGAGCTAAAGAAAAAAGTTATTATTTCCAAAGAAATTTCCGTGTCGAAATCTTCAGCTGAAGCGATTAAAAAAGCGGGTGGAAAAATTGAAGAAAAACCGGCTAAGAAAAAATCCAAAAAAGAACTTAAGCTTGAAGAATTGAATAAATAAACTTTCAAAAAGCGAGGCCTACGGCCTTGCTTTTTCTTAATCTATTCAAGAGTGAAACTTTTTATTAATAATTTAATTTAAATTCAAACAGTAACTTAAAAAGTTCAATTGAGCACTTCAATTGTTTGGGATAAGAATATGCCGAGATACAAAATTATTGGAAATAAAATCCAACTGATGGATACTAGATTTGATCACTATTCAGATGAAGCACTTTCTTTTTTTAGTAAATTAGAATCGTTGGCAGGTAGCCCTCCGCCAATAGCGTTGACGGATACACAAGAGTTGACTGAGTGGAGAAATAGACAATGGAAAGAATTTAGCGAGGCTATTGAGAATTGTAGACATAAAATTCAAGCAATCAATTATAGCATTTCACTTATTGAGTCAGAAATAAAAAATCCACCAATACCGCGGTTTAAACTACTGATGGATCTTGAAGAAAAAGAATTTTTTGATGATATTGTTTTATTTGAATTTGAATCTTTTCTTTTTCAAATACTTTCTTTTATGGATGTTTTTGTTCATTTGTTAAAATTATTTTATCCAGTTCTTAATTCGAAAGACAAATATAGAATTGGTTTCAAGGGTAGAGGGGTGGAGGGTAGAGGAGTCGCTGGTAAAGGAACATCGGATGCTTTGCGAGGTGCGGGGGAGGTCGAATTGGCTGATTATATCGACGACGAGGTGGAGAAATGGATTCAGGTTATTTATGATTTAAGAAATGAAATAGTTCATCATTCGAGGGTTCGAAATTTGCAGATGTTTTTAATTGGTAAAAATGGACTCAACGCTCCAAAATTTTCTGATAACGGAATGGACTTGTTGGAATATTGTAAAAATACCTATGAAAATCTTAAAATTTTTTTAAATAATATCGACAATGATTTCCTATTTTCTAAGGCAGATAGTTTTTATGAAATAAAATAAAATTGTAGCTTATTAATCCGAATGACAACTTGATCCGCCCGTGCTAGAGTGTGGCGGGATGGGATAAATATTTGTGGTATTTGACAAAAAATATCCTTGTGGTAATATTATACCACAAGAATATTTTATTATAATTAATTAATATTAAAAAAATGAGCAAGGGAGATAATTTAAAAAAATTCGGAAGCCTTCTATGTGAACTTCGAATAAAAAAAGAACTGACGCTGAGAGAAATGTGTCGTAGGATTAGTTATGATCCAAGTAATTTTAGTAAAATTGAAAGAGGAAAAATGTCGCCACCAGCTGATAAAAAAATATTAAATTTATGGGCAAGAACATTGGGATTAAAAAGTGGTACCAAAGAATTTGATAATTTCATATACAATGCCAATGTGGCTCAGGGAATAATCCCTTCTGAAATAATGGATGAAAAAGAACTAGTGGCTAATCTACCAGCTTTCTTCAGAACGCTTAAAAATAAAAAACCAACCAAAGAAGATATGGATAAAATAATTAACTTTATAAAAAATGCTTAAGATTAAAATAAATGAAATACAAAGACACAAAGGTTTCTTTTATAAGCAATGAAGAAATAAAAAATAAAGCTGATAATTTTAGGTTAAAATATTGGAAAAATGGAATTCCAGTCGGGATAGAAGAAATAGTGGAGTTAAAATTAAAAATAAGTATAATACCCATACCAAATTTAATGAGTCAATGTGGATTGGATGCTCAGATAACTTCTGATTTCTCTTCTATATATGTGGATCAAAGAAACTATGAAAACGAAACAAGTAGATTTAGATTTTCCTTAGCTCATGAATTGGGACACCTTGTTTTGCACAAGATTTTTTATGAAGCATTAAATATTTCAAGTATGGATGAAGTTTATGAATTTATATATGAAATTGACGCTGACGAATATTCGTATCTGGAAACTCAAGCCAACAAATTTGCTAATTATTTTCTCGTGCCAAGGGAAGAACTTTCTAAAATAAGAGAAAAGATTTTAACAGAAAAATTGAGTAAGAAGCAGGACATTTCTGTTTTTGATGAAAAAACATTAAATTCATATCTAGCTGGTCATATCGCTTCTTTGTTTTTAGTTTCTTCTGGAACAGTTGAAATCGCTTTAAACGATTTAAGTAGTTTAAAAAAATAAAAAAAGTGGTATAAACAAAAAATATGAGCCTTAAACAAAAATTAGTCAGTCCGGTGTTGATGTGGTTGATTGTAATAATTGGAATTTTTATCGTGTTCCAATTCGTCCCACCCCGCTCGGTATTTACGCGTAATATATTTACTTCGGCCTTGATTGTGCCGGCTTTTTTATATTGGTTATATTTTTTAGGAGGGGCGATTTTAGTCCATCACAAGGCTCCGCTTTCGGTGGATAAAATTGATAAATTAGTCACCGAGGGGGTGTATAATAAAGTGCGCCATCCGATTTATAGCGCAGATATTATCTTGGGTTGGGCGATATTTTTTCTTTATCCGGATGTACGGTTTTTAATTAGCGCTCACTTATTGATGTTTGTGCTTTTATTTTGGATTAGTTTAGAGGAAAAAGCGCTGATTCAAAAATTCGGAAATCAGTATTTAGAATATATGGGTCGGGTGCCAAAAATATTTCAAAAACTGTGGTAAATTTTATTTTATAAAAATATGAAGTTTTTAATAATGTTCAATGCTGTTATTGGTTCAATTGTAGGAAGCTACATTCCTTTATTTTGGGGTGGTAGCGTGTTTTCTATGACATCTTTGATTCTGAGCGCTATGGGTGGTTTTTTGGGAATTTGGCTGGGCTATAAAATGGCTGGTAGAATGGGGCTATAGGATTGGATTTTCACTCTTTACATGAGGTTTTTTTATTTGGCCGCATTGAAATATTTAGGATATAATATTATAATTATTAATAATCAGTTTATAAAATCAAAAGTAAGTTAATTTTAAATTTTTAGGATTAATCTTACGGTAAAAAAAATGTTAAAAGACTTTAAAAAATTCGCCGTGAAGGGAAACGTGATTGACTTGGCGGTCGGAGTAGTGATAGGTACGGCTTTCGGAAAAATTGTGAGTTCTTTTGTGGCGGATATTATTATGCCCCCGATTGGAGTGTTAACGGGAGGAGTAGATTTTTCAGAATTAGCTGTTACTTTAAAAAAAGCTTCTGATGGCACCACGGCCGTAACTATGAATTATGGGTTATTTCTTAATACAGTAATTGATTTTTTAATTATATCTTTTGCAATTTTTTTGGCTGTGAAACAATTGGAGAGGTTTAAAAAGAAGGAGGAAAAGAAGCCACTGGCTACGCCGGAAGATGTTAAGTTGTTGACGGAGATAAGAGATCTTTTGAAAGATAATAAGCAAAAAACGAAAGATAAAAAGGAAGTGTAAGTTTACGCAAAAAAGAGGCTGTCAGTCTCTTTTTTCTTTGTTTTAAGTTTCTCCACCCCCTCTGTCCTACTCGCCTCGCCGAAGCTACTGCGAAGCGGGTCGGACATCTCCCCCTGCGCCACCGCTAAAGCTATATGCGACACGCGGTCAAAGAGGGGGAGAGGGTGTGTTTGATATTTTATTCAATTGGAGAATTGGAACTGTTAAGGACTTCTTCGGTCAGTTGATTTTTGCAAGATTCTAAAAGTTTTTTATCAATTATTTTTTTACAAAAGCTGAAGTCTTTTTTTGTTAAAGCTTTATTTTTCCAGCAATAATCTTTTTCTAAGTCAGCTAATTTTTCGCAATCATCGTTTAAAGTAGCAGGGTTGGTGCTGAGGCCGCAATACTGCTGGCAATATTTTTTATCATCTGCATCTTCGAACTGCTCGCAACCATCCTCGCAATCTTCCGTGTCTACCTCAATAAAGACATCTTCATCGAGGGTTGATTCGTCGGGAATATCATCCAAATCATTGGTGCTGTTGCTGTCAGATGAATCATTGTTAAAGAATGATTTTTTATTTTCATTTGATTTTTCCTGGGTAGCAGCATCCTCGGATGCTTGAAAATAACGATTTTTTATCACAGGGTAGGCAGAGTAGACGACAGTGCCGATAATTATTGTATAAATTAAAATTAATATTTTAGTTTTCATATTATTTGATATTGTTATATTTCTAGCATTCCTCCTCCCCCTTAAAGGGGAGGGTGGGGAGGGGTTAGAAATTTAATAAATAATTTAATTAGTAAACCCCCTCTGTCTTTCAGACATCTCCCCCTTGAGTACAAAGTGGAGAGGGGAGAGGTAATATTAATAAACTTTTTTAATATCAATGCCTGTGTAATAATATTTAATAATTCTGTCCCAATCCCAACTATGCACATCTGCTAGAGTTAGAGCTCCGTGGGCGCTGAGCCCCACCATATGGTTACCCTCAGCTTCCAATGTGGCAGTACTTTTGGTAGCATGTTTACCGTAAGGATCACCAACTGATTGGCACCACGGATAATCTGCTGAGCCCCAGCGTTCTTCAAAGCTTCGAGTTCGTCCATCAGTCCAAGAACTATAAGGAGTAATAGCGATTTGACCTTTGTACATTACAATTTTTCCTTGCGTATCTACGGCAGCATCAAGAATGCGAGTGTGTCCAGTTTCCCAGTCGTAACCATAGTAAAGTTGGTTGCCGGGAGTGGCATTAACTTTAAATCCATCGGCTGCATATTTGGTACTGAACTTTAATTTCCAATAGCCATAAGTCCTAAATGAAGTGGTCATTACTCGATTGTAATCAGTGTCGCCAGTACCAGTGATTTCTCCCATGCCCCAGACGTAATGTTCCAGAGGAAGAGTGTTGATGACCCAAGTAAGTTTGCTGGATGAGTTATAACGTAATTTTACTTTCCCGCGATATTGGTCAAAATCAGAATCGGGACGGTAAATATCAAAAACAATAGCGGAATTATCTCCAGCTGTATCCTCAAAAAATACTTCTCTGGCTGAAATTGCGATTGTATTTCCAGTAAGCGAGTCGTAAATTTTTAGATTGCCATCTGATTCATAGGTTACGCGAGTGACGGAGGTGGCCGCTACTTGTCCAACAATCGTGCCATCTCCATTTTTGATGGTGTAAGCCCGATTGGCTTGAAGTTTAAACGGAGAATCTTTTAAATTATCCCGAGTGTAATTCCAAAGTCCCACCGTGATTTCCGGTCCCAATGGTCCGCCACCCAGATTAGCTTCGCCCAAATTTCCACTGACGGTATTGGTGCTGGCCAAATAATTTTTATATCGGTTATAACCGTCCTTGTATTCAACGGAGCCGTATCTTTTATTTTCGCTTTTGTTATATTTGGAATACTTGCCATATTTGGCGTATTTTTTTAGGGGTTTATATTTATTTTTGTATTTTTTATATTTATTATAATCTTCATAATATTTTTGATTTTTAGTTTCTTTATAAAGTCGGTAAGCTTCTTTGGCGGCAATTCTATCGGTGGAACTCTTGAAGGCATATTTTTCTTTGGCTTCTTTATAATCTTTATAATCTTTATATTTCTTATACTTTTCGTATTTTTGGTATTTTTCGTATAAATCCAAATCTTTCTCAAGCTCTTCATTGCTACTGGTAGAAGCTTCTTGGGCATACACTAAAGCAGGAGCTAAATTCAAAAGGAGAGTGGCAATTAGCATTAAAGTAATTAATTTTTGTTTGTATATAAACATGATTTATTTTTTAACCTGTCAGTCGCGACTGACGAGTTTTATTAATTTAAATCCTTCGGAGGTGTCTTCAACTTCAAATCCTTTTTCTCTGAGTTTATCTCTGAGGTTGTCAGCTTCCTTAAAATCTTTGTTTCTTCGAGCGGTTTCCCGATCTTGGGCGAGCTGGATAATTTCTTCCGGAGCGCCTATTGATTTTTTTAATGTGAAAGTTTCAGCAACTATAAAATTTAAGCCAAGAACTTCATTCGTTCTTTTCCAAAAAGATAAAATATTTTTTAAATCAGTGAAGGTAACTTTATCTTCAGTTTCTAATTTATATGTTTGAGTTATTAAATCATAAAAAACGCTTAAGGCTAAGGGAGTGTTAAAATCGTCATCCATAGCTGCTTTAAATTGTTCGTTGTAATAATCAAAATCAATTGATGTGGAATCATCATCACTTGGATTAGCTTCTGATATTTTTGTTTGAATATGATTTATGAATTTGGATATTTTTTCTAGGTTTTTTTCTGCCTGAAGCAGTGGTGCTTCGCTGTAATCGAGGATACTGCGGTAATGAGAACTGACTATCCAAAGTCTTATGGCCGTGGCGCCATATTTTTTTATAGCTTCCTTTAGATTAGTAGCATTGCCTAGTGATTTACCCATCTTAGAGCCCCCGGTATTTACCATATTCCAAAGCGTCCAATAATTAGCCATTCTTTCGCCAATTAAAGCCTCACTTTGAGCAATTTCATTCTCATTGTGAGGAAAAGCATTTTCATTGCCTCCGCCATGAATATCAAAAGTGTTTTCTCCGAGCAAATCACAACTCATCACGCTACACTCGATGTGCCAGCCTGGGTACCCGATGCTCCAAGGACTGTTCCATTTTAAAATATGATTTTCATCCGCCTTTATCCATAATGCAAAATCAAGTGGATTTTTTTTATCACCATCAATTTCTATACGGGCACCGGCCAGAAGTTCATCCGTTTTCCGTCCAGATAGTTTGCCGTAATCAGAAAATTTATCCACAGAAAAATAAACTGAACCATTGGACTGGTAAGCAAAATCTTTTTCAATCAGCCTTTGGATAAAATCTATCATCTTATCAATATATTTGGTGGGGCGGGGATAGAAAGTGGCTGGTTTGATATTGAGCGCTTCGAAATCTTCCTCGCAAGATTGAATATATGAATTAGCAATTTCAATCGGATCAATTTTCTCTTTCTTGGCTTTTTTTTCTATCTTATCTTCTCCTTCTTCAGCGTCATTTACCAAGTGTCCAACATCGGTGTAATTCATGATGTAGCGGACTTCATAGCCGGAGTATTCCAAATATTTGCGAATTATATCCATAGAGACATACCCGCGACCGTGTCCCAAATGACAATGGTCATAAACTGTCGGACCACAAACATACATCCCAACCTTGCCAGGATTAATTGGAATAAATTCTTCTTTTTGATTGGTGAGTTTATTGTAAATTTTCAACATATTAGCATTTTAGCATATTAACATTTCTGTTTTATGACATGTGTGTTCCATGTTTTATGATTCATGTTCCATGATTTTTATATCCATTTATTCAATTTAAACAAAAATATTGTTAGCATAGAGAGGGCGAGCATTATTCCCATATGAATCCAAAACCCGTAGGGATGAGAACCAAAGGGAATGTCTGCGCTCATGGCAAGAATATTGGAATAAACTGTCATCGGAAGCATCACGGCAGAAAAAATTGTCAAAACTTTCATGGTCATATTTAATTTATTGGAGAGCAGGGAATTGTTGGTTTCTTCCAGCGATTCGATGGTTTCTTTGGCACTTTCCAAGGAGCTCCAGAGCCGGATATTAATCCCAACTAGATTTTGATAATAATCTTTTAGATTTTTGCCGACAAGGTGATGGGTGTCCATTTGAACCAATGATTCCAGAATTGATCTTTGCGGTTTTAGCGCTCGTCTGAAATTTAAAATATCTCTTTTGGCAATGGAAATTTCTTGCACCATTTCTTTTTCATCTCCATTGAAAACGTGATTTTCGATGATGTCAATATTTTTGTGGATATGATCCAAGCGAGGAAAGCAGGATTCTAAAAGAGTTTCTACTAGATAATAAAGCAAATGAGCCGGAGAAGCGTTCATGTAAATCCTTTTCTTTCCTTCACTGCTTTGTAATTTCTCAAAAAAACTAGTTAATTGGAAAATTTTGTGATCATGCCCTGTAATTAAATAATCTTTGGTAATAACAATATCCAGTTCGCCCGGATAAGTCGTCCTTTCTACAGTGTCATAGAGAGGAATGTGAAGAGTCAAAAAAATACAGCTAGGATAAACTGTAGCCTTGGGCCGGATAGTAGGCGTGACAAATTCTTCAATCGCCAGAGGATGAATATTGAAATTTTCTTGCAAATAGCGAGTGCTGCTGGAATCCGGATTTTCAAAATCTATCCAGTGTACATTGTTAAAGGAAATTTTTTTCATTTTTGTATCTATTTTATTATTGTCTTTGCGAGTAAATTACGCCTGCCCCGTTGCAGTTGCATATTCGGGGTACTCAAAATTTGCAAACCATTGTTTGTCTTCGCGAAGAAGTTTTGTACTCAAAACGACTGTGGCGATCCAGTAAATTTCCCTTTAATTTAAATTCCTAGATTGCCACGGGAGTACCCTCGCAAAGACGTCAAATAGAAATTGCGATTGGAGAGAACCGAATGGTTGTAAAATTTATAATTGTTATTTTTTTTAAAAACATATACTATTATTATATAACCTATTTAATCTATTGGCAATGAAAAAAATAGCCTTATTACTAATCAGATTTTACCAGAAAGTTCTTTCTCCGGACCAAGGTTTTTTGAGCTATTTTTTTTCAGAAAGATTTTGCCGTTTTCATCCGACTTGCTCGCAATATACCTATGAGGCGATTGATAAGTATGGAATTTTTAAAGGAATTTGGCTGGGATTAAAAAGGATAGTGCGATGCCATCCGTGGAGTGATGGAGGATATGACCCACTTTCATAGAACATATTAACATTTTAGCATTTGAACATAGAAACATAAAAACATTAAAGCAAAGAAACATTAAAACAAAAAAAGACAAATGCTCTCTAATCTCTGAGACAAAAGTCAGTATGTCTTTGCGAGGCTTGAAATTATCCCTGTGGATGATTTCAAACTCCTGACGTGGCAATCTCCCTGTGTGTTTTAAAATATTGAGATTGCCACGAAATTTTTGAGTACAAAAATTACTCGCAATGACGATTGACTTATGACTTTTGACTGATGACAGATTTTCAATCTTTTGCGCTTTTCGATTTTAGCTAATATAATATAGAGGTGTGCGAGAATTTGAATCTTACTTTTTATGAAAAAAATATATAAGTTAATAATTTTTTTGATCTTGATTTCTTTTGTAGCATTTGCGGGTATTTATGTGTATGCTTTTTCGTCTTACTTTATCCTATTTCCTAAAGTAGAAAATAAAAGTTTTTCAGAATTTTCGCCCAATGATTCTTTGGTGATTAACTTTCCTGAGCCGATTGATATTGGATATTATAAAGATAATATTAAATTGATTCCGGAAACTCCGATGCAAACAAAGGTGGATGCGACCTTGACCAAGATAGTCATCGTGCCCAAAACAACTTGGAAAGTAGATACCGCTTACCAGGTGGTTATTCCTGATGGCCGAGCCAAAAATTTTATGCAAATAAAATCTGATAAATTTGATTTCAAAACTGCGAGCTATCCCAAGGTGGTAGAAGTTACTCCGAAAAATGGAGAAATTGATGTGCGCTTAGATATTGAGGATCCGATTAAAATTAGTTTTGATAAATCAACAAATGATTTTTTTATTGATTTTAGATTTAGTCCGGAGGTGGGAGTGAAATATAAAAATAACGAAGAAAAAAATCAATTTGAAATTCTTCCGCAGGAAAGTTTAAAAGATGGTACGCTCTACACTTTGACAATCTTTGCCAAGGCTAAAAAAGCCGATGATAAAGATTATCATCAGATTTATGAAACATTATTTACCACCTTGCCACCCAAGCCTGTCGCGTGGTCTAAAAATTTAACCGAAAGAGTAGAGGAGGCCAAGAAATTCACTTTTGCCAGAATTAAAGATGGGAAATATATCGATGTGAACCTTAGCACTCAAATTATGACAATTTTTGAAAATGGGAAAGTGATTAATTCATTTGTAATTTCTTCGGGCAAGCGCGGGATGGAAACACCCAAAGGAGAACACCAGATTTATAATAAATTTCCTCGAGCCTGGTCAAGTAAATATGGCTTATATATGCCGTATTGGATGGCTATTGTAGCAGACGGAAAATTTGGTATTCATGAACTTCCAGAATGGCCAGGTGGATACAAAGAAGGGCAAAATCATCTCGGCATTCCCGTTTCGCATGGTTGTATGAGGTTAGGCGTGGGCCCAGCCGCGTTCGTATATAATTGGGCGGAGATTGGAACAAAGGTTTTAGTTTACTAAATTAGGAATTTAGGAATATAAGAATTTGAGAATAGAATAGTTTATAGAATTTCAAAATTCAAATTCCCCCGCCTGCAAACGCTGTAGCATTGCGGGCAGGCAATAAATTCCAAATGACAAAATGACTAAAATAAAACGTGTCATTGCGAGGATGTAGGTTTCGTCATTGCGAAGCGGTACTCCGCTGTGGCAATCTCATGGTATTGCGCCGAGATTTTTTTTAAAATTAAAAACGGGATTCAATGAATTGCATTGATTCCCGTTTTTCCCTGAATGTTTTCTCAGGAGGGTTAATCTTCGAGGATTGGTTGATCGGACTTGATGATGTCGGCCCAGGCTTCCTCGGTCAAGAAGGCTTTCATATTGTTTATCGTCACCATTTCGAGCGCTTCGTGGCGGTAACATTCATGTTTGCTGCCTTGTACGCCTTTAATCCTATGCCACCACCGGTCTTTTTCGAATGATAAAATACAATTGTTGGGCAGGGCAAGAATATTGGTTTTTTCTGCCCTTGCTTGTGGGAGTGGCGGGCCGGAAATCTGATGGAATTTTTTGAACCACCCGTTTTTGAATTTCTCAAATAAACCAATGGGGAGGTATTCATGTGAATCTGACGAAATTGTGACGCGACACAATGTTGAATTTTTCTCTGGAGAATTTATGGATAATCTCACTGGATTTCCAGGGTACAGAAAATTATAGAAAGAATATTCTTTAAATTCTTCCAGTTCGTCGAAGCCTAATAATCCCTCATACTTCACAACCTTTTCCGCCGCTTCTTTTTGGGCGAGGACGGACAAAATCGTTTTTTCGAAGTCACCCTCCCAACGTTCTTGATCGGTTAAACGGGTGAGCATTTGTTTGAGGGTGTCAATTATTATCTCATGATTTTTTTGTATGACAGTTTTGCGGATGAGAGTCAGCAAAAAATTAAGCGTGGTCACATCCCAGTTAAGGTTAGCGGCAGGAAAAATGGTTTCATCGAAAGGTTTTTGATCGGCCATGGTTTTCTCCTTCTTTTTAGGGTTGATTGGTGAAAAAAACTATCCATTTATACAACCTTTAATTATACACCAAAACCACCTAAAAGTCAATGATTGGCTTATCGGCGAATTTGCGGTATTATAGAAAGTGGTTACTAATAACAATTTACTAAATATTTTATAGCACTTGTCATCTTGAGCGGAATTGGCTCAGCAGAGCGAAATGAAGTCGACCGCGTGTCGCTGTAGCTTTAGCGGTGGCGCAAAGATCTAAGATTAGATTCCTCGATTTCGTTCATCCTCCTTGGGGTCGGACTCACTTCACTCGGAATGACACACTAATAATATTTAAGTTGATTTGGTATAACTGTATTTTTTTAAATACAGTAGGAATGCGCCGTGGCGCGTTCAGATTTTAAATATTATATTTTTTTACTATGACAACAGCTATTATTTTTATTTTGATCTTGGGAGTTTTAATTTTTGTCCATGAGCTCGGACATTATTTGATAGCGATTCGAAACGGCATCAAGGCCGAGGAATTTGGTTTTGGTTTCCCACCGCGAATTGTGGGCGCGGTAAAAAACGACGAGACTGGAAAGTATGAAATTATTTGGGGCAGCCGAGAAGTCAAATCCAAAAATACAATTTTCTCTCTCAACTGGATTCCGCTGGGAGGATTTGTAAATATCAAAGGTGAAAACGGAAGCGCTGTAAAAGAAAAAGATAGTTTTGTAAGTAAATCAGCTTGGGTAAGAATAAAAGTTTTAGCAGCTGGGGTGACAATGAATTTTATTTTAGCGTGGTTTTTACTAGCGATTGTTTTTGCTCAAGGAGCGCCTGAGGCAATTGAAGATACACAAAAAGTAAAAGATGCTAAAGTGCAAATTTCTCAGGTAGCAGATGGCACCCCCGCCAAAGAGATGGGGCTTTCAATCGGAGATCAGGTAACAAAAATTTGTGCCAGTGGTCAGGAATGTCAATCTATAACAAAGGTTGAGGAATTAAAAAATTATATCAATAAAAATAAAGGGCGAGAAATTATTTTAACTGTAGTGCGGGGTACTGATACTTTGGAACTAAAAGGAATTCCTCGCGTCAAATTTCCAGATGATCAAGGCGCGCTGGGCGTGGGCTTGGCAAGAACCGCTCTTATCCAATATCCTTGGTATGAAGCAATCGGCCGAGGATTAGAAGCAGTTTTTACTATAACTATTCTTATTATAACTACGTTGGGCTCTCTTCTCGCTCAATTTCTTTCGGGCACTAAGCCCGCGATGGATGTGGCCGGACCGATTGGAATTGCTATCATGACTAAGCAAGTGAGCGCTCTCGGATTTACCTATGTTTTACAATTTGCCGCTATGCTTAGCATTAATCTGGCGATTATAAATATCTTACCGTTTCCGGCGCTGGACGGCGGAAGAATATTTTTTATCTTGATTGAAAAATTAAAAGGTTCACCGGTTAATCACAAATTCGAAAACATGGCGAATTCTATCGGAATGTTACTACTTTTACTCTTAATGGTAGTAGTAACCTTTCATGATTTTATCCAGTTTGAGATTGTGGAAAAAATAAGAGGAATATTTTAGAAATAATTTCAAATTTCTAATTTCGAATTTTGATTCAAGCCCTAATTTCTTAATTTTTCAAACATTTAAAATTTATTTTCTGAATTATTTTTTAGCATTATAATTTTAATCATTAAAAATTCATTCGAAATTCATAATTCATAATTCAAAATTCATCAAAAAACATATGAAACAATCAAAATTATTTACCAAAACATCTAAGGATTTTCCCAAGGATGAAGTGTCCAAAAATGCGCAGCTTTTAATCAAGGCTGGTTTTATAAACAAAGAAATGGCGGGAGTGTATGCTTACTTGCCATTGGGACTGCGTGTTATTGAAAAAATAAAAACAATTGTTCGAGAAGAAATGAACGTGATTGGCGGACAGGAAATCATTATGTCATCTTTACAGCCCAAGGAAGTTTGGGAATCAACTGGCAGGTGGAGTGATGAAGTGGTGGATGTCTGGTTTAAATCAAAACTTAAAAATGAAACGGAAGTTGGGTTTGGCTGGTCGCATGAAGAACCTATTACTAAAATGATGAAAAGATTTTTGTCCAGCTATCGAGATTTTCCTGCTTACACTTATCAATTTCAAACTAAACTTCGAAATGAGCTCCGAGCTAAAAGTGGAATTATGCGCGGACGCGAATTTGTGATGAAAGATTTATATAGTTATGATGTCGATGAAAAAAGGCATTTAGCTTTTTACGAAAGCGTAAAAACTGCTTATATGAATGTTTTTAAAAGAGTGGGCCTGGGTGATATTACCTATATAACTTTTGCGGCGGGTGGAGCTTTTACTAAATATAGTCATGAATTTCAAACGATTACCGAAGCAGGGGAGGATTTTATTTATATTAACAAGGAAAAGGGCATAGCGGTTAATGAAGAAGTTATGGATGACGCAGTGCTGAAAGAGCTAGGAGTTTCAAAAGACGAAATGACTAAAGTAAAATCGGCTGAGGTAGGAAACATATTTAATTTTGGAACATCTAAGTGTGATGATATGAATTTTTTTGTTACCAATGAAGAAGGAAAACAAATATCAATTTATCTAGGATCATACGGTATTGGAGTGACGAGATTAATGGGCGTAGTGGCGGAAATATTCTCAGATGAAAAAGGAATTGTTTGGCCTGAGAGTATCGCGCCATTTACTGTGCATTTGATTAGCTTGGGCAAAGATGAAGAAGCGCAAAAAATTTATGATGATTTAACTGCGCAAAACATAGAAGTTCTCTTTGATGATCGAGACGCGCGAGCGGGAGAAAAATTCGCTGACAGTGATTTGATTGGCATCCCATATCGAATCGTGGTAAGCGATAGATCAATCCAAGCCGGCGGAGTAGAATTTAAAAAAAGAAATGAATCAGAAAGTGAAATTGTGAAAGTGGAAGAAATTTTAGGGAAAGTGAACTGATTATTGTCTTGATATAGATAATTTATACTACTTTAACAAAACTTATTTTTTAATAATTTAATAATTTATTGGATAAAACTATGGAAAAATATGAACCAACTCCTGCTGACTACAAAAAAGCAGAAAAAGTAATTGAGCCTGAGCAAAAAAACTTGAGTGAGATGCGCAATGGAATGATTTCTTCACTAGAGAAAATGGGCAAAAAAGGCTTCTTGAATAAAGAACTCATTCAAGCTGGAGCAAACGGTCTAGATATGCAAACGGTTGTAATTTATGGAGAAATAGATGGACATGATATTCACGCCATAGCGCATTTTGATCCTAACGATAATACAGTTATTAGATCGGCCCGGTTAACTGTAGATGATGAAAGTATGAATGAATTATTTCCAGAATTTTATGAAACCTATTCTCAGATTGCCTACGATATTAATATGGAGGAAGATGAAAAGGAAAAATTAAAGAGTAGAAAATCTCAAGAAGAAAGACTTGCTTTACAAAAAGAAAAGACCGAAGATACTCGTAAAATTCTGTTCTAATATTTTTTTATTTTATATTTAAAGTTATAAAAATGATTGCAACTAAAATTGCTATTTTTCAAAAAAAAGAAATTAGAAAAATTATTTATAAAAATGAATGGTGGTTTTCCGTAATAGATGTTATTGAAGCTTTAACCAAAACTGACAGACCGAGAAAATATTGGAGTGATTTAAAGAAAAAGCTGATAAAAGAAGGATTTTTTGAAGTGTCCGAGAAAATCGGACAGTTGAAATTAATATCTCAGGATGGCAAAATGAGAGAAACTGACTGTGCTAACACTGAAACGATTTTTCGTATTATTCAATTTATATCTTCCACAAATGCCAATCCTTTTAAATGTTAGAAAATAACTTATGTTAGATCAACTTAACGCATTCTAATTAGCCAGAGGTCCAACCTTTGGCGCGCCAAAGGTTGGACCTCTTTAGCTGGAAGTAATTTAGTTAATTTCGTATTGCGCTGAAAAATATTTTCAAAGGAGGATTTAGCTATGTTATCTTTACAAAAACTAAAAATGACTAGGGAAAAAGTTTCGAGAGAAGAAGTACAACAAATACGAAAAAGTTTAGAGGAAGCGACAAAGGAGGCGTTTGATAAACTTCGTAAAGCCAAAATGAATTCATGGAACAAAAGTCGGTTTATTGTTTTAGATTAGTTTTTTATCTTAGGCATAAACGGGAAGCAGGTTAAATAACTGCTTCCTGTGTTTATTAGAGGAGAACAGGGCAGTGCCCTGTTCCTACGAGATAATTTCATAAATAAATTTATCGTAACTATTCAGCTCCCTCCAAAACTAATCATTTTTACCCGTCTCTGCGAGTAATTTGAGTACTCTCAAATTGCGTGGCAGTCCAGAAAAATAGAACTCTTGATTAAGTATATTCCTGGATTGCCACGTCAGGAGTACCTTCCTCGCAAAGACAGACCCACTTTTACCATAGGGGTCAGTGAGGAGTTACAATTTATCTGTTTTACATCTTCTTAAATTATCTATATAATAAAAGAAAGTTAAATAAAATCTATTTAAATACATTATTTGAGTTATTCGGGTGCAGATTTGAATTATTCGAGTCGCTACAAAAAATAAAATGCAAGAAATAATTATAAACGCTTTAGCTAATATACCTAAAGAGTTGGCTACTTTTTTGATGGCCATGCTTCCGGTTACGGAACTGCGCGCCGCTATTCCCGTAGCGATTTTAAAATACAATATGTCTCCGTGGCTGGCTCTGACATATTCAGTTTTAGGAAATACTCTGATGGGAGTTTTGGTGTTGCTTTTAATTGAGCCAATCACCAAGATAATTATCGAAAAAGTGCCATTTATTCATAGAATCTGGACGAAGTACATCGATAGGCTGCACAAAAAGCACAAGGAGAGTTTTGAGAAATGGGAAGCTTTGGCTTTGATAATTTTTATCGCTATTCCTCTTCCGATGACAGGTGCTTTTAGCGGTGCGGTAGCCGCTTCTATTTTTCAAATCCCGCCCAAAAAAGCCAGTACTTATATTTTTTTAGGCTGTTTGATTGCAGGAGTAACTGTTACGGCGATAACTGTTTTATTTGATTTATAAATTTTTTACGCAAGGTGATTATAGTAATTGGAATTTAACTTCACAATAATTTTTTAATGGCAAAAGTAGGTCTGTCTTTGCGAGGGTTGAAATTATCCCTGTGGATGATTTTAAACTCCTAGTAAAGCAATCCTGGTCTGTCTTTGCGAGGAGGGTACTCCCGACGTGGCAATCCAGTATTATGTTTAAATATTATTCCTAGATCGCCACGAAAACATTGTGTACAATATTTTCTCGCGAAGACGGGTGAACTTCTGGACTGCCACGCAATTTGAGAGTACTCAAATTACTCGCAGAGACCAGTAAATAAAAATATGAAAATATTAATTGGAAATATAAAAATGAATATTATCTCTCAGATTGAGCGGGATAATTATTTTAAAGGTTTAGAAAATGGTTTGGCTGGTAAAAATTTTGAAAATGTGCAGATAGTTTTGTGTCCGCCATTTATTCACTTAGAGGCTTTCAAAAATGAAATCAAAAATAAGGCTGTTTTTTTTGGTGCTCAAAATATTCATGAAGAAGAGTCTGGAAGATTTACCGGAGAAATTTCTGCCCCGATGGTCAAAAATTTTGGAGGAGATTATGTGATAATCGGACACAGCGAAAGACGTAGATGCTTTGACGAAAGCGATGAAATTATTAATAAAAAAATAAAAGCAGCTTTGAAAAATAATTTAATTCCGATAATCTGCATCGGAGAAACGGAAAAAGAAAGGCAGGATGGAGAAATTAAAACCGTTATGCTGAGACAAATTTTAGAAGGTTTGAAAGACATCTCTGAGAAAAAAATTTCTCAAATTATCATTGCCTACGAACCAATTTGGGCGATTGGCAGTGGTAAAGTTCCCACGGGAGATGAGATTATGGAAGCTAGGATTTTGATGCAAAAAATATTAACTGATAAATTTAATTTAGGTTTTGATGAATTGCCAAAGATTGTTTATGGAGGTTCGGTGGATTTCAAGAATATCGGCTCAGTTTGCTCAGACTCCGGCATGGATGGGGTGCTGGTAGGCGGAGAGTCGCTACATCCGATAGATTTTATTAAAATAGGAGAGGTTTTAGAAAAATAATTAAAACTACATATATACAAATCTAATACAAATTTACAAATAAAAAATACAGGGTATTTATTTGTAAATTTGTAAAAAGATTTGTAGATTCGTGGTCATATAACAATGATAACAGAAGTAAAAAAAATATTAGACGATGCCAACGAGGGTAATTATGCAGTGGGGGCTTTTAACACGATAAATTTGGAATTTACCATGGCTATCTTGGAGGCGGCTAGCGAGAAAAGATCGCCGGTGATAATTCAAGTCACAGAAAAAACCATGGATTATGCCGGAGGAAGAGCGATTTACGGATTGATCAAGAATTTAGTGGAAAATTATTATCCCCAAATTCCAGTAGGGATACATTTAGATCATGGCAAGGATTTTGAAGTAGTACAAAGAGCTATAGAAATTGGATTTAATTCTGTTATGTATGATGGATCTCGAAAAAAATATTCGGACAATTTAATGACTACCAAAAAAATTGCCCAATTTTGCCATGAGCGTGGAATAAATTTACAAGGTGAACTGGGGAATGTTCCTTATCTGAAGGAGGTGGGTTCGACGGAAATTAATTGGGATGATTATATGACAGACCCTGCTCAAGCCGAAGAATTTGTACGAGAAACCGGGATAGACGCGCTAGCAGTAGCCGTAGGTAACGCCCATGATTTTGCCAAAGAACGGCCTGAGCCTGATTATGAAAGATTAGGAGAGATTAATAGACGTTTGAATATGCCTTTAATTATGCATGGCGCTTCAGATTGGGAAACAGAAAAAACCGTAGAGGCAGTGCGAAGGGGAATAAACTGTTTTAATGTGGATATAGCTTCAAGAGTAGCTTTTATTACCAGCTTGGGAAAAACGATTGATGGTAATAAATCAGTTTCTTTTGATGTTAGAGAACATTTGGGACTTGCCAGAGATGCCGTGACAGAAGTGGTGAAGAAAAAAATGGATATGTTTGGAAGTAGTGGAAAAATAGAAAGCGTTGCATAATAGTTGAGTTGCTTTACGTATAATTTAAAGCAAGTATTTTTTAGTTAAATTTTGAATTTCTAATTTTGAATTTCGAATGAATTTCTAATTTAATAATGATTTAATAAAAAATATTTAAGATTTGAGATTGATTAAAGTGCTGTATTTAATTTTAAAATTTAAGTAATTAAAAATTATTTTTTGGTTCAAAATTCAAAATTAGAAATTCAAAATTAATTGTATTTTATGAGGATTTTAATGATTGCACCGGTGCCATTTTTTGTGGACAGAGGAACTCCAATGCGAATTTTGGAAGAGGCTTTGGCTTTGGAAAAAAAAGGTGTTAACATTGATATTGTCACATATCATTTGGGGCGCAATATCAAAGAAATCGATAAAAGTTCAAAAATAAAAGTTTATCGTGTCGTGAGGCTTCTTTTCTGGTATAACAAAAAAGAGGCTGGAGCGGATTGGCAGAAAGTGATATTGGATATTTTGCTCATCTGGAAAACTTCTAAAATAGTTTTTTTAAATAAGCCGGATATCATTCATGCTCATTTGCATGAAGGAGTCCTAATCGGCTGGGTTGTTAGAACGATATTTTTTTGGAGGAAGATTAAATTAGTAGCTGATTTTCATGGGGAGCTCGTAAGCGAAATGGAGTCGCATGGATATTTAAACAATGGTTTTGTTAAGAGAATTTTTAATTTTTTGGAAAAAATTATTTTTAAAATGGGGGATTTTACTTTGACCAGTTCAAGTGAATTGATGGAGCGGGTAAAAAAATTGGGGAAAAATACAAAATTAGAGGTGATCTTAGATGGCGTGGATGCGGGAAAATATGAAAATATTTTTTTGGAGAAAAAGAATCCTGGCGAAATGACAGTCATTTATTCAGGCGCTTTCGTGAATAATAAAGGAATAGATATTCTTTTGGAAGCAATTTTGAAGATAAATAAAATGAACCTTCCTGGAATTAAATTTATTCTAGCAGGCGGGCCTGTCGAAAATGTGAGAGAATTTATAAGAAAAAATGATTTGGAAAAAATAGCAGAAATATTTAGTCCGTTGGACTATTTTGATTTGCCCCGGGTAAATAAACGGGGAGATGTCGCCATTGATCCAAAAACTTCCCAAGTCGGGCAAGCTAGCGGAAAGATTTTACATTATATGGCAGCGGGACTTCCGGTGATTTGTTTCGACCGGGAAAACAATCGCAAATATCTGGGAGAGGCGGGTTATTTTATAAAAGATTTCAGTGCGGACGGTTTAGTGGAAGGAATTTTGTATTTTTTCCGGAATAGAGATAAAATAGAAGAGTTGTCGAAGATTTCCAAAGAATCAATTAAAAAGTTTACTTGGGAGGCTTCAGCAGAAAAAATTGTAAATATTTATAATGAACTAAAAACAAATGAGTAAGAAAAGAAGAATAATTTTAGCGAGTTTAATAATTATTTTAATCGGGGGTGGGGGATTTTTTTTATTTAAAGAGAGTGATAAGGTTGCAATGGTGGCCAACTCTATTTCAATAGCAAAAAATGTTATCAATTTGCTTCCGATAAAAGAAGATACCAAAAAAGAGGTGCAAACTATTGATGCTTTGGTGAGTGAATTTACGAAAAAAAATGGCATAGAAAAAAGATTTTTATTGTTGCTTCAAAATAATATGGAACTTCGTCCAGGTGGCGGATTCTTGGGTCAATATGCAGTTTTAAAAATAAAAGATGGAGAAGTAACGGGACTTACTTTTGAAGATGCTAATTTATTGGATCAAAGAATTACTGCCAAAGTTGCCGCACCCTATCCTTTTGAGAAGATGATGAGTTTAAAGAAATGGAAATTTAGAGATTCCAATTTCTCTCCCGATTATCCTACTAACGTGGAAAAAGCCAAATATTTCTATCGCTTGGCAGGCGGAAATAATAATTTTGACGGGGTGATAGCAGTAAATGCGACTACATTTGAAAGAGCTTTTGGTTTGACTGGGCCAATTGATATCAACGGGGTAGAATTAAATAGTGGCAATGCAGTCTTAAAATTGGAAGAAATTGTGGAAAAGAAATATCTTTTGAATGAAGATATTGATACTCAGCATCGAAAAGACGTGATGAAAAATTTGGCAGTTCAAATGACCGAGAAACTGACTAGCTTAAATAATATTTCCAAACTCTCTTCTTTTGTCCTGGGAGAACTTCGCAATAAAGATGTGATGCTTAATTTTGTAGATGAAAATTTACAAAGACAGATTAGGGATGTGCATTGGGATGGAGGCGTTACTACTGATTGGGGAGGAGATTATTTCATGATGGTGGATGCCAATATGGGCGCTCTAAAATCAGATTACTACATTAAGCGCAATATTGAATATAATGTTGATTTAACGGGCGAGAAACCAATAGCGGATGTTTTTATTACTTACAAACATACAGCTACTTATGGTGACTGGAGAACGAGCGATTATCATTCCTATTTGAGGATTTATGCTCCCAAAGGAGCTACTTTACTGGAAAGAGAAATGGTTAGTTATCCTTTGGTAGATGAAGATTTCGACAAATCTTATTTTGGTTTTACTCTGCACGTTTTAATTAATCGAGAAACGAAAGTGAGATTGAAGTATGAGCTCCCTGAAAGTGTGCGTACTGGTGATTATAAATTGCTCATGCAAAAACAATCAGGTGTAGGAGAAGTACCGATAAAAGTTAAAGTTAAAACCAAAGATGGGGAATTTACCAAAGAAGATACTTTGAAGAAAGATTTGAAGTTTCAGGTAGGAGAGTCGACCGAGTAGACAAGTGCCAAATAAAAAACAAGTCATCCGTCATTAGTCAAAAAGTCATTGGAATAGAGATTTATGATTCAAGATTTATGATTTATGAAAAATTTTATTTAATCCTCGATTCTTAAATCTTAAATCATACATCTTAAATCTACTTCGTAATTCGTCAATTAAACAATAAACAATTTAATTTTTATGAAACTATTGTTAATAAAATTTGGCAAGGCGATTCACACTATCAAGAGAGATGGGATTATTGGCGGTGGGAAAAGAGTCTGGAAATCTTTCTGGGCGCTTTTTGGTCGAGTGGGTAAGGGTGATATTCTTTTTATTGCTGGAGGAGTAGGTGATAGTTCTAATTATCGAACTAAATATGTAGCTGAGGAATTAGAATTGCATGGTTTTAAATGTGCGGTTACTATTCAAGATAATCCATTCTTGATTAGTTACGTAAAAAGATTTAAGGTTTTTGTTTTCAATCGGACATTATGCGATGCTCGGATAAAAAAGATGATTGCAAAAATTAAAGCTCAAAACAAGACGATTATTTTTGATACTGATGATTTGGTGTTCGACAAAAAATATTTGGAGTATATGGATTTTTTTAAGAAGATGAATCTTTTTGAAAGAAAACTTTATGAAAACGGAGTAGGCGGAGAAATTGTCAAAGATGATTATGTCAAAGTTTGCACTACCAGTACAATTTACTTGGCGGAAAAATTAAAAGAAGAAGGAAAAAGAGTGATTTTGGTGCGAAATAAAATGCCTGAAAGTGATTTGGCGATAGTGGAGAAGATAAATGAAAAAAAATTAGCTAATAGATATTTTCCGTTAGAAAGAATTGTGATCGGCTATTTTAGCGGAGCCCATGGCCACGACAAGGATTTTTCTACTATTGAAGACGTGCTCATGCGACTGATGGATAAATATGAAGACCTAAGATTATTTTTGGGCGGACCTTTGGAAATCAGCGATAAATTCAAGAAATATGAAAAAAGAATTAAAAAGATGGTCTACGTTCCGCGAGAGGAAAATTATCGAAATATGGCCGGAGTAGATATTATAATTGCACCATTGGAAATAAATAATCCTTTTTGTGAGTCAAAGTCTGAACTTAAATTTTTTGAAGCAGGCATCCTCGGCGTCCCAACTGTTGTTACTGCGACCCAGACATTTCGCGAAGCTATCGAAGACGGAGTGGACGGCTTTGTGGCAGACGACAGCGATGCGTGGATGGAAAAACTGGAAAAATTAATTATGAATAGACAAACGCGCCAAGAGATCGGGGCAAAAGCCAAAATCAAAGCTCTACAAAATTACACCACTAAAAATGGACAAAGTGAGGAATATTATGAGTATTTGAGGAGTAAAATTGGATAAGTTTTAGTATTTTTTGGACGCCTTGTTTGATGTGAAATTTTGCTCATAGAATTTTTTATTAATTATAAAATATGGAAATAAAATATATAATTTTGGGCTGGCTACTTGGAATTTTAAGCCCAGGCATAACAAATTATATTTCTAATAAATATAAAAAAAATGCTTTAAAACAAGTAATTATTAGCGAACTAAGGGATATAAAAATAAGATTAGCGCCACTTCCATTTAGAATCCGTACTGACTACGGCACTGTTGATATAAAAACATTTCAGTGGACAAAAGCACAAACTCAAAACTTTAAAGACCTTGGCGCTGATGGTAATATTTATGATCATTTAGAAAAACTTTGTGGAGATGACATTAAATTGGCGGAGATTTTAAGTGCTTACAACCAACGAAGCAAAAAAAATAAACCAGCCTTCAGTTTTAAGAAAATATCAACAAGCACAATAGATTCTAATTCGATGAATTTCGATATTTTAGATAATAAATTGCTTACTAGATTATTAGAAATAAAATTTCATATCAATGCGTTTAATGAAGAAATCCAAAGTGTTCGTGAATATTTAAAATGGACTTTCGATTCTAATATTTCAAATGATAATCACCGAATTATATCAGAAGAAATAGAAAGAAAAAATTTAATTATTTCAGAAAAAGCTATTTATATTGTTGAAAAAATTAATCATATAATTTGTTAAAAAAATAATTAATCTTTTTTAAAATTAAGAATGTATTTAAATTAATTGTGCATAATGCTTTATTATTCATAGTACACAAAAAACGAGATTGCCACGCAATTTTTGATTACAAAAATTACTCGCAATGACACAGCACGGAGTGAATTTATAATACATAATACTTAATTCATAATTCATTCTACAAAATGTTTGCCAAATGATATAAATTACTAGTCACCGGCTACTGGTTACTGACTATTGTTCCCAGGGTTGTTTTTTTACCAATAATTAGTTAAAATGAATGATATGAGAAAATTAAGAAAAAAAATAAGAATAGTTTGGATAATAATCTCTGTTTTGGCCGTGGTTTCGATGGTGGGATTTTTAATTGCCCCAGCTTTTACAGGATACTAGTACCACATAAGCTTAGCTTGTATGGTCTGCTGAAATTAGTTTATTTTCCTTTTATTGGGAAAATTGTTGTCACATATTGAGTTTGAGCGAGTGCGGTATCGGGATTATTTTTTAAAATTATATGTTAGCGTTATAAGATAATGAAAATATTTTATTTTTTGTCATTTTCTGCAGTTTTATTGGGAGTGTTGGCTTTTTTTTCTATTCCTGCTTTGAAAGAAATCAGAAGATCGAAGATTATTGAAAACGAAATCAGCAGTTTGGAATTAGAGGCAGAAAATTTAAATGCTCAAAATAATTTTTTAAAAGAAAAAATAGAATATTTGAAGTCTGATTATTATAAAGAAAGCGTGGCCAAAGATAGATTGAGCTTGAGAAATTTGGGGGAAAAATTGGTAGTCGTGCACCCAAGTCAAAAGGTGCTGGGCGCTTCTGATAAATTAGCAGAAGCGGATGAAGCAAAAAACGAAGAGGATAAATATCAACACAATTTGCCCAATTATGAAAAATGGTGGAGTGTCGTCAAAGGGAAGTGAGTATTTGTCAATAATATTAATTATTCTAGTAAAATATGGGTACCAATAGAAAAAGCAAAAAAGAAACAACTGAAAAAATTAAAATTACGACGCTAGTGTATGGTGTTGCAATTTTTGTCGTGGCACTTTTTCTTATCGGAGCTGTATTTATTTATCGATTCAATTCTTCCAGAAGCGTGCCTAATTATATCTATAACAGAGTCTTCCTCCCAGCTGTCATAATTGACGGTTTCAATTTTATATCAATCGGTTCTATTAATCAAAATTTAATTTCCATAAGAAAATTTTATGAGAGCCAAGATTTTTCCTCTCTAGGTTTGCGATTTGATTTTAATACGGATGACGGCAAGAAAAGATTGAAAATAAGGGAAAAAGAACTAATGAATAAAATGATTGAAGATAGGGCGATTGAGATTTTGGCCAGAGAGAGAGGCGCTAATGTAACAAAAAAAACAGTTGCCGATAATGTAAGCAGGAAAATGGATGAATATGGAAACACTAATTCAATAAAAGAAAATTTACATAATTTATACGGTTGGACAGTAAATGATTTTGAAAATAAAATAGTGAGGCCGAGTCTGTACAAAGACGCGCTAGAACAGTGGATGGCGGAAAATGACGGAAAAGATCAGAATGAAAAATCCAAAAATAATGCCCAGAGTGCTCTAGAAAAAATAAAGACAGGCGGGGATTTTGAAAAGATAGCCAAAGATATTTCTGAAGGAGGGACAGCTGATACGGGAGGCAAGCTGGGATGGTTCAAAGAAGATCAGATATCTTTGGAGCTAAAAGATAAAGTTATCGCTCTAGAGAAAGGGGATTTTAGCGATGTTTTGGAAAGTAAATTGGGATATCATTTGATAAGATTAAATGACACTAAAGAAGTTGAGGGAATTAAAGTTTATGAGATAAGCCAAATATTTTTCCCCAAAGCCTCGTTTGCGTCCTGGCTGGATAGAAAAATTAAAGAGATGAAAGTGGTTGTTCTGTTGGAGGAATATGAGTGGAACGAAGAAGAGGGATTAATTAGATTTAAGGACAAAAAAATGGAAGAATTCGAAGAAGAATCACTGAATAAGGCGGAAAAAGACGCTTCGCTCCTAACTTTGTAGCTTTATTGCTGATAATCTGCTATTATATAAAAAGTAAAAGTGTAATTAATTTTTTTAAAAGTTATTTTTTGAGAGCATAAAATACTCTTGAAAAATAGAACATTAATATGTCAAAAGTTAAGGTTAACGAAGATTTGTGTATTGGTTGCGGAACATGCGAGGCGATTTGCCCTAGCGTTTTTAAGATGGATACAGAAAAAGGAAAATCAACTGTTATCGCCCAAGAATGTGGAGATTGTAATTGCCAAGAAACCATAGATAGCTGCCCTGTGAATGCCATTTCTTTTGCAGAATAAGCAATCAAGCAATGAGGTATCTTAGAACCTGTTTTTAATTTTTTTCTATTTGTTTTGTGTTTCTATATTTGCCAGCTATATTTCAGTCGCTTATTGTTAGCCTTATTTTGGAATTAATGCTTCTTCATAGGGGATTTTTTTGGATTTATTTTGTTGTTTTTTTAGCCATATCTTTAATTTCTTTTAGGATATATTCCAAAGTTTGGTCAGGATGGTTTATTGCTGGAATATTTTATGCCTCTATTTGGGCGATTCTGCATCTGATAGATTATGACGTCGAGAGGCATATTTTTATAGCAATTGGCGCTTTGGTGAATTATTTTTTGTTATTCGGAATTTATCGAATAGCAAAAAAGCCCGATAGTGAAACGGCCAAGAGTATTATTGCTATGTCAAATATGGCGGTTATTTTCTTATTTTTTTCGGCTTCTTATGGAGTTTACTTGAACTTTGATATTCCTTCTTGGCTTTTGATGACTTTCTATTTTTTTAATATCGCCTTGATCAGTTATCAATATTTCGTGTTAATCGGAGAAGAAAACAAAAGAAAAGTACTGGTATATAGTTTGATTTTGGGATTTGGAGTTTTAGAAATGGGTTGGGTGATAAATTTTTGGCCATTTGGGTATCTAACTACAGGAACCATATTGCTGATGTTTTATTACATAATTTGGGATTTGTCCCAAAATTATTTTAAGAATATATTATCGGTAAAAAAAGTTTTAGTGAATCTGATATTCTTTATGATTGCCAGTAGTGTAGTTTTGTATAGTTCAATATGGTTGCCTAATATTTAAATAAAAGTAAGCAAGCTTAAATAAAAAGTAACCCCAGTTAAATAGTGCGGATTACCGCAATTTAACGGGGCAAACGAAAAAATGAAAAAAAAATCCTTAAAAATATTTCTAATTATTATTTTAATAATGTTTTTTGGCTGGGTGGGCAATTTGTTTCTTAGTAGATATCTGACACCCGCACTTGTTAAATCAAGACTTTTTTCCAGGTTGGAAATTTTTAATAATGACAATAAAAATACTACTATTATAAATAAAACAGAAAAAGTCGTTATTCGAGAAGATAACTCTATCAGTGAAATAGCTTCAAACGCAGCATACGCTGTGGTAGACATTCTTTCTTTTGAAAAAAATGTTGATTTGAAAAAAAATGTTTCTTTGCCAAGTAGCGCTGAGGAATACTCAAGCGGATTGAGCGGAACGGGAACAATTCTGACCAATGATGGCGTAATTGTTACATACAGAACTAATATTATAGAAAAAAATGCTAATTACAAAGTGGTTGCTTTGGGAGGAAATGTTTTAGATGCGACTCTTTTGGGAGTGGATGATTTTGCAAATCTCGCTTATCTAAAAGTGGAAGGGTTTAATTTGACTACAATACCTTTTGCAGGTAGTAGTATGGATAATTCAGGCAAAAAAGTGATAGTTATCGGGGGTTTGTCGGGCTTGCAGAGAGTTTATCTTACAGAAGGAATACTGAGCGGTTTTGATGAGGATTTTAGTCTGACAGGCGCTGGCATATCGTCATCTGAAAAGTTGGAAGGAGTTTTAAATGTTGATTTCAATGAGTCTGATAAATATGTCGGCGGGCCAATTATCAATTATAGCGGAGAGCTGTTGGCGATAAATGCGAAAATTAAAATTGACAGTGCTGATAAATATTTTCAGATTCCCATTGAAATAATCAAGGATTCAATGCAAAAAGTTGTGGAAAATAGAATTGAGCAAGCTGCCAAATTGGGCATTTATTATGTTTCTGTAAATCCATTTAATAAGAATCTGAAAAACCTCCCATCAGACAAGGGAGCCTTGATTTATTCTTTAGCAGGCAAACAAGGTTTGGCAATTATAGCTGGAAGTCCTGCAGAAAAAGCGGGATTAAAAATCAATGACTTGATTTTGTCTATTGATGGGAATGAGATTAACCCCATGCATCCCTTATCAAATTTTGTTAATCAATATGAAGAGGGCAATTCAGCGGTACTGGGTATTTTGAGAGGTGAGGAAAACATTGAAATAACCGTAGAATTTTAATTTTATTCAAAAATCACTTTTTGTGTTAAAATTGATTTAGCCAGTAGAGTTAGGAAAATAAAAAGCTAATTATGAAAAAAAAACCAAAGAACAAGAATAGCCAAGAAAATCAAGATAGAGAGGAAAAATTTAACTTGAATTTGAAAAATAGCGTTAAACGGGGGATTGCTGTCGTTCTTTTGTTTTTGTTAACTATTCTTTTTTCTTTCGGATTTTTTGGTGCTGGCGGTTCTTTTGGACATTTTTTGGATAAAATCGGGGGTATAATTTTCGGTTGGGGAAAATGGTTATTCCCAATAACGTTGTTTCTGATGGCTGTTATTTTGCTTTATAAGAAAAAAACTGTTTTTTATGTGGTTAAAATAGCTGGGCTGGCGGTTGTTTTTTTAAGCTTGCTGGGTTTTTTTCATATTTTTTATGAATACAACATATTGGCAGAAGTGGCAAAAAATGGACAGGGCGGGGGGTATATCGGATATTTCATAGCCTGGTCTTTGATAAAGCTGACAGGCAAGATCGTGGGGATTATTTTTTTGGTGGCATTTTTTTCTATCGGTGTAATGATCGCTTTTAATTTTTCTTTAGTGGAATTCTTTATTAATTTATTTAAGAAAAAAGAATCTGAAGAAGTTGCAAACAAGAAGGATTATGAAAATATTGTTGATAATGAAAAAAATAATTTAGAAAAAGAGGAAGTTGAAAATATCGGAATAACAGAGTTAATCGACGAAGCGGATTTGGGGTGTAATATAAAAGAAGTAAAATTTGTAGAAGGTCCAAGCGCGGCTGAAATTGATGAAGAGGAAATTATAGGTGGCGAAGAGAAAGGTTTCAATATTAAAAGCACATCTTTTGAAAGTAAAACCAAGAATATTAAACCCAATAAAGCAAGTAAGATCTCTTCGGGTCCTTGGAAGCTACCCTCGCTTACATTGTTGGATGAATCTACCGGAGAGGCTTACAGCGGAAATATTGATGAGAACACTGATATCATCAAAGATACTTTTTCTAATTTTGGAATTGCCCTAGAAGATGGCGGAGTAAAAATAGGGCCGGCTGTTACTCAATACAGTTTCCGCCCCGCGGTGGGAGTTAAATTGAGCAAAATTGTAGCGCTCGGAGATGATTTGGCTTTAGCTTTGGCGGCTCATCCGATTCGAATTGAAGCGCCTATCCCAGGAAAGTCTTTAATCGGGATAGAAGTTCCAAATAAAAAATCAATCATGATTAGACTCAAAAATGCGCTGGAGAGTGAAGAGTTTAAAAATAGTAAATCGCCGTTGACATTGGCTCTTGGAAAAAACGTGGAAGGCAAATTTGTAGTGGCGGATTTGGGCAAGATGCCCCATTTATTGATTGCGGGAGCGACCGGAACTGGAAAAAGTGTTTGCATAAATTCAATAATTTTATCTTTGCTTTTCCAAAATTCGCCCGATGATTTAAAAATGATATTGGTTGATCCTAAGCGCGTAGAGCTTTCTCTTTATAATAAAATTCCACATCTATTATCGCCGGTTATCACAGACAATAAAAAAGTAGTTAACTCATTAAAATGGGCGGTGCGCGAAATGGAAGAGCGTTATAAAATTTTAGAAGCAGTCGGATCGCGAGATTTGGAATCTTATTCTCAGAAATTTAAAAAAGGAATGACTCGGGATGTTATTGATCCTGACACAAGCGAAGTAGTAAAAGAAGAATTGAAAAAATTACCCTTCATCGTCATTGTAATAGATGAGCTGGCGGATTTGATGGTTTCACATGGTAAGGATGTTGAGGGCGCGATAATGCGACTGGCTCAGATGGCTAGAGCGGTAGGCATTCATTTGATTATTTCTACCCAAAGGCCAAGCGTGGAGGTTTTAACGGGTATTATTAAAGCCAATATTACAACCAGAATCGCCTTGCAGGTGGCAAGCCAGATTGATTCTAGGACAATTCTTGATATGCGAGGAGCGGAGAATTTATTGGGCAAAGGTGATTTATTATTTTTATCTTCGGAGTCTCCTAAACCCAGGAGGTTGCAAAATTCTTTTGTATCAGAGAATGAAGTAAAGAGAGTGGTTGAATATATAATAGATCAGGCAGACAGAGTTTACAAGAAAGATGAAGATGATGATATTGAAGAAGAATTGCTCGGCGATGCAAATGGTAAAAATATTGCGGCGGGAAATAATTTTGGACAGGTCGATTTTTCTATTCCTCAAGATAATGAGGATGAGGATGCTATTTATGATGAAGTGAAAGAATTTGTTTTAAAATTAGGAAAAGCCTCTGCTTCACTACTGCAAAGAAGATTTAGAATTGGTTACAATCGAGCGGCTCGATTAATTGACAGCTTAGAGAATGACGGCATCGTAGGAGGAGCAGACGGATCTAAACCGAGGGAGGTTTTGCCGGGTGGAAATATTTCAAACAGAAACAAGGAGGCTGTTGATAACAATAAAGACACGGAAGACATAACTCAAGAGCAAAGGGAAAAATGGCAGATTTAGCGGACACTATATATGGGCGTTTAATTTGAATAAATTAAATTTTTCAAGTTTAGATGCTTAATCATTTATTACAAACTTTTCACCAATATTCCATCCGCTTTATTTATCTAAGGAGTCTTCATGAATGGTTCAAAGCTTGTAATAAATGATTAAGCTAAATACGAAAAAAGTATCTAATTCGTATATTCGTATAAATTCGTAATTCGTAGAGAAAAACCATGAACGGATTTAAAGTAAAAAAAATTCAATCCTTAACCCTGGGGGAAAAGATGCGCCGAGCTAGAGCTGAGAAAAGGATCGGGTTGCCCGAAATAGCAAAAAATACTAAAATTCAATTAGAATATTTAGAGTTTTTGGAAAACGGAGATTACAATAAGTTGCCAGCTAATGTTTATGTAAAAGGCTTTCTAAAAAGCTTTGCTGATTATTTGGGGATAAACGAAGAATATTTGATAAAATCATTTAATAAGGAGAAAAGCATTCAGCAGAACATAGCGGGCAATAACGCAGAAAAGCATACTCCGAATAAGATAAATCTGTATAAATTTTCAATAACTCCTAAAATAATTTCCATTTTTTTTGTTTCATTATTTTTTGTGGTTTTGTCTGTTTATTTATTTAAAAATTTAAATAATTTCGTATCTAATCCGGAGTTATTGATAATAAATCCGGCGACAGATTCAGTGATTAACGATACGAAAGTATTAGTAAAGGGGAAAACAGATGCGGGCAATGAATTGTTTATAAACAATCAGCCGGTCTTAGTTGATGATGAGGGGGTTTTTTCTGAAAATATTATATTGCGAGAGGGTAAAAATGTTATAATGATAAGAAGTGTGAATCAATTTAATAAAGAAGTCGTGGAATCAATATCTGTAGAGGCTCACTATAGCGCAGAGGAAATTAAACCTCCAGAGAATCCCATCCCACAAGAAGAAGCGAAACCGGCTGAAAATAATTCGACTATGGAGACGCCACCGGGCACCACAGAAGGAGAAGTTGTGATTGATGAAGCAGTATTGGGTGTCAATGATAGTGCACCAGCCAAACCGGTTGAAGAAGATAAAAAAAAGAAGAAAAAAGATTAAAATTAACAAATAATAATTTATATAAAAATGACATATAGCAGATTGTTTAAATGCTAATATGTTAATATGCAAAAGCGTATGGCAACAAAAAATAAACCGCTCAAAGAGATGAAACCCGTCAATACTGATGCGATGGAAAAAAGATTGGATGGCGTCGTGGATGAAATAAGACAAAAATTCGGTGATGGAATGATTATGAAACTGGGAGACGTGAAAAAAGTGGATGTAGCCTCTATTCCTACCGGCTCAATATCATTGGATATCGCTTTGGGTATCGGAGGGATGCCTCGCGGGAGAATTATAGAAATTTATGGTCCAGAATCATCCGGTAAAACAACTCTTTCTTTGCATGTGGCTGCTAACGCCCAGAAAGCTGGAGGAGCTGTAGCTTTTGTGGATGCTGAGCATGCCATGGATCCTTCTTATGCCAAGAAAATTGGAGTAAATATTGATGAACTTCTGATTTCTCAGCCAGATTCAGGCGAACAAGCTCTCGATATTGTGGAAACATTGGTGCGAAGTAATGCGATTGATTTAATCGTGGTCGACTCTGTCGCGGCTCTCGTTCCGCGGGCTGAAATTGAAGGCGAGATGGGTGATCATCATGTCGGTCGTCAAGCGAGGCTGATGTCTCAAGCTCTGCGAAAATTAACTCCGATAATGGGCAAATCCAATACTATTGTTATTTTTATCAATCAGATAAGAATGAAAATCGGAGTGATGTTTGGTAATCCGGAGACTACTAGCGGAGGACAAGCTTTGAAATTTTATTCATCGGTGCGAATTGATGTGCGCCGAAGCGCTCAGATTAAATCCGGCGAACAGGTGGTGGGCAACAGAGTAAAAGTCAAAGTGGTTAAAAACAAAGTAGCGCCGCCATTTCAAACTACTGAATTTGATATTATGTACAATGAAGGAATTTCTCAATCCGGAGATTTGCTGGATACTGGAGTAAAATTGGAAGTTATCAAAAAATCAGGAAATTCTTATGCTTACGGCGAAGAAAAGTTAGGCACCGGGCGAGAAAAAGCCAAAGCGTATCTAAAAGAAAACCAAAAATTATTCAACACTATCTCCAAAGAAGTATTAAAAGCCGCTTCTGCAGCGATTAAAGAATAGTTTAATATAAATTTGTTTTATATCCAAAACGTTATATAATTAAAAGGTGCCACAATTGGCGCCTTTTAAATACCATTTTATGTTTACTAAAAATTTTACAGAGTTAGATAAAAATAGCGCACCAATTGCGGGAGGCAAGGGGGCTTCTTTGGGAGAGATGATTAACGCAGGGATTCCAGTTCCACCAGGCTTTGTGGTGCTCTCAGAGGCTTTCGAGAAGTTTCTAGCTGAAACTGATTTAAATGTGGAAATTGAAGCATTGCTTGCAACTGTCGACAATCAAAAAATGCATACAGTCGAAAACGCCTCGGAAAAAATTCAATCTCTTATTCTGAACGCCAAAATGCCAGAGGATATTGTCAAAGAAATCGAAATAGAATTCAAAAAACTTGATGCTAAATACATTGCAGTGCGTTCCAGCGCCACGGCGGAAGACGGAGCAGAACATGCCTGGGCGGGACAGCTCAATTCTTATCTTAATACAACTCAAGAAAATTTATTAGAAAATATCCAGAAATGCTGGGCGTCACTTTTCACTCCGCGTGCTATATTTTATCGTTTTGAAAAATACCCTCTTCCATCCCCCCTCCCCGAGGGGGGAACGCAGGGGGGTGGAGAGAAAATATCCGTAGCCGTTGTTATCCAAAAAATGATTCAATCTGAGAAATCCGGTATCGCTTTTTCAGTGCATCCGGTGACTGAAGACCCGAACCAGCTTATTATAGAAGCTGGATGGGGATTGGGTGAGGCGATTGTCTCTGGTTCCATTACTCCAGACTCCTACGTCGTAGATAAGTCAAGAATCAAGAATTATGAATTAAGAATTAAGAATGAGGAATTAGAAATTGAGAATGAAGAACTAGAAAATAAGAAGGTGATTATTGATGTGAATGTAAATATCCAAACCAAAGGATTATATAGATCGTGTCATCTCGACCGAAGCCCCTCCCTGGATGATTTGGGGCGAAGTGGAGAGATCTCTAATTCCAATAACGAATGGCGAGATATCCCCGAACCTCAAGCATCTTCGCAAGTACTCAATGAAAAAGAAATTCTCGAACTTTCTAGATTAATTATCAAAATCGAAAAACATTATGGTTTTCCGTGCGACATTGAATGGGCGTATGAGAAAAATAAATTTTATATTACTCAAAGTCGGCCAATAACGACATTGACTAAAACATTAAATAAAGAAAAAGAAACAGATGTCTTGAAATCTATAAAAGACACAGTTTTTTTCAAACAAATTACTTATGCCTTTATTCCTGTGATATGTTTTGAGTCAGCTATGAGAAGCTATCAGAATAATCCGTTGCAAAAAAAGTTAAAAATAAATAATTTTCCAAAAACTATTGAAATATTAACAGATAAGTTTGAAGGATGGGACGATCAAAATATTCAAAAGATAACTAAAACAGAAGATATGAAGTTTGTTATCCAAGAGAGCCGATTAATTATGAAAACTCACAAGGAGACGGTTAACAATCTTTTGGAATTGGATTATTTAAAATTAAGCAATGATGAATTTGTGCAGTCGCTAAAGTCTTTGGATAATATTTGTATGGAGATTTATCAGCGATATATCTTTTTTACCCAGGAGTTTTTTGAAACTGATGATTCTGAAATGATTGAATTATTACCCAAAGTAAGAATGGAACTCTCGGAGTTCGTGAGCGATATTTATAAGTGTTGTGATTATATTATTGAAGCCTTAGCGAAAAGATTTGATTCTATCTTATGGCAAACATTTACTTATGCGACATTTGATGAAATTATTGATCTGTTGGATGATCCTAAAAAAATAGATGAATTTAAAAAAATCAATGGTCGCTCCATCGCTTTTGTTTACAATGGAAAAGATTTTGTTACTATAAAGAGAATGGAATCAGTGACGGAAATTATTAGTTATCTGACAAACCAAGAAATAGTAGCTAGTGGAAACTGTAAAATAATTAAAGGAAATGCAGTTTCTGGTGGTACGGCAAAAGGACTTGTTATAAAAATATTAGAATATGATTATGAAAAAATAAATGATGCTCTCGTGGGAAAAAGTAATTATATTTTGGTAACACCCATGACCCGCCCTGAGATTGTTTCTTACCTAAAGAATGCCAGAGCAATCATTACTGACGAAGGTGGAATTACTTGCCACGCCGCTATCGTTTCACGCGAATTGAAAATCCCTTGTATCGTCGGTACTAAAATCGCGACCCAAGTTTTGCACGATGGGGATTTGGTGGAGGTGGATGCCCTGAATCATTCGGTACAGGGCGGGGCGAATGAGGGAGCGGTGAGGATTTTGAAAAAAGCAGAGAGCAAAATTCATGAAAAAGAAGAATATAGGAAGTTTTTTAATCGAGGAATGGCTCTTATCTCATGCCAAGCTTATGATGTCGGAGAAAGAATAGAACTTTTTAAAATAAGTGGCGAGAGATTTTTTATGGATCCAGTGTTTGTAAAAATTCCCTATAAAGGGACAGATATGTATTTTAATTTTACCGATCCGGCTCAAGATCCAGTTCCTCTGATTAAATTTTTTAATGACAATCCTGATGAACTGGTGGGATTAAAAAAAGAGTTTGACAATAATTTTTTGGAAATTAGAGCTATTATAGGAAATCCACGAAATTTTGATATAGATAGCTTGTTTCAGCTAATCGTGAAATTGTTGCCACTTTTCGCCTTGGGCAATATGTTTGGAGATGAGAGAGAAAATATCCAAGGGATAAAAAGTGAGCTTATTGATATATATAGAAAAATAAGAAAACAAAGCGATGGATTGATGCAGAGTTTTGATGCGAAAACCATGCAGATTTTAGAAAAAGTTGTTCCTCATGAGTATGCTAAATATTTAGAATATCTAACATTAAAAGAGGTCGTGGCAAAACAATATCCACCGATGGAAATATTAAAGAAAAGGCAATTTGGGTATATTTTTCACAAAGGGAACTTGCATGCGGGAGTTGCGCTAGAGGAATATGCTACTAATAATAATTATGAGTTTGTGCCGTTTAACTCAGAGAAAGAAGTTTTTAATGATGTCATAGAGGGGAGCGTTGCTCATAATGGTACTGCGAGAGGTTTTGTTAAAATTCTTTTTGAAGATGCAGATGTTGCGAAAATTAAAAAAGGCGATATTTTAGTAGCTTCTATGACCACACCTAATTTTATAGTGGCCATGAAAAAAGCGGCAGCTTTCGTAACGGACGAAGGTGGGGTCACTTGCCATGCCTCCATTATCGCCCGCGAGCTCAAAAAACCCTGCATCATCGGCACCAAAATTGCGACCCAAGTTTTGCACGATGGGGATTTGGTGGAGGTGGATGCCCTGAATCATTCGGTACAGGGCGGGGCACTGGATCATACGGTTCGGGGCGCGGCTGCGTCCAGTACCAAAACTGGTTCTGGGGCTAACGAAGGAGTGGTGAGGATTTTAAATAGGGTGAAAGATTATAACAAGTAAACCTCTTTAACAGTAATAATATTTGGAATAATCGTATCATTATGATATGATTAAGCTAACTAAATGATACGATTATGTATAAAATATCTCCAAAACAACAAAAAATAATAGAAATTTTTTTGATTAAAGGGAAAATGCAATCTTCCCAAGTGCATAGCGCGCTAAAAGATTCTCTAGATAATTTCTCCTTAGTAACCGTAAAAAGAGCTTTATCGGAATTAGTCGAGCAGGGTTTTTTGGAAGTGGCTGGATCAGGACGATCAACGGGCTATGAATTAAGCATTTACGGACGAATTTTTGCCGATATCAATGCCAAAGAATATATGGAAATCGAGCCGGATAAACGTTATGGCCTAAGTCAATATAATTTTAACGTGCTACTTGATTTTCCAATTAATGTTTTCACTCAAGAAGAAATAGAAAAACTAGAAGACGCTACACGCAAGTATAGAAAAAGAACAACGGGCGCATCTGATATTATTCAGAAAAAAGAATTGGAGCGCTTAGTTATTGAGCTTTCTTGGAAATCATCAAAAATTGAGGGTAATACCTATACGCTTCTTGATACGGAGAAATTGATTTTAGAAAATAAGGAAGCGCCTGGGCATAGCAAAGATGAAACCCAAATGATTCTAAATCACAAAGACGCTTTTGATTATATTCGTTCTCATGTTTTGCAATTTAAAACTATTACAAAGAAAAATTTAGAAGAATTGCACTCAGTCATTGTTAAAGATTTGGATGTGAATTTTGGTTTTAGATCAAAAGCTGTTGGTATTACTGGATCAATTTATCGTCCGTTGGATAATGTATATCAAATCACAGAAGCGGTTGAAGAATTATCAAAAGCAGTTTTAAGAAGTAAAACTTCTTATGCCAAGGCCCTTTTGGCGCTTCTGGGCATCAGTTATATTCAACCATTTGAGGATGGAAATAAACGAACGGCGCGATTAATGACCAATGCTCTCCTTATTTCCCATTCACTTGCCCCTCTTTCTTATCGCAGTGTTGATGAAGAAGAATATAGAGCGGCTGTGCTGGCGTTTTATGAGTTAAATACAATAGTGCCGATGAAAAAAATATTTATTGAACAATATGAATTTGCCACGGAAAATTATGCGGTTTAATAGCGCAGAAGGTCTGGTTTTGAGGCGAATGAGGGAGTGGTGAGGATTTTGGAGAAAGGAAAAGGTAACTAATTATTGTTTATTTTGTGCTATAATTGAGATAATAAAAATTTATCATTTTAATCTAATATATATGCAAGATAAAGTTGAAGAATTATCGCAAGATGACACATGGTTTATCGAGTTTTTTAAACATTTTGAGACGATACTCACCCCTAAGAGATCAGACGTGAAAAATTGGTCTGTAGCCGCAGATTTTCAAGTCTTCAGCGAATTTTTAATCAGAGACATGCAAGAGATTCAAGAGCGCCTAAAAAATGCTGATGATGAATATTTATATTATGTTTGCAGGCACACCTACAATATAATAGATTGGATCAGACTCATGGTCGCCTCTGGTCTTACAACTTTTAGCAGTGCTTTTGATCCCTTGTTTGAAGAGCATTTTGGCGATAAGTATATTTTTCAAAATACATACGACTCTTGTTTTGAAAAATGGGTTTCTCAAAAAAGCGGACAATGGAAGATAGGAGAAAATTTTTATAATATATTTGAGGGCAATTTGTATTACCGTAATCGTTTTGGCCAATGGTTTGAAGTTGACAGAAAAACTGCCTTTGATCTTCAGCCAGACAGAATATCTATCGAAGATACTGATTTGATTGAAAAATTAAATAGTGAATATAAAGAGACTTGGTACGATACTATAATCAGACGTTGGGAAAATAAGAAATATCAAGGGACATTGTCAGATGATTTTTTAAGCTTTGGCAATGAAGAAACTAGTCCAGAAGAATATTCTAACTTTACAATAAGAAATATTGAGTCATTATTAAAAAATCCTATATCAATTGCGGAGCTTGAACGTTGGAACGGTGGCGAGATTGTGGATTTGGAACATATTGTGAAAATCAGTGCTTTTGTTTTAGAAATTGTTAAAAAAAGGCGCAAAGATAATAGTCACACCATATATCTTTTGCGAGATTGCCAAATGTTCTATGAAGCACATAAAACTCTCGATATTTTAAATTCTGAAAATACCTCTCTTGATCAGGTGCTGATTGGACGAAAATTATTGACCCACGAGCTGAGAGAATGGGGATATTACATCGTAACACTCGAAATACTTTATACTGCGCATAAACGCTATTCCACAAATTTCAATGAATTCTACGATGAGTATGCGCGATTGATGGATATGTTCGTCTTTTTAAATCCAGGATTTGCTGAGAAAGTAGACAATATAGCAGATTATGTTAAAGAGCATATCAAAACAGATAAGGATAAAGTGGTTGTTTTTGACATAGGATTTCAAGGGTCTATAGCTCTTCTAACAAAATATATAATTGATCGCCATATTAAGTCAAACGGATCTAATATTAATTTGGAGACAGATATAAAAATCGGCGTTGGCGCCGAATGGTCAAAAGAGCTGTTTGGAGATAGATACGAGAATGATTATTTTCCTTTTCTTAACCGAGTTCAATTAATGGCGAGAAGCGACGAATTATTTCACTACAAAGAAGAGAGTCTTGAATCAGGCAAGCTCCGAGTTGTAATGGGTAACAAGGAATGGCAACAAAAAGCCGCTATTGAGTTAGCGGTTCTTGAGATGGTTATTTTATTAACGCAAACTGGCGATAAAGAGTAAGATAGAAATTTAGTCTTTTATATCCAACTTATTTTTGGCGGTTTAATTCTAGTAGGCTTTTTATCGTTCTCTTTGGAAGGATTAGATCCATATTTCTTATCATTATCAGTGCAGATACAAGGATCATTCTTGCAAACATTGCAGACGCTCGTTTGCATCTCGTCGCTTTGTTCTTCGATGTTATTCTGATTATTGTGTGATTCGTCATTCATAGATGTATATTAGTTTTTTATAAATTATCGAAATATAACCATTATTTTTCTAGAGGATTGTCCAACATGGCACAGCTTTTTTTAATATATTCATTTGATCGCCCTAAATCTGCAGGGTGAGTTGAGATCATATGCCCACGTATATCTCTGGGTGCGTCTTCTTGTTTAACGTTTCCCTGAGCATCAATTGAGACATCTGGGAATTCTTTAGCGATGAACTCTAGCAAATCTATTGAATCAGGTCCTAGTCCTCCTGCTACAGCCAAGCCAAGATCAGGAAGCTCTTTTTTGATCAATCTTAATAATGGCAAAAGTTTTCCAGCTTCCATGCCCATACCTTTTCCCATACTCATATCAAGTAAGACATGATCGATTGAGTCTCCATATTCCCGGAGCTGATCCACTATTTTTTGCGGATCACCTTCAACTTCTTTTATAGCGAATTTTCCAACTTGTAAGATAGTGAAAATATTTGGATATCTCTCTTTAAATTTTTTTATTTCATTAGGTTCTGGCCAAGTGATATCAAGTTGGATTGCATGTAAATATTCTCCCCCATGCTTAACACATAATTCAAGGTTCTTGAAAACATCCGGAGCTTTCTGAGCTTTCCATGGCCCCTCAGGTCCATATAAGTCTGCAATATGGATAGTATTCAACACATCTGGGTCATCTGTAAAGCCCCCCGCCATTTTTTCCAGGGCTGGAAACTCCTTGCTTACATCTTTGCGCACTTCCTCAGGAATAGGTAAATCAGGATTCAAGACAATAGGATGTGTCATGACCCCGATCATGACTTTTCGACTGGAGTTCTTCCGGTTCCGTCGAAGTTCGTCAGCCATGGCACGGGCTTCCTCCGGGCTGTAAACATCGCAAACACCAGAGTAACGCTCACGTTTATTTAGAACTTTTTCATCTTTATCTTTAAGCGTTTCCTTGCTAGGGATAACTGGACATTCTCTGTATTCCATATAAAATAATTAAAATTTATTAAAATGTTCTTAATTCAAAGTCTTATAATATAATCATAACACATGGCTGAGTATTTAATCAAAAGTTAATCTTAGCTGAGAGTCTTCTTAAAAGGTGAGATTTAATCTTTTATGATTTCTGCGATAGAAGGCGCAAGTGATAAAATTTCAAATTCCTTTTCTGCACTTATTTTTTTAATGGTATCAGGGCAGGAGTCGGTTATCCAAATATGACTAAATAAATTGGGTAAGAAATTCTTCCAAGAATCCTTGGGAAATACGCCATGAGTAGCATAAGCACTGACTTCTTTGGCGCCGGAGTGCAATAGTACTTCACGACACTCAAGTAATGTTCCGCCAGTTTGCACGAGATCATCGATGATAATAACGTGTTTTCCTTCGACGGCTCCTTCTTTGATGGTTACAATTTTTTCCCCATCGGACATTCGTACTTTATTGCAAATGATGTGTGGATATTCAGGAAACATTTTGCCAAAACGCTTGTATGCGCCATCATCAGGAAATGCAATCGCTAAATTTTCTATGGATTTAATACGTTCTTTAAGAAGAGGAATAGCACTAACCAATTCAGGTAATATTTTATCACTGAAATAAAATTGTCCTTGAAGTGCATGAATGTCAAAAATCGAAAATATGACAGGGCCCGTTTGGGTCATAGGTGTCGCGGAAATCATTCTGGCCATAGTTTCTGCTGTGGCAATGTCCCCATATGTATCTACTCGTTCCATCGTACCGACAGGATAGAAGAGAACAATAACTCGGAGTGACCTTACAAAATGACGAGGAAGGGAGTAAATTATTGCAAATTGTTCAAATAATGTTTCTGGCTTTGCAAAGTTAGCTACAAAAACAATATCTTTGTTTCTAATTTCGTCTGCTTGATTTATAAAAAGCTCTGGCCAACCATCTCCAAACTTTTCCCAGGATATGCTACCAAGTTCAGCGTCCATCAAGTCATCTATTGTTTTTGCCAAATCAGATACGCTTTCATGAGCAAAAATAATTTTTTTAGACATAATATTTTTTAAGAAAAAATTAAATTATAAAGTAATGTTATATTCTTATTATAAACAAATCTAGCACTTAAGCAAGATTGAGAGTAAGAGATTGAGATAAAAAATTAGAAGAATAAATACTAACACTCTACGGGAGGTTGGTATTAACAATTCGCAACCCTTTATAACAGGTATAATGTTATGGAACTTGATAATCGTTTAATTATCGTCTATTATATGTCTATATTGATTTTGTGAACTGGATTAAATATTTTACATAAAAAATATGCAAATACTTTTGAAAAGTACTTATTTGTTGGATGTTAAAAAAATCGAAGAAAGATTGGATAAATTTTGGCTGAAATATGAAAAGATTTTAGCCAAGCCTACTTGGAAAAGTTTAAATGAGGCTAGGGCAATATTATATTTAATTGGACAAGTTTATTGTGAAAAAATTGCCCCCAAGGCTATCGAAAAAAGATTGCCTTTATTGGAAAGTCCTATGTCGTTAGTGAAGTTTTTATCTACAGTGGATTCTGGATCAAAAGAAAAATTAAAAAAACTTAGAAAAGATAAGCTGTTTGCGAAATTAGAAAAATATTATGTTTTGGTTAAAAGTTTTAAAAATAAATTTAATGGCGGGAAATATTATTTGGATGAAGAGCGGTTTATTGATTTATATAACAGCTATAATCCTGATAAAAAATTAAAGATTGGATATCGAGGGAGATATGGATCAAAAATAAAATAGGGTTTTGACGAAATTCGTCAAAACCCTATTTGAATGCACGAGAAATTTTCTTCGCATTCGAGGCAGAAAAGCTTACTCGGATTTTTGAGGAGGTTTCTCGAAGAAGCCCTCGAAAATAACTTCTGAATTTATGACTGAAGTAAATTTTCCCCAATTTTTGATAGTGTAACAAATTATGCCACAATGACCGAGGAGCTGTGTCTCCTTTCGTTTAAGTACAAGAGACTCAAGAACTGGCGAACTGGAAACCGCTAGGATATTTTTGGATGTCTTGGGAATTTCTCCGAAAAAGTCCTGAAGTTGCTGGGCTAGATAATGCATCAGTGTATTATCCGTTTTGAACCAGGTGTCAACGCGGAACCCAACCGAAGTACCCTCTGGATGGTTACGACCCATTTTCACGCACTGATAAGCGCGATCATTAGTAGCCTTCGTCAAAGCGAGAAGGGGAGCTTCAATCATCTTGCAAGAAAGCCCGAGGATTTTTTCTGCGATTTTTGCTGTTTCTCGGTGTCGAGTATAAATGCCATGGCATACAGCATCAAACTCGATATTAAGCAAGAATGTTCTTGCCGCTTCTACTGCCTGCCAGTCGCCTCTTTTGGTCAATGACGGATCGTCTGATCCAAATTCGTTTTGTGCATGACGCATTGTATAGACCGTTCTGACTGTCGGAATTGTTCCAATGTCATTACCAGTTCCTCCGCCCATAATACACCTCTTCTGAATGATTATTTGCCCTTATGGCGTTTAATCTCAATTTTTAATGGATGAAAGAAATTTTCCCAGTTATGTGGATGGTTTCTCCCCAGTATGAAAACACAGTAAATAATGGGCGTTCAGAAATTTCGCACACAACCTCCGCGGGTCCAATCGTTGTTACATATTGATCAGATGGAAGATTTTTACACCAATCTTCTATTGTGATCCATCCTCTTTCTCTTTTATCTCGCAGAAGCACGCGGTCTGTGAGCCAATTGTATCCAGCCAAATTTGGCGCGTTAGTTAGAATGCGCTTGCCTGCACCCATGAGAACGCTTTCACCGTCCTCGAGTTTTAAATCTCCAACAAAAATCTTCCAAACGCCGCCAATAGCAGTAATGATGTTCGGTCTATCTTGACTGCTTGGTTGATTATCCATGGTATTCTCCTTACCGTGATTAACATTATCGGTTTGCCTTATGCATTTAAAAAAGCTGGCCGTTACTGACTTTCCACCATAGCACATTTTGGGTCAAAAGTCAATAGCAGTGCTGATTTTTTTATATGTAGAGAACGGAAATTTGACACTTGTCTCTATAGCTGTAATAATTTAGAAAATGTGGCTATTGTTATGAAATCGAGATAAATCTGAAAAGAATGAAAAAGGAGAATGACATATGCCAAGAGTAACGCTTGAGGGATTAACGGAAGAAGAAAAAGCGACTTTAAAATACCTAAAAAGTCGTAAGGTAGCAATGGAGCAAACTCCGTTGTACCGTTCGCTCATGTTCTATGGCATGATACGCCCACGGGCAGAAAAAAGAAGGCCATGATGCCAAAAGTATCAACCAGTTATGCAAAGCCAAGGCGGGAAACATTCCGAGCTTGGCTTTCATTTTTTAAAATGTTAGTATGTTGGTATGATATGTATTCTTCGCGTTAAGCAGCTCAATGATTAAACTTGTATGGATAAAAAAACATCAAATAAAAAGTTGTAAAATATAAATAAACAAAAAAATATGTCTAACTTAAATACAGAGGAAAAAGATGACAAAAATTTAGTTGATTATGCTAAATCTCAGATGTGGGGATGTTTTAAAAATACAAAAAGGAAGTTGCTGGTTGCGTCAGCGTGGGTAAAAGGTATCAGAGAAAAAATGCATAAAATTGACAAGCGAGTTGTCGCCAATGAAGACATTGATGTTAATACAAATTCTGAAAAAATATTAAGAGCCTTTAATATAAATCAGCCACAATTAGAGGAATATATTTTATCAGAATATCTTAGCGACCCTGAAATTATTTTGAGGTATATAGATAAAAATTATGAGATACTAAAAGAGGCGCAAGAGATAATATCTTCAATAAATAGATCAATTGAAAAGGATAATTCAAAAGAAGCTTTTAAACATGCGTTATTGTTTGTAGATTTATATGCAGAAATGAGCGCATATGAATATTTTATAAATGGATTGATTCAGGGAATTTGCGAAGGTGGTGATTCTGGGGATGTAAAGCATATTATTGCTAGAGCTAATAATTGGAGAAATGATGAGTCAATAGATGAATCAATAAAAATATTAGAAAAAATATTACAATTTATCTTTGACGGAGAAAAAGACGGGAACACTTTTGCTCAAAAAGCTGTAAATTATTTACATGTAAATGAGTTAGTTGATTTTTTAGAAGGAAAATTGACCAAAGAAGGAATAATAAATATTATCGAAAAACGGGATGCGCATGGCTATATTTTGATAAATTTCAGAGAGGAAAGCCATCAAAATAAAGTTCTTGATATTGAAACAAAAAATGAAAAAATTGAAATTGAAAAACTCATGCATTCTATCTACGAATTTGTTTCAAGCCAAAAATTAATTGATGAGAAAAAAATAATCGGAAAAAGTGTCTCTGCTAGAGAAGATATAATTCAGGGTGAGTGCGTGGTTGTGTGCCAGGAAAATGATTTAACTTCTGAAATTAACATTGATGGAAAGATATTGGTAACTACTATGACGACTCCAAAATTTGTTCCGTATATGGGCAGCAGTAAAGGAATAATTACTGATAATGGCGGATTAATTTGTCATGCAGCGATTATTGCTCGAGAAATGAATATTCCTTGTATCATTGGAACAGAAGTGGCAACGAATATATTGAAAACAGGGGATGTGGTTGAGATGGATTTAAAAAGCGGAATTATAAAAAAAGTAAATTTTTCGAAATAAAAAATTGTCTTGGCAAACATTTGCTTGCCAAGACATTATATAGAGAGAGTTTCTCACTCCTCCGTCAAACCGGAATAAGAGTGTATCTGCCGTCGGAATGCACTAAACAGAATTGCCCAGGTGCAAGGTTGATGCGCTCAGCTATTAGGCCACCTCTTTCAGAAATCATCCATTCGCTGATCCTGTTGACCATGGCGTCGTGCGAGACGATGATTAGCAGGGTCACGCCCGATTTTTCATAACGGGCGATCATTTCTTTGACCGCGTTATTGTTGCTGTCGGCGATAGCAGGACTCCAGTTAAGACATTCCTCTAAATTCACCGAAGCAAACGGCAGAGCTGCGCTAACCATGTAAGCAGTCTCCTTGCACCGAACAGCCGGAGCGTGAACGATCTGGTTGTAGTTTTCTCTTTTCCGGCGAAATAGATATGAAAGAGCACTCATCAATTCCTCTCCCCGTGTTCGCCCTTCCTCAGAAAGAGACATAGTGCTCTTATTATACGGAAGGTGTCTTAGGCTGATTAATAACATAGTATTCCTCCAGAAGTGAAATTTTGCCCTTATAGGCGTTAAAAAAGCTGGCCGTTACTGACTTTCCACCATAGCACATTTCGGGCTAAAAGTCAATAGCGCGGATTTTGGGGAAGTTCTCTACGAATTACGAATTTTTACGAATTTACGAATCAGATTTTTATTTTGGTTAAAGTAAATTTAATTTGTTTTATGTGAGAAATATGGTGTATACTAAAAAGGTATAGTATTAGGCTCTAAGAGCCCAAACTCAAAAGGGCTCTTAGAGCCTAAGACACTTTATGCAACTAATAAAAGGAAAAGAAATTGCGGATGGTATTTTGAGTGATATCAGAGCGAAAATAGAAAATTCAGAAACCAAACCGACTTTGGCGGTTATTTTAATTGGTGAAGATGAGGCGTCTAAAATTTATGTAGGATTGAAAGAAAAAGCGGCTAAGGAGATTGGTTTTAATTTTATTCTATATAAATATGATTCTGACATAGAGGAAGAAGTTATTCTAAGTAAAATTGAAGAGATTAATAATGATAATGATATTCACGGCGTAATCGTCCAATTGCCACTGCCGAAAAAATTAGATAAACATAAAATTATCAATGCTATTAACCCAGAGAAAGATGTAGATGGTTTTTGTGATGAAAATCAAGAATGTTTTTTTCAAGATAATGAAACTTTATTTCCAGTTTTCCCCAAGGCGATTATGAAGATGGTGGAGTTTGCTTTGGGGAATTTAGCTACTGAAGAAGAAATCCCCTCTGTCCTAACGGACATCTCCCCCTTTGAGTACAAAGGTGGAGAGGGGAATGCTGTTCGTAAACCCACTCATACAAATGCGGTGGTTGTCTGTAAGTCAGATGATTTTGGAAAGATCATGCAGAAAGCATTGGGGAAAAATGGAGTTGAAGCTCGATATATTTTTTGTGATAAAGTTGGCGAAGAAGAAAATTTCAGTATATTAAAAGAGGCGGATATTATTGTAACGGCTTGTGGAATAAAAAATTTAATAAATTCTCAGATGGTCAAAGATAAGGCGGTTATAATTGATGGCGGAATTATCAAAGAAGATGGAAAAGTATTTGGCGATGTTGATATAGAAAGTTTTATAGATAGTGATTGTTTTATTTCTCCGGTACCAGGCGGAGTGGGGCCGATAACGGTGGCATGTTTGTTGGAAAATACTTTTCAGGCATGGAGCCTGGTAAGAATTAAGAATTAAGAATTAAGAACTAAGAATGAGATCCCACATAAGCAAATTTCTATCGCTCATTACTTCGCTAAGAAATTTTGCTTTCTGGGATGACAGGAATGGAAGGTGCGAAGTGAAATGTTTTTATGTTTAATTGTTTTAATGATTGATGACTGTTGACTGAGGGCCTAATGTTTATTGTTAAAATGCTAATATGTTAAAATGATTGTGTTATGAAGATTGCTTTAGTCCATGATTATTTAGTCCAATGCGGCGGAGCCGAGCGGGTCTTGGAGTGCTTTACGGAAATTTTTCCCGAGGCTCACATATATACCATTATGCATGATAAGAAATTAATGCATGGTGTTTTTGGGGACAAAAAAATTCACACTTCTTTTTTGCAAAATTTTCCATTGGCTCGAAAAAGACATCGTATTTTTCCGCTTCTGATGACCAGTGCAATTGAGCAATTTGATTTTTCAACTTATAATATCGTGCTTTCAGATTCTTCTAGCTATGCCAAGGGCATCATTACTTCGCCAGAAACTTTGCACATTTGCTATATGCACACTCCGATGCGTTATGCTTGGGATGATTGCCAGAAGTATACAGACGATTTCGGTTTGCCATCTTTTATCAAGAAATTGGTGCCGTTTTTTATGAATTATATAAGGATTTGGGATTCAATTAGCGCCAATAGAGTGGATAAATTTATTGCTAATTCTAATTTTGTTGCCAGAAGAATTAAAAAATATTATAAAAAAGAATCAACAGTAATAAATCCTCCAGTAAATGTGGATAATTTTTATGTCGAGAAAGACGCGGAGAAAAGAGGGGATTATTTTTTAATTGTAGGTAGGTTAATAACTTATAAACGACACGATATTGTTATCGAAGCTTTTAATGAGCTGGGATTGCCCCTTAAAATTATCGGTCGAGGTCCAGAAATGAAAAAACTTAAAAAAAATGCCAAAGATAATATAGAATTTTTGGGACGAGTGGATGATAAATATCTTCCCGAGTATTATGCTGCCTGCAGGGCATTTATATTTCCTCAAGAAGAAGATTTCGGCATCGTGGCCATTGAAGCGATGGCGGCCGGCCGGCCACTAATTGCTTATCGCGGAGGAGACATCGTAGAAAATATGGAAGAAAATAAAACAGGGGTTTTTATCGAAAAACAAACCCCCGAAGATGTGATAGTAGCAGTTAATAAATTTTTAAACTTAGAATTTGACGGAGATTATATAAGATCTAAAGCCCTGAAATTTAATAAGGAAATTTTTAAAGAAAAAATAAAAGAATATATTAAGAAAGAATATGGTGAGTTTATGAATAGAAGTTAGTATAATTTAGTGAATTTGGTATAATATTGAAACAGTCAAAAGTCATCAGCCATCGAGTCAGCGGCAATAAAGTGCTTGTCATGATGACAGTTGACCTGATGACTGATGACCTAATGTTTATTGTTAAAATGTTAATATGCTAATCCGCCAGCTGGCGGAGCTAATATGATCCTAACTTTGTATTTAAAACCTTTTTTGTTCGCTTTTGGGGCAAGCGTATTTTTAATTTTGGCTATAAAATACCTAAGCGCTAAATTTTTTGTGGCCAATAAAAATATCAGAAAAGAAAACCGACATATTCACAATAATAAAATATCTCGCTGGGGGGGGATCGCAATAGTCGTTTCTTTTTTGGGTGTTATTTTATTAGATAAAAATCTTGTTCTAACCAAGGATATTAGCGGGATTTTATTGGGTGGATTGGTAGTGTTCGGGATTGGATTTTGGGATGATTTAAAAGAAATCAATTGGAAGATGCAGTTTTTTTTTCAGACTCTGGCAGTGATTTTGATTTTTATTTTTGGCGTTCGGATGTATTCTATTTCCAATCCTTTGGGTGAAGTGATCTTGCTAGATAGCTTGGTTAAAAATTTGATAGTAATTTTAATTGCCAGCGTTTGGGCTATTGTTTTGATAAATGCGATGAATTGGTTAGATGGAATGGATGGATTGGGTATGGGCGTTTATCTGATTGGAATATTGGCGATATTTTTATTATCTTTAAAACCCGAGGTTAATCAACCTCCAGTGGGAATAATAACGATGGCTCTTGCGGGAGCGATTCTGGGATTTTTAATCTTTAATTTCCCACCGGCTAAAATAATGGCAGGTAGTAACGGGATCTTTTTTGTGGGATTTATAGTGGCTGGATTATCTATTTTTGCCGGGACGAAAATCGCTACTACGCTTTTGATTTTATTTATTCCACTAGTAGATTTCTTTTGGGTGATTTTAAAAAGATTAAAAGGAGGCAAATCAATATTTTCTGCTGATCATGAACATCTGCACCACAAACTAATGAAAATAGGTTGGTCGCAGTGGCAAATAAATTCATTTTTTTATTTGATTACTATTTTAGTAGCCACAGTAGCGCTAAATGTTAAAGGTTTAGGAAAAATTTTAATAATGCTCGGTTTATTATCTTTGATGCTGTTTTTTTATCGGTTTATCAACAAAAAGGAAAAGTTAGCTTTCATTAAAACAAATAAACATTAAAACATTGATATAGAAAAAAAGTCAACAGTCATTAAGTCATTGAGGCACACATCATTAAACATGGAGCATAAAACAAATAAGCATTAAAACATTAAAGCAGTTAAAGTCAAAAGTCATTGAGTCATCAGTAATATGAAAATCTTAAATTCTCAAATTCTCAAATTCCTAAATTCTAACTACAATATATATGAAAAAAAGTAAAATTATTTTTGGATTATTGTTGGTAGCAGGAGTAGTTTTGGCAGGAGCGTGGTTTTATTATAAAAAAATAGAAAAAAGTAAATCAGAGAGGGATAATATAATTTCAGTTGGTAAGTGTGATTTTGCTATTGAAACTGTGAGTGATGAGGAGCAAAGAAAAAAAGGACTTTCCGGCAGAGAATCCCTGGGTCCTAACTGTGGAATGTTGTTTTTATTTGAGAGAGAAGGAAGTTATTCTTTCTGGATGAAAGATATGCGTTTTCCCATAGATATAGTTTGGATTAAGAATGATGAAATTGTAGATATTAATCAAAATATTGATTATAATTCTAAGAGTATTTATTCTTCCAGAGAAAAAATAAATAAAGTATTGGAATTAAATTCTGGGGATGTTAGTAGCTGTGAAATCAAAATAGGTGATAAGTTAAAAAAATAAAAAATGTTGACTAAAAAATTTCAAAAAAGAAAAGAGGATTTTATTTGTGAAAATTGCGGATTTTCCGTTTCTGGCGATGGTTATACCAATCATTGTCAAAAATGCCTTTGGAGCAAGCATGTAGATAAAAATCCTGGGGATAGGCAAGAAGAATGCCAAGGTCTGATGCGCCCGGTAGGCTTAGAATTGAGAAAAGGCGGGAGATATTTTATTTTGCATCGATGTCAAAAATGCGGGTTTGAAAGATTTAACAGTGTTCGAGACGAAGATGATTTCAGCGCAGTGATAAAAATTCAAAAAAATTGTTAATTTCTTTACTAATTACTAATTAAATACGAATATACAAATAAAAGAAATCAGGGTATCATTGATTGTTGAATTGATAGTTAGGATTTAAGATATATGATTTATGATTTAAGAATTTATACATAATACCAAATATTTCCAGATGACTGATTGCCGATGACCGATGACTCGCATATTGTTTTAATTCTTTAACATTAAGTATTCATTCGTATATTAGTATAGATTCGTAATTCGTAAATATAATTTGAGGTTTATGTTTTTGTTTGTTATAATATAAGTAGTTTTATTAATATTATTTTTATGGAATTAAGTAATCTATTGGCGGTATTATATTTTGCGGGAGGTATTTTCATGGTAGTCTTGGCAGTAGCTTTTTTATTTGAAGAAGTGAAAAAGATTAACCTTATTTCTCTGGCAATTTTATTCCTTTCGGGTTGGTGGAGTTTCGGCTATTACCTCTGGCTCACAACCAAGTTGCACAGTTTTACAGATATTTCTTTTGGTGTATCCAATTTAGGATTAATATTTGGGGCAGTTACTTATTATTTTTGGATAACGGTGCTTCTTGATAAAAAAAGAAAAACATTGGTTTATTCCGGTTATTTGGCAGCGATTATTTTCAGTTTATTTTATATATTCAATCTCAAAGCTGGCAATTTGGAAATATTTGACTGGTCTTCTTGGAGTGGTGCGATTTTTGCCTCATATTTCATCCTCGTGCATATTGGATTTTATGTCTTAACGATTACTGAATTAATTGATTCAATATTGAGCAGCCGGGACAAAGAAGTTAAATTTATCGATAGAAATATCTTATTAATTTCATCTTTGATTGCTATATTGGAAATTTTTAGTTTGCCGGCTCTTTATGGCACAGAATACTTCCTTTACAGTGGCGTAACGGCGGTATTTTTGATATTTTATTTATTTATTTATGCATCAATAAAGAAAAAATTGATAGATATAAAAATATTCTTTGCTCAAACATTAATAGGTTTGATTTTGACCGTAAACATTGCGGAGATATTTTTCTCGAAAACTTTTATCGGCGTGGCGTATCGGCTGGTAATGTTATTATTTTTATTTATATTTGCCAATCTTTTAATTAAAAAATATAAACAGGATGTTTTGCAAAAAAACGAATTGGAAAAAATGGGGAAAAAATTGGAGGCTAATAATAGAAAACTGAAAGAACTGGATAATGCTAAAAATGAGTTCATATCAATTGCTGCGCATCAATTGAGAACTCCGCCTACTGTCATAAAAGGCTATTTGGCTCTCGCCAAAGAAGACCCCAATAATAATTTAGACGCTGAAACGCGAGATTCATTGTCGCGGGCTTTTACTTCCAATGAAAGATTAATAGAGTTAGTGGAAGATATTTTAAATATCTCCAGAATTGAGTCTGGAAAAATGCAGTATGATATCCAACCCAATCAATCTTGTGAAAAAATAATCAGGGATTTGACAGAAACATTTGAGATTAAAGCCAGAGATAAAGGATTGGAATTTAAATTAGAAATACCCAAGGATAAAGTTCCAGATATAAGCATGGATTCCGGAAAAATCAGAGAAGTTATCTCCAATCTTATTGATAATGCCATAAAATATACATTAAAGGGGTTTATTACTTTGAGATTGATAAAAACGGATTACAATATGGTTAGGATAGAAATTTCCGATACGGGGATGGGGATCTCAGAGAATGAGATGGGTAACTTATTTAAAAAATTCTCCAGGGGCAGCAACGCCGATCAGTTAGCTACGGGAGGAATTGGATTGGGAATTTACGTAGGAAGAAAAATAATAGAAGCGCATAAGGGAAAAATTTGGGCTCAGTCAGCAGGCGCAGAAAAAGGTTCGACTTTTATTATCGAACTGCCAATTGGATAAGTTTTCACTTTTTTAAATAAAATTATGAAAAAAGTAATGGTTTTTGGCACTTTCGATATTTTTCATAATGGCCATATTGATTTTTTAAAACAGGCCAAGAAATATGGGAATTATTTAATTGTGATAGTGGCACGGGATAAGACAGTCAAAAAAGTAAAAGGAGAAGCAACTTGCAATAAAGAAAAAAATAGAACTAAGACAATTCAGAAAAGCGGATTGGCAGATAAAATTGTCTTGGGCGGACTGAGAGATAAATATGCAGTGATAAAAAAATACAAACCAGCTATTATTTGTCTAGGTTATGATCAAAAGTTTTTTATTGATAACTTGAAATCAGAGTTAAATAAGATTGGCTTAGAAAAAACAGAAATTATCAGACTCAAAGCTTATTATCCGCAAATATACAAATCATCGAAACTGAAAAATAAAATTATAGAGTAGTGTATTTTTTACTGAGAATTTATAAGTCTCCGTTTTTGCGCAGAGACGTTTTTTTACTCTGTCTTTGCGAGGATAATTTTTCCACATTAAAACCCCGGTCGTTGCCGGGGTTTTAATTATATAAAGTTCTTGATGTTTTTTGATTGTTTATCAGTTTATCTGAAAATTCTAGAAATTAACATTGGCTGAATATTTTTGTAAATTTTTCAATTGACCATCATTTAAATTTTTTGAAGCGTCAATTGCTTGTTTGATCAAACTTTTGGAGAATTCAACTGATGTACCTAGCGCAATATGTCCCTTTTGGGATATGTTTTTGCGAAGGTAATCTTCAATATAAATTTTGTGTTCAGGAGTTAGGCTAGAGTCAGCATTTTTTTCTAAATAATGCGCTAGCGCTCTTCTGGCTAAATGTGTAGTGCCTTCACCTCTTTGTGCTACTTCAACAAAAGAATTTTCTGTTTCGGTTGATTCTGTTACTTTAGGTGCGACTTCTTGCTTAGGTGCCTCTGCTTTCTTTTCCTCTACTTGAGCGGGAGCATTTTTTGCTGGGGCTTCTGTATTGGTTGAGGCAACTTCTTTATCCTTGTTTTCTTCTACGACTGGAGTCTCTGTCGGAGGAATGTTTTCATCGGAAGATAAATCAGTTAAAATATCTTCTATCTCACTGTTGTCCTCTGCCACTTCGGTATTTTCAGTTCCTCTTTTGGAATAAGAATAAATTGAAGAAGCAATTAAGAAAACTATCAAAACACTAACTATGATTCGAAGATTTTCTTGAGACCATTCTTTTATTTTTTGTAAAGTAGTGGGCTCTTCAGTTTCATCCATTTCATCTTGGTTAAAATCATTATTCATTATTTTTTCACCTACCTTTCTAGTGATTGCTCTATAGTGAGCAATGTTTAATTTTTAAAGGACAGCTTGCATTGAAGCTACTCAGTTTTGTTTGAAAACAAAACTGCCAATTGACTTGGGAAGTATTAGCTCCCATTGCCGTATTGTTTCTTTATTTTAATTTAATAGCGACGCGCAGTCAACTAGACAAAAGCCCTTATTTGATGCGTAATATTAACGTTTATTTACAAGTGGTTAATTATGTGATAAAATTTTTAATTAGATAAAGCCTAAATCTTTATGCCGCCCTTGGCGATAATTTAAATTAAAAAATAATGAAAAACAGAAAAATAAAAGATAAAAATAAGAAGGATTTTATCTTAGTTAAAGGTGCGCGGGTGAATAATTTAAAGAATATCAGCGTTGATATTCCTAAAAATAAATTTGTTGTAGTAACCGGACTTTCCGGCAGCGGGAAATCTTCTCTGGCTTTCGATACTATTTTTGTGGAAGGAAACAGGCGTTATGTCGAGGGAATGAGTTCTTATGCGAGAAGTTTCTTGGACGTCTCTTCTAAGCCAGACGTGGATAGTATTGAAAATCTTAGTCCGCCCATTTCCATTGATCAAAAAAGTGTAGTGAGAAGCCCGCGTTCGACAGTCGGAACTTTGACGGAAATATATGACTATCTAAGAATTTTATTTGCCAATGCTGGAGAACCGCATTGCCCGATTTGCGGTGTTTTGATGGAGAAAAAGAGCAACAAGGATATTTTGATGGAAATAAAAAAAAGACCCGACAAATCTATGCTGGTTATTTTGGCGCCTTGCAATAAGAAGGAAAAGAACATCATAGAAAATTTGAATCACATTAGCCAGCTTGGTTATGCCCGAGTAAGAATCAATGAAAAGATTTTGACTATTGATGAAGCTTTTTCTTTGATTAAAGAGCAAGAGTCTTCTTTTGAGGCGGATATTGTTATCGACAGAATAGTGTTAAATTTAAAAAATTTAGATGAGGAAAGAATAATGGATTCAATTGAAACTGCCATGAAAGTGGGTTTTGGCTCAATGAAAATTGTGGTAGATAATAAAGATGTCTTTATGTACAATAGGGATTTTGTCTGCGGTGATTGCGGAGTTAAAATAAAGGAAATAACTCCCCGCCATTTTTCTTTTAATAATCCGGAAGGCGCTTGCTTGGAATGTTCCGGGTTGGGCGTGAAGATGAAAATTTCTCCCGATTTGGTTATTTCCAATAATAAATTATCTTTGGCAGAAGGCGCCATAAAACCTTGGGGGAGCGTGGGTGGCAGAAATGGCAGTAGCGGACAGGGAATGCAAATTTTGGAAAAATTATCCCAAAAAATAGGATTTTCTCTTCATGCTCCGATAAATAAATTATCAAAAAAACATTTGGACATAATTCTTTATGGAGACAGCAGTCTTGAATTCGATGGCGTAATCGGAATGATGGAAGATAAATATCGAAATACCAAATCAGATCATGCCAGAACTGAGATTGAAAGATATATGACAAGCGAGACATGTCCTGTCTGCGAAGGAAAGAGGCTTAGAAGTGAATTTGTGAATATTTTTATTGACGGCAAATCTATCAATGATTGGATTAACATGGACATAGAATCGTTAATAGAATATTTAAAGATATTTAAAAGTAAAAATGTAAGCAATAAAATAGTAGCAACTTTAGTAAGCGAAATTTTTAGCCGGTTAGAAATATTGGAGAATGTAGGATTAGGATATCTCAGCCTAGGCAGGGGAACTCAGACCATTTCCGGAGGAGAGGCGCAACGAATCAGGCTAGCTACCCAAATAAAATCTAAATTAACTGGAATAATTTATGTTTTGGATGAGCCTTCAATCGGTTTGCATAGCCGAGACAACAAAAGATTAATTGACACTATAAAATCTTTACGGGATAGGGATAATTCTTTGATAGTAGTGGAACATGATAGAGATTTTATTCGGGAAGCTGACTGGATAATAGATATGGGCAAAGGTGCCGGAGAAGAAGGGGGAGAAGTTATTTTTAGCGGACAGGTGGGTAAAATGTTAAAAAGTAAAACTCAGACAGCGCAATATCTGACAGGCAAGAAAAAAGTTTTTGAACGGAATACTAAGCGTAAAAAAGCGGATAAGTTTATAGAAATTATTGGAGCGAATGAGCATAACTTAAAAAACGTTACAGTAAATATTCCTCTGGAAAGAATGGTGGTTATTTGCGGAGTTTCAGGTAGTGGAAAGTCGACCCTGGTAAATGATATTTTGGCGCGTGTTCTCAATAGGCATTTCTATAATTCAAAAGCCCAACCTGGCGAGCATAAGTTGATTAAGGGCTTGAAACATATTAGCAAAGTAGTTAATGTTACGCAATCCCCAATTGGCAAGACGCCCAGGTCCAATGCTGCTACTTATACCGGAGTTTTTTCCCATATTCGAGAATTGTTTGCGCAGGTGGAAGAATCCCAGATCAGAAAATATAATGCTAGCCGTTTTAGTTTTAATATGAAGGGCGGACGTTGTGATGTTTGTCAGGGAGACGGCAAGAAAAAAATAGAGATGCATCTTTTGCCGGATATGTATGTGGAATGCGAATCTTGTGAGGGCACCCGTTACAATAAAAAAACATTGGAAATTGAATATCAAGGAGCAAATATAGCGGAAGTGCTCGAGATGAGTGTGAGCTATGCTTTAAGATTTTTCAAAAAGCATAATTTGATTTATGAAAAATTGAAAATTATGGAAGATGTGGGCTTGGGATATTTGAAGCTGGGACAAAGTGCCATTGAACTTTCAGGAGGAGAAGCCCAGCGGATAAAATTAGCTACTGAATTGTCCAGGAAATCAAGTGGCAAGACGCTTTATATTTTAGACGAACCGACAGTGGGACTTCATTTTGATGATATTAAAAAATTATTAAATGTATGTGATGCTCTTGTGGAAAAAGGAAATTCAGTATTGATAGTCGAGCACAATACGGATGTTATCAAGGGCGCAGATTGGGTAATCGAATTGGGTCCTGATGGTGGCAAGAATGGAGGCAGAATAATTTTTGAAGGTTTGCCAGAAAAACTAAAAACTAAAAAAGATAGTCCTACAGGAAAATTTCTTTGATTCATATTAGATTATAACTCTGATTTTTTCCACCGCGAATCTACAAATCCACTATAAATTTACAAATACAGGATATGCCTATGCGCTGCAATATTTGTAGATTTGTAAAAGATTTGTAGATTTGCGGGAATTTAGGATTTAAAACTATTACTTATAGGACTTACGCGTTTGAATATTTTTTTTGTTTTATGTGTTTCTAAAAAATATCATTTTTTCTCGCCTTTCGCTTCGCACGGCAGTTCGAAAAAATAATATTTTTCAGAAACTAGGCCGGTAGTAACTCAAAAGCGTAAGTCCTATAAAAAATAATTGTATGGATGATGATTTTAAAAAAAGTGTCTTGAGTACTGTTTGTTATTATGATGTTTTGAATTATCCATTGACCCTCTTTGAAATTTGGAAACATCTTTTGGCAACCGGGGGTGAAGTTAAAAATAGCGATAAAAAAGTTACATTAAAAGATGTCTTGCTAATCTTAAAGGAGGCGGATTTGCAAAGATTTATCGACAGTAAAAAGGGCATGTATTTTTTAAAAGGCCGGGATGAATTGGTTGAAAATAGAGTGAGGAGAAACAAAATTTCTATTTTGAAGATAAGGAAAATGAAAAAAACCATCGATTTATTGAAGATTGCGCCTTTTGTGAGGATGATTTTGGTTACGGGAAAATTAGCGATGAAAAACGCCCATCCTAAAAGCGACTGGGACGTACTAGTTGTTTTAAAAGAAAATAGAATCTGGATAGGCAGAACTTTTATAACTTTGTGGGCGCATTTTTTGGGAAGAAGGCGACATCATGATAGAATAAGGAATAGGGTATGCCTTAATTATTTTATCACTACTAATTCTCTCGAAATTAGAAATAAGGATTTGTATTCAGCTAGCGAGTATTTTTTCTGTTTTCCTCTTTTTGATAAAAAAAATTATTTTCAAAAATTCCAAATAAGAAATCATTGGATTAGAAAATATAAACCCAATTATTATTTGTCCCTAACGGGGAATCTATTAACTTCCGGAGACACCAAGATAAGTAAATTTTGCAGAGCTTTGTTGGAAAATTTATTCGATTGGAATTTTTTGGAAAAATATTTGGAAAAGATAGAAACTAAAAAAATTAAAGAAAATCCTAAAACCAATAATGAAAATAGTTTAATTGATGCAGACAAGAGCGCTTTAATTTTCCTTCCCAATCCTCAGGGTCCTAAAGTTTTTGAAAAGTTTAAAAATAAAATGCAGGGGTTCAGACTTTAGTAATACCAAATAAACTAAATCTATCCTACAGTGTTTGTCATCTTGAGCGGAATTGAGCTCAGCAGAGCGAAATGAAGTCGAAAGATCTAGGCTTAGATTCCTCGATTCCGTTCATCCTCCTTGGGGTCGGATTCACTTCACTCGGAATGACACCGTAGCAGTATTTAAGTTGATTTGGTATAGAGCACATCTTTATTATTTTAGACAGTTTATTGCATGTTTGAACATTATTTTGTTACAGAGCATTAGTTTCCAAAAAATATGAAAAACAAAAAAGTCGACAATCTTTCCGGAGAGAAATTTTTTACTCTTTCTGAGTTTCGTCATAAAGCTGGAATTCCTTTAATTTTGGCAAAAAAATTAATCTCTTGGAGGGAGATTGAAGCTATCCGAGATGAAGAAGGAATAATCAGAGTGGCTGAGTCAGAAGTGTTTAGATTTATTAAATTGATTGAAAAGCCTTGGATTAAAGGATATTATTTTTTTCGTGCTCTAGGACCTGGTTTTATCACGGGCGCGTCAGATGATGATCCTAGTGGAATAGGGACTTATTCATCTGTTGGGGCTAAGTTTGGCCTTGGAATTATCTGGATGGCCGCTTGGTTACTTCCGATGATGATGGCTATTCAGGAGGTTTGCGCTAGAATTGGAATTGTCACCAATAAAGGATTGGCAGGAGTCTTGCAAAAACACTACAAAAGAAAAATTGTAGCTTTTATTGTAATTTTATTAATTGTAGCTAATGTGGTTAACATCGGGGCAGATTTAGGAGCGATGGCAGCTTCCTTGCAGATGTTAACTAATATAAATTTTTATGTAGGCGCTGTCTTTTTTGCGGTTTTGAGTATTTTGCTTGAAGTTTTTATTGGTTATCGTATTTATGTAAGAATTCTAAAATGGTTAGCGTTAACAGTTTTGGCATATGTTATTACCGGAATAATAATCAATCCCCAGTGGCGAGAAATTATGAACTTTGCATTTATCCCCAGAATTACTTTTAGTGAGGAATATCTATTTGCCATAATCGCAGTATTTGGAACTAGCATTACCCCATATTTGTTTTTTTGGCAGGCTTCGGGCGAGGTGGAAGAAAATGAATTCAAGAAAAAAATTCAAAGATTAATGCATAAAAAATTTCACATTAATAACCACGAAAGAATTGCCAAGATGAGAACAGATGTCGGTACGGGAATGATTTTAGCTAACGTGGTTTTCTTTTTTATCGTATTAACCACAGCGCAAGTTTTATTTAAAAATGGAATTACTAACATTGAGTCAGCTCATCAAGCAGCCGAAGCACTTCGACCGCTGGCTGGAGATTATGCCTATTTGCTATTTGCTATTGGAATAATTGGAACGGGTCTCTTGGCAGTGCCAATTTTGGCTGGCAGCGGGGCCTATGCCCTGGCTGAAGTAATGAAATGGCACGAAGGACTAGATAAAAAATTCTCTCGAGCAAAGGGATTTTATATGGTAATTATAGTTTCTATTTTATTTGGATTATTGTTAAATTTATTAGACATCAACCCAATTAAAGCCTTGTATTATGCAGCTTTTCTCAATGGGATTATTGCACTTCCGCTTCTGATTGTTATAATGGTAGTTGGGGATGATAAAAAGATAATGGGTCGAGAAACTAATCCAGTTTGGGTTAAAATATTTGGTTGGGGAGCGATATTTTTTATAATAAGCACTGTTGCAATAGGAGGAATGCTGCATTTCGTGAGATAATTTTTTATGAAAAAAAATAAGAATATTTTGAGTAAAATAAATTTACCTCAAGACTTAAAAAAGCTTTCCAACAAGGAACTGATTATTCTATGTGATGACGTGCGCAACTTTTTGATAAAAAGCGTAGCTAAAACCGGCGGACATTTTGGTTCAAATTTGGGGGTGGTGGAAGTAACCATAGCTCTGCATAAAGTTTTTGATACACCTGACGATTTTTTGATTTGGGATGTAGGGCACCAATCTTATCCTCACAAAATTCTTACCGGACGAAAAAATAAATTGCACACTATCCGAAAAAAAGGAGGATTAGCACCTTTTCCTAAGCGAGAAGAAAGTGAATATGATGTTTTTGGTGTGGGTCATTCCAGTACTTCAATTAGTGTAGCCACCGGCTTAGCAATAGCTAATCGCGGTAAAAAAAATCCAAATCAAGTGGTTGCCATAATTGGAGACGGAGCTTTGACCGGCGGGATGGCGATGGAGGCTCTTAATCACGCGGGTGATGCGCGAGCAGATATGTTGGTGATTCTTAATGATAATAAAATGTCCATTTCTCCTAATGTGGGAGGAATGGGTAAATATTTGACACGTTTAATTTCTTCTCCTTCTTATACTAAATTTAGGGAAAAGGGCAGGGAGTTTTTGGGAATTATACCATCTCTTCAGGAATTTGTGCGGAAAGCGGAATTGTATACTAGGGGGATGATTACTCCGGGAACATTTTTTGAAGAATTGGGATTTGGTTATTATGGGCCGATTGATGGTCATGACGTGGAGAATTTAATAGAAGTATTGGAAAATTTAAAAAAAATCAAAGGCCCAAAATTTTTGCATATCATAACTACCAAAGGCAAAGGCTATGCACCAGCAGAAAAAGATTGTTTTTCTTTGCATGCTGTAAAACCATTTAATTTATTGACGGGAGAAAAAATTCCAGACACTAAAAGTAAGTTAACTTTTTCGAATGTTTTTTCCACTTGGATTTGTGATAAGGCGAAAAAGGATAAAAAATTGCATGCTATTACTCCAGCGATGTGCGATGGTTCAGGATTAAATAATTTTTGCAAGAAATTTAATGCACGCTATCATGATGTAGGAATTGCCGAGCAACACGCGGTAACTTTTGCGGCGGGCTTGGCTGTAGCGGGCAAAAAACCAGTGGTGGCGATTTACTCTTCTTTCTTGCAGCGCGCTTTTGACCAGTTAATCCATGATGTGGCTTTGCAAAATTTAGATATACTTTTTGCTCTGGATCGAAGTGGAATTGTGGGGAGTGACGGCGCGACACACAATGGAAGTTTTGATTTATCTTTCGGTCGATTGATTCCAAATTTAATTATCATGGCCCCCTCCGATGAAGAGGAGTGTTATAATATGTTGGAATTTGGCTATAATTATAACGGACCGGCTATCGTGAGATATCCGCGAGGCGGGGTTTTGGAAAAATATAATAAGAGGAAAAACAAAAAAATAATATTGGGCGAAGCGAATATAATAAGGAAGGGGAAGAAAATTGCAATTTTGTCTTATGGTACGATGTTAAAAAGATGCAAAAATATTGCCGAGGAGCTGGACGCTACTTTGGTTGATATGCGTTTTGTAAAACCTTTGGACGGGAAATTATTAAAAAATCTTTCTCAAGCACATAAATATTTTATTACTATCGAAGACAATGCCACCGCGGGCGGAGCAGGGAGCGCGGTTAATGAATTTTTTATGGATAGTAAAATAGAAGTCTTTGTAAAAAATTTAGGTTTGCCGGATAAATTTCCAGAGCATGGTAGTATTGATGAAGTTTTAGCCGAAGTCGGACTTTCGGAAGAGGGAATTAAAAAATCGATTTTGGATTTTGTAGAAGATTAATTTTTGAGAATCTAAGTTTGTCGGATTGACAGGAGCCTAATAGTATGCTTAAATGCTAAGTCTGGCCAGGTTTCGAGTAAAATTAATTCAAGCAAAGGAGGAACGGAAATGTACAAAAACTGGAAGGCGATTTGCCAAATTACGGACACTCATTTTATATGGGCGCTGGCGCTGCTTGACCTTACTACTGACTTTGGTTGTATGGTAGCCGAGCGGTTTCCGGAGTACTTTTCAAATGAACAGCAGCTGGGACCGATCCCATGGTCCATCATCAAGCAAAAGGCTATCGAGAACAATGGAGAGTTCGCGGACTTGGCGCCAGTTACATGGGGTGCGTTTAAGGAATACGATATTCCCCTTATCAAATTTGATGGTTCGGGAGAATGTCCGCATATTTCTGAAATCGAGAATTGGTTGGGAGAAAGCCATTCTCAGGGCGATGTCATGGACTGGAAAGGAAAACAGTTGTGCTTGGTTGAAGACAGTTGGACTGATGGTAACGATTGGGCTTATTTTGCACCGGTCAAGCTCATAGTTTTTGATAAATAAATGCAACCGTCTATGTGCCTGTGCCCCGTGTTGAATTGTTCAAATGAACTTTTCTCACGGGGCTTTTTTATTTTTTGTTTAACTCGTTTATATACAAACTTGTGAGTGTATATTTATCAAAATTTGTTCATTATGTGAACATTTAATATGGTGCAAGTATCGTTAATTTATGGTATAAATATAGCGTATCTTTTGTAAATGTTCAATAAATATTATTCCACTATCTTTATAATACACACCCCCTCTGCCCTCCGGGCATCTCCCCCTCAAGGAGGGGGAGAGGGGAGAGGAAAAAATATGAAAAAATTAATTATTGATTTTGATAGCACGCTGGTGAAGGTGGAGGCTTTGGATGAGCTGGCTGAGCGAGCTTTGGTGGAGCATAGAGACAGAGATGCGTTAGTAACTGAAATTAAAAAGATTACTGAGCTGGGGATGAATGGGGAAATAAGTTTTCCCGAATCACTTAGTCGAAGAATTAAGTTAATTCAAACAACCAGAGAAGTGGTGGCTGAAGTGGCAGATTGTATTAAAGAAAAAATATCATATTCTGTTTTGAATAATCTGGATTTTTTTAAAGAAAATAAAGATAATATTTTTATTATTTCTGGCGGATTTAAAGATTTAATTTTCCCGACTGCCGAGATATTGGGAATTCATCCAGCAAATATTTTGGCCAATGATTTTATTTTTGATAATGAGGGAAATTTAATTGGGGTAGATAATGATAATTTAATGGCTCAAGAAAATGGCAAAGTAAATCAGCTGAAGATTTTAAATTTAGAAGGGGAGTTAATTATGGTGGGGGATGGTTGGACTGATTATCAAACTAAAGAATTTGGCGTGGTGGATAAATTTATCGCTTATACTGAAAATGTTTCACGCGAAACAGTGGTTAAGAAAGCGGATGTAGTTGCAAAAGATTTTAAAGAAGTAATTGAATTTGTAACTTCTTACTGATACTCTATTTATATTTTTCTTACCCGTCTCTGCGAGTAATTTGAGTACTCTCAAATTGCGTGGCAGTCTATCTTTATTTAATACTGGATTGCTACGACGTAGTACCGTCTCGCAAAGACAGACGCGCGGATTTTTTTCTGAATTTTTTTTCTTGACTAAAGTTTAAAAACATTCTATAATATTAAATCTGAATTTTTCAGATAAAATGGCAACTTAAAAATGTTAGGGAGGGAGATATGCGTTTTAGAATAGTGGCAATTTTTTTAGTTATGGCGGTTGTTTTTTCTTTAAAATGTGTTGAGGCTGGAATTAAGAAAGAAATGCCTGATCTCGTTTCTGAAGAACTATTAAAATGTACTAGCGCTGATGATTCAGATGATAGTGCGCGCAGAGAGCTTTTTGAGAGCTATATGGATCCGCTGGATGAAGATAACCCCGTTGCGGTTAACGTCATCAACAGTTTACGAGAGATTCTTTTTTTGGCAAAGCCGGCAAGCCTTGATAATTCTAGCATGCTCGTGATTTCAACTTTGGAGGCGATTGACGGTTCTAAATTCATTCCAGTTGTGCCGATGTTAAGTGGAGATGAAGAAATTGGACCTGAATGGGAAATCGAAATTAAAGGTCCGACTTTTGTCCAGGATCCTCCAATGTTGATAGTGAAGGATGAAGAGATGTTAAGTTACTGGAAAAGGATATCAATGCTTCATGAGGGCAGTCACATCCTTTCTTTTGTCACAAAGGCTTTTGAGTCGATTGAGAATCCGCTGGATAGAAGAGCAATTGATGAATATTGCGCTTATACCTTGATTTTCGAAATTCTCGATAAAAAAGGCGGAGAGGAATATAAAAAAATTCTTTCCGAAAAAGCAGCTCTCATTAAAGAAAAATTTCTCAAAGATAAAGCGTATCTGGCAATAGATTTTTCTGAAGCAGAAAGACTGAACAATGCCTTTGCTGAAGCGCCTCTTTCGTCAGATGAAATTCGCTTGCGCTGGCAGATTCTGTGGATTCATAGTACGTTTATGGCCATGGAACAGCTAAATGCCAATAATGATAAAGAAGGAAAGCAGGCGAAAATTAATTACATGTTCGCGCTCTTCGAAAATCAATTTGAATAATGAATCCATTAGGATTCAGAAATGGGTAACTGACTAATGTCAGATACCCATTTTAATTTTGTTTTTAGATTTTGTAGAGACTCCCCGGTGGGGCGTCTGAGATTAGCGAAACATTGCAAAATTTAGACGCAGCACCGCTGTGTCTCTACATCGTTTTTATTTTGTTAGTATGTTAATATGATATTTTATTCTACCTCAATTGCCTCTTGAGAAATAATTTCTTTAATTTTTTCCATTACATTGCTGTTAAGTTCCAGGCTGTAAGCAGTTTGCATTTTAGTATCGTTAATGTAGAGAAAAACTTTGGTATCGCCAAGTTTGCAAGAATCAAATAATTTAGAAAGTTTGCCAATAGTGGATTTATCAGCTGTTGGCGGAATAGTGATAGTCAATTTTTGAGCCTTTATTTTTTTTGGCGCATGATTATTTTTTTCTTGAGTAACTAGGATTCTTTTAAATTTATTCATCTCTTCTTCGTTAAGAATTTTGGCGTCATCGACGATGAGTTTAAACGAACCATCTTTATCTGAAAGTTTGCCGTCAGCCAAAATTATTTTTTCTTCTTGCCAGACAGCTCCGGTTGATTCTAGCGCATTAGGAAATACCAAAAGCTCAATCCGACCGCGCAAATCTTCGATAGTCACAAAAGCCATATTTTGTTTCCGCTTAGTCATTATTCTTTGCACTTTTGTAATCACTCCTCCTATCTTTACGCTTTTTCCCACCATAGAGCTATCCAATTCTGAGATAGGAGTAGTCATCTTTTCGAAGAAATATTTGTATTCGGAAATTGGATGATCAGAGACGTATAATCCCAAAAGTTCTTTTTCCCAATGCAATCTCTGATTCTTGGTGGCTACCACTGAAATGTCTAATTTAATAGTAGGGGTCTTAATTTCCATGGCGCCAAAAAGAGTATCTTGGTTGGCGCTATTTATTTTTTGAATGCTCTTGGAAAAATTTAAAATCATTTCAATATTTTCTATGATTTGATTTCTCTCGCCCAGATCATCAAGAGCGCCCACCTTGGCGAGGGCTTCAATAGATTTTTTATTTAAATCTTTAGTAATTACTCTTTCTAGAAAATCAGCTAATGATTTGTATTTCCCATTTTTCTTTCTTTCTTTGACAATCTCATCGGCCACAGTATGACCCACATTTTTTATAGCCTTGAGCCCGAAGCGAATATTAATTTTATTATTTTCGTCTTTGATTACTGCGAACTCGCCAAAACTTTCATTTACATTAGGAGGCAAAACTGCAATCCCGATATCTTGAGCTTCCTCTACTTCAATAGCAATTCTTTCGATGTTACCTTGGTCAGAAGTCATCAGCGCGGCCATAAATTCGGCGGGGTAGCGGGCTTTAAGATAAGCGGTTTGATATCCGACCAGCGCGTAGCAAGCAGCATGGCTACGATTAAAACCATAGCCGGCAAAGGGCTCTATAAAAGCAAATATTTTTTCGGCGTCTTTTTTATTAACTCCATTAGCAACGGCACCATCAATAAATTTAATTTTTTCTTTTTGAATTAGCTCGGGAATTTTTTTGCCCATAGCTTTTCTAAGCATATCCGCTCCGCCCAAAGAATAACCCGCCAAGCTTTGAGCCATTTGCATTACTTGCTCTTGATAAACTGCCACGCCGTAAGTTTTATTTAAAATCGGCTCCAGTTTAGGATGGATGTATTCAATTCTTTTTCTGCCATGTTTTCTGTCGATAAAGTCAGGAATCCAATCCATTGGACCGGGACGGTATAGGGCGACCATAGCGATAATATCCTCAATGTTGTTAGGCTTAAGTTGTTTGAGATAGCGTTTCATTCCTGAGGATTCCAATTGGAAAACTCCGGTAGTGTGAGCAGTTTGTAACAATTTATAAGTCGGGTCATCATCTAGTGGAATATCATCAATATTTATTTTTACGCCTTGAGTTTTTTCAATAATATTAATAGCGTTTTGAATGATGGTTAAGTTCTTAAGACCTAAAAAGTCCATTTTTAAAAGCCCAATTTTTTCCACATAACTGCTTTTGGTAGAAGATGAATATTGGGTTACCAATCCATCACCTTTGCCGGTAATTCTTTGCAAGGGGGAATAATTTGTTACCGGTTCTTTGGTAATTACCACTCCGCAAGCATGCATAGATGCGTGGCGGCAAACCCCTTCCAAATTTTTAGCGCTATCGATAAGTTTTTTAGCGTCTTTATCGGAATTATAAAAATTATTAAATTCAGGGACATCTTCCAAAGCAGCTGCGATAGTAGAAAACATTGGAATCATTTTGGCAGTTTTATCGCAATAATCATAAGGATAATCCAAAGCTCGGCCCGCATCACGAATAGCGGCGCGGGCGGCCATTGTTCCAAAAGTAATGATTTGAGCGACATGATCATTGCCATATTTTTTACGCACATATTCCAAAACTTCATCGCGCCTGTCGTCAGCGAAATCCATATCGACATCAGGCATGGAAATTCTTTCTGGGTTTAGAAATCTCTCAAAAAGCAAATCGTATTTAATCGGATCAAGATTGGTAATCCCGACCAGATAAGAAACGAAACTTCCGGCCGCGCTTCCTCTTCCCGGACCCACCACTATGCCTTGGTTTTTAGCCCAGTTAACGAAATCCTGAACGATTAAGAAGTAAGAGGGGAATCCCATTTTTTCAATGATGGAAAGTTCGTATTCCATTCTTTCTTTGTGTACCTGGGTGATAGCTGTGCCATATTTTTTTTCTAAACCTTGTTGGGTTAAGTGCCGGAGATAGCTTTTATCGTCAAAGCCTTTGGGTACTTCAAAATAGGGGAGTTGAGTCTCTCCTAGCGGTATATCGTAATTACATTTGGCGACTATTTCCTGGGTATTGCTAATAGCTTCAGGGATATCTTTAAAAAATTCTTCCATTTCTTCGGGAGATTTCATATATAAATGAAATTCCATCAAGCTCAATCGATTTTTTTCTTGAACTTTGCGGTTCATTTGAATACAAAGTAAAATATCTTGGGTTTCAGCATCTTCTGCCTTGGTATAATGAATATCTCCCGTGGCTACGACAGGGATGCCTGTTTCTTTGGATATTTGGAGCATTCCGCCATTGGCAAATTTTTGGTCATTTTGCCCAGGATGATGTTGAAGTTCCATATAAAAATTTCCCCGGCCAAAAACTTTATCATACCAAAGAGCTGCCTCCTTGGCCTCGGCATAAGTTTTCTTGATAATTGCTTGAGGAACTTCTCCTTGCATACAACCACTCATGCAGATTAATCCTTCGCAGTGTTGTTCTAAAACTTCTTTATCAATTCTGGGTTTGTAATAAAAACCTTCCAAATGAGCAATGGAAACCAACTTCATTAAATTTTTGTAACCCTTTTCGTTTTTAACTAAAAGTGTGAGATGATAACGAGTTTTATCTTCAGCGGTATTATTCTTACTAGTGCGACTACCAGCAGTTAGATACATTTCACAGCCAATAATTGGTTTGATGCCAGCTTCTTTGGCTTTGATAAAAAACTCCACAATGCCATACATCACCCCGTGGTCAGTCAGGGCCAATGAATTCATTCCTAATTCCTTGGCTCTTTTAATAAGGTCATCAACTTTGGCTAGTCCGTCCAAAAGAGAATAGTGGCTATGAACATGAAGATGAGTAAACTTATTAGGTGTAGTTTCTTCAGTTTGGGATTCGTTTTCCATAAAAATGATAAATTAAAAAACCTCAACTTTAAATTAAAAGCAGGGCTTTAAACACAATAATATTTTATTATTAACGATAAACATTTCTTTATTCTATCCTCATCCGCCAGATCGCTCTATGGCTTTTGCAAGTTAGAATTAACTTCTTATTTACCAAATTATCTTAGCATAGAATGTTTGATTTGGGAAGAGGAGGATTTTGGGAATTTAGGAATATGGGAATATAGGAATTTAGGAAATGGTACGTACATATGTAAGTAAATATTTTAATCGTCTTTGCGAGGAAGTTTTGTACTCAAAACGACGTGGCAATCTCGAAATATTATTCAGAAGATTATATTTAGAATCGAATGTAAATCGCCGGAGATTGTCACGTAATTTGAGAGTACTCAAATTACTCGCAAAGACGATAAAAAAATAATGTTTTTAAAAAAATAGTGAGCGAAAGGCTTTGCCTTTCGCCCACCGTAGGGGGTATTTCCCTCAAGATCAAATTAGTTATTTTTTGGCTTCATGCTTAAAGTACAGCGGTTTGTATGCGGTGGAGGCGCAAAGATGCTTGAGCCAATCCAAGATGGCTACCGAAATGGATGATCCGCCTCCTCTGAATAGTTGAGCCACTTCGTTGCAATATTCCGGAGCGGATTTTTCTATCTTACAACTGTGATTATGCCCTGGGAAAAAATTTATATCTGTGCCCATTTTAAATTTCTGAGATACTAAATGCTGAACATTTGGATCTGCAGAGAGATCTTCGGGCAGATTGATGGGTTCTTTCGATATTATCAATGTGGCATAGTAGATCATAGGATACCTCTTTGGGTTGAGTTTTTTTATGTCTCCAGCTTGTTAATGAAAGGTGCCATTTCTTTTAATACAACTTTATAAGTTGTCTAAAAAGTGTATAATTAAAATATGGAAAAAGCAAGGGATTTCATATTAACATATTAGCATTTTAACAATAGAGAGAATAAGGAAAAGATTGAATATTTATATTGCTCTTATGTTAAAATGCTAATATGCTAATATGCTAATATGCTAAAATGCTAACGTGCTAATATGAAAAAGGTATGAAAAATAAAGTTGTAATTGAGTCTATGTTGAACCCGTCAGTCGCGACTGACAGGTTTGAAGTTGAAAAAAAACTTTTGAGCGAGGGTTATGATTTTGTGATTGGCGTAGATGAAGCAGGGAGGGGACCGTTGGCCGGACCGGTAGTGGCAGCGGCGGTAGCAGTCCGGAATTTCCCCGCCTGCAACGCTGTAGCATCTGCGGGCAGGCAATTTCAAATTTCAAATGAGGGAGAAATACAAAACACCCCCTCTGTCCTTCGGACATCTCCCCCTGCGCCATCGCTAAAGCTACGGGCGACACGCGATCAGAGAGGGGGAGAGGAGCGGATGTGGGATTTGATTAAAGATTCGAAAAAGTTGAGTGAAAAAAGACGCGAAGAAGTTTTTGGATTTATAATGGAAAATTTTTATGTGGGAGTGGGGATTTGTAATCACGAAACGATTGATAGGATAAATATTCTAGAAGCCACATTTTTAGCGATGAAAAAAGCTGTCGGAGAGTTAAAGTCCCAAATCAAAAATCAAGGAGACAAAATAATAATATTAGTAGATGGTGATAAAGTAATTCCCAATTTTTCTTTGGAACAAAAATCAATAGTAAGTGGGGATAAATTAGTAAAGTCAATTTCAGCCGCTTCAATTATTGCTAAAGTAACTCGAGATAGAATTATGAATGAAATGGATAAAAAATATCCCGCCTATCAATTTGCCAAGCATAAAGGCTATGGCACTAAAATCCACATTGATGCTCTAAAACTTAACGGCCCTTGCGAAATCCATCGCCGAACCTTTGCGCCCGTCAGAAACGCAATAAATAATAGATGGTGAAATTTTGAGTTTATAAAGTTTGTAAGGTGAAATTATTGGTCAAAAGTCATTAGGCCATCAGTCATCCTATTAAAAATCGTTTTTCGATGACTCGATGACTTTTGACTGATGATTTCGTTTTCTGCCTATAGGCTTTAATGTTTTTATGCTAATTTGTTAATATGCTAACGTGCTAAAATGACACTCCTCTTGCCAAAATCTCAAAGTAATGATAAATTTAAACAGTAAAAGTTTAATCATTATAGCGATATAGAAATATAGTTATTCAAATATATGCCAGTACCAAAAAAACGACATAATACCGCCAGAAAAGGAAGAAGACGCGCCGGCCAAGTTATTAAATTAAAAAGCATAGTGAAAGTTCAAGGTGCTAAATGCAGCAATTGCGAAGAAAAAATTATGCCTCATCGCGCTTGTCCAAAATGCGGTTTCTATAAAGGAAGAGAAGTTGTAAAGATAACCAAGAAAGTAGCTAAAAATAAAAAATAAATAACTTTTCCAAAAAAGAATTTTTTTGGTATAAATTAAAATGGCAAATAGGCACCTTCAAAGATCAATAGCGATGCAATCTTTATTTGAGTGGGATTTTAATGATGGAAACAGGGAGAGTGTCTTGGGTATTGTGGATAAAAATATTCAAGAGTTAGCTATTGGAATTGAAGAAACAGATTTGGTTTTAAATCTGGTGGAAGGAGTGCTTAAGAATCAAAACGACATTGATGAACTTATTGAGCAATGCGCCCCAGAATGGCCGCTTTCGCAAATTACCATCGTGGACAGAAATATCTTGCGCATTGGAATCTATGAATTACTCTACGGTAATTATGAAAATGTTCCTCCCAAAGTAGCGATTAATGAAGCAATTGAACTAGCTAAAACTTTCGGCGGGCCAAATTCCGCTAAATTTGTAAATGGAGTCTTGGGCACAATCTATCGAGAAATGGGCGAGCCTTTAAAAGATGATGACAAGAGAAAGAAAATAGCCAAGCAAGAGGAAAGAGAAAAATTAGAAGATGCTAAAAAAATAATTGCAGAAAATAATTAATCACGAGGCTTGCTTATTTAAACTAAATTTTCTCTGTGCATAAATCAAATTAGTTTTAGTGCTTAACCATTTATTGCAAACTTTTCACCAATATTCCATATTCTTTATTTATTTAAGGAATACTCATAAATGGTTCAAAGCTTGCAATAAATGATTAAGCTAGTGAGTTGTAAATTATTTTAAAATAATTTCTAATTAAAAGTTTTTAATCTTTCGTCCCAGAGCCTGTCCGACGATTTTTTTTAAAAACTTCTAACTAGAAATTCTTAAAACAAGATGGTAAAAAATAAGTTTGCTGAAAGTATCGGTATAGAGTTTAATAATCTGGACTTGATTCAGGAGGCCTTGACGCACCGCTCTTATTTAAACGAGAATAAAAAATATAAATTGAACCACAACGAAAGATTGGAATTTCTGGGTGATGCGGTTTTAGAATTGGTAGTAACTGATTATTTATTTAAAAATTATAGCAATAATCAAGAAGGGGAAATGACTAGCTGGCGAGCAGCTTTGGTAAATGGAGAAATGCTAGCTAAAATTTCAGCTGAGCTAAAAGTGGATGAATATGTTTTAATGAGCAAAGGAGAAGCTAGTGATAAGGGGAGGGCGAGGCAGTATTTGTTGGCTAATGCTCTTGAGGCAATTATTGGAGCAATTTATCTAGACCAAGGTTACGCTGTGGCAGAAAAATTTATTTTAGAAAATGTAGTAACAAAAATTGATAATGTAATCGCCAATAAATTGTATCTTGATCCCAAAAGTTATTTTCAAGAAAAATCCCAAGAACATTTTAAAATGACGCCATCCTACCGAATTTTAAAAGAAGAAGGCCCTGATCATGATAAAAATTTCACGGTGGGTGTTTATATTGGGGATGAACTTATTGCTCAAGGTAACGGAGCCAGCAAGCAAGAAGCTCAGCGAGAAGCCGCCCAAGAAGGTTTGAAGGTGAAGGGGTGGATGTAGGTCTTAAATTTACAATGTCCAATAACCAATTTTCAATCAATGTTCAATTTTTCAATATTTTAAATTTGCTCCAAGATAGCTTTTGCAGAGAATTTTGCATTTCCTTAATCTAAAGATTTATAGTACAATAAAACTGTATGAAATGGAGGATATGACATGAAGTATTTTATTTTATGTTGATTGTTTTATGTTGTATGCCTTATGTTTAATGAATATTTATGTATTTAAAAAAATTAGAAATAGCCGGATTTAAATCTTTTGCCAATAAAACAGTGGTGGATTTTATGCCCTCGGATTCGATAGGGGAAGTTAGCGGTATAAATGATGATGGCAAGAAAAAGAAAATGGGCATTACGGCTATTGTCGGTCCCAATGGAAGCGGTAAATCAAATATTGCTGATGCCATTCGCTGGGTAATGGGTGAGCAATCTATGAAAAATTTGCGAGGCAAAAAATCAGAAGATGTCATCTTTGCCGGAAGTAGCAATAAAGGAAAATTAAATTACGCTTCAGTATCTTTGCATCTGGATAATTCTGATAAAAAAATTCCCCTTGATTTCACTGAGGTAATTATTCGCCGAAAAATTTACCGAAGTGGAGAAAGCGAGTATTTAATTAATGGTTCCAAAGTTAGATTGGTTGATGTGACAGATATATTGGCCAAAGCTGGAGTAGGAAAAGATAGCTACAGCGTAGTTAATCAGGGGATGAGCGATGCCGTGCTGAATGCTTCAGTCAGTGAGAGAAAATCAATTTTGGAAGATGCAGCTGGGGTAAAACAATATCAAATTAAAAAAGAACGCGCTTTAAAAAAATTGGAAGCGACCAGTAAAAATCTTTTACAAGTCAGCGCACTTCTGGGAGAAATTGAGCCACATTTAAAAATCCTAAAAAGGCAAGCTGATAAAGCCCAAAAAGGAGCGGAGATAAAAAATAAATTAAGAGAAATCCAAGAAAAATATTTCGCTTTTTTATGGCATTCTTTTCAGGCAGAAAGAGAAGAGTCTTTTAAACAAAAAGAAGAATTAGGCAAAGATGTGATATTGATTCAAAGAGATATGGATAAGCTTAATGATTTTGTGGAAAGTGAGTCTCAAAAAATGCGTCAAAATAAAAAGCAAGATGAATTAAAATTTGAAAGAGATAAAGTTTATAAAATTATCAACATTGCTGAGAAGGAGATAATGATGACTGAAGGAAAAATGGAAATTTTAAAAGATAAAATAAGGCAACAAGGAATTATTAAAGAAATTTTAGTGGACAAGGGTTATATCCGAGAAGAATTGGAAAAAATCCACCAAGCTCAGAGAGAATTAAGTGAAAGAATTGGAAAAATTGAAACGTTAGAAGAATTGAAAGAGATAAGAGAATTTATTTTGGAGATAGAAAGAAATATTGTCGTTTTGCGAGGGGATATTGATAAGGGAAAAGTAGAAGGAAAGAAAACTCAAGAACAAATAGAAGCAGAGAAAAAAGGCAACGGTGAGTTAGCTGAGATGGATAAGCAATTGGATCATCTCAGAAAAGAAATCCACCAAGCCAGAGGTAAAATCGCTCAAATTAACGCGGAAATCCAGAAGGAAGTAGAAAAAGATGCCAAGGTGCGGGAAGAATTCTTTGTAGCGGAAGAGAAACTGAGAGAAAATCAAAGAAGATTGGATACTGCTAAGGATAAATTTAATGACGCCAAGGTTTCTCTAGCTAGAATTGAAGTTCGAGAAGAAGATTTGACTGCAGAGGCAAAAAATAATTTAAATACAGAAATTAAAGAGCTTAAATTTGACGGAGAAAAAATTGACCGCTATGATACTGAGCAAAAAATTTCGAGGTTGAAAATTCAAATGGAACAGACTGGTGGAATTGATCCTTTGATCGTAGAGGAGTATGAAGAAACCAATAAACGTTATGAAACCTTGCAACAAGAATCAAAAGATTTAGAGCAGGCCATCGTTTCTCTTTTGGAAATTGCCAAAGAGATGGATAAAAAAATTGATGTTGTTTTTGCGGAAGCTTTTAATAAAATTAATGATGAATTTTCTAAATATTTTAAAATAATTTTTGGCGGAGGAAAAGCGAGCTTGGTGAAGACAAAAAAGAGAAAGATAGCTCGAACTAAGCAGATAGAGGGCGATGGATTGGATGTGGAAACTGAGGATAAACTAGAAGCTGAAATTGAAGAGTTAGAAGACAATGACAAAAACGAATTGGGCGTGGATATCGCCGCTTGTCCTCCGGGAAAAAAGATTGCCAATCTATCGATGCTTTCGGGTGGAGAGAGATCATTGACTTCTTTGGCTTTGCTTTTTGCAATTATTTCCTACAACCCGCCGCCATTTTCAATGCTCGATGAAGTTGAAGCGGCTTTGGACGAGGCTAATTCCAGAAGGTTCAGTAAAATTTTAAAGACTTTATCAAATCGAACTCAATTTGTGGCTATTACGCACAATCGAGAAACAATGCGTCAAGCTTCTTATCTTTACGGAGCAACAATGGGAGATGATGGAGTGTCTAAGCTATTGTCGATAAAATTGGAGGGTAATGAATAAAAGAATCAACGACAAGGCTATTAATTAAATTAATTTTTAAAATTAACATGAAACAAAAGAAAAAAATATTAGTTGTGGAAGACGAAGCGCCACTTTCTAGGGCGCTTAAAGATAAATTTGAGAGTGAAGGGTTCGAAGTGACGGTGGCTGAAAATGGAGCAGTGGGATTGGAGGCAGCATTTAAAGAATTGCCCGATATGATTTTATTGGACATTGCCATGCCGGTGATGGATGGATTGGAGATGCTAAAATTACTTAAAGAAAATGAAGTGGGAAAAAATTTGAAAGTGATAATTTTAACTAATTACGGCGATATGGATAAATTTGTTTTAGCCAAAGAACTTGGTGCTAATGATTATTTAGTCAAGGCGGACTGGGGGATGTCAGATATAGTGGATAGAGTAAAAAAACTTTTATAAAATAATTTTATTAAAAACCATCATGAAGATGGTTTTTTATTTTTTTATCATTTTGAATAAATAAACATAATACCAGATCAACTTAATTACTTCTAGTATGTCATTTCGAGTGAAGTGAATCCGACCCCAAAGAGGATGAACGAAATCGAGGAATCTAATCCTAGATCTTTCGACTTCATTTCTCCGCCAGCTGGCGGATCAATTCCGCTCAAGATGACACACGTTGTAGAATAGATTTAGTTTATTCAGCGTAACTTCTAAAGATAGATTTAAAATTTATCGCGGGAGATTGCCACGAATAATTTGAGTACAAATCATTCTCGCAATGACAGTTTTTTAGTTAGTCATTGGAAATTTATTTGGAACCTTGCCTACCAGTCGTACGCCGCCAAAGGCTATGCCGACGGAGCGCAGGCAGGTTGACATTTAAATAGGGATAATATTAAGTGCTAATATGTTAAAATGATTATGCTATTTTTTCAATCTTCCTGTTGACTTCATTTATTTCTTTAGTTCCTTTTTTGGCTTTCATGCCAGTTAGCGGAATGGATATGAAAAAGGTAGTGCCTTGACCCTCAGTAGACGTAAAGCTAATTTTTCCTTCTGAATGGTCGATGATAGATTTGAGCAAGTACAAGCCTAAGCCAGTGCCCTCAGCGTCTGTCTGGCGGACATTATCAGCTCTGAAGAATTTAGAAAATATGTTAGCTTTTTGACTTTCTGGAATTCCCATTCCGTTGTCTGTCACTTCAATGTTTAAGTTTTTTTCATCATAGCCTATCTTTAATTCAATTTTGCCTTTTGGTTGAGTATATTTGATAGAGTTAGAAAGAAGATTTTGAAAAATAATTCGCATCAATTTTGGATCGACATTTATTTCAGGAAGGGTTTTGTCGTAATTATTTTTTATCTTTATTTCTTTTTCCAGAGAGCGTGGGGTTAATTCTTTAATTACTTCATCGGCCATTTTTAGGATGTCAGTTTGCTTGGGTTCTACCAAGAAAGTGCCCATTTCCAGCCGAGAGACATTGAGCAAAGAATTGACCAATTCTATCATCCTTTGGTTTCCATAATATATTTCTTTGAGATAACTTTTTTGGTTAGCATTCACTTTGCCGGCATCTCCAGCCAAAAGCATTTCAGCGTACCAATTGATAGAAGAGAGTGGGGTGCGCAATTGGTGCGAGGCAAGAGAAACGAATTCGGTTTTAGCTTTATCAATTTCATATTCATGGGCGATGTCTCGAAAAACAACTACGCAACCAATGACTTTCCCATGCTCATCTTTAATAGGAGAGGCGCTGTCAGCTACGGGAATCTTTTGTCCGAATTTATTTATAAGCAAAGTGTGCGGTGGCATTTCTTGAATTTTTCCTGTGCCAATAGCTTCTATTATAAAACTGTCATTCTTTTTGGTCTCGTCAGAATCGCTGAAAAATTGTACTATTTCATAGTATTTTCTACCCAGAGCTTCATGGGCAGAAAAGCCTGTGATTGATTCAGAAGTTTTATTAAACATTGTTATTTCAAAATTTGTATCAACTACAAAAACTCCATCGCCGATACTTTTTAAAATAGATTCAGTCTTATTTTTATCTGCCTCAATTTGTTTTTTCTGCTGGGCTATTTTCTCGGTTCTTTGAACTACTTTAGTTTCCATATTTTTTACCAAATCTGACAATTCATCAGCCATTTTATTGAAATTATCAGCGATCAGCCCAAATTCATCTTTCCTTTCCATGTCTATGCGGGTAGACAAATCACCGCTAAACTTAGTGATGTCATTGGCGATTTCCGAAATTGGTTTGAGGGAATTTCTAAGATAAAAGAATAGAAAGGCAGGGAAGAAAATAAGTATTGTCCCAAAGATTAAAAACAAAGAAAGTTTTAATTTTTTTTCATGGGCAGCAATTTGATTGGCAGAGATATCTACACCGACTATAGCGAGTGTCTCGCCTTCCTCACCTAAAATAGGAGCATAACCGCTTAGCCAGCAACCCCATTTATCGCAGGAAGTTTCATAATCGGCAGTTTTTTCGCTGAATGCTTTTTGCATTTCGGGAAAAGGTGTTATGTCATATTCTTCACCAATCTCAGCTTCTTTTTCTTCATCATCGATTACGCCGTTTTCATCAGCGTCCGCGGTGGTCATAGAATCGACTAAAAATTTTAGAATATTTTCATTGTCTGATTTTTCCATTATATAAACAGAATCAATATCGCTGTCGCTGGCAACAGTTTTTTTTAAAATTTCTTTTAATTCTACATAGTTCTGGCTCTGAATATCCCTTTCTGCTTGTAGTGTTTGAATTTGAGAGCTATTGATAATAGAAGCGGCAGTAGACGCTGTGGCGATAAGTTTGTTTCTGAGCACCTCGCGAACCAAATCTTGGGTATGGTTATAAACTAGAAAACCGCAAAGGATAGTTATAGTTATAACAATAATTTCTATAGTCAAAATGAGCTTCGTTCTAAATTGAAATCCATGCTGGCGGTTATTTTTTAATAATGTTTGTTTCATTTTTTTGAGATATTATATTAAGTTGTCTTTTATGTTATTATTATAATAGATAATCAAATAAAATGAAAATAATATTATGGAAAATGAAACAAAAATTGAAGGCCAGGATCTCGTCGATTATGCAGTCGGGCGCATTCAAGCTGGCGTTTTGCATGATGAGATAAAAAAACAGTTGCACGCCGTGGGCTGGTCAGATGATGAAATCGATAGTGCCTATGCAATCGCTCTGGCAAAATCTGGTGTGCCGACTCCTAGCAGAAATGCGCAAAAAGTTTTTAGCAAAAAATCCACCACTGTGGAAATAGTGGTAAATTTTTTCTCTTTTATTCTTTTGGGAATGTTTGCCACTTCTTTGGGCATGCTTCTTTACGGAGTGATTAATTATTTCTTTAAAGATAAATTAAGCAGTTATTACAGTTATAATTCATCTTCAGAAACTATTCATTATGCCATCGCAGCTTTGATTATCAGTTTTCCTTTATATTATTTGGCGATGCGTTTTTGGTTTAAGAGATTCAGAGAAGATGATGGAAAAGTAGAAGCACGCTTAACTAAATGGATTACTTATTTAGTTTTATTGGTGGCGGCCGTTACAATTGTGGGAGATTTAATTGCAGTTATCTTTAGTATGTTGCAAGGAGAGATAACAACTAGGTTTTTCTTAAAAGCTTTGACGATATTTATGATTGCTGGCGGAGTGTTTGGTTTTTATTTTTTAGAAAGAAAAAAAGTCCAATACAAAAAAGATATTGCTCGAAAAATTTTCGTCACTTTCGGCTGGGCAGTGGCGGGCGTAGTGGGCATATCAATAATTTTAGGATTTTTGGCTAGCGGTTCTCCAAAGACCGAAAGGATGAGAAGTTTTGACGATACGCGCGCCAATGATCTTCAAAGTTTAGCAAGTTGTATTGATTCCTATGCAAATGAGCGAAAAGCTTTGCCAGAGTCATTGGAGGACTTAACAGCGGATTCCGCGTATACTTATTGCAGTAGCAGAAGAGATCCTGAAACTGATAATCCTTATGAGTATAAAATTATTAATAAGCCCTACAAAAGCGGGGAGGTGACAAAAGGAGATTTTGAATTGTGTGCTAATTTTTCTTTGGATTTAAAAACATCTAATAATAGAAACAGTTATTATGATAATTCAAAGTGGAGTCGGCATGGCATTGGAATGGAGTGCGATAGAGAGAGCGTGGTTATAAAAAATGTTAATGTTATAGATGGTACAAACATAGTTCCTCAAAAATAGCTCTTTAAAAAAAGGAGGTGAGTAAAAAATGGAAAAGATAAAATCTTTTCTTGAGAGCTTGGGGGCATTTTCTCTGGCAGTTACTATCATCTCAATGTTTCTCCTAATTGGGCTAGCAGTCAATATTTATCTAGGGATAAGATTGCTAAAATTCTTTATTTTTCCAGGAGAAAGAGATGCTAAATGAAAAGGAGCTTTGGGCATATTCCCCCTCAGCTCCTTTTACAATTGAAATAAAAAACAACCAATAAGGTTGAATTTTAAACTGTGCCCGGAGAGCCTCGTTACCCTCACGAGGCGAACTCTCTATGCGAAAGATTTTAGAAGCTAAAGTAGTTGTTTTTATTTGTGCCCGGAGAGAGACTCGAACTCTCATGAATAAATCCACACGATTTTGAGTCGTGCGCGTCTACCAATTTCGCCATCCGGGCGACCTCTTTTCAAATTTATCAAATAACGTTATACTATAATTAATTATGGCAAAAATAATTTCATTAGTCAACCAAAAAGGGGGAGTGGGTAAAACTACCTCGGCTGTTAATTTAACCACTTATCTGGCAACTGCTGGTAAGCGGGTTCTTTTAGTTGATCTTGATCCCCAAGGAAATGCTTCTTCGGGATTGGGAATAAATGTTCGAGAATTGAAAAACAATCTTTATCAGGCCATGATTTTGGGGAAAAACCCGAGAGAAATTATTGTTACCAAGAAATCACTTGGCTTTGATATCTTGCCATCATCGCAAGATTTAGCCGGATCTGAAATTGAGATGATTCATATGGAAAATCGGGAATTTAAATTATACAACGCTCTGAGGCAAGTCAGGACGGAATATGATTATATTATTATAGACAGCCCGCCAAGCCTAGGACTCCTGACTATTAATGGTCTTGTTTCCAGTGATGAAATTATTATTCCTGTACAGACAGAATATTATGCCCTAGAGGGACTTAGCCAATTGCTAGAAACAATTAGTTTGGTAAAAGAAAATATCCAGCCGGATTTAAAAATAAAAGGAGTGATGCTGACGATGTATGACAGGCGCAATCGTCTTTCCCGCCAGGTAGTCAAAGAAGTGCGGGAACATTTCCCCGGACATGTTTTTGAAAATGTTATTCCAAGAAGTGTCCGTTTGGCAGAGGCGCCAAGTTTTGGAAAATCAATTTTGAATTTCGACGCTTTCTCAAAGGGCGCTAGAGCGTATAAAGGCATCGCTAAAGAAATAATTGAAATGGATGCGGTAAAGTAAGTAAGTGGTTTAAAAAATTATGAAGTTGATTTTTTTAAGCAAAAAATAAAATAATATAACTATGGCTCAAAACTATGGATTAGGGAGAGGACTCTCTTCCTTGATACCGCAAAAAAAAATAAATAGAGACGATAACACTAGCTCGCCTTTTAGCGTTGATAACGGCAGGCGCGATGATGACATTCAAAGTTCAATTGATGTCAAAAAAGAGAACGTAGCAGAAGTGAATTTTAATCAAGGAGTTTTGGAAGTGGATATTAATAAAATTTCTGCCAACCCTTATCAGCCGAGAGTTCATTTTGATGAAATGAAATTAAAAGAATTATCAGACTCGATTAAAGAGCATGGGGTTTTGCAACCCTTGGTAGTAACTAAGAATGATAATGGTTATGAACTTATTGCTGGAGAAAGAAGACTCCAAGCTTCTAAATTAGCCTTGCTTACTAAAGTACCAGTTATTGTAAAAGATATAAAAGATAAACAAAAATTAGAGTTGGCGATTGTGGAAAATATTCAAAGACACAATCTTAATCCTATTGAAGAGGCGAAATCTTTTCAACAGCTCATGGATGAATTTCAGATGAGCCAAGAAGAGGTGGCTCAAAAAATGGGGAAAAGCAGAAGCGTGGTGGCCAACAAAATCAGACTTTTAAAATTACCTGTAGAAGCTCTAAAATCTCTAAGGGAAGGGGTAATAACCGAAGGCCATGCCAAGGCTATTTTGTTCGTAGAAGGCTTGGAGAAGCAAAGGGCTTTATTGGATTTGATAATTAAAAATAATTGGACAGTCCGCCAAGTGGAAAGTAAGACTAAAGAAATTTCCGTGAGACCGCATAGGAGACTGCTGAGTGTTGATCCTGAGATCAAAGAGTTGGAAGATAGGTTGAGCATAGCAATGGGGACAAAAGTGAGGGTAACGAAGGCTGGGGGCAGCGGAGGAAGAGTGATAATAGATTATTATTCTAATGATGAATTAAACAAAATTATTAGTAATTTGTCAGTTGAAAAAGTTGCGGTGGCAGAAGTGGAGGATCCTGAAGGTTTATTGTAAAATAGATTTTGAAATAAAAAACATCTTCACTACGAAGATGTTTTATGCTTTTATGCTAATTTGTTTTAATGCCAAAGCGCTTTTTCATATTATCTCGTCGCTACGCTTTAGTTGTTTTCTTATGTGCGCGCGAGCATTGGAAGTTTTGACAAATTCCAGCCATTTTCTGTTGGGGATTTTTTTATCTTTAGAAGTCATGACTTCTATCATTTGTCCGTTTTTAATTTTGTAATCCAAGGTAACCATTTTGCCATCAGCTTTCGCTCCAGTGATGGAATCTCCGACTTCGCTGTGGATTTCATAGGCGAAATCCACCGGCGTAGCTTCTTCGGGCAAGTCTATCACATCGCCCTTAGGAGTGATGGCAAAAATTCTATTTTTGAAAAAATCTATTTTTAATCCTTCCAAAAAAGCTTTATTGTCCCGTCCGATTTCATTTTGCCATTCACGAAGTTGCTTTATCCAAGTTACTTCATTTTCAGAATAAGTTTCTTTTGAGCGGAAATAGTTTTTCCAATCTCTCTTTTTATTCTCACTGTAAATCCAATGTGAAGCAATCCCAAATTCGGCTTCGTCGTGCATTTTTTGCGTCCGTATTTGCACTTCCATAATTCTTCCTTCTGGTCCAAAAATAGTAGTGTGGATGGATTGATAGCCGTTGGGTTTAGGCAGCGATATATAATCTTTTATTCGGCCCACCATTGGCCGGTAAACTTTATGGGTTATTCCCAAAACTTCATAGCAATCAGAAACAGTTGGGACGATGATGCGAATAGCGATAAGATCATAAATTCTTCCGATATCCATTTCTCTTTTTTCGAGCTTAAGAAACAAACTGCGGAGGTTTTTGGCTCGGCCGTAAATTTTGGCTATTTTTATCTTGCGGCTTCTAATTTCTTTTTCCAATTCCCGAATAGCTTGATTGTTAAATTTCTCACCTTCTTTGTAATAGTCATCGCGCAATTTTTTGACCATTTTATAATTTTTTGGATCAATAAATTTAAAGGATAGATCTTCCAATTCAGCTTTTATTTCTCCAATTCCCAATCTGTCAGCTAGCGGAACGTAGATTTCCATGGTTTCCCTGGCAATGCGAGGTCTTTTTTCCGGTGGATTAAATTCTAGCGTACGCATATTATGCAAGCGGTCGGCCAGTTTTATAATCACTACGCGGATATCAGCCGCCATCGCTAAAAACATTTTGCGGAGGTTCTCTATTAGATATTCCTCTTTGGTTTCTTTTAGTTTTATTTTTCCTAATTTTGTAATGCCTTCTACTAAGTTATGAATATCTTCTCCAAATTCTTTTTTTATTTCGCCCAGTGTGATAGGGGTGTCTTCAGGGACATCGTGCAATAATCCGGCGGCGATAGTTTTAGATCCCATTCCTATGCTGGCTAATATTGTTGCAGTGGCGATGCAATGGCTAAGATAATCTTCTCCTGATTTCCTTTTTTGCCCCTGATGAGCTTTCTCGGCAAATTCAAAAGCTTTGATTATAAGGTCTCTCCTCTGGGGGGTAAGAGGAATTTTGACTTGCTTGAGGAGATTTTTCAATTCAGTCTTTAATAATATCATAAAAAAATTTAAAATTAGTTTGTCTTCAGTATCAGTATAAATAATTTAAGAGCAATAAGCAAGGAATTCTCTACGAAATACGAATTTATACGAAATTACGAACCTGCAAATAAAGTAAAATTTCCAGTTTACAATTTTCAATTTACAATAAATTTTCAATTTGATAATTTTCATTGAAAATTAAGACATTAGTCATTGATTGAAAATTTTAAATTGAACATTGAAAATTTTAAAAAAACCATGTTGCTAAACACAAATGGTTTTTTTTAATGTTCTATGTCGTATGCTCTATGCTTTGTTGAGTTTATCCGGCCGATGGTTGGGACAAGTTTTATCCGAACATCTTTCAGGAATGGTTTTAGTGCCTTCCATCATCAGCTCAGTGCATTTTCCATTTGGTTTTTCCGGCCTTGGATAATTGCATATCTTTCCGGTAGGTTTGGATTTGATAGCATGACGACAGCTAGGGTAATTAGAGCAAGCATAAAAAATTCCGAAGCGCCCTCTTCTTTCTATCATTTCTCCGTCTTTGCATCTGGGGCATTTTACGCCAGTTTTTTTCTTGGCAACTTCATCCGGATCTTCTTTGATATATTTGCATTTAGGAAATTGATCGCAAGAAATAAATTTTCCAAATTTTCCTTCTCGAGTTACTAACTTTCCCGTTTTGCACTCCGGACATTTTTCCCCTGTTTCTTTGGGTCCTTCAAGAATTTTCCCGTCAATAGTTCGCCCGCCAGTACAATCTGGAAATTTTTCACAACTTAAAAATTTTCCATTTTTGCCTAGTTTGATAATCATCGGACTTTTGCAGAGAGGACATTTAAACTTTTCGTCAGCTTTGCCTAAATTAGTAACTTTTTCAATATTTTCTTTGGATTTGATATCTTTCGTAAAAGGTCCGTAAAAAGATTTTAAAATTTTAACGTATTCTTTTTTTCCGTTGGCAATTTCATCCAAATCATCCTCCATTTGTGCCGTAAAAGAATCGCTGATGTATTGATTAAAATTTTCATTGAGAAAATCACTTACTATTTCTCCAGTGTCAGTGGGTTTCAAAGTGCGACCTTCTCTGTCTGCGTACTGTCTGTCTTTGAGAGTTTTTATTATAGAAGCATAAGTTGAAGGGCGGCCGATACCTCTTTTTTCTAATTCTTTAATAAGTCCAGCTTCGGTATAGCGAGGTGGAGGAAGAGTTTCTTTTTCTTTGGATTCAATGCAGATGAATTTTAGTTTTTCCCCTACGGATACTTCGGGCAATTCCACGTCTTCTTTGATAGCGTGCGTGTCGGCAGCGTACCATCCTTGAGAAAGCACGCGTGAACCTTTAGTGATAAAAACTGGAATTTTTTTATTCTCTCCTACAGCCACAATTAATTTCATACTCAAAAGAAGAGCTTCTTCCATTTGCGAAGCCACGGCGCGCATCCAAATCAAATTGTATAATTTAGTTTGCTCAGGATTGTCTCCGGCGGAAAGTTTATTAAAATCAGTAGGGCGGATGGCTTCATGCGCTTCTTGGGCGACTTTGCTTTTGGTTTTGAAAACGCGAGGCTTGAGCTTATCAGCGCCAAATTTTTTGGTGATTATTTGGGCGATTTGTTTTTGAGCTAAGCTACTTAGGATAGTGCTGTCAGTTCTCATATAAGTTATGAGACCAGCTTCATAAAGTCTCTGGGCGAGAAACATTGTTTTGGACGGCGCCATCCCTAGTCTGGAGCTAGCCGCTTGTTGCAAAGTGGAAGTGATAAATGGAGGGTAGGGCGCGCGGTGGATTTCTTTTTCAGAAATTTTAGAAACTACCCAGTCTCCTTTCTCTCCAGCTTTCAAAATGGCGTCAACTTCTTTTTTATCGCGCGGTTCTTCAGAGCAAACTAATTCAAATTGATTTTTATTTTTGGCAGATACTTGGGAAGTGATATTCCAATATTTTTCAGCGATGAAAGCTTGTATTTCTTTTTCTCTTTCCACCAATATTCGCAGGGCGGGGGATTGGACTCGGCCGGCGCTTAGCCCATAGCGAACTTTTTTCCAAATCAAACCGCTTAAATCATAGCCAAAAAGCCTGTCTAGCACGCGGCGGGCTTCTTGGGCATTTTTTAGATTCAAATCAATAGGACGTGGGTGTTTAATAGCCTCAGTGACCGCTTGCTCAGTAATTTCATTAAAAACAATTCTCTTAGCCTTTTTTAATCCCAACGTTTCAGCCAGATGCCAAGCAATAGCTTCTCCTTCGCGATCAGGGTCAGTCGCCAAGAGCACTTCTGTTGCTTTTTTAGCGCTTTTTTTTAAATCAGCAATTATGCTTTCTTTTCCTTCCAGAATCTCATAATGGGGCAAGAAATTATTTTCAATTTCAATGGCTTTTTTATTGCTTTTGGGCAAATCGCGAATGTGTCCCACTGAAGATTTGACTTCATAACCGCTACCGAGATATTTTTTGATTGTTTTTGATTTGGATGGAGATTCGACGATGACTAATTGCATATTTTTTAAAAGTTAGATGATTTATTGTTTAATCTCTTGCCTCTCCATCTTGTAATCAAGGGGGAGATTGAGAGGGGGTTTCTTTTTTCTAACCCCTCCGCCTTTCAGGCACCTCCCCTTCAAAGGGGAGGAGGGGAAGGAATGAATTTTAAGCTTTGAAATTACAACGATATATAGTTCTGTCCTCCAATGTCTTTAACTATTCCTTGCATTTCTAACATAATCAAAGTTGAGGAGGCACTACTGGTGTTCATTTTAGAGAGTTTAATAATTCTGTCAATGTGGGTTGGTTCATGGGATAGCATTTTTATAATAATTTTTTCTTCTTCAGAGGCGGGGATGAACTCGCGAGCAGTTTTTTTCTCTTGGAATTTTGCTAAATTTAATTCTTCTAAAATATCTGTTACGCCACTAACAATTTTAGCTCCGGATTTGATGAGCTGGTTGGTTCCTTGAGAGCTGGGAGAAAAAATGCTTCCCGGCACAGCAAAAACTTCCCGGTTAAAATCCAAAGCCATGCTGGCTGTAATCAATGTGCCACTGGCAGGTGCCGCTTCAATTACCACTGTACCCAAGGTGAGTCCAGCCATTAGGCGATTGCGGGCTGGAAAAGTTTGGGGTGTCGCCTGAACTCCTAACGGATAATCACTTATAAGCGCGCCATTGTCAATGATGTGGCGAGCGAGATTGTAATTAACCCGCGGTCCGATATTTCTATCCTCTAAGCTACTGCCCAAAACGGCCAAAGTTTTTCCGCCCCCATCTAGTGCTCCCCGGTGCGCAAAAGCATCAATCCCGATAGCGAGTCCGGAAACCACTGTTAGCCCAGCTTTAGCTAGATCTTGCGCAAGCGAAGTAGCTACTTGTTGACCGTAAGAAGAATATTTTCGTGAGCCCACGATAGCGATCATTGGAGAGGAATTGAAGTCAAAATCACCTTTGACATAAAGTATTTGGGGAGCGGAAGGAATTTCTTTCAAAGAGGCGGGATAATTTTTGTCAAAAAAAGAAATGGCTTGAATATTTTCTTTTTCCAATTTAGCCCATTCTTCTTGGGGATTAATTTTAATTCTTTCGGTAACGATGATTTGAGATAACTTTTCGCTTAGGCCACTGGAGATTAGTTCGCTTGGTGAACTATTCCAGATTTTTTCTCCACTGCCAAAATAACTCATTAATATTTTTATTTTCTGAGGACCGACTCTGTTTATTTTATTTAGAGCGTTTAGATAGATCATGCCAGCATTTTAGCATATTAACATGTTAACATATTAGCACATTATTATTTTAACGGAAAATATATTTGAAGTTTATAAAGATGTAAAATTGTAACTTATGATTTTTTAATTTTAACTTCGCATGTCATTTCGACTGGATAAATTTCTGTACTCGGAAATTTAGAAATGGAGAAATCTAATTGTATCATTAAAATAATTTATGGAAAAATAACTAAGATTTTAAATTTAATTTTTAAAATAAAAAAACTGTCGCTAGGACAGTTTTATTTGTGGACCGAACAGGACTCGAACCCGCCACCTCCTCAGTGCAAATGAGGCGCTCTACCAGATGAGCTATCGGCCCATTTTATTTAAAATGGTAAAAGTATGTACAGTTTAAAACTAAAATAAATTATATAGTATAAAAAAATATTTGTCCATACTTCAATATTTAAAACATATTTAAATATTTAAACTTGTCTTAAATAATAAGTGAAAAGAAACAGGAATCGCTAGCATTGCTAACGATTCCTGATGTATCAGCTGAAAAATGGATTATTAATCCTCGTAGAACCCATTTTCTTCAAGCATGTTGTGTTCGTGTGTTTGTTGACAATCCCTGCTGCAAAAACGACAAATCAATCTCCCGTTTTTATAGCGAATTGTTACACAATTTTCCCCAGTTTTAATTTTCTTCTTGCACTCTGGATTAGTGCATCCTGCAGGTCGCACTCCTTCATAATTTTCTTCAGTGATTAAATTGCGAAGAATAAGCGCGCCTGGTCTAGTCTTTCTTTTTGCCATAGTTGAAGCCCTCCTTGGACTTAAAAAACTTATAATTATTGATAATCTTTTTGACCTCAATGGGCCACATAAGACTATATTTATCAAACTACTGCGACGTTTAAATATACTATATCCAATAACAGATGTCAAGAACAAGGGGTCCGGATATTTGACTTTTTATCAATTTTATGCTATACTTTAATGTTAGTTCGTTTCTTGACAATTTAGCCTAAAATTCCATCACCCAACCTTTATCCTTAGTTAGTCATCTAATTTGGGATAAATATTGGGTGATGGAATGAAATATTTTTTAAGATAGTCAAACCTAAACAGGGGAGAAAAAACAATGGAAAAGACATTCGGAGCAAATGGAATACTGTTGGTAATCGGAATTGTTTTGGGATTTTGGGGAAGCATGATATTGAATTTTGCATGGTTTGTTGCTCCATTTATTGGATTTATTTTAATGGGGATTACTGATGGAATGTCGGAACGATATCGATTTTTCGTGTATTCCAAATGGATCATCGCACTGATTGTTAGTGCGGGAATTATTTTGGGAGGCTTACCTCTCTGGGGAATTATAACGGGAATATGGTTCGCAACCGTGGAAAAATTCTCTTGGCTTCCTATATTGCAGATTTTCGTGACAGCAATTTTATTTTTCTGTGGCTGTATGAGTCACGAATTATATTACTGGTGGCAAGAGCGAAAAGCGGCTTCGAAAATTGGTTAATCATTTAAAACTGATATAAACCTTGATAAATGGAGGTATCCACATGAGCTGTATGGTAAATCTGCCAACTGGGAATGTCAAAATAATAATTTAATTGATAGATTATTATATGATTATTATTGGTAGGTTATGGATTCAAGCGGGGAGCCTGAGAAATTTGGAAGATTTGACAACTTTCAGGAAGTCTTGAAAGCTATATCCTGAATTTATTCAGGAAAAAGCCGATTGCGGAAAACTGCAATTCGGCTTTTTAAATTTATTGACAAATGTTATTTTTGGCGCATAATTTAAAATCAGCTCTTTAAAATTTGAATTTAATCAAAATCTGATTTATAAAATAAGGACTGTCTAATCAAGCGCGCATCTTAATTTTTTGATTTTGGCGTTAAGATGGAAATTAAAACTTTGCCAAACGAGGTGTCTAATGAATGCTAAAATGGTGCGATTTCTCTTTGAGAAAAAAGGTGCTGTGGTAAATTTTGAAAAATCAGTCGATGGAATTGTAGTTCCAACACCAGTTATTTTTAAATCGGAAATATTAGGAGAAGATAGACCAGTTATTTATTGGTATGGAGATGATGAAGGAGGTAAGCAGAGAGAATTTCCTCTTTGTGTGTCGCCTGAGTTTTTTGATAGGCAATTGGCGGCCGATCCAAAAAACTGCGATATTTTGTTTGTAGGATCATTTGCCGATCTGCGCAGGAGCCGTTTCAATACTGGCGGATACGAAGTCAAATGCCATCGAAAAAATTTGCAAGAAGAAACCACTTTGGTATGCGGAATGATTTCAGGAATGTCTTTTATTATTGAAACTATATCGGTCGGTGTTGAAGGTGTCTTGATTAAGCCATTATTGTATCTTAAAAAATAACGGATGAGTCCTGGAGGAGTGGAAATGGATTTTTGATTCCGAAAAAAAACGAGATAAATAAAAAAGCCGATTGCAGCAACCTACAATTCGGCTTTTTAAATTTGGTTTGTTTTTAGAGTGTTTTTGCTTTATGAACTTTAGGAACTTTAAAAACCTTATAAACTTATTAAAAGTGTTGACAAGATATGGGTAAGTGGGGTAAAATGGTAGTGTAATGCAGTTGAGTGGGTCAAAGTGGGTGGAACACTACGAATTTTACAAAAGTACGAATATCGTGAAGTTGAGAGTTTATGAAGATGAGAATTAAGAATTAAGAATTAAGAATTAAGAATTAAGAATTTAAGATAAATGTGTTTAATACATAATACATAATACATAATACATAATACATAATACATAACCAAAGTGTTTATCGGAGAATATCAACATACAATTGATCCCAAGAAAAGAGTGGCGATGCCAGCCAAGTGCCGGGTTGAACTTGGGAAAAAAGTAGTGATAACTCGTGGAATGGACAAATGTTTATTTATTTATCCAATGAAGACTTGGGAAAAATTAGCTGAGAAATTGGGGAGTCTTCCAGTCGGAGAATCAGGCACGAGAAGTTTTATCCGTTTGATGTTAGCGGGAGCGGTGGATGTAGATCTGGACAAACAAGGGCGAGTGCTTATTCCTGATTATCTAAAAGAGTATGCGGGACTAAAAAAGGATGTGACGGTAGCAGGACTTTTTGATAGATTGGAAATTTGGGATAAAACAAAATGGAATATTTATAAAAATAAAGCTGAGAAAAGCAGTGATGAGATCGCAGAGCAGTTAGGGAAGCTTGGAGTTTACTAATAATACGAATACGCGAATGGATGCAAATGATGCAAATACGCGAATTAGAAAAATATGGAAACGGTGCACAAATCAGTATTACTAGAAGAGGCGGTGGAGGGATTGAATTTGAAAAATGGTTCGGTAGTGGTAGATGCGACATTGGGTGGTGGAGGCCATTCAATTGAAATATTAAAAAAGATTTTGCCGGGAGGAAAACTAATAGCCATAGATAGAGACGCGCAGGCCATTGAAAAATTTAAAAGTAAAATAAGAGCATTAGATATAAAAATAAAACCTCAAGATTTAATTTTAATACAAAGTAATTTTTCGGAACTAGATCAAATTCTAAGAGATAATATGATTGAAAAAGTAGATGCGATTTTGGCAGATTTCGGACTTTCCTCTGACCAATTGGATGATAAGGCGCGAGGTTTCAGTTTTAATTCAGAGTCCGCACTAGATATGCGGATGGACCAGCGACAAAAGATGACTGCTAAGGATATTATAAATAGATATTCCCAAGAAAGTTTAGTTAAGATTATCAGAAATTTAGGAGAAGAAAAATTTGCCAATAGAGTTGCTCAAAAAATAGTGGAGGCCAGAGAAATTAAAGAGATAGAAAGTACCGCAGAACTACTGGAAATTATCTCCCAGGCAATTCCCGAAAAATATAAACACAAAAAAATCCACTGGGCTACTAAGACGTTTCAGGCTATCCGAATGGAGGTTAACCAAGAATTGGAAAGCATTAAAGAATTTATCCAAGTAGCAATTGAAAAGTTAAATTCAGAAGGGAGACTGGCGGTAATTTCTTTTCACTCCGGAGAAGATAGAATAGTTAAGAATATTTTCAAAGAAGCTCAAGTGAATTGTGTTTGCCCCGTAGAATTTCCAGTTTGTCGCTGTACGACAAGGGCCAAGATAAAAAATATCACCAAAAAACCGAGAGTAGCTTCAGAAATAGAATTGAAAGAAAATCCGAGAGCTCGCAGCGCTAAGTTAAGAATAGTGGAAAAAATTTAGATAAAGACCCCAGTTAAATAGTGCAGATTACTGAAATTTAACGAGATAAACAAAAACAAAAATAAAAACCCCAGTTAAATAGTGCAGAGTACTGCAATTTAACGGGGCAAGTAAAAATGAATAATAAAGAAATTAAAAATGAAAATCATTCCGGTTTTACTAAGGTAAAAATGTCAGTAGTGTTTTTGTGTTTAGTGGTAGCTATGGTTTATTTGGGGATTATTAATGCTAGCGCGGTAAAAGGATATGAAATTAAAAAAGTTGAGCAAAAAATAGAAGAGCTTAAGAAAGAAAACAAACAATTACAAATTCAAGAAGCGGAATTAAATTCTTTTTATAATATAAAAGACAATATTGGAAATTTGAATATGGTAGAAGTGAAAGATGTGGTTTATATTGATGATAACGAAGGCGCAGTAGCTTTAAAGAAATAAATATCGGGATATAAAAATGACAAGCTACTTCTTGGAAGTTGGATTTCTTAAAAAATTAAGTTAATATGCGGATAGACGGGATATTTTTAAGAAAAATGAACCTATGCAGAAAACGATTTTATCTATTGGAAAAAATAGCAGCGATAAATTGGTAAGCAGCCAGAGAATTTATTTTTTGGCTGTTGCTGTTTTTTTTATGGGGGTGATTATTATTGCCCGGCTTTATATCTTGCAGATACGCGATCACGCGAGGTTTCGAATCATGGCTGATGATCAGCATGGCGCGTTTAGCGAACTTTCCGCCAAAAGAGGGGAAATTTATTTGAAAAACAGAGATGAAAAGTATCCGTTGGCGGTGAATAAAGAATATATGATGGTTTTTTTGGAGCCGAAAATGGTTGCTGAAAAAGATAGAGTTGTCAGCGAATTGAGCTATATTTTGGGGATAGAGAGAATTGAAATTGAGAAAAAATTATCTAATTCAGAGGACATGTTTGAAATAGTAAAGAAAAAAATTTCTCAAGAAGAGGCGGATAAAATTACAGAATTAAAACTTAAAGGAGTAAAATTATTAGGAGAAAATTATCGGTATTATCCAGGCAAGGAATTAGCTTCGCAGATAGTGGGTTTTGTCGGTTCAAATGGAGAACAAGAGATAGGCCGCTATGGGTTGGAATCTTTTTGGGAAGAAGAGCTACAGGGTAAAAATGGAAGTATTTTTCAAGAAAGAGACAGCGCGGGAAGATGGATATCGATAACTGACCGAAAGAAAGTTCCTGCCCAAGACGGGGCGGATTTGGTCTTAACTATTGATCAGGCGGTGCAGTATGAGATAGAAAAAATTCTTAAATTGACTATGGAAAAATATAAAGCGGATGGGGGAAGTATCTTGGTTCAAGAGCCGAGTACGGGGAAACTTTTAGCGATGGCTAGTTATCCAAATTTTAATCCCAATGAATTTGGTAAAGTTGAAAATATGAGCGTTTTTACCAATCCAGCCATAACGAATGCTTATGAATCTGGATCTGTTTTCAAAACAGTAACTTTGGCTAGTGGTATTGACGCTGGGGTGATATCTCCCAATACCACATATGTCGACAACGGAGTAATTAGCGAGGCGGGCTATAATATTAAAAATTCAGATGGCAAAAGCAATGGGACGCAAACTATGACGCAAGTTTTGGAAAAATCTCTAAATACCGGTGTTATTTTTACAGAAAAATTAATGGGCAACAAGAAATTTGCTGAGTATGTTAGAAATTTTGGATTTGGTGAAAAGACTGGAATTACACTACCCAATGAAGCGGCTGGAGATGTTCGTAATTTAAATAATTTAAAAAGCGACATTCAGTTTTTCACGGCTTCTTTCGGACAAGGAATCACCACTACGCCACTACAAATTTTAAATGCTTACTCAGTTATTGCCAATGGAGGAAATTTGATGCGTCCCCAGGTAGTGGAAAAGAAAATTTATTCGGATGGACGGGAAGAATCAGTCGAGCCAAAAATTATTCGAAGAGTCATTAAAGAAGAAACAGCCAAGCAAATGAAAGAAATGCTTGAAAGCGTAGTGGTAAATGGACATGGCAAGCGCGCGGCAGTAAGTGGGTATCGCGTGGGAGGAAAAACTGGGACAGCACAAGTGGCCAAACAAGGCGGAGGAGGGTATGAAGAAAGTATAACTATAGGATCTTTTACGGGCATAGCTCCCTTGGATAACCCTAGATTTGCTGTTATAGTAAAAATAGATAATCCCAAGGATGTGCAATGGGCCGAATCAAGCGCGGCGCCTACTTGTGGAGAAGTATTGAAGTTTTTGTTGAATTATTATAATGTTGAGCCGACCGAGCCGATAGTAAAAGAAATTTCAACAGTGAAACAATAGAAATTTTTTGTTGAGGGTAAAATATAAATTTTATGAAACCAAGAAAAATAATTTATCTAGAAAAAATCCTGCGCTTTATGGCGGTGGCTATTTTGAAGAGGCATCGGCCGAAAATTGTGGGGATAACAGGCTCAGTTGGAAAAAGTTCTGCCAAAGAAGCGATTTTTTTGGTTTTAAAAAACAATTTTAAAGTCAGAAAAAACGAAGAGAACTATAACAATGAAATTGGCATCCCGCTTACGATAATTGGCGCCAAAACTGGAGGAAGAAATCCATTTAAATGGATGTTGGTTTTTTTGAAATGGATTTTTTGGCTGATTAGCCCGTGGGGTTATCCGAAAATTTTAATTTTGGAAATGGCGATTGATAGAGCTGGGGATATGAAATATTTTATGAGCTTTATTCCTTTGGAGGTGGGAATACTTACCAATATTTCTTCGAGTCATTTGGAATTTTTTAAAAATATAAAAGCCATCGCTAAAGAAAAAAGTATCCTAGTAAAATCAGTTCCTGCAAATGGAGTGGCTATTTTAAATACCGATAATCCTTTTATCAGAGAAGAGATGGCAGGAATAAAAGCAAAAATCATTTCTTATGGATTCAATGAGAATGCAGAGATAAAAGTAACGGATGTCCGTTTTAATTATGATGAGAATGGCAATTCCAGAGGATTAAGTTTCAAATTAAATTATGATAAAAAAATTATTCCCTTGCGCCTCCCTCGCATAATTGCCAAACACCAGCTTTACGCAGCGCTAGTAGCAGTAGGGGTAGGTGAATATTTCAAGGTTAACATGATTGAAGCTTTGGCGGATTTGGAAGATTTTCAGTCTCCGCTAGGAAGAATGAATTTAATTTTTGGTATTAATGAGAGTTTAATAATTGATGATACTTATAATGCTTCGCCTGCGTCTACTCTGGCAGCCATCGATACGATGGACCAAATAAATGCTAAGAGGAAGATACTTATCTTGGGAGATATGTTTGAGCTTGGGGAAGACTCTGAAAGCGGACATACGGAAGTGGTAAAAAGTGTCTTGGAGGGAAAATTTGATAAATTAATTTTGGTGGGTAGCAGAATGAAAAAAGCTGCGCAGAATTTATTGGGAAGCAATAGCCATATCAAAAGTGTTTTATTTTTTGACAATCCCAATCAAGCGGGGAAGATTATAAAAAACATAATTCAAAAAGGGGATTTAATCTTGGTTAAAGGTTCGCAAGGAATGAGGATGGAAAAAGTGATTGAAAAAATAATTCCTGAAATAGGAAATGCCAGCAAAGTTCTTTGCCGGCAATCGAAGGCTTGGAAGAAAAAAGAATTTGTCAAAAATTAAAAATTATATATCAAACGTAAAGACGAGGCACGGCCTCGTCTTTTTAATCAATGAGAAAATGCTGTTATTTTACGCGTATGTTTATAAATGACAGATAATTTTTTTTATTCTATTTTTGGATGTAAAAATATTTAATAAATAAAGACGCCCCACCGGGGCGTCTCTACAAAATCTCTTAAATTATTTTTATCTGTGCTCTCGTGAAGAATCGAACTTCAATTACGAGTTCCGCAAACTCGCGTTCTATCCGTTGAACTACGAGAGCCTAGTTGATGTTTAATCACTAAAATATCCTAGCATATAAAAATATAAATGAAAAGGCTCTAAGAGCCCAATTGGGCTCTTAGAGCCTTGAAAAAAGAAGAGGGCAAAACATTTATATATGCAAAAGTCTTTCGATGGTGTCTATAAGAGTTGGTTTTTGTTTTTCTTCGGGAATGAAATCCATGAGAATTTCGCGCAATTTTACAGGGTCTATCTGGTGAACTGGAATATGAATAAAAGGAGTCAATGAAGCGTTTGTATGGAGGCTGAGAATTTTAGTGTGCGGTGGTTCATAAAAAATCCAAAATGATTTTATATTATCAAATTCATAAAGTTCTTTTCCGGCAGATACTCCGTCGTGAGTTACCTTAAAATCCAAAACGCGAGGAAATTTTTCTAATTGAATATAGCCCACTACGCCAATCAAGACAAACGTAATCGCCATAATAGGGCTATTGGTTACAAGAGCGTAAATGACAATAGCTGATAGAATCAGAGAAGCTACGCTATACCAAACTTTTTCTTTGGGGTAGTGCTCATATTCCGGGCCTTGCCAATGCAGAAGCGTCCCATTGCCTCTCTTGTCTAACATGAAATCATGGGGACTTTCTAGGTATTCACCTTCGTGATTAATATGAACATTTTTTTGAGGAGGTTTATTTTTTTGTAAATCCATTTTGTTTGAAGTAATTTTTTATATTTAAAGTATAGCACAATAACATGAAACATGAAACATATTAACATTTTAGCATATCAACATTTCATTATAAATATTTACAAACCTATTTTAAACTGCTATATTGAGAAAGTGCTAAAAATTTAATTATGGAGAGATGGCTGAGCGGTCGAAAGCGACAGCTTGCCCCGCAAAAAAGCGGAAGGGTGCCCGAGTGGTTTAAGGGAACAGTCTTGAAAACTGTCGTGGATGAAAGTTCACCGTGAGTTCGAATCTCACCCCTTCCGCTTTGGTGCGGGGTCGCGAAAAACTGTTGTGCCTTTACGGGTACCGGGGGTTCGAATCCCTCTCTCTCCGCTCTTAGTTCGCCATAGCTTTAGCGAAGGCGACCTTCGCCTCGCTGAAGCTCGGCTACGGCGTGACGCAAGTCCGCCGTGGATATGCGAAAGCGAGATTTTATTTTCACAAAAACAAACATTTGGTAGCACGTCGCTAAAGGCTATGGCCGATGGTGCGTGTGACAATGTCCGCCAAAGAAAATCTTCAAATTGAGGATTTTTTTTATTTTCTATTGACAAAACCTATTTTTTGTACTAATCTAACTGGAAACAAAAAAAGTACTTTTTTATAGAGAGAGAGGTGAAATTTTCACTTAAATTTAGAGAAAAGGGAGAGAATCATGGAACAATGGATAAAGAATTTTTTGTTAGAAGATGGCAATATTTATTCTATTTTGTTGGTTGTCGCCATATTCTTCATAGCGGCAATTGCTGTTATTGCATACGCTTTTTATCGAAAGCGACAATTTAAAAAAGCGTGGATGAGCATTGTTGGCGCATTGGCAAGCGAGTTAAATGCTAAGGGACTTAAGGTCGTTGATTCTTTGATGGGAATTGCCATGATTTCGGCCGATAAAAAGGCAGCCTTGGCGATAGGGATGTTTAAGGAAAGGGTTGAGAATAATAAAAATAGCCCTAAATTCTATAGTAAACTTTTGGAGATCATTGAGGGAATTGATGATAACAACCACACAAAACCTCTGAACAGTGATTATGCTCTGGCGAGAGACTCTATTGCAAATGCTGTTTCTTTGATTAATGATTTTTCCCAGTCAGTTGGCAACTTTGAAGATTTCGCAAATCTTTCCATTGTTGCGCATAAGGTAAAGAAAGACATAGAGCAGGCCGTGCTGAATTTAGAAGGCACTCTCTACAGCTTTAAATTGCCCAAGGCTCCCAAAGAAGATGTCGTGGAATCTTCATAGCTATACACACCGCCCAAGCTTTCTGATCGAATTTCGATCGGAAAGCTTGTTTTATTTTTTGAGAAAATTTTCTAAAAAATATTTTTGCTAAAGTGGGGATGTGGATAACTCGCAAAAATGGCTCAAAATAAGGGTAAATTTTGGGGCTTGCCAGGTTTTTGTCTTGTGGTATAATGGCTTTGTAATACACAAGATGTAGTGTAAATATTCATTTAAACATAAAAATAACAAATTAGCAAGGGTAAAATAGCCACTAATTATTTAGCTGTTTAAACGCAAAAATAAAATATGATTTGTCCAGCTTGCAATCATCCTGAAACCAAGGTAGTTGATTCACGCGACACTAACGATGGGAGAGCTATTCGCAGGAGAAGAGAATGCGAAAAATGCAAAACCAGATTTAGCACTTATGAAGAAGTGGAAATTATGAAATTATCGGTAGTGAAAAGGAGCGGAGAGAAAGAAGACTACAATCAGGAAAAAATAATAAAAGGAATAGAAAAATCTTTGGAGAAAAGACCAGTCAGCGAAGAACGCAAGGAAAAATTAATCAATGAGATAGAATATCAGATTTACACTAAAGGTAAACAGGGAGAAATTGCTAGTAAAGAAGTGGGAAAGATAATTTTGGAAAAATTAAAAGAAGTGGATGATGTGGCTTATCTGAGATTTGCGAGTGTCTATAAATCATTTGGAAGCTTAAATAGTTTCAAAAAAGAATTAGAAAAATTAGAAGGGGAAGACAAACAATAAAATTTCATAAATTTAAAATAAAAAATAATTTATAATTTCTAAGAAAATAAATCTACCTTGTAAAAACGTCGGCGAGACGAATCCGCCTTCGCTAAAGCTACGACGAGACAAGTCCGCCTTTGCTTGAAGCTACGACGAGACAAGGAAAAAATAAAATAAAAAATATATGGCTCAAAAGAAAAAAACAACAAAGAAGAGTGTGGAGAAAAATCAAGAATCACAAAAAGGAATTGCTAAAATTATCAAAAGAAGTGGTAAAGTAGTTGCTTTTAATGAAGAAAAAATAGTTAAAGCTGTAACTAAAGCTTTTGCAGAGACAGGAGAAGGTGTTCTGAAGGATGCAGAGAAAGTGGCTAAAAAAGTATCGCAACTTTTAAGTAAAAGTTTTCGTAAGGGTTATGTGCCAGAGATCGAAGAAATTCAAGACACTGTGGAAAAAGTTTTAATGATATTAGATTTTGAAGTTACCGCTAAGGCATATATTCTCTACCGTGAGCAACATCGCAAGGTACGTGAAACAGAAGAAGCTTTGGATGAAGCTGTGGAATTGGTGGATAAATATATTGACGAATCGGATTGGAGAGTGAAGGAAAATTCCAATATGGGATTTTCATTGCAGGGGTTGAACAATTTTATTTCATCAGCCGTGAGCTCTAAATACTGGATGAACAAAGTTTACACTAACAATATTAAAGAAGCGCACGAGGGCGGGGATTTGCATGTACATGATTTGCAGATGGTAGCGGCTTATTGTTGTGGATGGGACTTGCATGATTTATTGATCAGAGGTTTTGGCGGAGTACCTGGTAAAGTCCACAGCGCTCCAGCCAAGCATTTTAGAGCAGCTTTGGGTCAGATGGTTAATTTTATTTACACTTTGCAGGGCGAGGCTAATGGTGCGCAGGCCTTTGCTAATTTCGATACATTATTAGCCCCATTCGTTTACTATGATAAACTGACATACAAAGAGGTTAAGCAGGCGATTCAGGAATTTGTATTTAATATGAATGTGCCGACTCGAGTAGGATTTCAAACACCCTTTTCCAATATCACCTTGGATTTGCAAGTGCCTGCTAATTACAAAGATGAGTCTGTGATTGTCGGAGGCAAACCGATGAAGAAAAAATATAGCGCTTTTCAAAAAGAAATGAATATGATTAATCGGGCTTTTGCAGAAGTGATGAGCAGTGGAGATTCTCAAAGCAGAGTATTTACTTTCCCTATTCCAACTTATAATATTTCCAAAGAATTTAACTGGGAGGATAAAGCGCTGGAGCCAATTTGGGAAATGACCGCTAAATATGGGATGCCTTATTTTGCTAACTTTGTTAATTCAGACATGAGTCCGGATGATGCTAGAAGTATGTGTTGCCGTTTGCGATTGGATAATCGAGAATTACAAAAAAGAGGCGGAGGGCTTTTTGGAGCCAACCCGATGACGGGCTCAATTGGAGTGGTAACAATCAATATGCCTAGACTTGGGTATTTAGCTAAAGACAAAAAAGATTTCTTTTCTCAACTAGATAAATTAATGGATATTGCCAAAGAAAGTTTGGAGTTAAAAAGAGTTTTTATCGAAAAATTAACCGATGCAGGACTTTATCCTTACTCAAGACATTATTTGCGCGATATTAAAGCCAGACGAGGAACATATTGGGGAAATCATTTTTCAACCATTGGCTTGATAGGAATGAACGAGGCACTTTTGAATCTAATAGGCAAGAGCATTACAACCAAAGAAGGAAATCTTTTTGCGCAGAGAGTTTTAAATCACATGCGAGACAAGATGATTAAATATCAAAAGGAAACTGATAATATGTATAACTTGGAAGCGACTCCAGCTGAGGGAACTAGCTATCGCTTAGCTAATTTAGATCGAAATAAATATCCAGATATTATTTTTGCCAATGATGAATCAGTTAAAGCGGGAGCAGCTCAACCATATTATACTAATTCATCGCAATTGCCAGTAGGCTATACAAGTGATATTTTTGAAGCATTGGATTTGCAAGATAAATTGCAAACTAAGTACACGGGAGGAACAGTACTACATGGATTTTTGGGAGAAAAAATTAATGATATTGAAGTAGTGAAAAATTTAGTGAGAACCATCGCGACTAAATATGCGCTTCCGTATTTCACTTTTACGCCAACTTTCAGTATTTGTCCGGAACATGGATATTTAGCCGGAGAACACCATGCCTGCCCGAAATGCAAGATATCAATAAAGAAAGACGACGTAAAGTTTGAGAAAGTGACATAAAAAATTTAATAATTTTTTATGTCATCCCAAAAAATAGAAATTCTTTATGAGTAAAGCGAATAAATAGAATTTCATTTATCTGGGATCTCGTAGTTTCTCAGAATTTATGGATTAGAAACAGAAGCAATTAATTGCTCCACAAAGAGCGTTTAAAATATCCCCAATTAAATAAAATAAATTTAACGGTTTACCCCGTTAAATTGCGGTAGTCCGCACTATTTAATGGGGGGTAAATAATAAAAAATAAAAATAAAATCTTCAAGGGCAATAACTTGCCATTGATAGATGAGAAAATATATGGATGAAGAAACCAAAAAATTAATTTGCCATGATTGTGGCAAAGAATTGGCAAAAGGCGATGAGTATGTTAATTATACTCAAGATGAAAAAAACTATTTGATAAAGTGCCGTGAATGTTATGAAAAGAGCCCTGTTATTGAGAATTTCCAGCCTTGCGATGTGTATTCTCGCGTAGTAGGGTTTCATACTCCGATTCAAAGATGGAACAAGGCAAAGGCTGCTGAATGGAAAGATAGAAAAACCTTTAAGGTTGAAGAATCTGAAGATAAGGATAAACCCAAAGATGGAGGTTGCTGCTAATTTTAAATTCGCAGTGAAATAAAGAGATAGTAGGGCGATTCTGATTTATCTGAATCGCCCTAAAAAGACCCAAATTAATTATTTGTCTTTGCGAGGTACTCCGAAGCAATCCAGTGTCTACGAAAGTTTGGTGCATATTATTAAATACTGGATTGCCACATAAATTTAGAGTACTAAATTTCTTCGCAAAGACGTAACTACAAATTGTTAAAATGCTAATATGTTAAAATGCTAATATGAACTTAGCTAGTTTTCAAAAATTTACCCTCCTAGATTATCCGGGAAAAATAGCCACAACTGTCTTTACAGTGGGCTGTAATTTTCGCTGTTCTTTTTGCCATAACCCGGAATTAGTTCTTGGTTCACAGTTTGCAGTGCACGGTAATGATAATGAAAAGGATTTTTTTAAATTTTTAGAAAGTCGGAAAGGAAAACTGGAAGCGGTTTGCATCACGGGGGGAGAGCCAACAATTCAAAAAGATTTAATTGAGTTTATAGTTAAAGTAAAAAAAATGGGCTATCTGGTTAAACTAGATACTAATGGCATGCGACCAGATGTGCTCAAAAAAGCCTTGGATTTGAAAGTTGTCGATTATGTGGCGATGGATATAAAAAATTCTCTGAAAAATTACGAAAAAACAGTTTGTGCTAAAGTGGACTTAGATAGGATAAAAATGAGCGCCGAGATGATAATGAATAGCAAAATCGATTATGATTTTCGTACCACGGTGGTGCCAGGAATCCACAAGGAAAAAGATTTTGATGATATCGCCCTTTGGATTGGGGGAGCAAAAAAATATTTCTTACAAAGATTTCGTGATATAAAAACGCTAGATATTAGTTTAAAGGATAGAATTAAAGGCAAAAAAATAGACTTAGAAAAGATTCAAAAAAAACTTAAAAAGCATTTTGGAGAAGTGGGGATCAGAGGGTAATCTCTACGAATTACGAATTATACGAAATTACGAATTTAGGATTTTGAAATAAAAAAAGCCACCACGATTATTGGAAGTTTTTCCAATAAGGGTGGTGGTGAGTGTTTGAGGTTTAAGGATGTTTTTAACTCTCCTTTTGATTGGTGGGTGTTTGCGGATTGCTGGCCATTTTCTTTTCGAGCAGTTGTCGGGTGTCTTCGACGAGATGTTCTCGATTAAGCCGATCTAACGTTACCCTAATTCCAGCAAGACAAAGCGTCATCATTATGGTACATGTAAACACCACTGCCAATTTAATAAAAAACGGCATAGGGAGTATCTCTTGGGTTAGTGCAGCGAAGAGTATAGTAGCTGATAATCCGAAAGAGACACTAAACGTTGCTATCTCCTTAAGCACTTTAATGGAATCGTAGGGTGCAGTGTCTGTGACGGTATTGGTGTTATTTTTCATCGAATAAATCCTCCCTCAAATTTTTTATGGTTAAGAGCTGGCTATGTTGATTTCTGCGAATAGGGTTGTATCAACTTATAATATAAGCATATTTTTGACCATTTGTCAAATTTTTTTCGCTTGAATTGGGAGATTGATTTATGTGTCTTTGCGAGGCGGTACTCCGCCGTGGCAATCCAGTATTTAATAGAGCTGGACTGCCACGCAATTTTTGAGTACAAAAATTACTCGCAGAGACAAGGAATTAATGTTAACATGTTAAAATGCTAACGTGCTAAAATGATTTTGCCATTGACAAAAAAAATAAAAAATATATACTAACATTGTATGAAAAATCAATCTGTAAAAACAATTTGGTCCGTGATTAAACTCTTTGTGATTCTGTCAAAAAGAGGCCAGTTTGTTTTTGCGGGTAAGTTCTAAACTTAAAGAAAAAAGTTTACCAATAAAAATAAGCTGACCTCTCAAGGGTCGGTTTTTTAGTTCTTTGTCAAAATGTAAAATGCTTTTCAACCTATTTAAGATTATTTTTATAATCTCTAGGGAGGAAAAATACTATGCCAGAAAGTGGATCTGAGAAAAGAATAAATAATAAAGGTAGTGCAACTGTTTACCTTGATGGTCATCTCGAAAAATGTTGGGAAGCTCCCATTGACCAACTTGAACACACGATGAATATTTTGGAAAAAGCAGGAAGAGTATCGAAGTTGGAAGAAGGAATGTATAAAATTGGCGTAGAAACTTATCTAATTTTCGAAAGATAAAAAGGGAGGTATTTTGCGATAAGGGGAGGTGTAAATATGTTTCAACCAGTTGAAATGAGGGATGCTTTTTTTAAAGAAAGAATTTTGGATATTGCAGGAAGCGTTCCTGAAAATCTTGCTATTGTTGTAAAAGAATCAAAGGGGGGTGTTTTATTTCTCCAGGGAGATTCATGCCTCAATGAGTCTAACGGCAGCAAGATTATAAATACTCTGTGTATTGAAGCCTATCAGGGTAACAATACCAACAGAGTTTTCGTTGTATGGCGCAAGCCAGGGAATAAAGAGCCCGCTGTCATAGAATATGAAGGGAAAGATTTATTTGTCCATGTCAGTCAGTTGTAATTATTTATAATAACAATGGAGAAAGAAATGAAGGACAAAACAACGGAAGTAATGGAAGCAATAGCAAGTAAATTTGAGGTGGTTCCTGTCGGTTATGGAGTAATTGTCGCTGTAAATAGTGATGGACAACTATCTGTGATTGGCGAAATAGAAAGCATAACTAGACGAGACAAAAGTGGTTTTGCCCTAGATTCTCGTTGCAAGAAAGTTGGTATGCTCTATGGAGAAATATATTGTGCATACAGAGCAAGCGAATCATTACCAACCATGACAATAGAGCGATTTGTCAGAGAAGAGATATTCAGGCGGTTGTATTTCGAGTCTGGAAATGGGGGAGTGCCATCTTTTGTGGGACAAGGAAAATTTGATCCCAACGAGAGGGGGATTCATTACGTTTCTTCTAGATAGGAAGTGTAGTTGATAATCGATTATTTAATTTATATTGAGGGAGAAGACTATGGAATTAATGATAGGGGGAAAAAGGGGTATTACCGCTGAGTCAAGATCTGTCACGCCTGTTTGTCCAAATAGCACTCCAGGAGGAGGGAATTGCAAAGGAATGATCAAGAGTGGAACGTGTCCACTTAGCAGAGGTTTCGCTGGCAAGTATGATAAATGTGATTCATTTTTCAAAAATCATAAGCCTGCCGAATAGAGTTTTATTACTCTGCATTAGCCATCGCGCTGATGCAGAGTCCATTTTTTTAAATTATAATTTGACAGTTTTTAAATTGTAATTTAAAATGAATGAGGTTAAAAACTTAGCTAAAAATAAATGAATAACAAATTAGCAAAAACATTATATACAAGCTTTAGCTTCTGGTTTAGTTGCAGAGGTCGTTTTGTTTTTGCTAAGAAAAATATAAATTAAACTTTTCTTGATAAAAATAAGCCGGCCTCTGGTGAGGTCGGTTTTTTTAGTTCTTTTATAATTTAAAAATTAATCAAGAATTAATTGTTTGTTTGAATATTTTTATCACATCAATATATCAATATATTGATGTAAAAAATAAATTTGCGTGAAAAAAAACTGTCTTGAAAAAAGTGTGATAAAAATCACACACAACATTAATCTAAAAATGGAGAAAAGGTCATGGGAAAAATATTATTAGTAGAACTGCCTAAAAGAATATTTCTAACAGCCACAGACAAAAGGAATCGTTTTAGTTGTTTGTTGCCGATTTTTATCGAACAACTGGATACGTTCAAAGAATTAAAAATTAATGAGAGATCTATTGATTTAGAAATTATTCTAACGGTGCGTAGCATGTCAAGGCGTTTAGGAAAAGTTTTTGAAAAGGCGGCAATGATGATAGCGTTCGATTTGAATAGTGATTTTACTTTTCAGGAATTGATAGATTGTTTAAGGTCCTATAAAAGTGGCCCTATTCTTATTGCGGGGCCGGAGGATCTGACTTACATCAATTTCAGGCTGGAAAAACTCATCGGACTTTTTGATTGATTTTTGAGGCAGTATGCGGAAGCGACCCATTGGTCACTTCCGCTTTTTTAATTTTTATATTATCTGTTCTTATTTTATTTCTTCCTCACCAGATGACGGCCGTTATCTGGTGAGGAAATAAGTATTTCTGGCATTTAATAATTGGAAATTGAATCAAAACTCAAAATTTTAAATTCAAAATTGGCATTCAAAGACCCTCCTTGCTAAACCTTATTTTTTGATATAAAATAACTTAGAGATTTAAAAATTATTCATAAAAATAAGGAGTCTTAAATAAACAAAACCTTAGTGATTCAAAGAGCTAAGGTCAATGTTCATTAAAGATTGTTTTTATTTTATTATTTTATGAAAGTAGTATTATTGCAAAATGTTAAAAAACTGGGAAAAGCAGGGGATGCGGTCAATGTTTCAGACGGTTATGCGAGTAATTTTTTATTTCCCAAAAAATTAGCCCAAATAGCGACACCAGATGCCCTAAAGAGAGTCGAAAAAAATAATGCTGATAAAATTCTTAGTGAAAAAGAAGAGATTAATAAACTCACAATTCTTGTCAGAGAAATAAAAGATAAAAAAATAACAATTTCTGCCAAGGCTAAAGGAAAAAAACTTTTTGGTTCCATTGATGCAGGGGTTATTATTCGAGAATTAAAAAATCAATTAAATATTGAAATTGCTAAAGAATATATAAAATTAGACGCTCCGATAAAAGAAGTGGGGGAGAAAAAAGTTAATATAGAATTTTTAAACAATATCAAAACTAGCGTTAATGTGGAAATTAAAGAGGAAAAATAATTTATCCCTTAGCTTTAAATTTAATTTTTTTAATAAATTTTATCAGAAACATAAATATGAAGAAAAATAACAAGAAATATATTTTTGTGTTAGGTGGAGTAATGAGTGGAATCGGAAAGGGAATTGCAACCTCATCATTGGGAGCGATTTTGAAAGCGCGTGGTTATAAACCCACTGCGATAAAGATTGACCCATATGTAAATGTAGATGCAGGTACCATGAATCCAACTGAACACGGAGAAGTTTTTGTTATGGATTGCGGCTTGGAGACTGATCAGGACATGGGAAATTATGAGAGATTTATGGAGATAAATTTGCCAGGAGAAAATTATATGACTACGGGAAGTATTTATCAAAAAGTTATTAATCGAGAAAGAAATTTGGAATATAAAGGCAAGTGTGTGCAAATAATTCCGCATGTGACTGATGAAGTAATTCGAACGATAAAAAATGCAGCTAAAAATAATGATGCTGATGTGGTACTAATTGAAATTGGTGGGACAATCGGAGACTATGAAAATATGCTTTTCATGGAGGCCGCCAGACAAATGAAATTAAAAAACCCCAAAGATGTAGTTTTTGTGATGATTACTTACTTACCTTATCCGCCCAAAGTAGGAGAGATGAAGACTAAACCGACTCAGCAAGCCGTAAGAGAATTAAATGCTAATGGAATTAATCCAGATATAATTATCGCCAGAAGTGAAGTGGCTTTGGACAAGAAAAGAAAAGAAAAAATTGCCCTTTTTTGTAATGTTAATGAGAAAGATATTATTTCAGCTCCTGATATCGAGACTGTTTATGAAGTGCCGATAAATTTTGAGCGCGATGATTTAAGTCGCAGAATTTTGAAGAAGCTGGATTTACCAAGTAAAAAAACAGATCTTAAAAAATGGTTTAATTTGGTAGAAAATATTAAAAAATCAGAAAAATCAGTTAAGATTGGAATTGTGGGAAAATATTTCGGCACTGGAGAATTTATGCTAGGCGACTCTTATATCAGTGTTATCGAAGCGATTAAGCATGCTTGTTATAAAGCCAAAGTAAAACCACAAATTGAATGGTTTAATAGTGAGGAATTTGAAAAGAAAGGCGCTGACATTAACAAGCTTAAGGCTTATGATGGAATTGTTGTTCCGGGTGGATTTGGCTCGCGAGGAATTGAAGGAAAAATTAATGTGATTAAATATTGCCGAGAAAATAAAATTCCTTTTTTGGGTCTTTGCTATGGGATGCAAATGGCGGTAATAGAATTTTCGAGAAATGTTTTGAAATTAAAAGATGCAAATTCTTCTGAAATTGATCGAAAAAGTAAATACCAAGTAATTGATATCATGCCTGAGCAAAAGAAAAATTTGGAGGATAGAAATTATGGCGCTACAATGCGTTTAGGCGCCTATAAAGCTTTTCTAGAGAAAGATACTATTGCTTACAGGGCTTATGGCAAAAAAGAAATTTCAGAGCGCCACAGGCACCGCTGGGAAGTAAATCCTGATTATATTGAAAGACTGGAAAAAGGAGGATTGGTGTTTTCGGGTAAATCTGCTGATGGAAGATTAATGGAGATAACAGAGCTTCCCAAAAGCAAGCATCCTTTCTTTTTGGGGACGCAATTCCACCCAGAATTTAAGTCAACTCCACTTAGTTCGCATCCGCTTTTCTTTGAGTTTATAAAAGCAGCGAAAAAATAGAGTATTTTCTAATTTAAAATTTTTAATTTCGAATCAATTTCGAATGTCTTAAATTTTAATTACTAAAATAGCATAGAATGCATGGTTTTGTATTTTCAAAATTAAAAAATTAAGATTTCCTGCCGGCCGGTAGGCGGGGAATCGAAATTCTAAATTCAAAATTAGAAATTTAAAATAATATTAAAACAGACCACCCGCAAGGGATGATCCGTCTTAGACTACTATTTGTTTGTGATTACTTTTTCTTTTCTGGTATAACGCTTACAAACCTTCTTTTATCAAGCTTGCCTGTAAAAGCTTTTACTTTTTTCTTGCTAAATTGTACAATACCATTAGTAAGTGCATATAGGGTATCGTCCTCTCCACGAGCGACATTTTTTCCAGGGTGAAATTTAGTTCCTGTTTGGCGGATAATAATATTTCCAGTAGATGCTTTTTCACTACCGAAAATTTTAACTCCTCTTCTTTTTGAGATAGAATCACGACCATATTGGGTGGATCCACCAGCTTTACGATGTGCCATATAATTTATTTAGAATATTTAAACTAATACCGTTATGATATAGTCTAATCAAGCTTAAATTAGCGTGATTAAACCATAACAGCATAACAAAGATTAGTATAGCAAATTTTATGAATATGTCAAATAAAAATAAAGAAAAAATCCAAAAAATAAGGACTTTTTGGGAGAAATATGAACAAAAGGTGGTTTTGACAGGAGGGTTAATTTTGATTGCAATTATTTCATTTGAAGCAGGAATTCTTCAGGGGCATAAATTTGAGCAAGGGACATTGGTAATAGAAAAAGCTGTCAAATCAGAAACAGAGTCTCTTAAAGTTGGCAACAGCAGTGTTTTGGGGGTTCAAGCTATTAATTCTAAAGCAGGGAATCCAAAAATTGAATCTAGCAAAGACAATAAAGAATGTCTATTAGTTGGCAGTAAAAATTCTACCAAATATCACAAACCTGATTGCCGTTTCGCAAAAAATATAAAGCCGGAAAATTTGGTATGTTTTAAAAGCGAAGAGGATGCGAAGAGCAGGGGGTATGCGGGGGACAAGGGATGCATAAAATAATTTCCAATTTCCAATGACCAATTTCCAATAAATGACTTAATTTTCAATTATCAAATTTTAAAAATATCTTGTTCGTAAATTCGTATAAGTTCGTACTTTGTAGAGAAATTCCGTTTGACAAACTTTAGCGTATAACTTATAATTTAATTGAAACGATTTTATAACAGAGTGTCGTTTCGGTAATTAGTAAGAAAGAAAAAAAGTATGTCAGATACAATAGACGCAGGGTTTATTGAACAAGTTGTGAAAATGCTTGTTGATAATCCAGATGCAGTGAAAGTAGAGAGAAAGGTTGATGAAATGGGTGTTCTTATTAGTTTGGATGTTGATCCAAAAGATATGGGAATAGTCATTGGTCGCGAAGGACAAACAGCTAAAGCGCTTAGAACTTTGCTAAGAGTTATCGGAGCAAAAAACAACGCTCGTGTAAATCTAAAAATCAATGAACCAGAAGGATCTGAAAGAGCTATGAGAAACAATCAAGCTCCAGTAGCCCCAGAAAAGAAAAGCATTGATGATGTAGTAGGTGAAATCGAAAAAATGTAATCTTTGGATTACTTTGTATAGAATTAAAAAACCGTTCCCTGAGGGAGCGGTTTTTTTGTTGATGTTTTTATTTTTTATTATTTTAAAATATAGATATTTTTCGTCTCTGCGAGTAAATTCTGTACTCGGAATTTGCGTGGCAGTCCAGAAAAAAATAGACATCTTTATATTAATTCCTGGATTGCCACGACGGAGTACCGTCTCGCAAAGACAGACCCACTTTTGTCATAAGAGTCGTCTAGGGGTTATACTTGCGAGTACTTAAATTATTCGCAATGACACATGCGGTGGAATAATAAAACCCCGATATTACTCGGGGTTTTATGATCCTTAGAATACCAATTCAGCTTCTAAATTTCTTCGTCCAAAAGCGAAAGCTTCTGATTTGGTCTGCATATAAATATCGAATTTATTTCCCTTGATAGCACCACCCCTGTCTTCACAGGTGAAAATGCCCAAGCCTTCGATTTTTATTTTGGCACCAAAAGGATATTGAGGAGGACAGGCAAGGGTTCTTTTTTCTTGAACTTTTACTCCACTAGCCGTAACTCCGTCACTTTTTCCACATTCGTCAGCTGCAGCCGTATAGGCCGAAGCGTTGATGACGAATTTTCCTTCCCTTAAAGATTTCCATTGGTTGTTTTGCTTCTCTTTCCAGATAGAGAGAATTTTCGTATCTCTTTCGCTTGTTACTGGCGCAATTTTTTCCTTTTCTATTTCAGGAATCTTATAACCAACAGGAATATCTTGTATATAAATAATGTTGTTTTTTATTTTAAATTTTAGAGCTTCTTCTGTATTCGCTTTAGATTGATTGGCTAAAGTTACTTTTGGTAACAGAATTATAGCCATCAAAAACACTAAGGCAATAATAGTACGCATCAAAAATTTATTAAACATTATTATCCCAAGCGCACTTGCGGATAGCCGTTTTTAGCGGACTTTCCTTGCTTTTGAGGGCAAAGGTTGAGTCATCAAGCCCACGAAGGTGCTTTCTGATTCAACTAACAAGCATAGCATATTTTAGGCATTTTGTCAAGAACACTTTGGATAACTCCTCACTGACCCCTTTAGGACAAACAAATATAGATATGTCTTTGCGAGACGGTACTCCGTCGTGGCAATCCAGGATCTATATTGAATTGTTATATTTTATAGACTGCCACGCAATTTGAGAGTACTCAAATTACTCGCAGAGACGTATAAAATAAAAGATTTAAGTATGGTCAGTGAGGAGTTACCACTTTGGGCAAACACTTTGGGCAAAATTGTATATTGAAAAATTAACGAGTTAACGTATTAACGAGTTGATTTTAAAAATTTAATCAAACAAAAAACCTGTAAATTAATACAGGTTTTTATGGTATATGTTTCGTGTTGCTGTGTAGGTATGTTCCATGCTCTATGATACATGCTCTATGACATATGATATGTGCCCGGGGCGAGACTCGAACTCGCACGATTTTGCAATCGAGGGATTTTAAGTCCCTTGTGTCTACCATTTCACCACCCGGGCATTTTCAAAATTTCTTGGAGGTCCGAAGCAGATTTGAACTGCTGTACAAGGTTTTGCAGACCTTTGCCTAACCACTCGGCCATCGGACCTTATAATGTGGACCAAACAAGCACAAATCTATATTAACAAAGCTAGCGAGAGTGGTCAATGGGGGGTCTAATTTTATCCGGGTATGTTTTTAGAACGAAATTAAATAGTCGCGGAATGTTGCTAATGTGGTTAAAATGTCATAGTATAAGAGAATAAGATAGTTCCTTGGATAAAAAATTAAACACTTTAAATAAAATTTATTTTTAAAATAAAATATGTTGGAAAAAATAAAAACTATAAAAAAAGAAAATTTGTATTTAGTATTGGCATTATTGTTTGGTTTTTGTATGGTCTTTTTTAACCCTCCTTTTGCCGGTGTGCCTGATGAAGGGGCGCATTTTTATCGAGCTTGGGGAATATCGCAGGGCGATTTTTTGGCTTGTGGCGATAAAATCAACGCAGATGCGTTAGGACTTCCTGAAGAGTTAAAGCCCATGAAGATGAGCGTCAGTGGTGAAGAAAAGGTGAGTATGGGTAAAATAAAAAAAGCTCTTTTTGAGAAAGATGTTCAAGGATTAGCGCCTTGGAGCGGAGCTGTTTGTGGTTCAAATCCTTTGGGCTATTTGCCTCAAGTTTTAGGGATTGAAGTTTCAAAAATTTTTCATTTGCCCGTGCTCTGGGGTTTTTATCTGGCGAGGCTTTTTAATTTTTTAGTGGCTGTATTTTTGACTTATTTTGCTTTGCGCTTATTGCCTTTTGGAAAAATTATTTTAATGGTAGTAGCTCTTTTGCCGATGACCGTGCAACAATACTCTTCGTTAAGTTATGATGCTTTGCATATTTCAATGATATTTTTATTTATATCCTACGTGTTGAGCTTAGCAATTAGTGAGAAAAAATTATCCAAGAGAGAATTGTTTTTATTAGGAGCGGTTGCAATATTGGCAGCAAATATTAAATTTGGCTTTATTCCAGTTATGCTTTTGCTTTTGATTGTTCCTTGGAAAAAAATGAATGGTAAGAAATTTTATTGGATATATATGGCGGTTGTTTTAGTTTTGGGAATAGGTTTATTTTTATGGGCTCAAAAAAATTCAATTAGTACTGAGGGTGTTCGAGAAAGAGTATATCCCGCAGAGCAATTTGCAGAAGTACTGACAAATCCAATTGGATTCATCCTTGTCATAATCAATACTTTATACAGGAGTATAGTTTTCTTTTTTGAAACTTTTTTGTATAAACCGGGATGGCTTAATGATTCCCTCTCCCCGGTATTTTATTTGGGAACGTTTTTAGGAATAATTTTATTGATACGCAATGAAAAAGAAAAGGTCAGTTTATCTAATTATCAGCGAATTATCTTGGGAATGACTTTTGTGGCGGGGATTATTTTTATATTTCTTTCCATGTACGTTTTTTGGTCAAAGGTGGGAGGGGATAAGGTGCAGGGGGTGCAAGGGCGATACTTTATTGCCATTTCTCCTTTGATTATCTTAGCTTTCTATAAATCAAAGTTTGATTTTCGCTGGGATTGGGTTCATAAATATTTTTCTTGGATTATTGTAATATTTTTCTTGGGCATTTTTGCCAGTACTCTTGGAGCCATCTGGTCAATTTACTACGATACATCTAAGGCGGTTGGAGAATATAGTTATGATAAATATTTATCTAAAGAGGAGCGGGATAGCCTAGCAGTATTTACTATTGCTAAAAATTTAAAACAAACATTTGTTGCCAGCAAGGATAATCTTTTGGGGATAAAAATTTATTTGCAGAAGGGAATTTACACTGGAAACATCAACTTTTTTTTAAAGGATGAAAAATGTGAAAAAACATTGCGCAAGAGAAGCTTAGATTGGACAGAAGAAGAGGTCGGTAATATTTTAATTAACTTCGGAGCATTATACGATTCTAAAAATAAGAAGTTTTGTATAGAAGCAGAGTTGAAGGATATTAGGATTCCTTTTAAAGTCTCCAAAGATAGATATTTAGAAGGCGAGGCGACGGCTGACGGGGAAAATATCAGTGAAGATTGGGTATTCGACGTGGTTTATGAAAATTAATTTTTTACATTTTTAATTTATGGATAAAAAGATTTCAATAATCATTCCAGTTTACAATGCTCAAAAGACTATCGCTAAATGCCTAAATAGCATTTTGGGCAATTCTTTTTATGATTATGAAATACTTTTGATTAATGATGGATCTTCAGATGGCTCTCAAAAAATTTTGGAATCTTATCTTGATAAATTCCCTGATAAAATACGCGTCTTTGAACAAGAAAATCAAGGAGTAGCTAAGGCTAGGAATTTAGGAATTTTACTATCTCAGGGCGAATATATAGTTTTTATTGATAATGATGATTTTATTGACAAGGAATATTTAAAAATATTCGCAGAAGCAATTTCAGCAGGGGATCTAGATTTGGTGCTGGGGGGTTATCGGCGCACAACCCTGGAAAAAGTGCTTTATGAAATGCGATTAGCCTCAACTGAATGGTCAAAATATATGATTATGGCACCTTGGGCAAAAATATACAAGAAAGATTTCTTAGTAAAAAATAAAATTGAATTTTTGGATAACAATATCGGAGAAGATGTATACTTCAATCTGTTGGCGGTAAATTTGAGTGATAAAATATCAATTATTAATTATTGCGGTTATAATTGGTTTTATAATTTACAATCAGTTTCTAACGCAAAGCAAAAAGAAATGAAAAATAACTTAAACGTAAAGAAGTTATTGGAGGCTAGTCATGGCAGGCTATTGGAAATGGGTGTTTCTAACAAAAAAGAAGTAGAGTTTTATTTCATAAGATATATAATTTGGTATCTTTTGTATACAGGTAGAAAGTCTGCTTATCATCAAGTATCCCAGGAGTTTGGTAGCCTTTTTAATTGGTTAAAAGTCAAATATCCAAAATTTGAAAAAAATTATGGAATCAGTTTATTTTCCCCTGAAGGGGAAACTTTAAGGAACAGACTTATTGTTTATATTTTTATGGGATTATATCGACTAAGGTTAATAAGATTATTTTTTAGAGGGTATGCGGTTTTTTAACGGGTAATCAAAAATATTCCAAATAAAATTACAAATGCCCCGATTCCTTGAGTGGTATTTATTTTTTCTCCTAAAAAATAATAGTTAGCGATGATGACAAATACCATCGCAATGGAGGTAATAAACATTGTAATAGTGGTTGAACTTTGCGCTAGATGAGGTATTTTTAGAAGGCTATTGTTAATCATGACAAAAAGTAATCTTGCCGAAAAAGCAAAGCCTGCCCCCAAGATAAAATGCCAATCAAAAAGCATTTTTATTATTTTTGCAGGAGATAGCTCTCCGCCAGAAATAAAAGCGCGTGAGCCAGTTAATAAAATCGAGATTACGGTAACAATGGAGAATAAAATAGTATATATAATGACGTAAAACATTTTTTTGAAATTAATTATTATTTTTGTAGCTCAAGCTATAGAGTTTGCTAATTAAGCGGGCGATAAAACTTGGCCAAAGTTTCATAAACATTTCCAAATCTTCTTTCTGACGGCGATTTTCGGCTAATCCTTGGCTGGTTTCACTATTGTTATAAATTCTATGCGAAACCAATGTCTTATTTATCCAAATAAAACTGCCTACTTTTTTAGACAAATCGAACCAAGCTTTCCAATCTAGATTTACGCTAAAGTTTTCATCGAACTCAAAATCTCGGAGGTTATCTTTTTTAAAGGTAACAGTGGGACATCCGATTGAATTTCCGAGGGCGATAAAATGAGTTTTATATTTGGTTAAGTATGGAGTGGTTCTGAAAAATAATAAATTTATGCATTTTTTAATAAAAAAATTTAATGAATTTTTGCGAATAAGAATTTGAGATGATTTATGAACGATTTCATCGTAGTTAGAAAATATAATTAGCGCATCTGCCCTTGCTTTGGCAGCCTTAATCACTTCTTGGGAATATTCGGGAAAATAAATATCATCCTGATGAGCTAACGTAACGTATTGCGTAAAAGATTTAGAAATAGCAAAATTCCAGTCGCTAGCTATGCCGGCTTGCCGGGGGTTTATAAATAAAGGCAGATTGTTCTCTGTGGCAATGTTTCTCAGAAAAGGACTAGGAGTGGAAGTACAGATAATAATCTCGCTTTTTTGAAGCTGATTTTTTAGAGATTGAATACAAGCGGATAAATGGGGCGATTCCTTGTAGGCTAATATTGCAAAGGTATGGTTAGGAGTCATGAATTTATTTTTAGATTGGCAATTTTTTCCAGGGCTTCTTTTCTGACAATTTCTGAAACATTTCTTTCGATGCGATCTAAAATATTGATTATTTTAAAAAGAACAACAAAAACGACAACAAATCCGATAAAAATGAAAGTATTTAAATTATCTCCAAAGCCTAATTTTTGGGATAGGGAATGGGCAATTTCTGGAGAGAGGGCAAAGAAAAGAATAACTGACCAGATAGTCAGATTGAAAAAAAGGCGAAAAACCGTCTGGCCTCTTTTTCTGGCTGTAAATTTAAATATTGAATTTACGATAAAAAGTGTGGCAAACAGCGAGATTGCAATTTGGGTAATAGATAGTTCAAGCATAAAATTAATTATAAATTATCATTTTTACCAATGTTTTTATACCATTTTTTAAATTCATTTTATTGGCTTTGCTCATGGAATATTTGGTATAGCGCACTTCGATTGGTATTTCAGTGTATTTGAGTTTGTTGCGTGAGATTTCACGAATTACTTCACTGTCATATTCGTAGCGATCAGTAGTGGTCTTAATGCGTGCGAGAGCTTTTTTGGAATAAGCTCGAAAGCCTGATTGGCTATCAGTTACCCATAATCCATAAATAGCCCATGTGCAAAAATTACCGAAATGGTTGGCGGCAATTTTCCACGGAGGCATTCCCTTGGGATTTTTAAGTCGAGTGCCCAAAACCACATCAAATCCTTTTTTAATTTGATCAATCATAGGCCGGATGTCTTCGGGATTATGCTGGCCGTCGCCATCAATAGTGATTGCAATATCAGCCTGGAGTAATTTAGCAGCCTCAATGCCAGTTTTCACTGCCGCGCCCTTGCCGCGATTGATAAAGTGTTTTAGAGAAACTACTTCGGGAATACTTTGGGCCTCCAGAAAAGTGTTGTCAGAACTGCCATCATCTACAACGATAATGTTGGAATAACCGGCATTTTTTATTTCATTGATGACGCTTTTAACCACAGAAGCTTCATTGTAAGCGGGAATTATTACAAAAATTTTAATATTACTATTCACAAATTTTAATCTATAATTAATCACTTCAATATTAACAGAATTTAAATGAGCTGTCTACGCTCGTGGATGGTTGGCATATGGTTGTGTATGGTTGAATTTTTACAATATAAATGGTAAAATTGAATTATAACTTTTATTATTAAAAAATATGAAATTATTAGTTACGGGCGGGGCTGGTTTTATTGGTTCAAATTTTATTCATTACATTTTAGAGAAATATCCCCAAGATAAGGTGATAAATTTAGATGCGCTTACTTATGCGGGTAATTTAGAAAATTTAAAAGATGTAGAAGAAAATCCAAATTATCAATTTGTGCATGGTGATATAATGGATTCATTGCTTCTAGATGAGTTGATGGGGGATATAGATGTGGTTGTTCATTTTGCGGCTGAATCCCATGTGGATAGATCAATCTTAGATAGCGGTTCTTTTGTACGAACGAATGTTAATGGAACTTTAAATTTGTTGGAAATTGCCAAAAATAGTGGCAAAAAAAGATTTCATCATATTTCTACAGATGAAGTATTCGGCTCTTTAGGAAAAAATGATTCAGCTTTTAATGAGAAGACTCCTTATGATCCCAGAAGTCCATACAGTGCTTCTAAGGCCTCTTCTGATCATTTAGTGCGATCTTACTATCATACACATCAGCTACCTATCACGATTTCTAATTGCTCTAACAATTACGGGCCTTATCAATTTCCAGAAAAATTAATTCCTTTTTTTATCACTAGTTTAATGGAAGGTAAAAAACTTCCTATTTATGGAACAGGCGAAAATATTCGAGATTGGTTGCATGTCAAAGATCATTGTGATGCCATCGACAGAATTATTAGGCATGGAAAAATAGGGGAGACATATTGTATTGGTGGAGGCGCCGAAAAAACTAATCTAGAAATCACTCATAAAATTTTAGAATTGATGGGATTTGACGAAGATAACATTGAATATGTTCCAGATCGAAAAGGCCATGATAAACGATATGCGGTTGATTTCACTAAAATGACAAGAGAGCTTGGTTGGAAGCCGGCTATTTCATTTGAGGATGGAATAAAAGACACCGTAGAGTGGTACAAACAGAATGCACAGTGGCTAGATACTATTAAATCAGGCAAATATATTGAATATGGAAGAGATTATAGAAATGATAAACACAGAAGAATTGCATAAATAAATTAAAGTTTATAAATTTTTTAAGGTAGAGACGCATTGCAATGCGTCTGTACTGAAATAAATTATGAAAAAAGTTTTAATATTAGGTGCCAAGGGGATGCTTGGGCAGGAATTGGTAAATGTTTTTAGCAAAAATAATTATGAAGTTGCAGCTTGGGATAGGGAAGAGTTGGATATAATTAATGAAGCTAAAACTAAGGAAAAAATTATCTTACTAAAACCCGAGGTAATTTTAAATGCTGTGGCTTATAATGCCGTGGACAAGTGTGAGGAAAATGATGCAGAGTTTGAATTGGCTAAAAAAATAAATGGAAAGGCTCCTGGATATTTAGCAAAAATTGCCAAAGAGATTGGCGCAATTTTTGTGCATTATTCTAGCGATTATGTTTTCGGAGCCCAGATGCCAAATATTCCTGAGCCAGCAGGTTGCACAGGTAGCTGCGGAAGCTGTGGACTCCATGCTGGATTTGAGCCGGAAATTGGTTACACTGAAGATGATAAGCCCGCTCCAGTAAATAAATATGGAGAAAGCAAGTTATTGGGCGAAATGGAAGTAAAAAAATATGGAGAAAAATTTTATATAATCAGACTTTCCAAATTGTTTGGCAAACCTGGCACCACAGAGGGTGCTAAGCGAAGCTTTTTTGATATGATGTTGGAAGTTGGCAAGAAAGCTTTGAAGAGCGGAGAGCCTATTAAGGCGGTAGATGAAGAAACAAGTTGTTTTACTTATGCTCCTGATTTAGCTAAAAAAACTAGAGAGATAATTGAATCCAAAAAGGAATTTGGAATTTATCATATTACCAATGGAGAGTCTTGCACCTGGTTTGATGCAGTAGAGGAATTGTATATGCAAGCTGGATTGGAGAAGGTTAAAGTTGAGCCAATAAGTGGAGACGAATTTCCTCGTCCGGCTAAACGCCCGTATTTCTCAGTTTTGCTGAATAAAAAACTAAATCCGCTGCGAAGTTATAAAGATGCTCTAAGTGAATATTTAATAGAGTCTGGTATTATTAAATAATCTAAATATTTTAAACAAAAACAAAAATGAGAATTCAGACAGAATTAGCAGTGGGTGTAATTTTAGTGTTAGCTATCTTGGTGGGATTTTTTACCGTGATTAGCTTTGACAAAACTGCTCAGGATATGGAAAAAATTCAAAAAGCTGCTGAGGCAAATCAAGCTACTCTTAACGAGGTGGTAAAAAACAGACCAAAAGTTCCTGTGAAATAAGAATATTCATAGGGAACGCGCCACGGCGTGTTTCTACCGTGTAAATAGAGTATATTTTATAGGTGCGATGGCAAATCCCTGTGCCAAGTTTCATTTCATGCAAATAAAACAGAGCAGTGCTCGAACAGAGCGATGCTCTGTTCCTACGAAGATAAATTAAATACAAAACCCCCTCCCAACCCTGCCTACCGGCAGGCAGGCTCCCCCTTAAAAATGGGGAGGGAAAAGGATAAAAAAACATCCTATTGCTAGGATATTTTTTGCTATATATTTTATGGTCTATGCTTCATGATACATGTTTCCGTGCTCTATGATCTATGTTTTATGATATATGTTCCATGCTCTATGATTTTCTATTTCTTCACCTCTTCCATAAATTTTCCAAATACTTCAGGATTTTCGAGAGCCATTTGAGATAAAACTTTTCTATCTAGCTCGATATTTTTACCTTTTAGAACATCGATAAATTTACTATAAGATAATTCAAATTGCCTAACAGCATTGTTTAGCCTGATAATCCAAAGGGCGCGCATAGTTCGTTTTTTAGTTCGTCTGTCTCGATAAGCATATTTGCCCGCTTTCAAGAGAGCTTCCTTGGCAGCGATAAAATTAGATTTTCTTCTCCACTTAAAACCCTTGGTCATGGATAGAACATTCTTTCTTCGTTTATTGGCGGAAACTCCGCGCTTTACTCTTGTCATTGTGTTATTTTAACATCTTAGCATATTAACTCCGCCAGATGGCGGATTAGCAATGATTTATTTTTTAGATAAATCAACTAAAATTGTTTATATGTTAAAAAGTTGATATGTTAATATGTTTTATACTAGGGCTTTTAAAATATTTTTAGCTTCTTGCCCGACGATTTCTACATCAGATCGCTTCTTTCGCTTAAAACTACCGGTTTGTTTGCTATTAAAATGATTTTGTTTAGTGTATCTTCTTAAAACCTTTTTACCAGCCGTTACTTTGATTTTCTTTATCAGAGATTTTTTACTTTTCATCTTTGGCATAATTCATGTTAGCATCTTAGCATATAAGCTCCGCCATCCGCCAACTGGTCGGAGGCGGATTAGCAATGATTTACTTTTAAAATAAATTCAATTACAGACTTGTTTATATGTTTAAATGTTTATATGTTAAATTGTTTTAGTTATTTATTCTGGGGCAATTAGGATATTAAATCCACCCGGAAATCTTTTTATATCTTCTTCTATTTTATGAGGAATGTCAATGGTGGCAACAAACTTTCGAATACCGGCAACTGCTAGATCTTGATGGGCTTTTTCTCTACCTCTTAAGCGCAATTCAATCTTAACTTTGTTTCCCTTGCTTAAGAATTTTTCCGTTTGTTTCTTTTTAAATTCTAAGTCATGAGAATCAGTTCGAACGCCCAAGCGGACACCTTTTACGTCAGTCTTTTTTTGTTTAGCTTTATTTAACCGGTCTTGTTTGGATTGGCTGTATTGAAATTTTCCAAAATTAGCTATCTTACAAACAGGTGGATTGGCGTTGGGCGCAACTTCGACTAGATCTAAACCTTTAGACTTAGCTAGGGCAATTGCATCAACGTTGTTCATCTCGCCAATCTGCTCTTTATTTTCACCAATAACGAAGACAATCGGCGTTCTAATATACTCGTTTACTCTGTAACGAGGCTTTGTTTGGATTGGTTTTCTTTTTACGTGGCGTCTTCGCATTGTAAATATTTTCTTAATTGTTTTTTAATAAATCTTCTATCGCGTAAAATCTACTCGCCAAAGCTCATGATTTTACGCGGTGGAGCTGGTGGGAATTGAACCCACGTCCAGAATTGGCTAGAAAAACATTTCTACAAGTTTATTTTGTCTTTTTTCTGTTTGCAACAACAGAAGTTTAAATCAATACATTTAAGACAAACGAACTTTATTGATCGATCCTTCAATTAGCTTTGCCAGTTACGCGAAGGAGACATAGATGGCTATTCTAGTGTTTGACACCGAGCTCTGCTTACTAGAAATAGGCAGTTCGATGGCTGAGCAATTTAGGCTACAGCAGAAGCGAAAGATGGTGCAAAAGCGTTAGCGATTGCGTTCTTTGCCTTTGATATAAAGTTTGCACTTATAATCGTGTAACCAGGTTTTACGACTATTATTACTTGAGTCGACTTGCTTAGCTTTTAAAGTTCAAACTGTCGAAACTAGACAGCCCCGATTATAATACTTTTCATAAAAATATCATTAGCGCGAATGTCTATCTATCCTATATTACGAAGAAGTCTCTTCATTTTTTTCGCAGAGTCCTTCTTTTTTATGTCTTCTCTTTTGTCGTATTCTTTTTTACCACGACCAACACCAAACTCAAGCTTGATAAGTCTTTTCTTAGTATAAACCCGAATAGGCACAAGTGTCAAGCCTTTAACTTTGACTTTTCCTAGTAATGTTTTGATTTCAGATTTTTTGAGTAACAATTTCCGAGAATGTCTTGGATCATAATTAATAGGGATGCCCGCAAACTTATAAAAAGGGATGTCCGCATTGGTTAAATAAAGTTCATTGCCCTTAAAAGTTACGAAACTTCCCTTGAGACTGAGATGTCCGGTTTTAATTGACTTTACCTCCGCTCCAGTCAAAACTAAACCCGCCTCATATTTATCGGTGAGGGTATAGTCAAAATGAGCTCGTTTGTTTACGGCTATAGTAGTCATGGTCTTAGTGTAGCAGAAATGGGGTAAGTATCAAGTATTATGAATTAAGAATTATGAAAAAATAATACCAGTGTGCAAAGTTGAAATTGCTAAATGGTTATATTGTTAAATTGTTCGCTGCTTAGTTTGTCATTCCGACTCGCCTCGCTAAAGCTACTGCGAAGCGGGCCGAATGAATCTTCATACTCGAAGATTAGAAGTGGAGGAATCTAAGATGCTAAGTTAATTTTAAATAATTTATTTAAGAAAATTTGAAAAAGTTATCGACATTTCATAATTTTTTCTACTATCGGATTTATCCCTAGAAAGCGCACACGCTTTCTCGGGATTTTTTATTTGGTAAAAATAAAAAATTAGAATTGGGGCGGAAGATGTTTAGATAAACATCTTCCGCTTGTGCTCGCTCAATTTTGAGCGGGTTTCATGCTATCGTAAAAGGTTGAATTGTCACTGTGCAACCTTTGTCATCCAAAATGAGATTTACAATTGAAAAACCTACCGCATTTTGCAGGGTGCGCTTCCTTAATTTAGAGAACTTTTCGTGACAGATTAGGGAAGCTTTTCTGGTGGGTAAATTTTCAAAAGTTATTCCCTCACCTACGTATTGGATATTTTCTGCAGCCATTTTCCCCTCCTTAAAAAAATGAGATTGACCAGCATCGACCCATTGACCCAAATCTAATTTTTCTTTCTTTTATTTTTTAATGAGCAAGAGGATTCTATTTGAAAACCAGTATGTCTATAGTTTAACAAATATTTGTAATTATGCAATTTTTATTCATTATTGATGTAAATTAAAAAAGTGACTCATCTCTCAATGAGAGGGGAGCCACCTTGATGATACTTGTGGATTGGGTCTATGCGGTTTCCAGGCAGGCAACTTCGGAATGTTTTTTCAGCTGTGCTTCAAGAAAATTTTTCACAGCCGTTCGCACCGTATCAGTTATGACATCGCAAGACTTAGTAAGTCCACGAAAAGTCTGAGGTTCAATAGTTCTGAGTGCATTGATAACCGGCCTTATTTTCCCTTTCCCTAAGTCCTTGCACCCCAGGAATTCTTGGAATCCCTTTTCCACAGCGGGAGTTATTTCTCCAGGGCTAGAATTTTCATTCTCGGGATAAAATCCCGATTGCTTCAGTGCTCTTACTGCATGATTTATTCTGCTTGCGTTACTCATAATGCCCCCTGTATGATTGTTAAGGGTTTTTATTTAAAACCCAAGTGGGATAACTAAAATAATGTTAAATTAAATGCACTTTAAAGTCAATATTTATTTTTCCTGTAGCATAATTAAAAATGACTCACTTTAAGATTCGAACCCCATATTTTGTGAGTTCTTTATAGAAAATGCTTTTTTACAAATGCTCTCCCTGATCCAGTCTTTAAATATTTTTCAAATTCAAAAGCTTTGTATTTATTTTGAATTGCAAAATAAAATTCCAGCTCTATTGGTAAACGATTTGCAGTTGCCGGCACATATCCTTTTTGATGCCGACTTATTCTTTCCTTAAGATTATCTGTGCACCCAACATAATAGCCATCTTTACATTTGATGCTATATACATAATGCATACTTTTTTGTTTTATGTATTGAACTCGCTTTCGCATATCTACAGCGGACTGCGTCACGTCGTAGGTTTTGCTACTGCGAACTGAATCTCGCTTACGCGTAGCTACCTGGCGGACTGCGTCACGCCGTAGTTATAATGTAGTTTTAGCGAAATCTGACTTCGCTAAAGCTACGTCATGACGAAGGCGGAGAAGGAGGGATTCGGTCACAAATATTTTTACTGGTGTAAAAATTTTTCGACCCCGTCTCGCGGTGCTTCGCACATCGCTCCGACTTTCTCACCCTCACGAAAGCCAAACTCTTGGCTTTCTCTTCTCCTTATTCACTTTGTTCACTGCGGAGAAGGAGGGATTCGAACCCTCGATACGGTATTACCCGTATAACAGGTTAGCAACCTGCCGCTTTCAGCCTCTCAGCCACCTCTCCATGGGTTTGAATTTTTATCAAACGCAAACCACAATAAAAATGATATCAATAAAAATAGATTAAGGCAAGCCAATTATAATAATTGGATTTTCCGATAGACCAGCTCTTATCTTTTTTATCTTTTTGGAGTAAAATATAAAGTAGATAAGATAAGAATTTAAGGCATAATCTCTTATGAAAAATAAAATTTTTTTGATTCTAATAATTTTCGTAGCGATTTTTGCTTTGAATTTTATTTGGGAAGCGACGCATTCTTTTTTGTATACTCCTCATTATTCTGGATTTAGCAATTTTATTTTCGTGCACATTAAAGCTAGCTTGGGAGATGTGTTATTGATTGCGATAATGTATTTAAGCGGATTTTTTGTTTTTAAAAATAACCGATGGTTTTTGCTCAAAAGAAAATATCCTTATATGTTTTTAGTTTCCCTAGGTTTTTGTCTAGCGGTAATAGTTGAAAACTTTGCGCTGAAATCCGGCCGCTGGGTTTATAATGATTGGATGCCGATTATTCCGCTTTTTAATATCGGATTAACTCCAGTTTTGCAATTAACTATTTTGCCACCTGTAATTATGTGGATAACGTTGAAATATTATGAAAAATATTTCGGAGATAGATAAAAGCGCATTGTTTCTTGAATTCAAGCCAGTTTAATTTGTTAATTTCTGAAAAATAAATTATAATAATGTAGTCTCGAATCAAATAATAATATTGTAAAAAAATAAAAAATATGCAAGCAACTATGAAAAAAATAATCCTAATGAGTTTAATATTTTCTTTAGCTTTGGGCTTCTCTTTTGGCGCCAATGCAACAAGTGTAAGCTATACCCCAACAGTGAAGATTAAAAAATCAGCCGATACCTATGTTACTTTGCAGATAGTTTCGACTAATTTAAAGAAAAAAGATGTAAAAGTTAAAATAAAAATTGAAAAAATCGATGCCGACGACGATGACACTAAAATTTTCGAAAAAACTTTAAATAAAAGCGGGAAAGTAGATATTAAAGTTGACGGTTTAGCTAAGGATAATGCATATTCTTTTAGCGTAGCTATAAAAAAATCATCAGATAGAGATTATTCAGATTATTCCAGTGAGGTGTCGGTTAATGCCGAAGGAACTTTTGATTATAATCCCGCATTGAGTATTAAAGATGAAACTAGCTCGACTATGGTTTTGGACGTAACGTCAACTAAATTAAAGAAAAAGAAGACGATAATTAAAGTTAAGATAGAAAACAAAGATACTGATAAAACTGAAACCAGAACTTTTACTAAGACTTTAAATAAAAACGGAAAAGCAGAGATTACGATTGATAATTTGTCCAAAGATACTGAATATAGCATTAAGGCATTGGTAAAGAAAAGTAAGGATAAAGGATTTTCTGAATATTCCAATGAAGAGTCTGCTACAACTGAAGATTAGTTTTGACTTTTAGATGTTTGGCAAAATAAACCTCGTAACTTATGAATCGAGGTTTTATTTTTTATGGTAAAATATAGAAGATATACGATTTAGGATTTATGATTTGGGAAATTTTAGTTTTGTCATCTCGAGCGTAACGATAGTGAAGTCTAGAGATCTGAACTTTTGGTTTATTTGAGATTTCTCCATGCATAAATTTTGAGTACAAAATTTATTTAGTCGAAATGACACAAAAAATAAAATTGTTAAAATGTTAATATGCTAACGTGCTAATCCGCCAGCTGGCGGAGCTAAAATGTTTTTTATGCAAAAAGAAATACAAATATCTGGCAGAGAAATAAACTATCAGATAAAAAAATATAAATTATCGAAAAATCTAAGGTTAAGTATTAGGCCTTGTTTTGATGATGAAATAGGCTGTGAAAAAAATTCCCGCTTGAAAATTTCAGTTTCTATTCCTAGTAGAGTAAGTTTAAAAATAGCGGAAAAATTCGTCCAAGAAAGAATCAACTGGATAATTGAAAAATTAGATGAGTTTAAAAAAACAACTCCGCAAGTACGCCCAGCTATGGGTAAAAAAGAATATAGAAAGGAAAAAGAAAAGGCGCGAAAGATAATTGCGAATAGGGCAAATTATTTCAGTGATCTTTATGGTTTTAAATTTAATCGCATCGCAATCCGTTCCCAAAGGACGAGATGGGGGAGTTGCACTAGAGATGGCAATCTTAATTTTAATTATAAATTAATTTATTTGCCGGTGGAAATCATGGACTATGTGATTGTGCATGAACTTTGTCATCTGGATCAATTAAACCACTCTAAGAAATTTTGGTTTTTGGTTTCGGAGATTGTTCCGGATTATCGAGAATTGCGGAGGAAATTGAAGAAGATAAATATATAGAAGATTATCTAAGCATATTAGCACGTTAGCATATTAATATATTAACATTTCAATATAGACAGGACTTGCGCGTTTGAATATCATTTGGTCTCAAGTTTCTAAAAGACATAAAAATTGATGACTGGATTATGATTTTTATGAGAATTTTATGGCTGAGCTTGATTAAACCTATTATTATGCTAATATTATAAAATCACATAAACAGATGTGATTTGTTTATTTTTTTATTCATATTGAGTGTAAGAAAGGGAGAATGGGGATGGAATTTAAATTTAATGGAAGAGATTTGAGACTCTCAGCAACAAAAGAAATAAAAGAAGGGAAAGTTGTTGTGATTGTCGGCTTGCACGAAGAAGGCGAATATTTGAAAGAAGAAATAATCGAAATTACTGGGATCAATTATTGTTGTCCCTGCTGTGGACAGGTGGTATTTAATGGAGGAGAAAGATTTGAAGTGCAACCAAATAACTATCTCTCCAACGACAAGCAATTGGTCTTGAAACTTGTCGGCTACTGCTCAAAGGGTGTTTACAATCAATTAAATATTGCAATAGCAATAAATATTGTGCCCGCTACCTAGTAGGATAATAAATTGAAGTCAAAAGAGAGGGATATGCTCAGCGAAGCATATCCCTCTAATTTTTGTGCTCAGCAATTAATAATTTGATTTATTTTTTTCATCATGAATCTTAGTTTGTAATGTTTAGCATTTAGTTATTTAAAATTTATTGTAAATTGAAAACTGAAAATTTTAAATTGATTGCTATTCCAAATGAATATTTCGATTCATTTTTTCTAGCTCTTCTTTGAGTAAAAGATTATTTTTTAAAGCAACGTCATGATTGATAATTTCGCGCGCTTCTTCGTAAGCGCATTTAATCATTTTGATGTTAGTGATGTTTTGCATCGTACTGTCAGCAAGGCCCGATTGGCGATTTCCCAAAAAATCTCCCGGACCGCGGATTTCCAAATCTTCTTGAGCTACCTTAAATCCATCGGTATATTTTTCCAAGATGCGCAGACGGGTAGTGGAATTTTTGGCAAATAAAAAGCAGTAAGATTGAAATTCTCCTCTTCCGACTCGGCCACGAAATTGATGTAGCTGCGAAAGCCCAAAACGATAAGCTTCTTCAACTATCATGACGGTAGCATTGGGAATATCGATGCCCACTTCGATAACAGAAGTGGAAACCAAGATATCGGTTTTTTTGTTCTTAAAATTTAACATTATTTCTTCTTTTTCCTTGCTTTTCATCCGTCCGTGCAAAAGTCCCAATTTAAATTCAGGAAATACATCGCGCAAAAGCCGTGCGTGCTCAGTAACGGCCGCTTTTACTTCGGCTAGTTTTTCTGATTCTTCAACCAGAGGAAATATCACAAAAGCTTGACGGCCATTTTTAATTTCCTGGCGGATGAAATTATAAACTTCATTTTGCTTATCGGGCAAAATTACTTTAGTGATTATCGGTTTTCTGTTTTTAGGCATTTCAGTGATGAGTGAAACATCCAAACTTCCCAAAAGAGTCATAGAAATAGTGCGAGGGATAGGGGTGGCGGTCATACTTAGCAGATGGGGAATTTTATCGGGTAAACCGTCATTAATCTCTGTAATTTTTTGTTGGAGATAACTGCGTTGCATGACGCCAAATCTGTGTTGCTCGTCAATAATAATAAGAGCTAAATTCTTGAAACGAATATCTTTTTGAATAATTGCATGCGTGCCAATTACTATGTCTATATTACCAACCTTAATTTCTTCCAACATTGTTTCACGTGAAATTTTTGCTGTAGAATAATTTTCAATTTCTAATTTTGAATTTTGAATCAATTTTGAATTCTTTAATGAAGAATTTTTAATAATTATTGACGGATTATTTTTTATGACCAATGACCGATGACCGATGACTTTTCCTTCTCTACCGTGAACTGTTGACCGTGAACCATAAACCAACTTATACGAATTAGTCAATAATCCTATGGAAATATCAAAATCAGCAAGTAGTTTGCTAAAATTTTCAAAGTGTTGATAAGCTAAAACTTCCGTTGGCGCCATAATAGCGGCTTGAAAACCATTGGTTGATGTTTGGAGTGCCGCTAGTATCGCTACTATTGTTTTTCCTGAACCAACATCTCCGTTTAAAAGACGATTCATGGGGTGTTTTTTGGTTAAATCTTTTTTAATTTCAGTAAAAGCTTTTTTTTGATCATTTGTTAAACTAAAAGGCAGGGAAGCTAGGAATTTTTTTATCTTCTCGGTTGGAAATTCTAATTCTTGGGCACTTTCTTTTTTGAGTTGTTTTTTTATTTGGAGGGCTCTGAGTTGAATTAAAAACATATCAAAAAAAGCAAATCTTTTTTGTGCTACTAGATAAGAATTTTCTGAGCGGGGAAAATGAACGTCATAAAGAGCTTTTTTGAGAGTCGGGAGGTGATATTTTTTTAATATCTCAACAGGAAGCGGGTCGACAATGTCAAAATCATTTTTGAAAATAGTTTCGATTTGCCAGCGGAGCCATTTAGAAGTTATGCCTCTAGTCTCGGGATAGATGGGGACAATTCTGCCTGTGTGATTAGGATTTTTATCAGCCACTTCCCAAATTGGATTGGAAAAATAAAAACCGTTTTTGTCCAATTTGGCTTTGCCACTGAGACGAATGAATTTATTTTTGCTAAAAACATCAATTAAATACTTTTGATTAAACCAGGTGGCGCGGATAATTCCAGTTTCGTCTCTGAGTTGAATTTCAATGATGCTAATTTTTTTGTGCCAGCTTCGCTTGAGGGCAAATTTGATGATTTCTCCACTGACTGTGGCGCTTTGCTCAGGAATTATTTCTGAAATGCTTACCAAATTAGAAAGGTCATCATAGCGGGCCGGAAAATGAAACAAAAAATCACCCACCGCAGTGATGCCTAGTTTCTTTAACTTTTCGGCCTGAGCGGGCTTTATATGAAAAGTTTTATCAATAGGGGTTTTTAAATTTAGCATAATATTAGTATAGATTATTTTGACAAAAGCATAAAGTGCTAGCGATAGTTAATAAGCATATCAATCTGCATTGACCGCTTAACTTCGAGATGTTAATCTCTTAAATGGTTCCTTTAGTGGCAAGAAGAGAGGAGTGATAATTTTTCTACCAAAACAAAATCATGGGGGAATGAATTATGTTTTTGGAAAAAAAGCTTTTTGCGTTGTCTTTGATTATTTTTTTAGGCTGCATACTTTGGATGAATGTAGAGTTTTTCTCTGAGCGAGGCCTCAAAAAGGATATGAAAAAAACTATCCGATATGGCGGACTCCCTCTTTTTTTGATGACTATTTTTGTAATTTTCCAATAAAGAAAATAGTTGGGGCTTCAGATTGAGTGGCTTGGTGAGTTCATCAAGCCACTCGTTTTTTATGGAAACTGCTACTTTTTTAGTATATAATAAAAAATGTGTGTTTAATAAAAAATAATTACAATTATTATGGATTCAAAAATTAAAAGAATTTTAGAAAAGATGGAGGCGCTTAACATTGCTTTAAAAAAAGAGCATGCTCGTTTGGCAAAAAAATATGGCTTCTATTTTTCTCAAAAGAAAATAGTTTTTCTTAAAAAAATTAAAATAAAAAATAAAAGATTTCGCATCCCAGTTTGGAAATATGTTATTCCAAAAAATATTCGTCATGCTATGTCCTTGCCTTTTATTTACATGATGATAGTTCCAGCAGTGATTTTGGATATTTTTCTTACGATTTATCATGCAGTGGCTTTTCCTCTGTATAAAATCCCCAAAGTTAGAAGAAGCGAATATATTATTTATGATAGAAAATTTTTGGATTATTTAAATGTGGTTCAAAAAGTGCATTGTCTATACTGCAGTTATATAAATGGACTGTTCGCTTATGCAGTAGAAATTGCGGCGCGCACTGAACGGTATTGGTGTCCTATTAAAGCGGCTAGCAAAATGAACGCGCCGCATAGCTGGTATAAGGATTTTGCTGATTATGGCAATCCCCAGGAATGGAATCAAAAATTTAACAATCATGAAGCTTTTGAATGTATGAAAGGTGAGGATAAAAAATAAAAAATAATATTTTTTGAAAGAAAAATATTTTTCGTGCGTATCATTTAAATGACAGGGCTATTTTTATTTGCTATACTGTCAAGGTACCAATAAAAAACCGCCCCTTCAATAAGGACGTTTTTTTATGTCCAAAAGCCAAAGGAGACGAATGTTTTGAAAAAATCAATTTTTTTGACAGTACTTTTATTGTTATCATTTAGTTTTTTGGGCATAGCTCACGCCAAAAAGGATAACAATTATTCAGCGAAGCGAAGCGTCGCTTCAAAGGAGAAAAAAAGTACCCCACCAAAGAAAAAGATTGCCGAAGGAGATGCAATCAGGGTTCTGGTCACAGGTTATTACACGCCAGTCAAAGGCCAGAATAAATACGCTACCAAAAGTTTTCGTGGCGACATGAAAAGAAATGGTGGCGGAAAAACTAGCTCGGGAAAAATTCCCGAAGAAGGAATGGTGGCGACTGATCCAAGGGTTATTCCTACTGGTACAGAAGTATATATTCCAGAATTGGAATTGTATGCAGTCGCAGAAGATACCGGTGGAGACATCAAAGGAAAAAGAATCGATGTCTATACCGGAAGTGGAGAAGAAGGGCTCAAAGAGGCTCTCGATATCGGCAATCGAATGGTTACTGTGATAATCATTAAGCGCGCCTGATATTTAGGACAAATTTATTGGTACTTTGGGTAAAAGCAGGGATGGTGAACTTATCATTCCTGCTTTTTATTTTTTGCCTTCAGTGTATTTTTGTGTTAAAGTAAAAAAATATTAGAGTTGCGGCGACTTAAGCGCATAATTACTAAAAACAATAAATTTTCTAAAGTATGTTCAAAAAAATTGATCTAAGGCCGCTTTTAAAATATTTAAGACCGTACAAAAGAGATGTTTGGTTGACTTCTGCTTTTGTGATTTTGGAAAATGGAACTTATTTAATTTTACCTTTGATTTATAGCCAGGTAGTGGATACTGTAACTCGAGGTGGATTCTTTGAAAGATCAGTTTATTTATTGTTGGCGCTGTGGGCGATTCTCCAAATAGGCGGAGGATTATTAATGAGAGTACGAGTGATTTTGTCTAATAAATTAGGCTATAGAGCTTCAGCTGATTTGATAAATAACTCCATAAAGCATCTAATTAGCTTGCCGGTTTCTTTTCATAAAAGAAAGAAAGTCGGAGAAGTGATTCAAAAGTTTTCCAGAGCAGATGGTTATCTGTATAGTTTAGTCGATTACGCTTTATTTACCATTATTCCATATCTAGTCACTTCTTTTTTGGCATTTATCGTGATTTTTTGGATAAACTGGATTTTAGCCCTTATTTTTATGATGTTTATTTTATTTTTTGTGGTAGTAACGATTAAGAAAACCAATCCCATTATTGTTTCCCAAGGAAAAATGAATAAATTTTTCGAGAAATATTACGGAGATGTTTTTGACCGAACACCCAATATTATTGCAATTAAATCAAATGCGCAGGAATCTACTGAAAACGAAAGAAACTTTGGAGCGATGAGAAAGGGATTGGCTCTTAGCCAAGGGCAAGTAGTAGTTTGGATGAATTTATATTTTTGGCAAAATCTGATTTCTACCGTTTCAGTTATTTCTTTGTTTGGAATTGGAATTTATTTGGTAAGCATTAATAAAATCACCATCGGTCAGTTTGTGATGCTGATTGCCTATATTAATTTTGCTTCCAATGCCATTAATATGCTAGGCGGGCATTATAAAAAACTGCAAGAAGGAATAGCGACTATCAAAAGATCGGAAAAAATATTTAATGAAATCCCGGAAGTTTACGATGTGCCCAATGCAGTTAAAATAAAAAATCCCAAAGGAGACATCGAATTTAAAAATATCAGTTTTTCTTATGAGGATGAAAAAGTCTTGGAAAATATTAACTTTAAAGTTCTAGCTGGAAAAATGGTGGCGATTATCGGTAAAAGTGGGGAAGGCAAATCAACTCTAGTAGATTTGATTTCTCGTTATAATATTCCCCAGAAAGGACAGATTTTATTTGACGGAGTGGAAACAGGAAAAATAAATTTAAAAGACTTGCGTGATAATATTGCTATTGTGCCTCAGGAAATTGATTTATTCAATGATTCAATAAAAAATAACATCGCTTATGCCAAGTTAGATGCTGTTGAAGAGGAAATTGTTCGAGCGGCTAAACTGGCTAATTGTCATGAATTTATAAGTAAATTTCCAAAAAAATATGAACAAATCGTGGGGGAAAAAGGTGTGCGGTTATCCACTGGGCAGAAACAACGTGTCGCTATTGCTCGGGCAATTTTGCGAAATCCTCGAATTTTAATTTTAGACGAAGCTACTAGTGCATTGGACAGTGAATCGGAAAAATATGTTCAAAGCGCTTTGGAAGAAGTAATGAAAAATAGAACGACTTTTGTAATCGCCCATCGTTTAAGTACTATTCGTAAAGCTGATTTAATCTTGGTGCTTGAAGGTGGAAAAATAGTAGAATCCGGCGATCATCAAGAATTAATGAATCATGGCGGAGTGTATAAAAAATTAAGTGAATTGCAAAATATCCAAGTTTAAAAACATATTATATAAAATATAAAAAATCCTCCACTTCAACTTAAATAGGGGATTTTTTGTTTTTTTACTTCATACCACAATTATGCGGTCGTGCGATTATGGTATAATAGATTTAGCAGCTAAGTAAAAAGTAATTTATTTTTTATGCAAATTAGAAGTGATTTAAAAAAGAAAATTTTATTAATCTTATTGGGCGGAATAGCTTTAGGACTAACAACATCTCCTCGAGGCCAGAAAATTATATTTAGAAAATTAGCTTGGGAATGGGAAATGATAAATAGAGATAGAATTAGACGTGTAGCAAGAGAATTAAAAAGAGATAAATTTGTTCATTACAATGGCGACAAATGGTGGAGCGCTAGGTTAACCCTGAAAGGAAATAGATTAGCAAGAAAAATAGATATTACAAATATAAAACTAAAAGTTTTAAAAAAATGGGATAAGAAATGGAGAATGGTTTTATTTGATATTCCAGAGAAAAACAGAATAGGCAGAGACGTATTAAGAAGAACAATAAAGAAATTGGGTTTTGTTGAATTGCAGAAATCAGTTTTTGTCTACCCGTATCCCTGCAGGAAGGAAATTGGCGAAGTGATTGAATTTTTTAGCTTGGAAAAATTTGTTCAGCAGTGTGTCGTTGATGAATTAGATAAGTCTATTGAACAAAGTTTAAGGAAAAAATTCAAACTTTAATATTTTTTAAAAAGTTTTTTATCAATCAGTCAAACAGTTAAAACAAATTAGATTACCACAATTATGCGGTCGTGCGGTTATGGTTGAACAAGTTTAATAAATGAGTTTCGTCCAGAAGTTAAATTTGTAGTATTTTTTAGTAATTAGTTTATTTTTGGGAAAGTCAGCTATTTCTTATGAGGCAGATTTTTTAAAAAAATATATTCTTCTTCTCTTTCCGGATGACAAACAATTTCAGTTTCTGCTTTTAAAAATTTATAAGGTTTTTTATTCTTAATTATCCAGTCCAAGCTCAGCATGTAGTCAGAAGAATCCAATTTGGAAAAAGAGTACAATGTTTTTTTATTTTTTAAAAATAAGATTTGTAAAATATGGCGGATTAATCGGCGAGCAAAAGGTTGGCCGTTTTTTCCTAGGCGGACATAGCGAATGTGATTTTTTTTAGCGATTTGGCAGATGATGCGAAAAAAAGGAGGAAAGAGATGAAAGTGCTCATGAGAATTTAAGCCATCTGGTTTTTTGCCAAATATCTGTTCAAATTCAAAAATTTGTTCAGTCCACATTTTTTTAACTCTGGAATAATAAAATTCTCCTCTTAGATATCCAATAAAAAAAGACATTCCTCTTAGGAGGGTATTTTTTTTGAGCTTAAGCTCTTGATTAATAAATAATTCCAAATGTAAATCTATTTTAAGATTGGATTTTTTAAGGAGTTTAATCTCTTCTTTGGAAAAATTTCTTTTTATCATTACTGATATTCTATCGATTTTATTTTCTTGAATTAAGGCGAGTATATTTTTATTGGCCCTGGGACTGGCCCCAAAATCATCAGCTGAGATAATAACGTCTTTCCAGAGGTCTTGGGCTTGAACTTTATAAATACCTTTGAGATTATTCCAGCGAATTTTAAACAAGGCAAAAAACATATTGATAGGATCAAAAATCATTCAAATATGGCTTTCTCTGGGATTGCAAAGGGTTATAGGGAGCTCTTTAATAGAAAAGTTAAATTTTTTAGCCAAAAAAATAACTTCTGAATCAAAGGCAAAACGAGATACGGTAGTTAAATTAAATATTTTGATAGCGACTGAACGTCTGAAAACTTTAAATCCGCATTGGGAATCGCGAACTTGCCAATTATTTAAAATGATAACTCTTAAAAAGCGAAAGACTATTTCCATAGTTTTCCGGTACCACAACACTGGCTCTAGAACTTTTAGGCCAGGAACAAAACGCGAGGCGATTACTAAATCTAAATTTTTATTTTCCAAAGCGGTAACGAATTTATTCAATTCATCAATGGGGATGGCTAAATCAGCGTCTAAAAACATCACTATTTCGCTTTCGGGGCTAGTAGCTAGCATTCCAACTTTTACAGCATTGCCCTTGCCAGTGTTTACAGGCACGTTAATGATTTTAAACGGAATTTTATTTTTGATTTCAGCTAACTTAGCGGCTGTTTTATCAGTCGATCCATCGTTGGAGACAATTATTTCAAAGGAGGAATAATGCTCTTTCAGGTATGTGTAAATAACCCCAATATTTTTGGTGATACCTTTTTCTTCATTGTAGCAAGGAATGACTACAGAAATTTTTTCTTTTCTCATAAAATATGATAAATAATCAACAATTAATTATAGCACAAAGTATCCGTCTGGGAATATACTTTAGCGAGGTTAATGTTTGTGGTATAATTTTCATTGAGTTGAATTGTTATATGAAGTTATGAAAAATAAAGAAAAATTAGTCTTGATAGCATTGAGTCTTATTATTTTATTGGGAGTTTTTTTGCGTGTTTATCATATCAATACTGCGCCTCCAGGGATTTACCCTGATGAAGCAGTAAATGGGCAAGACGCGCTCAGGGTTTTGGATGATTTTGATAATTTCCAATGGTTTTATCCAGATAATGACGGACGAGAAGGATTATTTATGAATTTGGTGACTGTGAGTTTTGCATTTTTTGGCGTAAGTGCTTTTTCTTTAAAACTGCCTGCTATTATTTTTGGCATATTGGCTATTTTGGGAACATATTTGCTTGCGCGCGAGATGTTTAAAAGCGATAGGTTGGCGCTCTTGGCTGCTTTTTTTGGCGCAGTTTCTTTTGTGTCGGTCAATTTTAGCCGAATTTCTTTCCGGGCCAATATGCTACCTTTTATTTTAGTTTGGTCGTTTTATTTTTTATTTCTAGGTCTTAATTCTAAAAAAACCATCCATTTCGTGTTAGCGGGGATATTTTTTGGCTTGGGCATGCATAGCTACATTGCTTTTCGATTAGCACCTTTTATTTTAGTGGGCGCGTTGCCATTTTTATTCTTGGCAAAAAAAGATTTTATAAAAGATTTTTGCAAGCCGATTGGAATGTTTATCATTTCTTTTATTATCATAGCTTTACCGATGTTTTATACTTTTTATATTCATCCGGAATATTTCTGGTCTAGACCCAATCATGTTTCGGTTTTTTCTCCAGAAATTAGCAAAGGTCATCCTTGGAAAATGCTCTTGAATAATATTGAGTTAAGCTTTTTGAAATATAATTTTATCCCTGATAATAATTGGAGAAACAGCTTTCCGCCATTTCCCGTTCTTAATCCAGCCTTGGGGGTGCTTTTTCTTTTGGGGATGTTTTCTTCAATTATTATTTTCGGACGTTCACTTTGGGCGCGCTTAGCAAATAAAACTTATTCAAATAATTTAATAATTCACGCAGTTCTATTGCTGTGGTTTTTTGTCATGCTAGTGCCTGAATTTATGACAGCCGAGGGTCTCCCGCACGCATTGCGAGCTATAGGTACTTTGCCAGTGGTATATATTTGGGCAGCTTTTTTTGTGGGATTCATCTTAAAGAAGGTAGAGGAAAATATTTTGTGGGGCAAGAAAATAATCTATGGATTTTTTATTTTTGTAATTTTATTCATCGGTGTATTTGATACAGCTAAATATCATTTCTTTTGGGCAAATAATATTCAGACCGCCAGATCTTTTGAAAAAAACATTACTGATGCCGCTTATTATATAAACACATTGCCTCCAGAAAAAGAAGTTTATGCGGTGCTGGGCAATATGCAAAGAGTGGTGGTGAGAATGTTTAATTGGAATGAGTCGAATTTTCATGATTTGAGTCCGTTTGAACTGGACAAAATAAATCCAAAAAATATAAAAGAAATAGTGATTGTTTTTTCTGATTATCGGAAAGATGAGATTATCAAAGAATTAAGCGCGCGTTTTGGAGAAATGCAGTTGCGGACAATTGAAGATGCACAAGGTTTGAAATATTATATTTTAGAAAAAATAAATTGACAAAAGAAATTATTGAGGTAACCTATCTATAAAGAGAGATAAAAGGGTGGCATACAATCAAGAGTTCTTCAAACAAAGCAAGAGGTAAGAAAATGAAAAGACTTCTATTTTTTGCAGGTGTGGCTGGCATCTTTTTGGCGTTTTACTTATATGCGGTATTTGCGATAGCGTTAATGCTGATTGTTTTTGGTGCGGTTGCTATTTTTTCTCCACTTATTATTTCGGCTCATTTTTTGAATTCCCCAATTTTACACATAGAGGAAGTGGAATATGATATAATTCATATTCTTGATAAATCGAAAAAATTATTGAGAGGTGAGGGATGGCTAACTTTTGACGAGATTTTTAGCCTTGCTGAAGCGTTAGATATGGATAAAGATTTGATGAGGAATGGATATTACATTGCTTTGTCCAATCTCATCAACAGAAAGATGGTCGAAACTGGTAGTAAAAATGGAGAGCATGTTTATCGGTTAATTGTTGAATGCAATTCTGTTGGAGAATTGCCTTGCGTTGCATAATTTTGTCTTTCATATGGGGTTTAGTCATGCGTGTGTGACTAAACCCTTCTTAATTTAATTGCAAAAAATATGATATAGAGTAAAATTAAAATATGGAAATTATTGCGATATAAAATTTAAAATAATAATTTAATAAAAAATCGAATATGGAAAAAATAAAAGTTCACCCTGTTAAATAATTTTAAATTTTTATATTATTATGTATTACGTCTATGTTCTTAAAAGCTTAGCGGATGGCAAGAACTATGTTGGTTATACAAAAAATTTAAAATTAAGATTTGAGGAACACAGGAAAGGAAAAGCAAAATCTACAAAAAACAGAAGACCATTAAAATTAATATATTACGAAGCCTGCCTAAATCAGCAAGATGCTACTCACAGAGAAAAGTATTTAAAAACTTATCATGGAAAGATGTTTTTGAAAAATCGCCTCAAATCTTATTTAACAGGGTAAACAACATGGTTTTACTGCTTTCTCTTGGTTTGCGGGGTGGTTATTTACAATTGGTTTTTTGGAATTGCCATTTTTTTGGAAAGGCGTTTGGGCGGTAGTGCTGTGGCCTTATTATATAGGTGTCGCAATTAAGGTTTTGATGCAAAATTAAAATAATTTATTTTTCAATAATAACATGGCTATAATATACGAAACAGAAAATTTTATTCTTGAATCTCACGAAAAACCAGAAGTTGATCGACTAGAGGGTGGGCATATTAAAATTTCTCCAAAAATAGGCATTGAAGATAGGACTAAATTAACGCCAAAACAAGCGATTGAGTTGATGCGATTAACTATGTTAGCGGGAGAGGCTATGAAAACGGCTATGGGAAAATCTGGAGTGGAAATTGGAAGAATAAATTATCAAGACAATGGCAATTGGACTCCGCATTTGCATATTCATCTTTATGGCAGAGTAAAAGATGCAACTATACAAAAATATGGCGATCCTATTATTTCAGGTCATCGGGAAGAATATAAGCCATTGAACGGCGAGGATATTGAGAATATGGAAAAGGCAATCGATGATTTATTAAAAGAAGAAAAATTTTCTGAAGTTAATTGGAAATTAACATAATTACATGAAAAAAATATTAATAGTGTATTATTCTCGCACTGAGACGACTAAGAAAGTAGCGATGCAACTGGCGGAAAAATTGGGGGCAGATGTGGAGGAGATTAAAGACACTGTGGACAGGAAAGGGGCCAAGGGTTATTTGATTTCTGGTCGAGATGCGACCTTGCGAAAGTTGACGGTTTTAGAAAAATCAGAAAATAATCCTAGTAACTATGATTTGGTAATTATTGGTACGCCGATTTGGTCCTGGAATATGTCAGTGCCGGTGCGCACTTATTTGACTGACCGCAAGGATGAATTTCCAGAAGTGGCTTTCTTTTGCACTATGGGAGGCAGTGGGGATAAACGGGCATTTGCAGAAATGGGTGAAATTATTGGAAAACAACCAATAGCGACTCTGACTTTAAAAACAGTGGAGGTGGTGAAAGATTTGGCTCAAGAAAAAATTGATGAGTTTGTGAAATCAATAAATTAAAAAAGTTTTGTTTATGAGATAATTTTTTTACGATGATTAATGAGCGTTGGAATTGTTTTTATCCACCCCCTCCCAACCTCCCCCTCAAAGAGGTGGAGGGGTAAAACGTGTAAGTTTTAAAGAAAATATATGAAAAAAGTAACATTTATCACTGGCAATCAAAACAAGGCGGATTATTTGGCGAAGTTTTTGAATCATCCGATTGATCACAAGAAAATTGATTTAGATGAAATTCAAGCATTAGACTTAAAAGAAATTATTGAGCACAAAGTCAGAGAAGCGTATAAAAAAATAAAAAGGCCAGTAATCGTCGAAGATGTTTCTCTGGAGTTTAAAGCCTTGGGCGGACTGCCTGGGCCATTTATCCGATTTTTTGTGGACAATGTTAAATTTCAAGATATTTGTTCGCTAGTTAATGGGAAAGATAGAGCAGCAGTGGCTAAATGTGCAATGGGATATTTTGACGGAAAAACATTGAAGATTTTTGAAAAAGGATTGAAAGGAAAAATAGCCAAGCGACCAGCTGGGAAAAATGGTTTTGGCTGGGATAGGATTTTTATTCCTCAAGGCTACGAAGTTACTCGCGCCTCGCTAAATGAAATTGACGATAAAAAAACATTTTTAAAAATAAAACCCTTTGCCGAGCTAAAAAAATTTTTAAAAGATAATAATTTATAGAATATTTATGGAAATAGAATTGGAAAGGACATTTTTAGCCAAGTATATTCCAGAAGGATTGGATAAATGTGAATGTAGGGAAATTTTGGATATCTATATCCCATTATCTGCAGCGCATCCAAGCTTGCGGATTCGAAAAAGAGGAGATATTTATGAGGTAACCAAAAAAGAAATAATTTATGGCAATGATTCGTCGGAAATGTCTGAAAAAACGATTTCATTAACTAAAGATGAATTTAATGAACTAGCTAAAATTCAAGGAAAAAGATTGCACAAAAACAGATATTTTTTTCCTTATGAAAACAAGACAGCGGAAGTGGATGTTTTCTTGGATGATTTAGCCGGATTGGTGGTGGTGGATTTTGAATTTGAATCAAGAGAAGAAATGGAAAAATTTGCAATGCCAGATTTTTGTTTGGCCGAAGTTACCCAAGATAAAACCATGGCGGGAGGAATGCTCACGGGAAAAAGTTATAGGGATATTCTAGGAGATTTGGAGAAATATAATTATAAAAAGATAATAAAATAAATATATGGGAATTGAATCAATGTCTCAAAATAAAGAGCAGACAGCAGTTCATTATCCTGGTGAAAATTATGAATTTAGCTTGTCTCTAGCTGAGAATTGCAGCGATAATGCGTTAGATGTCATTAGGGAGAAAAAATTTATCAGAGAGCGTCTTTTGGATATAAAAAATCATGATGAAAAAACTTTTCTGCATTCTTTAGAGGTGGGAAATATGACCGCTTTTTTGATCAATAGACTTGGCGATAAATTATCAAAAGAGGAAAGAGAAATTTTAATAAGCTCAGCGTTGCTTCATGATTATGGGAAAACTAGCATTGACCCGGAGATTTTAAATAAAAAAGAAGAACTGACCCCGGAGGAATTAACGGAAATAGAAAAACATCCAACTGAGACCTTTTATGCCCTAAGAGAATGGAATATCGAAGTAGCTAAGGTGTCCGTAGCTCATCATGAGCACCAAGATCATACTTATCCGCGAAAAGAATTCACGGATGATGTTATGAGAGAAAGGACGCCCAGCAAAGAGGTAGATAAGTTATCGAGAATTTTAGCGATAGTGGATTCATTTCAGGCTATGCTGGATCCAACTCGTCCAAGTAGCATAAGGAGCCCTAAGACTATCGATGAAACAATAGATGAATTGAATAAAAAATTTATTTTGAAAGAAGACAAAGAAACCATTTTTTTATTGGAAAAATATTATTATGAAAAATTGGATAATGAAGAAAAGAAAAATTCAAAAGAGCAAATACATTAAAATAAATTAATCTCAGTTAAATAATGTAAATTACTGCTATTTAACGGTTTACCCCGTTAAATCAGAGTAGGTTTTGTTATTTAACGGGGCAACCCCAGTTAAATAGTGCGGGGTACCGCAATTTAACGGGGTAAAGAAATATGGAAGAAGAAATTTTGAGGAAAATTGAAGATCAAAACAAGAAGATTGATGCAATCTGGATAAGTGTAGAAAAAACGAGAAAATATTTTTTAACTACTCTTATAATATCAGTAGTAATGACAGTTTTACCGTTGATTGGACTACTGATTGTCATTCCGATAGTTTTGAGCAGTTTGTCGAAATCGATGGAAGGACTTTTGTAAAATTTCAAATTTCAAATGTCAAATAAATTTTTAATGACTTAATGAAATAATTCAGGTCGTTTTATTTTTTTTAGTATGAGTGGCTGTTATATGCTAATATGTTAAAATGTTGGTATGCTAAGATGTTGGAATGTTAATATGTTAAAATGCTGACATGTTAATATGTTAAAATGATTACACGGAGAGATGCTAGAGTGGTTTGCGCCCGAGGCGCATCCGCCTGGGGCGGAGAATAGAACTTAATAATTCTTATATAATCAAAAAGATGCATTACGTTTACATTTTATATAGTAAAAAATTAAATAAATTCTACGTGGGCGCAACAAGTGATTTGAAAAGAAGAGTTTCGGAACATAATATAGGAGCGAGTCAATTTACTTCCGCGGGGGTTCCTTGGGAGTTGGCATATTATGAAGCTTTCTTAAAAAAGAAAGACGCTATAAGAGAAGAGAATTTTCTAAAAACAGGAAAAGGGAGAGAAAGAAGAAAATATTTATTGGAAACTTATTTAGAAGATTTAAAATAATTTACGGAGAGATGCTAGAGTGGTTGAATAGGACGCTCTCGAAAAGCGTTGTCCGAGAAATCGGACCGAGGGTTCAAATCCCTCTCTCTCCTCAGTGAACAAAATGAATAAGATAGATAAATTATCTTAAGATAAGATTTGTCAAGAAACCATTTGATATGGTTAATAAAAAGAGGAAGAATGGAAATGTCTAAATATTATGTTGTGTTACGCAGTAGGGAGAAGCCTAGAGAATTCCAGCCTGCTTTAAGATGGCATGTTTCTTTTGATAGCAAAACTGATTTTGAAAATTGGTATACGGACGAAGTTAAATCAAGACAAGAGATACTTTGGGAGGCACAGCTACTGAAAACGAATTCCAAATAATATTTAATTCAATTTATAGAGCTATTTGCGATAGTTATTTTTATTGATAATAATCCGGACTGAAACGAACTGTTTTTCTTTACTCTGTCCTCGTTTGGTGGTAGAATAGGTGCAGATAATTCAAAAATATGTTTAAGAACAAAAGAACGTCGGAAGCATATAAAAAATAATCCGATTTGATATGAATATTTATCTAAAAAAATTTACAGATAAAAAGTTTAAGAATCCAGCCAAAGCTCTTGATTTGGGAGCTGGTGATTTTAAGGACGTCCTTTATCTTAGAGAGTTGGGATGGGAATGTGAAGGGGTAGATAGAATAGGTGGGGTGGATTTGGAAAAAACGTTTAAATCAGAAAATGGTCCGTATGACCTGGTTTTCTCCAACTATCTTTTACATAAATTGAAAAATAAGGAAGCTTTGGCGGAAACGGCCTTTGAAAATCTTAGGAAAGGCGGTTGGCTGTTTATCCATACTTTTGAAAAATCCGATAAAATAAGTTTTCACGGGGTTGACATTGAAGAAATAAAGCGTATACTGAAAGGCCCTGGCTTTATTGATATAGAATATAAGATATTTGATGTATATGATGAAGAAGTCGGACATAAACATTGGCACAAAATTTTGGAGGTAAGTGCTAAAAGACCTTAAGGAAAGTTCTTTAAAAGACAACACATTTTCGATGTTGTCATTGACAATAAAAAAGGAGGTGATGATAAAAGTGGCTAAGACCAAAGCTGAGGCTAAAAAAGACGCAAGCGCCAAAAAGCCGGTGAAAAGGGTTCGCATAGGCAAAGGTAGCTGCACTATCTGTGACTGAAACCACGTTACTCAACTCAGAGGGGGTAAACGCTCATGCGTTACTCCCTCGTTTAATAGATGGAGGTTTTAAAATGGAATGCGTAGAAAAAACTCCAACCTTGTCGGTGGAGACGGAAGAGGCTATCTATGAGATTGAGTTTGCTCAGATTCAGATCGAAATAACCGGTCGTTGCAATATGCATTGTCAGCACTGCCGAGCCGCGCATGAAGTGCGGAAAGATATGCCGATCGACCAGATTATAAAGATTATCCGCTTTGCCCGGCGGTTCAGCCCCAACTACAAAGAAATTGTGGTTTCCGGGGGTGAACCATTGATCCATCACGATTTTTTCAATGTGTTGGAAGCGGTTAGGAGAAATGGGGGAGAATTTGTGACACTCACCACGAACGGTTCGCTCTTGACCGAAAAACATCTCTCTTTCATAAGAGATCTGGAATTTCAGCGCTTTATTCTATCTGTTAGTTTGGACAGTCTTGATGCTGGAATACATGATAATTTCCGATCTTTTCCTGGCGCTTTTGAAAAAGCTCTTCGGTCCGTAAAGATGATCGTGGAAGCCGATATCCCGAACGTCATGACTTCCGTCAGGACAACTCTGCGTCCAGAACAGATCGGGGAAATGGAAGATATTGTGGATTTTGTCTTCTCCTTGGGAGTCAAGCGTTCAAGCCTGTCTCCGATCCATCCATCCGGGCGCTCGATAGAACGCCCCGATCTCTGGATGAGTAAAGAACAGAAAAAGAAGTTCATGGAGAATCTCTACCGGCTCAAAGGCAAGTATCCCAATTTTCAAGTGAGCACGAGCGATCCCTTGAAATGCCTGTTTAGGGGCTATCATGATGTTGGCGGTGAAAACGAATTGGTTTTTGACGGATGCTCGGCGGCGGCGGTGACTTTCAATGTTGGGGCCGATGGAACCATGACTCCTTGCGCTCTTTTGAATATTCCAATGATGAATGTTTTCGACCTTTCTATCGAGGAAATCACTGAGAGTTATCGTAATAACGAAATCGTAAAAAACATGCTGGACATGAATCTCAAGGGCAAGTGTGGCGTTTGTCCGAAGAAATATCAGTGTGGCGGTTGTCGGGCCAGAGCCCATGTCCGCAAAGGTGATTATCTGGAGGAAGATCCGGATTGCTGGCTTTGAAGGTATTATAAAAAATAAGTTTGGGCGTTGCGTCTCTCGCAACGCCTTTTTTCTTTACTTCAAGGCTATTTAGAGATAAAATGGAGATACTTATCTAGATACATATCTAGAAAACTTTAAATAATAATTAACTTATTATTATGGCGCTAAAAAAATCAGAAGAAAAAAATACAAGAAAGTTAGCCAAAATTGGTAAACAATCAGTCGGTGTAACTCTTCCAATTGAAGAAGTGCGCAAAATTGGTTGGCGGGTAGGGCAAAAGCTCACCATCAAGCGTATCCGCGGAGGGTTTGAAATTAAAGATTGGAGAAAATAATTTTATGAATGAAAATAATGAGCATAAGTAATAGTGAAAAAATAGCTGACAAATTAGTTAGGGAATATCTAGAGAACTGGAGAAATGTTTATAAAGATTTTTCTTTAGGTATTGAACTGATATTAAAAACATTGTTATTAAATAGTTCAGTTAAGAAATACCAGACATCCTGTCGCGAAAAAGATTATAGGAAGCTTAAGAAGAAAATAATACATAACGGATATGAAAAATTAAGCCAAGTAAAAGATTTGGCAGGATGTCGGATTCTTTTTTATGTTCAGGATGATATTGAACTTTTCAAGAAATATCTTTTTGAAGAATTTAAGGTTGAAAGCACAAAATTACATTATCCTTTTTCGAACGAAAGTAAAAATAAGGTATATTACGGCGAACACTTATATATAAAGCTAAAAGAGAACCGATTAAAAATTCCTGAATATAAGAGATTTAAAAATTTACTATGCGAGATTCAGTTGACAACGGTTCTTTATCATTCTTCATCAGAATTAGAACATGACATCAGCTATAATCCACCGGAAAAGGTGGGGACTTTTTATAAAGAGGATATTGATATATTAAAAAACAGATTTGCAGATGTTTTGAAGAAATATATTAAGCCGGCTCAGGGCGAATTCGATGATATTTGGAAAAGATTTAATTCAATTTCTGAAGGAAAAAGAATGTTCGGATACGATTTTACTCATAGAATCCTAAATCCGAAATCTATTAATGATTTATATTCAGATCTTAATTTTCTAAAAAACAAAGTAGAATTATTCAAAGGGAAGCTACCAGACAATATTGATCTATTTAAGATCATCAGAAATTCTCTGGAAGTATCAAAAAAATTTAAAGCAGTTGATATAGACACGGCATTTGGGAAAGTAAAAGGTCAACGATACAATGACGTTCTTTCTTTATGTCTAGAAATAATAAATTATTTGAAATTCAAATATTCAGAGGAATTTTTTGAACTACTGATAGAGCTATACGAGAATAATAAAAAAGACCAAAAAAAGAAGATAGTTGAAATATTGGCCTCATTTTCAAAAAATGATTATCATATTCTTCAAAAAATTGGATACCAACCGAAAAAATTCATTCTGGGTAAAATGGAAAAATGGAATAAAAAGGAATTGGCGGAGAGAACGGAGATTGTTTTGAATGTGAGCAAAAATTTATTAAATCCCTCCTTTGAGGGGACTTCCATGAAAGACTACAAGACTATGGTTTTCTCTTCTGGTCCTTTAAAAGCGACAGTAGAATTGACGAATATCAGAAAGAGAACTTTGAAATTATTGATGGGTCTTTATTTTGGTATTAAAAGAAATGAACAACGAAAAGAAATTTTGTCAACAATAGACATAGCCAGTCAGACTCCTCATCAGGGTGTTTATGGTGATGACATGGAGGAAATGGCGAGAAATAATGCAAAATATATTACTGATTTTTTCATCAAAATACTTCCCAAATCAAATAACGAAATAATCAGCAAGATCGAAGAACAGATGAAATGGCTTTATAAAAGATTTGGTGAGAAAAAATTGCCGGCGCTTGAAAAATTAAAGAATTCAATTGATAACAAAAAAGAATATAAAATATATCGAGTGCTTGTGGGATATGAAGATAGATTTTCAGAAAAATTGAGTTGGGAAGAGTGCAGAAAAGTTAGGACAGAAAAGATTAATGAATTTATTTGCGAAATAAATGAAGAGAATTTTGCAAAATGGAAGAGAAGAATTTTTGATATAATTCATAACTATAGAATTTCTGATCCGGGAGGCTATCAATATCTCAATATTTTTCTCAGTGAACTTGCCAAGCAAAAACCGGAGTTTGCTTTAAAAATTTTAGAAACTAATAAGCGAATACCGCTACCATTTCTGGTCGCGCTTATATCTGGTTTATTGAGGAGCAATTTAAAAGATAAGGGGCGAGGAATAATACAGGAATGGATAAAAAAAGGAGTTAATTTAGATATTATTGCCAATGTATTCAGTTATGATGTGGAGGTGGATAAAGAAATTGTATTGTTACTGTTTAAGAAGGCCAGGAAGAAAAAGAATATAAATGCATTAAATGGTATAATTAGAATTCTTGCTAATAATTATCCAAAGTTTGAGAATAAGAAGTTATTTTTAGATACAATTAGAGACCTTACTTTCCTTAAAAATCATTTTTGGGTAAATGATGTTTGGCATCAAAAAGATTGTATCTTAGATTCATTATCAGAAACAGATTATCGAGTTATACTAGATAATTTATTGCTTTCTTCTAGAATTGATTATCATACGGAGGAAATTCTCGCCCATATTGCAAAAAGCAACCCAAAATTAGTAGTAGATTTCTTTTTTAGTAGGATTAAAATTTATGAAAATAAAAAGAAGAGCATGTCGTATGATGCTATTCCTTATGATCTTCATGAATTGGAAAATGTATTGGTAAAGGATGAGAATGTGGATGTTGTTATAAAAGAGGTGTTAAAATGGTTCGAAAAGGATGGGTGGATGTATGGTTGGAGTGCTGCAAATTTATTACAGATAATTTTTCCGGGCTTCGGTGAAAAGTTTGAGAGAGCTTTGCTGGATTTAATTAAAGAAGGCGGGGAAAATAATGCCAAAATAGTTGGATCTATTTTAGATAAGTATGATGGCCAGATATTTTTGCATAATGTATGTAAGGAATTTATTAGGAAATATCCAAGTACAAAAGATTACACCAACGAGGTTATTCACATCCTATCTAAAACTGGTACCGTAATGGGAGAATATGGATTTATGGATGCTTATAAGAAAAAGAGAGAAGAAATCCAAATTTGGAAAAAAGAGAAAGATAAAAAAATACTATCTTTTCTTAAGGAATACGAGAGTTATCTAGACAAACAGATTAAATATGAACAAAAAAGAGCGGACGAACAAATAGAATCGAGAAAGAGGAATTTTGAATAATAAATCAAATTTTCTAATCGAATGGAACCATCTGAAAAATACATTAAAGAATTCCAAGAGATATACAAGAAAGAGCATGGAGAAGATTTGTCTTGGGAAGAAATAATAATAAATAATGGTCTTGGGCGTCTTCATCTTGTAACAGTAATAAAAAATAGAAATAGGAAAAATAAAAAGATTAATTAATTTTATAATTTTTTAAAAACTATGCTAAAAAAATATACCGCTTATATCAAAGACAACCCCGAGGGTTATTGGTTTAAGGCCAAGCTTTATGGTTGGGGTTGGACACCTGCAAAATGGCAAGGATGGTTAGTTATAATCCTCTATCTCTTTCTTGTTTTGAGTCTTGTACTTTCAAGGGAAGAAGCTATCCTGGGAAATCCTGATTCAGGAAGTAATTTTTTGACATTTGCACTGCCGATTATCGTTCTAACCACTCTTCTCATTGTTGTCGCTTATAAAAAGGGAGAAAAGCCACGTTGGCAATGGGGGAAGGATAAAAACAGCTAGATATGTATCTAGGTACACATCTGTGATTAAGTGATTAATTTAATAAAAAAGCCGCTTATTACATAAGAGCTTTTTTAATTTGCTAAACTCCCTAATTTTAGGTAAAATTAGGGGGTAATAATAAATTGTAGTAATTTATGAAATCTTTTTTGTTGAAGAAAAAAGTTTTGGCTATTTTAGTGGCAATTTTGGTTTTAGCTGGATTTTTACGTTTTTATAATCTAGATGAAAAATCTTTTTCGGCGGATGAATTTTTGGGCGTAAATACGGCTTATGGATATTTAAAAACAGGCGAGTGGAGAAGATGGGATTTTAATTTAGAAAAACCTCTTGCAGACAATGCTTATTTTAAAACTTTTTTCGATTTCGATATTTGGGGTGGTGGACCAGAGACTTATACTCGCGCTTGGATTTATAATTGGCAAGTAGCACAGTCTTTGAGATTTTTGCCTGACGGCGAAACCTGGTCTTATCGAGTGGTAAGCGTGCTATGGGGAATTTTTTCAGTATTAATTATTTATTGGGTGGCTTTTAAATTTACCAAAAATAAAACTATTGGAGTTATCGCCGCACTTTTGCTGGCGCTAAGCATCGATGGGATAGAGTTTTCTCGCAAGATGAGAATGTATGCGATGTTTATGCCGGTTTTTCTGATCTTTAGCTATGTGGCTTTTAATTTTTTTGAGTCAAAAATTAAAAGTAAATGGTCGGCAATAAACAAACTTAATGAAAAAACAAAACTTAATTTCGTTTTTTTGGTGCCAGTTATTTTACTGGGATTTCTGAGCATGCATCTGCATCTCTTGGCGGCTAATTTTGTGTTTATCGGTTTGATTTATTTTTTAGCGATGGGTACTATTACTTATCGAAAAACTAAAAATTTCAAAAATCATTATTTATTTTATTTTTTGGTGGCAGTCGCTATCGGAATAATTGTAAATTTAAAAGGTAACGCTCTTTTGAGTTCACTGAGCTGGGAAAATCATTTTTCTTATTTTGAGAAATCTTTTTCCGATTATGGCAATATCTTGGTGGCCGGTGCGCTATTGATTTTGGGAGCGTATCATTTAATTAAAGACAAAACTCAAGAAGGTGTTTTTGTTGTAACCAATTATGGATTTATTTTATTGGGAGCAATGTTTCTCTGGAATAGAAATGCTGGCGAGCAATATATATTTTTTGCCAAACCCTTTCAAATAATTTTGATAGCTATTGGGATTTGGGCAATGGCTAATTTTTTCAAAAATAATTTAAAAAAATATAATCAAAAAGTTTATTTAGTGACTATAATATTTTTATTAGGCACTGTTATCAACTGGAGTTATTTTTGGGCAAGTGAAAATGCATATATTCAAACTTCGAGTTCCCCAAATCCTAATTATCGGGATGTTTTTAGCTTTGTCGTTAGCAAGCGTACCAAAGACGATGTATTGGTGACGAGAAATTTCAGAAATTTTTATTGGCAAGGGGCTAAAATGAATGTAGTTTCTTTGGGAGGAGAAAGGGCTGAAGAATCCGAAAAAAAAATAGAGCTAGAGAAATTAATGGAAATTGTAAACAAAAATAATAGCGGTTGGATAGTTTATTCAGATAATGATGCCACTTTTCTTTCTAAAGAGGCTCAGGATTACATAGATAAAAATTTAGAAAAAATAAATAATTTAAAAGTAAGGGGTCCTATCAGTGTATATTATTGGAATAATTCTATTCCTGTAAGGCCAAATTAATTTGATTACTTTCAGATTTGTCATTCCGGGTTCGATCTGGAATCTCTTGAGATCCTGAATCAAGTTCAGGATGACAACATAATAAAATGAAGAAAAAGAAAAATAAACTTAAATTGTTTGAAAAAATCGGTTTTTTTAAAAATAAATATTTTTGGATTTTTATGCTCTTTTTTGTACTGGGAGTATTCTTGCGCAGTTATAATTTTGTTCCGTGGATCCATTTGGAGTTAGACCAGGCGCGAGATGCCACGTTAGTTGATGAATCCCTAGTAGGTGGACCGATGAATCTGCCACTTTTGGGGCCTAGGGCGGCGGGGAGTTTCTTGAGATTAGGACCGATTTCTTATTATATTGATTACGCTTTCTCAGTGCCGATTAATAATTCAGTGGTCGGGTCAGCTTTGGCGACTTTGTTTTTTTCAATTCTTTCTTTGATAGTGTTTTATTTTTTATTGAGAAGATATTTTTCCAAAAATCTTTCTCTCGCAGTAGGCGCGATATTTTCTACTTCATTATTTCTCGTAACTTATTCGCGCTTTGCCTGGAATCCTAATCTGTTGCCGTTTTTTATTATTTTATTTTTCTTGGCACTTCTGCGAGCGGTGGACGGCGAAAATGAAAAAAAACAAGGCTGGTGGCTTTTGGCAAGTGCGGTTGTTTTTGGAGTTCTTTCCCAACTCCACTTTTTGGCAATGATTGTGGTTTTTGTTTCCGCGGTTGTTTTTCTTATTTTTAAAAGACCGAGAATTAAGGCAGTTTTTTGGGCAGGCAGCGTGCTAGTTGTCCTCTTTTTAAATCTGCCATTGGTGATTAATGATATCAAAAGTGGAGGAGATAATATCAAGCAATTAACCGGCACAGTGGAAGAAAAATCAGAAAGTAAAGCGAGTTACGATTTAATAGAAAAGGTGATAAAAAATTATACTGAAAATTCTCTAAGTTACTGGACAATTGTAAGCGGTTCACAAAGCGCCGAGCTCCCTCGAATCGCCACTGAATTGAAGGCGAGAAAATTAGATATTGAATGTAAAGAATCCTGTCGAAACAATTTGGGTTTAGGCATTGTAGCGGCAATTTTCTTCGGCTTGGGCATACTTATCTTAGTAGTAGAATCCATTGTTGAAAAAGAGCCTCGAAAAAAAGATTTTCTTGTGCTTAATTTAATTTTATTTTTGATATCTTTTGGAATTTTTACTTTTTTGGCCTATGATTTGTCGCCGAGGTTTTTTCTGATTGTAATTCCGTTGCCTTTTATTTTTTGGGGATTAATTTTTTATGAGGCGCTCAAATTAGTTAAGAATGTTAAATTGGTGTGGATTTTCGCTATTATTTTTGCAACTTTCAATTTGTATTTTACTATTGAATTTTTTGATCAATTAGCTAAAGCTAAGAGCGAAGCAATTAGTATAGGCAACGATAAAATTTTGAGGCAAAAAACTAGAATTACGCTGGAACAGCAAGAATTAATTGTTGATTATATTGAAGGCATTTATAAGAAGAATAAATTTGCCGTGCTATACCATGGACAAAGCGAATTCCATCGAGCTTTTGCTTATCTGCTGGATAAAAGAAATATTCCGCGCGATGGAATTAGTATGGGGGAAAATCATACTACTTGCAGAAAGGGAAATTATTTTCTAATCATTCGCACCCAGTCAAGCGAAGATAATTTCGCTGATTATTTTACTGATTTTACTGTTTTGGAAGAAAAGAAATTTGGAACTTTGACAGTGTATCATTTATCGCCCAAGCCCACTATTATAAATTGTGAGGTTCCTGATCAATCTAAATTTAGGACTTATAAAGATGAGGGCGGAGCAGTGGCCAAAAGGTACACCTGGAAAGAAGTGTTTAACCTAAAATAATTTAATTATAATTATTCACTGGCAAAAATAAAATTCATATCTTTTCATGTTATATTTTAAAATGACTTACGATTGTCATTCCGACCGCAGCGATAGCGGAGTGGAGGAATCTAAAAAGGATGCAACATAATGATTGAGATCTTTCGACTCCACTATCGTTCCGCTTAAGATGACATAATTGGAAAGTCTTGATGTTCTAGCGGATTGTTCTATATTTAAGCTTGTCGAGTGCATTAATTTAATGAATCTAAAAAAATGAAAATATTATTTTTTAATTATGAATATCCGCCGTTGGGAGGAGGGGCGGCCAATGCAACCTTTTGCATCTTAAGAGAATTTTCTAAAATAACTGATTTGGAAGTGGATTTAATTACTTCTTCCATAAATGAAAAATATTCCGTAGAAAAAATAGGTGGAAATATTACTATTTATAAGGTGCCTATTGGAAAAAACAGCAATAATTTGCATTTCCAGTCGCAAAAAGATTTAATTGTTTATGCCTGGAGAGCTTTAATATTAGCTAATAAATTAATTAAAAAAAATAAATACGACCTTACTCATTCATTTTTTACTGTTCCTTGCGGAGCGATTTCGCTATGGTTTAAACTAACTAAAAAAATTCCCTTTGTTATCTCGTTGCGGGGCTCGGATGTGCCTGGTTACAGTGAAAGATTTAAATTTATTTATACTATTTTAAAACCTTTGATAAAACTCATTTGGAAAAAATCAAGCACAGTTGTCTCCAACAGCCGGGGGCTCAGAGATTTAGCTTTGGAGACAAACAAGCATCAAAAAGTTGATATTATTTTTAACGGTATTGATTTAGATGATTTCTGTCCAAACGAATCTTTGCGCGCAAAGGACAGATTTATCATTACTATCGGAGCGACTCGTATCACTGCTCGCAAAGGAACGAATTATCTGGTAGAAGCTTTGGGCATATTGGCGCCTAAATATCCTAATCTTCTTTTGCGTATTTTGGGGGATGGGGACGAAAAAAACAATCTAATAGATCTTACAAAAAAAATGAAATTAGAAAATTTCGTTCAATTTTTAGGGAGAATTCCCAGGGAAGAAACAGCTCCTTATTATCAGGAAGCCAGTCTTTTTGTGCTACCATCTTTAAATGAAGGAATGAGTAACGCTATGCTTGAAGCCTTAGCCTCGGGATTGCCAATTTTGGCCACACAAACGGGAGGTACGGAAGAATTGGTTGAAGATGGGATAAATGGATTTGTTATAAAAATGAAAGACCCCAAAGATTTAGCGGATAAAATCGAAATGATTTTAAAAGACGATGGATTGCGCGTGCAGATGGGACTGGCGAGTCGAAAAAAAGCCCAAGAAATGAGTTGGAAAAATGTCGCTCAAAAATATTTTGAGTTATATGAAGAAATAGTAAAGAAATGAGATTCCCGATAAGTGAATTTCTAAAGCTCGTAAACTCGCTAAGAAATTCTACTTTCGAGAATGACAAATCTCACAATGTTGTCATCCTCGCGAATGCGGGGGATCTACAATTTTAAAAGTAAAGCATAGTGAAGTGAGTTAATTTTTATATTAGTTTATTACTATATAATTTTCATGCCAAATAAAAAATTAGTAAAATTTATCGCAAAACTTTTAGTGAGTTTATTTTTTGTATGGTGGATTATCTTTAAAGTGGATTGGAACGAGGTGGGGCAATATCTAAAAAAATTAAGTGGCAGTGAAATAATTTTGTATGTTTTATTATATTTATCAGGAATGATTTTTTCCGCTTACAAATGGCGATTTTTAGCTGGTTTGCGAGGGATAATATTGCCCTTGGGAGAATTTTTCAAATCATATTTTACTGCTACCTTTATCAATAATTTTATGCCGTCTTTTGTGGGTGGGGATAGCTTTAAGATTTATCATATCGGCAAGATATCAGGAAAATTCAAAGAAGCAACTTCAAGCGTAATAATGGATAGATTCACCGGGCTTGTCGGAGGAATGGTACTGGTGATTATTTTTTCAATTCTAAATTTTAGCATTGTTAGACAAAATAATATTTTATTGGCACTTGATGGGTTAGCTTTGGGCGGATTAATTTTTTTGTTCGTTCTCCTAGAATTCTATCGCCAAAGGAAAATTCACACTCCTTTTGAAAAAGTAAATGTATTTCTAAATAAACTTATCGGAGAAATAAATCATTATAACGGCCAAGCTAGCCATATCTGGAAAGCTATCGGCTTGTCTTTTCTGTTTAATTTAGTCGGACTGGCTCTTGCTAACGGGGTGCTTTTTTGGGCATTAGAAATTCACATTGGAATTTTGAATTATCTATCGGTTATTTTTTTAGCCAGCGTAGTTTCTTCTATTCCAATCAGTATCAATAATATCGGCGTGAAAGAATGGGCGTATATAACTTTTTTTGGCATCTTTGGCCTCAGCGCTAGTGCCGTCATTAGCGTAGCTATCATTAGCCGTCTTTTGCAGATGTTTTTGAGCTTTTTGGCAATCCCCATTTATTTGAAAGATAAAAAGGTTTAAATTGATTGAGTAATTATATGCTTAATGGTAATATAAACGTATTGGAAAATCTTAAATTTTTTTGGAATTAGTTTTCTTTTCGTGTATATGATAAAAAATCAAACAACAAATGAGCAGCTTGAATTATGGATAGAGATGTCCGAAGGGTTAAACTTGGAATTCAAAAAGGCGAAAAATAATTTTAATAAGAAAAAAGATTTACCTGATTACTGTGCGGCATTAGCAAATGAAGGTGGTGGAAAACTAATTTTAGGAATTTCTAATGATCGAGAAATCAGTGGAACAAAAGAATTTATGGGTACGATTGATACACTATCCCATGAATTATTAAACAGTATTAGTATCAGAGTAGATGTCGAAGAAAAATATTATAAAGAAAAAAGAATACTTATTTTTCATATCCCAAGTCGTTCAATTGGTACTATCGTAAAGTCAACTGGAAATTATAAATATCCAATGCGCGCGGGTAGTTCCTTAGTTGAAATGACTCAAAATAAAATTAAAGAAATTTTAAATGAAGTAGAGCTTGATTTTTCGTCCAAAATAGTTAATGGGTTTACATTGTCAGATATAGATAATGAGGCGATAAATAATTTTAAAAAACTTTGGGCACGGAAACAAAATAAAGAAGAATATCTAACGTTTTCAATGGAAAAAACGTTGCGGGCAATCGGCGTTTTAACTGATGAAGGATTAAATAATGCTGGATTGATTCTTTTTGGTAAAAAAGAAAAAATTAATAAAATAATTCCCGGCGCAGAAATTATTTTCGAGTGGCGACAGAGTCAAAAAATTAGACATGATTTTAGAATTGATTGGCGGGAACCATTTTTTAAAATCTATAATGAAATATGGGATGTTATTAATGCTAGAAATTTGAGATTTCCTTATCATGAGGGTTTTATACAACGAGAAGTTTTTGCATTCAATAAAGAGTCAGTCAGAGAGGCGCTGGCTAATGCGATAGCACATAGAGATTATAATATTCAATCAGCCTCCATATTTATTAAAGTCACGCCGGAAAAGATTTCCATACAAAGTCCTGGAGGATTTATTAAGGGAGTTAATCAAGAAAATATTTTAGAAAAATCAGAGTGGAGAAATAAGCGTATTGCAGAAATTTTCCAAACAGCTGGGCTCGTAGAGCGTTCGGGGCAAGGAATGGACATGATTTTTGATAATACAATACGAGAAGGAAAGGGTATGCCTGATTTTTTAGGAACTGATAATTATTCGGTTGTTTTGAATATTCCAGCAAAAGTTAAAGATGAAAATTTTATAATATTTTTAGAAAAGATAATAAATCAAAGTCAAATCGCATTGTCTTTTGAAGAAATTTTAGAGTTGGAGAAAATTAGAGAAAAACAAGAGATTCAGAATCTAGAATTTCGTAATAAATTTCTGGAACTCAATCTAATTGAGAATATTGGAAAAGGTCGTGGATCAAAGTACATTCTTTCTAGCAAATACTATGAATACGAGGGAAAACTTTGGAAACATACGCAACTTGTGGGAGCTTCGCGAGATGAAAAAAAGTTACTCATTTTGAAACATTTGAAAAAAGTTGGTAAAGTGGGTGCTCAAAGAAGCGATTTTCACAATATTTTCACTGAAAATATAAGCAAAAAAGAAATGGATAATATCCTTCAGGAATTAAGAAGAAATGATGAAATATTTGCCCGAGGTAAGGGCTTGTCGAGTTATTGGTTTTTAAATAAATTTAATTAGGTTACTATTAGGTATATAATAAGAAAAAATTGACCAAAAACCCTTTATCTAAGCAGAATTTAATTAGGTTACTAGTAGGCAATATGGGCTTTAAATATTTAATTAAATAAGCTATAATTAATTTGTGAACCATAAAGAAACAGAAAAATGAAAAATACAAATATTGTTTATGGATTTTTAGGACTGACAATTGTTTTTTTGTTAGGGATAATTGTTTATCTATATCAAGATAACCTTAAAAAAACAGCTATTTTAGAAAAACAAAGTGCAATTAAACCTATTGCAGATATTCCCATGGAGAATATTTTTAAATTATTAGAAACTGCCGTACGCGAAATTGAGGGAGGAGATAGCGAGGTCGTATTTGCCAATTTAAACAAAGAAACTGAATATTGTGGAACAGCCGTGGATTTCGCTAAGGTTTATTTTAAAACAATGGAGGAGTCTTTAGAAAGTGCCAGAACAAAGGCTCAAGTAGCTTTTTTTAAATCCACTGCATTTTCTACTCTTCCAGCAGTCATAATTTGCATGGATAATAATAGTTTTGTAAACTCGCCAAAAAAAGAAGAATCTATTTGCCAAGGAGATGATAGTAATAAATGGCCCAATTTTTCTAATTTAGAAGGAGCTCAATGGGGTGGTTGTGATTTTGAAATAGATAAAAAGAAAAGAACATTTAAATATTGTGCTACTTTTGGGGAAATAAAAATAGTTTGCACGCAAGATGGATGTAAATTTTAATTATTGATTTTATGAATGATAAAAAAACAATTTTAACAGGAGATAGGCCGACAGGGAGATTGCATTTGGGACATTATATCGGATCGCTTAAAAACAGATTAAAGATGCAACACGAGTGCAATCAATTTATCATGATTGCTGATATGCAAGCTTTGACTGATAACGCCGACAATCCTCAGAAAGTCAGAGACAATATTTTGGAGTTAGCTTTGGATTATATTTCAATCGGACTAGATCCGCAGGTGAATACAATCTTTATCCAATCGTCCGTGCCAGAGTTGTCGGACTTAACTATGTTTTATCTTAATCTCGTAACTGTGGCGAGATTGCAGAGAAATCCAACCGTAAAAACTGAAATTGCCCAAAAAGGTTTCCAAAAAAGTTTGCCGGCCGGATTTCTCATTTATCCGGTGAGCCAAGCAGCGGACATTAGCGCTTTTAAAGCCCAATTGGTGCCAGTAGGCGAAGATCAATTGCCGATGATAGAGCAAACCAATGAAGTGGTGCGTAAATTTAACCATACCTATAAAACAAATGTTTTAGTAGAATGCGAAGCGGTACTTTCTGAGACTAGAAGATTAATGGGAACTGATGGAAATGCCAAGATGGGTAAGTCTTTAAATAATGCTATTTATCTCTCAGATGATTCCGAAGAAGTAAAAAAGAAAGTAATGGGTATGAAGACTGATTCTAACCATTTAAAAATTGAAGATCCTGGAAAGGTAGAAGGCAACCCCGTTTTTGAATATTTAACTGCTTTTGATAAAGATGCAGACGGATTGGATGATTTAAAAGAACGTTATCAAAAAGGTGGCGTAGGGGACGTGGAAGTTAAGAAAAGATTAATTAATGTTTTGGAAGAATTTCTGACGCCTATCCGCGAGAAGAGACTTGAGGCAGCAAAAAATCCCCAAATAATTATGGACATGCTAAAAGCGGGCGGAGAAAAGGCTCGTGCAGTGGCAGGACAAACCTTAAAAGAAGTGAAGGAAGCGATGAATATAAATTATTTTAATGATTAATTCAATTATGTATAAAGCAAATTTAATTTTTTTGGACACTGAGACGACCGGACTAGGGAAGGAAGATAGGCTTTGCCAAGTGGCTTATAAATTCCAAGGGGAAGAAAGCGAGAGTTTATTTAAGCCTCCTGTGCCTATCAGCGTAGAATCAATGTCCGTAGCCCATGTTACCAATAAAATGGTAGCCGGCAAAGAGGCATTCATTGATTCAAAGATGTTTAATGAATTAAAAGAAATTTTTGAAAAAGATAATATTTTAGTAGCTCACAATGCCGTTTTTGATGCAGAAATGCTAAAAAAAGAAGGTTTGGAAATTAAGAAAATGATTGATACTTTTAAAATCGCTCATTATCTTGACCATCAAGGAGAAATCCCCAAATATAATTTGCAATATCTTAGATATTATTTCGAATTTGATATCGTGGATGCGCCCGCTCATAATGCTCTGGGGGATATCCGAGTTTTGGAAGTTATTTTTGATTATTATTTTGAGAAAATGCTCACCATAAAATCTACTCCCGAAGCGGCTATCTTGGAAATGATAAAAATTTCTGCAGAGCCAATTCTTATTAGAAAGTTTAATTTCGGAAAATATAGCGGCCAGTGGGTGGAAGAAGTGGCCAAGAAAGATGCTGGTTACTTGAAATGGCTTTTGGGAGAAAAAAACAAAGCTCGAGAAAATGGAGAGGATGAGGATACTAATTGGATTTATACTTTGCGATACCATCTTAATGAAAAACCGACTTTGTTTTAGATGTTTTTGAAGTCGGTAGCGCAAATAATTTAGGAAAATTTATTTAAATAAATTAAATATTAATTTTACATAAAAAATATGCAAGTAAAAGATATCATGACAAAAGATGTTATGTTTGTTTTTGATCATACCACGGTAAATAATGTGGCTGATATTTTGACCAAAGAAAGAATCCACGGGGTGCCGGTAGTGGATAAAGACAGGAAAGTGATTGGCATTGTTACAGAAACTAATTTTTTTGCCAAGGTAGATGGAGACTTATATCTGTCCAAGTTTGTGAAAACTATCAAAAAAAATAAATTACCTGATGTAAAGGACCTAAAAAATAAAAACGAAATCAAGGTGGAAACTACAGTGGGAGATATTATGACTAAAAATTGTGTTACGGTCAGCCCGGAAATGAAAGTGGAGGAGCTGTTTGAAGTGTTTAGGAAAAAAGGTTTTCATACTATCCCAGTGGCTGATGAAAATGGAATTCTTGAAGGAATTGTTTCTCTGGCAGATGTTATCGCCATTAGCGTTAGACTAAATTAAACAAAATAACTTTTCCAATAAAATTAATTTTTTCGGGCCATGACCAAGTCTAGAATATTTTTCTTTTTGTTATTGAGTTTTATTGGAGGTGTTTTTTATCAATCTTTTTGGCCAGCCAGTCTAATTTTGATCTGGCTGGTTTTAATTAGCGCGGTAATTTTGTGTTTGGCTAATTACAAAAGCAACTTGGCTTTAGTGCTCAGCTTGATGGGGATATTTTTTTTATTGGGGATAGCTAGGACAGAGATAGATTTGCTAAAAATTAAAAAAATAAAAGATAACCCGGGAAATATCGCTCTTGATGCCCGGATTATCCGAGAGCCTGAGAAGAAAGAATATTATCAAAATTTAGTGATAACAGTGGCAGAAGATGAATTATTTGAAAATGGCTTCCAAAATAAGCTAAAAATTTTAGTAAGAACAGAACTTTATCGAGAATTCAATTATGGAGATATCGTTCGGTTGCGATGCCAGCCAGAGATTGTAAAAAATTTCTCGCCAGATTTTAATTATAAGATGTATCTAGCCAAAGATAAGATTTATTATACCTGCGCTAAAGCAGAAATTGAAAAAATTGAAGAAAGCAAGAGAAATTTATATACAATTATTTTGAGCGGTAGAAAAAAAATGGAAAATAATATCGCGAAAATAATTCCCCAACCCGAAGCCGCATTGGCGCAAGGAATCCTTTTCGGCGGAAGCAATCGTCTAAGCAAGGAATTGCAAGGGCTATTTTCGAAAACCGGGATGAGCCATATTATTGCAGTTTCTGGTTATAACGTAACTATTATCGCCCAATACTTGATGATTTTTGGAATATTTCTGGGATTATGGCGCGCACAATCTTTTTATTTTGCCATTTTGGGAATTTTTATTTTTATCGCGATGATTGGATTTCCGAGTTCTGCTTTGCGAGCCGGAGTGATGGGCGGACTTATTTTGTGGGCAATAAAAAATGGGCGTTTAGCCAATTTGGATAATGCTATTTTACTGGCGGGCGCTATCATGCTGATAATTAATCCTTTGATTTTGAGATGGGATATCGGTTTTCAGCTTTCTTTTCTAGCCACTATCGGGTTAGTGAAATTATCTCCGTTTTGGGATAAATATTTCTTAAAAAAATATAAATCCGGAGGAATTTTTGAAATAATATTAATGACTATTAGCGCGCAGCTTTTTGTTTTGCCGATTATATTGTATAATTTTCATAATCTAGCAATAATTTCAATTTTGGCCAACGTTTTGATTCTGCCGGTTATTCCAGTAACGATGCTTTTCGCTTTTCTGGCAACGATTTTGAGTTTTATTTTTTATCCGTTAGCGCTAGTGTTTGGTTGGCTGGCGTATGCATTGCTTAAATATGAAATTGGGACAATCGTTTTTCTGGCTAAATTGAAATTTTCCAGTTTAAATGTTGATGATTTTAATTATTGGGGAGTAATAATTTGGTATGTGGCTTTATTCGGTTTGGTTTACTTTATAAATAAAAAAATAATCGGCAATAATTTAGATGAATAATAAAAAAATAGCCTATTTTACTTTAGCCGTTTTTCTCGGCATAACTTTGATTTTGGGAATAATAATTTTGGCTTTTAAAAATAATGGCAAATTGAGTGTATATTTTTTGGATGTGGGACAGGGAGATGCTATTTTGATAACCAATGGCGCTAATCAAGTCTTGATAGATTCAGGCAGGAGCGGAAAAATAGTTTTAGAAAAATTAGGCCAAGCGATGCCATTTTGGGATAGGAAACTGGAAGCTTTGATAATAACTCATCCAGACGCCGATCACTATGGAGGATTTAACGAGATATTGGATTTTTATAAGGTGGAAAATATTATCAGAACTAGCGATAATAGCGAGGGCGGGGAGTGGCTGGCTTTGATTGAGAAAATTAAAGATAATAAAATAAATAGCATAGAATCTGTGCGGGAGACAAAAATTGTTTTCCCCGCGGGGGCTGAATTAAAAATTATTTATCCGCCAGCAGATATTTCCCAAGAAAAAGATAAAAATAACAATAGCATCGTTGCTCGGTTAGTTTTTGGCCAAAATGAATTTTTATTTACCGGAGATTTATCCGTGGCGGGAGAAAATTTCTTGGCAAATAGTTCTGTTGATATCCAGGCAGATTTTCTAAAAATTGGACATCATGGTTCGAAATCTTCCAGCAGTGCTAATTTTTTGGACAAAGTTAGCCCTAGAGATGCCATTATCTCAGTGGGTAAGGGCAATACTTACGGGCATCCGCATAAGGAAGTTTTAGATAGTTTAAAAAATAGAACTGTTCGTGTTTGGCGGACAGACGAAGACGGCACAATTGAATATAAATGCAAAAACATTAATGAAATTTGCCAGGCAGGCAGGATTTAATTCTGATTGATTTAGGACTTACGCATTTGATATTATTTTTGTTTTATGCGTTTCTAAAAAATATCATTTTTTCTCGCCTTTCGCTTCGCACGGCAGTTCGAAAAAATAATATTTTTCAGAAACTAAGGCTATATAGTTCAAACGTATAAGTCCTGTGATTGTCTAAACTTTTAAAATATGCCATAATTAAAAACGTATTTAAGTTATTGTCTTTTTTATGAAACAGCACGAAAATTACAGAGAATTAATTTGGATTCTGGCTAAAACTGATTTCAAATTGCGCTATCATGGAAGCGTTTTAGGCTATCTGTGGGCGCTTCTTAAGCCACTTTTGACTTTTGCAGTCTTGAATTTTGTTTTCTCTTCAATGTTTAATCCGCGAGGCACGGGCATTAGTGATTATTCTTTGCAACTATTGGTAGCCTTGATGATGTTTTATTTTTTTTCCGAAGGAACAAGCGCCGGAATGGGATCACTGCTTTCCAAGGCGCAACTAGTAACTAAGATTTACGTACCGCGTTGGACAATTATTTTAGCTTCAACTATTAATGCGACACTAATCTTTCTAATGAATCTTTTGGTGATTGCTTTTTTCTTTGCTGTCAAAGGCTTTATGCCAAGTTTGGCAGCAATTGGGATGTTTTTACTGTTTTCAGTTTTTATTTATATTATAGTACTGTCTTTTGCTTTGGTAACTGCGCCACTTTATGTGAAATTTAGAGATTTGGCTATGATTTGGGAAGTTTTGATAATGATAATCCTGTATGCTTCCCCGATAATTTATCCTTTAACCACCTTGCCAGCCCAATATCATAAATTTATATTACTTAACCCGCTAGCTTTCATAATTCACTTTACCAAAGAATCGATGCTCAACGACCACTTTGCCAGCTTGAGCCAATATGGAATTTTTATTGCTATCGTTTTTGGTTTCTTTGCCTTTAGCATCTGGGCTTATCGCAAGTTGATAGTAAAAGTAGCAGAAGATATTTAGAATAATTTAATTTTTTAATCGTTAATATAAAAATAATCTTAAAAATATGAAAGCGTCAAAAAAACTAACGTTGATTTTGAGTTATGTATTTTTAGCGGGAATAGGAATCGTGTTTATTAGTTTTTCCAAAGTAGTTAATTCTGCTGAAGAAAATGAAACGGAGGTTGCCTACACCGGAGATATAAGCTCAGACCTAACTATCCAAAAAGACCAAAAGGTATTTTTTGATGGAGAAACCAATATCGTTGATGGAAAAACTTTGACCATAGAGGAGGGCGCAGAGATAACATTTAGAGGTTATTACTCCAGTTTAAATGTAATTGACGGTAAAATTGAAGCCAATGGCACAGCCAATAAAAAAATAATATTTAAAAGAGAAAATGCAGATACTAATTACAGTATCTTTTTTAATAGCCATGATTATCAATCATCTTTCCATTACGTTAACATAATAGAAGGCGGAGATGGACCTTTTGGCATAAGCAGGAATTTTATCAATAAATTTCTAATTAAAACCGCTGATGCCTATTTTTATTCGGGCGCATCTGGAGATGCTGCCATTGAAATTAATGGAGGAAAACTCCATATGGAAAATTGTGAATTTATTGACACCCCTTTTCAAGATATTAAAATTAATCCAGAGTTTTATTATAACGATCCAAATGAAGAAGATGACATAGATGGAACGACGGAGGCCTACTTATCGGAAGTAGAAATTATTAACATTAATTTTTCAATTGACAGAGCTCTTGAAGCGGAGCAATGCGATGATTATTTTGATATGATGGAAATGCCTTGGAATTCCGACAGAACTTTTTGTAAAGAAAAAGTTTATCTCAAAAATGATTATTACGGTGATGCGGATGGTCCCAATATCGATATAAATGGTGAGGAAGAAGACCCTGAAAAAGGATTTTATTTGAAAGGGGATTTTAATTTGGATGGATGGAGTGGCATAAAATTTGTGTTTGAAGCAGAAGCTCCTGAAGTTTCCGGCGCTTCCAGTGTTTTGTTTTTGCCAGGAATAAAAGCTAGCCATCTGTATAAGTATAAAGGTGAGGAAAACAAGCTGGATGAATTGTGGTTACCGAATTGGTTTGGAAATGATGTCGAAGAATTGGAACTAGATAGCGATGGTAAAAGTGAGAAAAATGTTTTTGTCAAAGATGGGGGAGTTTTTGAAAGTGCTATCAACGGAGACATCTACAAAAGTTTTATCGGAGATTTAGCTCAATTAAAAACAGATCAAATAATTGATGATTATAAAGCTTTCGCTTATGACTGGCGCCAAAGCGTAGAAGATATCGCCAAAAATGGAACGCCATATCAATTTGGAACAGATAAAACCCAACTAAAATTAATCCAGACAGAAATAAATAATCTAGTAGAAAATTCTAAAACAAAAAAAGTTACGATTGTCGCTCATTCTAATGGTGGGCTTGTCGCCAAAGCTGTGATGGCAGAACACCCGGAATTAGTGGAAAAAGTAGAAAAGATTATTCTGGTGGCCAGTCCGCAAATGGGAACACCGCTAGCAACTCTATCTATGCTTTATGGTTACGAGGAAATGCTTCCCACACTTCTTTCTCAGGAAGAAGCCAGAGCTCTTATTGAAAATATGCCTGGAGCTTATGGGCTACTTCCTAGCACTGAGTATTTAACTAGGCAAAGAGATGCAGGTGACGCACTGATTAATTTTCCTTCAGAAAAAAATAGTGAGCGAGGAAAAATGTTTTATGATGCTTATGGAGATAAAATTAATGATATTGATGAATTTAAAGATTTTTTACTTAGCAATAATGATGATAGAGAAAAGCCAAACGCAAATGAAATTGATTTGGAAAATATTCTTAATCCAACGCTTCTTGATGACACTATTACCATCCATAATAATTTAGACACTTGGACTCCGCCAGCTGGAGTAAAAGTAATTCAACTTGGAGGTTGGGGATTGCCTACAGTGAGTGGAATTAATTATATTGAGAAGAAAAATGAAAGTTGTATGCAAAGTCAATTATCTAAGTTGCCCGTTTGTGTAGAAGATGAGGATAATTATACTCTAATCCCAGAGCCGAAACCTACGATAGATGGAGATGGAATTGTGGCTACACCCAGTGCGCTTACGATGGTTGAAGATGATAATGTGGAGAGGTACTGGTTTGATCTAAAGAGATATGACACATTCCTTAATATCGGTAGAAAGCATAAAGACATTTTTGAAGCCACTGACGTTAGAGATTTTGTCAAAAACGAAATTCAAAATAGTGGAGCTGATTTACCTGAATATATAAGTGCTGAGGTGCCAGCTGATTTCGAAAATATGGCACCCAGAATTCAAATGGCACTTTATTCACCACTGGACATCCATCTCTACGATTCGTCTGGTAATCATACTGGATACGCAGAGATTAACACTGACGAAGGAAAACAAGAAATATTGGAAGAAAATATTCCTAATAGTTACTATCTCCAATTAGGAGAAAGAAAATATGTAGGATTTGAAGAAGGGGAAGACGTGAAAATTAAATTGGATGGTTATGGTGAAGGCCCATATACATTAAAAATAGAAGAGGTTAGGCAAACAGAAAATGGAGAAGAATTAATTAACAGTGTAACTTTTAAAAATCTTCCTACTTCCGAAAAAACCGAGGTAGAGCTAACTATCCCTGCCAGCGGGCTAGAAAATATCTCGAACCTAAAGGCGGATTATGATGGAGATAAAGTGAATGATTATACCTTGGTTCCTGTTATGGGTGGAGAAGCAACTCTGCCAGATGTAACTCCTCCAACGATAGAAATATCTTCTCCTGAGAATAAAACTTATCAAAAAAATGAAATACTAGATATTTCTCATGCAGTTTCTGATGATAGAACTAGCGAAGAAAACATTAAGGTGGAAAAGCTATTAGATAATCAAATAATAACTCAAGGTAAAATTGATTTGTCATTATTAAAAACAGGTGAGCATAAATTAGTTATTAATGCTATTGATGAGACTGATAATAAGGGAGAAAAAGAAGTAATATTTAGTGTGACTACCGATATAACGACATTAAAAGAAAACATTAATCATTTTTATGATTTAAAATTAATTAAAACTAATCAAGAGAGAAAAATGTTAATTAATAATCTTTCGGTAGCTGAAAGGGAAATAGAATTTTATAATAGTATTAAGAATAATATTTTTATCAAAAGTAAAGTTAAAAAATTGTTACTTAATATTATGGAAAGACAGATCGAAAATCATATTGATATAGTTAGCGCAAAGATTAAGCAAGACAGAAAGAACTATGTTACAATAATAAAGTCAGTTGTTATCAGTGATTTAGAATTTATAAAAAGTAGTATTAAATAATTAAAATAAAAATTTATGAAAAAAGAATATTGGTGGAAATGTTTAGTCTTTATTTCTAGTGGATTATTTGTTGGCAGTGGTATCATTTATGATGTCTATTTTTGTTTTTCTAAATATAATTCAGATTGTCTCTTCGTGTCGTATAGAGATAGCATCATTGAGCCATTATTTATTTTTTCTGTAGCTCTGTTTATTGTGTCTGTGTTTCTTTTTTTGATTAAAGATACTATCTTTATAAAATGGCTTAAATTTGCCATAGGTTGGGCTGTAGTCTCGTTGTTTTTTATTTCTGCTACGCCAGTATACCCTGGCGGATTTCTTGACCCTGACAGAGAGCAAGTCTCAATTTGGATGAGTTCGTTGTTTTTGATTATCAGCTTGATTTTGATAGTTATTTGGCAGGTTAAGGAAAAAAGAATATCTAAATAAAATTACCAGTCATTTTTTCCACGTGGGTGTGAATGACTGGAGGTAATAAATTATTTCTCTAAGACCGTCCTTGAATTTTTTTACTGTAAATATTTGAGAATAAAAAAAGTGATAAAATTATACGGCCGTATAATTTTATCACTTTGTAGCACTTCAAAAATTAATCCAATTCTCAAAAATCTTTTTCTCAATGAGCTTAAAGTAGCTCAAAAACAAATAGAAAAAGGAAAGAATAAAGTTGCCAGACAAATATTGGAAATAGTAGAAAAACAAATAGAAATATTTAGCGATAGGGGGATGATGAAAAAGTTGAGGATTTCAAAAGATGAAGCGGAAAGTTTGATAAAAATAATTGAAACAATTCGTTTAAATTTAATTAAATAAAATAAAAATATGAATTACAGAAAGAAGATAGGTTTGTTAGTGGTTTTTACGATGATCATGGCTATTATAGGATATCTTTTGACAGAGATTGTGAGATTGAATTTTTTTGATAGTTTGGATGAATCCATTGGCATTCCAGTGTTTCTTTTTTCCCTTACTTTATTTTTCATATTTTTTATATTCTTGTTTATCAAAGAAGGAGTTTTTAATTACTGGAAAAAATTCGCCAAGATATTTTTACCTATAGCAATAATTATAATTGCAATTACGCCAACTCAGCAGGGCGGATTTGTCGGAATTGATAAGGAATTGGCAACTTGGTGGTTAGTCGGATTGTTCTTGATTAGTAGTTTCGGAATAATTATCTGGAAATCGATCGAACTAAGAAAAAAATCTTTGAAATAAAATTACTAGTCATTTTTTCCACGTGGGTGTGAATGACTGGAGGTAATAAATTATTTCTCTAGGATCGTCCTTGAATTTCTTTTAATCATCAGTTTAATTTTGATAGTTATTTGTCAGATTAAAGAAAAAAAATCTCTGAAATAAAATTAAGCAAAAACAAAAATAATTTTGTATGTGCGTCTAAAGTGACAATTTAAATTTATGGGAGATGGGAGGAAGAGATGTGTGGGCGGGTGATAAGTGGAGCGTTGTTTTGGGTTTGGGAGGCTGGGTGTTTGAGTTGCATCATTGACCCTGGAGTGATAAAATTAGATAGTAAAAAATAGTCCGTGTGATCAGAATTGATTACAAGAATGGATTTAATATACATTGGTAATGTATAAAAAAGATAATAGTGTGCACCTCTAATGCCAAATAAACTAAATCTATTCTACAGTGTCTGTCATCTTGAGCGGAATTGAACTCAGCAGAGCGAGATGAAGTCGAAAGATCTAGACTTAGATTCCTCGGTTTCGCTCATCCTCCTTGGGGTCGGATTCACTTCACTCGAAAATGACATACTAGCAGTGTTTAAGTTGATTCGGTATGGTGCATATTAATGTATGTAGATTTTTTTCTGACTTAAATTACGCCCGACACATCTTTAAATCTGACTATAATCTATTATAGGCTGCGATGTATAATTAGACATATCTATTTACGCATTGTATGCTAAAAAAGTAATATATTTTTATTTTTTAAAGCACAATATTATTTACCATGGATAAAAAAGAATCAGAAAAATTAGAATTTAAAAGTTCTTTTGCGGAATGGAAAGAGGCTATTATTAGTCTCTGTGCTTTTGCTAACAAAAAAGGTGGTAAAGTCATTGTTGGGGTGAAAGATGATGGCACTATAAATGAGATTCAAATTGGAAAAAACACAATTGAAGATTTTGCTAATAAAATAAAAAATAATACTGATCCGATATTGTACCCATCCATAAATGTGAAAACTTTTGGTCTTGGTGAAATCGTGGAAATAGAGGTTTCTGAATCGGATAATAAGCCAGTATTTGCTTTTGATCGGGCGTATATTAGAGTTGGAAAAACCAGTCAGAAAATGTCGCAAACTGAAGTGAGAGAATTAATAAAAAGATATGCTCTATCGGATTTCGACAAGATGTATTTGGAAAAAGATCTGAAAAAAATAGAATTTGATGTCGATCTTATTAAAAAAATAAACAATAAATATTACAAATTTAAAATCAGATCCGAAATTGATTTTTTAAAAAAGCTTGGATTGGTATCTAAAAATAAAATTACCAATGCTGGATATCTTTGCTTTGCGAAAAATAATACTGATATCTACCAATCTATCGTAAAGGCAGCTAGATTCAAAGGTCAAAGTGTGGTTAAGTTTTTGGATGAAAAAGAATTTGATGGAAGTATCATTCATTGCGTGGATCAAACGATGAATTTTATCAAGCGACATATTAATACCGAATTTGTTATTACTGGAAAGCCAGAGCGGGATGAAATTTGGGACTATCCGCTCTTGGCTTTGCGAGAAGCAGTTATCAACGCCTTGATTCATCGGGATTACAATGATTCAGGAAATATTCAAATTAGGATATTTGATAGTTCTCTTGAGATTTGGAGTCCAGGAATTTTGCCGAAAGAGATTAATATAAAAAATATTTTTTTAGAAAACCGTTCCATTCCAAGAAATAAAAAATTGGTGGAAATTTTTCATCAAATTAATCTAGTGGAAAGTTGGGGAACTGGTTTTCAGCGGATAGTTGAAGAATGTAAAAAAAATGGCAATAAGATGCCTGAATTTTCTGAAAAGGCAGGTGCTTTTGTGATTGCTTTCAAGAGGAGAGAATCAACTGACCTAGAAAAGTTGGGAGAAAAGTTGGGAGAAAAGTTGGGAGAAAAGTTGGGAGAAAAGTTGGGAGAAAATCAAGAAAAGATTTTAAAATTTATTCAGTTAAATAAGAATATCACAATATCTGAATTAGCAGAGGAACTTATGATAAGTTCGACTGCAGTAGAAAATAACCTTGCAAAATTAAAAAAAGAGGGTCGTATTAAAAGAGTTGGTCCTGATAAAGGTGGATACTGGAAAATTATTAAAAAATAGAAAAGAGTTTGTAATGTTCATAAGGTTATAAAGTTTATAAAGTATGAGAAAATTGTCAATATGACAAATAATCTCAAATGTAATATAATACAAAAGTGGAAAAAAATTGACCAAAGTTTGTAAAGTAAAAAGTTTGTAAAGTTTATAAAGTATGGGGAAAATAGAAAAATTTGAAGATATTATTGCTTGGCAAAAATCAAAACTTCTAATTTATAATATTTATAAAGAATTTAGGGCTTGTAAAGATTATGCTTTTCGCGATCAAATCCAGAGAGCTTCCGTATCAATAATGAATAATATCGCCGAGGGCTATGAGAGAAAAGGCAATAAAGAATTTTCAAAATTCTTGTATATTTCTAAGGGTTCATGCGGAGAAGTTCGCTCGATGCTTTATCTTGCTTTAGATTTAGGTTATATTAGTAAAGACAAGTTTGAATTATTTTCTCAGCAATCTTTGGAAATTTCTCGTATGCTATCTAATTTTATTAAAACACTAAAATGAACCTTACAAAATAATCCCTCCCCACCTTACAAGCTTTAAAAACTTTACAAACCTTCAAATTAATCCGCTCCTCACTTTATAAACCTTACGAACTTTATAAACTTTAAGAACTAATTGTTATGCCCTCAAAACCCTCTAATAAACTTAATACTAACGATATTGCCATTTCAGTTAAGAATGTCAGTAAGACGTTCAAGATTCCGCATGAAAAGATAACTTCGGTTAAGGGGGCGGTTACGAGTCTTTTTAAATCTGGAGGTTATGAGGAATTTAAAGCTCTTGATAATGTTTCTTTTGAAGTAAAAAAGGGAGAGTTTTTTGCCTGCCTCGCTCGCCTCGCTGAGTCGAAGCGGGGCGGTAGACGGGGTATTATTGGACGAAACGGAAGCGGTAAATCAACTTTACTAAAAATAAATATAAGCATATTGACAGAGTTATATTTATTTGCTAATATTGAAGTATCTAAAACCACCCGTTCTGACTCCTTTTTGGGGCACGGCGGGTTTTTATTTTAAATAAAAATATGAAAAATAAAAAAATAAAAAGAGTTGCAGTTTTTATTGATGGTAGTAATTTTTATTATAAACTGAAAAGTATAGGTATTTCCAATATAACATATTTTAAATATGGAGAATTTGCCTCTTGGCTTGCTGTTGATAGGAAAATCGCTAACAAAAGATATTATGTTGGTGTCGTTAAGGCAAAGGAAAATGATGAGAAGGGACAGAAAATGAGAAGGGGACAAAGAAGGCTTTTTAATAATCTGAACTCTACAAAATGTGGTTTTATTATTGAACGAGGATATCTCATGAAAAATGATGGCGTATTTCATGAAAAAGGTGTAGATGTTAAAATGGCAGTGGATCTTTTGGTGGGAGCTTATGAAAATATTTATGATGTAGCGATTTTAGTATCATCAGATACAGATTTAATTCCTGCAATTCAAAAAGTTAAACAACTTGGAAAAGAAGTTGAATATATAGGTTTTTCTCATAAACCAAGTTATGGTTTAATTAAGAGTGCTACAGAGTCAAGATTGCTTACTAAAAATGAGATAGAACAATTTCAGGTTTTACAAGAGAAAAAGAAATAAATTAAAAATTCTGAATTACAAATAAACATGCAAAAAGAAATTAAAAATAACGAAATCGCAATTTCAGTCAAGAATGTCTCCAAGACATTTAGAATCCCTCATGAAAAGATAACCTCGGTTAAGGGGGCGGTTACGAGTCTTTTTAAATCTGGAGGCTATGAGGAGTTTAAAGCTTTAGACGATGTCTCTTTTGAGGTTAAAAAAGGAGAGTTTTTTGCCTGCCTCGGCGGTAGACGGGGTATTATTGGAAGAAATGGGGGTGGTAAACTAACATTACTTAAGACATTACTTAAGATATTGGCAAAGTCTTATTTATTTGTTAAGATTAACATATCTAAAACCACCCGTCCTGACTTCTTTTGAGGCATGGCGGGGTTTATTTTAAAAAGATAAAATGGAGGATAGAAACAAAAAGGAATTCGAAATTTGGAACAAGAAAAAACAAAAAATTCATCTTGATGAACGGAGCATTTATTTTAGGAAAAAAGAGATTTGGTGGTGTTCTCTTGGTGTAAATGTGGGATATGAACAGGATGGAAAAAATGAAAACTTCGAAAGACCCGTGCTTGTTCTGCGAAAAATAAACAGACACTTAGCTCTCGTTATCCCATTAAGTTCAAAGAGAAAAAATCATCCATATTATCTTGAATATTTGCATAATGAAAAAATTTTTTCAGCGATTATTTTTCAAATAAGAGTTGTCAGCACGAAAAGGTTTCTGAGACGACTCGGATTGGTAGAAGAAAAAGACTTTGATAATATAATAGATGCAGTTAATAAATTTATAGCAGAAACAGAATAAAAAAACGACCCCGCCGAAGCGGAGTCTCGGAGCTTCTCTTTCGAGATGCCATTGTACTTAAATTATACACCTCAAATTTATTCTTGTCAAGGTTAAAAATATGACCAATAAAAATTTAACTAAAAATTCTGAAATCGCAATTTCAGTCAAGAATGTCTCCAAGACATTTAGAATCCCTCATGAAAAGATAACCTCGGTTAAGGGGGCGGTTACGAGTCTTTTTAAATCTGGAGGCTATGAGGAGTTTAAAGCTTTAGACGATGTCTCTTTTGAGGTTAAAAAAGGAGAGTTTTTTGGAATTATTGGACGAAACGGAAGCGGTAAATCAACTTTGCTTAAAATCTTGGCTGGGATTTATCAAGCCGACTCCATTAAATACGCCAAAAGCGGTGCGGAACAATTTCACGGGGTAAAAGTCAACGGGATGATATCTCCATTTCTGGAACTGGGAATTGGTTTTAATCCGGAATTATCAGGGCGAGATAACGTTTATCTCAATGCCACAGTTCTCGGGATGACTAAAAAGCAAATTGACGCGAAATTTGATGACATCGTAAAATTCTCAGAATTAGAAAGATTTATCGACCAAAAGCTCAAAAATTATTCCTCGGGGATGCAAGTCCGCTTGGCCTTTAGCGTGTCAATCCACGCCAATCGTGATATACTCCTAATGGACGAAGTCCTCGCCGTCGGAGACACCAACTTCCAATCCAAATGCCTGGAAGAGTTTAATAAATATCGAGAAATGGGACGAACAGTGATAATAGTAACCCACGATATCTCAGTAGTTGAAAGATATTGCAGCCGTGCGATGTTGCTTCGAAACGGTAAAATTGTTAAATTTGGTAAAGCAGACGAAGTCGCAAATGAATATTTGTTGAATAATATGATAGATGAGGAAAAGCGCACGTTAGAAATTTTGAATAACAAGAAAGAAGAGCAAGATAGGGATATTAGTAAAAAAAATAAGATTGCAGAGGTAAAAAAAATTAGTTTTATGGATATAAAAGAAAGTATCAAAAGTACTTTTAAAGGTGGAGAAATTATAAAAATTTCTGTGGTTTATAATATCTTTAGAGAAATTAATAATCCGATTTATGGTATAACAATTTTAAATGATAGAAAAGACAGGGTGTTTGTTACTAATACTGAACGTAAAAATATATTAACAGGAGCTGTCAAAGAGGGAACAGTTGAAGTTATTTTTTCTATAAAAAATTATTTGGCTAAGGGCAGATATACGGTTTCTCCAGCTATTGCGAATGATGGCGGAAAAATTATGTATGATTGGAAGGATGATTTTGGAAGTTTTGTTATTTTTAGCAGAGAAATAACTAGCGGAATTGTAAATTTTAATCATGAAATAATAATAAAATAATTTATTAAATAAAATAATGAAATTCACAGGAGAGAGAATGATTCCTGAATTTAATTCGGGAAGTAAAATATATTTAGAGCATATAAGTAGATATTTTTTCGCCAATCAATTTATCAAAGGGAAGAATGTTTTAGACATCGCCTGTGGAAGCGGTTATGGCTCAGAAATATTTTTTAATAATGGCGCAAACTCAGTCTTGGGAGTTGATATATCAGAAGAGACCATAAAATACTGCAAGAATAAATATCCCAATATTAAATTCAAGGCAGGTTCTGTTGAAAAAATCCCAGCTGGAGATAAATCTATAGATGTTATTGTTTCTTTCGAGACAATTGAACATGTAGATGAAGGGGCTCAGGAAGCATTTATGCGAGAAGTCAATAGAGTCTTGAGAGATGATGGAATCTTGATTTTATCTACACCAAACGCGCTTGTTTATGAAAAGGGCAATGAATTTCATATAAAAGAATTGACCCCAGATGAGTTAAACTCTCTCTTGGTAGAAAATGATTTTGAGTATGAAATTTTTTTCCAAGAAAGCGTTGATTCTAATTATATATTTTCTGCAAAAGAAATAGAAAATAGTTGTATGAATGAGGGCAACGGAGTTATTTTTGAAAATAAAGAGAAAAGACTGCCATGGGACGCCAGATATTTAATAGTGGTTTGCACAAAGACTAAAAAGAATTTAGAAATTGCAAGTAGTATATACGTTTCAAATATCAGATCGTTAAGATACACAGAAGATAATATTGAAGAATTTTATAAAATTATAGGCGCGAAAGATGAAGAGCTACGATTAAAAAATAAAGAAATAAAAAATGTTTTAAAGTTCAGCTTTTGGAGATTGAAAGAATTTTATTTAAAAATTAGGCATTGGTTAATTTTTATTTTTCTAAATCCAAGAAAATTTATAAGGAAGTATTTAAAGATCTAGAATTATGGAAAAAATTACGACTATTATCACCCCCACCTGGAACAATGAGGATTATACAATTCGTTGTTTTGATAGTATTAGAAAAAATACTCGAAATTATAAAATTATTTGGATTGATAATGGATCGGCAGAAGAGAGTAGGAATAAAGTTTGTCATTTTTTGGATAAAAATAATATACCCTATGATTTAATTTTAAATAGAGAAAATTTAGGTTTTGTAAAAGCAACAAATCAAGGTATGGAAAGATCAATGAGCTTGGGGGTAGAATATATTGTTTTGCAGAATAATGATACAGAGGTTTATGAAGGATGGCTTGATAGAATGATTGAAGTGGCAAAAAGTAATTCCAAAATAGGACTTGTTGGCCCTATTACATCTCCCTGTGCAAGCTGCCAATCAATAGAATATTTAAAGGAACATAATCCTAATTTTTTTGATTTACCTGAGTATAATAGTAATCCAGAGGAATATAGTGGCGTAATAAGAAAAAAATATGAAAATGAATCTTGCGAATTGGAGATACAATTAGCATTTTTTAGTACATTAATTAAAAAAGAAGTCATAGAGGATATAGGTTATTTATCCGAAGAATTTGGTGTGGGTTTTGGTGATGATGATGATTATTCTATTAGAGCAAAAATAAAAGGCTGGAAGCTATATCTAGCAAAGGATGTATTTATTTTTCATAATCATAGAACTACTTTCAAATCTATATATTCTGATGAAAAAATATCAGAAATGTTAAAAGAAAATAAGGAAAAATATGAAAATAAGCACGCGGATTTTTACGATAAAAATCTCAAAAACGAAAATATTGGGAATAATGATAGTGGATTGAATAATTTATCAGAGAGGGGGGATAAAATAATAAGCAGTGTGCGTTTCGCCGTGATTTTAATTTTTCGTAAATTGAAGAATATCGTGGTATATTTAAAAAATGGCATAAAATTTGCAATTTTTTCTCCATCCAATTTTATTAAAAAATATTTTAAATATGGAAAAATATAACATTTGTTTTACTAGTGATGAAAATTATGCGCAACATTTAGGTGTTGCTATTGTTTCAATTTTGAAAAATTCAAATATTGAAGATAAATTTTACTTTTGGGTGGTGGATGATGATATTTCTCAGGAAAGTAAGGATAAGATAGAAAAATTAAAAGATATAAAAGATTTTAAAGTCGAGTATTTAAAAGTAGACAAAGATGAGTTTTCGAATTTTCCTAGAAGAAAGGATGGTTTACCTGTTAATTCATACTTTTTAATAAAAGTTCCTAATTTATTGAAAAATGTAGATAAAATTTTATTTTTGGATTGTGATATAGTTGTTAAAAAAAATATTTCAGATATTTTTAAAATAGATATCGACGATAAATATATTTTGGCAGTAGAGGATATAAATGGTAAGCAATTTAGCGAAGAGAGGAGCATGAAGACGAGTTGTTTCTATTTTAATTCTGGGGTTTTTGTTTTGAATTGTAAAAAATGGAGAGAAGAAGGGCTAGAGCAGAAGTGTTTTGATTATGTTAAAGAAAATGGACATACTTTTAAATTTCAAGACCAGGAAGTTTTAAATGGTGTTTTATGTGAGAATGCAAAGAAAATTGGATTGGAGTGGAATTTCCAATATATTAGAAACTATGTCGGAGGTTTTAACAAAGAAGAATTTAATGAAGTTAAGAAAGATCCAGCTATAATACATTATATAACAGGTGAAAAGCCATGGAAAATTTCCAATGTAGATAAAATAATTATCGAGTATTGGAGATATCTCTCAATGACCCCATTTTTTATGAATAATATTGAGAAATTTGAGGAAAGAATTAACTTAATGTCGGATTGTATGGATGAATACGTAAATTTAAAAACAGAATTAGACTCAACCAAAATAGGATCAGATTTGGTTAGAGCAGAATTAGATTGCATTAAAACAGAATTGGAATCGGCTAAATCAAATTTAGCAACTGTCTATAAATCTTGGGAGTGGAGATTAGCTATAAAAATTCAAAAAATGTTTAAGCTAATTTTTCCTAAAAACAGCTTAAGACGAAAACTTTTAAATAAACTTTTAAACAAAAATAATTAAAATGAAAAAACCGGTATTATTTTTAACTTTTAATCGATTAGATACTACGCAAAGAGTATTTGAGGAAATAAAAAAAGCTAAACCGCCTAGATTATACCTAGCTTCAGATGGAGCCAGGGAAGACAAAGAGGGGGAAAAAGAGATTGTTCAAAAGACAAGGGATTTTATTTTAAATAATATCAATTGGGATTGTGAAGTAGAAACTCTTTTTCGAGATAAAAATCTTGGTTGCGGTAGAGCCGTTTCGGAAGCAATAACTTGGTTTTTCGAAAATGAGAAAGACGGAATAATTTTGGAAGACGATTGCTTGCCACATCCGTCATTTTTTAATTTTTGTGAAGAGTTGTTAGATTATTATAAAGACAATAAAAAAGTTTGGCATATCTCTGGTGATCAATTTATGCCGAATTATAGCAATGGTGCAAGTTATTATTTCGCTAAAATTATGCATTGCTGGGGTTGGGCTGGTTGGGCAGATAGATGGAAAGAATACCAATTTGATTTAAAAAAATATGATAAAACAAATGTAAATAGGTTTTCAGACGATAAAAATGTAAGAGAGTATTGGAAAGCAGTTTTGGAAAGAGTAAAAGGGGGCGAAGTTAATACATGGGATTATCAGTGGACATTTAAGATAATTGAAAAAAATGGGCTTTGTATAAATCCTTCTAAAAATCTGGTTTCTAATATAGGAATAATCGGAACTCACTACTCCGATGCTTCAATTGATCCGAATCTTAATATGCCAATTTTTGAAATAGATAAAATAATTCATCCTGAAAAAATAGAGGTTGATATTGGCGCAGTTGATTATATTTTTAAATATCATTTTAATATTAATTTTTATAATAAATTGGAAGATACATGCAATAATAAAGTAATTCTTAATAAAAATAAGTTAATGATGTCACTTAAAAAAATTAAAGGAGTATTGATGACTATATTGGTTAAATTTTTCAAAAAAAATAATATTAATGTGTCAGAGGAATATTTATTATTTGAAAAATACAGAAACAAGGAGAGATTTATTGAAGAAGAAATTATTTTTAAGGGTAGAAAATTGAGGATTCCCGATGTGGTTAGCTTCGCTTATCAAATCAAGGAAATATTCTCTGACGAAATATATAAATTTCAATCAGGCACAGAGTCGCCAGTAATCTATGATTGTGGCGCAAATGTTGGAACAAGCGTATTGTATTTTAAAAAACTTTTTCCTAAATCTAAAATAAAAGCATTTGAGGCTGATGAAAAAATATATAAAATCCTTAAGGAGAATGTTGGAGATTTAAATGATGTAGAATTAATCCATAAGGCTGTTTGGGTTAATGATGAAAATTTAACGTTTAATTCTGAAGGCGCTGACGGAGGGAGCTTAGTGGGGAATTTTAATGACAAACAAACCGTGAAAGCTTTGAGACTAAAAGATTTATTGGAAAATGAGGAAGTAATTGATTTTTTAAAGATGGATATTGAGGGGGCAGAATCCGAGGTGATTAGGGATTGTGCTAATTCATTGAAAAATGTTAAAAATATTTTTGTTGAGTATCATTCTTTTAAAAATCAAAAGCAAGACCTAGACGAAATTTTAATAGTTTTGAGGAAGAATGGTTTTAGATATTTTTTGGAAACTATAAATAAGCCAACGAATCCATTTATTCAAACTGAAAATGATAACCCCATGGATTTACAGGTAAATATTTTTGGAGTAAAAAATTAAATTAGAACATTATGGAAACAAAAAATATACCAGTATTTTTAGCCTCTGATAATAATTATGCGCCATTTGTAGCGACAACGATAGCATCTATCTTGGATAACACCAAATCTTTCGTTGACTTTTATGTATTGGACAGTGGGATTTCTGAAGATAATAAAAATAAAATAGCGGACTTAAAAAATGATTTTTCAAATTTTTCAATAGAATATATTGAAATTGACATCGAAAAGCAATTTGGCCATTTCCCATTATTTCAAAAAGAACATACTTTAAATGTTTTTTCTCGTTATTTAATTCCACAGTTAAAGCCAAATTTAAAAAAGGTTTTATATATGGATGTAGACATAATAGTTAGAGGTGATATTTCTGAATTATCCAATATATCTCTCGAAAATTATCATTTAGGTGCTATTCCTGAATATACTGACGTCTTAGAGGATCATAAAAAAGAATTGAATATTTTAAGCGCGCATAAGTATTTTAATGCAGGAATATTAATCATTGATTGTGAATATTTTAGAAATAACAATTTAACGGAGCTTCTTATAAAAAAAACATTGGAAATAAAGCCAAAATTTCAAGACCAAGATATACTTAATATAGTTTTTCAAAATAATTATAAGGTTTTAGATTATAAATATAATGTGAGTTGGTATATGTCTGAATTTAATAAAAAAAATCCCAATAAGGATGCGCGAAAAGCTATAGATAAACCATTTATAATCCATTACTCAACTTTTAAGCCTTGGAAAGAAATGGACGTGGTTTTCGCTGAATATTTTTGGAGATACGCAAAAAAAACATCTTTTTATGAATTTTTATTTTTGGCCTATATGGATACTAGAGATAAAATAATAGTAGATAAAATAGAGATAAAAAAAATAAAAATATTTGGAGTAATTCCTTTTTTGCTGACAGAGAATGCTGTTAATTATAAAAAAATATATCTTTTTAATATCGTTCCATTTTTAAAAATAAAGAAAAGCAAAGAATCGACAGACATATGCTTGATAAGTTGGAAATTGGTAATTTTTAGGATTAAAACAAGAAATATTTAAATATGAATAATAAAGTAAAAACTAATCCAAAAATTTCAATAATTACAGTTTGTTACAATGAGGAGAATGAAATAGCAGATACCTGTAAAAGTGTGGTTTCTCAAAACTATAATAATTATGAATGGATTGTCGTTGATGGCGGTTCAACCGACAAAACTCTAGAGATATTAGATAAATATAAATCTAATATATCAGTTTTAATTTCTGAAAAAGACAATGGAGTTTACAGTGCGATGAACAAAGGAATTAAAATGGCAAAAGGCGAATATCTTTTATTTTTAAATGGTGGCGACTACTTATATGATAACAAAGTTCTAAAAAAAATATTTCATAGAGATTTGTATACGGGGGATGTATTATATGGGAATTGTTGTGTTTTAAAAAAGGATAATTCATCTGTAGTTTTAGATTTCCCAAGAAAAATTAATAAATATTTCTTTTTAGATAATTGCATAAATCATCAGTCAACTTTTATAAAAAAAGAACTTTTTGAAAAATATGGATATTATGATGAAAACTATAAAGTATTAGCTGATTTTGAAAAGTGGATTTGTTTCGCTAAAAATAAGGTTATTTTAAAAAAAATACCGTTTGTGGTTTCTAATTTCAAGAATTTTGATGGATTGTCCAGTAGCGAAAAAACAAGAGTTTTAACGCAGAAAGATAAATCACGGATAATAAAAAAATATTTTACGTGGTATGAATTATTATTTAACAAATTGTCAAAATATCGCATAAAAATTCCAGTAAAAATAAGATTTATATTGTTTACTCCTAAAAAATTCATTCTAAAATATTGGCATAAATTTTTAAATAATCCATGGCGTCAACCAGCAAGAAAGATTTGGTATTTTATTATTAATAAAAAGATAATAAAATAAATTTGTAAATTCTGCATAAAGTAGAAATTGGTTCAGATGGGGTTAAATAATTTTTAATAAAAAAAACTATGTCAAAAGATAAAAAAAGTTCTAGCGGGGTAAAAATATTAGTTACAGGAGGAGCAGGGTTTGTAGGCTCACATTTATGTAAAAGACTTTTGGCCGATGGTCATGAGGTTTTGTGCGTGGATAATTTGTTTACGGGAAACAAAGATAATATTCTAGAGTTAATGGATAATAATAAATTCGAATTCATGCGTCATGATATTACTTTTCCACTGTATGTCGAAGTAGATCAGATTTATAACCTCGCTTGCCCAGCTTCACCTATTCATTATCAATTTGATCCTGTCCAAACTACCAAAACTTCAGTGCATGGGGCTATCAATATGCTCGGACTAGCCAAAAGGACGAGGGCGCGAATTTTACAAGCTTCCACTAGTGAAGTATATGGTGATCCAGAAGTTCATCCACAACCAGAGTCTTATTGGGGCAAGGTTAACCCGATTGGCATTCGCTCTTGCTATGATGAGGGCAAACGTTGTGCGGAGACATTATTTTTTGATTATCATCGTCAGCATAAACTGGAGATCAAAGTAATTCGAATATTTAATACCTACGGACCCAATATGCACCCCAATGATGGGCGCGTGGTTTCTAATTTTATTATGCAAGCCTTGCACAATAAAAATATTACTATTTATGGCGATGGTTCACAAACACGAAGTTTCCAATATGTGGATGATTTAGTTGAGGCAATGGTCAGGATGATGAAAAGCTCTAAGAAGTTTACGGGACCAGTAAACCTGGGTAACCCCGTAGAATTTACCATCAAAGAATTAGCCGAGAAAATTCTAAAAATGATTCCTGAGAGCAAGAGCAAAATTATTTATAAAAAACTTCCTCAAGATGATCCTAAGCAACGAAAACCAGACATAACTTTAGCCAAAAAAGAATTAAAATGGAATCCTGAAATTAAGTTAGAGCAGGGGTTGGTAAAAACTATTGAATATTTTAGAAAGTTTTAAAAATAGATAAAAAAATATTTATCACAAATTGATATATAAAAAAGAAAGGGGATTTTCGATTTAATCGAAAATCCCCTTGAGAATTTTAAAACTAGTTAAATTTGGAAATTTAAGGTTGTTCCCAAATCCCATTACCATTCGCATCTAGGTAATATGAGTAATAGCTAGTGCCTTTACGAGCCACACCAATCTCATCTTTACCATCACCATTCCAATCGCCAACCAAAACAGTGTCGGTAATAAACCCGAAAGAAGGAATAGTAATATCAACACCTGCGTCCCAAAGTCCATTACCATTCGCATCTAGGTAATATGAGTAATAGCTAGTGCCCTTACGAGCCACACCAATCTCATCTTTACCATCGTTGTTCCAATCTCCAGACATAGGAGTATCTCCGATTAGCCCGAATTGCGAAATGAAAATATCTGTGGGTGT